>ERZ772877.7-NODE-7-length-478802-cov-64.8235_pt1 | contig 478802 bp, 425 predicted proteins | sample MGYA00580583_ERZ772877 | MGnify/ENA primary metagenome ERZ772877 (study PRJEB29015, sample SAMEA2737661) | human gut metagenome | biome: human gut; feature: human-associated habitat; material: faeces | place: China | collected 2012 ... | reverse complement strand
CAAGAGCAATTAACCTACGCTCATTTCCAATAAATTACACTCTTTTCGTAACTTCTTACTGCAAATATATAAAAATCAATTCCACAAGGTGCCATGAACGACTTTTTTTATTAAGATTCACAGGAATGTGATATAAAAGAGTTTAACTCCTCCGACGTTCCTTTGCAGCTGCATAGGGTGTCGTGTGTCTTGCCTTGATTTGTCGGGTAACGTCAGGAGCAAAAACGGGAAACGCTATCGGGAGGTAGAAAGGAATGGAAATGGGGTATAAGGGTTATAACAGGTGGACGTCCGCTTAAAAAGGAATTTCTTGTGACATGCCGGGTATGGCATATAACTGGAGAGACGACCTTGCGGAATAAAGCCCCCGAAACCGGCTTTGCAGGTTCGGAGGCTTGTGCCGCATGAGGCTATTTATCAGCGTTTGCCGTGCGCCTGTCCCAGAAGATAGTCTTGCAGGGATTGGTAGCGGTTTTGAATATTAGCGTTTTCATTGAAACCGTTCAGGCAATGAAGCAATGCTTTTTCGAGCGTGATGTATCGGCGGCTGAAAGTCTGTACGTTATCCAAGCAACAGGCTTCCAAAGCGTATTTGAACGGTGCAAAATTTTCAGGTTCTTTCCGAATCCGCACATGCCACAGGAAGAACAACTGAATCGTGAAACTGTCGGATTCACCTGCTTTCATCAAATGTTCTTCATCGAGCAACCGTCGGACAAGCTCCGGGGTAAGCTGGCAATCATTTTTCCGGTAATACATGCGTTTTGCCGTATTATAGGCTGCAAACTGTTCGATGTCCTGTGCCGTCAGCCTGTATACTTCCGAGTAAAATGCACGTACTTCTTTACCTGTAACAACGATTTTCTCGTCTCCGAACTCGTATTCATACGCTTTTTCATCGGAGATTTCCTCTTCTGTTAAGGTCTTGAACCCGTAACATTCCGTTACGATGAACGGTTCTTTTCCGAACTCCGCCAGAGATTCGAGGGCATGGAGGCTGTTGCAGGAGAAGAACATGTCGTTTCCAATACTTTCACCGCTTTCCAGCAGCCGGATTTTTACGTCTTCGGAATCGTTGGTGTACTTCCATACTATCCGACAACTTGCATAATGGGGCTTCCTGCCGTTCGCCTCGACAAATCCGGCAAATCCGCTCTTGATGGCGGCCTTTGTCTTCTCTACATCCGTCAGGACGCTTCGTGCCTTACAGGTTTCGCACCGGCCGAATTGCAAAGAATCGTCGGAAATTTCCGTTATCACTTTGGTGTTGGGGTTTACTGTGGCTTCGCATACTACCTGCGTACCGCCACATCGTGTACATATTATACTCATATCTTGTCAAGATTAAAAATTAATATATCTTTCTATCCGCTATATTGAACTTGTCGATAAGGTTCAGCCAATGGCTGCAATTCCTTTTCAACAAAACAATTTATCCAGATTCTGCTTAAAGCGTAGCATTAGGCGACACTTCCCATCGCATTTACGAACCGACCCCATATAGGCGCATTGACCGCTTGTTTCATCAAACAAAAAACATGACTGCCGGAATGCCTCAAAAATTCTTATCTTAACCTGTTCGTCCAGAACTTTCCCTTCCATAATTTGATTACCATTTGCGTGCATAATACATAAAAGTTAAATTAAACTCCGAGTTATTTATTTCCCTCCTCTCGGAAGCTTTTCAGCTTTCCTTGCCGGGAGAGATTTTACATGCAGATCAGACAGCGGGGAAAGGACGGGAAGGCAAGCAAACAGCCGGGGATTTCACGGAATACCCAACCCGACAGGCGCAGCAAGGAGGGAACTGAAAGGACATCTTCGATTTGGGAAGGCTGCCGGGCAAATCCACGAGCGGTTAGCATGGCGGTACTTGACACCGGACGACCGCTGTACCTTTGCATGGGAAAATCCAACCGGCGAGAAAGTGGCGGAAACGAGATAAGGGAAAGAAGGAGATACGATAGTGGAGTAAAAGGGGAAGAAGCCGGACTGTATAAAAAAGCCGGAACATTGGCTAAAAAAGGAGGTCGTTCCGTGGAAACGGCGTACAGAGAAAGTCCTCTCGAACTTTTACTGTCCGAGAGGGCTTATCGTCTACTCTATAAAATGGTAATGGGCATTTTGGCATTCTCCGTTCGATTGTGTCTTTTGCAAAACGTCATCGACGCTGGAATATCGGCTAAAACAGCCGTTATATATCTGCTTGCCGTCGAGCGTTATCCGTTGCAGGTAACAGCCGCATACTCCGTCACGGCTACGGTCAGCGACAAAATAGAACACGATACCGTTGCTGTACGACAATCGCAATTCCGTATAGTTTATCTCGGTTTTGGGCTGTTCGGTCGGCAGACGGGTATTGAAATAACCCGTAGCCAGCATGACCTGTCCGGCGAAACGCATGGCTTCTGCCCGATATTTTTTCATGGCCGAAGCCACGGGGCTTTCGTCCCGACCGTTTCCGACAAACGATGCGGGCAGGCTTCTGTTCCTGTAAGACAGTTTGAACATGCCGACCTCTTCCTGCACCACGGGCAGGCCGACAGCTTCGTACTCCTCTTTCGTCATTTCGATGAAACGTGTGCGTTCCTCGTCCAGATAGAGGCGGTAAGCGGGTTTCACCCGCTCCCGCTTCTCTTCATATTCCGCCTGTTCCCGTGCGTTCATGCAGTTATAAACGTGTCGGGACACTCTCCGCACCGCATTGACGAAAGTCGGGCTTTTGCATATCCCGAAATGCCGGGCGAAGTCGGGTACAGTCCCGATAAAGCCGTACTCTTTCCAATGATAGGTTCTCATGGCTGTCTGTCCGATTTAATCCACGACCACATATTCATTGATACTGCAGCAAGAATCGGGGTTTTCCTGCGCCCATTCTTCAAACAGAGCCTTGGCATCCTGTTCCGAGCGGACGGTTTTTCCTGCGACCTCGCCAAGCCACGCAAACAGGCTCTCCCTGTCGGCAAAATATTCGCAGAAGTATTTGCCTTTGGCAGTACATAAATCGACTATGTATTTGTCGGTAAAATACTTGCCTTCGCTGTCGTTGGTCTCGTAGAAGCCCATTCCCGGCTCTTCGGTCTGGTAATAATAACGGAGCGATGGGAATTTCTCGCACACGAGGTCGAATGTCTCGTTGCATGGCCCCCATGCCGTCTCCGTCGTAAAGCGGAGGGTTTCGCCCACCATTTCGAGGTTTGCCCAATCTCCCCGACAACTCACCTTGTCCCAGTCCTTGCCCAAGGCATCCACAAGACACCCCAGCCATGATGTCCCGAAGCCGTTTTTCACGGCAGGCGTTTTTCTGTCCTGCAAATCTTTCATCAACTCATAGAGGCTTTTGATTTCCTGCGCGTCGCCCTCTATCACATACGCTGTTGAACACCAGTTTGGCATAATCGTTAATTTTTATTCGTTAAACTTTTTCTTCCCTTTTTTCGGAAGCTGTTCCGGCTTCCTTATCGGGATAGATTTTACATGCAGGCCAGACAGCGGGAAAATGAGGAAAAGGCAAGGAAACCGCCGGGGATTGAACGGAATACCCAACCCGACAGCGCAGCACGGCGGGGACCGAAAGGTCATCTTCGATTTGGGAAGGCTGCCGGGCAAATCCGCGAGCCGGTTAGCGGAGCGGTACTTGACGACCGAATGACGCTGTACCTTCGCATGGGAAAATCACACCGACAAGGGAGTGCGGCAGGGAGCGATAAGAACGAGAATAAATAAAAAGGAGAGGTGAACGGGATATAACGGGTATAGAATATGGACTTGAAAAGGAAATTTTTCGGTATAATTATAATAAGGTGTTTCCGGACACGAGGCCGGGTAGCCGTCTTGTCTCTGCCATAACCGAAAGGTCCAGCGAACAATGAATAACGCAGCATCGTTCAGCAGTCAGAAACAGTAACTATGCCGTCGTACTGATTTACGACAATGCCGATAAAATAAGGAAAAGCCGAAAAGAGGGGCTTGCCTTCTTTCCGGCTTTTCGTGAAAGTCCTATTATCCGGGCTTCCCGTTATTCTATACGGTCCAGCCTGCGGACTTCTCTTGAATCGTCCACAGACGGGCATAAAGCCCCTCGTGCCGCATCAGTTCGTCGTGCGTGCCTTGTTCTTTTACCCGTCCGTCTTCCAGAACGACGATCCGGTCCGCATTCATGATCGTCTTAAGCTTGTGGGCGATGACGATGACGGTGCGTCCCTTGATAAGCGTGTCGATGGCTTTCTGCACCTCCACCTCGTTTTCCGGGTCGAGCGATGCGGTCGCCTCGTCCAGCAGGATAATCGGCGCATCCTTCAAGATGGCGCGGGCGATGGATATGCGCTGTTTCTCGCCGCCGGACAGCGTGCAACCGCCCTCACCCACCATCGTGTCGTATCCCTGCGGCAGGCGCATGATGAAATCGTGGCAGCAGGCTTTCTCGGCTGCCGCGATGATCTCCTCGTCCGTCGCACCGGGCTTTCCGAAACGGATATTGTCGCGTATCGTGTCCTGAAACAGATAGACGTCCTGGAACACCATCGAGATGCGGCTCATCAGACTTTCAGGTTCTATATCTTTCATCGGAACGCCATCGAAAAGGACACGCCCCTGCTGCGGGTCGTAGAATCGGGCGCAAAGTTTCATCACCGTACTTTTCCCGCTCCCCGAAGGACCGACGAGAGCCGTCAGCGTGTTTCTCGGAAACGCGATGGAAACGTCCTGAAGCACCTTCTTGTCCTGATAGGCGAACGACACATGCTCGAACCGGATGTCGCCGGTGGCCGGCGCCTGCCGTTCGCCTTCCATCTCCGGCTCGTTCATCAGCGTGAGAATACGCCCTCCGGCAATGGAGAAGTAGCGGAACTCCGCAAAGTTGGTCAGCGCCGAAGTCAGCGGGTCGAACACGCGCGAGCCGACCACGAGGAACAGCACGAAGACGAGCAGCGAGAGTTCGCCTCCCAACAGCAGGTAGGTTCCGCACAGCACCATCAGGGTCAGTCCGGCCCGCACCAATGTAATGCTCAGCAGCACGAAAGGCCCCAGCATGGCTTCCTGACGGATACAGGCACGGCGCAGTTCCGCAAAAGCATCGCGCAGGCGGACAAAGCGGTCGCCCAGCAGGTTGTAGGCTTTCATCACGCGAATGCCCTGCAAGTATTCCTCCAAGCGGTTCCCGGCATTGATTTTGGCTTGTATCTGCCTGCCGCTCAACTTTTTCTGCACACTCGTGCTCATCCATAGGACAAGCAAGGCGACCGGCAGTGCGGCGAACATGGCAACGGCCATCCGCCAGTCGATCCATACCAGCGAGAGGAATGCCAGCACGGGCATGACGACGGCTCCCATCAGTTGGGGCAAATGGTGGGAAATGCCCGTCTCGGCCATCGTGAAATCGGTAACGAGCATGGACGAAAGATCGCCGGGGTCGCGCCGGGAAAGAAATCCGAGAGAGAGTTTCCGCAGATGTTCCGCCAGTGCAATGCGCCCCGACGCACTCATTTCGTAGGCTCCTCTGAAATTGGCCCGGTAGGAGGCCCGTTCGGCCAAAGCCATCACCAGCATATAGACAGCCAATATGCCGAAAATGCACCACAGTCTTGCCGTGTCGAGCGGTCGTCCGCTGCCGTCGAACGCGGCGAAGATGATGCGCACCGCCTCGATGGAGAGGCAGAAAGGTATGATGTTGACCAGATTGGCGAGCATGGTATAGCCCACGGGCTTGTAAAGACGTTCCGTATGGCCTATCGTAATGTTTTTAATCGCATTCATGTTCCACTCCTTTCATTTATGTGCGACGATATGCAGTTCTTCTTTTTTCTGAATTACCCGGATGTCGGAAAAGCCGGCTTGGGACAGCAACTGTTTCAGTTCTTCGGCTCCGTACACCGTCATTCCCTTTATCCGCTCCGTCCACGCCTTTCCGAGTTCGGGGTCGCTCGCTTCCAGACTGATGAGAAAGCAGCCCCCTTTCCGGATCACGCGGAAGACTTCGGCCAGCGCCTTGCTGACGGAAGACCAGAAATAGACGGTCTCGAAGGCCGTAACGGCATCGAAGGCCCCGTCCCCGTAAGGCAGGGAGCAGACATCGCCCTGCTGTATGAAACATCGGCGGTCCAGTTCTCCCGCATTGTGCCTGCGGGCGAAGGCGACGCTCTCCTCCGACAGGTCCATGCCGTAAACTTTTCCCTGCGGACACAGCTTCAGCAGACGCTTCACGTTGGCGCCGCCCCCGCATCCGATGTCCAGCACATTCCATTCCGGCCGCCAGTCCACCTGTTTCATGCCGCGATGGGCCAGCGAAGCGTGGAAACAGTTCATTCCCCGCAAAATCATCCGTCCCCAGAATCCCTGCGGACAACTCGTATTCTGTAAAATATCGTTCAAGAAACTATTCTTTTTCATATCTCCGTATTCAATTTTTGTTCAACTTCCAATGATAAGCGCTCGTATAGGCATCCCACATGTTCTTGTAGAGCCCCTCGGCGACGGATAAGTCGTCGTGCTGGCCCTGCTGTACGATCCGTCCCTGCTGCAAGACCACGATGTTGTCCGCCGAGACGATGGACGACAGCCGGTGGGCGATAATAATCACGGTCTTGCCTTTTATCAGGGATTGAAGGGCCTGCTGCATCTTGTATTCGTTCTCCGGATCGGCGAAGGCCGTGGCTTCGTCCAGTACCAGTATCGGCGCATTCTTCAGAATGGCGCGGGCCACGCATACCCGCTGCGCCTCGCCGCCCGACAGATACACGCCCTCGTCGCCTATTCTCGTCTCGTAGCCTTGCGGCAGCCGCTCGATGAACTCGTGGCACTGGGCGGCTTTGGCCGCCGCCACGACCGTTTCTTTCGTTGCGGCGGGGGAACCGACGGCGATGTTCTCGTACAGCGTGTCGTAGAACAGGAACGTATCCTGAAAGACGAATGAAACGGTATCCATCAACTGCGTCGTAGCGATGTTCTTGATGTTCACGCCACCGATGAGAATCTCGCCCTGCTCCACGTCCCAGAAACGGGGAATCAGGTTCGCGACGGTGGACTTGCCGCTTCCCGAAGGCCCCACGAGCGCCGTAATCCGGCCTTGCGGCGCCGTGAAGCAAACATCGCGCAGCGCCTCGGTACGTGTGCCCTGTTCCGTATTTTCGTAGGAGAATGACACGTGGCGGAACTCCACCTCATACGACTGCGGCACTTCGGGGTGTTCCGGTTCGGGAACGGGCTTTTTCTCCAGAATGCGGTCGATACGCGCCACGCCTTCGTCGATCTCCTTGGTGTTTCCGCCCAGGAACGTCAGTTTGTAGATGGGCGAAGCCACACCCGGTCCCATGATGATGAAAAACAGCCATACGGCGGCCAATGCGAGCGACTGCGGATTCCCTTGTATCAGCAGGATACCCACGGGAAGAATGAACGTCACCATCGAACCCAGCAGGACGGTGAACGCGATCATCCCGTTCTGGTAGGTGTCGCAGCATTTCAGGGCGAACGTCTTGTAAGCCTGTATCTCGGCGTTGAACTGCCGGAACGAGCGGACGCTCTGTCCGAATATCTTCACCACGGGCATTCCCCTGACGTACTGCACGGCGGAGGCGCTCATCTTTTCCTGCGCATCATAGTAAATACTCATGAACTCCCGTGCCTTCTTCCCCATGAAATTGGAGAATTGCAGGGCGAAGCTCAACAGCACCACGGCCAGACAGACCGCCGTCAGCCATGTATCCAGCGAGAAAAAGATGACGAGCATCACCACGACCGTCGCCACTACGTTCACCAAATCGGGAATCGTGTGGGCGATGAATCCCTCGATTTTCTCGATGTTCTGCTCCATCGTCTTCTTGATGGCTCCGGTAGAGGTGTTGTTGAGATAACCCAGCGACAGCTTGCCGATATGCTCGGACAGCCGGACACGCAATCCGTACAGAATGCGGAATGCAGCCACGTGCGAGGACATCAGGGCGGCGTACAGCAGCACCAGTCCGCCGATAAGCCCGCAGAAGGCGATCCAGCCCCAACGAATCATGCCGGCTTCGTCCACCGAAGCCGGGCTTGTACCGTGCGTCAGCAGCTCTTTCAACACCTCGTACACCGCCCAATAGGGTACGAGCATACACACGGCGCTGCCTGCCGACAGCAGACCCGCCAGAAAAAGCAGCCCTTTCTTCTGCCCCGCGATCTCGAACAGGCGGGACAGACCTTCTTTCTTCTTTTCTTTTGTTTCCATATATTGAATTTTATCCGATTCTCTCTATCCGTTGTTGGTAAATTCCTGTAAATCTTCCGGCCGGATTACAACAGCCCCGTCAGCCGCTCCCCGCTCTTTTGTCAGCCGGAAATCGCAGCACGAAGCACCGTGTGCCAATGTGCGGGTCCGTGTCAGCCGGATACCGAGTACATCGTGTGTGATATAATCATTCACGCAGAAATAGGGAAAAAAGCACTCGACGCCAATACGGGAACAGAGTTCGGCGACCGGGCACCGGGCAATGTCCATACCGACATCGAACGTATCGTCCGCATTCGGCAACACGCAATCGAACAGCCAATCGTCCTCTGTGGAAACATGCGAAGCGGAAGCGATGCGACGCACATAGTCGGGCGAACACAACATTTCGCGTATTTCCGAAATTTTTTCAGAAGGGATACTCGACAACGTGAGCTTTTTCAATGCTTTCTGCGTAACAATGGAAAGTTCTGCCGGACTCCATCCTCTGGCCGACAGTTCTTGCCACAGACCGATCTCATAGGCTATACCGATAATGTTTTTCACCCATGGTGATGTCGGCGGGACATCCGGAATGATTGCGGAGATACGATGAAAATTCTCGACAGCCGCTTCCATCACGGAATCAACGGATTCGACCGACAAACGGGATGCCAGTTCTTCCCTGAAAAATTCTTCGAACCGTTCCAACATTGGGAGATAAGGTTCAATCGTCGTCTCTTTCATCTTTCATGGAGAATTGCCGCCGTGTCACGGGAATTCGATACGATTTCATATCCCAACATCGAACTGAACTTGTAGCACAGCCGCGTCATCCGTCCCAATATTTGCCCGAAGAAGAAGCCCCAGCGCGGACGGAAAAACTTCATGTAATTGGCCTGTTCCAAAAGGCGTAGGCGGGGTTCCCATTGTTCTACCAGACGCCCGTCGCTCAGACCGGAGCGGATTTGCGCCTCGTGTTCACGGAGCGAATCGGGTTTCACTCCGTGACGGCTCATCATCGTACCGCAGACGTCGAACCACAGTTCGCCGCCCCCGAAACGCTCGGCCACATGGTGCAGAAATGTTTTTACCTGCTTTTCATAGAAATACATCAGCACGCCTTCGACCACGAAGATGAAATGCGCATCGGGATGCCGGCGACGCAGGTCGTCCAGCCAGCCGGCATCCAGCAGGGAGGCCGCAATGTAGGGGTTGCCCGGCTGCTCCGGAATCAGCTCGCGGCGCAGCGCGATGACTTCCGGCAGGTCCATGTCGTAGAATACGGCCTTCCCGTCGCCGATACGCTGGAAACGGGTGTCCAGACCACAGCCCACATTCACCACCACCGCATCGGCGTGCTTCCCTATGAAGCGGCGCACGGCACGGTCGAAAAACCACCCGCGCACGACGCAGCCGACCTCGCTCAACTTCGCCCCGTCGAAACGGGAGTAGTCGTATTCCAGACTGTCCACCAGCCCCTCCGCAACCTTGTCGTTCAGAATCGGGTTCTTTCGGCGGCTCTCTTTCGCCCTGTAATAGAGCGGAATGAGCAATGTCTCGGCGACAATGCTCTCGAATTTATGTCTCTGTTTCATTTGTTATGATATTTATTAATGAACGATATTCAGATTTGTTCACGAATAAAAAAAGAGGAAACCTTTGTGAAGATTTCCTCTTTTCCCGCTGCCCCGTTACGGCAGCTTGTCCGTATGTGTCTTTTCTATCTGTCATACCTTGATAATGGCCCTCCAACCTTGAATTTCAAACAGAATATAGTCATGCAGAATGGATTCCATTTCCTGTTTGGGCACCGCGTGCATCAACAGCTCCTCGAACAGCGTGAACATCCACACCGTATGCAGGTGAATGATAAAATCGGACACAGCCGTATTTATATTCGGGTACTTCTTCTTCATGGCGGCGAACCATGCCTTGACCAGCCCGGTCGAACGGTCGGTGTAGCTTTCGCGAAAATGTTCCAGCGAAGAGCCTTGGGCACGGAACAACAGGATCTCCAGCAGGCTGCGATGCGTTTCGATGAGCGAAACGTATTCGTCGATACAGGCTTTCAGGTATTTTTCGGAACGCATCGTCATCACGTCCTCGCCGCGTATGCCGTGATGCTCCTGCAACATGGCTTCCATAGCGTGCAGGACGGGACGGACCACTTCACAGAACAATTCGTCCTTGTTCCGGAAATAATTATATATGTTCCCCACACCGACACCGACGGCTCCGGCAATCTCGCGCATGGAGGTCTTGGAATACCCCTGCTGCCCGAATCGCTGTTCGGCGACTGCCAATATGCGGCCGCGTATGTCTTCTTTGAGTACCTGCATAAATAATGAACGATGTTTCCGTTTATATTTTTGCAAAAGTACGGGGTTTGAATTTACTGGACAATACCTATTTATGGTGATTTTACATGATTGAAATAAGGGAAAAGCAGGTATTACCGGAGGTAGCGAAATACCTTGTCTATATCCTTGTCTATATCCGAAAGGAAAAGTCATATTGTTCATTGAAAAGGAGAAAGTCTCATAGATTATAATTACTTTTGTACATAAAACCCAAAGAATCAAATATAAAATGGCAAAGATTACAGTAAAAGACACAAGTGTCACAATTATATCAGTCAACGAGAATGATTATATCAGCCTGACAGACATAGCAAGATACAAAAGCGATGACCCGACTGCGGTTATCGGGAACTGGCTGCGTAACCGGAATACAATAGAATATCTGGGTATTTGGGAGAGTTTGTACAACCCGAGTTTTAAACCCCTCGAATTCGAGGGGTTTAAAAAGGAAGCCGGGCTGAACGCCTTTACCTTATCACCGACAAAATGGATAAGTACGACAAACGCAATAGGCATACTCTCCAAATCGGGACGCTACGGCGGCACTTACGCTCACAAGGATATAGCATTTAAGTTTGCAAGCTGGATTTCCGTTGAATTTGAACTGTATATTATAAAGGAGTTCCAACGATTAAAGACCGAGGAACAACAGCAACTCGGTTGGTCAGCCAAACGGGAACTGTCGAAAATCAACTACCGCATACATACCGATGCCATAAAACAGAACCTTATCCCGGCAGAGGTAACCGCCAAACAAGCCAGTATTATCTATGCCGATGAAGCCGATATGCTGAATGTGGCGATGTTCGGTATGACCGCCAAGATGTGGCGTGAGCAACACCCCGAACTGAAAGGGAATATCCGGGACTATGCCACAATCAATGAGCTTATTTGCCTCTCAAATATGGAAAACCTCAATGCAGTATTTATAGACCAAGGTATTCCGCAGGGTGAGCGGTTGATTAAACTCAATCAGATAGCCATTCAACAGATGAGAATATTGGGAACTGGCGGCAGCGAACGCAAGTTATTAAAGTAGATGAGTCTCTATCAGAATTTGTGCCGAGTACGTGATGAACAATACACTATCAAACCATGACGAATAAAGATGAAATGACAATGAACTCTGATAAAAACGCCTATTTTCTATCGCTTCCGGAGATAACCGAATTATCCGTTCCTCCTAAAACGATATTGTTGGAAGAAGGCAAGGTAGCCGACAGAATGTACCTGATCCGGAAAGGTTGCCTGCGCCTGTTTTTCAACAACGAAGGACGGGACATCACTTTCCAGTTCTTTTTCGAAGGGGATTTCGTCGCGTCATTCGACAGCCTGTATCAACGGACACCGAGCCTTTTTTCCCTGGAAAGCATAGAGCCGGCAGAACTGTCGGTTATGAAGCGGGAAGATTTTTTCAGAAACCTCGGACAGAAGCCCGCGCTACGGCAGATATATGAGGAAAAAATCATCGAACGCTTCCATGTTTATCAGCGGCTCTTCCTTTCCCGCATAAAGAACACCCCCCAACAACGGTATGAAGAACTGCTGAAAGAACACCCCTCTATCATACAGCGGATTCCCCAGCATTATATTGCCTCCTATTTGGGGATTACTTCTGTTTCCCTGTCGAGGATCAGAAACAGGCGATAGTTCATTTCTTTACATTTGTTATCGTCCGGTTCCAGTCGAAGATGCGAACTTTGCCGCATCTATTAAAACCGAAAGACAGATGAAAAAGATTTTTATAATAGACTGGAGCCTGATTCCCGTGTTTGTCCTGTCCGCATACTCCGGAATCGAATTGCATGTGGCCGACTATGAAGGCAATCACGAGGTATGGCATAATTGGGCAGTTTTCCATGTCCTGACGAGCCTGCTGTTCCTCATGGCCTCCATATTTCATATAGCGACGCATTGGGGCTGGTACAAGGGAACTGCCAAGAACGGAATAGGCCGGAAAAGCAAGGTCACGGCGGTACTGTCGGTCCTGTTCCTGTCCGTGGTTCTGACCGGATTTGCCCTGTTAGGCATAGAAGGAGCAGGTTCCCCGGTCGGGCAATGTCATTTTTGGGCAGGAATCGTTACAACTGTCCTTTCTATCGGCCATATACTGAAACGCCTTCCGTTGCTACGCAAATCATTGAAATAAGCACAACCTATTCAACGGACAACTTCCGGACAAAGCGTTCTTACAGAAATCGGGGTACTTATTACAAATGCGGCTTCTTGCTTACTGTCGAGAAGACCGCATTTTTCTTTATTTTTCGGCATATCATTCGATTTCAGCATTGCTCGTCCAACCATTTGGGGCATCCGGTCCATTCGTTGCCCCTTCAAATCCGGCATCAGAGAATGGCTGTTGTCATAGGCACCGACTTCATGCAGTTCCACGAATGAGGCATTTCCTCCGTAACGGTTTATGTTTTTCACGAGCTTACGGCCTGTCCGGAGAAAACATACGTGCCAGTTTTTCCCGACGAGATTCCGAAAAGACATTAAAATAGTTGAAGAATAAAATGTTACGCATACAATTATGTACAGAATCCTTTCATTTCGAACCATCATGCCTTATTTATACCGGACGGGGGCAATGTCGCTCCCGTAAAATAATTAAGGATTATGATAATAGGTTATTTAAGGGTCAGCACGGGCAAACAGAACCCGGCTAACCAACAAGACGAGATCCGGCGTTTCGCCGACAGTAGAAATCTTTCCGTCAGCCAGTGGGTGACGGAGGTCGCCAGCGGCAAGAAGAAGGGGTGCGACCGCAAATTAGGGGGACTGATACGGCGCATGAAACGGGGCGACACGCTGATTGTCACGGAAGTTTCGCGGCTAAGCCGCACGCTGACGGACCTCATGGCCATCATGGGCAAGTGTCTGGAGAAGGGAATCAACCTTTACACAACCAAGGAGGGGTATTCGTTCGACAACTCCATCAACAGCAAGGTACTTTGTTTCGCGTTCGGTCTGGTAGCGGAAATTGAACGCAACCTGATTTCGATGCGCACGAAGGAGGCTCTCGCCCTCCGGAAAGCCGAGGGTGTCGTCCTTGGTCGGAAAAAAGGCAGCTACACGAAAATGAACGTGCTGATCGAAAACCGAAAGGTCATCGTTGGCATGTTGAAGCGGAACTGTACGATTGCCGATATATGCAGGCGTTTCGACATTTCGCGGGATACATTCATGAAATTCCGTAGCCGCTATAAGGAAATAGATAAGGCCATGAAAGAGAAAGAGATAAGACGGAAAGGGGAGTTGCAAAAACGGAGGGTATGATTTTACGTTGGTTAAATCGTTGGTTTAATCGTTCGTTTTCAGCCACAAAATTACAAAAACACGAATTATCCACAAAAAAAATCTGCAAAAAATTGCGTTTCAGTTCTTTGAGTAGGACAAATTTTCCCGGAGTGTCCGAATAATACGACCTTTTTTCCGATAGTCTTTTTAACGAACAAATAAATCGGCATAACTGACAGTTATCCGGCTGATTATTTGTTGGTTCGGTGCTTTTTTACCTCTAAAGAAAGAAGCACGGCACGGACAAACGTACAGAGATTGAATAAATAGCTGATATAAATAAATTGGCATAGACAGAATTATGACAATGAAACGAATACTGTTATTATTTCTTTTATTCTGCGGCGGGTATGTTCATGCGCAAGAGTTGGACTCGGCCCGTATCCATTACCGGCAGGGCCACAGGGAAGTGGACATGCTCTTCCGGGACAACCGCGCGGAACTGGAGCGTTTTATCCGCACCCTGCGTGAAGAACACGGTGCGGACCGCCTTGAAAGCGTCGTGATACGCTCGTGGGCATCGCCCGAAGGTGTGAACCGTCTCAACGGGGTGCTGTCAGAGCGCAGGGCCGACTCCCTGAAATCCTATCTCGTGCGCCACGCCGGAATCCCCGACAGTTTGATCTGCATACATGGAGAAGGTATTGCGTGGGACATGCTGCGCCAAATGGTCGCCGCCTCGGACATATTATACAAGGAAGAGGTGCTGCATATCCTTGACCATACGCCCGTATGGGTGTTCGACAAGGCAGGTCGCGTAGTGGACGGACGCAAGAAACAGCTCATGGACCTGCGGGGCGGTATGCCGTACACCTACATGCTGGAGAATTTCTTTCCCGAACTGCGCTCCAGCCTCTCGGTGGCCTGCTACCGGAAACCCGAACCGCCCGTAAAAGTCATTTCCCAAAAAGAGACGAAAGTGAAAGAGCCGGAACCGGCCCTGCAACCCGATAGCGTGGCGGAACCGGCCTCCGAGCCGGCAACGGTGCGGAAGGAAGCGACCGTGCAACCGCATAGACCGACAGTACAGCGGTTGGCCGTTAAGACCAACCTGCTCTACGATGCGATACTGATGCCTTCGCTCGAAGTGGAGTACCGTATCGCCGACCGTTGGACGGTGAACCTCGAAGGCGACATGGCATGGTGGAATAATGACGGCAAGCACAAATGTTACCAAGTAGCTACAATCAGCCCGGAGGGACGCTGGTGGTTCGGACAGAAGCAAGGCAGCCCGTGGCACGGCCACTACCTCGGCGTGTTCGGCGGCTTCACGTGGTACGACCTTGAAAACGGCAAAGAGGGCTATCAGGGCGAGGCCGAAATGGTGGGTGTCAGCTACGGCTACATGTTCCCCATCGGACGGCGGCTCTCGCTGGAAGCCGGTATCGGTCTGGGGTACATGCACAGCAAGTACGAAGAATATCTTCCCATCGACGGGCACTACGTGTACCAGCAGACAAACCGAATGAATTACTTCGGTCCGTTGAAACTGAAGTTTGCCCTTGTGTGGCGGTTGTGGGATACCGATAAAAAGAAAGGAGGCGCACGATGAAAGCAACGCTACGATATACCCTCATGGGGCTTACGTTTGCAGGATTGACATTCCTTTCCACGAGCTGCCGGAAAGACCTGTGTTACGACCACGACGAGCATGGTCTTTCCGTGAAGGTGAATCTCTCTTCCGACTGGGAACAGGAATGGGAACGTACTTACGCCTATGACTGGGAAAAATTGTGGGAAGAGGACTGGAAGTACGACTATGAAGATTTGTGTCCTGCTCCGGCCGACGGAATACGTGTCCAAGTCTATACCAGCGACGGACAGCGTATAGAGAGCAATCTGCCCGATGAAGGAGGACGGATCGCCATGCCGGAAGGCACGCACGAACTGTTGTTCTACAACAATGATACGGAATATATCGTGTTCGATGGCGTGGCCGCTTCGGAATCCGCCACAGCCACCACACGCGGCGTGACCCGGAGTTCTTTCCATGAATTGCACGCGGGGGAACGTACCGTGAACCAGCCCGACATGCTTTACGGGGCATACATGGAAGAATACACGGCAGAAAAAACACTTGCCCCGACGGAGCTGCCGGTTACCTTGCGTCCATTGGTTTACACCTATATGATACGTTACGAGTTCGAAAGCGGACAACAATACGTGGCCTTGGCACGCGGAGCCTTGGCAGGCATGGCCGAAACGGTCTATCTGAACGATGGGCATACCGGAGAAACCGCAGCCACGGTAATGTTCGACTGTACGCTGGAAGATTACGGAGCGGAAGCGCTGGTACAGTCGTTCGGCGTACCCGACTATCCGGGTGAACATTACGGACGAAACGGTACGGACGGGCGAAGGTACAGCCTGAACTTGGAGGTGAGAATGGTGAACGGCAAGTTCAAGACCTTCGAGTTCGATGTCACAGACCAAGTGAAAGGACAACCACGGGGTGGCGTTATCGTCGTGAGCGGGCTGTCGATTTCCAACGACGAGGGGCTGGAAGGCGGAGGCAGCTTTGACGTAGATGTGGACGGCTGGGGAGAATGGGTGGACATACCGCTGCCCATTGACTGAAACGAATAAAACAACAGGTACTAAATAACCAAATTTTTAATTTAATTTTTTACATCTTATGAAGAAAAGTTTTTTTGTGCTTGGAGTGGCTGTAGCAGCACTGGCAAGCTGTACGAACGAAGAAGTTGTGGATATGCCGCAGAGCCGGGCGATCCAGTTCGGAACTTTCGTGAACCATTCAACGAGAAGTAGTGTGACTGAAACAACGGAGCAGAATCTTCAGAAGTTCTTCGTATTCGGAAACTATGATGATTCATGGACTTCCGTATATACCAATGTTCAGGTAGACGGAGGCACTGTAGGAGCGGAGGGGACGGTTTGGAATCCCACACAGACTGCTTATTGGATAAATGGCAAGAAGTACCGTTTTGGCGCTTACTCCAATGGTGGTAATAAAATTGAGAATGCAGAGTTTAATGCAACCTCTCGAGTGTTGACATTCCCAAATTACTCGGTAGACAATACGAAAGATTTGATTGTGGCTATACCCCAAGAGGTGACTGCAAAAGAAGCTAATAATGGTCCGGTAAACTTATCTTTCTACCATATGTTGTCGCAGGTGAAGTTCACGTTCAAGAACACGGACGCTTATGACTACACCATGAAAATCTCCGACATCAAGGTGAATGCAGTAAAAACAACTAATGTTACAGCGACTTATGCCGAAAGCGGGAAACCAGATATCAATTGGACTACTCAAAGTGTTTCAACAGAGGACTATGATTTCGGAGCATTAGGGGATATTGCCGAAGAATTTAAGGACGCTACCCACACTACGACCTGCTTTGTCATTCCACAAAGCAACGAAAATCTGGAAGTAACCTTTACCGCAACTTTCTATGATGCAGCAAATAAACAATTAAGTGAAAATCAGTTCAAAGGAAAATTGGCATATAAAGGCGATGTTAGCGGCACAGTACAGAACCAATGGACTGAAGGTTTCAAATATAACTATACAGTAGAAATCAACGGTAGCACGATTGATCCGGAGTTGAAGGAGCAGGTAATTGAGTTCAAAGTTATTGATGTAGATGAATGGGCTGACGCATCAAATAGTGATGTAACCCCGGAAAACGCCGGAGAGTAATCGCTTGCATCAATAGCCGAAAAGACATCACATCAGGCTATGAGGGGTTGAATGTCCCCTCATAGCCACTAACGGGAGTGTTGCTCCTTATTTACGCTACCGGTAGCGTCAGAAATAACCGGATATAAAGAAACAATGTATGATTATGAATAACAACCTATTCAAAACCTTGTTCATACCGGCTGTCGCCTGCCTGCTGGGAGCCTGTACGGAAAGCACGGGCCCGGACATGGAAACAAGCGGCAACAGCGGGGCGATCCGTTTTGCCGGTCCCGCCGTGACACGGGCCGCCATCGACGACGCGGACGGAATGTTGACCGATGGAAACTCGTTCAGCGTATGGGGGAACTACACCGACGGAACGGGCGGTACGGCCACGAGCGTGTTTAACGCCGAAAAAGTGACATACGTTTCCGGCATGTGGGGTTACGAGGGCACGAGATACTGGCTCCCCGGTAATACCTACGACTTCTACGCCCTTTATCCGTCTGTGGAAACGCTGGGCGATGCCGTGTCCTCCGCCACCTGCACGGACGGCACATTTACCGTCAAGGGCTTCGACGCCACGAAAGGACACGACCTGATGACGGCGAAAAAGACGGGTATCTCCGTCATGGCAGGCCAGACAGAGCCTCCCGGTCCGGTAGCCCTCAAATTCCAACATTTGCTGGCACGCATCACCTTTGCGGCACGCAGTGAGGGTGGCAACGCCACGGTACATTCCATCTCCCTTGAGGGGCTGGATGTCAAGGGAGATTACGACAGCGGCAAGGAACCCCTGTGGAGCAACACGGCAGAGGGAACCGTCAGCGTGGAGAAAGAGACTTCCGTAACTCCAGCCGGAAATGCGGACGTGTCGGGCGACCTGCTACTCATTCCGCAATCGCTCACGGACGGGGTGAAACTGACTGTCACCTACGATACCGATGCCGAGAGGGGAAAGACCGCTTCCTACACCTTGCCTGCCACCACCGTGAGCATGTGGGAGGCGGCGAACCATTACCGTTACTCGTTCACCCTCACCGGCGGAGGCTATATCGTGTTCGACCCGCCCACGGTCAACGCATGGAGCGACGCCATAGGCGGGAACGTAACCATCGACGTGACCCAATAACCCAATTATAAGCTATCTGTAACTTGACGATAAAATGAACATCCAAATGAAGCAACGATACATACTTCCGGCTCTCCTGCTTCTCTGCTCCGCCTGCCAGCAGGAGGAATGGGCGCAGCCCGAAGCCGACAGTCCCGACGCCATCCACTTTGCCGCCCCGGTCATTACCGTGGAGAAACTCACCCGGAGCACGTTCCACGACGCATTCCCCACCGGCGGCACGTTCGGCGTACTGGGCTACTGCGTGCCTTATCAGCGTGGCAGTAACACCGAAAAGGACTGGGCATCGGGCAGCGCGAACTGGGGTAACAAGAGCGGCAACGCCTTCCCCGACGTGTTCTTCAATCAAGCCGTCACCTACAACGGCTCGGCCTGCACTTATGACTATAATAACAGTGGCGGCCCGCGAAAATGGTACAACACGACGGAAAATCCGGCGGCGACCTCCCCCGACAGCTATCGGTACACCTTTTTCGCCTATTACCCGAAGGACGGTTTTACAGTGGAAAGTCCCGCCAGCGCCACCACACGGGGCGTGCCGAAACTGACGTTCACCATGCCGTTCGGCGAGACGGGCGATGTAGCGACTACCACGTTGAACGACATGCAGACACCCGACGCGATGGTTTCCGTCGTCTATAACCACCTGCGTACCACGGGGAACGTGGGCTTCAATTTCAGCCACATCATGACGGGCTTGGGCTTCGCCGTGAACAACTACAATTACGGAGATGAAAAGAAGGAAACTGTTACCGTCAAGCGTGTTACCTTGTCGGGCCACTTCACCCGCTCGATTACCATCGATTTCAGCAAGAATACCAACGAAGAGGGATTCTACACCTACAGCGGCACCTATCCCGGCACATACGAGATATATAACAACGAGACAGGGCTTGCAGTAGCTCCCAACAGTTCCGTCAGCCCGATAGGCGACAAGCACCTGCTTCTGTTGAGCAACGCCACGGACGGCACTTATTTCGGCAAGGACGTGGAGGTTTCCGTCGAATATACCTACAAAGGGGCGGATAAGACCGCTACAGCCGAACGTCCGACACAGTTCCAGCCCCGTGCGGGTGTCCGCTATACGGCGCAGCTCAACTTCGTGGGCGAAACCTTCGCGCTGAACTTTATTGCCGCCGATAACGAGTTCTGGGAAGACGGGGGCGACAGCGACGTCTCTATCCAATAAAACAACAACCGAAAACAGCATAAAGATGAAAAAGATACTTTATTATTTCCTGCCGGTGGCCTCCATGCTCTTGCCGGCAGCCTGCACCACGGAGGAGGACTTTGGCGGCGGTACCGTTCCGCCCGGCGACGGATTCACCATCGAGGCCGTCTGCCAGAACATGCTGCCGCAGCAAGTCGTCACCCGCTCGGCCATCGCCAAGGACGACAAGGAGAAGCGCATCAACCAGCTCTACCTGTTCTTCTTCGACGAAAACGGCGACTATCTGGAATCGAGCAACACGAAAGTATTCTCGCCGTATATGGCTCCGTCGGCGAATACGACCAATGTCAGCATTCCTACGGACGTGTTTAAAGATCCGGCACTCGCAAAAAAAACTACCATCTACGCTTTGGCCAACGTGACTCCGGAGGTGGTAACTGATGCCAACGGCGACGGTTATCCCGATAATTTCCCCCAATATAGCAAAGACGGGAAAAAGCCCAAGGAGCTGCTCGAAGCGTTCGTGTACGATCCTGCCAATTATACTCCTAACACCCGCGATGACATCACGACCCTGCCCAGCACGGGAATGCCGATGGCGGGCAAGAGCGCGACCGTGAACCTCACCGAGAAGGGAAGCCTCACGATGCAGCTCAAGGCACTGATGGCCCGCATCGACATCAACATCAGTATCGATTCCGACCACTCGGACGAGAGCGGACAACTGCCCCGCCTTTCCATTGCGGAATGGGGCGTGTACAACATGCCTACCGCCGTACCCCTGACCGAGCCTGCCGATGGCCAGACCAGCCTGACTACCGATGAGCCATACCGCAATGTAGAAAACATACAGAGCGATGCCGTCGTTTACAACCACGGCGGGGCCGCCTCCCTGACCTTCTACATGTTCGAGAACATGATTGAACCGGACGAAGATCCGGAAAACTATCAGTATCCGGCTGGAGTAGAGGACGATGTTGACAAGCAGCGGTGGAAGCCGAGACTTGTAGGCGAAAACAGTAAGGCTACCTATTTCAAGATGAGAGCCTACTACACTACCTATAACGGCGACCCCTCCCTGCCCGCAAATCAGGATAACACCACCATCGAGGCCGAATATACCTTCTATCTCGGAGGCAACCCGGTGAATGACTTCAAGGTGATACGCAACAGGCACTACGCCAACAACATCGTCATCAGCGGACTGACCCATGTGGGCAACAACCCGGACCACATCACCTTCGATGCCCGCGTCAACATCACCGAGCAGAACAACCCGTTCTACCTGTCCATGCTGCGCGAGCGTGACCACGACGCCCACTTCTGTATCACACCTTTGGACGTGTACCTCTTCGAGGAAGATGAGAATCCAAAGATGAAAGTCAGCATAGCCGACCCGGAAAGTCACACTTGGATACGCATGGAACGTGTGCCAGCCGAAAATATGGAGAATGGAACACTCTCTGCCGACATGAGTACAGATACCCATTTGGCGACCGGACAGAAATGGACTGCGGGAAACGGCAAACGCAAATACTTCACCACGGACTTGGTGACCAACACCCTTGCCCAAAACACCGAATACACCATCAGCAGGAGCCGTGACCGCATCTATTTCTACTTGGACGAAAACCTAAGCACGAAAGACCGCACCGCCACCGTCAACATCTCGTACACCGACAACAACACGCAGACGCCACGTACCCGTACCATTGAAATCGTACAGCACGGTCTGTTGCCGGTACAGTGGTATTATGAAGGCAGACTTCAAGGCACTATCTACGTGGAAGCCTATGAGGAATATATATCCCATTACGACCCCCTGAACGAGTTTGAAGGGGATTATATCTATGACGGTTTGGAATGGGGTTGTAATGGTGAATACATCGGAGGTCCGCTAAATAACGAATGGACGGAAGGAAACAAACATGGGGCGGCAGCTACCCGGCGCATTATTACCCAAGCTGGACAATCAGAAATGAACCTGAACGAAAAACCCCGCTCAGCGGCGGAATATTGCTATAACAAGAACAAGCGCAATGCCAATGGAGCCGTACAGGGCATGAGCAATTCTTCCGGTTGGTTCCTGCCCGGTATCTCCCAACTGGAAAGTATTCTTACCTCTTATTACAATACATACACGGAGTTCCAGAACAATTTCTACTGGTCATCGGCGGCAGCAAAAGATAGAACAGGAATATGGCCTGCGTATATCTATCCAGAGAGCACCAGCTATGCCCGTGCCACCAAGGCCCTGCCAGACGGTGGTTATGCAGAAAGTGATTGGGACGATATATACACGAATGATAACGGCACTACCGGTAAAGCACCCCGCATCAATAGACCTCTCCGCATCCGTGCAGCCTACGTACCGCCCAGTGGCGTAACTATCCAGTGACAACCGCCAAACTTTAATTCCGTGTCTTACTCACTGCCCGTCTGTAGGAAACCCCTCTACAGGCGGGCAGTGCTGTTTTTATTCTCCCGGTATGTCTTTGGCCTGTACAACCGACATGCACACGCACGTTTTATACGTCGGTCGGGATAGAAAAAGGTGTGACAATATCAAAAGAACCTATTCAACAAAAAGAGGTTTGTAGCCTCCCCAAAAGCCCCTCAAACCTATGGCAAAGGCATCAAGGGGCTTTTCTTCTATCAGCGAAACAGTAATAGACATTTGGGTTCGCGTTATCTGATTGTGTCGTCCGCAAAACACCTTCGGCGTCGGAACTTTATCTGTCATCCGACAGAAATACGATAATAAATATAGGATTTCTTTACCGCTTTTTATTTCTTCTTCAAGAAACGTTCCGTGAGCCATTTGCGCACCGGGAGATCATAGCACTTCAGGCAGGCATAGGCAAGCGCGAACGCCCCGACGAACGTGAGCAGCATGTAAGGAAGGCCTTCGGCAAGTGTCGCCTGACGGTTGAACGCCCATGCCGTATAAATATAGACCAGCGGATAGTGGGTGATATAGACGGGATAGGATATGTCGCCCAGAAACTTGCATACGGCAGCGGAGCGTTTGCCCGTTATCCTGCCTCCCGCTCCCATCGAGACGATAACCGGGAAAATGCAGATGATGCAGAAAGCCTCGTAAAGCCCGTTCATCCAATACCCGTCCTCCCCACCGATACGGGGCGCGGAAAGCACGGCGATTATCATCAGGCTGCACCACCCAAAAGCATTCTTGCGGGTGCGTATCAGCCAGCCAAGCCGGGACAGGAGCAGTCCGCCAAAGAAGGGGTACATCAGCCGGACCAGTCCCACGTACTGCTGTTCCCAGTTCAAAGCCCATCCGCCCACGATGTCGCCGGCAGGTGCGGTAAGGCAGCGGTGTACCGTGAAGCACGCCGCTATCGCCACGAGGACAGTCAATGCCGTCTTGCTGAACTTGCGGATGAACAAGGCGTACAATATGTTGCCGATGTATTCGTAGTAAAGCGACCATGCCGGCCCGTTCAGCGGGTGCATTTCCATCCATCCCCGGACGTCCCACTTCAGCGGCAGAGGCAGTAACGTACAACCCAGCAGCATGACCAGCAGCACCGCACCGGCGGACACGCCCTCCATTGCCGGATAACAGGGGGCATCCTGAAACCAAAAGAGCGCGGCTCCCACGATACTCCCCATGATCACCATAGGCTGTAGCCGGATAAGACGACGCTTGAAGAAGGTTCCCGTGCTCATCCGGTTCCAACGGTCATCGTATGCGTAGCCGATGACGAAACCCGAAAGCATGAAGAAGAAATCGACTGCCAGATAGCCATGATTGATAATCTGGTTCAGATGGTTGCCGCCGGAATGCGCTTCCAGCAGATGAAAGGCCACTACCATAGCAGCCGCCACACCGCGCAGTCCGTCCAGAATCTCGTAGTGCGGCTTCGAGGTCAGATAAGAGTTTTGCATGTTCATGAATTATACCGGTAAAAGACTGAATGCAAAGATAGTATATAATAAATAATTACGATGTTCGTTACCGATTAGAAAATATCAAACAGTCAGATTTCCGTTTAAAAAGAGAGCCGATCTTCACAGACAGGCTCTCCATAAACGAAAAAAAATGTTTTTATATCGTATGAACAAAAAGTATTATTTGAGATGCAGCATAACCTTTGTATGGCGGTTGGCCTCATTGGGCGCATAATCGGAAATGCCGCCTTGGTGAGTTTTGGTTATCTTGTCGCCCGACACCCCACGTTTGATTAATTCTTCAGCGATATAATCGGCTCTTGATGCACTCAAGACATTGTTTACGGATGCTGTTCCGGTCATACTGTCAGCTGCACCAATGACGCTTACCGATAACCCGTACTTCTTCGCTACTCTTGCCAACTCGTCGAGATTAAGCGTCTGGGAGGTATCCGTGAGACGCGCCGTATTGAGTTGGAAGAAGAAATACACGGGTGAGCCGATACACTCTTTTCCGTTCTGCATACGAGCCAAATATTGCATACAGAGTGTGTCTTGACCCGCACAAAGGGGAATTGTGTCGGCAGATTGTGTACCCTTCCCATCCAAGGGAGATTTCCCGTCCCACTTCCGGTTCTTAAGTCTCGCTTGAAGCGAGTTCAGACCGCTGTAATTGTTTTTGGGATAACGGTTGCCGTCGAATGCATCGTCGTCATCAAAAAGATGGCTGTACTTGTCGAGCAATCCTTCGATTTCCAGAATCTTTTTCAGCTCAGCGAGTGTCCGTCGGTCTCTGTCATGCTGCCCTGCATAAAGACGGTTCTCTTCCGACAAAGCATTTACGCGCTCGACAAGCCACTGATCGCGGCGGATATAAGGACTTGGGTCTATGGCGCGTTTCCAACCGACCCTGCCGATATGAAAAGAAAATCCGGCGGTAAGCGATAACATGTGGTCACCAAAACGGTTCTCCTTACCATACCCGTCGAAATCTTGGAAAGTGGTTGCGCCGGAGAGTTCCACGAGGGCGCTTACCCTTTTGGAAATCCGGTACTGCCCCTGTATACCATAAGAGACTGCAAACGGGTTATGCCCGTTGGTCGCATGATGCAGCAGCCCGATACCGGCAAAGGGAGCCAGATGCCAGCGTACCTGTTCCTGACGGGAATAACTGCCGCCGAGCACATTCCATAGCAGATCCGCATGGAGGTGGTGGTATTCCTGCACGGCCAGCGTACCGTCCTTGAACTGCAAGCCGCTATAATTTATGCGTGCGCCTACCCACGGGGTGAACCACTTGCCAATGGCAAGGCTATACGAGGGTTTCAACCTCCCGAACAGGTCTTCGCAGCCAAGCGGGGTGCCGAGAAAGGCCGTCGTGCCTCCGGCGATACTGACGAACCAGTTGCCGTTTCCCCGTGCCGGGACGACCACTCCGTCAAGATATGAGGGCTGTAACGGCTGCAGCAGTTCAGTGTCATCGTAACGGAACATGCAGCGTACAGTATCCTTCTCCGTGGGTTGTACATCCGCACGGGCTTGCAGCGTACAGAACGCCGCAAAGATAAAGATGATATTCTTTGTCATAATTCCAATTTTTTAATTGTAATCTATTCAGTTTTCAGGCAATCTTTGCCATTTATCGTTTGGGCTTTTTGCCGATGGCCGGACGCATCATGCGGCTCGCCATTCTCATGCAGCGGAGCGCCCATGCCCGGTTGTCCTCGTCGTCATCGCGTCCCCATTTGAGGTCACTGCCGCCACCACCTCCGCCACGTGTTTCGGCAAATGTAGTGGCATCATCGACCATGCCGAGGAACAACAGTGTGGCGCAGTGCATGACTTCCGTGCCTTGTTCTGCCACGGAGCGCACGAGGGTGCCATCGAACAGTTGCCGTTCGGAGGGCTTCATACGTGCCGACAGTTCCCGCCACTCATCGACCATGTTTTCCAGCATGGCATCCTTGAGCAGGCTGTCCACTTTGGAATGTACATCACGGGTGTATTCGTAGGCTTCTTCCTTAAGCTGTTCCGTGCGTTCCTGAATGGCATCCATATTCTCTTTGAGGTCGGAAAGCTGTCGGTCGGCAGTCTGTAACTTCTCCTGTTTGTCTGCCAGTTTCCCTTGGATAGCGACCAGTTCTTTTTCGAGTTTCTCTTTCTCGGCGGATATGGCCAAGGCATCGTCTTTTCGGGAGTTCATGTCATTTTCGAGTGCTGCCAGTTGGGCCTCCTTTTCGGATTTCTCTCGTCGCAGGTTTTCCACCATTGAAGTGAGACCCTTTACCCTGCGCTCTGCCAGCCGTATATCCGAATGAAGATCGGAAAGCACTTTTTGGTGGCGGTCAATATTCTCCTCGATAGTTGTACACTCTTCCGAGAGCATACGGCGGTATTCTTCCGTCGTCCTGTGCCGTGCGCCGGTCTCGGCGACGCTCCGGCCTCTCGCCATTCCCCATTTCGTGTTGACCTCGGCGAAAAAGTCCGTATGGAGCTGTTTCATTCTCGCACTATATTCGAACTTGTCCTTTCCGGCGAATATCTCCTTGTACGCAAACTTCCCGTCTTTGATTGGCAGAAGCGTGCAATGCACGTGCGGATTCAACTCGTCGAGGTGTACAATGAAGGCGGCAACATTCTGCTCTCCGTATCTGCCACAAACGAATGAATAGACATCCTTTGCCCAACGTTCGATGTCGCTCTTCCTTTTGATGCTGGTATTGTCCGCACCTTTTTCAAAATCCACCTTCTGCGTACCGAATGCGAGTTCGTGCATCCGCTCCCGCGAACCTCCAAAGATGATGTTTACCACCGTGCGGTATTTCGGTTCGATCAGTCCCTCGTTGGGGTCCTTTATTCCGCGACGGCCCAATATGTCCGCCATCCGTTCCGGGATATTACGGCTCGTGTCAATAGGGCGTATCTTGCCTCCGGACGCAATCTCGAAGTTCAGATGTTTGCGAGTGGGATCGTAGTTGCCCTTACTCATGGCGTACTTCTCTGCCTCTTTGCTGCGATTGCGCAGATGTTCGTTGCCTTGGGCGGCGGTGATTCCTTTCGACACTTGAACGTCAAGAACCTGTTTTGCATTTGCCATACTGCTTCCGTGTTATTTCGGACAATCCCCCGTGTCCCCAGCTTGCTGCTTGTACGGACACCCTTCCCACCGACGAATGTCGGTCGGGGTATTAGGCTCCCCCTTCCCTTTGTTCAGTGGCAGACGGGCAAGCCCGGATGCCTGCTATAACTGGAAGGATATTTGAACCTGAACCGGGGAGAATTGCCCGTGGTTATACAATCTTTGTCTGCGAATCCCTGTTCAACTTTCTTCCTGCGCCTTCGCTAAAAGCGATAGAAAGGGTTTACGAAGCGATTCGAGGCGTTCCGTCTCTTCGTCCATACCGAAATCCGTTCCATCCGGCTTTCCGTCGATAACAAGCTCTGCAAGCTCTTTCGAGGCTTCGATGAACGCCGCCCATTCCCCACCGAGATCGGACCGGAAGAACTGCACGAGCGGTGAGCCGTCGTCGAATCTCGACTTGCGCAGAACCCGCCATAGGGCGGCATGGGCGATACACTCCAAAACGGTCTCACGCAATTGTTCTTCTGATCGGAGGGTATGCACGGATGTCGTGCCGGAATGGTTGTCCGGATAGGCCCGGCTGTCCTGTCCGGTTATCTCCGCCAAGGTCTGACGCATGATTTGTCCGCATGATTTGCCGACATCGAAAGAAGTTGCTTTGCCAATCACCCAATCGTACAATATTCCTTGTATTCTTGTGGCAAAGTCCGTTTCTTTCTGCCCACTGTCCGGCATGTCAGGCGTGCCGATTCGCAGGTGCATGGTAATGATGACGCTTTTCGCCAGCCGGATACGTTCCAACTGCCCGAATGCTTCGAGCGTGTCCAGAAACGAGCGGACGGTGGCGCGGTGCCAATGCCACTCGGATGCAAGGTCGGAAACGGTCACATGGCACTGGCAGGGACCGAGGTCGTAGTCTTGTTTCCTTAAAAACGGGGAGACGAAACCTGCCAGCGATTTATCCAACAGGTCGCAGTAGGCTTCTGTTCTTGTTTTCCGCTCGCCGACTTTTTCTTTCAGATAGTCGAACACTTCCGTGTTGGCCAGTATGGTGGCGGGTGCTTCATTTCTATTTCTCATTTTCGTTCTGTTTTTGATGATTCATATCGTGCGGATTGTATGGACTGCCATTATCCGCATTATCATGGCAGTCTTGCGTGATGATACTATGATAACTGTCGGCTAATGCTCCGGGATATTCCAGCCATTCGAGGAATTTGCGCATGTCTGTCCTTTCGGACATGACCCTTGCCGACGGGTAGAACAGGGCAGCCAAAAGAATAAAGGCGATGGTTACGGACATCGTGTACAGATGCGGCACGAAGCCGATGACCAATGCCAAGAGCGCAAACCAGACGAAACGTTTCGGCCGGTCGAGCAAACAGCGCATCCATCGGTCCGCCCGCCGGAAAGAGGCCCATGCGGCACACACAATGGTGGATGGCACAACACCGAACTCGCCGGGGTGTCCGCTCGTATAGACATAATGGAAGAGGAGCAATACGATAAGCAGCACATGGGTGTACAACCTGCGGGCCTTTTCGCTCCATATCATTTTATCGTAGAATTTTGCCATGAAGTAACGTCTGCTCCTGTACAACAGTGCCGGAAGGACGACAGGCATTGCAAGAAACACAAACTGTAATATAATCCAAGTCATAACAGGTAATAGGGTTTTGAAGGTATGTGAACGGGCCGTACCACGAGTTCCAAGCGGACAATCCCGTGGGTGGCCAAGCGGATAATGTTCTCGGTGTCTTCAGCTGTCAGGGACGATGCGCCTTTCTTCATCCGGGACTTGAATATGCCGTTCTGCTTGCGGTATGTAGCCAGTGCCGCGTCCAGATCATGCTCCGGAATCGTCCACGTCATGCCCCGGTCGTATGTGCCATGCGGTTTGCAAGCACGCAGTACCAGCGTGCGGGAAACCAGGAAATCGGTCCGGTTGTTCCTCGGAATGACGTGCTCCTTGTAGAGGTTGTCATCGGCCACCTCTATCCATGTGCGGTATGTGTCGATGCAGAAAATCATCTGGCGATATATCGTGTTTCGCATAGGAACTGTTTTACATGAAATCCAACAGCACGTCTTCCAGCTCCTTCTTGTACTTGAAGCTGCCGTTTCCGGTGTGGAGTTTCAAGTCGAGAGACAGGTCGCCGTACATCAGTTCCAACGAATCGTAAACGGTCGCGATGACGCGGTTTACCTTACCGTCCGCGTCTGTCCGGGCGTTCATCTTGAACATTTGTCCGAAAGCGGGATTGGAGTAGGCACAGGTGCTATGACCGGATTTTTCCAATCCGACCGGCACATGGTGGTAGAGCGTGATCAGCTCCATGTCGTCCTCGAATATGTCCATGACCTCCTCCAAATCATAGGGGTCCCGCAACGGGAACGTGAGCAGAACGTAGTCGCCGTAAAACTGCGGCTCCTCCATTGTCGCCACATTGAGAAGCTGCGGCATTTGCAGGGGTACGAACGACATGAAGTCATCCAGAAAGTGTCGTAACATAATCATATATCGTTTATTTTATGAATAGGCTTTTACAAAGAGGCGATGAATATCTCCATGAGCATACCGGGCAGCTCGTCCAACCGGTTGTTCTCTGACGACAGGATTTTACGCAGTGTCTCGAAAGCGCCGGGTGTTTCGGTCGCAATCCGGTCGAGGGCTTTCTTATCCTCTGGGGAAAGAAGCGTCATACAGAGGCCGTCCAAGGAAGCGTAGGGCTGGAGTATCATCCAGATGTAGGCGTGCGCCTGTTCGGGTGTCGCGATTTCGCCCCGATGTATGTCGTCGAGACAGGTACGCACGTTCTGTATCAGTCGGCGGTCGGCACGCAGGGCCATGTATATCAGGGCCTCCTTGTAGGTAATCTCTTTGCGTCCGGCAGCGAGAAACACCTCGGAACAGCACTTCTCCGTGTCGCGGGTAATGTCGGCCATGTTTGCACTGCCGGAATCGTGCAGACCGGACAGAAAAGCGCGAAAAACGGCGTCTTCTTTCTCGATGAATCTCTTGAGGTCACGACTGTCGTGTATGCCGTTGTTCAGGGTTCCGGCAAGCAACTTACGATATGCCGACAGCGTTTGCTCCTTGTTGCCACGGTAGGCAGGCCGTTTATCCAGCGCTGCGAAAAACGGGCGGATCTCCTCGGCGGAACGGTGTAGTTCCACGTCTCCGGCATAGGGAGAGAACCGCTCTTTTAAGCTCAACACTTCCTTGTAGGTGCGCGGTTTCGACAGGGCCAACCGGGAAAGTTCCGAGCAAATGGAGTCGTGTAACAGACGACATTCTTCCCGTGTGCCGGAATGGGCCTGACGGGCCGTGTCCTGCCGAATGGCTGCAGCCACGGAATCTTTCAAGGTTTGCCATTCCCCGATACATACAGTCAGCTCTTCAAAGGAAAGTTCTTGGGACTTGCGTATCTCGGAGAGGTACTCTCTGTACAGACCGGCAGGCGTGTCTTGGGGTTCCGCCAGTGATTTGCCGTTCGGACTGTCGCATGACGGGAATGTGAAAACGGCAATCGAAGCGGCAGAAAGTCCAGCAATGGGAAGTATGATTTTTAAGTATGATTTTCTACTATTCATTGTTCAATTTTGAATTTTACAGCGCAAATCTAAGTATTATTTTCAAGATGGCAAGTGTTGAAATTTGTTTTATAAGCTATTTTTAACATTACACTTAATAGTTTGATTTTCAATGAAAACAAGTGAAAAAAACGGGAGATTTAAGTGCTTTATTCGATTTTCCGTTCAAAGTATGGTTTAGTTTAAAATAAAACTGTTATATTTGTACTTGTTATCATAGAAGTGTACAATGAGATGGCAAAAGTAGGTTACATATTTAAGGCGGATCGTTACGACGGGTTCGAGGCTGACAAAGAATGGATGCAGAAGTACGGCTGTGTACAAGTGATAGAGGAACCGGTCGAAAGCGAGGCGCTACGGCCTAAATGGAAACAGCTTGTGGCGAGCCTCGAAAGGGGTGACGAGGTAGTGGTGGCCAAATTCAGCAATGCCCTCCGAGGGTCGCGCGAACTGTCGGCTTTCATTGAGTTGTGCCGTATCAAGGTGGTACGCATCATATCCATCCATGACCGGATCGACTCACGGGGTAAACTGTTTCCCGAAACGACGGTTGCCGATGTGCTGGAGATGTTCGGGGCGCTTCCCGAAGAGGTGGCGATACTGCGATATTCGTCCGCACGTGTCTTGAACCTGCAACAGAACGCGAAGATTCCGAAGAAAACGATGAAGGCTATGGATAAGGCCGACAAGGAAAATACTATTGTTGACATGTATGTCAACGGCCATTCATTCGAGGACATCATGGCGGTAAGCGGGTACAGCAGTCGGAGTTCGGTATTCAGCGTGCTCCACAGGCATGGGGTAAAACTCAACAGGGGGAAATTCAGCGGCCCCTTGGGAACCCGGAAAAAGAAAAAGGACGACAGTCCGGCGGAAGAATAACCCGTAAAACGAAAAGGGCGGCGGCAACTACCGCTTATAAACGGTTTAACTGTCGGAAAACAAGATTGAAAGGGATTCGCACTCTTGGTAACAAACAGCAGATGTTTAATTTATTAATACAGGTTAAATAAAAACGTAGTATGGAAGTAATATTGATAATCGTTGTGTTCTGGGTAGTGGGTAAACTTCTGAAAGCGGTGTTCGGCGGTTTTAGCAAGAGCGACTACCGGCGTGACCAGTAACACGTATGAGGCAACGGCGGCATTGTCTTGCCGGTTCTTTCGTGTCAGGAGTCGGAATATGATTCGTATAAATCAAAAGATGAATGTAGATAAATGAAAACTTACCTTATCTTGTTTTTGGCTATCGTTTTTGAAACTGTAGCCACTTCTTTCTTGAAACAGAGCGAACAGTTTACCAAACTCGTTCCGTCCGTATTGACCGTTCTGGGGTACGCGGCGGCTTTCTATTGCTTGAGTGTCGTACTGAAGAGCATTCCGGTAGGCATAGCTTACGCCATTTGGTCGGGAGTGGGTATCATTCTTATCGCGCTTATCGGCTTTTTCGTTTTCAAACAGCACCTCGACCTGGCTGCCATCATCGGGCTGGTCCTGATTATTGCCGGAGTGGTCGTCATCAATGTCTTCTCCAACTCGGTCTCTCATTGATGGAAGTGTCCCGTCATTGTGTTCTATACCAAACGAAAAGAAAGAAATCATGTTTTTCATCAGCATGGTTTCTTTCTTTTTTCAGCATTATAGGAAGGAGTCAAATATATACATTCAACATAAGATACAAGTATGCCTTTTCGTCCTTACTGTTATGATGTTCAAGTTCGAATTGTACCTTATCTTCACGGGCCAACCAGCCAATAGCACTACCCAACTCGGCATCATCCATCCCTGTAATTTTCTTTATCTCTGAAAATTCCCATTTACGGAGATGGTCACTATTCAATAAACGCCAAACTTTACCAGCGTTCTCGCCAATGATGTATTTATCCATAAATTATAATATATTTATTGTTATATGTATATAATATGCTATGCAAATGTACAGTTTTGATAACGAATTATTGCTTACGACCCATTAATGTTTATTAATACATCATGCATTTGGCGGAATTTTTATTCCGGATAACTGCTCAGAATGCCGCTACCAATCTTTAAACTTTTTTGATAGCGGCATTTTACATGGAACCTAAATCCGAAAAAATTACCTGCAAATTATGGCACGTTGCCGGGAATATATCCAAAATGTAACGACAATCACTAAAGTCGTCAGAATTTCAGACAACGGTAAGGCGAGCCAAATTCCTTTTACTCCCATTATGGCAGGTAATGCCATGAAGCACGGAACCAGAAAAACAAGTCCGCGCAAGACAGCAAATGTGATGGCCGGCTTTACTTGTTCCATGCTCTGATAATATCCGATAATGGAGAGGTTCAAAATAAAGAAGATGAACCCCGTGCCATAATAAGGGAATCCTTCTATCGCTATGCGTGCGGCAGTATTGTCAATGCGCAAGAATAGTCCGACAAGCAATTCAGGAAACAGGATAAAGGCGGCAGTAGAAATGACTCCGCAAACTAATGCCGCAAACACGGAAACGCGTAAGGCGGAACGAACTCTTTCCGTGCTTCCTGTGCCGAAATTGTAACTGATAATAGGCTGGGCAGATTGGGCAATGGCGTTACCTATCATGAAGACGAACGGGAGATAATAACAGCTTACTCCGAAAGCACCTACTCCGTCATCTCCCAAATGGCGCATGAATACCTGGTTGCCGATGAACAGCAATATCGCCATTGTCAATTCGCCTAACAAGGCGGATGATCCTATCTTACACTGCATTCCTATATCATGGAAGAAGAATAAAATCTTTTTTCTACCCGGACGAAGAGAATGCAAACGAGTGTCACGGGCATAGAACAACAAGTAACCCATCGCCACCGCTGCCCCGGCCAAACAACTCAGGGAGGTAGCAAATGCCGCCCCCATCACTCCCCAGCCCAGCGGGAAGATGAACAGCCAGTCGAGAACGACATTCACCGCTGCGGCTATGATGCTGCACCACATGGCGAGTTTCGGAGCGCCGTCCAGGCGCATGGCAAACAAGGCGACGGCAATCCACAACTCGAACAGCAGAGACGGGGAAAACCAGACCAGATAATCGACAACCAGCGGCAGCAAATGCTCCGACGAGCCAAGCATACGGGCGGTTTCTTCGGGAAACGCCAGAATGAATCCTCCGACGGTTACGGATATGAGCGTCACGAAAAGCATGGCTTGGGTGATGGTCGCACGTGCCAAAACGGTTTTTCCTTTCGACAAGTAAATGGAAGCGATTACGGAACAACCTGCCCCCATCATCAGTCCAACACCCATGAGTGACATCAGTAGAGGGACGCAGATATTTACAGCTGCAATCCCGTCGCTGCCCACGCCGTGTCCCACGAAAATCCCGTCGATAGTCGTTACCGCCGACATACTCAACATTCCCAACAGAGTGGGGAAAAACAGTTTCTTAAACAGAACGGAAACTCTCTCATTCCCAAAATCAATCACTTTTTCTTTCATACGTCTTTGTATTTTATATTATATGGTTTACTTCCGGCAGAAAACGACGGAAGCCGGATAAGACGATGGTTTTACCCAGTCATCTTATCCGGCTTCCATAGCCCTCCGATGAGGATTATAAAATGTCCTTTGCGTTATTTCGCCGCAAAGGTGGGCCAAAGATTTGACTTATCCAAAAAAAGTTGCATTTTTGTACATTGCTATTTAATTCTTATATATGACAAAAGCAGAAATTGTTAGCCGGATTGCACAGCAGACCGGAATAGAGAAAGAGGTCGTAATGACCGTGGTCGAGGCATTCATGGAGAATGTAAAAGATGCGATGATTGCCGGGAACGAAGTGTTCCTGCGGGGTTTCGGTAGCTTCATTATCAAGCAAAGGGCAGAGAAGGTGGCCCGTAACATATCAAAGAACACAACTATTGTGATTCCGGCTCATTCCATCCCCGCCTTCAAACCGGCAAAAGTATTCCTGAATGCCGTAAAAGAGGGAAAATAAAGGACGTGTAAAAGTTTCATTTTATTTTGTAGATTTGTATCTATTAGCGATTTAAGAGGGATTAAGTTTTTAGTCTAAAAGATAATACAGAATTGTTATGATTAAAGAATTGAGAGTTGGCAATTACGTTGCTTATAAAGGTAAACCATCTTTGGTTTGTGCATTGGATTATGATCCTAAGTTGAGAAAAGAGAATATATCCGTTGTTTATAAATGGGGAGAACCTCCGTATAAAACAAATGGAGACATTCAGCCAATATTACTTACTGAAAAATTGGTTTTGCAATGCGGTTTTAATCAGCTTGACGATTATACATTTGACAATGATGAAATGGAGATTACACAAGACTGGGATGATCAAACTGTATATTACATTACCACTCATGCTAATGAATATACGGTAAGCGGACACCGCATAGAATACTTACACCAGCTCCAGAATGCGTATTTTTGTTTATCTGGTGGAAAAGAATTAGAAGTTAACCTATAAAGAAAAGAGGCTTTTAGAACTGCCTCTTTTTCTTTATATCATGCGAGGGTATTATATATTTAATCCGTCACCTCCCAGTAATAGCTTAACTCGTTCCCTTTCAGATTCTCTTTGGCGTATTGGTCGGCTTGTTCCCAAAGAGTATTGTAAAGTACCGCCATATCCGGTCTGTTTTCATAGTATTGCCATATCTTATGGTTAAGTACCAATGTCAGTTCCGTCAAGAACTTATAGTCCCCTTTCCACTCCCTGAAAGCCCGGTTGAAAGTGTCCAAAACAGCCGCCAACCCAAATCTGTCCGCTATTGAGAAGTCTTCCCAAAAGGTTGTTTGTAACTCATAACCGTTCTCTTGCATAAATTCTTTAAATGTCATACGCTCTAAATTTTAAGTTTGAACTATTTTTTGTTTTTCCCTTTGGTACAATCCTGTACCGAAAGGTTGATTATTTTTCTGCCTATAGGATTGACGGTCGGTCCAGGCAAGAAGGCTGCGAAAAATACACTCTCCAACAAAGTCGGGGAGGAAGATTTTTCGACAGCAAGCGTAAGCGGTTCTTGACAGGACAGACAAGCGGCAATCGAACTTTGCAGAAAAAATAAGCGGGCTTTCGGCATGGAGTGTTGGGAAACGGCTGTAAGGAGGATAAAACGGGGGAAGCTAAAATGTTATAAAAGGATTACTTTCCGGCTGGATAGTCACGGTACAAAGGGGAACGGACCGCGTTTCGATAAAAGGGAAAGAGCCATGAAGATATAAAGGGGGAATTCCGGCAAAAGGATTCAGGACACATCCATTGTCAATGTATCCCGAACCTGCACCGGTCATTATCTGTACCGAATGTTTAGGAAACCCATTTGTAACCTTCGTCCGTCAGTTCAAAATATTCGTCCATTCCCGGTTTCACAAAAAACATGATTTCAAAGGCTTCGTTGCTTCTACCTTCGGGTATCGTCATGTTGATTTCTCCATTGCGGGCTGTTCCTCTTCCCGTATTGAAACCTAAGTCTTCGTCCGCATAGGCGTAATGGAATTCCACATCCGGAAATATCTCGGAAAGTTTTTGGATAAGCAGTGGCACTCCATTCCATGCCGTATCGAACCAAAGTATGTTCGGCTCTTCAAAGTCTTGGTGATAGGCATTCCATTTTGTACCCCATGTGGCGGTAGACCACTCGTACCAAGTGGGATAACCGTACTTTTTCCGATTTTCCAAATACGATGCTCCAAGTTGCAGCGCTTCTTTTCTGTCCTTTTCCGCCAATCCTTCTATCCATTGAATGGTTCTCAAAGCATCATCGTCCAATAAAAAATAGAATGGCTTCAACTGCATTGCTTCAAGGTATTTCATACCCAAATCTCCACTGCTGCTTTTTTCTATCAACAGTTCTTCAGGCATAGGAATGATGTTGTTGAAGTCGATGTAACAAGGCGTATTGTCATCATCGGTTTTACCTTTTAAGAAATTCATTACTTTTTGTACTGTTTCCCGGTCTGCGTTTATTTCTAAACGGTTTGTCACATGATTAGGCATAATCTTAGTTTTTTGAAATTGTTAATACTTATTTTCCCTTTTGTCGGTTCTTTCTTCCTGAACCGCTTTGGGGTTTTACGGATGCGGTACACGGCTGTCGGGAAAACTTCATACGGTGGCTTTCCTTGGAAAATTACTCTTACCCCGGTAAGGAAGAATTTTGCAAGAAATGCACTTCAAGCCACCGGATCAAGTGCGACGGCCTACCTTTGCATCTGGTAAAACCAAACCGGTGATGGAAAGAAGAAAAGACGGGAGATATACGAAAGACCGGGGTCGGTATAAAAGGCGGATATTGCTCCGTGAGTAGTGATAAAAAGGAATGGAGCTGATTATAAAAGGAGACGGTTCTGTGTTTCGCCCATTCGATAAAGGATACCGCAACCATCTCTGGCGGATGCGTTGCGGTATTTTGTGGACAGCATTTTATGCGGCCTTGTCCGGCTTGCGCTGCCTTGTTTTCCAGCCGTACACGGCGGCTACATACGGATAGAGGGAACGTGTTCTCCGGCGGAAACCTTCTTCGTCGATTTCACGGTTGTAAATCTTATCGGCGATACGCTCCGCTTCATCACGGTCTTTGGCGATACGATACAAGGTGTAGTTCGTACCGTCATGATGGCCCATCCGTCCGCGAATGTTATAGCCGTCGCCGTACCATTCTGCATCGTCGCACTGGGATTTCAAAATATCGGCAATGGTGCTGCCCAATATTTGATAGCCTTGTCTCCGGCCGTTCCATAATCCCAAGTTGCCGAACACGACAATAATGCCGTCCACTTCTTTATTCAGGTTGCTCCGTTCGTCGTCCAGCCAGCGATATACTTCTTCTGCCCATTCTTCATCGCTGACCTCGTAACAGTCATCGTCCAATATTTCCCGTTGTGAATTTTGATAGTATTCTTTTGCCGTTTCGTCCAACAGGTCATAGCTTGACCAAATCATCTGTTTCATACGTCTTGAATTTTAAGTTTGACTTTTGTTTTTTTATCCCTGCCTTCGGAGGGTTTCCCTCGTCCGGCGGGATTTGATTTTACGTGCGGACCACAAGGCGGACAGAAGGGAAACAAGGCAAGGAGGAAGCGGATAGTCCTATGGACGATTTCATTTGTGTTGAACAAGTATTGACGAGCTTGCGAGTTGATGGTTGTTAACCTCAAATGAAGCCGCGCCTTGCCGGTTCCCGACCGCCTTAACTTTGCACGGGAAAATCAATGGACGACGGCGGACTCTTCGTGTGGAGTATGAAGGAGTATAAAAGTATAGACGTTCCGGAACGGTAACGAGCAAAACAAAAGCGGCCTTCGGGCCGCTTTGTCTCAAAAAGGCAGGAATTACTTCTTGCCCTTCTTCGGTTTCTTTGCCGGTTCCGCAGGAACTTCCTCCTCTTTATCGACAGCCGGATAAAATTTGACTGCAACCGTCACGATGCGGTTGTGCAGCACGCCGTCTTTGTCGGTCCATTCTTCGGGTTTAAAATAGCCCTCCACGGTAAGCAGCGTGCCCTTGGTGAGCTGGTCGAACGACCCGGTATTCTCGTTCTTGCGCCACGCTTCAATGTTCATGAAAGCGGATATACGCTTGGTATCTTCGCCGTTCTTCTCCTGACGGGCCACTGCCAGCGGGAAACGTGCGACACTTGTGGTGGTGAACTGACGGACTTCGGCATCTTTTGCCACGAATCCGGTTACTGCGAAATTGTTCTCGATCTTTTTCATTGCGATTGCTTTTTGAAGTTAATAAATCAGTTTTACGGTGCATAAAAGTAGGTGCAGTAAAGGGCTGCACCAAGGATAGCGCATAAATACTCTTTATTTTGGAGGCGAAGCCCCAAACCGCAAGCCCGATAAAGGAAGATTTGTGCGATACGCCATTGGTCAAGACCATCGGGTCGCGCCCGTCTGCATACTAACTTTGCAACGAAAAACGATATGGCGACTTCAAATAGAAAGCGGTCGCGAAAAAGTCGAGGCGAAACAATCCGCAGCGGACTCGGAAACATGAAAGACCTGTCCGTCCACCGACACAAGACCGCTCCCGTTCCGGCAGGTGGGCGGGAAGAACATCAGGCGAGAAAGTGTATCGGCTGTTTGGGGTTGAAGCGGCAAGAACGATATACCGTTTAACAACCATATACGCTGCATCGTGGAAAATACTATCGGACGAAGATCCGGCAAAAGGCGTGTGCGACGTATCGATATCGCTGTCTCTATCCGGCAAGAGAAATGAGGGAAAGAAGAGGTAAAGGAAAAATGGCCGAAGTCTGCCTTGAAACAAAGCGGAGAAGCCGCCTTTGCATGAGTGGCCGTTCGATATAAAAGGATATGGCGCAGCCGAAATGTATAAAGGGGTATTTCCGAAGGAAACGGTATGAGTGTCTGTTCGGAAATAAAAGAGGGTATCGCACCCGCGTATCTGTTTTAGATTTTAGCCGGTGTAACCGGGCTGAAACTGGTACTCCAGCCCGTACTACATTTACCTTTTTTCTGTTTTGGTCTGTAATTCTACCGGCTCGTCATCCCATGTCAGTTCTTTGCCGAGAAGTTTGTAAACAGTCCCTTTGGGGAGTTCTATCTCGATTGGTACATTGTACACTTCTTCCAAATACTCCCAATGCCCACACCGGCCCCGAACGGGCTTTTCGGGCATAATCCATTCTGTTCCGTCTTTATTTACTGCCAACCATGCCATAATATCACATTTTTAGTCTGTTCCTTAGTAGTAATTTTATTCTTCTTGAGCTATCATTCTCTTACTGTATTCCAAAATTTTATCCATCGTAAGCCACTCCGGTTTTTCTCCCTCCTTGAAGCTATCATGCAGTTTTATCATAAACTCAATTTGCAATTTTTCGTCGCCAGCCCATAAGGTTTTGGGGTGTCTGTTACCGTAATTGAGGTAATACTCGCAGTCTGACCGTAAGCGGTCTAACAGTTGGTATCTGAAAACCGAATCCCTGTGTATTACTTCGTCTACCGTTACTCTTCCATTTGAATTTGTTACATCGTTTGTCATAACCTATAAAATTTTGAGTTTTCTTTTTCCCTCTTGTAGCACCTGCTACTTTCGGGCCTGATTTAATTATGTCGCCTCGAAAGGTGTCATAGCTCTTTATGCAAGGTTTCACGATTAAATACTACCCGTGCGAAGCGGAGGGTGGAGATTTTGTCGTGAACCGTCAGGCTTTGACCTTGCATACAAGAACGGCATGACAAGTACCTTTGCGACACAATTTATATCAGGCAGCCCGAAAGCGATGTGCGAACACAGGGAAGAGAAGGTCTCGTGTAAAAGGTTGATGGGCGATAAAAAGGGTTTGCAGCGAAAAGAGAAATATAAACGGGTATTCCGGGGCAGTATAAAAATTGATCGTGAGGATAAAAGGGGGATTGTGCCAGCATGTCTATTGCGAGAAAGAGGAACGGGCTGAAGCTGGTAGTTCCGGTTCAGCCCGCAAAGCGCATTGGAGGTCTTTTGCCTGTTCCTGTCAGAAATGGGCTACCATAATCCGATGTTTGAAAATCCTGTTTTTATCGCTCGGTCGCCGTTGCTTTATCCAGATATGGTGTGCTCCGTATCCGAATATGAAATAGTCGTCGAGCGTGGTTTCGTTCTTCAAGCGTTCCATACTTGCCCGAAGTTCGGTTTCGTCAGTTGCAAAAAGAATCGTGTTCATGATTCGGAAATAGATTTCTTCCGCTTCATCGCTATAGCGGCAAAAGACGTGTTCGATTGTTACGTTCATGGTTCTATTGGTTTGATTGAGGTGTTTCGGGTACATTAGTCATTATTGATTCTCCGTCTTGATTGAAAATTTCTATTGTCGGGTTGCCGTCGTTTTCTTCGGGGAGCATAGATTCCGATGTATCGGTCAATGCTTGCCACTCTTCATAGCAAAGACGGTTGTCAATGATGTTCGACACGTCCTCACAGTTCCATGAGCGGACGATTGCCTCGGCTTCTTCATAACTGTCCGCTTTCACACTGAAATAATCCCGTTCCCAACTTGTAACCTTACGGTCTTGATAAAATTTGTATTCTCCCATATCCTTGTTGTTTTAACCGCTTACTTCTACAATATCCTCTATTCTGCCGTACAGTATCGAGCGTAACGCTGTTTTGTCAATCGCATAATACTCGTGAATACTTCCGTGCTGTTTGACGAAATACCGTTTGAGGATGTCGGAAAAGTCAAAGTGATAACCGCTCAAGGCAATTCCACGTTTGAAATAGATACTTTCCCATACGTTACGGGTAATCCAGTTCTTTTCTTCCCGGTTTAACTTGCCTCCGTTGTTCAGGTGTACCCGCAATTTGTAAACCTTGCTGTCCTGCAATGTCGCCAGTTCGGGAATGTCCCATTTGACGAATTTTGTTGCTATCTGTGTCATACGTTTGCTATCGTTTAATCATGGATAATCACTTCATCACGGTATTCTGAAATTTCCTTGCCGCTTTCAAGGCGGACAACTATGGTATTGCCATAGTCGCCCACGATTGTGCCTTCCATGTAACCTTTATATGGATTGAGCAACGTGCAGGACAAACCGATAATATCGCTATCTTCTTCGTATTCGTACATAGTGAATTGTGTTTAGGTTTAGGATAACTTAATGTTCCATTTACCTTGCGAGAATATCCGAAAGCTCACGTATTCGTCCTCTAACTCGTATGTCAGTATGCGGATATAGATTTTGTCTTTGGCTGCCAATAAGGCTATTAATTCGTTGATTGCTTTTTCCGGGTATTCCCAGCGGGAATCAAATTCGGCATCTACCGTGTCGCCATACCGGTTGACAAAGCCGTTGAAATTATCGTCCAGAAATGCCTCTATCTTATTGAGGTCTTGTTTGTTTTCCGTACTTGCGTGGAAAATGTTTGTTGCGTAGTTTGCCATAACTTTGAATTTTAAGTTTTCTTTTTTCCCTCTTGTAGCATCCAGCTACTTTCGGGCTTGATTTAATTATGTCGCTTCAAAAGGTGTCATGGCTCTTTATGCAAGGTTTCACGATTAAATACTACCCGTGCGGAACGGAGGGTGGAGATTTTGTCGTGAACCGTTAGGCTTTGACCTTGCATACAAGAAAGACATGACAAGTACCTTTGCGACACAATTCATATCAGGCAGCCCGAAAGCGGATGTGCGAACACAGGGAAGAGAAGATCTCGTGTAAAAGGTTGATGGTTTATAAAAAGGGGGTTGCAGCGAAAAGAAAAATATGACGTGGAATGTTTTTTTCTTTTGGCTGTACAATGGGACCGGAGTGTTTTACGAAGTTCGGGAAAAGGTTTAGTTTAGTCCATTAGCCTATATATATGCTAAATCAAAGTAAACTATATTTAGGCAGCCAAATTTGCCTGCCTATAAGTTTTTCCTTATCTTTGTATGAACTAAAGAATACTTGCTTTTTTCTTTTGGCTGCAGTGGTTCTTGGAAGCTCACATGCAACCATCGGACGAAAAAAATCTGGTGGGAAGCTGTTCAAGAAGTCCCGATTATAAGCAAGTGCAAAGAAAGAAACAGAGTGAAAACAAAAAATTGGGAAATACCTTTAATTAACGATTTTGTTTCTTGTTTGTTCCTTAATTAAAATCGTGAAATTTTCAACAATCTGATTTTCAAATCATTATATAAACTATTTTTGAGAGATTGAATTTATTGCCAATAAAGACCATGTCGATTCTTTCAGTAATAACGATATTTTTATTGATAAGTACGAGATAGCTATCAGTAATGCCTATCGGGATTCGCTTTTTGAGATACTAATGCAATAAAGAAACTAATAAAAATAAAAAATATGGAGTATAACATTAGAGAAACAGCCGCCGCCGATTTCGATATGATTATGGAAGTTGAAAAACAAGCCTTCGGCTATGATAAAGAAGCCCGATTAGTAGCTCAGTTGCTAAATGACGAAACGGCAAAACCTTTTGTTTCGTTACTGGCTTTCGACAAGGAGGAGGCTATCGGGCACATACTTTTCACCCGGGTATATTTTAGTGATAAAGAAGTCTCGCCAATGATGCATATTTTGGCCCCATTGGCTGTGAAACCTGTATATCAGCGTCGGGGAATAGGTGGGATGCTTATAAAAGAAGGGCTACATTTATTGCAGGCGATGGGTTCGGAAGTGGTCTTTGTCTTAGGGCATAAGGAGTATTATCCCAGATATGGATTTGCCACTCATGCTGCTCATCTGGGCTATCTTCCTCCTTATCCAATGCCTAAAGAGAGTGAAGTGTATTGGATGGTTCAGCCCATCGGTCCAACAGGTTATGAGGTAGGTAAAGGCAATGTGAAATGCTGTGATGAATTAAACAGACCGGAACATTGGCGGAATGAGGAATCGGACAGATAAAATATATGTATAAAATAATCCGTCGGAGGAAGTGAGAAACAACTAATTTGATATTTGAAAAGCTTTATATAGTATTGATTTTTATTATGTAAAGATAGTTGAATTTTTAATGTTAGAGTATTATTATGAATAAATTCTATCGGAGCACTCTTAATACGGTGGCAATTTCTTTCAAATAATCATTCATATTTTGATTGCTGAAAACTGGTAATAGCTGACCGTTTTTAAGTTTTCCCTCATACTAATTCAGGATAGCTTTCGGAATATCCAGTAACCGGATATTTGATGTTACCTTTGTTTTGTGGGTTTCTTTATAATCCACAGATTACCATCAAATACCAAACGTATATATCGTTACTGGTTAATTCGTATATATCCACGTATGAAAGTTTCGTATAACAACTAAAAATGAATATGGCCTCTTTTCGGATTGATCCGTTTTTACGTTGAGCCCTTGGAATGGCTATTTTCTGCTACCTGTCAAAAAAATAAATCCTATGCAATGCTTGATTATCAGTGGGTTACTTGATTTTTCTTTTGTTTTAAGTGATCCGTTTGGGGCTTTACCCCATCCCGTTCACAGCTCTAAATATCAATATTTTATCTATCCTTACCCTTTTTTGGGGGAGGACGATTTGGATACTGACTTTTTTTATGCGTTTCTGTCTGCTTTTGGCAGATGTCTGTCTCCATTATCTTGGATTCAAAAGTACGCATTCGTTTTGAATTATGCAAGTGTTTGATTATTACTATTCCAACGACTTGTCCTAAAACGAACTGTTCCGATTTGCTAAGGTGTCCGCAAATTTATTTTTGTTAATCTATTGCCTTTAATATGGTTTGTATGAGAATAAAATAGTATTTTCGGGATTGGAAAATATAAAAGACTGCTGTAAAATGAAAATTACCCGTGATGAATTACTGATAGCCGCGTTCAAGCTGTTTATGTCCGTGAACTATGAAAAAGCCAGTTTTGCGGAACTTGGAAAGATGCTTGGAATGTCGAAAGCCGGAATATTCAAATACTACAAGAACAAACAGGAACTATTTATTGCCGTAGTGGATAAATTTTGGTTCAGCACGCAAAATCCACGAAACAAATTCACTGAAACAAACGGTACATTTGCCGAATTTATAGACGAATATGTGCGTGGCGTACAACGGACAATGGATATGCTGGGCGACCTGATAGGTGCAGAGCGGGAAAAGGTGGCACAAGGAAAGTTCACATATCACGCCCAATATTTTCATTTTCTGTTTCAACTGCTCCAATACGATCCTGATGCAAAAGAAAAACTCCGTAATCTTGTAGAGGTTGATTATGCTTACTGGCGTGCTGCTATACAACGTGCCATAGCTACCGGAGAACTAAGAGAGGATGTGGATGTAGAGGATGCGGTAGTCATGTTCCGACAGGTTTACATGGGACTTTCGTTTGAAATGGCATTTATGGGCGGATTGAACACCCAGCGGCTTGCCAAACATCTACATGCCGTTTACTCCTTATTAAAGCGTTAAACAGTCCACCATTTAACGCTGATTGCTTGCTGACCTGATTGTCCGTGCAAAAAAAAGATAAAAAAGGAAACGTTCGTTTACTTTGTTTGGAATAGTTTTATAACTTTGGCAATATCATTTAATTAATGAGAGTTGTAATGTTATAAAACAAGCCCTACATGGATGCAAGCAAACAACGGGGAAGTATCGTACTGACAAAACAAAATATAGACGGTCAGGATTATATACGGATAGAATATACCGATAATCAGACTATTGCCTTGCTACTTTCGCAAGACAAAGGAATTAAAACAATCGGGAACGGAAGTGCATACATACAAGCATTCACTTTCCCGTTTCCGGAGTTCTACGTCCGTTACTCTCCCCATGCTTATATTGATTACAGCCGGGTATATGTCCGTCATCCTAACCTCCAGCGTGAATACGTGCTGCCGAAAGGCTATTTGGAATTGCTGGAACAGAAGTGTTACAGCCCCTCGACCATCAAGACTTATAGGATTTATTTCAGTGATTTCATGGAGTATCACAAAGGACGTAACATCGACCGTCTGAAAGTGGCGGACATCAATCACTATATACTTTATTTGGTAAATGAGAAAAAAATCTCCGTGTCACAACAGAATATGCGCATTAACGCTATCAAGTTCTACTACGAGAAAGTGAAAGGTGGCAAGTGGCAATATTACGGCGGAATCACAGGTGCCAAAGAGTACAAGACACTGCCCGAAGTGTTTAGCCGTAATGAGATAAGTCGTATCCTCTCCTGTTTGCCTAACTTGAAACATCATTGCATGATTTCGCTGATATATTCTGTCGGACTAAGAAGAAGCGAACTACTGAACCTTATCCCGAAAGACATCATCAGCGAACGGATGTTAGTACGCATAATGGGTAAAAGGAAAAAGTGCCGTTATTCGTTGTTATCAGAAAAAGTATTGAATGAGCTACGAACATATTACAAAGAGTACCGTCCGAAGAAATGGCTGTTTGAGGGGGATAGTCCCGGTGAGCAATATTCGGCGAGCGCATTGGTTAAAGTACTGAAAAGAAGCTGTCGAACGTGCAGGTATTAAACATCGGGTACATGTGCGCATGCTCCGTCACTCTTTCGCTACCCATTTGTTGGAACAAGGTACTGATCTAAGAACTATATAGGAGTTGTTGGGATACAATGACATTAAGACAACAAATATATATCTTCATGTAACGAGTGCCCATAAATCGAGCATACCCAATCCACTTGATACACTGGATGATTCGCGAGGTGTGGATATTAGAGATTAGGAACTACACCATAAGGTATGGTTATTGAATACATTAGTCACAACTTGGAATAACTTATAAATGATAACAGCATGGATAAAGACATTATAGTAGCAGAGGATGAAGATGTTAAAATCATCTTTCATTTCAAAGTGTTTTGCGAACTCTTGAAAGAGTGCATGTCTATATATGGAAATACTACCATAGAGAATGCACAACAACTGGTTAAAAACTTTCATCCTCTCCAACAGCCAATAAGCACTACTGATGATATTGTTTTCTTTTCTCACGAAAACATTTATCACTGGGCAATGCTTGCTCTATATGGTGAAACGTATTGGCTTATACATCCTGAATGTGAAAAACTGCCCGATAGCTATGAGAAATGGGTAGAAAATGCTTTATCTCGGCATTCGTTAGATGACTGTTATGAATTTATGAGTAAGAATAATAATGTGACTAACAAAGCATGATAACGCTTAACAGCGTTCCCCGCTTAGTCATTACTGATAATAGCAAATGAAAATAATGGAGATTAAATATATATTTTGTATCGTCTTTTGTTTTTGGGCAATGAAAACGACAATGGCACAAAGCGACAATAACTTGTTTGCTTTGGAAAAACAGCTTTGTTTTATTCAAGATACACTATCTATACTACGGCAAAATTATCCCTATACAGATGATAATTACTGCGATTCTTTACAACATAGATTCTCTATCCTGCTGGAAGAACTTTGTGCAGTCGATAAAGAAATGAAATACGATTTTATAGAATTGAGGAAAAAAGAACGGCAATTTACTATGGCAGTATCAGTGGACGAGGATATGAGGGTATTTTCCCGAAACACTTATTTCGGTGGTTCGATGCCATTGTTTGCTTCTTATATTCAATATAAGGATAAAGAACACTTGTATTTCTTCGATATAAACGAGGATAATGATATGGGAATATGTTATGATACAATTTATTCCATTCAGGCATTGAATAAAAGATATTACCTGCTTTCAGGAACAAGCCAAATAGCGGCGGCATATCCTTTAGTGGTAATGAAAGCTGTTAGTTGTGCAAACGGAGAGTTGAAGAAAGAAATAATATTCGTTTCCGGTAATCAGCAAACAGATTATTTGTCTATCTCTTATCGCTATGTAAAAGATAACATAGACACACGATTATTCATTAGTGGCAATTTAACGTTCCCCCGTATTGTATATGTTGAAACACAAAAGGAAATATTAAAGCCTGTTACTGTGAGAGATAAAGACGATATCAAATATATCGGTGGAGAAATTGACGTTTATAAACTTGAAAGAAATAAAAATGAAATAAAATTCATCAATAACAACGAAAGTTACCACCTAAACGATGATCCTTTCTAACCATTAGTGATAATTGTATGATATATGGATATAGCAAAAATTATATATGTAAGTTTAACAATGCTGACTGCATGGGTGTTTATGAGTATAGCATTTCCAATCGATACTTGTAAGCATCTTTTGGGAGTTGTAGGCTCTTATATATGTGTGAGCTGTTCGGCGCTGTTTGCAAGCTGGTTTGCATGGCATTGGGTACACCCTTTTTCTTATGTAAAGTATTTATTGTGTGGCTTGCTTACTGCATTTTTGTTTCATGCAGGCTTAACTATTGGTTGCAGTATTCCAATTATCTTTTTATCTTGTTGTGGGGTTCATGTGATAAGTACAGAAGCTATAACTCTGTGGGAAGTATTAAGCTATCTTTTTAGCATTTTCATTATGTCTTTCTATTTTGTGGGAATTTTTACTTTTGGACAATGCTTGCTAACAGCGAGCATAACAAAGATAATAATATGGAAATTGAATATAGGTAACAATATCACTAATAACGCAAGATAACGGCAAGCCGTTCCCTGCTGAACCATTACTAACAATCGTGCGATGAATAAAACAGTCCAGTCTATACTATCATTGACTGCTGTCAGCCTTTTACTGATAGTGATAACATTCTTTTTTGGTGGCTTAGGTTTCGGGCGACTATTCGGAATATATGGTATTATGGAAGATAGTTTTTTAGGTATGCTTATGGTTATAGATACGCTGGTAATCTACAAGGTCTATAAGCTATATTTCCGTCAGCCCAAAGCTATAATGTTATTGTTTGGTTTGGAATGTTGCTCTATTCTTTTGTGGCTTGTCTTTATCTGTTTAGACCAACATCTATTGGATTGGCAAATAACCAATCTGTTATTGCAAGCAGTCAGTTTGGACGGCTTCGCAGGAGATGAACGAGGATTGAATATGCTTGCAGTCTTATGCGGTATGATCTATCCGCTTATTGGGATTGGGTGTTTATTCACTGGATTGAGATTTATAAATAAGTTAGTAACAACGAAAGATAGCATCTGACGATGCTCCTTTCTAATCATTATAAACAATAAAACGAAGTTGTATGGGAGATATTGATATTCTTAATAAATTTGATAATGACAAGTTGATAGACGTAGTGAAAAATTATAAACGTTATGGCTATGATGACGAACTTCGTGATTATGCTATCAACTTATTGGGAGAGCGCGGATGGAGCAGAGATGATTTGCAACAATTTGGTTATTTAACAAACTATGATTATGATGAAGCTGAAAAACAGTATAAAGCATACAATAGAAATTCATTGATAGGTATTTGTACTCTTGTATTCAGTGGGGGAATTTTAGTTGTCGTTTATTTAATCTTTCTAATATTGGCTTATCGGAATGTTGCAAAATTCTATAAGGCATTAGAGCGTAATGAAGATGAAACCGCATTATTCAATGCTTTGGGTGTACTGGCTTATTTTCATCTAAAAGGTAGAATGAAAGAAGAATTGAAAGGAATAAGATAAGTTTATAATGAAGTGGGATAACGTCTAACGGGGGATTATTGTTTGTAGCTGCATGGGCCTCTTTATATCCGTACAGCTAGTGCAAAAAAAGTTAAAAAGAGAACGGTCGTTCACCTTTTAAAAAATGTTTCATATCTTTGGCGCGTCATCAAATTAATGATGTAATGTCTTGGCAGACTAATACCTAAAAGCCAACTACTAATTTTTTATATTTTGAATGATTATGAAAAAGTTCTTGTTTATTTTAACGGTAATTACCTGTTTTTTTGCAAGCAGTGTTGAAGCACGACGTGTGAGATTTACAATCCCTGTGGACAACAGCATCCCGAAAGTAGTCACTCTTCCGGACAGTTCCTATTATAAAACAGATGAGGGCAGTCATTTAGACTTAGGCTATATCGAAGAAGATGGCAAACGTACCCTTGTACTATTCTCTGAGTCCAAGCCTGATACTTATTACGACATTTCGGACGAATATGCAGAAGCTATTTGTAGGGACTTGAACGTAGAAGAATTGGACACTCTTATCCCCAAGCCTACATTTTGGGATCAATGGGGTGGTAGCATCCTTTTCTACGGTATTGCCGCATTAGTGGTTATCGGTGTGGTGAGTTATCTGAAAGATTTTATATTCAATCTTTTGGGGCTGTCGAAAAAGAAAGAAGAGGAGGAGTGAAAAACAGCCCTAAAAGTTAATAGGCATGTGTATTAAATAACATCCGCAAAAATTTCTTACGGTAATAACAAACCACCAATAAAAATATTTATGACTGACTTTAATTGGATGCTTTGGATAGTAACTCCAATCATCATCGTTTACTATCTTTATCGTAACGTATGGCCTGCCGTACGCAAGTTTATTTGCCTTTTTCAGGGCATACGCATCAATCCCCGTTCTCACTTGACGGAAGCGGAGTACAAGAAACTGTCCGTAGGTTCACTTTATGCCTTGCAGCAGGGAGCCTATCTTAACTCCCTGACACTGGACATCAAGGATAAGCTTCCCACCATTCTTGCCGATTGGTGGGGTATCTGTAATGCCCAAGATGCCAAGCAGACTTTGGAATACCTCGGAAAAAAGGGATTTGCTTATTACTTCCCCCATGTTTATCAAGCTTTTCTGTTGGATGACGAGGAGGCGAAAGACCGGATTTTCCAGCAACACATGGATAGTCAGGAGGATTATGACAAAGCCGTGGAACAATTGCACAATCTCGAAGATTGCTACGATGAATTGCTGGAGTGTGGTACTATCACTTGTCGGGAAGACCTACTGCGCTACGGTGTAACGGGTTGGGATGCCGGACGTCTTAACTTCATGGCACGTGCTTGCTATGACATGAAGTATATCTCTGAAGACGAAGCGTGGCATTACATAAATCACGCTTACGAAATGGTGCACAGCCGTTTTTCCTCATGGCATGACTTTGCTATGAGCTACGTCATCGGGCGTGCCCTATGGGGAGGTAAAAGCGCATCCAATTCAGGCATGATGTATATGGCAGAGGATTTACTGAAAAGTGAGAAAAGCCCGTGGACAAAAATCGAATGGTAACTAATGTAGCCTGCTGGTAGTGAATGTTGTTCCTTATCAAAATATCAGGAGTTTTGCATAAATGAAGAAAGGCATAAAAAAAGATAATTATTTTGAACGTAACCGGATAATCCAGCAAACACAAAAATACAGGTACAACTTTATCGACTACCTTTATTATCAGGGAGAGCGATATAATAAGAGATATATAAGAAGTTCTGGAAATCAGTTAATAACATTGTATTGGATAGGTTTTGTTTTCTTGCCGTTCCTACCTTTTTGTACTCCTCACTATACGGATATCTTGGGGATATCTTGGAAAAAATGAATTTAATAGAAAATCTTCATCCGATAGTGGAGATCGTAATTTTTCTTTTTCCAATATTTGTTGCAATAACACTTCCGCCCAATTTGTGGTGCTTGTTGAGATACAAAAAAGACAGGGCGATGGCCATCAAGCATCACTACCGACAAAGTATATGGAAGGATGCGATTCCCATATGGCTGTTGTGGATGATTCCTTTTTTATTTCACCTGTTATTATTTGCAATCTATGATGTAACAACAAAAAAAATAAACTAAAGGAAATAATGAAAGCAGAACTAAAAATTGAAGAAGAGCCCTTGTTTTTCATAATCTCACTTTGAGGGGATGCAAAACTAATTTTAATCACTGTAAATGAGTTAAATAGAGTATGGGAGAATCACGTTAAAAGTAAGCCATTTTCCGACAATCGTACCCCCTAATCGTTTTTTGGGGAAGGGGGTACGATTTGGTAACAATTTTATGTTTCAGATTTATCTACCTGTTTATAAGCAACTTCCGCATAGAGTAAAGCAGAATAGGTAACGGATTTGCAACGAGCGAACTTCAGTAATACTCTCTATTTTTCAAGTAGTTCTTTAGCTCTTTTGCAAAGGTACAAAAGTTTTTTGAATAGCAAAGAACTAACTCTGTTCAGTTAAAATAAAAAGGTTTTGTGGTCGTAATCCTCAGTATCATCTTCTTATCGGTTGGGAAATAATGACGGTAGGGCATTGTATAAGTATTCCGCTATAGGCCGGAATTCATGTCGTACACCCTCTTGTTCATGGAAGGTCAAGTTTGTGACAGGAAATACGTCCGTGAGTTGTGCCATAGCTTGAATTTGCATTAAAATCCTATCATATGCGACATCATTCGAACCACTGGCAGCCCATATATAAAAGCCGTTCTCCGAAAAAGCGGAATCGCGAATGGTATTAGCAAGATATTCCGCGGTTTCGTCAGGACTGGTCATTCCGGCGAAACGTCCTAATGACCAGCAATCGGAACTTATAGGTATAAAATATTTGAAACAGTTGAGTGTGTGTGCCAGCGCATACCAAGTTGTTACTGCACCCATTGAAAATCCCCCGATAGCCCGGTGTCCTCGTGAGGCTTCTATTCCAGCTATATCAATGGTTTTAGCATAAGTGCGATAACGATTTTCTACAATAGGTATCAAATCATTCACAAGTTCTTGTGGCAGAGCCTCGCAATATGGATCTGCATCAGGATAGTAATCAACGGGGACTCCATAAATGTAGCTTGTTGAAACAACGATACTCGGAGCCATATCGCCATTTACCATCATGTGGTCAAGCAATTTGCGCAACAATTCATTTTCATTTTGAAAGAAGGAAGCTGCTGTTTCTCCATGCCCATGTACGAAATAAAGCACGTTATACAGCCGGTCGGATGCCTCGTCATAACCATACGGTAAATAGACGTAGGCCGTATTTATACGTGTTTCCCCTGTCCCTGCTACATAATCTCTTGTGTCATAGTCTATCTGCATAATATTTCCTCTATATTCTGCTTCCTGTTCATATATAGTAGGAACATTCACCGTTTTATTCATCAGTTCAGTATAATTCTGTGGGACGTCAGATTCTTGTTCAGGAGGTATCACTGAATATTCGTTATCTTTATCGTTACAAGCGACCATGCACAAACAAAACAATATGATTTTAAGCATCATTTTAAATATATACATCATATAAATTAACTCCTATGGAATTAGATTATTATTTTTGTTTACAATCTCTTATCTTATTTTTTCTTGTAAATCAATGCTTCAGGCGTTTATGTCCCAAAATCCAATCAAGGTGTGTGTCAGTATAACTACCGGTGCAGGTCTTCACATGTGACCAACCTTGTTCAATATCAAACAATACCTCTCCACCCCGTTCTTGCAATTGTTTCACGAATGTACTGACACGCGGAATGGTCATCAAATTATCATCGCTTCCCATTACCGTACAAACAGGAGTATATGCCACAAGCCCGGCATCAGCGGTTTCAGGATTGCCCGCCACAGGCATCACAGCTGCAAATAAATGAGGATAGGCTGCTGTCATCAACCATGTTCCCGTTCCTCCCATTGAGCCTCCAAGCAGATAGATACGGTTCACATCAACCTTATCCTCTTCCACATATTTATCTATGAGGGATTTGATAGCCTCGTTTGTCCTGACTCCCCATACAAGGGAGTCGGGACACTGAGGAACAATCATTACAGAATGAATATGGTTTCTACGAAGATAGTCGGCAATTATATAAATCGCTTCTTCTGTCATTTGACTGACATTGTCGCTGCCCCGCTTGGGACCACCATGCAAGTAAACTACCAATGCCGGCTTTTGCTGCGTATCAACAACTGTTATTATAGTTTTCCTATAAGGAAAGACGGTATTATCGTAAATCCATTTGTCAAAACCAAAGCCAGAATCTGTCATTTGATTTTGCGATGCAGCAGAAAGAATACTCATACAAAGAACAGCGGCAAAGACGGCTGTTTTTTGAAACCATACTTTACTAATTTTCATTCTTGGGGCTTCTTACGTTTTCCGTTCTTCTTTTCAGCAATCGCCTGCTCCACCATTTGTTTATAAGTGGTCTGTTGTTCGGTTGTCAGTAGAAGAGCAATGTCGCCCGTCAGCTTTTCCATCGCCTCTTTACGTTTCTCACGTGGATATTTCTGTTTGTTGAAATCTGAATAAAGCTCACGGAGCTTTGTCTTCTGTTCCTCAGTCAAAATAAGTTTCTCGTCCAGCAATTTGATGCGCTGCTCTGTTCGCTGTTGTGCTGTCATTTGTTGGTTATTATTCTTTTGTGCAGACACTTGAAGGCTTGCAGCAATGGCGATAGCCATTATTAAAAATATTTTTTTCATACGTAAATTCTCCTTTTTTATTTGATTATTAATAAGTTGATATTTATAAAATTGTGATCTATTGAGCATTGGATACATCAGTCCTTACCACTCGGAAACCGACATTGGCGTAACCCCTCGTACCCGTCCTTGCATCATCCGATTTCTCGCTGCGGCAATCGTCGCGTTTGGAGTCCCAACTGCCTCCTTTGATGATATACCGTCCGTCTGCATCGGTCGAGGAAGTCCATTCCCAGCAGTTGCCCCAAAAGTCAATACCTCCACATGCACCGGTTGACTGCCTGTAAGCATCTACTGCCGTCAATCCGGATTCAACGTGGTTGGAGTTCATGGCGACATCTTTGGGCATGTGTCCGGCACCGAGAATCCACTCTTCTTCACTTGGCAAGCGGTAGATGTGTTTCCGGTCCTGCTTCGTAAGCCATTCGCAATAAGCCGTGGCTTCGGCAATCGTAATGTTCACTACCGGATAATTCTCTTTTCCCGCATCATAGACAAATTCCGTTTTGAAGGCAGCGTATTCGGCATTGGTCACAGGAGCGTAACCTATGTAGGCATTCGGAGCCGATGCGCCACGCAGCACCATCCAGGCATCATTCGGGTTTTCGTCTTTCCGAGGGTCAATGAATCGGAGGAATTGTTGTTGTATTCGGATGTCACGGTTCCGAACCATCTCATCCACGATGCCCTGCATATGTTCCACGATATTGTAAGTTTTGGCCTCTCGTTCCAGTTGGCGGAGTTTGTTTTTCTTTCTTGCTACCACTTTGTCGTAGCGAACGCTCATTTGCTCCAGCAGTGCCTGTTTATTGGCTTCTGTCGGTTGCTTCCGATACCGGACGAAAAGACTGTGTGTCTTGGAATCCATTTTGGGGCGTCCCTCTTCTACAAGTGGGGCATTGGGCTTGTCGAACTCCAACTCACTCTCCACCAAGTCATCGGGCTTGATGAACATCCCCGGCTCCACCGTCTGATGCACACCGAAAAAGTGCGCCACGAGCCCGTCACGATAAATAGACAGCCGGTATCCTCCGTAAAGGTTGCAAGGCAAGGTGAAGATGTAATAGTCCTTTCCGGCGGTGAAGCCGGACTTATTGCCGGTACTGAACGTGATGATGGTACTTGCGTTTTCAATGTTATCCACCGTCGGCTTTCCCTGTATGTCCTTTTTGACATTCGCCGTACCTGCCAGAGGGTTTCCATCGACACTCTCCAGCTCTACCTTTGTTACCCCCGAAAGCCGGGTGTTGAACTTGATTCCACAGCGGATTGCAGAATTACCATTATATCCGCCGTCTTTGTCCGTCTGGACGGCTGAAATCACTATCCTGTTCTCTTTGCCATTCTCTTGTGCGGACATGGCGGTGGCCGTCACAATGGCGGCAGCCATTGCTAAAAATAACTTTCTCATAATTTGTTTTTGTTTTAAGGACTAAATAGAATCTGTTCTTACCACTCTAAAACCAACATTGGCATAGCCTTTTGTGCCTGTTCTTACATCATCCGATTTCTCGCTGCGGCAATCATCACGTTCTGAATCCCAACTGCCTCCTTTGATGATATACTGTCCGTTTGCATCGGTCGAGGAAGTCCATTCCCAACAGTTACCCCAGAAATCAATACCTCCACATGCGCCTGTCGTCTGGCTATAGGCATCCACCGGTGTCAATCCCGTTTCCACGCGACCGGAGTTCATTGTAACATCCTTCGGCATGTGTCCGGCACCGAGAACCCACTCTTCATCGGTCGGAAGCCGATACACATGGGCGTTATCTTGAGCCGTAAGCCAATCGCAATAAGCCGTAGCTTCGGCAATCGTAATGTTCACTACCGGGTAGTTCTCCTCTCCTGCATTATAAACGAATTCTTCTTTGAAGGCTGCGTATTCAGCATTGGTCACGGGAGCATAACCAATGTAGGCATTTGGAGCTGATGAACCGCGCAACACCATCCAGGCATCCTTCGGGTTTTCGTCGTTTCGAGGGTCAATGAGTCGCAGGAACTGTTGTTCCAGCCGAATATCGCGATTCTCAACCATCTCATCCACAATACCCTGCATTTCCGCTACGAGGTCGGGAGTCTTTGCCTCCCTCTCCAATTCACGAAGCTTTGCCTTCTTTCGTGCGACAACTTTATCATACCGTAATCCCATCTGATTCAAAAGGGCCAGCTTGTTGTCCTCAGTCGGGTTTTGCTGGTACTGGCGAAGAAGGGCTGTTGTCGTGGCATCCAGTTCGGGACGTTCTTCTTCCACAAGCGGTGCGTCCGGGTCGTCAAACTCCAACTCGCTTTCCACCAAGTCATCCGGGGTTATATAACCGGCTCGCTCTATCGTTTGATGCACGCTGAAATAATGAGCTACCAAGCCGTCCTTGTAAATGGAAAGTCTATAACCTCCATAAACATCACAGGGCAAGGTTGAGATATAATAATCCTTTCCGGGGATAAAACCGGACTCATTTGGAGCACTGAAGGTAATGATGGAATGGGCGTTTTCTATTTTATCAACTGCCGGTTTTCCCTGTTCATCCCATTTGATTCCGACCGTACCGGCAAGTGCATAGCCGTCAACGCTTTCAAGTTCAATACCTGTTATGCCCGACATCTGGAAGTTAAGCTTGATGCCACCGCAAACAGTCTGAAAATTCAAAGAATTAGATGTGGTACGGGCCACTGCCACTACCGACTTTTCATCATATCCATTCTCATTTCCGGTTTGAGTGGCAGGTATGGTTACAGTTAAGCTTCCATTATCTGAAGATATCCCGTTATCTGCCGGATATATACCAAACAAAGGGTTGTCATCAGTGAAAGTTCCTTCAATAGTACCTGACAGAATGGATGAACTGCCGGATTCTTGCGCTTCTGCAATAATAGTCTGTCCGTTATGAACCAGCATTATGGGGTCGCCTTCTCTCCAATTGCTATAAAGTCCGTCGGAAATGACAGCAGTAAGACTCTCGGAAATTGATTCCTGTTCCTGTTCTTCTTCATCAGGAAATGCCACATCGTCATTCTGACATGCATTCATTGCAGCCAAAAAGAGGAATGAAAGGCAATACAAATTAAACGTTTTCAAAATTTTCTTCATAATTATTTATGTGAATTAGGGGTTAAACTTGGTTTATATATTTCATTTATTTATATTTTTTTCTTACCGCCGTACCACCCACGAATCAGGCAGAATATAGACGGAGTTCTTCCCGTCACTCTCCTGCATTACGATGGAGGGGAAGTATTCTCCCGGTTCAAGATAGGGGAGATGCAGGATAGCCTGCTCGTCAGAACGCTTATACACAAAAGGAAACTCTATTACCCGGATGAAGTCTATAACCTGAGTAAGGCAGAACCGGGAATTAACCGACGCTTTTAGATTCAGATTGCACCCCGAAACTATTACAGGAGCCTGCGAGGTGACGGTTCCATCCTTTTTTTTGCTTAAAGGGTCATATACTTTGGTTATCTGGGGTATCTTTATTTCTTTCGTTATCAACATTTCCGATGTTATAATTCTCATGTATTCCTTTCTGTTCCTGATCCGGTTATTCTTCCGGTTTTTTAACTACATCTACCTGTCACCGCATACATATCCCACAAATTCCATCATGCGCTTTTCGTTTTCATGGTTATTTGTGCGGGACAGGGTTCGACTTCTGATTCGTGCTATTTATTGTTTTTGAGCCTTTCCTTTTGAGAACGATGATACAGACGATCCATCATCTTCCTTTCTAATTCATATACACGCGCAATCTGCTGTTGTGATAAGAACTTGCTATATTCCTCATAATACTTATGCCGCAGGTTCAATATCTTTTGGCTATGCGCGAACCGCTCTTTAATGGCTTGTTCTGTTTCCGCATCCGTCCTGCCTGCAACCTCTCTCTTAGGGCGGGGACCGAGTGCCCAAATCTCTTTCTGAAACTGGCAAAAGGTTGCAACAAATTTCTCTGCGGTCGTGTCGTCCATTTCCATTTCCTGCGCAATGTATTTAGCCTGTGTTTCGGCTAATTGCTCCCTCGTCATACGTTGTCTGCTATCTTTCTGAGCGTAAGTACTAGTGCAAAAAGTGGTCATTGCCATAGCAAACAGAAGAATTCTAAAAATACTTTTCATGATTGATAACTTTTATTCGTTTATAAATAAGTCGTCCTGATAGACGGTAAGCAGATAATTCTGGTCGGCGCTGCTCAATTGAGAGAATGCTTGTTCAAACGACTCAAAATCTGTTGTTTTATGACTGTCAGGCAGGGCATTGAAAACCAATATCAGTGCAACGCTTGCCGCAACAAGTCCGCCGGATATGGAATACCAAAGACGATAGCTCCGTTTGGGCTTGGACGGTGTCATTTCGTCTTTCATAGTCTCCCATACATTGTTTTCAATATCATCCAAAAAGTTTTCGGGCACGGTATAGGGCATCCGTTTGCCTATGCGGTTTAAATCAAAATCTTTATTCATACGGTTAACTGTTTAAATTCATATACTTGATAATCTTTTCTTTTGCAATATGATAGTTTGACTTGGCGCTATCTGCTGTAGAGTCGATAATTGCAGCGATTTCATCATATCCCAACTCATTATAATATCGTAAGTTGAAAACCAGTTGTTGCTTGGTTGGCAATGCCAGAATAGCCTGTTGTAACCTCACTGTTTCCAAATCACTGTAATCTACATACTCATCAGCCAACATACTATTAAGTTCAACCGGAGAATTATCCAATGACATCCGGTCGTCCCGTCGCCGGTCCAGAATGCGCAAGGCCTCGTTGGTGGCAATCCTGTAAATCCATGACCGGAAAGAACATTCGCCTTTGAAATTGGGCAGCGACCGGAATATCCGTACAAAAGCTTCCTGTGTAGCATCTTGTGCATCTTCGTGAGCCACTACCAACCGCCGAATGTGCCAATACAATGCTTCCTTGTACTTTGCCATCAGACTTCTGAATCCTTTTTCCGGTTCTTTGGCGATTACTGCCACCAGTTCCCGGTCATCCTTTATTTCCATAAACGACAGGTTCTGATGCCGCAGGGCATTCTACCAAAGGACGGTTAAACAAGGTCGTGTCGGTTGTCAACTGCGCAACGACAAAACGATGCTTGTGGTGGTGGCGATGGCGGGATGGACGCACGGTTACGCACGATTGCATCAGGAATATAACAGCCGCTCCTAAAGCTAATAATTTACAAATTGGTTTCATACGCTATCATTTTCTTATATAAACTTTCTTTTTCCCTCTGATGACAAGCTGTATGGGCTTTTTCTTATCCATAGCGAAAGCGTCAAGTTCGGCTTCCGCCGAAGTCTTGCTAAGTTGTGTCATTTTTGCATATTGCTTGATGGTAAGGAACTCATGTGTTTTCAAGTAAGCCACAGCCATCGCCAATCGTTCCTTTTGATTGAAACGGTTGCTGACAATAGATGTTACATCAGGTCGAACCATAACGGTGACCACCCGATTCGGACGGTAATGCGAACGCCAATGTTGTGCGTTGGCAATTCCGCAAACCAATGACATCGCAATTGCTAATATCCCTGTTTTCCATTTTTTTGTTGCACACATACCTGTTTATATTATTTCATTATACATTCATGTTTCATGTCCTCTTCGTGAGCTCTTCCGAATGGACGTTCTATATATAAGACCTGATAAAGAAATGAAAGTAAAATAGAACAAGCTATTTTTTTTGATTTTATTTGTGAGAACCTAATATTGGGGGTTCAAAAAGGTGTGATATATTCAAATTCCTTTTTCCATGTACTGCCTACAATCTCCCCCAACATGGGAAGGTCTTTTTCTATCACCGCATTCTGTGACTCGTATTGTTCCATAAGCTTGGATATGCAATCTAAGAGATTCAGAAAATTGTTAGTTGCTGTCTTATAGTCGAATATTATTATCAGTTCATAATAAGAAATCACCCGACTTCGGAGGGTGATTGCCCTCTGCAAGGGCAAGGTGTGGCGGGTTACCCGCCGCCTTTTGAGTAACTCTAAAAACAAGATGCCTGAAAGAAGAATTAGAGAAAAGCACGGTAATTGATTGGTTAATAGAAATGTATGTCTTTTAGTGTCTTTGGATGCCGAGTAGCGAAATAGCAATAAAAAGCGGATTAGTGCAGACTTTCCGTTTCTAAACCGTTACCCATTCCATTAAGCGAAAAGCAGAGCAAAATAATGACGTTAAACGTCTGGTTATAGCGTTGTTTGTCTGTGGTTTACATTGTTCAGATAACTCATATTGAAAGTAATTTTACGAACTTAAAATGTGAGCGTTATGAACAACGAACTAAAGGTATCCTTCTATCTCAAACGAGAAGGGAACACAGAAAGAACAGAAACAAATCCCGATGCCGTTTACCCGATTGTGGGTAAAATCATCATCGGTAACACCATCGCACAATTCGGCTCAAAACTGAAAGTAGAAGAACGGCTTTGGAGTGTAAAATCAGGTCGTGCAATCGGCAAAAGTCGTGTTGCCGTAGAACTCAACAGAGAGATTAATAAAATTAATCTCTCCATACATGCGCATTACAGGGACATTTTAAAGCGGACAGGAAAAGTAACCGCTATCGAAGTGAAGAATGCCTTTCAAGGAATTGCCACAGCACAGAAAACGCTACTTATCCTATTCGGTGAAATGATGGAAGACTTCAAAGGAAGAATAGGTATTGACCGGGCACAATCCACCTATAAGCAGTATGAAGTACTTTATAAACAGCTTAAACAGTTTCTTCGGGAAGAATACCATGTAGAGGATATTCCCCTAACCGAGTTGGATTTACCTTTCATCGAAGCGTTGAATCTCTTCTTTCGGGTAAAACGCAAGATGAATCCGAATACAGTCAAGGCACGCATTATCAAATTGAACAAGGTGATACGCTTGGCGTTGCATCGGAATATTATTACCCGTCCACCTTTTGAGGGTTTTGAATTGGAAAAAACGGAGCTTAAAAATAAGTCTCTCACCAATAACGAACTGAATTTGTTAATGAAAACTCCCCTTAAATCAGGCACACAACGGTTTATTCGTGATATGTTCCTATTCTCGACTTTTACTGGATTGGCTTATGCAGACCTGCATAAACTCTCTTGGAAAGACATTATTACCGAAGATGATGGTAGCCTGTGGATTTCAGCAAACAGACAGAAATCACATACAGAGTTTAATGTAAAACTCTTGAATATCCCTATTCAAATTATGGAGTATTACAAAGGGCTTGCTCCCGATGGAAAAGTGTTTCCTCCTATGAGTTTGGGACAGATTAATGTCGGTTTGAAACGGATTGCAAGAAACTGTGGTATCAATCGAGCTTTATCCTTTCATCAAGCAAGATACACTTTCGCTTCTCAAATTTGCCTCTCGCAAGGCGTTCCGATTGAGAGTGTCAGCCGGATGTTGGGGCATAAGCATATCCAAACCACTCAACGCTATGCACGTCTTAACTATGAGAAGATAAGTAATGATATGCAGCAACTATCTGCACGTCTTTCCACTAAATTCAACTTTTAATCATTCTAAATAGAAATAGTATGCAAAATAATAGAAGCACTTTCGCTATACTCTTTTATCTGAATACCAGCAAAAAGAAAAAATCCGGCAACTGCCCCATCATGGGGCGTATCAGTGTGGACGGTAAAAGCTCGGCTTTCAGCACGGGTTTAGAACTATCTCCCGAAAAATGGGATGCCAAACAAGGTATTGCTACAGGAAAATCACGAGAAGAAACAACTATCAATAAACAGATAGAAAACTATCGGGCTGAGCTTGTCCACCATTATAAAACCTTACTGGAAAACAAAAGCTATATTACTGCTGAAATACTTAAAAACGCTATCAAGGGAATTGGTGTTAAGCAAAACAGCCTGATACAAGAGTTTGCAGCCTTAGTTGAAGAAAAACGGCAGTCTGTCGGTATCTTGATAGTCCGCACCACTTATGTACATCTTTGTCGTAGCTATCAACATTTGAAAGAGTTTTTACAATACAAATATGGAGTAACGGATATTCCATTTACACAAGTTGATTTCGATTTTATAGAATCGTATGTTTACTATCTGAAAGTCAATCTGCAAATGGGCGCAAGTACAACCAACAATACAATAAAACCATTACGTCGAGTTGTAATGCGAGCCTTAAACAAAGGTTTGATGTATCAAGACCCGTTCTTTGGTTATCGTCCGCAACGGATAGCAATTACACGGAAATGGTTATCAATGGATGAAATAGAACGATTGATGCAAGTGGACATGAAACATGAGAGTGCCAATTTTATCCGTGATATGTTTTTATTCTCGACATTCACAGGGCTTGCCTATGTGGATTTGAAAAACTTACGACATGATAATATTGTACAGAAAGAAGATGGTAAACAATGGATTGTCCTGAACCGCCAAAAGACTGGAAGCACTTCTTATATTCCACTACTTGATATTCCGTTACGACTTATTGAAAAATACAGGGATACTGCTTTTGCTGGTTTTGGTGGAAGGGTGTTTAGGCTATGCACAATAGAAAATGCTGATATTCAGTTGAAAAAGATAGCTACAGCAGCCAAAATTGATAAACGGTTGACCTACCACATGGCAAGACATAGCTATGCAACTCTTTGTCTTTCAATGGGTGTTCCTATAGAAACGATTAGCCAAACACTGGGACACCGAAGTATTTCCACTACTCAAATCTATGCAGATATAACCCGTACTAAGATTAATGAGGATATGACAAATTTAGCGGAACGGATTGAGAGTAAATATCAGTTGATTGATAGAGCTAAGTCTATTGACTAAAACAATAATATTATTTTCTTCTTTATCTGCTAATTAATTTATAACTTTGTAATTTACTCAAGCTAAATATGATAAGTATTAGATATGGATAGCTTAACAACAATTCAAGAAAAACATACAGCAGGTGATAAAGTCGTAGCATTTGACTATCAATTTTATTACTTCATGTGCTTGGCATTAGACCTAAGGCATGGGGATAAAGTAGGGTTCGAAGTTAAAGATGATGTACACATTGACCTAAAAGACGGTACTACAATTCTGTTTCAGGCAAAACATACTGTATCGACTAAAGCAGATGGGACACCTGAAAATCTAGCAACATTAGACGTTGACTTGTGGAAAACCCTAAATATTTGGGTTGATATGGTAAAAGCAGATCAGTCCATTTTACAAAATCATTGTTTTTATTTGGTAACAAACAAGGGTGAAGGCAATAATGAATTTATTGCATCGCATATACTTTTTAAAACAGATAATGACGTTGATAAGGTAATTAACCTGTTAAAAGACCTCAAAGATAAAACGCAAAACAACGAAATAAAATCCTGTATTAAGAATGTTTTGTCTATAGGGAAGAAAAAGATAAAACTATTCTTTTCAAAGCTCTATATTGAAACGAGTATTGATGATATTATTGACAGAGTAAAAATTAAAATATGCGAACACTGTCATCAAAAAGATTTAACTGATGCTGTCTTTGAGTCACTATCATCAAATATGAATATGGCTAAATATCTTGATATAAAGGGTAGAGAAAAGTTTGAAATCACCTTTGAGGATTTCAACAACAAATTTGGAAAATGCTTTCGGGTAGCCTTTGAAAAGAAGCCATTGCCTAAAAGAACCTATCCAATAAATTTGCCTGATAATTTGGAGGAGCAAACGTTTGTAAAACAATTACTTGATATAGGGGAGATAACTTCGGGGGATTCCCAAATCATTGAATATACCACGCAAATGCTTCAAGCTATGAATCATTTAGCCGATTGGACAGAAAAGAATCTTATCCTACCAACTGAAATGGATGAATTTCAAAAAGAGGCTATCCTTAAATGGCGAAATGAATTTAAGGCTAAATACCGACAAATAAAGCGGCAAATCAGTTCTGGAAGCTCTATTGAAGATTTGGAAATGGATATTCAAAATTTGGGAGTTCAATTGATAGATTTTTTGAGAAAAGAAAATCTTGCTATTGCAGAAGATACACTGGGGATAGAATTAAGTAATGGGCATTATTATGCATTATCCGATAAGCCTGAAATAGGTTGGCATTATGATTGGGAACAAAAATACAAGCCAGTATGAAGGAAATTTATTATACATATAACAATGAAGCTATAGCAAGCTGTGTGTTTTTAGAGCTTTTGCAAAAAGTGGGAGTAATTGACATTGCTCGTTCATGTTTAATACTGCCTTTTCTATTGGATGATAGAACAGTGAAGTATTTTCAAAAATTATCAGGTAAAGAAAAGATTAGTTTGGAATACATGATTAAAGAACAGTTAAAGTTGTTTACATCATTTAATAAAAGATATTTGTCATTGTTACCGGTCACGATAAACTCTTTACTCCTATTGAATAAAAATAATCAAATAGGACTTACATCATCTGAAATTTCTGCTAAAAGTGATTTTCTATATGGTGAAACAGATATGGGTAATAGATTTAATGAGATTAAAAAAGCTCTACCCTTTTTTATACGAATGATTGAGAACTATTCAACGATTCAACTTTACCGAATTTTAAAGATACAATTATGAAGTTTATTATACATGAAGTTAAACTTTGGTTTAAAGGCGAAAACACCCTTTCCAAGAGTTACAAGTTATTACCTAATAAGATTAATGTAGTTACGGGTGATGCCACAACTGGCAAAACAAGTTTCTGGAGTATCATTGACTATTGCCTAATGGCTGGCAAAACTAATATTGTCAATACTATTAATGAAAAAGTGTCATGGTATGGTATCCAATTTACTATAAACGGGAAGGAAATATCAATTGCAAGAAAAGCACCCCAAAAGGATGTTGCTTCATCCGAAGTTTGTTTCAACTATGGAACATTGCCCGCTCAACCACAGGAAAACATTCAAATAGCAGAAATAAAATCGATACTAGATAAAGAGTTCGGTATAACTGACAATCTAAGATTTCCCTATGGGAAAGATTTAGGAAAAACATCCTTTAATTTGTCTTATCGGCATTTTTTGTTGTTCAATTCTTTGACAGAGGATATTATAGGGACCTCCAAAACATACTTCGACACGACGTTTTATGGCAAAGAAGAATATGATAAAGCATTGAATCATATCTTCGATATGGTAATCGGGGTTAACGATATGGAGAATACCAAAGCCAAAGAAAGAATTAAGCAAATTGACAGTGAAATAAAGCGGATACAGTCCCTTGAAACTCAAAAAGGACGGGCGGAAAAGAAATTTGCAAGTGATATTTTCTATCTCATTGAGAAACTAAAAGAAAAGGGGCTTGTTGATTATTCATTGGCAATAGCATCTTTGGAAGATGCGAACTTTATTATTAATGAAGTTATTACGAATACCCAAAAGACGGCGAATAATTCACAACTTTTTGCGGAAATTGATAGCCTAAACAAGCGCAGGTTAGATATAAAAGCCCAACTGACAGCAATTGAAAAGTACAGAAAAGAGTATGATGCATACAAAAGGGGGTTGAATAAAAGTGCAGACAGCTTAAAACCTATAGAATTTTTGTCAAAAAATCTATCAGACCAACTTTTAGAATCATACGAAACAAAAATTTTCATTGATTCATTAGAAGATTCGTTGAAAACAATCCAAAATAATCTTTCAAAGAAAGTAGTTGAACCATTGCGAGTGACAGGAGATGCAAAAGCATTACAGGAAGAATTGAACAACGTTGAAAGAAGAATCAGTCAATTAAATCTGATACAAAAGAATTATCGTGCCGAAGGCGAAAAATTTATCATTATAGGAGAGATAAAAAATGCCTACGAACAAATATTGAAGAGGGATAAAATTAAACCAATTGATACTGTTCGATTAAATCAATTAAATGGAGAAAAATCCAATTTGGAAAATAACCTCAAAGATATTGAGCAAGTTAAATTTACAATGAAAAACTCTCTGAATCAATGTATCCAGAGGAATTACAATCAATTGAGTTCTTTGCCTGCGTATAAAAACTATCAAACTCAGTTCAATGATTCCGAAATGATTCTGCAATTAGTACCAGAAGGACAACTATTCCCACTTGAAAATGTAGGAAGTAAATCGAACTATATGTTTATGCATCTCTGTTTCTATTTAGGATTACATGAGCATATGATTAATGTAGGTCAAATACATGTACCTCAATTTTTATTTATTGACCAACCTAGTATTCCCTACTATACAGGCACAAGTAATGAAAAAATAGGCAATGATGATAAAACAAAATTGCTTGATGCTTTTTCATTGCTTAATTCGTTTATCAGTTATATCACTACGGAGAAAAAAGATTCTTTTCAAATATTTATGGTAGAACATGCTCCTAAAGAATATTGGACTGAAAACAACTTAACCAACTTTTATACAGTGGATGAATTTATCAATGGAAAAGGATTAATCCCAAGCGATATTTATAATGAGTAATATGCAGAACCTAATTTTAGGCGAACTTGACAAACTTGTTGTTCACTATGTTGGTAACAAAACAAATGGCGATGGTGTTCGATTTTCCAATGTTCTAACACAGTTTGAGAATATAGAAGGGTATATTAAGCAATTAATAAGCAACAATTTTAAATTGGACGAATTGTATTGTTTTTACTTCCTTCCAAAACTAGAACTTAATCCGATGTTTCAGTTTGTTAGTTTAATTTTTGAGGACAAAGACACATTTGTTGAACAATCACAAAACAGTGCTCGATACCTTTATGATAAAAGTATCCATCCGCAAGTAAAAGGTGGGGAATTGTGTTTTTCATATTTCAAAAACTGCGAATTGAATGGTGATGTTGTTGATTGCATCGGTATATTCAAATCAGAAAATAAGGAAACGGTATTGAAGGTTTCCCCTTTAATCGAAGGATTTGAATTGAAAGACGAAAAAGGAATAAACACTAACAAAATAGATAAAGGTTGTCTGGTCTTTAATACGAAGAAAGAAAATGGTTACATTGTTTCTTTAGTGGACAATACAAACAAAACATCAGAAGCACAATATTGGAAAGATGAATTTTTGAAAACACAACCTGTAAATGACGAATATCATCAGACAAAAGAGTTTCTGAATATAGCCAAAAACTTTGTAACAAAAGAACTATCAGATAATCTTGATGTCAGCAAGACTGATAAGATAGACCTATTAAATAGGTCAGTTGAATATTTCAAAAAACGTGAAACATTTGATAAAAACGAATTTGAGCAAGAAGTATTTCAGAATAATGATTTGATAGATTCTTTTAGAAGGTTTGACGAAACTTTCCGAAAAGATAATGAAATAGATTTATCCGATAATTTTGAAATTTCATCTCAGGCTGTAAAAAAACAAGCACGTGTATTCAAGAGCGTTCTAAAACTGGATAAAAATTTCGACATTTATATACATGGTAATAGAGATTTAATTGAACGAGGGGTTGAAAAGGATGGTCGTAAATATTATAAGATTTATTATCAAGAAGAAAATTAAAAAAATCCTGATTTGAAATATTATCAAATCAGGTCTTTTCTATTATCGGCTATCATTTAACATCTTCAACACGTCTGATTCTTGATACAGAATCTTCCCTTGTAATTTGATAAACTGAATTTTCCCCGTTTCTCTCCAGTTTTGGAGAGTACGGGAAGAGATATGCAAGAATTGGCAGACCTCTCGTTTTGTAAGGTACTTTTCGCCATTGAGGTGCGGTGTACGATTTTGCAGGGCTTGTTGAATGGTAGCCGATAATTCATCCAAAGCCGTAAAAAATGAAACCATTTGCGGAGATTTGTTGTCGAGTATATCCATGATTCATTGATTATTAGTTTCTCATATAATCGCCCAGTGTGGCAATAGTTAGCATATCTAATCTTTGGCAATAAGTAATCAAAGTTCGCTTCCCATTGAGGTATATAAAATATCCGTCCTCGTCCTCATGAATCTCATACGTTGATGGACTTGCCTGTTTGGTGGCTTCATTCATGTAGATGATACTTAACTGGTGGTTCTCACCGTTCGGATGAATCATCACGGTGGGATTCAGGTTAATACTCTCCCAATTCCCAATCAATATATCTAAATTAAAATTTTCTCTTTCCATAGTCGTTATTTCTTGGTTAGTGCCTGATTGACAAACTGTTCAATGTCGGTTACTTTGTAATAACACTTACGCCCGATTTGAGAATAGGGTAAAACTCCGGTATCTCGGTAAGTTTGCAGGGTACGGGATGAGATTTTAAGTAGTTCGCAAACCTGCTTGTTATCTAACCAGTTTTCATTACTTCGGTTCTGTCCGCAAAGTGTGTTCAGTTGTTTGGCAAAATCCTCAAACCTCTGCATCATCTGTTCAAAGGTTCTTTTTTCGATAGCTACAATTTCCATATTGATGTTGTTTTAGATTATTATAAACTCCTGTCATTGCAATGATTTGCTGCAAAGAAAGAGATAAAAGGCACTGGTTTCGGAAATTGTGTATGCAGTGGACTGAACTGGCTGCTGTTGGCTTCACTGCATCCCCCAACAACATATTTTTTTCTCTGATAAACATCTCATATATGGAGAGAATAAATAAGGCAACACTTTTTGGAAATTTACTCTTTTGAGGAACGAAAAAGGAAGAAATTTTCAAAAACCGCTTGCGGCTCGGTATTGCCGTTTTATTCTCGGAATATACCTTTGTGTTCAGAGAAAGAAAAGAATTGTTAAACTATTTCACTAAAAAAATAAGATGTTAGATTATCTGTTGATATGGTGTAGTTCTCGCCATCTATTGAATTAAAGCCCAATTTCTTGGCTAATGCACCACTTTTTATGTTGGCACATTCAATTCCGATGTACCTGAATCCATACTTTAAGACTGCCCCTGTCAAGAACCGGAGAAAATGCGCACCGTGCCCTATCCGCTCCTTGCTGAATCCTAATCGGGCGATAATCAGACAATCAGGTGGAAATAGGCTTTCAACCTTTCTGATACGCAAATACAGGTCTATACGGCTGTTTCTTCGGGTGGTGATAACATTATCTAAGGTCAAATATACAAGTGATTTACGATACTTGAAACGCTTCATCAGGTAGCGGTCTATATCGGCTCTTAGTTCCTCATATTCAATCATCGTCTAATCCCTTTCTTCTTTTTCTTTTTGGGTTTCTTTGCTTGTAATTCCTCTGCCAGTGTTGCATCGTAATTGCTGCCATCTCCCAATGAGAAGATAGATAGAGAATCACCATTATCGTTATTTTGCTGATTGTAAGAATGTTTATTATCAGCCTTGCTATCAAGATTGCAAGAAATCATGTTTTCTTTTTCATTGGATTGGAATATTTCTTTTTTATTTTCGCCAGTAAAATATTGTTTTGGCTCTTTCAACTCCTGCTCCTGCATTTTCAGTTTATCGTCTATGTTACCGTTCTTCATGGTATTGGCATACTCAAAGGATTCCGATAGTTGGCGATTATAACCGAATAGCTTATCAAATCCTTGTTCCGCTTGTCGGAACAAATTTACACGGTCAAAACCTCCTTTTATTACTCCGTTCTTGGTGTTCTTGTGGTTGGTGAGCGGTGATAACTTCTTTTTGTTAGTTTGGTCTTTACGGCTCACAATCAAATGACAGTGCATATTCAGTTCATTGTTAGAACGGCTACGGTCGAAATGAATTTTGCCGTAAAACTTTATATCTGCTCCGGATAGCCCTTTGTTGAAATTCTTAGCATATTCAGGAATGAACACTTTCCGAATATACCGTTTCATGGCTTCGGCTTTATCCTGTTCAGTGTTCCCCATTGCCCGAAGTTCCTTTTCCGATGGGCTGACATGGATAGCAAAAAACTTAGCATCCGTTTTCAGTAATTGCCCGATATTGCTGTCTATATCCTTAATAACCTTTGATTTATAGATATTATCATCTGTCAGGTCGAAAAAGCCATCGGTATAGATTCCCCTTTCCATACGCTCCAAATCCTCATGTTCCATGTAAGAGACTAATTGTCGACTACTTCCGGCATTGTTATATGTTCCGCCCGATGGTGGGGCAAAATCTATGTGCATGGCTCTATGTATTTATCAAATTGATGATTTCCGCTTTTAGGCTCTCTTTCCGTTTGCTATCGATTACTCCACAAGCGGAAAGTTCCGAATAGAGTTGTATCAGGTGGAGCAACTTTTTATAATCCCGTTGGTGTATCTGATAGAGTGCAGTCAGTTGCTTTCCTTGCTGGTTGATTACATCGGCGTGTTTACCGAACTGCTCACTTACCTTTTGCAATACGGCTGTTTGTTTCTCCTGAGTGGATTCCAATTGAGAAAGAATAAGCGTTTCCAATGTCTTGCCAATACCATCAAACCGAACTGCAATAGAATTAGCGGTTCGTATCATGGGATTTAGTTGTTCTTCCTCATAGTGTCGGATGAAGCGGATAATATCATCCTGCCGTTTGTTTATCTTCGCCAGTTCCGATTTTACGGATTCAGGTGCTTCCGATGGGTTGATACACGCTTTATCAATATAGACAAATGCCAATCGGACTATTTCCCCTTTTTTCAGCGAATAACGTTTGCATAGCTTATCTATCAGCTTTCCCGTCTGTCGGTCTATCCCGATGGTGGTAAGCGTGGATATATTACTGGTCTTATCCATGATTATAAGTTTTTTATAAAGAAAACGAGATTCATTCAGTTGATTATAAGCGAAATACATTTTCGACTTATAATCACTGTTATAAACGATTACGAATGTAACTCATTAAAGCCGAAGGCTTTGCCCCGCAGGGCAAGAGGGAAGAACAGGACTTGTCCGGTTCCCTCTTGCTTCATTTAGCGAAACGAGCCGAGCCACAGGGCGAGGCAGTTTCTGTTAAATGGGGAGTGGTGGCACTTCATCAGGCGGTAAGATTACCCACCTTGTTTCGCTTCCGTTTGCGTATCGAGTTGGTTTTCCTTTTTGAACCGTTCATAGGTCTTACAATCGGCATTTTCCTGTACAAATGCCCGAATATCCACTGCTCGGTAATAGGTTTTATGGCTTATCGTAAAATAAGGAAGTTTGCCACTTGCCCGATAGCGTTGCAGGGTGCGGAAAGATACTTTCAGCAAAAACGCCAAGTCTTGATTATCTAACAACTTGTCGTTGGGGTCTAATACGTTGTCGGTATTGATTAGGGATTGCAGGTTCTGACCTATCTCATTAAGTTTCTTCGACAGTCGTTCCATTCACTTATCGAAATTTTCGTTATCTATATACATTTTGCTTCAATTATTAGTTTAACATTATTGTTTTCAATCGATTGATGAAGCAAAGTTCGGCAAATGGGCGCAAATAAGTTAGGGGTGTACCAGTGGTATACCCCTATAAATAATTGGTAAGTTGTTGATTTACAGATATCCTTTGTTCTTACTTTCTTCGGCAATGGCTTTGCGTAGTGTATCTAAAAACTCGGTTACTTTGGATGGCTTACGCTTAATAACGCTTTCGTGCTTTTTGTGAATATCGCCAAGTTTGATGTTAAAGAGGTGCTCAAACGCTCGCCCGATTTCTGTAAGTGGTGATTCTGTTCCGTTGTGGGTAACTACTCTTTTGGATAGGAACAATCCACTCACAATCTCCATAATTTCAATAAGATAGGTTTCGTCTGTAAGATAGAGCGGTGATTGCCATGAGGTTTCTATCTTAATGAAATATCGTGGGAACTCCATTTGTTTATAGATTAACTCCAGTTCTTTTTGAACAAAAGATAATACCTTATCTGAGTAAACGATTTTCAACACATCCTTTTTTGCTCCATAAGAAACTTCCAAAGATTTAACCGTTTCAATTTCTATATGAATCAAATTGAGGGGGCGAATACGCTTCATATTATCTGTCTCAGAATCTAAATAGAAGATTAATCTTTCCACAAACTCTCTATATGCCTCTTTGATTTGCAGTTCAAAGTCAATTTCTGTATCGGAAGCTGATAAGAACTTGAAAAGCCTTATTTCCAGAATATCCCACATAGATAAATCATTGTTAGGATTAGACACTCTTATTAAACCATCTGCCTTTTTTCATATATACATACGACATCAGTAATAACATTAAGACGTATATTTGCTCGGAAGTCCAATATGCTGCAAGCGGAATATTCGGAAATTGGGACAAAGCAAATAGGTATGACAGATAGATAATAATATTAATCGTTTGGAACACAAAAACTACTTTCGTATTACCTGTGCCTATTACTGTATTGCAATATGTATAAGCTGGCACAGAGATGATAAATGTAGAAAGCATTACACAGAATGGGTAAAATGCTTTCTGAACAACTATTTCATCATTAGTGAACAGCCCTAAAAGAGTTCCCGACAAAACAAAAGATAACAGAATCAATGGAATACCCATTGCATAAGTTAGCAATATGATACGGCGGGAAAGTGGCATAACTTCTGGAATTTTATTTGCTCCGATAAGGTTACTAACCAACGAAATAGCGGTAGTCGCAAATGAATTGACAATCACAAAAAAGAGCATTGAGATACTTCTTACTACGTTTGCTGCTGCAAGTTCGCATTCTCCTAAATGTTCAATTGCCACAAAGAATAAAAACCAAGGAGCGATGCAAAAAAACGAACGTACCATCGTCCAAACAGAAATATTTAAGAGGCGAAGTGACAGCCCTAAGTCAAAACTTGCACGTAATCCATACCGTTTCCTGTCTACTCGCTTCCACATATATAGAATCAAGAATAGCAATCCTACGAACTCTGCCAGTGATGAACCGATAGCAGCCCCACTAATACCCAATTTAGGAAAACCTGTATTCCCGAATATTAGCAAGTAGTTAAATAAAACATTGCAGATTACCATAATAATAGAGTTAGCTGTAAGAATTTTGGTGTTGGTTGTTCCAACGAAGAAAGCCCGAATTGCCAATAAAGGAAATGCAAACAGATAACTGTAATCTCGCCATTCCATATATCTCATGGTGGCTTGATAGACATTATCTGACGAAATCGTCATGCGAAGTAATACCGGAGAAAACAGTTTGGATAATATGAAAATGATAACGGCAAAAACAGATAAGAAAATCAATCCCTGATAAAAGACCTTGCCGACATCCATATATCGCCCTTCACCGTTTCGCCTTGCGATAACAACTTGTGTTCCAAGGCTGAACCCAAAACCGAGCATGTAAATGGCTGTGTAATACATTGTAGCTAGTGCCGATGCTCCTAAATCTATCTGACTGACATGACCAAGAAAAATGGAATCTGTAAAATTAATCAATTGTTCCATGAGTAGGCTCACCATTATAGGCAAGTTGATGAGCCATATTTGTTTATATGCATAATTCATTATTCAACTTAATATAACATGACCATTAAGCACTAATTTTTGTAGTGCTATAAATCATAATCAAAAATGTAATTGAGAAAACTCTGTGTTTAGAATAGGGTATAAAAATATAGGTCGAAGATTTGTTAGTTCTCCGACCACCCTGAAGCATTTAAGCTATATACAGAGTTGCCATTTCATAAGTTGAACAATATATTAACTTGTTGAATACAAAGGTATATATTTTCAGGGAAATAGGACTATGTAATTGGATTTTTATTATCTTTGCCATAATTGAAAGAGTTATTTGAAGCAATGGAAAAACACAGCAGACTAAAGTAGTTCGCTCGTTTCTATCCCGTTACCCATTGCCGCACTCTTCTTCTTCAAAAATCTATTATTCAATAGATTACAATCAAATTTTTTGTTTCTTAGAAGACACCTTGCTGCTTTCGTTTGAAAGCAAAAATCCGCCTTTAAGACGGATTGTAAAGTTAGCAGATTTCCAATCGGCACAGTATATCCAATGAATACACTGTACCGATTACACAGCTATGGATTAGCAGAAGTAAAGATTATAACTTCTTCCACAATTCAAAACTCTCATCGTAATGGTCGAGATGTTGCCGGGCTATATTCTCTAAAAATCCCGATACGCTCATCTTACATTCTCCGAATCTGCGGACAATCCGGTCAATCCGGTCACGGGTGTCACGACTGACAAATACGGGTTGCCGGTCGATTATCTTAGGAGCGGTCATAAACAATTCCCGATACTCACCGAAGGATGCCTTACGTTGCTTGGTTGAGCTACGGTAAGGCGGTTCACTTTGTGTAGCCGATACAGCGGATACAGTCTGTGGTAATTACTCGTCAGGCAAGATTAGTTTATCCTGTTGAGCTTGGTCACTTGAAAAAGGTTGTTCATCTGGGGCAGGTGATGAAACAGCTATGCCATCTTCTGTTTGCAGACTAAGCCTTTCCAAATAGCTTCTTCCTGCCCGGCGATCGTTATCGGAAGCCGAACTTCCTCCCTGAATCATTTCTTTCAAGACTTGGTTCATTTCTTCATTCGTTGTTTTCTCTTTCATTACAAATATGGTTTTAAAAATGAATACTGCCGTTCAGAACTGAGTGGATACACTCGGTTTACAGAACACTGCAAAGAAAGCGGTTTTCTTTTGTATAATACACATAGTCAGTCGATTGGGCGTTTTATACTTAGTTATTCATCGTATTGCCCTTTTCATGGATTCCGAATCGGTGCAGCTTTCCGAATTATGCCGATGGTCTGTTTCCGGTCTGTGTTTCACGAATGGTTAATGTGTACAGTGGCGAGACTAAACTGACTTGAACGCCAAACACTTCAATTCGGACGACACAAGCTGCCAGACCTTTGAAATCCATTGAGATACGAAAAAACTATTCTTTCTTTGCTGACGAAACAGAAAATCAATAATTAAAAACAATCGAATTATGGAAATAGTAAACATTGAATCCCACACATGGGAGATGATGATGGCAAGGTTTGAAACCTTTGCCGAGAGAGTGGAACAACTTTGCCGGTGTAATGGCGATAAGGCTATGCAGAAGTGGCTGGATAATCAGGAAGTATGCGGGATATTGAATATCTCGAAGCGGACGCTTCAAACATACCGGGATAACGGTACACTGTCTTTCTGCCAGATCGGGCACAAGATGTACTACCGTCCGCAGGATGTAGAGCAAGTAATCAACAAAACAAAAGCAGGAATGTCATGAGTGAATTTATCGACAGTAAAAACGAGCGTGTAATCCGCTTCTGCCAACTTTTAGACAGGATGACAAACGGCATTCAGCACTTGGTTGCCAACCACAAACCAATGCTGAACGGGGAGCATTATCTGACAGACAGTGAAGTATCTGCCAAACTCAAAGTAAGCCGCAGGACTTTACAGGAGTGGAGAAATAACGGGCAGATAGCCTATATTCAGTTGGGTGGTAAGATTCTCTATGCGGAATCGGCTATTCAGGCGATGCAGGAAAAGTTTTATGTCGAGGCATGGGAATAATCAACTATGCGGATTTGAGGTAAGGGAGTTGAGTTGCCCACGCCGTTAAACGATAAAAGCACATCCGAAAGAAGATGTGCTTTTATCGTTATTGGAACTATGCGTCATTATCGGGTCGGTCGTTTTCGTTGCAGGGGCTTCATCAGTTTCGGGAAAGGGAACAGGCAGGTTTTACGGCTTAAATACGATCCGAAGGGTGGAGATTTCAGCCGTAATCCGAAGGGCTTGAACTTGACGGTTCACTATCACGGAGCAACCTTCGCCCCTGTAACGGGAATGACTGCCCCGATTTACAATAATTCATATCAGTTCAATGTTTTATCACTCCTATTATTGACGGAAACAAATATTCGAGGACTTATATCACACTCCTTATCAATCACTTTCTTTAATATCCACTGCCGGAAAATCTCTGCCTGCCATGAATGAATCCGAAAAGCAAGAGTCATGACCATATCCAAGCCGAAGCAGTCCGGCAAAATATTGTTACCAACCAACGTTGCGCCATTGGTCGTATCCGCCATCACAACTTTTGATTTGATAATGGCTTGTATGTTGGATTTTACGGCAGGTATCATTACTCCGAGAAGTTCGGCTATCTCAAAATCACGCATCTGTACATTAACAGGAACGGATACTTTGCCGTTCCCGCTAATCGTTATTATTCTTTTTTGTTCAGTTTTCATGCCTGTTACTTTTTTAATTGTTTGGATGATTTTACATTACGCACCTCTACGGGCATCTGTTTGTCCTCATAGATTTTGAATTTATCTGCCAAGTTACCGGAAAGTAATTTCATGTCCTCATTGACTTTCTGATTCGTGAGTTTGGCATAAAGTTGAGTGGTTTTAATACCCAAGTGTCCCATCATGCGGCTTACGGTTTCCAATGGAACTCCCTGTGACAGAGTTATAAGCGTCCCGAAATTATGACGCGCCATGTGAAAGGTTATATTCCGAGCGATACCGCATAGTTTTGCCACCTTTTTCAGATTCGCTGCCGTTGATGAGTGGCCGACCATATTGAAAATCCTGTCACCTTTACGCTCCGGTTTATATTTCTCTATAATCTGTTTCGGAATATCCAACAGGCGGACGTGGCATTCGCTTCCGGTCTTCTGCCTTTTGAAATGGATCCACATTGTACCATTGCTTGATTTGCTTATATCAGAAATGGAAAGATTACACAGGTCGGCATACGAAATTCCGGTAAAAGTTGCGAAGACAAACATATCCCGTGTGTGGCAAAGGGATTTGGATGCAATACGTGTAGCCATAAGCCGCTCCAATTCGTCAGCGGTCATGTGTCTGCATTTTTTGGGCGGCTGCTCGGGGCGGTAGTCCGCAAAAGGGTCCCGAAGCAATGTCCCCTGATTGATAGCCCTGCGGATAATCTTCTTCAGGAGTATCGTGTATCCGCCAATCGTATTGGCGGAATGACGCTTTTCTGTCCGAAGATAGAAATCGAACTGTTCAATAAAGGAGTGGGTAAGCTGTTTCAGAGCTATATCCTCCATATGATGGCGGGTTTGCAGGAATTGACGGACATGATTATAGACCACCACATAGTGGCTGTAGGTTTCTTCCGTTCTGTTGACCCCGACCTTTTGGGCATATTCCTCGTTATGTTCGACAAAAAGGGATAACAGGGTGTCTTTCTTCCGACCGATACCCAAAAGCATGTTCTTTACCAATTCTGCCGTAACATAGCCCTGTTGTTGCAATAGTTCCGCATGGTATTTCTCTATGGATTCGGTAAGTCTGTCCAATTCCCGGTTTACTTGGTTTGCTTCCCTGCTTTTTCCTTTCATTCGATAAGTCTTGGCATCCCACAAAGTGGAGTCCACGTCTATCCTTGCACTGAACTGGGCTGTCTCGGCATTGACGGAAATACGCCCCATGACAGGGCATAATCCGTTTTTCTTCCGCTTGCTTTTATTGATATAGAAGATAACGGCAAAGGTGCTGTAACGTTTGGTCTTATTATCCGGTGTATTCATTGTATTCAGTCTGCTAAGTGATACTTGTCGGTGATTCGTTTCTCTAACCTGCGCATATCGGTGTTTATCTTTTCATTGGAAACCTGCGCATAGATTCGGGTCGCCCTTAAGTCCCTATGACCTAACATCCGGCTGACTGTTTCCATCGGAACTCCTTGAGACAGAGTTATCAGACTGGCATAGCTGTGCCGCGCCATATGAAAAGTTATATTCCGTTTGATACCACAGATTTTGGCAATCTTTTTCAGGTTTCCATTGGTTTTGCTGCAACTGAGCATCACGAACATTTTTCCGTCCTTATTCAGTCCCCGATATTTTTCAATAATCTGCAGGGGGAGTTCAAGCAATGGTACATGAAACTCCGTACCGGTTTTTCTGCGTTTGGAGTGAATCCACCATACACCGTCTTCGGCTTGCACGAGGTTATTATAGGTCAGATTCCGTATGTCACTGAAAGCGATGCCCGTGAAAACAGAAAACAGGAACATATCCCGCACCAGATAACGGTTGGGACTATCCAGCGGTGTAGTCATTATCTTGTTTAGTTCCTGTCCGGTAATGGACTTGGGTTGCAGCAGCTCACCTTCCAATGAGAACCCGATGAACGGATTGTGGGTGATTATTCCATCGTTAGCGGCGCGCTTGACTATTATCTTCAAATGTCCGACAATGCCGATTATGGTATTGGGCTTGAATTTCAGTTGTACACGCAGGTAGAAATCGAAAGCTTCAATAAAGGAATAATCCAATGCCTGAAAGGAAATGTCGCTCAAATTGTACTTTGCACGCAAGAACCGTTTCACATGGTTGAACGATATGCCATAACGTTTGTAACTTTCCAGCGTCATGTTCACTCCGATTCTTGCGGCGAGCATCTTGTCATACTTGTCGCAATAGCCGATCAGTGTTTCCTGCCCGGAGACGATGCCTTGAAAGGCGTTCTTTACTTCTTCTGCCGATACTTTTTCTTTTTTTGCCAGTAAATCCTTGTAATGGCTGTGGATGGACAGGGTGGTCTGGTCGAGTATCCGGTTCAGTTCGGCGGCGACCTTGCTTTTTCCTATTGCCCGCGCCGACTTGGTATCCCAGAGGGATACTTGTACGCTACACTTGGCACTGAACTGCACCATGGATTTCCCGACGGTGATACGTCCCATGATCGGGGCACTGCCATCGTTTTTCAACTCCTTGTGACGGAGGTAATAATGTACTTTTAGCTCTTGGCTCATAATCATCAATTTTTGAGTGTAAAATTAAGTTCTTATGAGCTAAAGGGTGGAATGCAAAACAGGGTGGTTCGGTGAATCAAATTCTGTTCAGAGACTATTTTCACCGGAATTAGGATTCATCAGGTACGAATACCGCAAATCTTTGCCTGAATCGTTGTAAACAGGCTGTTTCCGAATGGTTGCATCCGACGTCTCGTTCTCCAAAACAGGTAACGGATTCGTAACGGAAAGTCTACATAAAACCACTATATTCTGCATTTTGACTACTTGGCAATGGAGAGAAGAGTAACGCATATTACACCGTTAATCAACGAGTTACACCGTTTATTCCGTTTTTGCTTTTTAGGGACACAATCTGGTAACGATTATTAGTCTGAAATTGGCTTTTGAAGTTCTTTTTGCTGTCCGTATGGGTAAGAAAAAAGCTCCCTAAACCTTTAGTTTAGAGAGCTTTGTCATTGTTTGGCGGAGTATTGTCGTTTCTCCTAAGTGATCCGCCTGGGGCTCGAACCCAGGACCCCAACATTAAAAGTGTTGTGCTCTACCTGCTGAGCTAGCGAATCAATCCTTTATTGCTGTTAAGCGGGTGCAAAGATAGAGCTATTTTTCATAATTGCAAATTAATTCCGAACATTTTTGTTATCTTTGTGCCATAAATATCAATACACATTATTTATATATGGCTGACGATAAAAAAATAATTTTCTCGATGGTGGGAGTAAGCAAAGCTTTCCAACCTAACAAGAATGTACTAAAAGACATTTATCTTTCTTTCTTCTATGGAGCGAAGATTGGTATTATCGGTCTCAATGGTTCGGGTAAATCTACTTTGCTGAAGATTATTGCCGGTCTGGAGAAATCTTATCAGGGGGAAGTGGTCTTTTCTCCTGGGTATTCAGTGGGCTATCTGGCACAGGAACCTTATCTGGATAACACAAAGACTGTGAAAGAAATCGTAATGGAGGGTGTGCAACCTATTGTTGATGCCCTGAACGAATACGAAGAAATTAATCAGAAGTTCGGTTTACCTGAATATTATGAAGATCAGGACAAAATGGATCAACTTTTTGCGCGTCAGGGAGAGTTGCAGGACATTATCGATGCAACGGATGCCTGGAATCTGGATAGTAAATTGGAGCGTGCAATGGATGCTCTTCGTTGCCCGCCCGAAGATCAGTCGGTGGCTAACCTGTCCGGTGGTGAGCGCCGCCGTGTGGCTCTTTGCCGACTGTTATTGCAAAAGCCTGATATCCTGCTGCTCGACGAACCGACCAACCACTTGGATGCTGAGTCTATCGACTGGTTGGAGCAACATTTGCAACAGTACGAAGGTACGGTAATTGCAGTGACGCACGACCGCTACTTCCTCGATCATGTTGCCGGATGGATCCTTGAACTTGACCGTGGTGAGGGTATTCCCTGGAAGGGCAACTACTCCAGCTGGTTGGAGCAGAAGACCAAACGAATGGAAATGGAAGAAAAGACTGCCAGCAAGCGTCGCAAAACTCTGGAACGTGAGCTCGAGTGGGTACGTATGGCACCCAAGGCCCGCCAGGCTAAGGGTAAAGCTCGTTTGAACTCGTACGATAAGCTGTTGAACGAAGATGTGAAGGAGAAAGAAGAGAAGTTGGAAATCTTCATTCCGAATGGTCCTCGCTTGGGTAATAAGGTGATCGAGGCAAAACATGTGGCGAAGGCTTATGGTGATAAACTACTGTTTGACGATCTGAACTTTATGCTTCCTCCAAATGGTATTGTGGGAGTTATCGGTCCGAATGGTGCCGGTAAAACAACTCTTTTCCGTCTGATCATGGGACTGGAAACAGTCGATAAAGGTGAGTTTGAAGTAGGGGAGACTGTGAAAGTGGCTTATGTAGACCAGCAGCATAAGGATATCGATCCGAACAAGAGTGTTTATCAGGTGATCTCCGGTGGTAATGACTTGATCCGTATGGGAGGTCGCGATATCAATGCGCGTGCATACCTTTCGCGCTTCAATTTCTCCGGAGCCGACCAGGAAAAACTTTGTGGTGTGCTTTCGGGTGGAGAGCGGAATCGTCTGCATCTGGCTATGGCACTGAAGGAAGAAGGAAACGTGTTGTTGCTCGACGAGCCGACCAATGATATCGATGTCAATACTCTACGTGCACTCGAAGAGGGTCTGGAAGATTTTGCAGGTTGTGCTGTTGTCATTTCGCATGACCGTTGGTTCCTCGATCGAATCTGTACGCATATTCTTGCTTTCGAAGGCGATTCGAATGTGTTCTACTTTGAAGGTTCTTATTCGGAGTACGAAGAGAATAAATTAAAACGACTTGGCAACGAAGAACCTAAGCGTGTGAGATATAGAAAGCTGATAGCTGACTAATTTTTAACAATATGTAAGCCCCGCAATCAATTTGCGGGGCTTTTTTGTTTCATAGAGCTATAATATGTTTATCTCTCTTAAAAATTTGTAGCATCTTTGTAATGTATATATAAAGAATATTAATTACCTTTGTATTCCAAAACGTTTATTTACAATTTATTAATTAACAAGTTCTATTAACTAACAAAGAGATTTATGAGAAGACATCTAATTCATTTCCTGCTGGTTGCAGTGCTGACGGTATGTTCTGCCGCTACGGCCATTGCCCAGGTAACAGTGAAAGGTCAAGTTGTGGATGCGGAAACAGGTGAGCCATTGATTGGTGCAGCCGTAACGATTGTCGGTACCACCCAGGGTAGTGTGACTAACTTGGATGGTATGTTCACACAAAAAGCTGCCTCCGGTTCAACGCTGCTTATCAAGTACCTTGGTTACAAGGAATTCAGCAAGAAGATCACCCAGAAAGGTGGTACTGAAGATTTGGGCGTAATAAAAATGGCAGCCGATGCAATGGTGCTGAATGACGTTATCATCACTTCTTCTGTTGCTGTTTCGCGTAAAACACCGGTAGCTGTATCGACAGTTGACCCTGTCTTTATCGAGGAGAAGCTCGGAACACAGGAGTTTCCTGAAGTTTTGAAGTCTACTCCGGGTATCTATGCAACTAAGCAAGGTGGTGGTTTTGGTGACTCCAAAGTGAACATACGTGGTTTTAAGACCGAGAACTCTGCTATGATGATTAACGGTGTTCCGATGAATGATATGGAATGGGGTGGCATCTATTGGTCGAACTGGGCCGGTTTGAGTGATGTGACTCGTAGCATGCAGGTACAGCGTGGTTTGGGTGCATCAAAGGTAGCGGCTCCTTCAGTGGGTGGTTCTATCAACATTGTGACTAATACAATCGATGCCAACAAAGGCGGTTTCGTATCTTATGGTATGGGTAACGACGGATTGAACAAAATCCTGTTTAAGGTATCTACCGGATTGACCAAATCAGGTTGGGCCATGACCCTTTTGGGAGGTAAGACCTGGGCCGATGGTTATATCCAGGGAACCAACTACGAAGCCTACAACTGGTTTGTGAATATTACAAAGCGTTTCAATGACAATCATCAGTTGTCATTTACTGCTTTTGCTGCTCCCCAGTGGCATAATCAGCGTGGAAATAAAGACGGACTTACCATTGAAGGATGGCAGGAAGTTGCGAAGAATTATATGAATGGTGAGAAGCCTTATCGTTATAACCCTACCTACGGATTCGGGTTGAACGGACAAAGAAAGTCATCGGCATATAATGTGTATAATAAACCTCAGTTGTCATTGAACCATTTGTGGCAGATTAATGAAAAGTCAAGTTTGAGTACGGCTCTGTATGCTTCTATCGGTCGTGGATATGGCTATTCCGGTCAGGGATTGACCAGTGCGGATCGCAGTAACTGGTATGGCAGTAACAATGGTAACCTGAATATGACTTTCCGTAAAGCCGACGGTACATTTGCGTATGATGAAATATATGCTTTGAATGAAGCGAGTGAGAATGGTTCGGTTATGGCAATGTCGAAGTCTAAGAACTTCCATAACTGGTATGGTCTGCTTTCTACTTATACTACTAAGTTCGGTGATTACTTCGATTTCTATGGTGGTATAGACTACCGTTATTATAAAGGTACACACACCAATGAATTGGTTGACCTCTATGGTGGTGACTTTTATGTAGACTCTTCTTCAAGAAAAAGTGTTTTGGCTTCAAACAATGCCGCCGCTGCTGCCGGTTCTTCATTTGTGAACCAGAAATTGAAAGTAGGTGATATTGTTTATCGTGACTTTGATGGCTATGTGATGTCTGAGGGAGTATTTGCTCAAGGTGAATACAACAGAGATAAGTTGAGTGCCTTCATTTCCGGTTCGGTTTCTAATACCGGTTACTGGCGTTACGACCGTTTTTACTATGACAAGGCACACGCCAAATCAAAAACTGTCAACTTCATCGGTTGGAATGCAAAGGGAGGTTTGAACTACAACCTTACCGAAAATCATAATGTGTTTGCCAATATCGGTTATATCAGCCGTGCTCCATTCTTCTCGGGAGGTGCTTTCCTTAATTCAACAGTCAGCAATGCGACAAACCCCGATGCAGTGAACGAGAAAGTGTTCTCTTTCGAAATCGGATACGGCTATCGTTCGAGCTTCCTTACTGTGAACATCAATGCCTACCACACTCGTTGGATGGACAAAACCACTACCCGTTCACAGGATATCACAAACTACTATGAAGGCAGCCTTAGCGAGCCTTACGATGCAAGTAAGCTGGTTTCTACCAAGTCTGTTATCAATATGCAGGGTGTGAATGCTTTGCACCAGGGTGTCGAACTTGATTTTGTAGCAAAACCTTTCCAATGGCTGGATTTGAGCGGTATGTTCTCTATCGGTAACTGGCGTTGGGATAGCAATGCTTCGGGTAGCTTCACTGTAGAAGGTCAATTTGTGAACAGCGCATCTATCAAGGGAAGCGATGGTAAGGATGTGACCGTTCTTGTAAATGCGGCAGCTAACGGACTGGAACCGGGTACAATGAAACTGAACCTGAAAGATGTGAAAGTGGGTGGATCTGCACAGACTACCGCAGCTTTGGGTGCTACTTTCAAGATCGACAAAGCCCTTCGTCTGGGTATCGACTGGAACTTATACGCACGTAATTATGCTGACTGGTCATTGAACTCAAACGACCTGGTGATGAACAGTGAGAAAGACTTTTCTACTCCTTGGCGTATTCCGACTGCAAGTACTTTCGATTTGAACGCAAGTTATAAATTCAACTTTGGTAAACTGAATGCAGTACTGTCAGGTAACGTGAACAACTTATTCGACCAGACTTATATTTCTGATGCGACAGATGGTAGCAATCACGATTGGAAGACCGCTTACAATGTGTTCTACGGATTCGGCCGTACTTATAGCTTGAGATTAAAAGTTAATTTCTAATCTAAAAACAGGAAGTTTAAATTATGAATAGAAATCTATTAATGCCTGTAGCGGTGTCGTTGATTCTGCTGTCCGGCTGTAAATATAACGATGACAACTTCGAAGGATTGGACGATATGACCCAACCGACGAATTTGATGAAGATAGAGTATACGCTGACTGATGCTGACTATGCAACTATCAGCTCAAATTCGACCAATAAGAAGATTGCTACAGATGCCGGTGTGTCTAAGGATCTTGAGAATGTGAAGACTAACATGTATCTGACAGAGAAGATCACGGGAGCGGATTACATACCTGCTTTCTTGCTTGATAAGTATTACACTGCCGATAAGGGTTCGAGTGCAAAGATTACGTATAAGTACAAAGAAGCGATGTCTTCTTTGCTGTCGGAGTATGCTTCGGTGAAATATCTGAAACCGACGGATGCCGAATACAAGTTGGTTTATGGTGAGAATGCATTTGCGCCTTATCTGAATGAAAAGACAGAAGGTCAGATGTCTAAGATCCTGAACGAGAAGTTCAAAGATGCCGAAAAGGGAACAGCTGTTTTCGTTGACTATAAGTTGGGAGAGGGACAGTTGGAGAATCCGTTGATGTGGCAAAACTTCGAGGCGCTTCCTACCGGAGATTTGAAGGAGCTCAAAGGCTGGTTTATCAGCTCTACCGGTGACACTCAGTGGAAGGTTACTTCTTATGATGATAACCAGTATGTTCAGTATTCGGCAAACGGTACGAAAGGGGCATGCGTCGGCTGGATGGTTACCCCTGCTATTTCTGTTACTGCCGGTGATTATCTCGCTTTTGATGTGACCGTGGGATACTATAATGCTAGCTGCTTGTCAGTACTGATTTCAGAGAATTTCGATGGTAAAAATGTCGGTACTGCCAATTGGGTTGATGTGACTTTTGATTTCAGCATTCCTACCAAGCCGACAAGTGGCTACGGTACGTTTGCTTCTGCAGGTAAAGTGTCTTTGTCAGCTTATGCAGGCAAGAAGGTGTATGTAGCCTTTAAGTACGAAGGTGATGGTGCCAATAAGAAAACCACTACTTATCAGATCGATAACATCATGGTAGGTACCTCCATTCCAGCCAACAGTCTTTCTACTCCTACTTACGCGGTGAAAGTATACGATGGAAAGAACTGGAAGAATAAGAGCAATAACGTATATGTCCTGACATATGCCGATTACGGAGATATGGGACAGAGTAAACGCTACTTTACTTCTGATGTTCCGGCTGTGAACTATTTGCCTGCTTATCTGTCTAAGATGGTGGCATATCCTGTTGATGGCGATGCACGTGTAGTAGTCTACAGATTCTATAACGGCAAAGCTTTGAATATCTACAGTGATGAATACACTTATTCTGCCGAAAAAGCGAGATGGGAGTTGAATACACGTATTGTCGATAAGACAGAACAGTTTGTATTGTCTGACGGTAAGTGGAACTTTGATCCGAGTACAGTGGTTACGCTGAAGGCTGAAAAGGGTAATGTAGAGGCTGCCGCATTCTATCAGGCAATCACCGATTGGGTGAAAGAGAATCATCCAGAGTATGTGACTTCATACGGTAACAACGATTATTATTATGGTGGTTCTGCTTACAATAATAATTTCGACTTCCGTCCGTCCGCATGGAAGGCACAAAATGCTTCCGCTTATGGTTCGATGTCGGATGCCGATCTTACTAAGTTGATGTTCGAACGTTTGCCAGAAGCATTCCTTCCGGGATTGAAAGCAATCTATGGTAGTGCGGATGTTGTGGAAGGTGTAGATGTGTTCTATACAATTAACTTTGCCATTTACGATGGCTCTTCTACCACACAATATACCATTAAGTATAAAGTGACAGGTAAAGGACAGTTTGAATATGTTGCAGACTCTTTGAAGAAAGTAGAATAAGAAAACTAATTCATTTATAATTAAGAAAGGCCGCTCTGTGTAATCAGGACGGCCTTCTTTTATATTATAACGAGAAAGTTATGGGGGTGAAAAGGCGTTTAGATACATTCCCGTTTACATCTTCACCTCCATCACTACCGGATTATGATCACTGCACAAATCGAGGTCAGGCGAATAGTAATCTACCCCTTTAAATTCTTTGGAATGGAAAATATAGTCGATTCTCAGCAGGCGTTTAAAGTACCGGAACGTATACATGTACCCATGTCCGCAAGTTTGGAATCCGTCTTGAAGATTGTCACCTTTCACGGTACTGTATGTGTAGGACGATGGGAGAGAGTTAAAGTCACCGCAAACCAGTATAGGGTAGGGGGTGGTGCGGATTAATTGTTCCAAGGTCTTTGCCTGTGCCGCACGTTTCCTGAAGTTCTCGTTGAGTCCCTCCAACAATTGCTTGGCCACTGCTTCCTCTCTGCCTGTCAGTTCGTTTTTAGCCAGTTCCCTTTCCAGTCTGCGCTTATTTTGGCTGACCTCCGTTGTTTGCAGGTGGTTATTGAAAACACGAACCGTTTGTCCGTCTACGTTCAGGTCACACCACATACTGCAATTCCTTGAATCGGGATAAGTGATCAGTCTGCTGTCCTTCACCGGATATTTGCTGAACAGAGCTACCTGCAAGATAGGTGTGCTGTCCGGAGCTTGCGGAATGACGGCATACTGCCAGTCTGCAAATGCGTTCCGTATGCTGTCTGAAGTAAAGTACCGATTGCCGGCAAACTCCTGAAAGCAGATAATGTCCACCCGGTGCTCTTTCATATAAGCCGCAAGCTCCTTGCACGAATATCCCGACTGCTCGTTACCGAAACTGTCAACGTTGTATGTCGCTATTTTCAGTGTATTTGCCTCTTTTTCTCCGGCCGTGAAAGGAGGTTGGAAGATCCGACTCAGATATTGCCAGTTGGCAGCTATGGCTATCAACGGAATGATGATCCAGAACCTCCGGCGAATTCCCCAGTAAATGGCGGCGGCAAGATTGATCAATAACAGTCCTGACAGCGCCAGCCCGATGAAAGGCATCAGAGTGGAGTGTTCGGGAGGTATGTGTCCGGCGAATGCTCCGGCAATGGTGATGCCGGCCAGGACAAAAGTCAGTGCAATAGACGTACAATAAAATAGTTTGGATACAGCTTTCTTTCCCATTGTTTTGAATTTCGCATTTTAGTTCACCACAGATTACACGGATTAACACAGATTGATTATTTATCCGGTTGATCTCAAGCGGAATTCAGACAGACTCCGAGGAGATCCGTATCAATCCGTGTAATCCGTGGTGAATTGGTTTATTTCAGCCATTTCTTTATCTTTTCCTTTAGCTTTTCCTGAGCGATCGGTTTTGAGATAAAGTCATTGCATCCGGCTTCTTCGGCTGCATTCCGGTCGTGTTCGTAAGCGTATGCGCTTTGTGCAATGATGGGGACTTCCGCAGACAGTTGCCTGATAATTCTGGTAGCTTCCAGTCCGTCTAAGTTAGGCATCTTGATGTCCATCAATATCAGATCCGGATTTACCTCGTCATACATGGTCACGGCCTCCATGCCGTCTTTGGCGCGTACTAAGTGGTATTTTCTACCCAGAATAGCGTTCAGCAGGTCGAAGTTGCTGTCTGTGTCTTCGGCTATCAGTATGGTGGCTTTCTCCGTTCCGGCTGCGGTTGCCCGAAGGTCCTCTTCCTTTTCCGTCGTTTCCTCTTTGGGGCAGGGCGTATCCTCTTTGGCCGGGAGCACTTCCGACGGCTGTGTTCCGACGGCCTCGCCGGGCAAGTGGCTGTTCGTTCCCGTTTCCGTATCTTGTATGACATTCTCAAGAGGCAGCCAGAAAGTGAATGTGGTTCCTGTGCCCACTTCCGAGGAGACCGCAATCTCTCCGCCCAGCCGTTCGATGATCGTTTTACAGATTGACAATCCCAGACCTGTGCCCTGGGCAAAATTGTTCAGTTTGGCAAACCGTTGAAATACCCTTCCCAGCTTTTCGGGCTCGATACCCAGTCCGGTATCTTTGACGTAGAATACAACTCGCTCGCCTTCCTGTTTGTAACCATAGCTTACGCTGCCTTCTGTGGTAAATTTGAACGCGTTGCCTATCAGGTTAGAGAATACCTGGAAGATCCGGTTCTTGTCCGAGTGGATGCTTAGCGCTTCGTCCGGCGAGTCGAACCTCAGTTCCACTCCCTGCGGACAGCGGAACACGTGTGCATCATGAATCTCTTTGCAAAGTGTGTGCAGCCTCACCGGCCCGTAAGTGAACTCTACGATGCCCGACTCTATTTTGGAAAGATCCAATATTTCGTTGATCAGTTGCAACAGCCGTTCGTTGTTGGCGTCTACAATCTCGTAATACTCCCTCCTTTCCTCCGCATTGTCACTCTCCGAGATGATGCGCGAGAATCCTACGATGGCATTGAGGGGCGTGCGTATCTCGTGGCTCATGTTGGCAAGGAAAGCCGACTTCAGTTTGTCCGATGTTTCCGCTTTCTCTTTCGATTCTATCAGTTCACGGCGCATCAGTTCCAGCTGGGTGATGTCCCATTCGATGCTGACAATGATGGGAGAGAAGTCCTCGCTTTCCACCATGATTTTTTGCTTGTCGAGAATCAGCAAATTTCCGTTTTTGTCCTTGCCCTCCATAATCCAGTGCATCCCTTTTCCGGTAGCGGCAATTTCCATATCCTCTTTTCGCTTCTGCTGTGCCATTTCCGGCGGGTAGTAGTCGAAGTCGTTCATTCCGATGGCGTTTTCTGAGCTGATGTCCCGGTTGTACGACTCCCGGTTACGGTAGATGTACCTGAAATCGTTCTCGATATCTTTTACCACGATACCTGCCGGGATGTTCTCCATCGTGGTATCCATGATACGATTGAAGCGTTTGATCTGCGATTCGTACCGGATGCGTTCCGATATGTCGTGGGTGAACGACCAGAAGGTTTCTTCTCCGTCGTCCGTTGTCACACTGTACATGGTGCCTTCAAAGGCCAGTGTGTTTTTATCGTGCTTCAGGGGGTGGTAGGCCAGGAAATTGAGGGTTTGGCCTTCCCGTATACTGCGGTAACGTTCTTCCCAGTCCTCTATGCAGGTCATATCGCCCACGACATCGAACACCCGTATCAGTGACAAGTCCGCCTGTTCCGCGATCCGGTGGTTCAGCCTGAACTGCCTGTTGGCAAATATCAGCGTGCCGTCTCTGCGTGCCGCGTACACACTTTCTTTGGCATTGTTGATGGCATGCGTCAGCGTGTTGATGTCGTTTCGTTTCCGCTGTATGTCGGTGATGTTCTGTATATACCCTTCCAGGACGATGTTGCCATCTTCTTCTTCATTCCGCAGGTAGCATTGCTGGCGCATATAATATACCTGTCCTTCCAGCAGGATGCGGTATTCGATGTATTCCTTTAAGAGTTCGCGGCGGTTGGCTTCCATCCACGTGTTCACGGCGGGCAGGTCTTCGCTTAGGATGGTTTCGTAGTAATCCTGAAAGTTGATGCTCCGCTCTTCTTCCGTGCATACGATTCCGTTGTATCCCCGGTAATAAAATGTCTTCTCTCGCGATGAATATTTCCATTGCCCTATTTGTGCCGCTTTTTGTATCTCCTTCAGCTCGTAGTTGGTGCGTTCCAGTTGCAGTTTTACGTTGCTGCGCGCCGTGATGTCGCGATATTGGCACAGCACCTTGTCACCGTCGTATGGCTGCATGATACATTTGAAGTAATACGTTTCCCCCCCTTCCAGTGGCAGCCGGTAGTTACGGTTCACCGTTATCCCCTGTTGGGTCACTCGCCTGAAGTCCGGTAGCAGTTTCTGGAAGGTATGGTCGGGAAGCAGGTTGAACAGATTTTTCCCCAAGAGTCTGTCTTCTTGCAGGAACCACAAATCGCTGTGTGGGTCGATGTCCAGACACGTGCCGTTTTTGTCCACCAAGATCAGTGTGTCGGATGTCAGTTGAAGTATCTTGTGGGCATTGTCTACGTCATGCAATATTCTATCCATGCTTTGTCCGATTTATTGGTTTAAGGATTCCGTTTTTGTTCTTTTGGCTTTTTCCCATGCTCCTGTTCCTTTCTTTTTACGAAGGTAGTTAACACCTTTCATTACGTTAATGTTCATAAACAGGAAATAATACGGGATGAAGAGCAGCTTGTTTTTCACTTGCCGGGTAGAAAGGTAGTAGCCCCATCCTCCCATGATGTAGAATAGGAGCTGGAGTGCCAGGATGGTGCCGTAACAGACAGGGGAGCCCCCCGCCAGTAGAATGGCGATGTTGAGTGGAAGCAGCGCGAACAGCAGCACCGGTGCCAGAGACCACCTCAGCACTCTATGCGATACGTATTGAAACGTCAGCACTCCGTAACGGAACGGATTGAGCAGTTCTCTCAGCCGCCAGATAGATTGCAGTCCGCCGGCTGCGATACGCACTTTCCGCTTCTGCTCCTCGCGCATGTCGGCCGATCCGCTTTCGATGGCATACGCCTGCGTGCAATATGCTATCTTGTATCCTTGCATGGCGATGCGCAACGACAGGATGAAGTCGTCCAGCAGCGTGTCCGGTTCCATCACCGTGAAGAGCTCCCGGCGTACGGCAAATAGTTCGCCTGCGGCTCCCACGGCGGAGTAGAGGCGTGCATCCAGTGCTTTCAGTGTCGATTCATATTTCCAGTATATGCCTTCTCCTCCGGCCGCCGCACCGTCTTTTTCTTGCACGGCTATCCTTTTCTCACCGGCAACGCATCCCACCTTCGGGTCTTCAAAAGCCCGGACTATTTCGCGTATCGCTTCTCGGTTGAGCATCGTATTGGCATCGGTAAACACTACGAGCGGCGTGTCCACCAGCATCATGCCCCGTGTCATGGCGGCCGTTTTTCCTTGCCGCAGGGGTTGGAAGTGGACGGTGGCCTGCGGCCAGTCTTCCAGTCGCTGGTTGGTAGAGTCGTTGCTTCCATCGGTGGTCCACACGATGTGCAGCTTGTCCGCCGGGTAGTCCAGCCCGAGACAGTTGCGCATCTTCTCGTCCACCACCTCTTCTTCGTTAAAGGCTGTGATGAAGAGTGTCACGTCCGGCAGTCTCTTGTCCGGGGGGAGCTGTCGCCGGACAGGTTTCACAAAGAGTTCCTTCAGTTTGACCAGCATGTAAAGCAGTATTCCGTATCCCAGGTGGGTATAGAATACGAGGAAGAGGGAGAGCCAGAAAAGGATTTCGAGCCAGGTGGTAATTGTGTTGTTCATAATAGGTTAGAGTCTTTATCTTTATAGGTTGTTTTTTTGTAAAGCAGCCCCGTGGCGCCTTTTAAGGCCTTGAGCAGACGGACCCCGAAACTCCTGGCCAATGAACCGTCGGCATCAATGGTACTATTGCTGGTCAGTGCCCGGGCTTTACGACTTGTAATGAATATCAGTCTTCCGTAGGGCTTCATGGCAAGTGCCAGTGAACCGTCTTCTCCTCTCCGGATGTCTGTGCGGAATCCGAAAAGGCGTCCGAGTTCTGTGTTGAATCCGAATGTCATTCCCCGTACGCAGAGTTCCGGCCGTTTGATGGCCTGTATGCTCAGGTGTAAGTCACGCAAGCACTCGTAGAGCCACAGCCCCAAACGGGAATGTCTCTTGTCCGGAATGAAGCTCCACAGGCTGAATGTACAAGCGACGCCAGGTTTCATTAAGTTCCGCACATGGGTGTCGATATAGTGTGGCGGATACATGGTATCGGCGTCAATGCAAATATGATATCTCCCTTTTGCATGGTCCAGACCACACTGTCGGGCATATCCGGGTCCCTTTTTAAGTTCGTTGAAGTAGGTGGCTCCTACCGCTTGCAATGCCTGCTCCGTCCGGTCGGTGGAATGATTGTTGACCACTAAAATCTCGATGGGGTAACTGTATTCGTTGTTGCCAAGAGACCAGAGGCAGCTTAATATGTGGGGCTCTTCGTTGTGCGCAATCACTACTACGGATACCAAAGGGGTGTCCGACTGCTTTTCATGTAGCAATGTGCCGATTTCGGACAGAGTGTCTCCGGGGATTTCGGACAAGGTCAGTCCGAAAATTGATAAATATTTGGTATACCATTCCATGCTTGTTGTTTGTTTTGTTGTATTAATTTATTTGGGCGATAATCTCTTTCCGATACCCTTCACCTGCGTCGGTTACCCGCTTGTTTCCGAATGCTTCGTTCACGTATTTCTTTTCCAGTTTCACCTTTCTTCGTGCTTTCATCCGCCACCATTCGTACTCCACATCTATGTGTCCGATATCTACCGCTTGGTATCCAGCCTTGTGGAGGTCGTATGCCAATACCGTGGCCGTAGGCCCCAATGCTATCAGGAATAGTACTTCCTTTTCTACTTTCAGTGCCTCGTTCAGGATGCGGTCATAGCGTTCGAAAGCGTTCCGGGGCGGGCAGAGGATGCGTCGGATACTTCCGGCATTATCAAAAAGGTCGTTTCCTACTCCAAGTCGGCTCATTGCGCCTTCGATGAACACGATGTCGCGTCCTTCCCAAATGGTCTTGAGTTCCCGAAACCAACGTGCGCAATGTTCCTTGGATGTATAGTCCATATAAGGGCGTGAGAGAAATGCGTTTTCGTATTTTCGTCCGGGGATCAGTAGCTGGTCCCACCATTTGCCGTAAATGAAGAAGTGAGTTCGCTGAAACCGACGGCATTTGCGCCTGTAACGGTTCAGTCCGCTGAATACATCGGGGATAGCCACCAGATGTCCTTCTTCGTGGCTGACCAGCACTTCTCGCAGGCGCTTTGCAAGCAGCGGAGAGCCTTCCTGGAAGCCGATGGATTTGGAGGGGCTTGTCAGTAGCATCTCTCCGTCTCCGAATCTGCTGATGGAACGGTTTCCCTCCGTGATATGTCGGATGGTCTCGTCAATGGAGGCTACGGTGGGAACGATGTTTTGATGGTGTTGCAATACTATTGACCAGAAGTTGTACCACTCTACAATAGATGCATAGCGTATTTTGAGTGCAAGTGTTTTTATGATCTGTAGTCCGTTCATGATATCAAGCTGTTAAAAAGTTCTTTCCATTGTGAGGCGATATGGTCTATTTTAAACCGTTCCACATGGATGCGGGCCCGTTGTCCCATCTCTTTGCGGATATTCTCATGGCTGATCAGGTATCCTATTTTCTCGGCTAGCTTGTTGATGTTTTCTTTGGGTACCAGCAGCCCGTCGTTGCCGTCATCAATGATGTCGCGCGGGCCACAGGGGCATGCGAATGATACCGGCGGAACTCCGCATACCATTGCTTCGACGAGCACCATGCCGAAACCTTCATATCTGGACGAGAGGGCGAAGATCGAGCTTTCACAATATTTATCTACTATATTACTGACGGTGTGCTCCAGGATGCACGACCGGGATATGCCCAAGCCATCTATCAGCTTTTGAAGTTCTTCTCTGAATCCGTCGCCGTAAATGCGCAGTGTCCAGTCCGGGTGTTGTTCCGAAACTATTTTCCAAGCTTTTATCAGCATGTCGAATCCCTTTTGGGGTACATACCGTCCGGCGGCGATCACTTGTTTCCGACTTCCGTCTGATTGTCGGTCCGGGAAGAAGGGAAGCGGATTGTGGATTACCGTCACATTATTCAGTTCCGTCCATTCGGCAGCGTCTTCGTAACTTAATACAATGAATCTTTTGAGCTTTCTCAGTTTTCTTATCAATTGCTTCATCCAGTAGCTTCGTATCCACTTTTTCAAAAATGCGGGTAAGGGCTTGTCACTGAGTTCTCTGTAGTTAGACTTATTGAAATGGATCTCTCCGAGTTTGATGCTGCCGTCCGTCATGTTGTTGATGATATTGATATCTCTTCGTAGAGTGGAGATGGTAATGTCGGGTTTAAGCTCGTTAAGGCATGCGTCCAGTCTTTTCTTGAATAGTTTTTGTTTCTTTACGTATCCCGTGATGTGCCTTAAAACGGGCATACCGTCCATTTCATCGTAATTGATGTCCAACTGATGTAGCGTGATGCTGGGATGCAGCGGATAGTAGGGGGCCTTGTCCTTGCCATCGGTCAGGATAAGGTGTATGTCGTATCCGAATTTCTTGGTGAAATAATTTACCTTTAGGCTAATCACTCTTTCCATACCTCCCGGACAGTGGATTGACGGAATGCAATAGGCTATTTTCAGCTTTTTTTCAGAGGTTACTTGATACTTTCCGATCACTTTCTGCATCTGTGCATGCCATGACAGGTGGCTGATAGACTGTCTGATTCCGGCAGGATCCCATGTTTGTGTTTGGTAGAAGTCTACTATCGCCTGTATCCGCACTGGAGTTTCGTTTGCCGGTGCTTTCAGTACGTAGGGTTTGTCGTCAAAGTCGGTATCCGTTTCGGAGTAGATGAAAGGTAGTCCCCGGGCCGCATATTCCCGGTTCTTGAGTGTCTTGATGGTTGTGATTCCGCTCCGGTGCCTTGCCAGGCTTCCGATGCCGAAATCGGACTGTTCGAATATCTTGTCAAGTTGCTCTCCGTGCTGCTGTCCGTGTAGTATGACGAAAGGTTCCAGTTTATACTGTGCAATGACAGGCAGTATCTCTCTGCGCTCGCGTTCGCCGGTTAGTGCACCCACGATGTGGAAGTAGACCTTATAGGAGGGGTGGGTGGCGTAGTAGTCTGCCATTCCTTTTATAATCCGGTCGAAGCCGTGCCAGTAGTGTACCTCTGCCACACCTATCAGGTGCAGTTCTCGGGAAGTGTCGTTCCGGGTTATCTTTTGCGGTATGGCATCGAAGTCTATTCCGTTTGAGATGCGTATCGTATGTCCTCCGAATATTGTTTCCGCATCAGAGAAGGTGACGATACCGTCAAGCTGTGCCGCCAGTTTTCTGCGGAAGCATCGGTCGACAAGCAGATCCAGTTTCATTCTGCGGGTGATGTATTCCTGGTCGTACGGATAGGTGGGAATTTCCATGACCACCTTCACTCCCTGTCGCTTCAGCTGCTTCACCATGCTGATGGTGAACGGGTTGGCGTTGTGGTACGAACGCATGTAGACCAACCGGATATTTTCCTGCAGAATGTATTTTACGATGCTTTGTAACTCAAATCTTTTCCGGAGTTTTCCTTTTATTCCGCTGCCGTAGTCCCGCAGCGTATGATTGTCTATCATCCGGCATTTGTGTCCATTTTCCTCGTTCAGATAGCATGTGTGCACGTCCATTCCGCACTCTTTCAGCGCTTTTACCTGATAGCGGATTTTCTTGCTGATGCCGTTCGCTTCTTCAAATCCGTGGAATATAAGAAACAGTGCTTTCATCGTTTGTTTTTGTTTATGATGCTTTTTGCCTTGCCAGTGATGTCGTATTCACCGGTCAACTGTATATAGCACCCAAATATACAGAAAAATATAATGCTTTTTACAATCAGGGTCAGAAAAATGTTGCCTCCTTCTGTCATTAGGCTGAGCGGATAGAGTACGGCTATCAACAGGATGCTGACCATCAGGGGCGAGATCAGTTGGATGGCGAAATGGCGCAAGCTGCGGTGCAGCGTCATTCGGTACATCATCCAGTAGCACTGAGCGAAGTTGACGGTAAACGTGAGCGTGATGCATGTGGCTACAGCTTCGAGCGTGCCGAACCAAAAAATGCCCAGTAGGATGCCAGTGACGTTGAGTATGGACGAGAACAGTCCGCACATAAATAAGTTCTTCGTGTCGCCCGCCGCCTGAAAGATGGAGCCGGAAGAGGAGAGGATAATCTGCACGCCTACCGACAGGGTGAGTATTCGGAATACCGGGATGGAGGGCGTCCATTGGTCACCGAAGATGATCAGTGTCACTTCGCCAGCCGTGAAGTAGAGCAGCACGCTCAGCGGTAGCCCGATGAAGGCGAGGAAGCGGACGATGCGTTCGTAGCCGGAAGCCAGTCGCTCGAGGTCGTCCTGATAGTCACTGAAGATGGGGTGCATCACCGGGGTGATCACCTGCGTAATGTTCTGCAACGGCAGCATCATCAGGCGGTACGACTTTTCGTAGTAGCCCAAGGGAGACATGCCCATGTATTTGCCTATTAGCAGTTTGTCCAGATTCCGGCTGAAGTAGTTGATGATGTTGAACAGGAACTGGTAGGCGGAGTAGGAAAAGATACGGCGAAGCACGTCCAGTCCTAGTGTAAACTTCAGGCGTTGCGGATAGCGGCGTATGGAGACCGCGAAGATCAGGATGCCCGACAGGATGGGTCCGATGATCAGCGCATAGAGTCCGGCTCCGCACAGGGCTGCCACGACGGCAGCCGTTCCGGTGGCTATCTGTATGACGAAACTCCGCAGGGCGATGAACTTAAACTCTTTATTGCGGTAGAACAGCGCATTGGGAACGATGGTGGCGGAAGCAAAAAATAGGTTGACAGCCAGCAGTTGGCACAGAGGGCGCAGAATCTCCCGGTCGTAATAGGCGGCTATGGGCCACGAGGCAGCGGCAAAGAGCAGCGCCAGCCCAATGCCTGTCCAGACGGTGAAGGAGAAGAGGTCAGACAGATTTTCTCCGGTCAGTGTCTTGTGCTGGATGATGGCGGGAGACAGTCCCACGTCAGTAAACAAGTTGAAAAAGGCGATGATTACCGTGGCTACGGCCATCACGCCGAAGTCGTCCGGTGAAATCAGACGTGCCAGCACACCCGCTACGACGAGTGATACCCCTATGCCGCTATACTTGGCAAGGGCGGTATAGAATACTCCGGAAAAGAGTTGATGTTTGAGTGAAGTCATTACTTTCGGGTTTTGAACTTGATTTTTTTATTTTTTTCCTTGACCGGGCGGACCTGGGGGATACCACAGGTTATACGGATTCACATAGGCAAGCCGTTTCTCTCACGATCCTTATATATTAGCAGGTTCTGTGTTTGTTGCTATAAATCCGCGTGATCCGTGGTGAACCCCACATTGATCTGTATAAGTCCGTAGCGAACTTTGCCACTTTTCATCTCCCCTCCTCCTTTTTTTTCAGCATCAGTACCATCAGGGTACGCATCCTGACGTAGGGCCTGTAGTATCTCAGGCAGAGTAGGAAAAGCCCGATGCGTTGGCGTAGGGGCAATGTGTGGGCTTGCCATACGGCTGCGTCGAGCATCTGACATAAGAACTGACGTATCAGCCTGCGGACGTTTTCCGGATAAGAGGGAGCCGCTTTCAGTAGCTCGTCGGTCACGGTGAGATAGCCCTCCATGTTTCTCCAGGTGAACTGCCGGGTCATGGTGGAGTCGGTTCTGAAGCGTCGCAAAAAGAATTTCCGGGGAATGTATCCTACCTTTTCCGCCTTTAAATACAGTTGCGACGTGAAGAGTTGGTCTTCGTGGATGATCCGGGGATAAAAGTTCAGTCCGGAGGTTTTCAGATAGCTCGTGCTGATCAGGTTCAGGCACGGCGAGGGGCTGAATACACGGGCGGAAAGTTGTCGTTGCAGTAGTTCCACTCCTTTGTATACTTGCTTCGGTCGGGCACAGGCGCTCCGGTCGTAATTGAAATGCCGGGCACAGGGGTGGTCTTTGTTTAAGATATCTGCATCGAAACATACAAAGTCCAGCTGTCCGGCTTCGCATGCGGAGTAGCAGGTCTCCAGTGTATCGGCTTCCAGCCGGTCGTCACTGTCCATAAAGTAGACGTACTTCCCCTGGACATATTGCATCCCGTTGTTCCGGGTGATGCTTTGCCCCTGGTTGGCCTGACTGTATACCCTGATTCGCATATCTGTTGCTGCCACCTGTTCCACCACTTTCCGGCTGCTGTCGGTCGAACCGTCGTCTATGGCGATTATCTCTAGTTCGGTCAATGTTTGCCGGCAAATACTTTCGAGGGCTTCCTGCACGTAATGGCAAGTGTTGTATATGGGGATGATGACACTCACTTTGGGGTGTTTGTTGGGTTGTTCCATGGCGTTTGTTTGTAGGGGTCAGTTCTGGTTAGCAAAGGTACACAAAAAAATGGAAGGAAGCGGTTCTCGCTCTTAGAAAAAAGATGAAGTTTACGTGGTGATTTCATTGAGTATTTCTTGCTGACTGATTCTCCCTTTCGAGTTGCCCCTTATAAAGGAGATGTTATAGGTTATGATTTCCGCTAGTTTGTCGATTGACACGTATTTGCCGTGTTCCGGCTTACTCAGCAGGTTGCGGTCTATTTCCATCATTTCGGAGGCTTCCGTGGTAGATAAGTTCGCCTTTTTTCGTAGGGTACCAATAGCTCCTCAATGGATTGGTGTATCACATTATTGACCATTTCGATTTTTTCATCTTCGGGTTCTATCAAAAGTGTTTTTGTAATTTTCTTTTTCATCTGTGTTATGATTGTTTGGGCGTTACTGTTATGCTTCCTATTACATAGTTATGTATATGTTTTGAATAATTGTGTCCTGACGGGACACAGTTGTGAAGAAATAAAACTTCACCTTTGTGGCACAAACTGATAGTTGACGAAAAATAATTAAGATAAAACAGACTACCTGAGACATCGTCGCGTCCTAGTGCCACGGGGGTATGTAATGAATGCACGGGGAGATAGAGGCTGTAAGTGCTGCTGCCCGAATGGTGGAACCCAGTACTTTGGAGGGAAGAGTCCGGTGCTTCGGAAAAGAATGTTTCTTAAATGGTGAACAGTCAGCGATGAACAGAGGAAGCCACAGGTCCAGTGAGATTCGATCACGGATTGTCACAGATGTTTTGATCTGATTCCCGATGAATGAAATTATTGATTTGTGAAAATCTCTGTAATCAGTGGTGAAACCGTATCACTCACCGTGTTCGGTATGTATAAATTTCTTGTTGGCCCCTTTGAGGTGGAACAGGCTGGCTATGGTCCCCAATGCCAGCGAAGGCACCTGCATTAGTGCTTTTAGTAGCCTACCGTTGAGCAGGCGGGCTGGAACAGGGATAAACATGGCGGCAACCTGTACTGCCGACAATATCCACCATTTAGACGCTGCCGGACGGTAGACCAGTGTGGCAAGCAGAGTGAATCCGAAAACGGCTACCAGTTGCACCAGGCGCGGAGGGAGCATCCATTGGATGATTTTATCGACCAGATCGAAAGAGGGCCACCACCGCCACCATCCTTCCATCTGCTTGACGCTTTTTATGAAAGACAGTCCCTCACACAAGATGCCGAATTGCGCCGCCATCCAGCGCCGGCGCTGATTCTTGATGTTCTCTTTTTTTTGCGTTTTCTCGTCGTAGACAGGTAGGTGTTCCAGATAGACAGTGTGCATTCCGCACTCAAGCAGCGTAAGTTCCAGCTCTTTGTCCTCTCCTGCGGTTTCCAGGCTTTGCACGGCATCGTAATACCAGAAGTAATCAAAAGCCATGCCCGAGCCTGCCAGTCCGGCAGACAATCCGAGGGCGTTGTGTCCGCTCCTGAAAAATCCATTGTTGATCTCCTCGCTCACTCCGTCGAGCAAGGCAATGTCCGTATTCAGGTTTTTGCCTGTGCGGTGAGCCTGCATCGCCTGTACTCCGGCGGAGTAGGCACGGTTCACCTCGGAAAGGAATCCGGGTACGGTCACGTTGTCGGCATCCATCACCACGGCAATGTCATACATAAAGGCTAATTGGCGGTTGCCCAGTCCTTTCGCCTTTCCGTCTTCCTCGATGGTGCTGATGGCCAGTAGGAGGGCTTTGGCCTTGGAACTGTCTTCGTAGGTAGCCACCAGCAGGCGGATAGGGAGTCGGCTTAGGGCTTTGTTGGTGGAGTCCTGCATGTGGTCGGAGATGACGTATACATCGTACATTTCTTTGGGGTAGTCCTGCTCGAGGAAAGAGCGTACGGAGTCAATGATGACTTTGTCTTCCCGGTAGGCCGGGAAGAAGACGGCGATGCGGTGCAATTTGTCCGCTTCCGGATAGTGGGGCGCACGATAGTATTTGGACGCGATAGCGTACACTAGCAAATAGGCTACGCAAAGTGCCAGCGGAACGAACAGGATCCAGTCGATCAAGGTTAGTATGAGTATCATAAGTCTTAATGTAGGTTATGGGTCGATATATTTGTGTAAATCGGTTCAACTGTGGTTCACCACAGATTACACAGAGGATCATTTCGGCAGAGTCTTACAGAATCCTATAGAATCTCAGAGAATTCCACAGGATTTCACTTTCTCGTTTATGGATATCCCCCAAGAAAATGATTCCTCTCTGTGTTAATTTGTGTAATCTGTGGTGGACTGTCACTCAACACAGCTTCCAGAAACCCTTCACTCCGTGCCAGACGGCTTTTGCCAGCTTGGGCTCTCCTTTCAGGACGAAGCACAGGCTGTCTTTGGGAGCTACGATCAGCATTTGGTAAGCGATAGCCAAGCAACGTTCCATTCCCGGGAGGTTGCGCCAGGCGTAAAGCATTCGGTTTCGCATCATATAAAAGGTGCGGAGAGGGCTTTGCCGCCCGGTACTTTGGCTCTCTTTGTGGAAGATGGTGCAGCGCGGCTCGTACCACAGCTGATAGCCGGCACGCGTCATGCTGGTACACCAGTCCAGCTCCTCGTAATAGAGAAAATAGATCTCCGGCATCAGTCCGGCTTTCCAGATGACCTCCCGTTTCAGCATCAGCGCAGCTCCATGAAGGTAGGCACTGGGGCGTGGAGTGTCGAAAGTCCCGTCGTCCGGACATCCCATGCCCAATGCTTTATTGCGCATCGTATACCGGCTGAGCTTGGTATATCCGGCAAATTGAATGTTTTGCGGCGGAAAGGCAAAACGGATTTTAGGTGATACAGCTCCGATGCGGGGATCGCTCTCCAACCGTTCTATCAGGGCGGGCAGTCCGTCTTCGGTCAGGTAGGTGTCGTTATTGATCAGGAACAGGTATTTTCCTTGTGCTATCTGTATTCCGAGATTGTTTCCTCCCGAGAATCCGAGATTTTTCTCGCTGCGGAGAGTCCGTACAAAGGGATACCGTTCCTGTATCAGGGAGGCTTCATCCTGGCGGGACGCGTTGTCCACCACAATGATTTCATAACTGACGGAACTGATTGTGTCGCGTAGCGATTCTATCAACACGCAAGTGTCGTCCAGCCCATTGTAACAGATGGTGATAAAAGATATTAAAGGAGGTATTTGTTTCATGGATGTCTGTGATGAACCCTTTATTCTTTTTTATTTCGTTAATAATCAATCTCTTTTTTTCTTCTCTTTTCTCTCCCTTTCCAGCTCTTCGTCTTCTTTCTGCATCACCGGATCGATGTAAGGTCCCGCTATGCAGAGAGCAAAGCCCGTATAGACAATGATGGAGTTGGGGTATTGCATGACGTCGTTGGCATAAGCCGCGATAAAGAATCCGGCATTCATGCAAAGCCATGCGGCCAGCAATCCTCTCAAACGTTGGTTCATAATCCTGAACATCAGCAACCACGAACACCAAGCGAAAAGCACTCCGTGGATAAGTAAATAAAGCATTAGTCCCACGATGCCCGTTTCCACCCATACGGCTACCAGCCACGAGTCAGGTGGATAGGGCATTACCTCTTTAGGACCGTATTGTGCTCCCTTGGAGAGTCCGATACCATATCCGATAGGCTTCTCGTCCATAAGACCCTTCATCTTTTTACGGTTTTCCACCCGCACCTGATAAGAGGCATCTTCGGAAGGCCGGAAGGCCGAACGCATTTTACGAATGTATTGGTTGCCATCTCCGATAGTAGTGAAGTTGAAGAAAGAAAACACTGCAATAAATGCCAGGGTACTAAAAGCAAAGCTTTTCCAGCTTTTGGACACAAGGATGAAGAGTGCGATTCCGCCAAATGGTACAGCCATTGCTGCCCGGGTGCCGGAGATACCCATACCGTAGATGGCACAAATGGCAATGATGGCGAAATAAACTTTCATCCATCTCTTTCGTACGTAGAACGTGGCTATGCCGAAAGTGGTGACAGCCATTGCAGAGTGAACCCCGAAGTTTGCAGCATCGGGGAAACAAGAGAAATATCTGATTCCCGACCAGATAAGATGTGTACGGTAGCCTCCTAATGTGTATAGAAAATATAGCTCTTTGGCATTGAAACCATGACTTTTTTGCCAATATCCCTTGAAGGCGGCAATAAGTACGAAGACAGACCAGATAAGCAGTAGCCATTCTATCCCTTTATAATTGCGGATGGCCAAAGGGACGACGAAGGCAAAGACCAACGGATAAACCCAATAATGTGTAATAGCGATGTTCCAAGCTGCCTGAACATGGTTGGGGTTGCCTATCTCGAAAAGGCAATATGCACCCCATACCATGAATAGTCCGAACATGACATTCTGTCCCCGTTTCCAATCGGTTTCTTGTCCGGTGCATCGCATTAGCGTGATCATACTCAGTGCTATAACTAATGGCAATGTAGTTACCCCCATTCGGATGGGAACGAATATACCGATGGCAATAAGTACCAACTGGACTGAAAACAAGAGATAAAATGCTATCTCAGATTGATCCGGATCTCGTTTCTTTTGTAGTTCATCATTCATCATCGTCATCGTCAATATCTTGCGGCTTCTTTCTACTGTTCTTTTTCCAGTTAAACAGGCTTTCCGTCAAAGCAAGTTGAGATAAACGATACATCTGTTTATGTACAAATGTATATGGGGGAAGCATGCCGGTATAGGTCTCCACTTCGTATTTGGGTGCCCGGTTCAGGTATAGGTACGGAGATGTGCCCAACTGGGACTTGAGTTTCTGTAACAATACCTTGTCTGTCGCTTTCCAGCCATGGACAGCCGATGCTACTAACAAGTTGAGCTGGGCATCTTGCAACAGCGGAGTGGGGATGTTGGCTTTCTCCAAGCTCGGATATTCCACAATTAAGATATCTTCGGTTCCGGGAGTATAAAGGTCTGTCAAATTTTTGGCCAGGGTAAAGGCGGATGAGTTGGAATTGAAATCCGTTCCATCCGTGAGACGGCGCACTTTCAGCCCGATACTTTCCCAATATCCCTGTAATTGTTCCGCCAGATAGGTCTTGCCGCTACCTTGCTCCGTACTGAGAAGGTTGAGGATGAAAGGCATGCCTTCCTTCCGCTCGGTGAAGAACCGGAGGATGGCGCTACTCATATAACGCGTGGCAATCTCTTCACACTGTTTGCTGATAGGGCTCAGTTTCAATGGGGCGGGATAAGCTCCCAATACGATGCTGCCAGTCTGTTTGCGCGTACGGGTGGAGTCGCGCAGGGTGCGGTCGATGGCTTCGATAAGCAGGAAGAGGGCTACAAAAAAGATAAAACTGCCGGCTGCTGCCATCATTACGATCTTCTTGCGACTGGCCACCTCTTCATTGATGGGATATGCGGGCGGATTAAGCACCTTCAGAATGGCTGCGGTCATTTCCAGGTTCTTTTTCCGGAGCAATGCGTCGTTGTAACTTTTAAGGTTTGTCAGGTAATTTTGTTCAGTGAAGCTTATCGTACGCTCTTTTCGCTTGATAGTAGTCCCCACCGGAGCGAAATGGGTGTATTTGGCGTTCAGGTCGCTGCGGCTTCTCTGCACGATCTTGAGTTCTGCTTTGGCTTTTTCAAAGAGCAATAGTTGGTCAAGCCATTGCTCCACGATGGTGGCTTTGGCAACGCCTTCTTTGGTCTGCTGTCCGGCAACGTATTGATTGGCAATGGTTGAGAGGTCCCGCCGACTCTGAATCAGGCGATTTTTGTATTCTGTGAGCTTCATTCCCGTACTGTCTCCGGCTGTTGAGATCGTCTCCATTTCGATGATTTTACCGGTCAGGTTGGTGGCCTGCTTTAACTTGTCTACCAGTTCCACATTGTGGATTATCCGTTTGGAATTAGCGTCCATTTGCCTCTCCAATTCTTCGAGCATTGCCCTAGAGCTGTTGTATTCAAATAACACGTTTTGTTCGCGTAGTTCGAACTCTTTATTGATAGCTGCTATTTCTTTGGTTTCATCATAATAGTTGATAATCCGATTCTCTACATTATACTGTGTCAAGTCATCTTCATATTTGGTCAGGTCGCCTCCAATACGCTTCAATTCAGCTTTGAAATATTCGATGACCTTGTCCGTCCCCTCATATCGCAGAGCTTGGTATTCGTTGACAAATTCTTTCATCAATATCTCAATTGTGTTATAAGCAATGCCCGGATCACCTGATTGATAGCTTACCTTCAGCAAGTCACTGCTTCCTTTCCTTTCTACTTTGATGTTCTTCAGGGCTTGATAGCTATAGTAAACATGCTGGAAGTAAAACAGCCCATATATATAGTTGTTCTTATCCTGACGTTCGTACTTTTGAAAGTTCTCCATAGTCTTGTCTTCACTGGTCCGATCTATTAAGGCTATGAGAGCTTTCCCGTCCGGACTGTTTTTCATATGGTTATAGGTGTAATTATAGCTGGCAGCAGTGATGCCTTCATTGTCTTTGTCCGGACTCCCTTTTACCAGTATCCGTGAGAAGAGGCGCAGAGATACCCGCTTCAAGGTGCTTTCGGCCTGGATGATGTTAATAAGGTTGTCCATTGAGTTCTGAGCCAGCGCCCAATCTACTTTGGTACTTTCTTCAACTCCATAGCCGGACACTACACCGGTGTATAAGGTTGCTTCCACATTATAACCACCTTTGAGATTTCCTGTACGGAAATAAACGATTGCGGTAATTAGGGCGGTTCCCAATAGAATCCACCATTTTACTCGATATAGAGCGCGAAGTAAATAGAGTACATAATCCATAGGGCAAAGCTTTTATTTTTTTAAAATGGGGGTACGGGTGACTACCTCGAGAATCATCAGGCTTTTGGTTACTTCAAATCGGCTTTTCTCAAATGCTTCTAATGCGGTGGACTGCCTTTCTTTTTCCACAGAAAGGTCTCCTGTATTGATCGTATTGTTAACAAAGTTCTTCTCTGCAATATCGTATTGCATATTAGCCAATTCCAAGGCTTCTGCACGCAATTTTAGCACATTGAGCTGAGAGGTTGCTGTGGCATATAATTCTATGATTTCCCGCTTCATCTCTTCAAATTTAACTTCCCGTTCCAGAACAGTTGTTTTGACAGTTAATTTCTGGCGCCTTACACGTGGGACTAAATCAAATAATTCATTAAACGGAATGTTTATGGCCCCGCCTACAGTATACATTTTCTGTTTGGAAGTGCTGTAATTGTACATAATCGGAGTCGCTACGTCCGTAAAGGTATTGTCTACTCCGAAACGACCCCACTGGTAGCTGCCCCGTACACTGAAAAACTGTAGAAACGACCGTCTTTCTTTTGCCAGCAGTTTGCGTTCGATCTGCTCTTTTACACTGGCAAGTTCATAGATCGGTCCTCCTTTGGCGTTTTCGAATAACAGATCGAGGGGAGGAAGTGAAATGTTGGTGTAATCTTCCGGGTTTAGTTTTGAGAAATCACTGGTTTCCTGGGCATTTGCGAAAGAAACCGGTGAAAATAGAAGTAGGGGTATACTACATAGTATGAATAAAACTCTTTTCATATCGATGTACTTATTTGTATATATTGTCTGTTTGCTTGTGAAATCCGTGCAAATATAAGATAAATTTGCAACTAATGCCCTAAATATACCCCTTTTTTTAGAAATAAAGCATCGAATGCAGTAATATTTTATTTAGTGCCTGTTTAAGTTCTGTCGGGAGGGAAGATTTGTTTTCAAGGATATTTCCCCGTCTTTGTGGGAGCATAGCAGGCTATGTGACGCATAAAAACGGGGAAACAGACTGAAAAGAAACTCAAAAACAGGTCGAACCTATATTGAGAATTTATTCAGGAAGAATATAAAACAGGTTCTCAGAATGCTTCTGTCATGTTGAAGTAGAACAGATTTTGCTTGTTCACCATGTTGCGTCCCAGGTCGAGGCGGACGTTCATGCGGGGCTGCACTTCAATGCGGAGACCCACACCCATGTTAGGTAGGACACCTTCTATTTTTCCCGGGTTAGGGCCCATGAATCCGCATCCCGCCCAAGCCACATAGCCCACATGGTTGAGCATGCGCTTCACCCAGTTGCCTTTGTCCGTATTGATCATCTGACGATATTCCGCCATGACGACATGTGACGACTTATCACGATATTGGCCCATGTAGTAACCTCGGAGATCGAACGGAGTACCGCTGAGAGCGTATTTGTTGAGAGGGACGTCGCCAAACACGTTTTTCGTTTGTGCCGTCCAGGCAAGCACGCCGCGTTTGCGCAGAGTCTTGTATTGGCGGTAGTCTATCTCCAGGCGGTAGAAATTATTGTCGCTTCCCAGGAACTTTTGGTACATCATGCCACGGAAGTCGAGGTACATGCCCCGATAGGCGTTGGCGGGCACGTCGCGTGTGTCGTAAGTCAGCAGGAAGCCGACACCGGAACTGAAGTTCTTATAGCCTTTGTCCGTGCCGCCGGCAGCTTTGTAAGAGGGCTGGTCGACAAGGTATTTGGCCGGATCGTACATGTGATCATAGTTGAGGTCGACCTGCGGGCCGGCAAAGAAATTGCTTTCACCCAGGCGGAACAGGAACCAGGGGTTGATCTGTAATCCACTGTATCGGTACTGACTGGTGGTGTCGCTGCGCACATAATCTTTATTGGTGCTGTAACCGATGCCGTAAAAGTTTTCTTGTGTATTTTTGTAACTGAACTGTCCGAAGATGCGGAAGCGGTCGCCTTTAAAGAATAGTTGCGGCTTGGAGAACAAATTGAGTCCGCCGTTGAACATCAGTGCGATGGCTACAGGTACCACGGAGCGTTGCTGGGTGGTGTCGCTCGGGTTCATACGAAAAGTCATCAAAGCGCTTCCGCCAATCAGCAGGCCGAAGTCGGGGGTGTAGCTGGGCCCTCCGAGAATGTTGTAATGAAGGTTGCGCCGGGCTACCCGCTGACGCCGCAGTTCACGTTTCGAAAGGGCAGGGGTGCTGTCTTGCTTGGCTGTGTCCGTGTTGAATGTGTTGCCGACGGCTGTCTGTCCGTCTTTTACTGTTGAAATGCCTTTGTCTTGGGCCGCAACGAATGCGGCAGGCATGATCGCCATCAATATACCTATTATATATCTTTTCATTGCTTTGTATGAATATTGGTGCAAAGGAAACTATTTTATTTGGATAAGTTTTCATCCAAATAGATAATAAATCTAAATACTGTGACAAAAGTTCCGGAAAAGGATACTATTTTTGCAAAAGAAAAAGGAGAAGACTCCTTTATTAACCAAATTACTTTACCACATGAATAAACGAATATTATCTGTTTTTGCTCTAAGTGCCGCATTCCTAACCGTATGCGCGCAGCAAGACAAGGGAGGTATCAGTCCGGAAATGCTGAACCAAATCAAACAAAGCTACCAAGGCACGACAACCGACAAAGCCATCCGCAATGCAATCGGTAACAATGACATCCGCAAGCTGGCGCTGAATCAGGACAACCTGAAGGGGATGGATACTCACTTTTCCATCAAAGTTGACTCAAAAGGAATTACAGATCAGAAGTCGTCGGGCCGTTGCTGGCTGTTCACCGGGCTGAACGTGATGCGTGCCAAAGCAATAGCCCGGTATGGACTGGGGTCTTTTGAATTTTCGCAGAACTACAACTTCTTCTGGGATCAGCTGGAGAAGGCCAATCTTTTCCTGCAGGGCGTTATCGATACCCGCGAAAAGCCGATGGATGATAAAATGGTGGAATGGCTCTTCCGCAATCCGCTGAGTGATGGCGGCACGTTTACCGGGGTGGCTGACATTGTCTCTAAATATGGCCTGGTACCCAAAGAGGTGATGCCCGAGACGAACAGCAGTGAGAATACATCGCGCATGGCAGGGCTGATTGCCGAAAAACTGCGTGAGTATGGTCTGCAACTGCGCGACCGCGCCGCAAAGGGGGCCAAACAGCCTGCGCTCGAGAAGGACAAGACGGAGATGCTGGGCACCGTATACCGTATGCTGGTGCTCAACCTGGGCGTTCCTCCCACCGAGTTTACCTGGACACGCAAGGACGAGAAGGGAAATCCGGTGGAGACTGCACAATATACACCGATGTCTTTCCTGGAAAAATATGGTGACAAGAACCTGCTGGATAACTACGTGATGCTGATGAATGATCCGAGTCGCGAATATTATAAATGTTACGAAATTGATTTTGACCGCCACCGCTACGACGGACGTAACTGGACCTACGTCAATCTGCCTGCTGACGAAATCAAGGAGATGGCCATCGCATCACTGAAGGACAGCACAATGATGTATTTCTCGTGCGATGTGGGCAAATTCCTGAACTCGGAGCGAGGATTGCTCGACGTGAACAATTATGATTATGCATCGCTGATGGGAACTACCTTCGGGATGGACAAAAAACAACGCGTGCAGACGTTTGCCAGTGGATCGAGCCATGCCATGACTCTGATGGCGGTAGATGTCAAAGATAATAAACCGGTGAAATGGATGGTCGAAAACAGTTGGGGAGCAACCAACGGCTATCAGGGACATCTGATTATGACGGATGAATGGTTTGATGAATACATGTTCCGCTTGGTAGTGGAGAAGAAATTCGCAACTCCCAAGGTGTTGGAAATCCTGAAGGAGAAACCAATCCGTTTGCCTGCTTGGGACCCGATGTTTGCACCGGAACAGTGAACGCTTTTGAACGATCGGCGATGAACGGTTGTTGAACGGCGAACGATCAACGGTCGGAAATAAATACGGATTGACCGTCGATGGATGGGCCGGTAATCGGTAACATAGAAATGAAAGGGTGTAGCCATACGGGAAGGAGGGCTACACCCCTTTTGTGTTAAGGCTACACCTTCAGCCCCGTATGGCTACACCCTTTTTTCTTAAAATTATCCCTCAGTGCTGCCGGAGATTGTTTCCTTCCGTCATCTTCTTCTGCTACATCTCTCTGCATCCCTTCGTTATCCATTGTTAACCGTTCCTCGTTCACAAACACTGATCGTTTAGAATTAACCACCGTTAATAGTTCACAGTTAATCACCGTTAACGGTCCATCGTTCAACAACCGTTCATCGTCGATCGTTCAAAACCCTTCCTCGTTTTTTTAGCCTTTTTTATCTATTGATGTTTGTTCAAAGGGTGAATTACGGAGAAATTTCCGTAATTCCTTTCATTTTTCCTCTTTATTCACATTATTATTTATTACTTTTGCGGGCAAATTATGAAACCATTATTTTATATAATCACATGGCAAATGTAATAAAGTTACGTAAAGGCCTTGACATCAACCTGAAAGGAAAAGCTGCTGAAGAGCTCTCAACGGTGAAAGAACCGGGATTCTACGCACTCGTACCCGATGATTTCCCAGGAGTGACTCCGAAGGTGGTGGTGAAAGAGCAGGAATATGTGATGGCCGGGGGACCCTTGTTTATCGACAAGAATCATCCTGAAGTGAAATTTGTTTCGCCCGTTAGCGGCGTTGTAACAAGCGTGGAGCGCGGTGCACGCCGTAAGGTGCTGAACATCGTGGTGGAGGCTGCCGCAGAGCAGGATTACGAAGAATTCGGCAAGAAGGACGTATCCAAACTCGATGGCGAGGCTGTGAAAGCTGCACTCTTGGAAGCTGGTATGTTTGCATTTATGAAACAGCGTCCGTATGACGTGATTGCCGATCCGACAGTCGCTCCGCGGGCTATCTTCATCTCTGCTTTCGACAGCAATCCGCTGGCACCCGATTTCGAATATGTTCTGAAAGGGGAAGAAGCTAATTTCCAGACAGGACTGGATGCCCTGGCTAAAATAGCCAAAACGTATCTGGGTATCAGCATCAAACAAAAATCGACAGCCCTGACACAGGCTAAAAATGTCACAGTAACCGTATTTGACGGACCGAACCCTGCCGGAAATGTAGGGGTACAAATCAATCACGTAGCTCCCGTAGTGAAAGGTGAGACGGTGTGGACTATCGGCGCGGAAGCCGTAATCTTCATCGGACGTCTGTTCAATACCGGACGGGTGGATCTGACTCGTACCGTAGCCGTTACAGGATCTGAAGTGGTGAAACCAGCTTATTGCAAACTGAAAGTCGGCGCACTGCTGACCCATGTGTTTGCCGGAAACGTGACGAAGGACAAAGAGTTGCGTTACATCAGCGGCAATGTGCTGACAGGCAAACAAGTGAAGCCGAACGGATTCCTGGGTGCTTTCGACAGCCAGCTCACAGTGATTCCCGAAGGTGACGACATCCACGAAATGCTGGGATGGATCATGCCCCGTTTCAATCAGTTCAGCGTCAACCGCTCGTATTTCAGCTGGTTGATGGGGAATAAGAAGGAGTATGTGCTCGATGCCCGTATCAAGGGAGGCGAACGCCACATGATTATGTCCGGCGAATACGACAAAGTATTCCCGATGGACATTCTGCCTGAATTCCTGATCAAAGCAATCATTGCCGGGGACATCGACCGCATGGAAGCTCTGGGTATCTACGAAGTGGCGCCCGAAGACTTTGCTTTGTGCGAATTTGTCGACTCTTCGAAACTGGAATTGCAACGCATCGTTCGTGCCGGACTCGATATGCTTCGTGCTGAAATGATGTAATTCATAACACATAATTTATAATTCATAATTAATGAAAGCGTTAAGAAATTATCTCGATAAGATAAAGCCGAACTTTGAAGAGGGCGGCAAACTCCACGCGTTTCGTTCGGTGTTCGATGGCTTCGAAACTTTCCTGTTCGTGCCCAACACCACTTCGAAATCGGGAGCGCACATCCACGACTCGATTGATAGCAAACGTATCATGTCGATTGTGGTTATTTCGTTGATACCGGCTTTGCTGTTCGGTATGTACAACGTAGGTTACCAGCATTTCACTCACACCGGAGCTCAGGGTGGCTTCATCGAAATGTTCATTTACGGTTTCCTGGCCATTCTGCCTAAGATTATCGTATCTTATGTAGTGGGTCTGGGCATTGAGTTCGTGGTGGCACAATGGAAGAAGGAAGAGATTCAGGAAGGATTCCTCGTTTCGGGTATCCTGATCCCGATGATTGTACCGGTAGACTGCCCGTTGTGGATTCTGGCCATAGCCACTGCGTTTGCCGTTATTTTTGCGAAAGAAGTGTTCGGAGGTACAGGTATGAACGTGTTCAACGTTGCCCTTGTGACCCGTGCATTCCTGTTCTTCGCTTATCCTACCAAGATGTCGGGTGACGCCGTTTGGGTGGCACAAGACAGCATTTTCGGATTGGGTAACACGGTAGACGGACTGACAGCGGCCACTTCGCTGGGTGTGGCGTCTACTGCTACCGATCCCAATGGCTTCCCGGCTTTCTCGTGGGATATGGTGACCGGTCTGATTCCGGGCTCTATCGGTGAAACCAGTGTGATTGCTATTCTGATTGGTGCCGTTATTCTGCTGTGGACAGGTATCGCAAGCTGGAGAACAATGCTTTCGGTATTCGTTGGCGGTGCATTCATGGGATGGATTTTCAATACTGTAGGTCCCGACACTGCCATGGCTCACATGCCTTGGTACGAACACCTGGTGCTGGGTGGTTTCTGCTTCGGTGCTGTGTTTATGGCTACCGACCCTGTGACATCCGCACGTACGGAAACCGGTAAGTACATCTTCGGATTCCTGATCGGTGCGATGGCCATCATCATCCGCGTGTTGAACCCGGGTTATCCCGAAGGTATGATGCTCGCTATCCTGCTGATGAACATCTTCGCTCCGCTGATCGACTATTGTGTGGTTCAGAGCAACATCAAACTGCGTGAAAAACGCGCCATTAAGTCTAACAATTAAACCGAACAAGAAAGATGAATACAAATAGTAACTCTTATACTATCATTTATGCTTCGGTAATGGTTGTTATCGTGGCATTCCTGCTTGCATTTGTCAGCTCTTCTCTGAAAGACATTCAGAATAAAAACCAGGAGTTGGACACCAAGAAGCAAATTTTGTCTGCACTGAACATCAGAGATGTGAAAGATGCCGATGCAGAATATAATAAATATGTAAAGGGTGACATGCTGATGAATGTGGATGGCACTCTGACAGAAAATACGGATGGTTTCTCTATCAGCTACGAAAAAGAAGCGAAGGAAAACAATCGTTTGCACGTTTTCGTATGTGAGGTAGACGGAGAAACCAAATACGTGGTACCGGTTTACGGTGCCGGTCTTTGGGGCGCTATCTGGGGATATGTGGCTTTGAATGCCGATAAAGACACTGTTTACGGTGTTTATTTCTCGCATGCCAGCGAAACTCCGGGCTTGGGTGCTGAGATTGCGACAACTGCTTTCCAGAATGAATTCTCTGGCAAGAAGGTATTGAAAGACGGACAGGTTGCACTGGCTGTAGAGAAAAACGGTAAGGTGACAGACCCTGCTTATCAGGTTGACGGTATTTCGGGTGGTACAATCACTTCGAAAGGTGTGGACGCCATGATCAAAGCATGTCTGAGCCAGTACGATAAATTTTTAACTAATAATTAAGGAGGAACGATAGAATATGAGCCAATTATTTTCTAAAAAGAATAAAGAAGTATTCGCTACTCCGCTGGGATTGAATAACCCGGTAACCGTGCAGGTGCTCGGTATCTGTTCGGCACTGGCTGTAACGGCCAAACTGGAACCGGCTATCGTGATGGGTCTTTCGGTAACTGTGATTACGGCTTTCTCAAACGTCGTTATCTCTTTGTTGCGTAAGACGATTCCTAACCGTATCCGTATCATCGTACAGTTGGTGGTAGTAGCCGCATTGGTAACTATAGTAAGTGAGGTGCTGAAAGCGTTTGCATACGATGTAAGCGTACAGCTTTCGGTATACGTAGGTCTGATCATTACAAACTGTATCCTGATGGGACGCCTCGAAGCGTTTGCCATGGCAAACGGTCCGTGGGAGTCATTCCTCGACGGTGTAGGTAATGGTCTGGGATATGCCAAGATCCTGATCATCGTGGCTTTCTTCCGCGAGTTGCTCGGATCGGGCACATTGCTCAACTTCCGTATTATCCCTGAGTCATTCTATAAGATGGGTTACATCAACAATGGTTTGATGTTGATGCCGCCGATGGCACTGATCATCTGTGCATGTATCATCTGGTATCAGCGCAGCCGCTGCAAAGAACTCCAGGAAAAGTAATACAACCTAAGAAAGTAAAAGAAAAATTATGGAACAATTATTAAGTTTATTCGTCCGCTCCATCTTTGTGGACAACATGATATTCGCCTTCTTCCTGGGTATGTGTTCATATCTGGCTGTGTCGAAGAATGTGAAAACTGCTGTAGGACTGGGTATCGCCGTAACTTTCGTATTGGTGGTTACGTTGCCGGTCAACTACTTGCTTCAAACTAAGGTGCTGGCTGCCAATGCGATCATTGAAGGTGTTGACCTCAGCTTCCTGAGTTTTATTCTCTTTATTGCCGTTATTGCCGGTATCGTGCAGTTGGTAGAAATGGTGGTGGAACGCTTCAGCCCTTCGCTCTACGCTTCACTGGGTATCTTCCTCCCGCTGATCGCCGTTAACTGTGCCATCATGGGTGCTTCACTGTTCATGCAGCAGAGAATCACGATGGATCCGTCGAACCCGCAGGCTATTACCGGCGTGGGCAGTGCTGTGGTATACGCACTCGGTTCCGGTATTGGCTGGTTGCTGGCTATCGTCGGTCTGGCCGCTATCCGCGAAAAGATGGCTTACTCTGATGTTCCCGCTCCGCTGAAAGGTCTGGGCATTACGTTTATCACAGTAGGACTGATGGCTATGGCCTTTATGTGTTTCTCTGGATTGAAATTATAACTAAAGTAAAAAGAATAAAACAATGACGTCTTTAATATTAGCAAGTATCGGAGTCTTCCTTGTGGTGATCATCCTGCTTGTCATTATACTGCTCGTTGCGAAGAGCTATCTTTCTCCTTCGGGCGAGGTTACGATTACGATGAATGGAGAGCAACAACTGAAAACATCTCAGGGTGGTACTCTGCTGGGTACGTTGTCTGCCAACAATGTGTTCCTTTCATCGGCTTGTGGTGGTAAGGGTTCATGCGGACAGTGCCGTTGCCAGGTGCTCGAAGGCGGTGGCGAGATTTTGCCTACCGAAACCGGTTTCTTCTCTCGTAAAGAACAGGCCGATCACTGGCGCCTCGGATGCCAGGTGAAGGTGAAACAGGATATGTCTATCAAGATCGACGAGTCTATCCTGGGTGTGAAAGAGTGGGAGTGCGAGGTGATCTCGAACAAGAACGTGGCTACGTTTATCAAAGAGTTTATCGTGGCTCTGCCTCCGGGCGAACACATGGACTTTGTGCCGGGTTCGTATGCCCAGATCAAGATTCCCGCTTTCTCGATGGATTATGATAAGGACATCGACAAGAGCCTGATCGGTGACGAATATCTTCCGGCATGGGAGAAATTCGGTCTGCTCGGCCTGAAGTGCCGCAACGACGAACCGACTATCCGTGCTTACTCTATGGCCAACTATCCGGCTGAGGGTGACCGCATCATGCTGACTGTACGTATCGCTACTCCTCCTTTCAAACCGAAAGATCAGGGACCGGGCTTTATGGATGTGATGCCGGGTATCGCTTCTTCTTACATCTTTACGCTGAAGCCGGGTGACAAGGTGACCATGAGTGGACCTTACGGTGACTTCCACCCGATTCTGGATTCGAAGAACGAAATGATGTGGATCGGTGGTGGTGCAGGTATGGCTCCGTTGCGTGCCCAAATTATGCACTTGACCAAGACGCTGCATATCACTGACCGTACGATGAACTACTTCTACGGTGCCCGTGCACTGAACGAGGTGTTCTATCTGGAAGACTTCCTGCAGATTGAGAAAGACTTCCCGAACTTCAAATTCCACCTGGCGCTCGACCGTCCGGACCCTGCTGCAGACGCAGCCGGTGTGAAGTATACGGCAGGTTTCGTACACAACGTGATTTACGAAACTTATCTGAAGAACCATGAAGCTCCGGAAGACATCGAATACTACATGTGTGGTCCCGGCCCGATGAGTAAAGCTGTCGAGAAGATGCTCGACGATCTCGGTGTTCCGTCTAAGAACTTGATGTTCGATAACTTCGGTGGATAATCCTTCGGAGATCATCATAAAAGAAACTGCTTTCGGGTTGTCCGGAAGCAGTTTTTTTTTATCTTTGTGTCATTATTCAAAAATGTGGAAAAAACAATGAATGGTTTGAAGGATATACTCGAAAGGTTGAAAATAGAACAACTCAATCCGATGCAAGAAGCGTCTGTTGAGGCATTTGATAAAGGTGGCGAAGATTTGATATTACTTTCGCCCACAGGTTCGGGCAAGACCCTGGCCTTTCTGTTGCCGCTGGTCGGCAGTCTGAAGGCCGACGTGAAAGGAGTGCAGGCCGTGGTGCTGGTGCCATCACGTGAGTTGGCATTGCAGATAGAGCAAGTGTTCAAGGCGATGGGGACGGAATTCAAGGCGATGAGTTGCTATGGCGGACGTCCGGCAATGGAAGAGCACCGTACGATGAAAGGAATGCAGCCGGCGGTTATCATCGGTACGCCCGGCCGTATGAATGACCATCTTTCCAAGCAGAACTTCGATGCAAGCACAGTGAGTCTGTTGGTGATCGATGAATTTGATAAATGCCTGGAGTTTGGTTTTCAGGAAGAGATGGCAACGGTTATCGGACAGTTGCCCGACTTGAAACGGCGTTTTCTGACTTCGGCAACAGATGCGGAAGAGATTCCGCAATTTACAGGACTGAACCGTACGATAAAGCTTGATTTCCTGACAAACGATGTGGAGGAATCACGCTTGCGGTTGATGAAGGTGGTTTCGCCTGCTAAAGATAAGATAGAAACTCTCTATAAGTTGCTTTGTACGTTGGGAAGCAGTTCGAGTATTGTTTTCTGTAACCACAGGGATGCGGTGGACCGTGTGAGTGCCTTACTAACGGAAAAAGGAGTTTCCAATGAACGCTTTCATGGAGGTATGGAGCAACCGGATCGGGAACGGGCACTGTATAAGTTCCGTAATGGCAGCTGTCCGGTGCTGGTGTCTACGGACCTGGCTGCCCGCGGACTTGATATCCCGGAGGTGGAGCATATTATCCATTATCATTTGCCGGTGAACGAAGAAGCCTTTACCCACCGCAATGGCCGTACTGCCCGTTGGGATGCGACGGGTACTTCTTATCTGATACTGAATCCGGAGGAACGCGTGCCGGATTATATACCTTCGGAACTTGAGATCTTCGACTTGCCGGAGAATGCACCCCGTCCGGCTAAACCCCAGTGGGTGACTATTTATATAGGTAAAGGGAAGAAGGACAAATTGAGCAAGATCGACATAGCCGGTTTCCTTTATAAAAAAGGAAATCTGGCACGTGAGGATGTCGGAGCAATCGACGTGAAAGATCATTATGCCTTTGTTGCCGTGCGGCGCCCCAAGATGAAGCAATTGCTGACTCTGATCCGTGGCGAGAAGATCAAAGGGATGAAAACGGTGATCGAGGAGGCGGATTAAACCGGATTTATCGGATAGAGGAGGCAGGGCACTGACACCACAGATTATACCGATTGACACATGACGAGTTCACCATGGGTTGCACAGATTGACATGGAACGGATTCACCACAGATTACACCGATTGGCACGGCACTTTCAACTTTATTGCTGATAAGATCAATCATCAATCTGTGTTAATCTGTGAAATCTGTGGTGAAACAGCTTTCCGGTTTCCGGCTCTTCCCGGCTTTTGTCTTTCTTTCTTATAAATATTCACTTTTTAGTCATTCTCTCTTTCATTTCAGAATAGAACATCGTGTAATAATATCAGTTTGAACTTTTTCTACCATCTTGGCATGTATAGATAACAAAATGGTGTATAAATCCTGCATAAACCATTAAAAAGTAAGATAAATGCCCTCTAAGATTGTAATTTTACAGGGAAACGTTTGTTGAGAGGAAATAAATTCGTAAATTCGCCATGTCAGTAGACATAAAATAACGAAATTGTATAACCAAAAACACTCATCAAATGAAAAAGCATAATTTCAGTGCAGGCCCTTCCATTCTCCCTCGCGAAGTAATAGAAGAAACAGCGAAAGCCATTCTCGATTTCAACGGTTCAGGTCTTTCTGTGTTGGAAGTCAGCCATCGTGGCAAGGATTTTCAGGCAGTTATGGATGAAGCCGTTGCTTTGTTTAAGGAAATACTTAACATCCCCGAAGGGTATTCGGTACTTTTCCTGGGCGGTGGTGCCAGTATGCAGTTCTGCATGGTGCCTTACAACTTCCTTGAGAAGAAGGCAGCTTACCTGAACACCGGTGTTTGGGCTAAAAAAGCGATGAAAGAGGCGAAAGGCTTTGGCGAAGTGGTTGAGGTAGCTTCTTCGGCTGATGCGAACTATACGTTTATCCCTAAAGACTTTACCATACCTGCTGATGCTGATTATTTCCATGTGACCACCAACAATACGATTTATGGTACGGAATTGAAGGGAGATCTTGATTCACCGGTTCCGATGGTAGCCGACATGTCTTCTGATATCTTCTCCCGTCCGGTGGACGTTTCGAAGTATATTTGTATCTACGGCGGTGCTCAGAAGAATCTGGCTCCCTCCGGCGTTACATTCGTCATAGTAAAAGACGATGCGGTAGGCAAGGTGTCACGTTACATCCCGAGCATGCTGAATTATAAGACCCATATCGACGGCGGTTCCATGTTTAATACACCTCCCGTATTGCCTATCTATTCCGCCATGCAGACTTTGCGCTGGATCAAGGCTCAGGGTGGCGTCAAAGAGATGGATCGCCGGGCTACCGAGAAGGCAGACATGCTGTATGCCGAGATAGATCGCAACAAGATGTTTGTAGGGACAGCTGCTAAGGAGGACCGTTCGCGCATGAATATCTGCTTTGTGATGGCACCGGAATATAAGGATCTGGAAGCCGATTTCCTGAAGTTCGCTACGGATAAAGGAATGTCCGGCATCAAAGGGCACCGCTCGGTGGGTGGCTTCCGTGCATCTTGCTACAATGCAATGCCGAAAGAGAGCGTACAGGCATTGATTGACTGCATGCAGGAATTTGAGAAACTTCATTAATAATGTGATTTCACCACAGAGCATACGGAAAGGATACAGGGCTCTCTTGAATGACGGCATTTGGTGTTTGCGGTATCCTCTGTGGTGAATTCTCCCAAAATAGAATAAGAGAAATGAAAGTACTTGTTGCAACCGAAAAGCCATTTGCCAAGATTGCGGTGGATGGCATCAAGAAAGAAATAGAAGGAGCCGGATTTGAATTGGCTCTGCTTGAGAAATATACAGATAAAGTTCAACTGCTTGACGCAGTGAAAGATGCGAATGCCATTATTATCCGTAGTGACATCATCGACGCCGAGGTGCTCGATGCAGCGAAAGAGTTGAAAATAGTAGTTCGTGCCGGTGCCGGATACGATAATGTAGACCTGAATGCAGCCACTGCACACGGTGTATGTGTGATGAATACTCCGGGACAGAACTCGAATGCTGTAGCCGAGTTGGTGTTTGGCCTGCTTGTTTATGCTGTCCGTAACTTCTATAACGGAACATCGGGTACGGAGTTGATGGGAAAGAAACTGGGTATCCACGCATACGGTAATGTAGGACGCAATGTGGCGCGTATTGCCAAGGGGTTCGGTATGGAACTCTATGCTTATGACGCTTTCTGCCCGAAAGATGTGATAGAGAAAGATGGGGTGAAAGCCGTCGACTCTGCCGAAGAGCTTTATAAGACCTGTAACATCGTCTCACTGCACATTCCTGCTACAGCTGAAACGAAAAATTCCATCAATCATGATCTGCTGGCCAATATGCCGAAAGGGGCTATCCTGGTTAATACGGCCCGCAAAGAAGTGATCAATGAAGACGAATTGATCCAGTTGATGGAGGAACGGCCGGACTTTAAATACATCACAGACATCATGCCTGCGGCCAATACGAAGTTCGCTGAACTCTTTGCCGGACGTTATTTCTCGACTCCGAAGAAGATGGGAGCACAGACGGCCGAGGCGAATATCAATGCCGGTATTGCAGCTGCACGGCAGATTGTGGGTTTCCTGAAAGAGGGTTGTGAAAAGTTTAGAGTGAATAAGTAATCTGCAGTTCTTATGGCAACAATAAAACCATTTAAAGGCATCCGTCCTCCGCAGGACTTGGTAGAACAGGTCGCTTCACGTCCGTATGACGTGCTGAATTCAGAAGAGGCTCGTGCAGAAGCTGCCGGGAACGATAAATCATTGTACCACATCATTAAACCGGAAATAGACTTTCCCGTCGGGACAGATGAACATGATGAGAAGGTGTATGCGAAAGCGGCGGAGAATTTCCGTCTGTTCCGTGACAAAGGATGGCTGGTGCAGGATGACAAAGAGAATTATTATATCTATGCCCAGACCATGAATGGCAAGACACAGTATGGGCTGGTGGTGGGTGCTTACGTGCCCGATTATATGAACGGTGCCATCAAAAAGCACGAACTCACCCGGCGTGACAAGGAAGAAGACCGCATGAAGCATGTCCGTGTGAACAATGCCAACATCGAACCGGTGTTCTTTGCTTATCCCGACAATGCGGTGCTCGATGCCATTATCCGCAAGTATACGGTTCAAAAGCCGGTATACGATTTTATTGCTCCCGGTGACGGATTCGGACACACTTTCTGGGTGATCGACAACAGCGAAGACATTGCTGTCATCACCAAGGAGTTTGCTGCCATGCCGGCGCTTTATATCGCCGACGGGCATCATCGTTCGGCTGCCGCTGCCCTGGTAGGGGCCGAAAAGGCAAAGCAGAATCCTAATCATCGCGGAGACGAAGAATACAACTATTTCATGGCCGTATGTTTCCCCGCCAACCAGTTGACTATTATCGACTACAACCGGGTGGTGAAAGATCTCAATGGCTTGACGCCTGCCGAATTTCTGACCGCCCTTGGAAAGAATTTTGAGATCGAAGAGAAAGGTAAAGAGATTTATAAACCCAATGCGTTGCATAACTTTGCGCTCTATCTGGATGGCAAATGGTATAGCCTGACAGCCAAACCGGGTACTTATGACGATAATGATCCTATAGGTGTATTGGATGTGACCATCTCTTCCAACCTGATTCTGGACGAAATTCTGGGAATCAAGGATCTGCGTTCGGATCGCCGGATTGACTTTGTAGGGGGAATCCGCGGCTTGGGCGAATTGAGCAGACGGGTTGACAGTGGCGAAATGAAAGTGGCTTTGGCCCTTTATCCTGTTTCAATGAAGCAATTGATGGATATTGCCGATACAGGAAACATTATGCCTCCGAAGACTACCTGGTTCGAACCGAAACTGCGTTCCGGGCTGGTGATACACGAGCTCGAATAAAAAGAGATCCGATACCGGATTGAGGAGTGTTTGGGTATGGAAAACAGAGGAGGGGATGTACCCAAACTCGTTATTCACCACAAATTGCATGGAATTATACAGATAAATTATTGGTTGTCAGTAAATTGATGCCGTTCTGTGTTAATCCGTGTAATTTGTGGTGAATTCGTTTTGTGTTTCGGACTATTCAAATATGTACGTTTTTCCGTATCTTTGCCGCCGAAGTAATTATTATCAGGAAACAGATATGGGACGAAAAGAAGAATACAAATTGCAGAACGAACAATTCATGCAGACATTACGCACCGAAGCGGATGTACACGAATTGCCATGCGGCATATTATATAAGGTTTTGGAGGAAGGTATCGGCGCAGCCACGCCCCGTTCCAACAGTGTGGTGTCGGTTCATTACAAGGGCACTCTTATCAATGGACGTGAATTTGATAATTCCTGGAAGCGGAACTGTCCCGAAGCTTTTCGTCTGAACGAGGTTATCGAAGGATGGCAGATGGCTCTGCAAAAGATGCGGGTGGGAGATCACTGGATCGTCTACATCCCTTATAATATGGGCTATGGCACACGTACCAGTGGCCCGATTCCGGCTTTTTCAACTTTGATTTTCGAGGTACAATTACTGGGTATAGCTTGAACCATCAAAAAAAGATTCCGGATATCATGACAGAAGATACCTATAAGACCATCACTGAAGTCTCGGAGGGAACATATACCGAGAAACGAAGCAAATTTATTGCCATCGCTCTCCCGGTTCGTACCTTGGAAGAGATTAAAGTGCATCTGGAGGCGTACCAGAAGAAATACTATGATGCCCGCCACGTCTGCTATGCCTATATGCTGGGACACGAGCGGAAGAATTTTCGTGCCAACGATAACGGAGAGCCGTCGGGTACTGCCGGCAAACCGATTCTGGGACAGATCAACTCGAACGAACTGACGGATATACTGATTATTGTGGTTCGTTATTTCGGAGGGATCAAGTTGGGCACTAGTGGACTGATTGTGGCCTATAAGGCCGCCGCCGCCGAGGCCATCGCTGCCTGCACCATTGTAGAGAAAACTGTGGACGAGGAAGTAACCGTACTTTTCGAGTATCCTTTTATGAACGATGTCATGCGGATTGTAAAGGAGGAGGAACCGGAGATTCTGTCTCAGTCGTATGATATGGATTGCAGCATGACGCTTCGTATCCGGCAGTCGGCAATGCCCCGTTTAAGGTCCCGGCTGGAGAAAGTGGAGACTGCTCGCATTACAGATGAACAGGAAGGAAATGGATAGTAGAGATAGGGGGTGCGTCGGAACTCTGTGATGAATGATGACACACCTCTCCGAAATAATAAAAAAAGATAGATAGAATGGCATTTGAAGCAACAAAAAGAGAGTGGAGCGAGTTGTACGTCTTTTTCCGTCTGCTGGCGGATGGAAAAGTATCGCTTGGAACTCCGCAGGCAAAGAAAGAAGATGAAAAGTACCGGCCCATTGCAATGATCCAGCGTGAAGAGCATGATGGCACCCGGCGTTACTATATTGAAGAAGAGGTCATCCGGATGGAAGGTGAGAAGGTGGAGAAAAGTATTCCCCGTGAGGACTTTGCAACAGTGGCGGACCTGATTCTGGACGCGATTAAAAATTCTTCGGCGGATGAAGTTACGTCACCCGACGGGGTGGAGGAGTTCCTGGACGAGGCAGGTATCTTTGATCTGGAAGCCCGGACGGAGGACCGTACCGACTTCTCGATTGCTTTCTGGCATCCTGAGGCTCCGTTGGCGGGTTTCAATGTCCGTTCGCGTCTCAGTGCGATGAATCCGCTGTTGGATGGTGGACGTGCGGCGAACCTGAAGTTGGAGCAGTCCGGTATCAAGTTTGCCACTCCGACCGTCAATAAGATTAATGCCCTCCCTGAATCACCCACGGAGGTGGCCGAGCGTATGATGATGATCGAGCGTCTGGGAGGTGTGCTGAAGTATTCGGACGTAGCGGACCGTGTGTTCCGTTGCAATCTGCTGATGATCGATCTGCACTTTCCTCGTGTGCTGGCAGAGATGGTGCGTATGATGCACCTGGACGGCATCACACGCGTCAGTGAACTGACCGAACAGATGAAGATCATAAATCCTCTCAAGATAAAAGAGGAGCTGATCAGCAAGCATGGCTTTTACGAGTTTAAAATGAAGCAGTTTCTGCTGGCACTTGCCTTGGGTATGCGTCCGGCCAAAATATACAATGGGACCGATTCGGCAGTTGAGGGTATATTGCTGGTCGATGGCAAAGGTGAGGTACTGTGCTATCATAAATCGGAAAAGAAAACATTTGAGGACTTTCTTTATCTGAATTCGCGTCTCGAAAAGGGATCGGTTGATAAAGACAAGTATGGCTTCCTCGAGAGAGAGAACGGAGTGTATTATTTCAAACTGAATGTAAAGATTGGGTTGATTAAAAGATAAATCCGATTGGCAGAAGAATAGATAATGAAGACAAATGAAGTTTTAGAGACCATTAAGGCACGGCGTAGTGTACGTGCGTATGATCGAAAGCAGATTCCGGCGGATGACTTGAACGCCATCCTTGAAGCGGGTGCTTACGCGCCGAGCGGCATGCATTATGAAACGTGGCATTTTACTGCCGTCTGTAATACAGTGAAACTGGAGGAACTGAATGAACGGATCAAAGGGGCATTTGCCAAAAGTGATGACAAGCATCTTCGGGAACGGGGGCACAGTGAGACGTATTGCTGTTACTATCATGCCCCAACCTTGGTCATCGTGTCCAATGAACCCAAGCAATGGTGGGCCGGGATGGATTGTGCCTGTGCTATCGAGAATATGTTTCTGGCAGCCACTTCACTGGGCATCGCTTCCTGTTGGATCAATCAGCTCGGTACGACCTGTGATGATCCGGAGGTACGGGCCTATCTGACTTCTCTCGGAGTGCCCGAAAATCATAAAGTTTATGGTTGCGTAGCTTTGGGATATAAAGCGGAAGGCGCATTGTTGAAAGAAAAGACAGTTAAAGCCGGTACGATAACCATCGTGGAATAGGATATTAAGATTCACCACAGAGTTTCACAGAGTTTAAATTGACCACAGAGTCTCACAGAGTTTATCTTTTATGATTTCTACTCTGTGATACTCCGTGCTACTCTGTGGTGAATCGTGAATCAGTTGTTGCTTAGCTTACTTCAGTCGAAGCAGCCGTAGCATGTGGGCAGCAGTTTGCGATCGCCCAGCGTATTATCTACACGGGCTACATTTACCCAGAACTTATTCTCACGCACACTCTCTATCGGATATGCGGCTTTTTCACGCGTATAGCAGTGTTCCCACTGATCGCTTACTACTTCATATTCAGGGTGCGGAGCATTTATCAGTACATTGTCTTCCTTATCGGCTTCACCGTTTTTCACTTCCTGAATTTCATTCCAGATGGTCAACATCGTAAGGACGAAGTTATCCAGTTCGGAGAGGCTTTCGCTTTCAGTGGGCTCGATCATCAGTGTGCCGTGCACGGGGAAGGAGAGGGTAGGAGCATGATAGCCGTAGTCCATCAGGCGTTTGGCAATATCATTTTCGCTGATACCGGTTTCTTCGTATACCTTGCGACATTCCAGAATCATCTCGTGTCCCACAAAGCCGTTGGCTCCCCGGTATACAATGCCATACGTATCTTTCAGGCAAGCAGCCAGATAGTTTGCATTGAGAATGGCTGTCTTGGTTGCCATTGTCAGTCCTTCGGCACCCATCATACGGATATAGCCGTAGGTGATAGGCAGAATACCGGCACTGCCAAACGGTGCGGCGGATACTTCGTTCTGTGAGTTGCCAAACAGTCCGTGTCCCGGAAGGAACGGTACCAGATGTTCCGCTACACAGATCGGGCCTACGCCGGGGCCACCTCCTCCGTGGGGAGATGCAAAGGTTTTATGCAGATTCAGGTGACAGACGTCCGCTCCGATAAATCCCGGATTCGTCAGTCCTACCTGTGCATTCATGTTGGCTCCATCCATATATACCTGAGCTCCACAGGCGTGAATGATTTGGCAGATCTCTACGATTTCTGTTTCAAAGATACCGTGTGTCGAGGGATAGGTGATCATCAGTGCGGCCAGGTCATCCTTATTTTCTTCAGCTTTGGCACGGAGGTCATCCATATCTACGTTTCCATGTTCGTCACATGCACAAGTTACAGTGGTGAATCCGGCCTGGATGGCTGATGCGGGATTGGTGCCGTGTGCAGATGCGGGGATCAATACTTTGTTGCGGTGTCCTTGTCCGATGCTTTCAAGATAGGCACGGATGGTGCGCAGACCGGCATACTCACCGGCAGCACCGGAATTGGGTTGCAGGCTTACTCCGGCAAATCCGGTGATGACTTTCAGTTCTTCACTCAGGTTGTGAATCAGTTCGCGGTATCCGGCCGCCTGATCCTCCGGAACAAGCGGGTGCATGCACATAAACTCAGCACAGCTCAGAGGTAACATTTCGGCTGCTGCATTCAGTTTCATGGTGCAGGAACCGAGTGAAATCATCGATTGTGCCAATGAAATATCCTTCCGGTCGAGACGCTTGATGTAGCGCATCATTTCCGTTTCGGTATGATATTTAGAGAATACTTCGTGTGTGAGGTAAGGGGTCTGGCGTTTCAACTCCTCGCTGATGATAGTTGCTTCGGGGATGTCATCCACTTTCTGGAAGTCTTTTCCGGCAGCGATGGCAAAGATAGACAGCAGAATGTTGGCAGCTGCTACGTCGGTTGTTTCGTCAATACTCAGTCCCACGTCTCCATTATCAAAATAGCGCAGGTTCACCTCTTTGCTCAGAGCGATGGTGCGAATCTGCTGTGCCGATACGCTGTCGGGCAAAATGAACCGGAGGGTATCGAAATACTGTCTGTTCACTTGCTTGAATCCCAGTTTACCGATACTCTTTTCCAGGAAAACGGTAATGCTATGGATGCGTGAAGCGATGTTACGGATACCTTCCTGTCCGTGATAGACGGTATAGAATCCTGCCATGGTAGCGAGCAGTGCCTGAGCGGTACAGATATTGGAAGTCGCTTTTTCCCGTTTGATATGCTGTTCGCGTGTCTGGAGTGCCATGCGGTAACAGAGTTTGCCATATTTATCTTTCGACCATCCGATGATACGTCCCGGCATGTTGCGTTTGTATTCGTCACGGGTAGCGAAATAACCGGCCGAAGGACCACCGTAGAACATGGGAGTACCCAAGCGTTGTGTGGTACCGAATACAATGTCCGCTCCCCATTCGCCCGGAGGGGTAAGTAGTGCAAGACTCAGGATATCGGCAGCCACAGCTACCTTGCAGTTGGCTGTATGTGCTTTTTCGGTAAATTCGCGGTAGTCTTCCGCATTACCGTTTGCATTGGGATATTGCAGGACGCAGGCAAAGAGGTCATCTGTAAATTCAAGATCCCGGAACTTTCCGGTACGGATTTCAATGCCTTGCGGGATGGCGCGAGTGGTGATGACCGCCAAGGTCTGCGGGAAGATATTTTCGTCGATAAACACCACGTTGGCTCCCGCCTTCTGCTGGTTGCGTGAACGCAAGCCATACATCATCGTCACAGCTTCGGCGGCAGCGGTGGCTTCGTCCAGCAGTGAACAGTTGGCCAAGGGCATGGCGGTCAGGTCACATACGGCAGTTTGGAAGTTCATCAGGGCTTCCAGTCTTCCTTGCGAAACTTCTGTCTGGTAAGGAGTATAAGAAGTATACCAGACCGGATTCTCGAATACATTTCGCTGGATGACTGCCGGGGTGATCGTGTTGTACCATCCCATACCGATATAAGTGGTGAACAGTTTGTTTTTGCCTGCCAGTTCAGCGATGTGGCGGGCAAACTCGTATTCGGTCATCGGTGCGGGTAGTGCCAGAGGTGCTTTGAGCCGGATGTTGGCCGGAATGGTTTTATCGATCAGTTCGTCGAGCGAAGCAACTCCAATTTTCCGGAGCATTACTTCGGCATCCGCTTTGTTGACGCCGATGTGGCGGCAGGCTAATAAATCGGTTTTCATGTTATTAATGATTTATTTATAATAAGGTTTGTTGATAATCTCTTACCTGAAGAACGGATTTTCCGCCTTCTCTATTCCGATGGTAGTCGGTGCTCCGTGCCCCGGATATACGATTGTTTCGTTGGGGAGGACGAACAGGCGGCTGCAGATATGTTCTTTCAGTTCATCAAAGTTGCCTCCGGCCAGGTCGGCCCGTCCGATGCTTCCCTGAAACAGCACATCGCCCGAAAACATACAGTTGTCAGCCCGGCAGTAATAGACAAGGCTTCCGGGAGAGTGTCCCGGTACATGGATTGCTTCCAGTGTTGTGTTTCCGAAGGTGATGATGTCTCCGTCATGGAGATATTTTCCCAGTGGGACGGGTGCTTCATTCAGTTGAAAACCGAACATGCGACTCTGTTTGGGGGCTTCGTCTATCCAGTACTCGTCGGCCTGATTGGCTTCGGCAGACAGCCCGAACTCGCGAAGCATGAATGGATTTCCGAAAATGTGATCCAGATGCAGGTGAGTGTTCAGCAGATGTTTTATGTTCAGATTGTTGGTGACGATGAAGTTCTTTAAAGCTTGTTTCTCTTCGTCATAAAAGCAGCCCGGATCTATCACGACTGCCTCGTTCGTTTCGTCCCATAAAACGTAGCAGTTTACGGGAAACATATTGAACTCAAATCTCTTAATTTTCATGACTATGTTGTTTGATCGTTTAAATCGTTACATATACCACTTTCTTGGTTTGAAAGAACTCCTCATCGAAATCTTCATTCAGGTTATGCATACTTGTCTTATGCTTAAACGGCATCGCCTCGTGTTCCAGTTCGCCTCCTTTCAGGCAGATAAGTCCGTTGGGGAGAGCATTTTGCTGTTTGGGCGAGATGTTTTTCCGGATAATCTTTATCAGGTCGGCCAGGGGCATCACGGCACGGCTGACAACGAAGTCGAATGTTTGTTTCTCTTCTTCGGCCCGTGCATGGCGGAAAGTGACATTTTTAAGTCCGATGGCATTGGCTACCTCGGTTGCCACACGTACTTTCTTGCCGATGCTGTCCACCAGATGGAATTTCGTGTCCGGAAAAAGAATGGCCAACGGTATTCCGGGGAATCCTCCTCCGGTACCGAGATCCATGACACTGCTGCCGGCCCGGAAACGGATGATGCGGGCGATACCCAGCGAATGAAGCACATGGTGTTCGTACAGATTCTCGATATCCTTGCGTGAGATTACGTTGATTTTAGAATTCCAGTCAATGTAAAGTTCGTAAAGCGCAGCGAATTGTTTGCGTTGCTCTTCCGTCAAGTCGGGAAAGTATTTAAGAAGAAGCTTCACTCCGTTTTCCCCTCCGGCAGAGGGGAGGGAGGAAGTTTGTTCTGTTGTATTCATAAGGTTGTAATATATCTGTATTTTAATAATAAAGTTAGATTATTTTGATTTCATCTCTCCGATGATCGGGTTGCTGCCCAGCATGTGTTCCATCATTTCGTATGGAATCTTAATTTCTACCGGTCCCATGGCATACGGGGTGATATCATATACATTATAATAAAAGGTGATGCCGTCTTTGTCCAGATAGAAGTTTTCCGTCGGGGCAATATCTCCGGTAGAGCCGTAACCCATATCTTCGAGTGCTTCATGCGTTGTCACTTTCTTGTCCGCCATCAACTGATTCCACAGCAAGTCGGTCAGTGCTTCCTTATAATCACCAGTGAAAATATCATCCAGCTTCAGCGGACGCAGGTTTATCAGGTCCATATTCAGGAAAGTTGTCATGTAAATGCCGTGTGCGCCTCCGGTATATTCATTGTAGTTAATGCGATAGACCAACAGATTCTTATAATAAAGTTGCACGTGGCTTTCTATCCCTTTATAGTATGAGTACCATGCACCGATGGAGCCTTCACTCTCTTTGTTCTTTTCGTCTTCGGCATACATCGGTTCGAGGTCTGTGCGATATTCTTTTACGTAATGTTCGGTGTACTCCTTTACCACCTGCGCCGGTTTCTCTCCGATATATCCTTCACCGAAGCAGGCGGCTATAAAGTAGCTGTTCAGGCTGTCTTTCAGTTTATTGTCCGTCGACTTCACCGGATAGGCGAAATTGATGGTCAGATTACATGCCGGTTTTGCGGTATCTCCGAAGAGATGTGCTGTTTCGTTTACCTGTATACTGTCGAATTCCAGTGCACCGGTATTCTTGTTCATCTTGTCACCGCAAGAAAATAAAAAGCCACTTGTAGCAAGTATTATCGCAAGCAGGCTGACATATTGTTTTTTCATAAGGGGTTCTTCTTTAAATTCAACATTTATATAATCGTTCACTATCGACAAATATAGTTCATATTAGTGAATCGACAGCATAAAAAAAGAAAAAAGAATGTGGCAGGCTGGTTAAATCTGCTTATCTTTGCAACCGTTATGAAGAGATTCCGCTATATACTTGCCGTTATTCTTTCTCTCCTTATAGTATATGTAGGAGCGGGAGTCTCTGTTGCCCAATATTGTTGCAGTGGTTGTGAAACGGCCAATTGTTGCTGTGCCGACAAATGCGGCTTCTGTGGTAAGTTTGACTTTGAGTTCCATAAATCATGCCGGGGCGAGGGATGTACGGCGACCATCTATAAGCTTGATCTGGTAAAGCAGGCATTCGAATCCTCTGTTCCTGCTCCTGTCAGCTTGTTGCTTTGTGACCAGGTATCGGACTTGCTATGCGCTCTTTTCCGCGATGAGGTGTTGGATCCTCCTTATGTGATACCGCCACCCAAGACAAGTTCCCGGCATTATCTGGCTCTTTATTCTACTTTGCTTATTTAGTTTCTTCGATTTTTATTGTTTGGATTGCATCGCAGATTGCACTGGCTTTCACCGTTTAAGGATTGATTCCGTAGATTGTTGGAGCCGGGTAACTTGTGTCACCCTGTGCAGTCTGCGGTGAATCCTATCTGTTTCTTATTGAATAGAAACCGAATAAAAAAGACAAACGAAGAAATTTAATGAAATACATGTTATTGACCGGACTGCTTCTCGGCAGTCTGACCGTACAGGCGCAAGTGAGCGGTACGGTGAAAGATCAGGCAGGCGAACCGATTATAGGCGCCAACGTTTTCTGGAAAAACATTTCCGGTGGGGTAGCCACTCGTGAGGACGGTACTTTTTCCATATCTAAACCCGACAAGTCCAATCATCTGATCGTAAGTTTTATAGGTTACGAAAACGACACCATACAAGTGAACGATAAGAAAGCCGTTCTGGACGTGGTGCTGCGCGAAGGAATGGAACTGAGTGAAGTGCAGATTGTCAGCCGTAAGTTGAGTACGCTGAAGTTGCGCAGCAGTGTGATGAACGAAGAGATCATTACCAGCGACGAGCTCTGCCGTGCGGCATGTTGCAATCTCGGTGAAAGTTTTGTTACCAATCCGTCGGTAGACGTCAGCTATTCGGATGCTGCAACGGGAGCGAAACAGATCAAGTTGCTCGGGCTTTCCGGAACCTATGTGCAGATGCTGACCGAGAATATCCCGAACTATCGTGGTGCTGCTTCTCCTTATGGGTTGGGTTATGTGCCCGGTCCCTGGATGCATAGCATACAGGTTTCAAAGGGAATCTCGTCAGTAAAAAACGGTTACGAGGCCCTTACGGGGCAGATCAATGTTGAGTTTAAGAAGCCACAGTTGCCTGAGGCCGATTGGGTTTCGGCCAACCTCTTTGCCAGTACTACCAATCGTTATGAAGCGAATGCAGACGCCACCGTGAAACTGTCCAAGCGGTGGAGTACTTCATTGCTGGCGCATTACGAGAATGAAACAAAGGCACACGACGGCAATGATGACGGCTTTGCCGATATTCCCCGGATAGAGCAGTATAACTTCTGGAATCGCTGGGCATATATGGGGGATCATTATGTGTTTCAGGCAGGCATCAAGGCATTGGACGAAAGCAGAAAAGGCGGTCAGGTGAGTCATAGCGGCGTGCCGGCAGCCGATCGGTATGAAATAGACATCGACACCCGGCGCTACGAGGCCTTTACCAAGAATGCCTATATATTTAATAAGGAGAAGAATACCAATCTTGCACTGATTCTGTCCGGTACGTTGCACAATCAAGATGCACTTTATGGACGGAAGATCTATAACGTCGACCAATCCAACGCCTATGCTTCACTTATGTTCGAAACCGAATTTACGAAAGAGCACAATCTATCTGCAGGCTTCAGCTATAATTATGACGGATACGACCAGCATTACCGACTGACCAATAACGCTGAAACACCGTTGACGAAAGCTTTTGCACGTGAATCGGTGGGCGGGGCCTACGCACAGTATACCTTCAACCTGGATAATAAGTTCGTGTTGATGGCCGGACTTCGTGGCGACCATAGCAGTGAGTACGGATTCTTTGTGACTCCGCGTGCGCACATTAAGTACAACCCCAATGACTTTGTTCATTTCCGTCTTTCCGCCGGAAAGGGATATCGCACCAACCATGTGCTTGCCGAGAATAATTATCTGATGGCAAGCAGCCGCAAGGTGAGCATCGCCGATCATCTCGATCAGGAAGAGGCTTGGAATTATGGAGCAAGCATATCGGGATATATCCCGCTTTTCGGGAAGACGCTGAACCTGAACCTGGAATACTATTACACCGACTTCCTGAAACAGGTCGTTGTCGATATGGATACGAATCCGCACGAGGTGGCCTTTTACAATCTCGACGGACGCTCGTACTCACAGGTATTTCAGGTGGAGGCCACTTATCCCTTCTTTCAGGGATTCTCGCTGACTGCCGCATATCGCTGGACAGACGCCAAGACTACCTATAATCATCAATTGATGGAGAAGCCCCTGACGGGAAAATATAAAGGCCTCGTCACTGCCTCTTATCAGACTCCGCTGGGTTTGTGGCAGTTTGATGCCACATGGCAGATGAACGGGGGAGGACGTATGCCCAATCCGTACACACTTGCCGACGGAACCTCTTCGTGGGATGCACGCTACAAAGGCTTCAGCCAACTCAGCGCCCAAGTGACACGCTACTTCCGCCGCTGGTCGATATACATCGGGGGCGAAAACCTGACTAATTTTAAACAGAAGAATCCGATTATCGATGCTGCCGATCCTTGGGGCGACCGTTTTGACTCGACCATGATATGGGGGCCGGTTCATGGAGCGAAAGGATATATCGGAGTCAGGTTCAATCTGGCGAGAGATTAAGAATAAAAAGTGACAGATCACAGAATTTATCAATACTAATACTTACATTAATGAAGACTAAAAAAATGATTGCTACCCTGGTGGTGGCTTTGCTCTCGGTGACGGCCGTTATGGCAAAAGACTTCCGTACTGTCGTTTTCAAAGTGGCACAGATGGAATGTGCCAACTGCGAACGAAAGGTGAAGAACAATATCAAGTTCGAGAAAGGGCTTAAAAACTTTACAACCGATCTTAAGGAACGAACTGTTACCATTACCTATGATGCCGAGAAGACAAATGTTGAAAAGCTGAAAGAAGGCTTTCGGAAATTTAAATACGAAGCTGTAGTCATAAAGGAGGCAAAGGAAACGGACAAGAAGTGAACATTGTTCTTTACCTCATTGTTTATTAGATAGTATATATAATAATAGATTATGAGTAATATAACAAAGAAAGCGTTTCCTGTACTGAATATGCACTGTGCAGGGTGCGCTAATAATGTGGAAAAAACAGTGAAGAAACTGGCCGGTGTGGTAGACGCATCGGTCAACTTCGCCACAAACACACTGTCCGTTTCGTACGAGGCCGACAAGCTGACCCCCGGAGAGATCCGTGCGGCTGTACTTGCCGCAGGTTATGACCTGATAGTGGAAGAGGCCCTGAAAGAGGAACGTCAGGAGGAGGCACAGGAGAAACACTACCGGCTGCTGAAGCGGCAGGTTATCGGTGCATGGATCTTCGTTGTTCCCATGTTGCTGTTTTCTATGGTTCTGATGCATGTACCTTTCTCTAACGAGATCCAGTTGATACTGGCCCTCCCTGTAATGATCTTTTTTGGTGGATCTTTCTACGTCAACGCCTGGCGGCAGGCACGTCTGGGGAGGAGTAACATGGATACGCTGGTGGCACTGAGTACCTCCATCGCATTCCTGTTCAGTGTCTTCAATACATTTTTCCCTGAGTTCTGGTATAGCCGCGGACTTGAGCCGCACGTCTATTACGAAGCCGCAGTAGTCATCATTGCCTTTGTACTGACCGGAAAGTTAATGGAAGAGCGTGCTAAGGGAAACACCTCTACCGCCATTCGTAAATTGATGGGACTTCAGCCCCGTGTGGCCCGAGTGCTTCGCGAAGGGATCGAAGAAGACATCCTGATAGACCAGTTGCAAACCGGCGATCTGGTGGTCGTACGTCCGGGCGAACAGATTCCCGTGGACGGACGTCTGTCTGAAGGAGAGTCTTATGTAGACGAAAGCATGATTAGCGGAGAGCCTATTCCTGTAGAGAAGAAGGTCGGTGACCGGGTACTGGCGGGAACCATCAACCAGAAGGGAGCTTTTGTAATCAAGGCGTCCGGTGTGGGAAGTGAGACGGTGCTGGCGCGCATCATCCGCATGGTTCAGGAAGCGCAGGGAAGTAAAGCTCCCGTACAGCGTATCGTAGACCGGGTGACGGGTATCTTCGTTCCGGTGGTGCTGTGCATTGCCGTGCTGACATTTGTCATCTGGCTGTTGGTGGGAGGAACCGATTATTTCTCACATGCCTTGCTTTCGGCTGTATCCGTACTGGTCATTGCCTGTCCGTGTGCTTTGGGACTTGCTACTCCTACCGCTCTGATGGTGGGCATCGGCAAAGCAGCCAGCAACCATATTCTGATAAAGGATGCTGTTGCCCTCGAGCAGATGCGTAAAGTCGATGTAGTGGTACTCGACAAAACCGGGACATTGACCGAGGGACATCCCACTGTCTCCGGATGGCTTTGGGCCCAAGTACAGGAAGAGCATTTCAAGAATGTTCTGCTGGCAGCCGAACTTAAATCCGAACATCCGCTTGCCGGAGCCATTGTCTCTTCTCTGCAAGAGGTGGAGAAGATAGTTCCTGCCCAGTTGGAGAGTTTTGAGAGTATCACCGGAAAAGGTATCAAGGTGGTATATCAGGGTGACACTTATTGGGTGGGCAGCCACAAATTGCTGAAAGATTTCAGTGCTTCTCTTTCTGACGTACTTGCCGAGATGATGGTGCAATACGAATCGGACGGGAACAGTATCGTTTACTTTGGCCGTGGAACAGAGGTACTTGCCGTTGTCGCCATTGCCGACCAGATAAAGCCGACTTCTGCCGAGGCGGTGAAGGAACTGAAACGTCAGGGCATCGACATTTGCATGCTGACCGGTGACGGACAACGGACGGCACTTGCCGTATCGGGCAAATTGGGCATCGACCGCTTTGTGGCAGATGCCTTGCCGGATGATAAAGAAGAGTTTGTGCGTGAGCTCCAGATGCAGGGCAAAACGGTTGCTATGGTGGGTGACGGAATCAATGACTCACAGGCGTTGGCTTTGGCTGATGTCAGCATAGCGATGGGGAAAGGCACCGATATAGCCATGGATGTGGCGATGGTTACGTTGATGACATCGGATCTGCTGTTGCTGCCCCGTGCATTCGAACTCTCCAAGCAAACAGTAAAACTGATTCACCAGAATCTGTTTTGGGCGTTTATCTATAATCTGATAGGCATTCCCATTGCAGCCGGAATCTTGTTCCCTGTCAACGGGTTGCTGCTCAATCCGATGCTTGCCAGTGCAGCGATGGCATTTTCAAGTGTAAGTGTCGTGCTGAATTCACTGAGTCTGGCCAGAAAATAACAATTCCTTTCAAAACGAACTCACCACAGAGGGCAGAGAGTAACACAGAGGATACATGTTGGTCATCCATAATTTGAAGTTTGCTCTGTGTTACTCTCTGCCCTCTGTGGTAAAAAAGGGTTTTGAATGTCTTTCCCGGAGAAAGTCGTCAGCTGTTTCTGAACTCCAGCGGACTCATGCCTACATATCTCCTGAAATATTTTCCAAAGAACGAAGCACTGGGGAAGTTCAGTGAATAAGCGATTTCCTGGATAGTCATGTTGCTCGATTTGAGTTTGGCTTTCGCGTCGATGATAACCACGTAGGCTATGACGTCCAGCACGTTACGTCCGGTCACCTGCTTGACCGTAGTACTGAGGTGTTGCAGCGATATTCCCAACTTGTCCGCATAGAACTGGGCACGACGCTCCTCGGTGTAATGTTCCGTGACCAGTCCTACCAGTTCGCGGCAGATTTCTTCCTTACGGTTCGTATTGTGGTTTTTCGAGGAATATCTCTGATAGATTAGTCCGACGGCAGTCAGGATCGATCTTAAAGACACCTCTGTCATTTCGGAGGGGAGAGATAATTTTTCGTCACACGTCACGCGTGCCAGCAAAGAAAAATAATCTATCAGATAGCTGGCTATATCCTCCTGCAACTCTACAATCGGACATTCGGTTATTTTGGAGAAGGAACTGACCATTGATTTTATCAGATTGATGCGTTCTACGCATTCCGATGAGAATCCCGCAAAGCATAAACGTACTTTTTCCGTGCGTTCGCGGAATTGGATAATGGTACCCGGTAACAGTGTGATCAAGTCGTTCGGTTTTATCTCGTAGTCAATCAGATTAATGGTTGCGGTCATCTTGCCTTCCGTACAAATAGCAAAGATGCCGGCTTTCAGCCTGCATGATTGTTTGTAGATATTTAATATATCCTCGGTTACATCATTCCATGCCAAAATCTCGCACGGAAGATCTACTTGTGGAAAGTCAAACTTCATATTACTTTCTTTTTTTGAATCACGCAAATATACACATTTTCTTTTATTTTTTTATCTTTGTCCTTATGAAAACAATTACAACCGATTGGGAACTTATTCCATATTCTGAGGCATGGAGCCGCCAGACGGAATGGTTCGATGCCCTTGTCCATGCGAAGCAGAACGGGGAGAGTTACGAGAACCGTATAATTTTTTGTGAACATCCGCACGTTTACACGCTGGGGCGTAGCGGGAAAGAAAATAATATGTTGCTGGGAGAGGAGCAACTGAAGACTATCGGTGCCACTCTCTATCATATCGATCGTGGGGGAGACATCACTTATCACGGTCCCGGGCAGTTGGTGTGCTATCCGATTCTCAATCTTGAAGAGTTCGGATTGGGATTGAAGGAGTATGTGCATTTATTGGAAGAAGCCGTCATCCGTGTCTGTGCGTCTTACGGTGTTGTGGCGGGGCGGTTGGAGAAGGCGACCGGTGTCTGGCTGGAGGGAGATACGTCCCGTGCCCGCAAGATATGTGCGATAGGGGTCAGGAGCAGCCATTATGTGACAATGCACGGATTGGCATTGAATGTCAATACCGATTTACGTTATTTCAGCTACATCCATCCTTGTGGTTTCATTGATAAGGGTGTGACCTCGCTTCAGCAAGAACTTGGCCGTAGCATCGATATGGCGGAGGTGAAAGAACGGTTGGGCCGGGAGTTGCTTGCTGACCTTTTGTCAAAATGATAATCAAACCTCTCTGGATTGCTCTATTTCCGCCCAATGATGCACTGAACGGATAAAATCGCCTTCCTTGCGGGTTGGCGATTTTGTTTTTGATATCAGATGTCTTTGCAGGCTGTCATAATGGCGATGTCGTGAAGCTATCGGAATGAAAAGGTGCGTAATAAGAGCATGTGGCTCTCTTTCTGTTAGTTCGGACTTGTCTGCTTCGGGAGTACAACCAGAGAATAATCTTTTTCTTTTAACCTCCGAAACCCTAACAATAGATGTAAAGTAGGAAAACATATAGAGATAATTTGAAAAGACGTAAGCATATTCTGTAAATGCTTACGTCTTTCGGACCGAATGCTTACTTCTTTTTGCTGAAATCCGGTTACTTTTCGGGTCAGACCCCGGCGCTCCGGCTACAAAAGTCCGGTTTTCCGGGAAGAAAAGTCCTGCTTTCCGCCTTCCGCACTTCCGGTTGCTGTCTAAAAGCAGAAGGTGCTGTCATGAAATCCGCTAATTTCCTTTCATATTGACAAGAAAAAGAGGATATATCAAAACTCGTATTCACCACAGGTAGGTTATGCAGATTATTTTTTCATTCTCAGCACTCTGATGCCGGTCAGTGATTTTCTGTCTTTCAACATTTGGCTCAGTGCGGTTTTGCCCACTACTACTTTACCCTCTTTGGATGAAGCATGCAGCAGGTGCAACTGCCCCTTGATGTAAATGGCAATGCCCATGTGGCTTACGTCCAGTCCCGGAGTATTGGTGGTCAGGGCGATGATGTCTCCGTTCTTGATCCAAGGCAGTCCGTCCGGTTCCAGTTTGTCTTTGGGCAGATAGTGTACCTCTTTGCCGCTCAAGGCTTTTTCATACTTTGCCATTTGGGCTACGTTCTCCGGAGAATTTTTCAACGATTTGTAGAGTTCCGGATGCGTACTCATATACGAGAGCGACAGTTTTTGTTTGAAGGGGCTGTAGGCAGCCGTTACATCTTCGAGCAGGCCTTGGCGGACTGCATTGTTGATCCAGTCGGATATATAGTGCAGGCGGGAGGTGTATCCGTCTATTTTTCCGTCACGATAGCGGATGCGTTGCAAATTGCGGGCGAAATCGCCTTCCTGCATTTCGTCTCCTTGCTGCGGGCAGAGGGCCATTGCCAGTGCATATTCAACGAAAGTGGTACAATCCACTTCGTCACAATTGATAATAAGGTCTTCTGTGTCATCTACTTCCAGGGTGCCTGCCTTATAGGGGGTGTCGACAAACCCGAGTCCGTTACTCAGCACCAGGCTGTTCTCCTGTGCTGCAACTGTTCCGGCCAATAGGCTGGTACATAATAAAAGTGTGCGAATTGTTTTCATTTTTATAAAGATTGTTTTTGTAATACCTTCGTTGTATCTATTGGAACCTGACTCCGTCCCGCAACCATTTCTCTAATTCTTCCGTCCATTGGCGTTTATAGGCAAAACTATCATAGAACCCCCATCCGTGTCCGCCTGTGGGATAAATGTGGAGGGTGGCAGGCACCTTATGCTTTTGCAACGCCAGATAGTAATTCACGCCATTGGCGGGAGGCACTCCTTCGTCGTCCGAAGAGAGGGTGATGAAAGCCTGCGGAGTGTGATCCGTCACTTGCTGTTCGTTGGAGAACTTTCTGGTTAATTCCGGCGTTGCGTCCGGCCCGAGCAGATTGTGGCGTGATCCTCCGTGGGTGTCGCCGGATTCCATCGTGATTACTGGATAGAGCAATATCTGAAAGTCGGGTCGTGTGTCCTCACTGCTGTAATGCGTAGCAAGGGTAGAGGCGAGATGACCGCCGGCCGAAGCTCCCATAATGCCCACCCGGTCTGTACGAATATTCCAGTCTTTGGCATGTTTCCGCACTATTCGTATCGCTTGTTCAGCATCCGACAAAGGCACCTCGCAGTGTCCGTTAGGCATCCGGTATTTTAGTACCACATAGGTGATGCCCAATGAATTGAACCATGGTGCCATGTCGTGTCCTTCATGATCCATGGCCAAGAGAGCGTAAGCACCGCCGGGACACATGATGATGGTCATGCCGTTAGGTGTCGCCGGACGATAGACGGTGATGGTGGGCTGTGTGACGTTAGTGAGCCGGTATGGAGCCGACATCACTTCTTCGCCTTTCAGCCCGTTATCATTGGGAGCGCCGTTGGGCCATAAAGGCAGCTCAACGGGCTTTTGTGCTGACAAGCCGGTAGCCATGAACAGAAGAATGGATGTGATTAATGTTTTCATTTTACTTTCATGGATGCTTTGATGAAATAGAGAATCAACAGGGCATAAGCTATCAGGGCCGCAAGTTGAGACAGAGTGTTGTTCAGCCATGCGTCATTTACCAGATTGATACCTCCGAAGCGCATTGCCGCACTGACTACACCCATCAGGGCACCTCCGGCGATGAATCCGGATGCCAGTAATGTACCTTTCTCTCCCCGTTCCGTGTTGAGTGAAGCGTCTTTACTGCGGGTAGTCACATACCAGTTGATCGCACCGCCCACCACCAGCGGTATATTCAGTTCGAGAGGAATAAACATACCGAGTGCAAATGCCAGTGCGGGAACTTTCAGGAGCGTCAATACGATGGCCAGTACGGCACCGATGCCATAGAGCATCCACGGAGCGCCCACACCACTCATTAACGGCTCGATGACGGCAGCCATTGCGTTAGCCTGCGGGGCAGCCAGCTGACCGCTTGTGAATCCGTAAGTTTTGTTCAGGATAATCATTACACCGCCTACGGTAGCAGCCGAAACGATGGTTCCGAGGAACTTCCATGCTTCCTGCTTGGCCGGTGTGCTGCCGAGCCAGTATCCGATTTTCAAGTCTGTGATAAAACCTCCTGCCATGGAAAGTGCGGTACAGACCACACCACCCATTACCAATGAAGCCACCATGCCTGAAGGGCCTTTCAACCCGACAGCCACCATAACGACCGATGCCAGAATCAATGTCATCAGAGTCATGCCCGATACGGGATTAGTGCCCACGATAGCGATTGCATTGGCGGCTACCGTTGTGAACAGGAATGAAATTCCGGCCACCAGCAGGATGGCTACCAGTGTATGCACCAGGTTGCCTTGCATCACATCGAAATAGAAGAAAAGCACCACCAGAATCAGCGTGATAATGGAACCGATGGCAATGATTTTCATTGAGAGGTCGCGTTGGGTGCGGATAATGTTCTTTTCGGCATCACTCTTTCCGCCCATTTCCTTAGCCGCCAGTCCCACCGCACTGCGGATGATGCTCCATGATTTGATGATGCCGATGACACCTGCCATGGCAATGCCGCCGATACCGATGCTTTTGGCATAGTAGCTGAATATCTGTTCGGGACTCATAGAGCCTACCGTGGCGGTTATGTCCGGATTCCACTGATTCAGTACCGAATCACCGAAGAAGAGTGACATGCCCGGTACGATGATCCACCATACGGCCAGGGAGCCGAAGCAGATAATGGAAGCATATTTCAGTCCGACGATATATCCCAGGCCGAGTACGGCTGCGCCGGTGTTTACCTTGAAAACCAGTTTGGCTTTGTCGGCCAGCATTTCGCCTACTCCGCATACGCGGGTGGTGAAGTTTTCGTTCCACCAGCCGAAGGTAGCCACGATGAAATCGTACAGACCGCCGATCAATCCTGCCATCAGCAATGGCTTGGCCTGGCTGCCTCCTTTTTCACCCGACACCAGCACCTGTGTGGTGGCTGTCGCTTCGGGAAAAGGATACTTGCCATGCATGTCGCTTACAAAGTATTTGCGGAAAGGAATCAGGAACAAGATGCCCAGTACACCGCCCAGCAGTGAACTGATGAACACTTGCATAAAGGTGACCGACATATCCGGATATTTGGCTTGCAGGATATAGAGGGCAGGCAGTGTGAAGATGGCTCCTGCCACGATGACGCCTGAGCAGGCGCCGATGGATTGGATAATGACGTTTTCGCCGAGTGCGTTTTTGCGTTTGGCTGCGCCGGATACTCCGACTGCTATGATGGCGATGGGGATGGCAGCTTCGAATACTTGTCCTACTTTTAGTCCCAGATAGGCTGCGGCAGCCGAGAAAAGGATGGCCATGGCGATACCCCATGCTACAGACCAGAGGTTTACCTCCGGATACGTTTTCTTTGGACTCATCAGCGGGTTGTACACTTCTCCCGGTTTCAGTTCCCGGAATGCGTTCTCGGGTAAGCCCGTAAACTTGTCTTCTTCTTGTTTCATAATTGTTTTTTGTAGTTTATGTATAGTTTATCAGATTTCCAAACGGTCGGTTTCTCAAAACAGCTTCAAAGTAAGCAAAAAAAAAGGAGAATCCCGAAAGATTCTCCTCATTGTTGTTATTAATTTTTGCTTATTTCGCGTCTTTGGCTGTCATGTCGCCTTCCACGAAAAGACGTATCATCTCCGTCTTGGCGTTTGTACGCAGGGTTATGGACTTTTTGAAGTGTCCCGGATATTTATCCGTTCCGTTGTAAGTCACCTTGATTGTACCTGTTTTTCCCGGCATGATAGGTTCCTGGGTATATTCGGGTACGGTACATCCGCAGGATGCTACAGCCTGATGAATGACTAACGGGGCATCGCCGATATTTGTGAACTTGAAAGTGCAACTCACAATAGGATTGTTTTCCGAGAACGTTCCGAAGTCGTGGGTTGTCTTATCAAACTTTATTTCTGCTTTTCCTTGAGCTTGGGCAAGTCCGATGCTCAGCACCATCATAGTGATAAAAAATAGTATTTTCTTCATTTTCTATTTCTTTTTATGGTTTTGTGAGTGGCAAAGGTAAGGTTTTTTTTGATAAATGATGTCGTATGACGGTGAAATTGTATTAAAAAGGCATCTGACAGAGAGGGTGTAGCTGTCCGGTATATAGGGTGTAGCCATGCGAGGCTTAGGGCTACACCCTGTGCACCGTATGGCTACACCTCTTTAGAATACGCCCGGAAACAAGAGGGTGAAGATACTGCCTTTCCCCGGTTCGGATGAAACGGTGATGGTGCCGCGGTGCAGATGCATGATCTGTCGTGAGATGGTCAGGCCGATGCCCGATCCGGTGGGTTTAGTCGTGAAGAACGGGATAAAGATGCGGTCGAGCACCTCTTGCTCGATTCCTGTTCCGTTGTCTTCTATCCTTATATAGGGGCGTTCTCCGGAGCTTAATCCGGCTGAGATCCGGATGTCGGTCGCATCGTTCTCGCGGGCGTTTTTAATCAGGTTGATCAGCACTTGTTCAATCAGATCTTTGTCCGCCATCAGGCGTTGGCCCTTGGGCGGAAGTATCAGGTGCAGGTCATTCGGTTCTCTGTACATCAACCGTACCACACCTGTCAGTAATTCTTGTGATGTATATATCTTCAGCAGGGGTTGTGGCAGGTGAGACACTTCCCGGTAACTGTTGACAAACCGAATTAACCCGTCGCCCCGCCGGCGGATGGTTTGTAACATCCGGCGTATTTCGGCCCGCTCTTCTTCATTGCCGTCAAAGTCTTCGATCTGATGTTCCAGCAATTCGGACAAAGACGTGACCGGAGTGATGGAATTCATGATTTCGTGTGTCAGTACACGGATCAGTTTCTGCCAGGCTTCGGTTTCCTGGCTGTCTAATACCGAATGGATGTTTTTCATGCTGGCCACTGTGAGCGGTCGTCCCTGTATCACAAACTCCATTCCGGAAAGTGCCAGTTGGATGGTCTCTTCCTCTTTTTTCGCCTGCAGAACGGCGATGTCACCCGCTTTTAAGGAGTAAAGGCGGGCAGGCAGCTCGCTGTGAAAGTATTTCAGTTCATCGATACTTTTCAGATTGTGGTTGTCGAGCAGTCTTTTGGCGGCTTCATTCATCCACTCGATCCGTCCGGAAGGGGTATATACCAATACGGACATATCGATGTGGTTGGCCAGAGCCTGAAAATATTGTAGTTTGCTTTCTTTCTTCTGAAGGTTCTGTTTGTAGAAATCCAAGGCTTGGTTCATTTCGTTCAGAAGCTCTGCCGGCAGTGAACGGAGGCTTTCTTCGCTTTGCACGGGGGAGGAGAGGAATTCGGAATAGCGGACAGACCAGATGAACTGTGCCATGGCACGTGTGGAGCGGAGGATGTAGCGATAGATTCTGTAGGCTGTGTATAGCAAGAGGCATACGGATACCGGCAGGCTGATATAGAAACCGTGCATGCCTAACCACACGGTGGTGTAACAGCAGATCAAAAGGGCTGCTGTCAATATAAGGGGTTTCCTCGCCCATTTTTGTTTCATGTCGTGTAACTGTTTGAGGTTATAATCCGTGTTTCTCGATCCGCCTGTATAGCGATGTCCGGGTGATTCCCAGCATTTCTGAGGCTAACGTAATGTTGCCGGCACAAAGCCGGAGTACTTCGCTGATGGTTTCGCGCTCCTGGCGTTCAAGGTTGTATTTCTCTTTCTCCGAAACCTGTCCCTGAGGCGATGTGCGAAGCATGAAGTCGTTCGGCATCAACATTGGATTGCCTGAGAGGATGACCGCCCGTTCGATGGTATGTTCCAGCTCGCGTACATTCCCCGGCCAACGATAGAGTTGCATTAATCTGCGCGCTTCTTTCGAAATGCCCCGGACTTCTTTTTTATATTTTTTCCGATAGCGTTGTAAAAAGTGATCGGCAAGCAGGAAAAGGTCGTTGCCCCGTTCGTGTAAGGGAGGGATACGTATTTCGATCGTATTGATGCGGTAGAGAAGATCTTGCCGGAACAGCCCGTTATCGATGGCTGTATACAGGTCGGTATTCGTTGCGCATATCAGTCTCACGTCTACCGGATAAGAAGTGGTGGAACCCAGTCGCGAACTTTTGCGTTGTTCGATGACCGAAAGCAGCTTGGCCTGTAAAGGCAGGCTCAGGTTGCCAATTTCATTTAGGAACAGAGTACCTCCCGAGGCTACCTCCAGCCTTCCGGGTTTCTTTTTCCGCGCATCTGTAAAAGCACCTTTTTCGAATCCGAAGAGTTCGCTCTCAAACAGTGTTTCGGGGATGCTTCCCAAATCGATCGGGACGTATATTTCGCCTTTCCGGGGCGACTGTTCGTATACATAGCGTGCTATCAGATCTTTTCCTGTACCGTTTTCACCTAAAAGTAACAGGTTGGCGTCCGTATCGGCAAATTTCCGGATGGTCTGGAAAATAGCCTGCATGGCGGCCGATTCGCCGATGATTCGGGCTGGTTCCGGCGAGGGGGCGGTCAGAGCTTCTTTCTGCTCCTTCAGTGATTCTACTTCCGTACGGCTGAAGCTGAGTTGCAATGCCGCAGATACGGTTGCAATCATCTTATCGTTTTGCCAGGGCTTGGCGATGAAGTCGGTAGCGCCGAGCTTGATGGCCCGTACAGCCTTTTCGGTATCGGCATAAGCCGTGATGAAGATTACCACTGCTCCCGAATCCAGTTTCAGGATCTCTTCCAACCAGTGGAATCCTTCCCGTCCGCTGACAGCATCGTTCCTGAAATTCATGTCCAGCAAGATGACATCATAGTGTGTGCGTGACAGGATGGGGAGCAGTTCTCTCGGATCGGTCGTGATGCTGATTGATTCTGCAATGGGGCGTAACAGCATTTTCAGTGTGAAAAGGATGTCTTCATTATCATCGGCTATCAGTATTTTGCCTCGTTTCAGTGTCATAGTATAGTATGTTGATTGGCAGGACAAAGATAGAGAAAAAGTTTGGGTAATCTGTGTACGATATCGTACAAAAACTGCACGCTTTCGTACGAATTACAGATCGTCCGTTTTCGGTAACAGGTTGATAAATAATAGGATGTCTATTTGGTATACTTCTTGCTTTTATTTAATAAATAGAATTTGCAAAGATGATCGGAAGTAAAATGAAAAGCACTTGGATGTTGGGACTGCTGCTCCTCCTGGGAAGCTGTCAGCAGAAAGGGCCGGCAAGTGGCCGGGTGGAGATGAAAGGAGAGTCGGATAGTTTGAGTGTCCGGCATGGGCAAGAGAATGCATTGTCGGTTTCGGATGAATATCCGGAAGGGTATGTTCCTGTTCCGGGCATTCGGTATCAGGCGAACTATCTTACCGGAAATCCGGAGCGTCTTGACGTGAAGGCCGCATTGCGGAATGTCCGTCCTCTGAAGTTGAGTCAATTGGGCAGTCAGCTTGATTTCATGGTATTTAAAGATGTGAAAGGAGGCATCTTCCGCCTGATACCGATTGAAGAGGGCTGCTTGGGAGTGGGGATTGGTGGTATCTGGTTGCTGGATGGGAACCTGAAAATGATTCGGATGTTGTTTCGCAATGATGTGGATATTACGGAAGAAAATGGATTTACCAACTTTCAGACGAAGCGTTACATCAATCCGGATTATTATGAAAAGTCTTCCCGGACGTTGATCGGCGTGCTGTATGATCAGAGGGATAAAAAGAATCCCAAATCCTTGTCAGGCTTTCTCTGAAAGATTTGTTAAGCGCATCCCGGCCTCTGACACCGGACGATATCCATAAACGTGCAGGCATTTCCGGAAATTATCTGTTAGGAATGGCAGACGGGTATGCTACCTGGACCCGATTTACGAACGACGTTTATACCTTCAATTTGCGGGGTGATACACTTTGTCATTTTACTATCGGAGAGAAAGTAAACTATCCTCCCCGCGGTAACGGTTCATATCGTTCGGGAGAACAAGCGACTGTTTATCATTATAAAGGCTGTCCCATGATCATTATGCCTTATGGGAATACGGTTTATCGTATGAAAGACGCCTCTACCCTGGAACCGGTTTATGAACTCGATTTCGGCACGTTGCATCGGGCTACGGGAGAAGAGGTGGTTGGCGGTGCCGATGTGGACAATGCCTATTTCCTGTCGGATTGGGTGGAGACCGACAGCTACGTATTCATGCATGTAGAAAAAGGATATGACTGTCCCTATGCGCGCGACAAGAAGCAAGTAATGCTTTATTCGCTGATATATGACAAACGGTCTAAAGCGTTTTTCTCCTTACCGCAGGCTGAAGAAACGGTTCATCCCTGTCCGGAGCCTGATCTTCCTGACGGCATTCCGTTTTGGCCCCGGAAAGGTTTTTCTGAGGAGCAGCTTGCTACATTTACAACCGGGTGGAAATTAAGTAAATCTTCTCCTGAAGTATTCAAGCGGATACCTGCTTTACAGGGTACCGAGAAAGAGACTACGTCACTTATAATCACTCTAAAATGAACGATACACGATGCTGAAACACTACTTCCGCCAACTCGGCTTATAAAACGGAATATGGATAGTCTCAGGGCTCGGTTAAATCCGGCCCGGGATTGTTTTGAGATCTGTTCTCGATAAAACTCGTATCAAATTCATTCAAGGAAAATTTAAACAGGCTTTTTAAAAAGGGGAGTGAAAGGTAATGATTAAAAGATATTATTATTGGGGGAGTTTACTTTTGATGGGAGGACTGTGCCTGTCGGCTTGTGGTAATAAAAATCCGGGGGTGAGTAAGGAGGAGCTGCGGAGGGAGTTTGCTAAAAGTGCAACTCCGGCGGCCGGCGTGGAAGACTCGCTTGCCGGATGGGGAGATAACGATTCTCTACAGGTATTTCCGGAAGACTATCAGGCCCCTTCCGGAATTAAATATGATTCTCACATCACAGATCATGGAATGATTGTTTTGAACGTGGAGTCTGCATTGCGAAACGTTCGCCCAATGAAACTGACTGATCTCGGGCAGCAGGTGCAATACAGGATCATGGAAGCCAATGATGATTGGACATCCCTGATTGCTGCCGGTGATGATTTTCTGATGCCTGATGAAGAGGGTGTGTGGCTGTTGGATAAGGACCTGAGGAAGAAACGACTGCTTATTCGCTCGGATTTACAGGTGATACACACGCCGGGCGGTGGCGTCGGAATAGGAGGGGGACACTTGATGCAGAACTTTTATTATGATTCTGAAAGGAAACAATTACGCTTTACGTGCTATAATACAGATAAACGGAGGTCTTATCTGGTAGTCGCCTCTTTGACCGGACTGATGGCTTCTTCTCAGCCGGCGGAGCTTAAGACATTCCGAAACAGACTGCCTATAGGAAACAGCTATCTGTTTTCAATGCCCGGAGGATACGGAATGGCGGTAAGACATTCGGATGAACTCTATACATTCGGGATGAAGGGGGATACTCTCTGTCACTTTGTTTTGGGAAATTCCGAACGTTATAAACCTCGTCTTTTTGAGGCTGAACGGGACATTGTGTATCATGTGGGAGGAAGAACACTGTTTTATCATGCATACGGCAATAAGATCTACAGGGTGAAGGATGCCTCGACACTGGAGGTCGTTTATAAACTTGATTTCGGTTCATTATCCCGCATTACAGGGGCCGACGTGGCTAGAGGGGGCAATGTGCGGAGTTCATATTTTGTAACTTCGTGTATGGAGACGGATCATTTCCTCTTTTTGAATGTCGATAAAGGGTACGATAGTGAAAATGCCCGTAGGAAGGGGGAAGTGCAACTTTATTCTTTGGTCTATGACAAGCGGAACGGAGAGTTTTTTTCTTTGCCGGAAGTTACCGGTGGGGGACATCCGGAATCACCGCTGATAGCTGCCGGTCTACAAGGAGATTTACCCTTCTGGCCCAACTTGAATCTGAATGGGGATCCTGCTTTTGTTGTCGGAAAAGCTGTTTTGGAAAAATACTATCCGATACAGCTGCGGGGAAATGACAAGCTTGGAGAGTTTAATGAAACCGATCTGATTTTGATGACCGTTAAATAAGTTGACCGCTATGATGATAAACCATTATTTTAAAGTTGCTCTTCGTCTGATCAAACGGAGCTTTCTGTTTTCAAGCATTCATATACTTGGATTTGTATGGGGGATGGCAGCGGCTTTCCTTATCTACTTGTGGGTGATAGATGAATTTACTTTTGAAGATCACAATCCGGATGCAGGTAGAATTTTCAGGGTGATTGAAGCGAATTGCTCCGAAAGCGGAGAGGTGACTGAAAATCCTTATACTTCGAAACTTCTGGCAGATGCTTTCCGTAAAGAGTTTCCGCAGGTGGAAGAAGCCACTTATCTTGGGAATGTCGATATGACTTCTTTGAGGTCGGGTGATAAATTTTTGTCACTCAATTGGATGCGTGTGGATACGGCCTTTTTTGATGTTTTCCATTTTCCTGTGGTAGAGGGAGATCCCGGCAGGCTGAAATCGGGATTCAATCACATCGTTTTGTCTGAGACGCTGGCTAAAAAGTTTTTTGGGAATGAACCGGCGGTGGGGAAAGAAGTAATGTATAACAGAGGAATGGATGGCGAGTCGGTATTGAGGATCGTAGGAGTGGTGAAAGTACCCCGTAAAAGCCATATTCAGTTTGATGCGATTGTAGGGCAGTCTTTTTTTGATAAGATAGATGTCAACATCGTGCGGATGTCTTCTCCTTGGGATGTTCGGGATGCGATGGTGTATGTGAAAATGCGTCCCGGGACATCTGTGTCCGACTCCGACCGGGTGCGGATGAGTCGTATACTGAGTAAACACACACATACGGAACGTCTGCTCCGTTTCCAACCGCTCAGGGACATTCATTTAAAGACCGATTTTGCTGATATTTCCGTTAAGAATCATGGTAGTATGGCCTCCATCTATCTGTTTATAATCTTGGCCGTATTGATTATATTTATGGGAGCGTTCAATTTCACCACTTTGTCGACTGCACGTGCCGCATTACGATATAAAGAGATCGGAGTGCGTAAGGTGACGGGGGCCAAGCGGAAAACGCTGATCGTTCAGTTTCTTTCTGAAAGTTTGGTGCAAGCATTCATTTCGTTGATATTGGCGCTGGCCTTGACCGAACTGCTGTTGCCGGTCTTTAATCGGATAATGGATAAGGACATCACGTTGCAGGCAAGTTGGAGTGTGTTAGTCTACGTTGTTTTGGGCATTATCGGTGTGGGATGCCTTTCGGGCAGCTATCCGGCATTCTATCTTTCGGCGGTTAACCCTTTGATTGCTTTTAAAGGAGGACAGAAGAACGGGAAAAAGGGGGGCTTGATACGGGGGCTGCTCTGTGTGCAGTTTGTCATAGCAATCACGTTGTTGCTGTGTACCGGTATTGTGTTTAAACAACTGAACTATTTGCAAAACAAGGACCTGGGATTGGAAAAAGAAAATGTTGTTTCCATTTATACAGGTCTGTGGTATAATGTGGACGGGTTCAAGCAGGAAATATTAAAGAATCCGAATGTACGCAGCGTCTCGATGGGAGCTGAAATTACTGATTATCTGGAAGGGGACAAAAGTCAGGGGGATGTATTGAGGTGGACTGACGAAAGAGGAGAGACTGACTCTTTACGAATGATGTGTATTTGGGCGGATGGTGATTTTGTGAATACATTCGGATTAAAACTTCTGAAAGGAGAGGGTTTGAAGGCGGATGGAGGAGCCTACTTCAGTGGCACGTACGATTTTCCGGTGATTATTAATGAAGCGGCCCGGAAGGCTATGAAGGTAGCAGATCCGATAGGTATGGAGATAAGCGGAGGGTTTGGAGTAGGCACAAATAAAAAACGGATTGTAGGAGTGGTACAGGATTTCAATTTCCAGTCGTTGCGACAGAAGATAAAGCCGGCATATTTGATGTATAGTCCCGAATGTTTGGGGAATATACATATCAAAATAGCTCCGGAACATAAACAGGAAACCTTGAACTTCATACAAAAGAAGTTTGAGGAGATGGCCCCCTTTTTCATAAAGGAGTTTAAATATAAGTTTTTCTCAGATGCTTTAAACCGGAACTATGAACAAGAGAGACAACAGAGCCGGATGTTACTTGCGTTTACGATCCTTGCCGTTGTGATTGCCATGATGGGAGTCTTCGGATTGGTAACGCTGTCCACCCGGCAGCGAACGAAGGAAATAGGGATTCGAAAAGTGAATGGAGCACATTCCGGTGGGATCGTAAAAATGTTCTGTCTGGAATATCTGAAATGGGGGGGCATTGCTTTCGTGCCGGCTTGTCCGTTGGGTTATCTTTTTATGTATCACTGGCTGGGTGAATTTGCTTACCGGACTACTATGAGCTGGTGGCTGTTTTTGGGGGGCGGACTGATTATTGCGGGGATTACGTTATTAACTGTTATCGGACAAACCTGGCGGACGGCTTCACAGAATCCGGTGAGATCATTGAGATATGAATAATAAATAGTTGGAGATTATGATAAAAGCAATTGGATTGACTAAGATATTCCGTACAGAGAGTGTACAGACTATTGCATTGAATGAAATCAGTATCGATATATCGGAAGGCGAATTTGTAGCTATAATGGGACCCTCAGGATGTGGCAAATCGACCTTGCTGAATATACTGGGACTATTGGACAATCCGACTTCCGGTGAGTTGTGGTTCATCGGTAAAGAAGTTTCCCGCTACTCGGAAAATGATCGTACAGACATGCGGAACGGCAATATCGGCTTTGTATTTCAGAGCTTTAACCTGATAGATGAACTGACTGTATTTGAGAATGTAGAATTACCGTTGCTATATGCCGGTGTGCCGGTTCGTGAGCGTGTAGATCGAGTGAATAAAGCGTTGGAAAGGATGCAGATAAGCCATCGTACGGAGCATTATCCTCAACAACTTTCCGGAGGTCAACAACAGCGTGTGGCTATTGCCCGGGCTATTGTGACGAACCCGAAAATTATATTGGCTGACGAACCGACGGGTAACCTCGATTCTACCAATGGCAACGAGGTGATGCTTTTATTGAAGGAGTTAAATAAAGATGGAGCTACAGTCGTGATGGTAACTCACTCTGAAGAAAATGCCCGGGAGGCAGGCCGTATTGTGCGGATGATGGATGGTTGTATCCTGACGGAGAACAGACGATGAAAAGTTTTGAACGATGAATGATCACCGCCGATCATTCATCGTTCAGAACCTTTCATCGTTTCAATTCATATCCCAGCATCATGCCGTCATAGCTATCTGCCAATGAACTGATGGCTTTGAGGGTGGCACTGCTGCTCTTACTGGATAAGAAAGTGATTAGCTTCAGCAATTTGTCTGCTTCGAACAGAAGGTCCATCTGCTGAGTGGTATAATTGACTTTTGCATTCATGGGGATTAATTTCATATACCTCAGGTGGAGCATCTGGGTGCCGGCATCGTAAGAGTAGGTTCCGTTCAGCTTGCGTTTGCCTAAAGTGCTTACGAAAGTACTGTCCGCATTGAATGTAAAACTCAGTTGCCCTTCTTTAATGCCGACTTTGGCCAGCTGTTCGTCCAGCTTTTGTTCGGCAGCGGAAGCAGCGACTGTTCCTCCGGCTTTCTTCAGCAGGTTTTCAGACTCGAACTCAATGGCCGAGCCGGTATAACGCCAGGTCCCGGTCATATCCACTGTTTCGGTATGTCCTGTGACAGCGTTGACAACTTTGGAGATATTGTCTTTATTGAATAAGTCCTTGATAGATTGTGCACGGTTTACGGTCGGTACAAGCAGTAGTGTGATAAGAACTGCGAATGATAATAGTTTTCTTTTCATTTGATATCCTTGTTTTTATTTTGAATTAAGTTCTTTATTGATTGACTCGATGTAGTTTAACACCTCTGTCCTGCCAAGGCGCTCTTCTGATGAAGTGATGAAATAGGGAGGGAGTTCTTCCCATTGTTTCCGTAATTCTCTCAAGTAAGCGCTGATATTTATTTTGAGTCGTCCCCCTTTCAGTTTGTCTGCTTTGGTGAAGATAATGGCAAAAGGAATGCCGTTCTCACCCAGCCATTCCATGAATTCAAGATCTATTTTCTGGGGTTCCAGACGGCTGTCTATCAATACGAATAGATTGGTCATCTGTTCGCGTTCGAGGATGTAATCTTCGATGATGGTGCGTATCTGTTCCTGTCCTTTCTGACCTCGTCTGGCATATCCGTATCCGGGTAAGTCAACCAGGTACCAGCTGTTGTTGATCAGAAAATGATTGATAAGCATGGTCTTACCGGGAGTAGCGGAAGTCATGGCCAGCCCCTTTCGTCCGGTCAGCATATTGATGAGGCTGGATTTTCCTACATTGGATCGGCCGATAAAGGCATATTCGGGGAAAGTGCCTGCCGGACATTTCTTCACGTCCGTATTACTAATTACAAATTCAGCATTGGTTATTTCCATATTTCTTGTTGGTTTTAAAATTCATTTTTTAGTTGTTTCTTTGATACGATCCACATTCCTGCAAAAGTAAGGATGCCGTTCAGCATCAATAATTCGTATCCGAACTGATAGCCGGTTTCCTGCCGGGCAAATCTATCGGCCGCGTAACAAATCAGTGGTGAAGCTATCGCAATGAACGGTACCCATCGGTCGTTTGTTTTTCGTTGGGTGAATAATCCGAAAGCAAACATTCCCAGAAGAGGTCCGTATGTATAGGAGGCTATGATGTAAATAGCATCGATGACGCTTTGGTTATTCAATGCATCGACAAGGCAGATAAAGAAAATAAGTAGGACGGATAGTCCTATATGTACCCGGTTTCGTTTTCTACGGGCTTCTTCTTCTGTGTCTTTGCCTGTGTCGAGCAAGTCGATGCAAAAGCTCGTTGTCATGGCGGTTAAGGCTGAATCCGAATTGCTGAAAGCGGCGGCAATGATACCGATTGTAAATAGGATAAGTACTCCTTCGCCCAGATAACCCTGGGTAGCAAACAGCGGCAGGATGTCGTCACCGGCAGCCGGAAGTTCCAACTGCATCTCTTGAGCAAGGACCAGTAATAAAATGCCAAGGCCCAGAAACAGCAGGTTGAGCGGAGCGAATGCAAAGCCATAACAATACATGTTCTTCTGCGCGTCACGCAGACTACGGCAGGAAAGGTTTTTCTGCATCATATCCTGATCGAGTCCGGTCATGACAATAACAATAAAAATCCCACTTAGAAACTGTTTGAAGAAATTCTGGCGCGACATCCAGTCATCAAATACAAAGATGCGACTGTGTTCATTGCTGCTGATTGTTTGTATAATTCCGCTGAAGTCAAGATTTAACTTTGCAGTGACAAAAACAAGGATGCTGATCAGTGCGGCGATCAGGCAGAAAGTCTGTAAAGTATCCGTCCAGACAATTGTTTTAATGCCACTTTTGTGAGTGTATATCCATACTAAAGCTACCGATCCGGCAGCAATACTCCAGAATGGGATACCCATATCACGAAATACGTAGGTATATAGAATCAGACAGACAAGGTATAGTTTTGCAGCTGTGCCCAGCATACGCGAAAGAAGGAAAAAAGAGGCTCCTGTACGGTAGGCACGCTTTCCGATACGGGTATCCAGATAAGTGTATATACTGGTCAGGTTGAGTTTATAGTAGAGTGGGAGGAGTATATGGGCGACAGCCAGATAACCGAAGAAAAAGCCGAATACGGTTTGCATATACGTCATATCCATCGCCTTTACCATGCCCGGTACGGATACAAAGGTTACTCCCGAAATAGATGCGCCAATCATTCCGAAAGCAACGACGTACCATGGAGACTGGTTTTCTCCTTTAAAAAACGCTGCATTCGAACCTCCTTTCCGTCCGGTGATACGGGCTATCAGCAAGAGAATGGCAAAGTAGCATACAATAGTGGCAAGTATCATCATAACGAGCGCAAAGGTAACACTTATTTTGCAAACGATGATTGCTAATTAAAATTTGATATTTGTCTTTGAAGGCATATCCCATCAAAAGGCCACCCAGTATAGGTGTCAGAGTGCCGAGTGTTATTAACAGATTTCCATCGCCATTAGGATCGAATACGATGTTCATGATGGCATAGACAGGGACAATGCCGGCTAATAGTACAAGAATTGTGACAAATTTTTGATATTGTTTTCATGATAGTTAAGCGCTTGATAATTAGTACGGCAAAATTAAACAATAATAGTGGATAAAGGATAGCTCAAATACCGGCTTGGGACAGAATGTTTTTTCCGGAGTGGTTTTGAATTCACCACGGATCACATGGATTAACACGGATTCTTTAATCTAATTCTCAATGAAATAAATTATTTGTCTGTGTTACGTGTAATCTGTGGTGAGACCTATCCAGTTCTATTATATGATGAAAATGTTTCCTCCAAATACAAATGTAGAAACTTAATTCTCCAATAGTTCTTTCATGGCCTTTTCCTCTTGTCGGATACGTATAGCGAGCAAACAAGCGTAGATAGGGAGTCCAATGAGTAATGTATACCAGGCATTGCAGAGTAAAGCAACTCCAATTAGTTCAGGTATGATATTCAGATAGTAATTGGGGTGTCTTACTGTTCTGAAAAGGAAGCTTTTTTCAATGCGATGATCGGGAATGATATAAAGTTTTACTGTCCATACATCATGGAGTTTATAGATCACATAGAATAGCATAGCATAAGCAAAGCCCATTATAAAAACACCACAAACAGAGAAGTAGTTGAAGGTAGTTCCCGAAGTGTATGCTTCATAGAGGGCCGAAAAATAGTAGACGATATGTGCTAATGTCAGTAATAGCGAATTAACTTTACCATATTGTACCGCTCCACTTTTCAGAAGACGTTTCTCGTTACGAATGGAGTAGGATAAGGAAAGTAATCTGAGTACAAAAAAGGCAATAAATGTAATAATGATATTTTGCATCGTTTTATTTTTTGAGGGATAAGATATATTTTATTTTCTTTCTTAGAACTTATGAAGGAATACCCAAGAGGGCGATTGAACCGGAATTCAGTTCATTTCGGAATAGTTATAAATCGGAGGAGCATAATAAGTTTCAAGAACTGGTTAAGAAATATGGTTTCTATCCTGAGTTGTGCGATACCTGTAGAAAAGGGAATCTACTGAAGATAAAATCAAAAAGGCGGTTTTATAAGTCACTCTGTGGGGGCATGACCCGCGATTTGCTTATAAAACCGTTTTTCGTTTATAAAGGCTTAAGTTTCAACTCGATTTGTGTAACTGAACCTGGGCGTACGGTACGTCCTGCAGACCATATTTCATAATTTTCTGTACCACTGCCATATTGGACAGCGAAAGTGAAAAATCGGTCTTTGTTTGATTCGAACCACTTATCATAAGTAAAAATGAAAGTGGCAACTCCGGTGGAGTTAGTTAATGCATATGCCGTAGGAGTTGTTCGATTGTCTTTTTTGAACTCTTCATAAGTCTTTTCATCGAACATTTGCACAATTTCGTTGGGCAGAGGTTTACCATCAGCACTGACTACAGTAACTGTTACCTGCGCATCATTTTTGTTTTCATCATCGTTGCTACAGGAAATTAACATCAAACTAAAGAGCGTAAATAAGTAGAAAGTTGTCTTTTTTAAGTCCATAAATTTAGTTTTTTAGCTATAATAACAAAAATGTAGACTTGATTGTTCAACAATCAAGAGACGACTGTATTGTTGTAGCAGGAGCAATGAACAAGATGACCGATAAATAGCCTATTTTATTAACAGCTGATTTGCCATTTATAAAATATGCGTATCTTTGTACTCCATAAAGTATACAGTGGCTTTATGGGGTTGGAGTCCTTTCTATAATAGGTTTACAACTTTTTATACTGGTATATACTTTATTGATAATTAAATAGATATACTTGTTTGTACATGAATCAACAATATCCATCGACGTTACTTGAAAAGGCCGTCGGAGAGTTTTCTAAATTGCCGGGTATCGGACGGAAAACAGCTATGAGACTGGTGCTTCACCTGTTGCGTCAGGATACCTCTGTGGTGGAAGCTTTCGGAAGTTCTATTATAACTTTAAAGCATGAGGTGAAATATTGCAAGGTGTGTCATAATATATCTGATACGGAAACTTGTCAGATTTGTGCAAATCCGCAGCGGGACGCGTCTATGGTCTGCGTAGTGGAGAATATACGGGATGTGATGGCCGTAGAGGCCACTCAACAATATCGTGGGTTGTACCATGTTTTGGGGGGGGTGATTTCACCGATGGATGGGGTAGGACCGGGCGATCTGCAGATAGAAAGTCTGGTGCGCCGGGTAGCCGAAGGGGGAATAAATGAAGTGATTCTTGCTCTAAGCACAACCATGGAAGGGGATACCACGAATTTTTATATTTACCGCAAACTTGAGAAAATGGGTGTCAAATTGAGCGTACTTGCCCGTGGGGTATCCATTGGTGACGAGCTGGAATACACAGACGAGATAACGTTGGGTAGAAGTATTGTGAACCGTACGACTTTTACCGGAACCGTTTAAAAGGAAACTTACCATTAACTGATAATCATTATATATAAATGGAAGAGCAAATAAAACGCATTGTGAAAAGCCAGAAGGTACAGTATATTTCTTTTTGGATTATTCCGTTATTGTTGGTGCTATTGGGAGAAGCCGGCGTGTTGCCTGTAGGAATAAAAGCAGACAATGTACGGGCTGTTTATGTTTTCGAAACAGTAGGTATTTTGATGACTGCCGTCTGTATACCTCTTTCTCTTAAACTATTTAGTTTTGTTCTGACAAAGAAAATAGATCAGCTGACGTTTCCGGTGGCCTTGAGCCGTTATATGCTTTGGGGGGCTGTTCGGCTGGCTTTACTGGAATTTGTAGTGGTGTTTAATCTGGCCGGTTACTACTTTACACTTAGTAGTACAGGTGCGTTATGTGCACTTATAGGACTGACAGCCTCTTTTTTCTGTCTTCCGGGAGAAAAAAGATTGCGTGCCGAACTGCATATCGATAAAGAATAAATGATGAAGCAATCTTTCTTAGCCAACGAGCGAATATATCTCCGTGCAGTGGAACCGGAGGATTTGGATCTTATGTACGAAATGGAAAATGATCCTTCTATGTGGGATATCAGTAGTTTTACAGTTCCCTATTCGCGTTTTGTACTCAAACAGTATATTGAAGGATCGCAAAGTGACATGTTTGCCGATAAACAGTTGCGGCTGATGATTATGCGTCGGAAAGATAATTGTACTTTGGGTACGGTCGATATAACTGATTTTGTACCTTTACATTCAAGAGGGGCAGTCGGAATTGCCGTTCACAGCAATTATAGACAGGAGGGGTATGCTTCCGATGCATTGAAACTGCTTTGTGAATATGCTTTCAACTTTTTATTTATAAAACAATTGTATGCCCATATAGCTGTGGATAATGAACCCAGTTTGCGATTGTTCAATTCTTGTGGATTTACCCAATGTGGAGTATTGAAAGAATGGCTGTTAACACACGAAGGTTATAAAGATGCCGTGCTTGTGCAATGTATGAATCCCAAACGATGATTTTAGTTTAAAGAAGGAACTTGCGGGAAGCGGGACCAGGTTTCATACTTGCTGCCCAATTTCCCTAAGGCTTCCTTCCACATACCTTTTATATCTTCATTCATTAAGTAGGTATTTTCTTCTTTTGAAATAATCCAGGTATTCTCCTTTATCTCCTGAATCAGTTGTTCGCATTCCCAGCCGGAATATCCGAGGAAAAAGCGTATCTTTCCTTTTATAGGGTTTCCTTGTAAAATGTATTTCTTGATAGCATCGAAATCTCCGTTGAGATATAATCCATTGTTGATCGGAAGGGTTCCGGGTATTTCGTGTAAAGTATGCAGATAAAACAAAGTGTCAGTTCCGATAGGACCTCCTTTGTGTAACGGAATATCTTCTATATATTTAAATTCTTTAATGATATCATTGAGCATCAATGGGAGTGGTTTATTTATAATCAATCCCATACTTCCTTCTTCAGTATGATCAACAAGCAATACTACTGACCTTCCGAAAGTTACATCGTGGAGGAAAGGCTCTGATATCAGAATCTTTCCTCTCGACGGCATTACATTATTCGATTGTATCTTAAATATGTCAGTATTGATGTTCATGCCCCTAATTTAAAGATTTATTTTACACGAACAAACAATATTCCTCTTTTTTTCGATTTAGTGTGCTCTTTTTAAGATATAGGATGATTTTCGGCAAATAACTTCATTCTTTCATCCAGTTGAGCATATTGGTGCTCTTTGATAAAGGAAGTGCATGCACGTAATCCTTGTTGTTGGCTACCTGTAGTAACCAAGGAAATTGCACTGACCCCATAATACATCAACTCTTTTGCCAGCTCTCCACTTGTCATTCCCGGATAGCCTATGGTGAAATAGAAACCGTCGGCAACAGGATCTTCAAGATCTTTGTCGTATACCAGATGGAATCCGTAACGCAAGAATATTTCTTTCAATTTACGGGCGCGTTCACCATATATCCTCACTTCGTTCAGGAAATTGTATTTACCTTCGTTCGCTGCTTTCATCATAGCTGCCATGGCGAATTGTGCCGAATGGCTCGTCCCTGAAGAGAGGGCATAAAGCACACGATGGATAAATACAGTGCCAAAAGTACCGCCTCCGTAGCGTTTATCGAATCCGGGATAATGGCGATGGTATAATTTATCAGAAATACAGCTGACACCAATACGTTGGCCTGCATAACTGAAGGCTTTGGAACCGGATATAAGCAAAATATAATTATCTGTATAGTGTGCCACCGAAGGCTGATAAGGTGCATGATACGGAGTACTCAGATCTTGGCGGAAGTCCATGGCAAAATAAGCTAAATCTTCAAGGACGATTACATCATATTGGGTGGCTAGTTCACCGATGATCTTCAGTTCTTCATCTTTTAAACAGATCCAGCTGGGGTTATTCGGATTTGAGTATATAACAGCTGAAATATTTCCTTTTTTCAGGTAGCTCTCGAGTTTTTCTTTTAATTTGTCTCCCCGATAATCGTATACATCAAATGTCTCGTACTTCTGTCCCATGACCACCAATTGCTGCTTTTGGACCGGAAAGCCAGGATCTATGAACAGAATAGTATCTTTTTTTTCATCACATTGACTGCAAGTAAGGAAAGATGCGAAAGTACCTTGCATGGATCCCGTGACAGGTACGCAACCTTCCGGTTTGAGATCTATATCGATAAATGCTTTTATAAATTTGGAGGCTTCCGATTTTAGTTCCGGTAGTCCATTAATATCGGGATACAAACTGGCTATTCCATTTTGCAATGCTTCTATCTCGGCTTTTACTCCTACAGTAGAAGGGGGGAGACCCGGTACGCCCATTTCCATTTTTATAAATTCGACTCCGGATGCTGTTTCTGCTTTAGCTGCTATGGCTTTTACTTCACGAATGGTTGCTTTTGAGAAATCTGTAATTTGAAATTCTTCGATAGTTTCATCAATAAGATGCCGTTTGATAGGTGTATCTTTCATGTTTCTTTTTGTTGCTTTATAAATTGTGTCACAAAGATAGATATAATCTACTTATAATCAACAAATGAATGAGAAAGATGAAAAAAATCTTTCTCAGCTATTGCAGATATAAAAAAAACAGCTACCTTTGCAACCGCAATCGAGAGAGATAGCAATTAAGAAATGAAATTCTGGTGCGTTAGTTCAGTTGGTTAGAATACATGCCTGTCACGCATGGGGTCACGGGTTCGAGTCCCGTACGCACCGCGAAAGCAAATTAAGAACAAATATTTAGCACTGATATTCAATATATTAGTGCTTTTTTTATGTTCTTATCTTTGCTATACTTTTAAAAATAGTGTGCATAATGTGCGACCAACTATTAGTAACCCGTGCGACCAATCCATGCGTAACATTCATGTGTCATAAGTGTTTGATTTGATGAATGTTATATATTAGTTGTCCGTAAGGCTGCTCGTTCCATTGAAATGGTAATAAATATCGTATTCAGATTGCGTAGCTGGAAAAGTCTGTATTTCTGATAGCATCTGATGAAAATTCTGTATCCGAACAATAAGAATATCGGTTGTTTGTTGTTTTGTATGACAGGATACAAGGAAAGAACGGTATTTTCTTGAATCCCTGCTAAAGAGCGTCCGGACTGCTACCCATACCTAGGGGATATGTCATCATGTACTGTCCCTCCCTTTTTGTTAATTTATTAACCGATATTCATTAGGAGCAAACCCCATTATCTTCTTAAAAAGAAAACTGAAATATTGTATCGAAGGAAATCTGAGCTCATGCACTATTTCGAGGATTCGGGTATAAATATCCGTAAATCGTATACAAGCCGACTTATCCAATCGCGGTAAATTTGCAATCAGAAAATGAACAATGAAAAAATAGAAGATTATGGATCGCAGAAATTTCTTAAGGACGGCATCAAGTTTTGCACTACTCGCGGCCGGAGCTACAACGGGTGTTTCCCGTGTGTTTACCGAATCCCCTATCTCTTCTTTATCAGGAAATTTATCTGATAAAAATACGCCAAATGCGGACGATACGATGGAGTATCGCAAGCTCGGAGAGCTGGACGTATCAGCTATTGGTCTGGGTTGTCTGCCAATGGTGGGATATTACGGTGGGAAGTACGACAAAAAGGATATGATCGCTCTGATTCGCCGGGCATACGACAAAGGTGTCACTTTTTTCGATACGGCGGAGGTTTATGGCCCTTACACCAGCGAAGAGTGGGTCGGCGAAGCACTCGCTCCGTTTCGCGACAAAGTGAAAATCGGAACGAAGTTCGGCTTCGGTGTCGAGGAGAAACAACCGACTGCTATCAATAGCCGTCCCGATCATATTCGTCGGGCGGTGGAGGGCTCTTTGAAACGCCTGCATACTGACCATATCGACCTCTTGTATCAACACCGTGTCGATCCGAAAGTGCCGATGGAAGAGGTGGCCGGAACTGTCAAGGATTTGATGCAGGAGGGCAAAGTGCTGCATTGGGGGCTGTCGGAAGCGAGTGCCCGTTCCATCCGTCGGGCGCATGCCGTCTGCCCGCTTTCCGCCGTGCAGAGCGAGTATGCCATTTGGTGGCGGGAGCCTGAAACCAAAATCTTCCCGACATTGGAAAAACTCGGTATCGGCTTCGTGCCTTATTGTCCGCTGGGGCGTGCGTTTCTCACCGGGATAATCAATGAAAACAGCCGTTTCTACGAGGGAGACCGGCGTTGGAACTTGCCGCAATTCACGCCCGAAGCTTTGAAGCACAATATGCCGCTTATCGCCTTGGTTCGCAAATGGGCCGAGCGCAAGGGAGTGACACTCGCGCAATTCGCTTTGCTATGGATGTTATCTCGCAAATCGTGGATTGCTCCGATACCCGGAACGACCAATCCGGCACACTTGGATGACCTGCTCGGTGCGGGAACGGTCCGTCTCTCAGCTTGGGAGATGGAGGAGTTTGATAAGGAGTATGCCAAAATCGATTTGATGGGGCATCGTGCCGATCCGTTCACCGAAAGTCAAATAGATAAATAAATCAATCATGGTAAAAATAATCTTAGGTGTTCTGTCACTGCTTGTCATGTTGTCGTGCAGCACTGCCGTGAAAGAGAACACTACACAACCCGATATAATGGAGACAAACAAGAAAAATCTCGGAAATCTGTTGGCACTCTATCCCAAACCAATGACGGTTGTCGGGGCGGAGGTCGAAGGGAAAGTAAACTGGCTTGTGGTAGGACACACGGGAGTCATCGGCCATGACCGGATACTGGTCAGCATGAGTAAAAGTCATTATACCAATCAAGGTATTAAAAAATCAAAACGACTTTCCGTCAATCTTGTGAGTCGTGAGATGTTACCGAAAGCTGACTATGTAGGAAGTGTAAGTGGTGCGACGGTCGATAAGTCGGAGGTGTTTGCTTACCATATCGGAGAGAACGATACGCCCGTTATAGACGCATCACCACTCACGATGGAGTGTGAAGTGGTGGACATTTATGAAACCGACGGTTTCGACAATTTCATTTGCGCGATAGTCAATACATACGCTGCTTCCGATGTGCTTGACAGCGATGGCAAACTCGACTATACGAAACTAAAACCCGTATTATTCGAGTTCCCGACCTACTCCTACCTTGCGACAGGAGAGATCATCGGCAAATGTCTGAATCTGGATAAGTCGGGTATGTGCGTTAAAGAGCCGATGACGACCGATGGTATCGTACGGCTGTCGAAAATAGAGGTTTATCCGCAGTATCTTGACGAGTATATGAACTATGCGACCGAGGTAGGTGAAATCTCCCTGCGTACCGAACCGGGCGTACTGACGATGTATGCTGTCGGCGAAAAGGAGAATCCCTGTAAAGTAACGATTCTCGAAACCTATGCGAGCCGTGAAGCATACGAGCAGCATATCGCTTCGGAACACTTTCAGAAGTACAAGCAGGGAACGTTGCATATGGTCAAATCGTTGGTATTGTCCGACCAGACACCGCTCAATCCGGCCAACAAACTCAATAACTTCATGCAATAGATAATGTTTTTTATTCAGGTTATTGGAATGGATTCGGAGTGTATCTACAATCATGATTGAATATCTTGAAAAACTAATTATAACGATATTATGGTATGGATTTCAAAGAATTGAATAACGGAGTAAAGATGCCGATACAAGGCTTTGGTGTCTTTCAGATACCCGATGCCACCGAGTGCGAAAGAGTTGTTACCGATGCGCTTGCCGTCGGCTATCGGCTCATCGACACCGCTTCGGTCTATGGAAATGAACGGGCGGTCGGTATGGCTATTCGGAAAAGTGGTATTCCGCGTGAGGAACTGTTCATCACGACCAAAGCATGGATTTCAGAAATGGGTTATGAACGGACATTGCGAGCATTAGACACTTCGCTCGCCCGTTTGGGATTGGATTACCTCGACCTCTATCTGATCCACATGCCTTTCGGCGACTATTACGGAGCATGGCGGGCTATGGAAAAACTTTATGCGAAAGGACGTGTGCGGGCTATCGGGGTATGCAATTTCGAGCCGGACAGATTGCTGGATTTATGCCATAATGCTAATGTTATTCCGGCGGTCAATCAGATAGAGGTGCATCCTTATACTCCGCAAACCGATGCGATACGGACCATGCAGGAACTCGGTATACAAGCAGAGGCATGGGGGCCTTTGGCCGAAGGACGGAACGGATTGTTCACGGACGATATTCTGACCGGTATCGCTCGCAAATATGATAAATCGGCAGCACAGGTCGTACTGCGCTGGCACTTACAGCGCGGAGTTGTCGCCATTCCCAAATCGGTACATCGGCAGCGGATGCAAGAGAATTTCAACATCGGGGATTTCATGCTGACACCGGAGGATATGGCCGCAATTGCTTCCATGAATACGGGATACAATATGATTCTCGATCTACACGCTCCGGAAGAAGTACAGCGACTCTATGGTATTGAGTGTCCTGCATGACAGACATTTTCTCGATTTTTCTGAAGTTCCGGTAATCGATAAGGTTATCGGAACTTTCGTTCCCTTATATCTCTACTGTATTCCGAGAGAGTCTGTCCGGTCTGTTTTTTGAATATACGACTTAAATGTTGCGGGTATTCGAACCCCAAGTCATAAGCGGTCTACGTGATTTGTTCTCCGTTGATAAGTTTACTTTTGGCCATATCGATGATATGACAACGGATGTGCTCTCCGGCTTCATTGGACTGATAAGAAAAGAAAGAGAAGTCTTTGATGTGATTACCCAACGGAGTTCCATGCAACAAGTCCGGAGAGAAGAGTAACGCCCATCCCTTTATAAAGTGCATAGACTGAAAATTGGCTGTGCGTATGCGAGATGGGCGTGACGGTATCGTAATCTATCACGCTGACCAAAGGATGCTGGTCGGCATGTCCTATAAAAGTGTTTCCTGACAGGAACCATACTGACAGGTTGTGGGGCAGAACTTCCAACAACGGACAAACGGCTCAAACGGCCGATACACTGCCTGCCATTCTCCGTGTCGTGCTGAACAACGGGATAGAGATGCCGCAGTTGGGTGTCGGCACGTTTACTCTCAAGGAGACTGCCGCAGAGTGTGTGAAACACGCCATCGGACTGGGATACCGTTTGGTCGATGCGGCGCAAGGCTACGACAACGAGGCCGAAGTGTGGTACGGAATCAAGGAAAGCGGTATCGGCCGGAGTGAAGTGTTCATTATTTCGAAAGTCTCTCCCGATGCCGTACGTAGCGGAAAGGTACGCGAGTCGCTCGACCGGACTATTGAAGCATTCGGGGGAACGTATGTTGACCTGATGCTGATTCATTGGCCGGTAGCCAGAAAGGTCAAGGGGAGATGGAGAATCATGGAAAAGTATGTCGATGTGGGGAAGATCCGTGCCATCGGGGTGAGCAACTTCAATCCGCATCATGTGGACGAATTGCTGGCATACGCTCGTATCAAGCCTGTCGTCAACCAGATCAAGATTCATCCCTACATGGAACATCAGGAGGTCGTGGGCAACACTTTTGCCAAAGGTATTCAAGTTCAGTGATGGCCCCGTTGGGACAGGGTAAGATCAATGAAATCTACGATGACGAAGTATTGCAGTATATCATCGACCGCTATCACAAGACGGTACGCCAAGTGGTATTGCGCTTTCAGATCCAGTCGGGTATGGTTATTATCCCAAAAACGACACACATCGAACGTATGAAGGAAAATCTCGAAATGTTCGATAACGAAATGGAGATACTGCGGGCCCTTGACAAAGGACAGCCCCTTATCGGGAATCCCCAAAATCCAGATTTTGTTTCTTCTTCGGTCAATTGGTAACTTCATTCAATCGTTTGGACCAAAGAGCCGGTATCGGAATAATATAATCCACTACTACACGTTAAAACAAAGTTATATTAGGCTTTAGGCAATTTGTGAAGGAATAGGCAACAAGCATAATCCGTAATTTGGGTATGAATACCGGGAATTCGTCTACAAAGCATGTGGCAGATACCATCTATTTTTGCATCAGAGAGATAAAATATTACCTCACCATTACAAGGTGAACTTCAGAACAAAGTAGTTTGAGCCTTGAAGCAAAGTTGTTATGGAGGGTGCTTCGTACTTTTGCGTTGTTACAAGTTGAATATGAATAATAATTAAAAATAAGGAAAGTATGAAAGTAATATCAAATGCAGAATTCGGAGGTGAAAGACCTTTGTTCGAATCACATGACTTACGTTTGGAGAATGTAATTATCCGTGCCGGAGAATCAGCCATCAAGCAATGCAGCAACATCGAAGCCGTTGATTGCCGGTTCGAGGGAAATTATCCCTTCTGGCACGTGCACGGTTTCGTTATCGACCGTTGTTTCTTCGATGTCGGCGGGCGTTCGGCTCTGTGGTACTCCGATAATCTGAAAATGACGAACACACGCATCGACGCCCCCAAGATGTTCCGCGAGATGCACGACATCGAAATTGAGAACGTAGAGATAAAAGATGCTGACGAAGTGTTCTGGCGTTGCAAGAATTTGGACATCAAAAATCTGAAACTGCATGGTGGCACTTATCCGTTCATGTTCAGCAGCAATATCCGCATAGACGGATTGGAGAGTGACAGTAAATACGTATTCCAGTACGTGAAGAATGTGGAACTGCGCAATGCCAAAATCACCACGAAAGATGCCTTTTGGGAAGTGGAGAATGTGACAATCTACGATTCAGAACTCAACGGTGAATACTTGGGCTGGCATTCGCACAACCTTCGGTTGGTAAACTGTCACATTACCGGCGAGCAGCCGCTCTGCTACGCCCACGACCTCGTATTGGAAAATTGTACGTTCGGCCCCGACTGCGACCGGGCTTTCGAGTACAGTTCGGTGCAGGCGACCATCAAAGGCGCAATAGGTGGGGTGAAGAATCCGCGAACGGGCTGTATCACCGCCGAGAGCTACGGGGAGATTATCCTCGACGAGAATATCAAGGCTCCCGCCGATTGCAAGCTGAAACTCTGGGACGAGAAAACTTGTTTCACAGACTAATGCCCTTGTACATAACCTGATGGGAACAGGAAAGGGAAAGACAGATTACCTGCTATCGCTTATCCGCGAAGGGAAGCAGATGACACTGGGGCAACAGTTGAGCCTGACTGCATACCTCAGTGTCCCTGCCATTATGGCACAGATATCCTCCATCGCCATGCAGTATATCGACGCCTCGATGATAGGCAGCCTAGGTGCGAATGCCGCTGCCTCTATCGGGCTGGTCTCGACCACGACATGGCTGTTTTGGGAGCTGTGTACAGCCGCCGCAACGGGCTTCTCCGTTCAAGTAGCGCATAAGATCGGAGCCGGGGATTTCGTGGGAGCCCGAAAGATACTCCGCCAGTCGATTGCTGCCACATTGGTTTTCAGCTCATTGTTGGCGGCTGTCGGCATTTCCATCAGTGGTATGCTTCCCGGCTGGTTGGGCGGTGATGAAGCAATACGGAGCGATTCATCCCTCTACTTTTGGATATTTGCACTTTTCCTTCCTGCCTTGCAGTTGAATTTCCTTGCGGGTGGCATGTTGCGATGCAGTGGAAATATGCGTGTGCCCAGTATGCTGAACGTGCTGATGTGTCTTCTGGATATCGTGTTCAACTTCTTCCTGATTTTCCCTTCGAGGCAGGTGGAATGGTTAGGGGTGGAATTTACCGCTCCCGGTGCAGGCTTAGGCGTGGAGGGCGCGATATTGGGAACGGTGCTGGCCGAACTTATCACTGCCGGAGGTATGATGTGGTATCTTTGCCATCGCTCGCCCATGTTGAGACTATCCGGAGAATGGGGAAGTTTCCTACCTCGAAAAGAGACGCTGCGTAAAGCTTTCCGCATCTCCCTGCCGATGGGATTCGAGCACATGACCATTTGCGGGGCGCAGATTGCAACGACGGTGATCGTCGCTCCACTCGGTATCATCGCCATTGCCGCCAACTCGTTCGCCATCACTGCCGAAAGTCTCTGCTATATGCCAGGCTACGGTATCTCGGAGGCTGCCACGACGTTGGTCGGTCAGAGCCTCGGAGCGAACCGTATCCGGTTGCTCCGTCGTTTCGCCAATATTACCGTCTGGTCGGGAATGTTGATTATGGGTGTCATGGGAGCATTGATGTATATGGCAGCTCCACAAATCATCGGAGTGATGACTCCCGTGGAGGAAATCCGCACGTTGGGAATCGAGATTCTGCGGATAGAAGCCTTTGCAGAGCCGATGTTTGCGGCATCTATCGTTGCCTACGGTGTATTCGTAGGTGTGGGTAATACATTCGTACCCAGTCTGATGAACTTCGGCAGCATTTGGGGCGTGCGACTGACACTGGCGGCATGGCTTGCTCCCACGATGGGACTACGCGGCGTGTGGCTTGCCATGTGCATCGAGCTTTGTTTCCGGGGAGTAATCTTCCTCGCGAGACTTTGGGGCAGTAACTGGATTTATAAATTACGAATAAATAGATAAGTTATGAAATACGATTTCGATACGATTATCCCGCGTCGCGGGACGAACTCTTACAAATGGGACACTCCTGAGGAGGAAAATGTGCTGCCCATGTGGGTGGCGGATATGGATTTCCGTACTGCACCGACCATTGTAGAAGCCTTGCAAAGGCGGGTTGCACACGGCATTTTCGGTTATACCAAAGTACCCGAAACCTATTACGATGCAGTCGTCCGGTGGTTCGAGAACCGTCATCGTTGGCGGATAGATCCCCGGTGGATTATCTATACAAGCGGTGTCGTACCGGCTCTGTCGGCCATTATCAAAGCCCTGACCGCACCGGGCGATAAAGTAATTGTCCAAACTCCGGCATACAACTGCTTCTATTCGTCGATTCGCAACGACGGATGCGAGCTATCGGCCAATAATCTAATTTATCGGGATGGTCGCTATATGATAGACTTCGACGACCTCGCAGCGAAAGCGGCTGATCCGAAGGCGAAAATCCTGTTACTATGTAATCCTCACAATCCGGTCGGGCGGGTCTGGACACCGGAAGAACTGCGGCATATCGGCGACATCTGTTTGCGTAACGGAGTGTTTGTTGTGGCAGATGAAATTCATTGCGAACTGACCTACGAGGGACACGACTATACGCCTTTTGCCTCTCTCTCCGAACGCTTCCAACAAAATTCCGTGACTTGCATTTCGCCAAGCAAGGCGTTCAACCTTGCCGGACTGCAAATCGCCAATATCGTCGCCTTGGACGAAGAGGTGCGTCGCCGCATCGACCGTGCTATTAACATCAACGAGGTGTGCGACGTCAACCCGTTCGGCGTGATCGCTACAATTGCCGCTTATAATGAGGGTGGCGAGTGGCTCGATGCTTTGCGAAAATACCTGCGAGGGAATTATGAATATCTATGCCATTTTTTCGCCGAAAGGCTGCCTCAATATCCCGTATTGCCGCTCGAAGGAACTTATTTGGTCTGGATAGACTGCCGGGCACTCGGTATCGGTTCGGACGCCACGACCCTGCATCTGCAAGAGCAGCAGAAGCTGATGGTCAACTCCGGTACGATGTACGGACCCAGTGGAGAGGGATTCATCCGTCTGAACATTGCCTGTCCCCGCACATTACTTGCCGATGGTCTGGAGCGGATGGCCCGTGTATTGGAATGCTGTTAAAAGATTGAAATCGAGTATTTGGATATAAATATCCGTAAATCGTCTACAAACGGATCATTTTGAACCGTGTAATTTTGCAATGTGAATTAGAAATTGAATAACGAAAAAAGAAATTGGATATGGAAAAATTACCATCAATAGCATTAGCAACGACAACCGTCAGACCTTGCCGCGTTTCCAGCCGGAAGCGATGCGTGCGAATACCCGCATTGTAAATGCGCTGCAAGCTTTCGGGCGTACACGGAGCATGACCTCGGCACAGGTGGCTCTTGGCTGGTTGCTTCAGAAAGCACCGTGGATTGTACCGATTCCGGGAACGACAAAACTGTCTCATCTGGAGGAAAACCTGCGCACACTCGACTTCAACATCAGCTCCGGGGATTGGAAAGAACTGGAGGATACCGTGGCTGCTATTCCCGTTGTGGGAGACCGGTACAATGCCGAACAGCAACGTCAAGTAGGCCGATAAGGAATCAGTAAATAAGGTAGTATAATCCGTAATTTGTCTACCGGCAGAGCGGAGAAGCTGCCTTACTTTTGCATTATAAATAAAAACCAAGAATATGAGACCATATATAATCAGTCACATGATGACTTCGGTCGATGGCCGCATCGACTGCCCGATGGTCGGGCAACTGAGTACGGATGAGTATTACATAGCCTTGGAAAAGCTGGGGCCTTGCTCGAAACTGTCAGGACGGATAACTACCGCACTCGAATGTTCTGCCGTCAAAGAGGAAAGTACTCCGATGGAGGGAACTCCGATAGGTCATAAATCCGTATATGTCGCCAGTAAATCGGACGAATATACGATCATTGCCGATACCTATGGGAAACTGCGCTGGCAGGAGGGGGAAGCTGACGGGTATCCTCTACTTTGTATTGTTAGTGAACGGGTGTCCGAGGAATATCTTGAAACGCTGCGCACATTGGGTATTTCGTGGATTGCCGCTGGTACGGAACGCATTGACTTGCCGGAAGCGATGGAGTTGCTTCACGAACATTTCGGCGTCGAACGCTTGGCGATTGTCGGGGGAGGGCATATCTGTGGCGGTTTCCTGGAGGCCGGACTGATTGACGAAGTGAGTATTATGGTAGCCCCGGGTATCGACGGTCGCAAGGGACAGACGGCGGTTTTCGATGGAATTTCCCGTATGGAATGTAACCCGTACAAGCTGAAATTAGAGAGTGTGGAACAATGGGAAACAGATATTGTCTGGCTCCGCTATAAAATAAAATAATACGGCTATGAAGTTACAAGCAATCGCCATATTGACGTTCCTGATCTTTGAGAATGTCATGGCACAAGAAACGACAACAGCAAAATATATAAATTCAACCGATATGGAAGCATTGAAATTGACGCAGGAATGGGATAAGACCTTTCCGCAGAGCGATAAGGTGGAACATACGAAAATCACGTTTCACAACCGTTACGGCATCACGCTTGCCGCAGACCTTTACAAGCCGAAAAATACGCAAGGACGTCTGGCAGCCATTGCCGTCAGTGGCCCTTACGGTGCGGTGAAAGAACAAGTGTCAGGCCGTTATGCCCAGACACTTGCCGAACGAGGCTTTCTGACCATTGCTTTCGATCCCTCCTATTACGGCGAAAGTGGTGGTACACCTCGCTATCTTACGTCACCCGAAATCAGTACGGAGGATTTCAGCGCGGCAGTCGATTATCTGACATCCCGTGCGGACGTCGGTCCGGAACGTATCGGAATCTTAGGCATCTGCGGTTGGGGCGGGTTTGCACTTAATGCTGCGGCCAATGACCCTCGTATCAAAGCGACGGTAACATCCACTATGTATGATATGAGCCGGGTAAATGCCAACGGGTATTTCGACGCCATGAGCTCCGATGACCGTTACAAATTGCGCGAACAACTCAACGCACAGCGTACTGAGGATTATCGTGATGACAGCTATGTACGCGACGGTGGCGTACTTGACCCCGTAACGGACGATACTCCGCAATTCGTCAAGGAGTATCACGACTACTACAAGACGGAACGAGGCTACCATCGCCGTTCACCGAACTCCAACGAGGGAATCACGAAAACCAGCGTATTGTCATTCATCAATATGCCGTTGCTCACCTATATCAGCGAAATCCGCAGTGCCGTGTTGATGATTCATGGAGAAAAAGCTCATTCCCGCTATTTCAGCGAGGATGCCTACAAACGGCTGACGGGTAGTAACAAGGAACTGTTGATTATACCCGGAGCCAACCATGTCGATTTATACGATAATCTCAACGTGATTCCGTTCGACAAGATAGATGCTTTCTTTAAGAATGCCTTAAAGGAGAAATAGGCTTTAAATTTTTAGTAAAAATTGGTAGGAATTTTCTCCACTCATGCTTGTGAGAATCCGGTAAAAGAAAGAATCAATGAATAAGGAAATAGACATAAAAGACATGGCACCTGTGAAGGCCTCGGAACGCCATGTCATCCTCGATGCTCTAAGAGGATTTGCATTGCTGGGAATCTGCTTTGCCAACTTTCCGGAATTCTCGCTTTACACTTTTCAAAAACCGGAAATTACGGAGGCTATGCCTACGGCGGAAATAGATAAGGTAATTCGCTTTCTTCAATACCTTTTCGTGGATGGTAAGTTCTACACCATATTCTCGCTGCTGTTCGGTATCGGATTTTCAATCATTATCAGCAACGCGGCCAAAAAGGGAACGGACGGATTCCGTATCTTTTACCGGCGGATGATTGTTCTGGCCGCCATTGGTTTTCTGCATCTGATGTTTATCTGGAGTGGGGACATCTTGTTGTTGTATGCCTTATTGGGCATGTTGCTCCCTCTTTTCCGGCATGTTTCGGACAGCGTGTTGCTGGGGACTTCCGCTGTCTTATTGCTACTTCCTATTCTGATTGATTGGTTGGCCGGTACATTCGGAGTGTCCCTGTCGGCTCCCGCAGTGCGAATGCAACAGCACTATTGCAATTTATATGGTATAACGGAATATAACTTTGGAATCTAGCTGTGCGACGCGGAAAACTACGGAGGGGTCTTTCAATTCCTGGTACAAGGTGCATGGGTGCGCTTGCAGGAGTTCATTGACGGCAACCGCTATTTTAAGGTATTGGGATTGTTCTTATTGGGCTTCTACATTGGGCGCAAGCAAATATACGCCAATCTTGAGGCAAATCGGATGCTACTGAAAAAAACGGTGACATACGGTTTTCTGCTGGGACCTCCCTTGTCCGTTCTCTATGCCTGGAGTGCGGTAAACGGGCATCCTTTCGGAACGGCTGCACACACCGCCATCTATACGGCAAGTGTCTATCCTTTAGGTTTTGCATACGTTTCCGCTATCTGTCTCCTGTATCTGCATGGTAGAGAGTGGCGCTTGTGGCGCTGTCTTGCCGCTCCGGGGAGAATGGCACTGACTAATTACGTGGGACAGTCGGTATGGGGCATGGTTCTCTTCTACGGTATCGGCTTCGGACTGGGGGCCGGCATTGGATTGACAGGAACAGAATCCATAGCTTTCTACGTCTTTCTTGTCCAGATGGCATTCAGTGTCCTATGGCTCTCCTATTTCCGCTTCGGGCCTCTGGAATGGGGCTGGCGGATGCTGACTTATGGGAAATGGCTAAAAATAAGGAAATAAAGTAATTCAATAATAATCTCACTCTAAAATATAACAATATGGATAATAGAAAATTAGGACAGCTGGAAGTATCTCCGATAGGAATGGGATGTATGGGATTCAGCCACGGTTACGGGCAAGTGCCACCCGAAGCGTATACCATAGAAGCCATCCGCGGGGCATACGACTACGGCTGCACGCATTTCGATACGGCGGAAGCCTATGGCAAAGAACAATTCTACGCCGGACATAACGAGGAATTGGTGGGTAAGGCGATTGAACCGTTCCGTAAGAAGGTGGTGCTCGCCACCAAATTTCATATTGGTGAACTCTCGAAACCGGACGAGACGAATCTCTACCGGGAGGTACGCCGGCATCTTGAAGATTCCATGAGCAGACTTCGTACGGATTATATCGACCTGTATTACCTGCACCGTATCAGTGAGGCAGTCCGGCTTGAGGATGTGGCAACCGTCATGGGACGGCTTATTCAGGAAGGACTGATACGTGGTTGGGGATTGTCGCAAGTATCGGCCGATCAGATACGGGCGGCACATAAGATTACTCCATTATCCGCCGTCCAGAACATCTATTCGATGGTGGAACGCGATTGCGAAACGGAGATTTTTCCGGTATGCCTTGAAAAAGGAATCGGAGTCGTACCGTTCTCGCCGATTGCAAGCGGATTCCTTTCGGGCAAGGTAACGCCACAGGATCAGTTCGGCTTCGATGACGTGCGGAAATTCGTCCCCCAATTATCGAAAGAGAATATCGAGGCCAACCAGCCCATACTCGATTTGCTACATCGGTTCGCTGTGGAGAAACATGCTACCAACGCCCAGATATCGCTTGCGTGGATGCTCCATAAATATCCCAATGTCGTACCTATTCCCGGTTCCAAGAATCAGGAAAGGATTCTGGAGAATCTGGGAGCTTGGAATGTCACGCTTTCCGATGATGAATTCCGGCAGCTACAATCAGCGTTGGATGAATGTAAGGTACACGGACATCGTGGGTGTGTGGAAACGGAACAGACGAGTTTCGGTAAACAATGGAGTGAAGAAACAGATAAGTGAATCAAGTCACATTCAGTCCGGTACTGAATAATCAAGAAAAAAGAGAGTGGACTTCCTGACAAAACAAATTGAGCCTCGCAGCAAAGACGTTGCGGGGCTTTGCTTTTGCCTTTGTATCAAAGGAATAACTTAAAAATAGCAGATATGAAAACGAAACTCTTATTTTTCTTTGTATGGCTTGTGTTGCCCGTTACGGGCTGTTCCGCGGGTGAACCCTAAACGGATTTGCCAAGTACATCTCCGGTTGAAAAACCGGAAGAACCTGTCGAACCTTCCGGGGATAAAAAAGTGTTGATTGTCTATTTTTCGGTTCTTCTTTAAATTTGGTGGTAAATTCTTTATTTCTTTATTTTCAAGTTGATAATTGTCCTTTTTGCTTGCTTTAATAAGAAAAAACAGACACCGGCTGAATAAGATAACTTAAGTTTCGGAAGCGAGTTTACGCCGTCTGAACCGGTATCTTCATCCTTATACCTTTTTTCAATTAACATTGTTAACGCCTTTTGCAGGTTGTCAGGTTCTTGTGCGCAAATAACAAGTCTTTTGCATTTAAAGAACTTCTTATTCACATCCAAAGAACAAGCTTTAACTCTGTGTTAAAACAAAGCTTTTGAAGACAGAAATCTTACTTTTAAAGATATTGATTTTCAGATGGTTTAGTATAAAATACGCTTCTTCACTTCACGGATGGATTCTTCAGGCGAAAGCTGGGATACCTGCTTTTTTGTCAACTATAAACGAGGGTTTACACTTCCGAAAACTGAATTAGATTCCATGAGTAAAAGAAAACTTACCACCAAATGGCCTTTGAGTAACTTGATATATTAATATGAATCTGTTTGTGAAGTTAAAATAATAGGTTCTATAACAAACGGGGTTTAGAACAAAAAATTGAGAAAAATAACAATGTAACATGTTTGCAACTTGGTTGCAAGAAATATACTCTATTTTTGTCCCGAAAGTAAAAACCAAACAGATGAAGCGTATCTTTTTCGTATATCCACTTGCCATAGCGACACTATTCTTAATAGTGCTTTCCGCTATTCCGCATCACCATCATAAAGAGATGATGTGTACGGTGATGGAATTATGTGAACAAGACGATATCTACAATGATGGGCATACGGATCATGAGGCGGAGCAAGATGCACATAATGAAAACACCTGTGTATCACAAGCTGGTTATATTTTTCCTTCCAGCGTTGATAAAAGTAATCTGCATGATGGAAGCCTGATGAATATTCACTTGCCGGTTCTATATCTGTTTGCTGACATTCTGACTATTCATTTCGATATACCAATCCCTGAAAACACATACGATAGGTATGTTGTCTCTTATACGTCCGTAGTGCTGGGTGAGAGCAGCGGATTGCGTGCTCCTCCCTGTTTTTTCTCTTAAGTATTTATTGCAAGGTTTATAATACTGTAATATCTGCTATTCTTTTCGGTAACTGTAATCAGTTACCTCCAATATTTATCTTTTGATAATTAGATTTCACCACTTTGGGAGAAAGCCCAAACGAACCAGAATCGGTAATGACAGGGATATGTGCTCTGACTGTTTATGGCACGGTTAAAACTTTCTTGGCTAATCAATTATGGAACAAAATATGAGGTTGTCAATCAATGTGAAATCGAAATTTTGGATAGACGATATTTTCCCTTTCAGATAGACCATTGCTGCCTGAACAGGGCTTCTTGGGGGCAACGATTATTAGTTCGGTGATATGCTTGCAGATGCCGGAATGGGTATTCTCAGTATTCGTGTTGTTTATTGGCACTATTCTGTATTACAGAGGAAACTCTCAAACAAAAAAAATGGGGAGTAGCCTTGTCTTTGCGTTGTTTTACAATGGTTGGCAAGGTTGTCCTTCCTTTTCAATTCAACTTTAAAATATAACAAAAATGAAAATATATATATTTATTATACTGGCTGCGGCCACTTCAATCTCCCTGATATCTTGCGATTCGAAACAGAGTGACACCCGCTCGGCCTCTTCCTCAGAGGTTCACCGGAATGACGACGGTCATGATCATCGGGAAAGTGATGGAGACAACCATAGTGAAATAGAGAACTCCGGCAAGGGACATGAGGACGAAATCATTTTCACTCGGCAACAGGCGGAAGCTATCGGGTTGGAGATATATAATGTGGTACCCGGATCTTTTACACAGGTAATCAGAACCAGCGGACAGATACAGGCAGCCCAAGGAGATGAAGAAACTATTGTCGCCACGACCAATGGTGTCGTATCTTTTCCCGGACAAAACATCATCGAAGGAGCAACTGTTGGTGTGGGAAGTACTATTGTAGCCATTTCAGCTAAAAATCTTTATGAAGGAGATCCGGTGGCAAAAGCCAAGATTGCCTATGAAACTGCCTTGAAAGAGTATCAGCGTGCAGAAGGTCTGGTAAAGGATAAGATTATTTCCGCTAAAGAGTTCGAACAGACTCGTATGAAATATGAAAATGCCAGAACTGCTTATGAAGCCCAAGCTGCCAATGTAACTGTTTCCGGGGTAAAAGTTACTTCTCCCATCAGTGGATATGTCAAAAACAGGCTGGTGAGTCAGGGGGAATACGTGACTGTCGGACAGCCTGTTGCTACAATTTCCAAGAACCGGAGATTGCAACTGCGAGCCGATGTTTCAGAAAACTATTTCAATGAACTTAAGAAAATCAGGGGAGCCAACTTCATGGTATCCTACAATAACAAGGTTTATAGGTTGGAAGATCTTCACGGGCGTTTATTATCCTTTGGCAAAGCCGCTGCTGAATCTTCTTTCTATATCCCGATTACTTTTGAATTCGATAATATCGGTGATTTCATTCCCGGTTCTTATGTAGAGGTATACCTGCTCACCACTCCCCAAAATAACGTATTTTCCATTCCTGTTACTGCATTGACGGAAGAACAGGGTATCTATTTTGTCTACCTGCAAATAGCAGAGGAGGAGTTCGTGAAGCGTGAAGTCGGTATCGGAGAGAGTGACGGTAAAAACGTGAGAATACTTTCTGGCTTGAAAGAGGGTGAGAGAGTGGTCGTTAAAGGTGCTTATCAGGTAAAGCTGGCTTCTAGTTCATCGGTGTTGCCCGAAGGGCATAGTCATTAATTATAAAAGGAAGAAATCATGTTGAATAAAATTATAAAATTCTCTCTGAACAACCGTATTGTTGTTCTGATAGGGGCTCTATTGTTGATTATTGCGGGAACTTATACTGCTGTGAATATGGAAGTGGATGTTTTCCCGGATCTGAATGCCCCTACTGTTGTTGTGATGACGGAGGCTAAAGGGATGGCTCCTGAAGAGGTGGAGCGCCTGGTGACTTTTCCGGTAGAAACCGCTGTAAATGGTGCCACTGACGTACGTCGTGTGCGTTCTTCTTCTACTACAGGTTTTTCTATTGTATGGGTCGAATTTAATTGGGGTACGGATATTTATCGTGCCCGTCAGATAGTCTCCGAGAAGTTGGCTGTGTTGGGTGACGCCTTGCCTTCCAATGTGGGTAAGCCAACCTTGGGTCCACAGTCCTCCATTCTGGGAGAGTTGCTTATTATCGGTTTGACCTCCGATAGTGTATCCCTACAGGATTTGCGAACGATGGCAGACTGGACTATCCGTCCCCGTTTGTTGTCTACTGGCGGTGTAGCCCAGGTAACAGTTTTAGGGGGTGATATTAAAGAGTACCAGATATTACTTGATCCGGGTAAGATGAAACATTATGGAATCGGCTTGAACGAGGTCATAGACGTAGTGAAAGATATGAATCAGAATGCCGCCGGTGGTGTTTTGTATGAATTTGGAAATGAATTTATTGTTCGTGGCGTATTATCCACTAATAAGGTGGAGGCCCTTCGTAAGGCTGTAATTAAGAATGTTGATGAAGTGCCCGTTACACTGGAGAATATTGCTGAGGTTAAAACCGGTGCTAAGGCTCCCAAGATGGGACTGGCTTCCGAACGCGGTAAAGCCGGTATATTGTTGACTGTCACCAAGCAACCCAACACAAGTACCCTTGATCTGACCGGTAAGTTGGATAAGTCTTTGGAGGATTTGCAAAAGGTATTACCTAAAGATGTGAAGGTTACTACCGATATTTTCCGTCAATCCCGTTTTATTAATAATTCGATTGATAATGTTCAGAAGTCTTTATATGAAGGCGGTATCTTTGTAATTATTGTACTGCTCTTATTCCTGATGAATATACGTACTACCGTTATTTCATTGATTACCATACCGCTTTCGGTTATTGTAGCTATTCTTACCCTGAAGGCTTTGGGGCTTACCATCAATACGATGAGTCTGGGTGGTATTGCCATTGCTATCGGTTCTTTGGTGGATGATGCAATTGTGGATGTGGAGAATGTATTCAAACGCTTGCGGGAGAACAGGCAAAAAACTAAAGAGGAACAAAAAAATGTTCTGACAGTTGTCTTTGAGGCCTCCAAGGAAGTACGTATGCCTATCTTAAACTCCACTCTGATTATTGTAGCCAGTTTTGTTCCTCTTTTCTTCCTTTCCGGAATGGAAGGCAGGATGTTGGCACCATTGGGCATTACTTTCGTTATTTCACTTTTTGCTTCCACTGTGGTTGCTCTGACCCTTACACCGGTTTTATGCAGTTACCTGCTGAATAAACCAAAGAACAATGGTGAGGAACATGACCCTTATTTGGTTCGTAAGTTGAAATCCGGTTATGGGATGGCTTTGCGGTGGACATTATGCCATAAGAAAGTGGTTTTGGGAGCTATCGGAGCCATTTTGATTGTTTCGTTGGTGATGATGGCTTCCTTTGGACGTAGTTTTCTTCCGCCTTTCAATGAAGGCTCGTTCACCGTGAGCATCAGTACTTTGCCCGGTATTTCTCTGGAAGAGTCTGATAAGATAGGCCGGATGGCCGAAGATATACTTCTCTCGGTACCGGAGGTACAGACTGTAGGACGAAAGACCGGACGTGCTGAACTGGATGAGCATGCCTTGGGTGTGAACACTTCCGAAATAGAGGCGCCGTTTATACTCGACAAGCGTTCAAAGGATGAAGTTCTGACAGAAATCCGGGAGAAAATAAAGGTTATTCCGGGTGTGAATATTGAAATTGGTGCACCTATTACACACCGTATCAATGCTATGTTATCCGGATCGAGAGCTAATATCGCCATAAAGTTGTTTGGTACGGACTTGAACAGGATGTATGAAATCGGAAACCAAATAAAAAATTCGATTCAGGGTATTGAAGGTGTAGCCGACCTGAATGTGGAGCAGCAGGTAGAACGTCCACAGTTAAAGATCGAGCCCAAACGGGAGATGTTGGCTAAATATGGCGTTACACTTCCTCAGTTTGGTGATATTGTAAATGTCATGCTGGGAGGTGAGGCAGTGTCTCAGGTATACGAGGAAAATAGGTCTTTTGATTTGACGCTGAAGGTGAATGATGCCAGTCGTGCTAGTGCCGAGAGAATACGCAAGCTGATCGTGGACGCCAATGGTCGTAAAGTGCCGTTGGAAAATATTGCCAATGTGACATCATCGATGGGGCCTAATACGATTAGCCGTGAGAATGTGGCTCGTAAGATTGTTATTTCAGCCAATGTTGCCGGTCGTGATTTACGGGGAGTAGTAAATGATATTCAGTCGAAAGTTGACAGTGAGATACAATTACCCGAAGGATATCATATTGAATATGGCGGACAGTTTGAAAGTGAGCAGGCTGCTTCGCGTATTATCACTATCACTTCCATTTTTTCTATCCTGGTTATTTTCCTGCTCTTGTTCAAAGAGTTCAAGAGTGCGACTCAGTCATTGGTAATCCTGCTGAATCTGCCACTTGCACTGATTGGAGGTGTGTTCAGTATCTATTTCACATCCGGTATATTGAGTATCCCGGCCATTATCGGGTTTATTTCTCTTTTTGGTATTGCAACCCGTAACGGTATGCTGTTGATAGACAGGTATAACAGTCTGAGAGCTTCCGGAATGTCTGTGAATGACAGTATCCTGCACGGTTCTATGGACCGTCTGAATCCGATTCTGATGACAGCTTTGTCTTCCGGATTGGCATTGATACCGCTGGCATTGGGAGGTGAACTGCCCGGTAATGAAATTCAAAGTCCTATGGCCAAAGTTATCTTGGGAGGACTTTTGAGTTCAACTATCCTCAATGGATTTATTATTCCTATTATGTACCTGTATATCAGTCGTAAACAAGAAAAGAAAATTGAAACAATTGAACTAACTGAAGACTAAAATGAGAACAATTATATTAATAATGGTGTTGCTGGCAAGTGTGTCACTTGTCGCCCAAGAAAACATAGACAGCATACTTTTCTCCATTGAGGAGAATAATTCAACCCTGAAAGCATTGAGAGAAGAAACAAACGCTCAGAAATTGGGGAATAAGACAGGTATATACTTGTCCGACCCTGATGTAGAGTTTGGTTATCTTTGGGGAAATCCCGGAAAGATCGGTAATCGCCAGGATTTCAGTATCAAACAGACTTTTGACATTCCGACCCTTACCGGGATGCGAAGTCGCTTGGCCGGCAACCAGAATAAGCTGGTAGAACTTCAGTATGCTTCTGAAAGAATTAACCTGCTTTTGGAGGCGAAGCAATATTGCATTGATCTGGTTTATTATAACGGTTTGAAAAAAGAACTTAAAGTCCGGTTACGACATGCACAAGCCATAGCCGATGCTTATCGACAACGACTGGATCGTGGAGACGCCAGTATTCTGGAGTACAATAAGGTTCAGTTGAATCTTTCCACCGTGCAAGGGGAGATGTCAAGAATAGAAGTGGAGAGGAACGCTCTTCTTTCCGAACTCAAACGATTGAATGGTGGTATGGATGTGATTTTTGAGGCGAGCAACTATTCTCCGGCTTCGCTGCCTGTCAATTTTGAAGACTGGTATCTGTCGGCTCAACAAAAGAATCCGCTACTGCAATATGTAAAGCAACAAATAGAGGTCAGTAAGGAGCAGGTTAAGCTCGGTAAGGCCATGACACTTCCGAAATTTTCAGCCGGTTATTCGCTGGAAAGGACCCTTGGACAAAAATATCAGGGAATAAGTGTGGGAATTTCCATCCCTTTATGGGAGAATAAGAATCGGGTGAAGCAGGCTAAAGCCGGTGTTGTGGCGGCACAGGCCAGAGAGCAGGATAGCAAACAGCAGTTCTATGACAGGCTCCGGAATTTATATATGCGTGCCAGTGGTCTCCAGCAGACAGCCATTGCCTATCGTGAGTCCCTCAAGGCACTCAATAATACCGCGTTACTGATGAAAGCACTGGATGTGGGTGAGATATCCTTGTTAAACTATATCGTTGAGATAGGCCTGTATTATGACACAGTTAATCAGACGTTGGCTGCCGAGCGTGATTTTGAAAAGGCTTTGGCAGATTTGTCTGCTGTTGAACTCTAAAAAAACGACCTATGAGAAAACTAAAAAAGCCATATTCTCAAAATTGGAGAGGTCTGTCTGCCAAATGGCTGTTTATTTTGTCTACTGTTTTAGGGATTATAGCAGGGACTTATTTTTGGATTTTTATTTCTCGCTGTGGAAATGAGGAGTGTTTTTTTAATTATGATCCATTGCCGGAAATGTTTATTGGTGGCGTAATAGGAGCGTTTTTATATGTTATTATATGGGGTATGACGTCTGATATGTGATATGGTTTAGGAAGTCCTGCATGAACGATAAGTTTCTGCAGGACTACAAAAAATCACACTTTTTGATAAATTACCGCTTGATATTCTATCAATAGATGTATACTGAATAGAGTACATCGTGATTGGAATATCAATGCGGTAACCAATATTTAGTAGGTTTTCGAACCTCATCGGTTTTAGTTGTAAAAAGAAGTGTTAATTATTGCTCAAGACTTCTATTGCCTGTTTTAATGTACGATCAATATGAGTAAAAGGTGAAAGAGCCATTTCACGAACTTCATCTTCTGTTAGTGGGTCTACTAGTAGATCCGGTTTGATACCTATTCCTTCTATTACAGTATGGGTTGCATCCTGCATTGCAAGTAAAGGCATATAAAACTCTAAATAGTCACTAACCTTTCCTCTTATTCCTCCGTTGAATTGATCCGAATCTCCCAATCCAGCAGTTGCACCAGCGCTATAGCCTCCTACGACTGTGACATGTTTTCCTTGGCTTTTTAACATTAAAGTGCTGATTTCGGACATACTAGCACTATTGTTATCTAAAAGAATAACTATCGGTATTTCCTTTTTTATCCCAATGCCTGTTGTTTTTGTCATGCAAGGTGTCCATGGGGTATAACTGAATGGATTATTATCTTCCTTAAATCTTTGGTAACCAAATATAGCATCTTTAGTGATAAAACGATCTGTAAATGTTCTTGCATCAAGTACCATACCGCCACCATTTCCTCTAAGATCCAGTATTATCTTTTTTATTTTTCCAACTTTGAGGGGTACCAAAAAGTTTCTATAGAAATCTATTTTATATTGATTGTTGATGACATTATCTATGTTTGATAGAAAGACGGTATATTCACATGCTAATTGTAAATGTTCGGTTGAGCGCTGTTTAAACCATGTAGTATAATTAGGATTTAATCTAAATTCTTTCAAACCACTTAACTGTGATAATTCAATATTTATATCAGGCGCATTTTCTTTTGCTTTGGATAATGCTTCAATAAAACTATTGTCTGGATTTTCTGATTGATTAAAATCCGCTATTTTTTTTATTGCATCTTGTGCGATTTCAGACCTCATGAAGGAGTTAAACTTATTCATGTATTCTATCGATTTCTCAATTAGAGCACTTTTTACTGCAGGGTCTTTAATTTTATTCGCTTCGACAGTATCTCTGATCTCTTTTTCTGTTAAATAGTACGGACTTTTATCGTCTATAACCAAGTATTCGCTGCCAAATGACAATATATAATGATTACTTATTGTAAATGATTTAAAGCTGAAGTAATATATGTCAGGATTGTCTGATAAGAAACCACCTAACATATCATTGGCCTGTCCGAATACTCCTGTTTCAGATTGTATTTTAGATCTCATGTATTCATACTTGAGTTCAAAAGGGTAAGTATATATCTTTTCTTTACTCTTCATACCGCCATGAAAGTAGACATTTCTGATAAAACTATGCGATACAGGAAGTGAAATCTTTACATAGAAGTGCCTGTCTATGATGGGATCTATGATTTCTGTAAAATATTCTATCGCTTTATTACAATCTTCTGAGATTTCCGCTTTGCTATACTGCTTATCTCTGTTGAACGTTTTCAATTTTTTGAATTTCGGAGCATATTCATTATATACCGTTTCCCAATTAAAACTGCTCTGCTCGTAAAAATAATTATATCTTTGATTCATTGTATTCCAAAACACATCAAACAGGTCAGAATATGATTTTATATCGTTTGCTGTATACCGTGTTGGTTCTTTGGTTGATTCTGTAACATCTTCAACGCAGCTGCTGGAGATAAAGATCACAAGAAATAAAAGAAAGGAATGACGTAATGTCCAATTATATTTTTTAGCTTTCATAATCTATAATTTTAAAATTTATAGGCAACGCCTAACGATATGATGTTTGAGATTCTTTTTGATTTACGATTAGAAGAAGTTTTTGCTTTATATATATCGGTAAGACCATACTGATAGGTATATGAAGCAAAAACGTCGATCCTATTGAAAGAATAGCCAACTTCTCCTGTCCCCTCTATCCCGAATAGGTTTCTTTTCAAGTTGTTTTCATTTCTCTTAAAATCGTATGTTTCATTTACCTGAGCTTTGATGTAGGAACCATCTTCTTGTAATTGTGCAAAGATTGGATATTCGCCTTTCCGATGCATTTTTGTGAAGTACTCATAGAAGACGCCACCTTGAACTTTTAGCCATATACCATTTTCTTTATGAGGGTTATTAAAAAGATACAAGCCTACATTTAACGGTATATCCATAAAGTTGTTTTTATACAGTGTATGTGTTCCTGTAATATTATCCGTCTTTTTGTATTCATAATTCTTTTGTATGAATCCCAGTCCTGTTCCTACTATAAAATCTTTAAAAAAATTATATTCAAGATTTACCCTTGTTGCAACACCTGTTTTGGTATTATAACGTGTATTGACCAAATTAGAAACATCGCTATTCAAAATGCTTTTGGATAGACCGGCACTTAAACTAACTTTTAGTTTCTGTGCTTTTACTGACGAAGGAATTGCAATAATTCCTAGCAGAATGAAAATTACTAATTGTTTTTTCATAAAATTAATGTTTAAATTAAACATAGAACCAATTGTTTGTTATGGTTCGGAATAAATAATTTATAATGGATAAAATATTAGGTATAGTAGGAACAGGTATTGAGTGTATATGAATGGTTGTCACGAGAAATGCACAACAATTTAATCATCTATGGAGTTGTATGCTATTCATATCCATAGCATGCTCAGCAATAGTAAATATCTTATGCTGGCAATATCACTTGACAAATCCCTTTTTTAGAAAGAATTCGTTCATATGCTGATTATCTCTATAAATTTTAAATTTCTTCATAATAATATAGGTTTTGATTAAAATAAGAACTTCTACATTTCGCAAAACTATTATTCTAAGACACATAACAAACACATTTCATTGCTTTTTTTTAGGATTTATATGAAAAATACCATAAATATGTTAGATGATATTGATAATATTGCCTCATATGTTGATGCTTTTAAGTGGATTTCCTATTCTTCATTTCGATAGAGTGTGTATTTATACCCATGATGTTTATACCCAGATATCGTTTCTGTTTTCCTTTATCACGTGCCGCATGCAGACCGATTCTTTTTGATTTGAATTTTTTAAATGAAATAAGCTACAGATTTAGTGCCATGATAAGAATTTCCATTCCTAGCGTGAATTATTAGTCCTTTTTGAAAAGGATAGTAAAGCATTATCGGCATATTACCTATTTTGAGGTATTGAGCAGCCAATGAAAACTGTCTAATTTTGCGTCTGTTTAGTTTTCTTCGGAATGAATATACGAATGAACATACTTTTATGCTTTTTATGGCTATTTTCAGCTACCCTGTCCGCTCAGCAGGTGAAAATAGTCAAAGGACATGTTTGCGTTCTTTCCGAAGATTCGATAGAGAGAAGTTTGCCTTATGCAAGCGTGGTCGTTTTGGAAGGAAAGGATTCCGCTTTTGTAAAGGGGATGGCGAGTGATGCAAATGGGAGCTTCAAGTTGGAGTTTATACCACAAAAGCGAATGGAATACTTGTTGCGGATATCTTATATCGGTATGTCAACTATCTTTCGGAAGTTAGATCTGCATATGATGGATACTGATTGTGGACATATTCTGATGAAAAGTGGTATCAAACTGGCCGAAGTGCTGGTGACTGCTCCCGTCAAAGAGATAGATATGGTAGGGGATACGACCGTAATTAATGCTGATGCCTACCGGACTCCAGAAGGCTCAAATCTGGAGGAGTTAGTGAGAAAGATTCCGGGACTGGAATACGACGACCGAAGTAAATCCTTATCATACAACGGTCTTGTCATTAGCGAAATCAATGTGAATGGTGAGGCTTTTTTTTCAGGGAATCATGTATTGGCATTAGAAAACTTGCCGGCCGATTTAATAAGTAGGATAAAGGTCTATGATAAGCGTAGTGAGATGGAAAAGTTTACCGGAGTCAGGGCTGTTGATGAAAACTATGTGCTCGATTTGCAAACCAAAAAAGATCTTAATGGTACGTTGATAACTTCGGTTGCTGTGGGAAAGGGAAATAAGAAAAAGAAAGAGGCAGAGTTAATAAGCAACTTTTTCAAAGCTGATGGAGAAAACCTGTCCGTTATTGCCAAGAGTGGTAATCGTGATATAACCACTGAGAATAAAAAGAATCGTCAAGACAACATAGCGGTCAATTTCTTGAAGAAGTTTGGAGAAACAGTACATATCAATGGGAATATCATGTACAACAATGCGATTAATGGTATTAACGGGACTTCCTATTATGAGCAATACCTGATGACAGGAAACCGTTATCGGTATGCGACCGATAATGGTTATCATACGAATCGTATGATAAGTGCCATGTTAAGTGCGAGATGGAACATTGACAAAAAGACCTTGCTTAATATTTCGGGAAGTTTTAATGCTCTAAAAGGTATTAATGATGATAGTAACAGGCAAGCTACTTATAATGCAGATCCAAAGTTAGATGTAACAAGTCCCTTTAATAGAGACGCGAGTGAGCAAATTGAGGATAGTATACGGGTGAATGACATCTGTATGACTTCGAGGTCATCAAGCATTAACCGACTATATTCTATCGGTGCTGACATTACCCGACGACTGAATGCAAAAGGTACAAGTTTGGGACTGACCGTTCAATATTCGGAGGAACGAGGCAACAATAAAGCTTTCTCTTTATCATCCACTACCTATTATCAGTTACAGAATGTAAAGGGCAATGACTCTATACTCTACCGTAACCAATATCAAGAAAGTCCGAACAGAAACCGTACTATTAAGTTGGGACTAATACTGACACAAATACTTCGCAAGAACTTGAGGGCGCAGTTGTCATACATATTTAAATTGGATAACCAAAGTCGTGACCGTAACACTTACGTTCTTTCTCCTGTGATAGACGGTGAAGAACATACACCTACCGGTAATTTTCCGAAAGGTTACGAAGTGGAATATACCGATAGTTTGAGTAACAAAAGTCGTAGTCATACGATGGCACATGGAGTTTCCCTTAATCTTAATTATACTGATAAAACGTGGGAGATTACTACCGGTTTGTCCGTTACACCCAAACGACAAACTCTTGACCAAAAGACAGGGTGGACACAGGCTGATACATTGAGATATTCTGTAAACTATCATCCCACTCTTACCATCTTATGGCGCAAAAGAAAGACATGGGTGCAACTAAGTTATGAAGGGAATACTCAACAACCAGGACTGGCAGAATTGCTTACGCTAACAGACAACAGTGACCCTTTGAATATCATTCGTGGGAATCCCGATCTAAAATCTTCATACACCCAAAAGGTAAGGTTTGAAGTTCGGGATACGAAAACCGGGCTAAGCGGTGACGTGAGTTGGACGAGCATGTTGAACAATGTGACGAGGGCTGTGATATATGACAGTCAGACAGGAGGTATTGAGAGCCGTCCTGTGAATGTCAACGGGAATTGGAATATAAAAGCTGCCATGCGTTATCAAAAGCGTATTAATCATTACTTCAATTTGTCTGCACGTACCGGTACTTCATTTATCCAAAGCGTGAGTCTTGTAAACGATGGACAACGAGAACAGCCCGAACGTAGCGTTACCCATAATCGACTGTATAATGCCGGTCTACGTGTAGGCTACCAACCTAAATGGGGAGGTTTTGATTTGAGCGGTGACTGGCGATTCCGCCATTCTACGAATCTTTTAAGGGAAACAAACAATTATATTCGTGATTATTCTTTCGGATTGACCGCTTACGCCGTTTTTCCGGGTAATATACGTTTGAAAAGTGAGACAACCCATACGTTTCGCAACGGTACCAATATCAATAGAAGTGAGGATAACGAAGTAGTTTGGAACCTCCACTTGTCATGGAGTTTTCTCAAATATAAGAAAGCTGAATTTTCTGTGTATTGGGCGGATATTCTCAGTCAGAAAAAGAGCTATAGCCGTAACGTTACATCCCATGGATTGTCCGAACGATATACTCAACAGATCGGCAGTTATTTCATTGTATCTTTTAAGTATCGTTTTAATAGACAGTTATAGGGGAATCACCTCTTCATTTCTATTTAATTTACCGATTAATAGGTATTGTCAGGTATAATTGCCTACAGTAAATTTGCAACTATTAAAATATATATTATAAATAGTGTAATGAAATGAACAATTTGAGAAACTATCTCGGTTTGAGTGCTCTTACAATGGGCCTGTGTTTAATGTCGTGCAATGACGACAATACACCGTCATATAGCCAAACGACTATGAAGAATAGTGAGTTGAAGACAATTTTGCAACAGAAAGGATACCAATTTAATGAACAGGGTAACTTACTGTTGGATGGTTTAGCTAATACTACTACTACTTTAGATTTATCGGGAACAAAACTTTCTGACTTGTCGGAACTTGATATTCTTCCCAATCTGACAGAAGTAAAATTGTCAGATAACGATTATGGTCCTGTATTCGACTTTTCAAAACTGCCTAAACAGATTACAGGAATTGATCTGACCGGTAATGATATTTATGATTATGATAATCTTGTTAACGTTGTAGTAGAAGAAAATGGTAATGAAACAGTAACAAATTTGCATGATATTACCAAACTTTACCTTCCCCGGACAGCTAAAGACAATATTAAGGATCTGGTACGTTTCTATATTAAAAATAAGGACGCTATAACAAATGGGAAAATAGATATGAAGATAAAAGATGAGAGCGGAACCTTACAAACGTATACCACATTGAGGGAGGTGCCAGATGAAAATTTGCGTACTTATTTACAGGCCAATTTTTCTGATTTATTCAATGGTGACCAAATAGATCTTAGCAAGCATTTGGGATATGCTCAAAAGACTACGATTCTGCTTATTCAAGCTAATGCCGGAGTGACTAACTTTGAGGGAATACAATACATTATACAGAATCCTTATTGGGAAGGTGCAGCAGTCGCTCTTTATTCTGCTGCGCAAAGTGGTGCTAACATGCCTTCTGTCAAATTGGGTAAATATGTCACCAATCTTGTATTGAATAATCTGAATGTGAGAAGTTTGGACTTGTCGAATGCCGGAAGTCTTTTTGTACTTAATATCGGAACTGTTGCCGGTTTGAGCACATTAGATTTAACCCACACTATTTGGGGGCAGCGTGAAAAGGAGATAGAAGCAGAGGAATCCAAAGGCAGTTATTTGATCGTTTATGATTGTCCTTCGCTGAAAGAAATTAAACTGCCAAAGAAAGATGAGCTGAAAACGTGCTTCTTAGATCTTGAATGTTTGGATGCATTGGAAACATTTGATATATCTAATCTGAAGATGGTAAAGAATCTTATTTTTGGAAATTTACCGGAAAATTTCAATCTCGTTTATCCAGAGCTGACTGTTTTTTATTCTCCGGAAGGGAGGTCTGCAACTTCTTTTTGTTGTTCAGAAAGTACATTCAATAGAGAATCGACAAAGACGTTTCTTGATAGATATTATACTAAAGGTACGGGAGTTGAAAAGTTAGGATTTAGTATCTCTATGAGTTGTAATAAGAATGATGGGTACAATTGGAGAAAAGCTCTTAAGAAGAAGTCTTAGGAGATGTTTATAATTTTTGTTTAATTTAATGCTTTAATTTTATGAAAAAAGGTATTTTGTTTATTGCTCTTTTTGCAGCAAGTTTCGGATTTATGCAGTCTTCTTTCGCTGCACCGTTGATGAGTGCTAACTCTATAACCAACGTGTTGGCTATAAGTGACTATGAAGGCACTTATAGCGGTACGATGGATAATATCATAATGAAAGGTAAGCCTTATGAATCACGGGCTGCAACTTATAAAATAGAGGGTGGCCGTTTGAAATGTGATTTTCCGCAGATAGGTAGTATGCCGGGTACAATTACTATTTCTTTGGCTGTGGAAGTAGATGAGGAAACCGGTGAGATTACAGCTTACAACGGGGACGAAGCAGGCACTTTGTCGCTTCCGTTGGGAATAAAGGTCAAATTGTATTTGGACGACTTGAGAGATGCAAAGATTACGGATAATGGTGGCTCTAAACAAATAGAATTTACACTGGACGTTTCCGGTACATTCTTGGGAGCTAATTTCCCTGCATCTGTGCATTTTGTAGGTACAAAATAGCAGCAAGTGTATCATAGTAAGATTATTATATTTTGCCTGACACTAATTTAAAGTTCTAAAGGAGTTAAGGAGGAGTTTTTAGTGAATACCCCTTAATTCCTTATCCTATATAATTTATTTATTGTAATCCAATCGGAGAGGTATGGGGGACTTGCTTTAATCCAGCTGCCCTGCTTTTGCTAACTTCCTTTAGTTCGATAGTGGTTTGCAGTATGTTTTATTTCTTTCTACAGGTATCTGTAGAAGAAACCAATAAAAGAAAATCATTTATAAACTATATAAAAAGAAAACTGAAATGTATAATAAAATAAGATTTGATACTTTTATGTTGATTTGCTTCTTTATGATAACAATTCTCGGATTAAGTGCGTGTGATAGCGATGAAAAGATAACACAGGAGCCACCTTCCCAGACATACGTTAAAAAGGCAAAAGAGATTCTTGCAGGAGATATCGTACTCTCTACCAGAGCAACAATGAATGGTGTGGACAAGACATTGTTGAAGAGTGGTTGCCCAACCAAATTTAACTTTTCCTGGCGTGAGGACGGTATGATGATACTGAACCTGAGTGATTTCAGCGTAGGTGCTATGCCATTTGCCATTAGCTTCAAATGTGCTACGAAAATCATGCAGCTCAACAGTTGGGAACAGGATGAATATCCCGGAGATGGATGGATTAAGTTTGTAGGTACAGATGGTAATGTTACGACTTCCGGTGATGATGCCGAAGATAATCAAGAAGGGAGCGGAGCGAGAGTAGATGGTTATTTGAACGTGAATACCAACCAAATAGAGTTTATTGTAGATTACAATATGATGAATGTCCGCACTGAAACATTTTTGCAAACAATCGATAAAACCCGTATCGATCGCTTTAAGGAAGAGTTTGCACAATACGAGAAAGATTTGGAAGAGGCTAAGAAAGACCAAGGAAAGGCCTAATCTTTCTTCCGTTGCATAATATGTTTTTAACGACGAATGAAAAGAGTAACTACAATTCTATTCTTAATGTTGCTGATATGTGTTCATACGGCAGCACAACAAAAAGTCAAGTTAGAGGTGTTGGAGAAGGGCACGGAACAACCCATTATCGCAGCCAATGTGATCTATGCCGATAATGAAGCTTTGCGAAATCCCCAATATGCCATTACGAATACATCCGGACAGGCTGAATTAAAGCTTCCTTCTAAGGGAATCTGCTATTATAAGGTGACTTATATCGGCTATGTACCTGTGACGGGGAAGATTGGAGGGACACAAGATGAAAAAGTCATTTATATGAAAGAAGATGACCTGGGAATAAATGAAGTTGTCGTGACAGGTTCACGTACAGCCCGTCCCATCAAGATGTCTCCGGTTACGACACAGGTACTTGGCGGCAAAGCACTGGTAGATGCCGGATATAGTAATCTTCAACAGGCACTGCAGCAGGAAACGCCTGGACTTAACATACAGAAGGTGGGGTTCGGTAATGAAATCTCCATGCAAGGGTTGGACGCACGCCACGTGTTGTTTTTGATGGACGGAGAGCGCATGACAGGCGACATGGCGGGTAATTTGGATTACGAACGTTTTAACCTGCATGCCATAGATCGCGTCGAGATAGTGAAAGGTGCGAGCAGTACCCTCTACGGATCACGTGCGGCCGGTGCAGTCATTAATTTGATTACCAAGAAGACAGACAAACCTCTCTCGATAGATGCCGGAATACGTTATGGGCAGATGAATGAACGCAATTACAAGCATCCGCAACCGAAGGACTTCCTTTACATGTTTGAGCAAAATGCAGATCGCCCTAACTTACAAAGCTGGGTATCTGCCGGATTCAAGGCCGGAAAATTCACGTCGCAGACCGACGTATGGTATAGCGAGAGTGATGCCTTTTATATGTATCAGGCGGAAAATGACAAGAAAGTTTACACAAAGGAATCGAATCCCTTCTTGCCACATGACATAATTGTGGTCAGCAATGCTGTCCGTCCACCCATGGGTATCGAAGGCAAAGAGCACATTACGGTATCGCAGAAACTGTACTATAATCCGAATCCGAATCTGTCGGTGCTGGTTTATGGCAGTTCTTTTTTCATGAACACGTATGACTTGATACAGGATATGACGTTCAGCCAGGCACGAGATTGGACAGCCGGGACTAAAGTGACTTATCATGTGAAAGACTGGTTTAGTGTGACAGGAAGTCTGCACGCTGATTTTTACGATCGCTTCAAACGCCATGAACGTATCGACAAGCGGCAGAAGGATTATGAAAGTAGCATTTATCAGCCACGTTTGACCGTTACGAGCAATTACTTCAACGGACACAGCTTAATATTGGGTATGGAGCATACGTCGGATGAATTGACTTCCGATCGTTTCTCCGGCAATGCTAACCATGACCTGAAAACGCGTGCATTGAAAGAAACAGAATACTTTCTGCAAGATGAATGGACCATCAATCCTCGGTGGATGATATCTGCTGGTATCCGTACTAACTTCTCGAAAGCATTTGGTTTCATGGGAATGCCCAAAGTGGCAGCCAAATATTCTCCTGATAAGCATTGGAGCCTTCGTGCCAACTATTCGATGGGTTATCGCTCACCGAGTATCAAGGAGTTGTTCTTCAACTGGGATCATCTGGGAATGTTCATGATCCGCGGTAATGAAAATATGCGACCGGAGAAAAACAATTATTTCTCGCTCGGAGCGGAGTACAGTAACGACCGTTTGTTTGTTTCCGGAACAGCATACGGTAACTATTTTCGTGATAAGATTGAAGGTGTATGGCGTATTTACGATATGCAGTACAATTTTGAGTATACCAACCTGAGCCAACAACGCCTGCTGGGACTGGAAGTGCTGGCACGATGGAGTGTGCTGGACTGTCTGACGCTGAATGGAACTTACAGTTTTGTAGATGTAAGTAAGAATAAAGGCATACAGGTGAATACCACCTCGCCCCATGCGGCTACGGCAAGCATGGATTACAAATACATGAAGAAAAATTATCGATTGAACGCTGTGTTCAGTGCCTCTTATATGGGAGGGAAAAAGTTTGATGTACAGGACCGGGTGTTTGTAAAGGAGGAGAATAAAAGCTATGATGCCTATTTTCGGTGCGACCTGCCACAATATGTACTTTGTAATTTATCCGTTTCGCAGACTTTTTGGAATAAGGTGAAATTGACGTTGGGAATGGACAATCTCTTCAACTATGTACCTAAAACACTTGGCTCAGGGATCACCATGTTCAATGTGCCTGCCACAGCCGGAGCACGTGGATGGGTACAGGTAGAGTTCATGCTGGATGATGTGATAAACTCTTTAAAGAAAAAGAAATGAAACATACAGGATTATTCAAAACCCTCTGCTTTTGTGCAGGCTGTCTTCTACTGTCTGCCTGCGTGGACTACAGTGATATACAACCCTTCGATGGGAAAACTTTACCCCGCAAGTCGGGCTATACCACCGGAGTGACAAATGACTGGATTTACTTCAACCTGCGTACGGGAGAGATTTTCAATGCACTGGGGGTAAACCGGGATATCAAGGAAGGTGGGCAGATGAATCGCACAGACTGGGATCTGGCTTTTTGCGGTTACGTGATGCGTACCAATTCCGGTACGAGTGGGATCGGTCGGGGAGGAGCTGCCGATTTGGGCTATGGGAACTACGAAAATTGGACAAGTGTGACTCAATTACCCTCCGATCTGAAATGGGTGGAAGACAATCAAGAGGTGTATGTCACTATGTCTCAGAATGACTGGAATCACTATCTGATAGAAAATGGTCTGGACTTCAACAGTAATCCATGGTTTGATCCGAATAACGGACCGCAGAAGACTACAACCAACGCTAATCCCGTACTGGCTCAAGCCATGAGTTTTGCCGGCCCGCCTCCTGTATATACTCCCTCATATCATACTTATGTGGTACGTACTGCTGATGGCAAACATTACTTCAAGATTCAGATCATCAGTTGGTATGATGCGAATGTGGAGATAGGTGATGAAGGCGGACGCCTAAGTTATTACTGTGACGAACTGCAACCATGAGAAGAAGTAATGTGATAGAAATAGTTGCATGCCGTCCTGTCAGTGGCGCCATGTTGTATAATTAAGTATATTAAAGTAAACTAACGAAATATGGAACAAATAACCGATGTAAAGACGACAGAAATGAACCTGATGCCATCTGCCGGTTCTAAACGCTATTGGTGGAAAGCAATAGCTTCTTTCCTGATGGTACTGTTTACTATGCCTTTGGGGCATGCACTGATGATTATCATGGAACATGTCATGAATGAGACCGTGTTGCATTATTCTGCTTTTGCTATGGGAGCGGTGGGGATGGTCATGGTAATTATAGGCGTGTTTGCCCAAGGAGATACCCGCCAGACGCTATGGGGCTTTTTTGGAGGACTGCTTTTTTGGACGGGTTGGGTGGAATTTTTATTTATGTATTTTGCCAATCGTTTCGGTACACAACCTGAACTGGATCCGGTGACGGGAGAAATCGTGACCCGTCCTGAATATCTGATACTGCCCGCTTCTTTTGGCTTTTGGATGATGGTGATGGTAATGTATTTGTTCAGTACGAAGAATGGCTGCAATTTCATCAACTGGTGGCAGCGTTTGTTATTGCGCGGACGAAAAGCCGATATAGCGGCACGTCCCATGACACGCCATGTGTCGATCATCACCTTTATGGAACTGATGATGATCCTGTGGACTTCTTATCTTGTGCTGATGTTTTGTTATGACGATGTATTTCTCGGCGAGCATCATCCGGTGACACTGTTAGTGGGATTAGGATGTCTGGTAGGAGCGTTCTTTATCTTTGTCAAGCAATTACGCATTGCCTCGTGGGGAGCGAATATACGTATGGCTATTGCTACAGTGGTGGTGTTCTGGACACCGGTGGAGATACTGGGACGCATGAATCTGTTCAGTGAGATATGGATTGATCCGATGAACCACGTAATGGAGATGGGTATTATTCTTGCTGTGTTCATTATCCTTGCTGTTTATCTTTGGTACATGAGTGCAAAGAAAAAAAAACGGTAAAATGAAAGATAGTAAATTAAAAACGGCAGGTATACGGAAACTTCACTGGGGTAAAGCGGTTGTGTCCATAGTAGTGACACTGGCTGCTATGCCGTTGACCCATAGCCTGGCACGTGTCCTGAAAGAGGGAACCACAGGAGTGGAGCAGTTCTATGCTGGAATGGGAATGGGGGCTTTCGGATTATTCATGGTGATTGCGGGAGTGTTTGTGAAAGGGCATATCCGGCAGACTTTATTGGGATTGTTCGGAGGAATGTTCTATTGGATGGGAGCTGTCGACTTTCTGTTTATGTATTTTGCCAACCGTTTCGGTACGCAGGCACAACTCGATCCGGTGACAGGAGAGGTCGTCAGCCGGCCGGAGTATCTGTTACTGCCTGCTACCTTCGGTTTTTGGGTTATGGTGATGATACTCTATCTGTTCTGTACCCGGAACGGATGCAACTTCTTGAACTGGTGGCAGAAATTATTTTTCGGCAAGCACAAAAAGGAGATTGTTGTCCGGGCCATGACGCGCCACACAAGTATTGTAGCTTTTATGGAAGTGATCACTATGTTATGGACGTGTTACCTGGTACTGATGTTTTGTTATGATGAACGGTTCTTTGGCGATCACCATCCGGTGACACTGTTGGTGGGAATGTTGGGACTTATCGGTTCGATTTTTATGTTTGCCAAACTGCTGCGTCATGCCTCGTGGGATATGAGTTTACGGTTCGGCTTTGCCACCGTCATTATTTTTTGGATAGCGGTAGAGGTGTTTGATCGTATTCATTTGTTCCCCGGTCTGTGGGAAAATCCGGGTGGACATAAGCAGGAATTGCTTCTTATAGCGGCTTCTATCATTCTTACAGGGTGTTGTCTTGTATATAATAACCTATTAGTTTTAAAGAATAAATGAAACCTTTTATTTCAGGGTTATGCTTTTATATTCATATATCAATGAAAAAATCCGGTTCATAACGAACCGGATTTTTTCATTGATTCTTTGCATTCAAAGTTTTCGTTATGCCTCTTTTATCTCTTCGCCCTTTTCGTCCAGAAGTACGGTAACTTCCTGAGAATCTTTGGTTGTAAGAACCACCTTATAAATCTTACCGGTCTCTTTGTCAGCCGAATAAACTTCTTTGATTGAGGCACCTTCATAAGATTTAGCCAAGGCATTCATAACTGCATCCGGAAGTTTTTTGGCATCAATTTTCGTAAACTCATCTTGTGGAGCTTGTGCCTGCGTTTCTACTGCCGTAGAGTTTTCAACTTCCTGTGCAAATGCTACAGAACTACCTAATCCCATTACCAATGCTACTGCTACTAATACCTTTTTCATGATCGTAATTTTTTAAATGATTATTAAAATTCTAACCTGTTATCTCTTGTACAAATAGTATTGCAAACGGGATGCCAAAAAAATACTTGAAATATAAATCATTGAAAATTAATGTGTTGGTTGTTTGGAATAATGGTGGTGTGAAATAAATTATGTGGAATAGTGTAGAATTGGGGAACACAGTATTGGGGAAAATAATATAAAGGGTGAGTATTGCTGTCGTCCGAATGTTTGAAGGTGTCATTCCAAAACCACTATTTATAGGTATTGTGTGTCAAAGTGAAATACCGTAATTTTACGTCCGGAAATAAAACGTTGTTCGTCATATGCAAACACTCAAATCGGATATACGCAGCCGGATTCTGTCGGCCGCAAAAGAGCAATTTATGCAGAGAGGATATTTGAAGACCTCTATGCGCGAAATAGCCGATGCTGTAGATGTAGGCGTAGGAAATCTCTATAACTATTTTGAGAATAAAGATGAGTTGTTTTGTGTGATACTTCGTCCTGTATCGGATGCTTTGGAGCGAATGCTGCAGGAACATCATGGAGCCAAAGGAGCAGATATCATGCTTATATGTTCCGAAGAGTATCTCAAGTCTGCTGTCGATGAATATATATCCTTGATAAACAAGCATGGTGAGCTGATGAAGATTCTATTGTTCCATTCACAAGGCTCTTCATTGGAAACATTCAGGGAAGACTATACAAACCGTTCGACGGAGATTGTTAAAACATGGTTTGCCGAAATGAAAGAGAAGCATCCGGAAATCAATGTGGTGGTATCGGATTTTATGATCCATCTGCAAGCAGTCTGGATGTTCACCCTTTTTGAAGAAATGTTGAAGCATGCTATCGATAGCAAGGAAATGGAGTATATCGTGCATGAGTATATATTGTTTGAAATTCAAGGTTGGAGGGCTTTGCTGAGAGTATGAGCAATAGAAGACAAAAATATAAATCACCGTTTACCGGATTAAAATTGAGAAGAGAATCTTTACGAAGGTTCTCTTCTTTTTTTGTGAACGATTTTGAATACCGTTCATTTTTCAGCGCTACTCTGACACTAACATCATAAAAGTATAGAATGAAACAAAAACATGAATTTGAAAACATCGTGGCGGAAACATTATTGATTCCGCTTTACATGAGAGCCAAGGAGAACCGTCGGAAAAATCCGATTCTATGTGACAAATTGGCTGAACAACTGGTTGAGAACATCGAATATGATTATTCCAGGTTCGATGGGGCCAAGTTGAGTGAAGTAGGTTGTGTGATACGCGGTTGGTATTTTGATCATGCTATCCGGCGGTTCATTGACACTCACACCCGCCCGGTAGTGGTAAATGTGGGTTGCGGACTCGATACCCGTTATCAGCGTGTCGGAAATGATGGAAAGGCCGTATTTTATGAGTTGGATCTACCGGAGGTTATTGCTATACGTCGTCGGTTGATACCCGAACCGGAGAATGATTGTTACCTGTCTGCATCGTTGTTGGAAACCGATTGGATGGATCGGATCCGGCTCCTTCATCCCAATGGAGATTTCATCTTTGTTGTGGAAGGAGTATTGATGTATTTTCGTGAGGAACAGGTACGGACATTTCTACATAACATAACCATGCGCTTCGAAGGCGGCGAGTTGTGGTTCGATGTATGCGGAACGATGATGAGCCGACGTGGTGTGAAGCCCGATTCCTTGAGGGAACATAAGGCGCAGATACGTTCGGGGATAGATGACGGGCATATGGTGGAGTTGTGGGAACCCGGATTGCATTTGTTGGAGCAGGCCAATTATATGAAATTTTTCCGTTCCCGTTGGGGATTTTTTTTCGGGCAGATATTGGGCAGGATGACGAGGTTGTGCTACAAGTTCAGTTCCATGCTCGGGTATAAAATAGGATAAATAAATCGGTTGATCATGGTAAATAAGAAGAAAGAAGGGCTGTCCCGTCTGTTTGAGATTGCAGGACAGAAAAAAAGTCTGCTTCTGTTGGCAGGCTTGTTATCGGCTGGGAGTGCGGTGTGTATGCTCATACCTTATTGGGCGATCTACCGGATACTCTATGAATTGTTGAACCATAGCCGGGAGCTGTCGTCCATCGATGAGACCAATATGATTCGTTGGGGTTGGATAGCCTTTGGCGGGCTGATTGGCGGATTATTGTTGCTGTATGCTTCCCTGATGTCATCTCATGTGGCAGCATACCGTATTCTCTACGGACTGCGTATCCGGTTGACGGAACATATCGGGAGATTGCCGCTGGGTTATCTGAACGGGACATCAACGGGAGCCATCAAGAAGACGATGGAGCAGAATGTAGAAAAGATAGAGAACTTCATAGCCCACACGATTCCCGATTTGGTGAACGTTATGGCAACAGTAGTGGTGATGTTCCTCATTTTCTTTTCGCTCGATGGATGGCTGGCAGGTGTCTGTTTGGCAGTGATCGTACTAAGTATATTCTTGCAATTTTCCAATTTCATGGGAAAAAAGGCACGGGAATTTACACGCATCTATTACAACGCGCAAGAGCAGATGAGTGCTTCTGCCGTGCAATATGTGCGCGGAATGCCTGTGGTGAAAATCTTTGGACAGAGTGTCCGCTCATTCCGTCAGTTCAATGCCGAAATCGAAGCTTACAAGACCTATGCATTGAAAGTTTGCGACACTTACGAATCGGGTATGACATATTTTACCGTACTGCTCAATTCGATTGTTACCTTCATTCTCCCTGTCGGCATTTTACTAATGCAAAATGACTCCCGGAGTCTTACGCTGGCAGCTGTATGGCTTTTCTTTATCATACTCGGTCCGGGCGTGGCTTCACCCGTCTATAAGTTGATGTATCTGGGCAGCAGTACGCGGGAAATCAATGAAGGTGTATCGCGTATCGATCGTATTCTTGAAAATCAGCCGGTCTCGGAACCTGCTTGTCCGAAAATTCCCGCGACGTATGATATAGAGTTTCGTCATGTCTCGTTTTCTTATGAAAACAAGGAGCAGGCTACTCGTACCGAAGCGTTGCACGATCTCTGTTTCACGGCCCCTCAAGGTAAAATTACCGCTTTTGTCGGTCCGTCGGGAAGTGGTAAATCTACCGTCGCCAATCTGATTCCCCGGTTTTGGGATGTGGAGCAGGGAGAAATCCTTATCGGCAATGTGAATGTGAAGGATATTGCAACGGAGCAGTTAATGGATCTCGTTTCGTTCGTCTTTCAGGATACGTTCCTTTTTTACGATACACTCTATGAAAATATTGCCGTAGGTTCGTCCAAGGCAACGAGAGATACGGTCATTGCTGCCGCTCGTGCTGCGCAATGCCATGAGTTTATCGAAAAGTTGCCGAACGGATACGAAACACGCATCGGAGATAAAGGTGTTTTCCTTTCCGGTGGTGAAGCACAACGAGTCTGTGTGGCACGGGCTATTTTGAAGAATGCTCCTATACTTGTACTGGATGAAGCAACGGCTTTTGCCGATCCCGAGAACGAGTACAAGATGCAGCAGGCTTTGAAATCACTTATTAAGGATAAGACAGTCATCATCATAGCCCACCGCCTTTCTTCCATTGTGTCGTCCGACCGGATCATCGTACTGAAAGATGGAAGGGCAGTACAATGCGGACGGCATGAAGAACTTTCCTCTCAAGAAGGGGTATATAAAAAGATGTGGAATGCTTATACGAGTGCGTTCCGCTGGCAATTGAATGTGAAACAAGAAAAAGAATAGAGAATGAGTGCAATAAGAAATATTACAATAGGCCGTACGGAAAGGCTTTATAAACCTGTAGGCTACACTATGCTTGCCAATTTGGTGAACATTGTTCCTTTTTGCCTTTCTATCGAGGCGATTCGTATTATATTCCGTGCTTTCAACGGAGGCGGGCAATCGCTTGATACCACCCGGTTGTGGTGTATATTTGGCTGTATGACAGGTTATATAGTTGTTATGGTACTGGCGGAAAGGGCTGCTTATCGTGCCAATTTCCGTGGTGCTTACGAAATGAGTGCATCGGGACGCATCTCTTTGGCAGAACATTTACGCAAACTTTCGTTAGGTTTTCTGGGTAAACGGGATCCGGGTGATTTATCATCCATGCTTATTACCGATTTTACAATGGCGGAAACAGGTATCTCGCATTATTTGCCTCAACTGATGGGAGCATTGGTGATGCCTGTACTGGCTTTTGTTTCGCTTCTTTGGATCGATTGGCGCATGGCGGTCGCCATGTTCGTGGCTCTTCCGTTTGCGATGGGCATTTTGTGGTTGAGCACGAGCGTACAGGAGAGGCTGAGTGGCAGGCAGATCAAAGCAAAAGTCAATGCCGGAAACCGCCTGGAAGAGTACCTGCAAGGCATCCGGGTGATGAAAGCCTACAATCTGCTGGGTGATCGTTTTGTTCGGTTGCGTGATGCTTTTGCCGAATTACGTCGTGCCTGCATTCGGTTGGAGGCTCTATTGGGACCTTTTGTTCTATTGGCCATTACACTCGTGCGTGCAGGATTGACATTGATGGTATTGTGCGGAACATACCTGCTTTTAGGTGGCCAGTTGTCGATTCTCACGTTTGTCATGTTCCTTGTTGTCGGTTCCCGTGTATTCGACCCACTGACTTCCGCTCTTACCAATTTTACAGAGTTCCGTCATTTTTCTATTTCGGGAGGACGTATTCTTTCTCTTATGAACGAACCCGAAATGAAAGGGACAAAAGAAGCTCCCGAAGACGGTAATATCATCTTTGAAAACGTGTCATTCGGCTATCAGGAGAAAGAGGTTTTACATGGAATTTCTGTCATTTTATCACGAAATTCACTGACAGCTCTTGTTGGCCCGTCAGGAAGTGGAAAGAGCACGATAATGAAACTTTGTGCCCGTTTTTATGATCCGACAAAAGGGCGTATACTGTTTGGTGGAGTACCGGTACGGGAGATTGAACCTGAAAAATTGATGAGTCGTATTTCGATGGTTTTTCAGGATGTTTATTTATTTCAGGATAGCATACGCAACAATATTCGGTTTGGTAAAAGTGATGCCACAGATGAAGAGATTGTAGCAGCGGCTAAAAAGGCCTGTTGTCACGACTTTATCATGCATCTGCCACATGGTTACGATACAATGGTGGGAGAGGGAGGCTGTACGTTATCAGGTGGTGAAAAACAACGGCTTTCCATTGCGCGTGCCATGCTGAAAGACGCACAGATCGTTCTGCTGGACGAGGCAACTGCTTCGCTTGATCCCGAGAACGAAGTAGAGATACAGAAGGCTATCGATACGTTGATTAAAGGACGAACGGTTATCGTTATCGCCCATCGTCTCAAGACAATAATGGGGGCCGACCACATCGTTGTCTTATCCGATGGAAAAGTGGAAGAACAAGGTACGCATTCGGAATTGATGTGCCGGGATGGTTTATATCGGAAGCTCTGGAACATTCAAGAAAGTACATTGGGATGGACATTATAGTGGGTTATTTATATTGATTGCTTGGAATATCGCAACCGGTATCGACAACGAATACATATATGATTCGACAGGGTATATCCGATATCCATATGCCCTTTTACTGTAAATTTTGCTGCATTATCCAACAAGTGCTCTACCATTTGTCGTAAGCGCACAGCATCTGTTTCTATTTCAACATTATCTGTGGCTAGCAGCAACTTAGACTGTACCTCCTGAGTTATTCTGTTTTCATATTTCTGATAGACTTTTGTCAGAAGTCGGGTATGTGGATATATTGTAAACTTAAAAGTCATCGTGTCGGACTCTATACATGAAAGATCGAGGACATCCGAAACCTGTGTGAGCAGATAATTTCTGAGAAGCTCTATATATTAAAACCGCTGATATACGAACGCATCAAACGACTCGAAAATGATGGGTATATAAAAGGATATGTCGCTTTGGCGGATAATAAGAACGTCGGGAAACTGACTAAAGTTCACGGTATAGTTAAGATTCAGAGTTCGTTTGTTCTTAGTGAGATTAAACATACGACAGTTTTGAATATAGACCGATGACCTTATGCGCAGATAGGTGATGAATAGCTGCGATAAAGAAATTATGGAGGGAGTAGCGCTTTCCAATTCAGGAAGATATTTTCATCTTCGTTGAACGGCGGAAGTAGTATTTTTATGGAGTCATCCATCATGGATGTCTGATACTTCCTTTCTAATTTTTTTATAATTTTTTTATTGACGCGGGCTATAGCATAGTTTTCATCGGGTTGCACTCCAATACATTTTCTGACTTCGACTTCCGGATGAAGCATACATAGCAAAAAGGCTGACCATTCGTAAGTATACCAATATCCGTTGATGTAATTTAAATAAATGCCATTTCTGTTATTTTGTTCCCGGCGTAATACAATCTCTATTTTTTCCATGTTTTAGGGTCGGAACTTCTTATTTTGCAATTTTTTCTCTGAATTCGCTCGGAGTGATTCCAAGTCTTTTTTTACAGTAAGTAGTGAAATGTGAAGGTGAAGCAAAATGAAAGGTTCTGGCTATTTCACTGATCGGTATATTACGATTGGCTAATTGCCCTTTAATATGGCGTGTTTTTTGATTAAGAATCCAATTGTAGGGAGTATCGTGAAAGCAGCTTTTGAATTTACGATTGAAAGAACGTTCGGAACAATGATATAATTGTGCAAACTGTTTGATGTTTCGTATCTGCAGGTAGTTTTCCAATACGAAACTTTTGAAATTCGGATCTCGCCCTGTGATGGGCATCAGGAAGTGGGCCATATCTGTTCGATTGTAGAATGTACCGAATACCATGAATATCTCTTTCTGTTTCAGTTCATGCATATGACTACACTGAACTTTCTGTTTGAGATAGAAGCAAATACTGTCCAACACATGTCGTAGCGGAGGACAGATAGATAAGGAATAAAAACAACTCTTTTCAGACTCAAGATGAATGGCAGACAATTCAATCGACATTTTATTGTGAAGATTGACTTGATTGTCGAAGAAAAGTAGTATAAATTCTGTTTCTGTCATGCTTTTGCTTTGATTAGGATCGTTTTGGGGAAAGAGAACCATGTGCCCTTCAACGATGTGCTGATCGTGAAACTCGCTGCAGGATGTCAGTATTTCCCCTTTTAAAAGAAATAAGATACACGAGTGGTGATGGTTATCTATCTTAAAATCGCCCCCGGAGAAGAGTCTTTGATGAATAAAGCATATATTGTAATCTGATACATAATTGAGGCAAGTGGTGTGTCGTTCTATATGTAATAATTTCATAGTTAAACTATTTCTTGTTTAATAATTATACGAAAACAAAAAAACAGAGCGGGAAGTTTTATATTAAAAAGACACAATGTTCTATAATCGTGCCATCTTTTTTCTTTTTGTTTTTTTATAGTTATATCTGCCTTTCGCTTTCATTTTTTTATCTATTTTTGTCTTTTTCATAGATTATATACCCAAAGGGAATTAATATCATGATACAGACAATACAAGTACAAGGAACAGAAAAACGCTTATACCAACTTATTGCTCCATTGGTGATGAATCCGGATGTTTTAAGTGCAAATAATAATTATCCTTTTAAAACGACAGAACAATACGTGTGGTTCATTGCTATCGATAAAAAATCGGTTGTTGGTTTTATGCCGGTGGAGCATAGAAGGAGCGGATGTGTAATCAACAACTATTATGTCAGCGGTGATAACCGTGAAACACTCTCATTATTAATCTCCAGTGTTTTGGAAGCAATCGGAAAAGAAGTACGTTTGTTTGCAGTTGTTATGGTCAACCATCAGGCTGCATTTGAGGAACACGGGTTTATAATGGAGAAGGCATGGAAACGTTATGTAAAAATGCAAAAAGATGAATGATGACTAAAACTACAACTGTACCTAAAAATGTGTATGAACTGGCGCAAGAACGTTTGCGTATCGTCTTCAATGAGTTCGATAATGTCTATCTTTCCTTTTCGGGAGGAAAAGATAGCGGAGTGCTGTTGAGCTTATGTATTGATTATATTCGCCGGAATAACCTGAAGATAAAACTCGGGGTTTTCCATATGGATTATGAGATACAATATAAGATGACGATTGACTATATAGCCCGTATGTTGGAAGACAATAAGGATATTCTTGAAGTATACCGGGTTTGTGTACCTTTCAGGGTAGCTACCTGTACTTCCATGTACCAGTCTTTCTGGCGTCCGTGGGAAGATAGTAAAAAAGACCTCTGGGTGCGTCCGTTACCTGAGAACGCCATGACTAAAGAAGACTTTCCTTTTTATAATACACAAATGTGGGATTATGAGTTCCAAATGCGTTTTGCCAGTTGGCTTCATGAGAAAAAGGATGCCGTGCGCACCTGCTGTCTGATCGGTATTCGTACGCAGGAAAGTTTCAATCGTTGGCGCTGTATTTACCTCAATCGCAAGTACCAGATGTATCATCGTTATCGGTGGACTTCGAAGGTAGGAAACGATATCTTTAATGCATATCCTATATATGACTGGAAAACTACGGATGTATGGACTGCTAACGGAAAGTTTAAGTGGGATTACAATAAACTATACGACTATTACTATTGGGCGGGAGTCAATCTGGAACGTCAGCGCGTTGCCAGCCCGTTCATAGGTGAGGCACAAGAGAGTCTGGCACTTTACCGAGCCATCGATCCGAATACGTGGGGGAAAATGATAGGCCGTGTCAATGGAGTGAACTTCACGAGTATGTATGGAGGAACCCATGCGATGGGATGGCAGTCCATTAAGCTTCCGGAAGGATATACCTGGCGGGAATTCATGTATTTTCTGCTTTCCACTTTGCCCGACCGTGCCCGAAACGGATATCTCCGGAAGTTACAGGTCAGTGTACAATTCTGGCGTAATAAGGGAGGGTGTCTGAGTGACGAAACTATTCGTAGGCTGAATGAAGCCAAGGTACCTATTATTGTAATGGACAACTCCAATTATAAAACGACCAAGAAGCCGGTCCGCATGGAATATCAGGATGATATTGATATTCCGGAGTTCAGGGAAATCCCCACCTACAAGCGCATGTGCATCTGTATTCTGAAAAATGATCATGCTTGCAAGTATATGGGATTCTCTCCGACAAAAGAGGAAATGAGTAAACGAAATCAAGTAATCGAACAATATAAAAACATATTGCAATGAGTATAAAGAAAAGTCCGGTATATAATGTAATAGCAGTTCCCGTAGAAAAAGTACAGGCCAACGATTACAATCCGAATGTGGTGGCTCCTCCGGAGATGAGGCTTCTTGAACTTTCTATCTGGGAAGACGGCTTCACTATGCCCTGCGTCTGCTATTATGATAAGGAAAAGGATGTTTATATCCTTGTCGACGGTTTCCACCGTTATTCTGTGCTGAAGACTTCGAAACGTATCTTTCAGAGAGAAAACGGGATGTTGCCTATTGTGGTAATCGAAAAGGATCTTTCCAATCGTATGAGTTCCACTATCCGCCATAATCGTGCCCGGGGTACGCACAATATAGAACTGATGTGCCATATTGTTGCCGAACTTGATAAGGCAGGCATGTCCGATCAATGGATTATGAAGAATATCGGTATGGATCGGGACGAGTTGTTGCGCTTAAAGCAAATATCGGGTTTGGCCGATCTGTTTGCCAATCGTGACTTCAGTGTTCCCGAAGATGACCAGCCGGGAAATGTAGATAAGAAACCTACTCGTTAAAGTTTGCCTTGCAGGCGTGGATTTTATAGATGCATATACTGTCGTCAGCAGATATATGCCGTATAGAATCTATGCCTGTTTTTTTGCCTCTCTGTTTGTCCGAATCGCAACGTTCGGTTACCTTATTTGCGGAAAATGAAACTGCACAGAACTTTCTCCTCCCTTTTTTATATTTAGCAACTTCACTTCATTAAAGCCCCATTATTAGAAGTTTTATTACTCTTTCTTCCTCTATAAGAGAAATGAATACAATTTCCGGAATGATACAATTCCGCGATATTTGTCATATTCATTTTGAGCAAGTTTTAGTCAGTATATATAATAGAAGAAACGAGTATGAAAAAGCTAATTCTGTTTGGAGCCGCAATATCGATTTCAGTAGCTGTAAGTGCACAGCACATCGCTCTGAAAAATAATCTCCTGTACGATGCTACCACCACACCCAATCTGGCATTAGAGGTAGGGTTGGGGAAGAAGACCACGCTTGACCTGTATGGCGGTTATAATCCGTTTACGTTCGGAAATCACAAGCGTTTCAAGCACTGGCTGGCACAGCCGGAATTCCGTTACTGGACCTGTGAGCGTTTCAATGGAACTTTCTGGGGTGTACATCTGCATGGAGGTGAGTTTAGCGTGGCCGGTATCAGTTTACCTTTCAAAATATTCCCTTCTCTTAAAGACCATCGCTATGAAGGATACTTCTATGGAGGAGGTGTCAGTGTGGGACATCAATGGCTGTTGAGTAAACATTGGAGCCTGGAGGTCTCGGTCGGAGTGGGATATGCTCATTGGGTATACGATAAGTATCGTTGTGTGAATTGCAGTCCTAAAATAAAGAGTGGGCATAAAAACTATGTCGGTCCTACCAAAGCGGCTGTTTCATTGGTCTACTTTATTCGCTAAGTTGAATTTGATAAAAAATGAAAGATATGAAAAAGTTTTATTTTCTGATATTGGGCATCGTCCTCTGCGGCATGGTTGCGCAGGCGCAAAATTCATACGAAGGTCATATCGGCTTCGGACAACACCATGTGGTCCAGAAAGGAGGGGAGTTGAACGTGGAGGTATCCCTTGATTTAGGGGCTGTAAAGCTGGCTGCACAGCAAATGATTGTGCTTACACCGGTCTTGCGATCTACAGAAGGAGAAGAACAACAGCAATTAGCTCCGGTAGTGATAGCCGGCCCCCGTCGCTATCGGGTGCTGAAACGATCTTTAGCTTTCGGCACTGACAATTTTGAAATGTCTCCTATGCTTGTCGAGAAACGAAAGAGCGGTACTCCCCAGACTGTGAATCTCCACTTCGGATTACCCTATCATGAATGGATGCGCCGGGCAGAGCTGATTTTACGTGAAGAGGTGACCGGTTGTGCCGATTGTCCTGTCAGTCAGGGTGACCATACCGTTATAACATCGGTATTCGACGAACAATTTACACCTCGTTATGAGCTGAGTTATGTGACTCCGCCGGTAGAACCGTTGAAGCAGCGTAGCGAGACACATACAGCCTATCTGAATTTTGAGGTGGACAAATATGTATTGCTGCGCAACTATAAGAATAATGCCAACGTGCTTGCTGATGTCGACCGGATTGTCAATGAGATACAAAACGATTCCAACCTGACCGTAACGGAATTTCGGGTGACAGGCTATGCATCTCCTGAAGGTAACTATAGCCGCAACATGAAGTTGTCCGAAAACCGTGCATTGGCATTTGTCGGTTATCTGCAGAATCACGGAGGAGTTGACGAATCTCTGCTGACAGTCGATTGGAAAGGAGAAGACTGGTCCGGCCTGCGTCGTGAAGTTGCGGCTTCGAGTCTGATTGATAAGGGAGCTATACTTGCCGTTATCGACGGACATACGGATTTCGCCACACGAAAAAATCGGTTGCAGGCGCTGAATGGAGGAACTACCTACCGGATGTTACTGAGGGACTATTATCCGCCTTTACGTCGTAATGAATATACCATTTCTTATGTGGCGCGTGCTTTCAATGTAGACGAGGCGAAGCAACTTATTAAAACCAAACCTCAGTATCTCAGTCTGAATGAAATGTTTCTCGTGGCGAATACTTACCCCAAGGACAGCGGTGAATTTAAAGAGGTGTTTGACATTGCTGCCCGCATTTATCCCGATGACCCGGTAGCGCGGCTCAACACTGCGGCACTTGAACTGGAGAATGGCGCTATAGATGCTGCCATAGTCCGACTTCAGAAGTCGGATATGCCTGAAGCATGGAATAATTTAGGAATCGCATACATCTTGAAACAAGATTATAAGAAAGGAGGAGAGTATCTGGAAAAAGCGATTGATGCCGGCATTCAAGCGGCAGCATATAATATGGGGCAATTAGCAGCTTGGCTAAGGACCCAGGAGTGACTTATAAATGTATTTTTTTTAATTAAACAATTGTAGAACTATGAAAGTAGAATGGAAAAAACTAATGTTCGGCCTCGCAATCGGAGCCGGAATGATGATGATGGCATCTTGTAGCGATGAAGAGAATTTTGACCCTGGTGGAAGTACCGGTAAGGAAACTCCGGAACCGACCGAGAAAGCATTTCTCTCCATGCGCCTGTCTACCGGTTCGTTGGCTGGTACCCGGGTGGCAGTCGACCCGACAACTTCGGGACGTACTGAAGAGCAAGTCGTGAATCATGTACGCATGGTGTTGTATGAAACCAAGAATAATACCGTGCGTTACTCTTGGGACCTGAATGTATCTACTGACGGAATGAATGAATTTACCGGAGGAGATGTAGTGAGAGGAGAAGATGTGCCATCGGCTACGCCGACCGTGAGTCGTTTTGTTACAGTAGGTCGTGAAGTGGTGAAACAGGATTATGAGTTATTGATATTGATCAATCCTCCCGGTGAATTGCTGGAGATTACCGAACAGGGAAATCCCAGAAGTTATTTATCGCGTGCGGCCAATATGACAAAAGAGTCGCTGATACAGCCTTATGGTATTGCTGCCGATAATAACTTTTATATGACTAATCATCAGGACCTTATTTTTGTTCCTGAGGTGGAGTTGAGGGATAATCAACGGATGGCCGAAGAAAATCCGGTAAGGGTCGAGGTGGAACGTGCGGTAGCTAAAGTCGTTGTCAGCGGAGTGCCTGAGGTAGTACCGCACGGTGATCGGATTGACAATCTGAAATGGGGACTGGATGTGACCAATATGTATACCTACTGGATGCGTAAGATGACTTTTATAGCTAACTCGGGTGGTGTTCCGAATGAAATGGAACAACTCAATGCCGGATACCGAGAGGAACGCTATGCCGAAGATCCTAACTTTACAAGATTCAGTTCCTGGAATGGAGGGAACCCTGTCGGACAGTTTGAGTATTTGTCAGGAACTCCGGAGTTGAGCAAGAATTTTGATGATTATGATTATACGCTGGAAAATACGATGGACGCTGCCGACCAGCGGCATGACGTAACTACCCGTGTAGTGATTAGCGGAACTTACACGCCGAATGGCTTCGGATCGGTTGCGACTCGTAACGGAGGGGGCATCAGTTTCTACTATTTCAAAGGCAATGCTATCAGAGTGGAAGCCATGCGGGATATGGTAAATGACAGGGGGCAGATTCCTCAGGAATTACGTGATGCAGGTTTGGAACAGGCTATAGAGAACGTACTGGCCTGGAACCCGAATGCATTTAATTCACCTACGGCTTCTTTTTCGGAGGGTGGCATTAATTTCTACTATCAGGGAGTGTGCTATTATACGGTTCTGATTCGTCATTTCTCCAATAACATGGTACCTGTATTGATGGGATACGGACGCTATGGTGTGGTACGGAATAATGTATATCAGCTTAGTATCAATAAGATTATCGGTCCGGGACAGCCGGTGATCAATCCTCCCGGGACAGATCCGGATGACGAAGACACTTCCTGGATCTCGGCTGACGTCAACATTATGCGGTGGTATATCCGTAATCAGAATGTAGAGGAACTTTTATAAATTCTTTCTTATAAACTAAACTGAAGTAACTATGAACAGATTTATCGGATACATACAGGTTGCATGTTGCTGCCTTCTGCTATGTGCTTCCTGCGTCAGAGACGGGATGGATGAAGATTGCAACTCTTATGTCCGCTTTGTATACGACTACAACCTGGAATACATAGACTTGTTTCATAAGCAGGCAACCAAGATGAACCTGTATGTATTCGATGAAAAAGGTGTATTTGTGACAGAATTGAAAGAAGAATCCGGTGCTTTTGCACCGGATTACCTGATGACTTTACCCGGAGCCATGGCAGGCAGAAGATATATTTTTGTGGCTTGGTCGGGGTTGTATGGCGAGTCGTATGACAAAGTTACCCTGACTCCCGGGGTATCTACGTTGGAAGATCTGGAAGTCAGTGTCAACAATCTGAAAACCCGGATTGGAGGAGGGGTGGTCGACAGAGAACTCCATTTACTGTGGCATGGCAAACAGACGGAGGTATCTCCACAGTATAATAATGATATCACCACTGTCTCTTTGCTGAAGAATACGAAGAAATTCCGTATCATCATGCAGATGCTCGACGACAGCAGTATTCACGTGGATGATTATGATTTTCGAATTATTTCGCCCAATGGGAGGTACAACCATGAAAATGGGTTTTTGGGAGACGAAACGGACGAGAAAGTGGAATATACTGCTTATCATACCGAAGACGATCCTGAGACCGGAGCTATAGCCGAACTGAATACGTTGCGTCTGATGACTGATACCGAAAACAGATTGGTTATCACGCATAAGTCATCGGGTAATGTGATTCTTGACATCCCCTTGAATAAATATCTTAATGCGCTGAGGCTTCAGCAATATGCTGATATACCCTTGCAGGAATATCTGGACCGTGCCGATAAACACGGTATTATTCTATTCTTTAAAGGTATGGATGGCAACGGAAATTATATAAGTGTGGATGTACAGATCAACGGTTGGTTGATCCGGAAGCAAGAGGTCGATGGAGTTTAAGTATCAGGGTGTAGCTATCCGTTCCGGATGGCTACACCCTAATGCCGATATGGCTACACCCTTTCTTCTGCAGGGTGTAGCCATATTTTTATACAGGTATTGGTCGGTCGGGGGTTACAGGGTGTCGATGAAACTCTTCTGCTGTTCCAGGAAAGTAATTCTTTGGGACTCTCCGCTTTCTGAAATCAGTGTGGAGTGTCTTTTCAATGATTGTATCCAGTCTTTTTGTATGCCGCAAATTCGTGGGCTTTGAGAGTCCATTGAGTTAATAGAATATACCCGGAGGAGACTGATTTGGAAATCTTTCTTTTCTATATAGCTGTAGGTTGCTTCAAAATCGATATTGGATAAGTAAATGGCTACTTTGTTTCCGTTACTGAATTCACCTTTTGCGGATATCTGTTCCAGTTCATGCAGCAACAGCCCCAGTTCGTTTTTTAAATGTATCAGGTCTGTTTCCGAAATCAGATTGAGGCCGGCAAAATACTTCATCTCTTTTACAAACGAGTAGAAGACATTGCTGTCCCATATAAAACAGGTCTTTCTGCACGCTTTGACAGCCTCACTCAACAGTTTATGGGCATGAACCGCTTTGTCCGGTATGTGCATTCCCGATAAGCTGTTTGGGGTACGTATTTTCCCATTTTGATAAATCCATCTGCACAGGCGAAACTTTGATAAGTATTCGTACGAAGAATAGAGGGTGAAAGGAATTACGTTCGAAGCGGTATATATCTTCGTGCTGATATCATCTTTTACGTAGTTGAATATGCGCAGATAGCGTTCTATAATCTCATAATAACTTTCCAGAGGATCGGGTGAGTGAAGCAGGTTTAAATCGAAAGTCACACGGTTCGACTGGTGATTTCCAATAATCTGATCAATTGATATTCCCAGTTTGCATGAAATCATGGCAATTTCGTCAAAGGTGAAAGCCACTTCGCCTCGTAATCTTCGGTATACAGCCTCTTTTCCCATACATAGGGCATCTGTCAGGTAGTTGGCCAGATTTATTCCACGGGGAATCCGTTCTTTCATTGCTGCAATAAGTTCGTTAACGATATAATTTTTCATAACTGCCGTTTGGGTTATTGATTAATAATATTGCGAGAATCACAATGGCTTGTGACATATGCAAATATAGAGTAAGTAGACCGAACTTTTGTATGGTATATCATGTGTAGAAAAAAGAGGGATTTTCTGATTCGAGAATTATTGTCGGAGGGATGGCTGGAGAATGAAAAAAAACAGATGGCATTGCCATCTGTTTCCGATAATTGTCACTGTTCTCCTACATTGTTTCGTTTTTCGTTTTTAATAAAGTTATAAGGTATTTATTATTTCACGCTGTTCATTAAAGAAACGTATACGTTGCATCTCTCCGCTTTCGGATATTTGAGTTGAGAATTTTTTGAGTGATTGTACCCACTCTTTCAGGCTGCGGAACATGCCGTCATCCTGCGTTGTAATGGCATTGATGGAGTATATGCGTATCATACTGATGTGGCTGTTGCTGGTTGCCACATAGCTATAGGTGGCATCGAACTTGATATTTGAGATATAGATACGTACATCGTTACCGGTTTCATACTTACCTTTTCCGGCCAACTCTTCCAATTCATCCGTCAGAAGCAATAAATCGTCTTTTATCAACTCTTTGTCTTCTTCCGAAACCAGGTGGATTTCCGAAAAGAACTGTATGTCTCTCACTACATGTTCGAATACGGTATTGTCCCAGATATAATCAGTCGTCTTCATCTGCTGTGTCATATTGACAAAGTCTTTCTGGATGTTATATATTTTGTGGGGAATTTCCAGTTCATCAAAATGCTTGCATTTGATATTTTCATTCTGGTACATCCATTTAAACAGACGAAACTTTGAAAGTACATCATGTTTGAGATATAATGCTTGAGGCAATATGTTTGAAGAGGTTGCCATTTCTGTAGTGGGATCTTCCCGGATGTTATCGAATGCATCGACATATTTCGTGAGAATATCGTGATAGGTTTCGAATGTATTGGTATGGTGTACGACGTTCAGGTCAAATACCGCATTGTTGCTGAAACTCACACCGATCATCTTGTCGAGCGATATTCCCAATTTTCTCGAGATGACGGCAGCTTCTGCCAAAGTAAACGGTACTTCTCCCCGCAGTCGGCGATAGATGGCCTCCTTACCTATATATAAAATGTCCATTAGAGTGTTTGCCAGGTTGGTTCCGGTCGGCATCTTTTCTTTTGCGGCTTCTATTAAGCCTATATTTAATTCGTTTGTTATCATAATTTTCAGTTTGTACTGTTTCTCTGTTTAACACTTTTATCCCCCGGCTTGTTTCGCAATTCGCAACTATTTTTTATTTTGATGCCCTTACTTGCAAAAAGAGGAAGTCTGTCACGATCAATCTACATATAGAGAAAGGGCCGGAGGGATAGAAACATTCTGCCGGTCACAAATATCCTTCAATCCCGATGTAGTTTTGTGACATAAGCCGGAAAGCTTGTTTTTTATGTCAAACTCCTAAAGTGATTACGATGGATTTAGAAAAGGTATTAATTAGAGAGATAAACAATGATAGTCGTATTTTTCTGTATAAAGAGGGAGATTGCTGGAGTGCGCACGATAATTTCGCACGGCATCTTTGCTTTTTATATTCGCAGTTCAACGCGTATGATCGCATTTATCAGGCGTATGAGATTGTATTAAAGTGCGTTATGCTGAGTAATGCAATGATTGAGAAGTTTATCGAACATACATTGGTGAGTACGGTTCATGAAGATGAAATTGAAATCTGCATTCCAAAAGAAAAAAGAGCAGAATTAGAAAGCTGGCGTAGTACGTCCGGCTTATAAAAGAATTTTTAGAATCAGTTTCTTTTTATTAAAAATATATGTTCGAAAAACTTGCATATTTTAATCAAATCTTATACATTTGTCCAGATATAGATGAGAAGAGAGCATGTATTTGCCCTTTGTCATTATAAAATAATTACATGAAAAGAATCTTAGTTAGCGGAGGTGCGGGTTTTATTGGTTCGCATCTTTGTACCCGGCTAATCAACGAGGGGCACGACGTTATTTGTCTGGATAATTTTTTTACCGGATCAAAAGAAAATATTATCCATTTGATGGATAACCACCATTTCGAAGTGGTACGTCATGATATAACATTTCCATATAGTGCTGAAGTAGACGAAATATACAACCTTGCCTGCCCGGCTTCTCCCATACATTATCAGTACGATGCCATTCAAACCATTAAAACATCCGTAATGGGAGCTATCAATATGTTGGGGTTGGCCCGTAGGCTCAATGCTAAAATATTGCAAGCTTCAACCAGTGAGGTTTACGGAGATCCGGAGGTTCATCCGCAACCTGAATCTTATTGGGGAAATGTCAATCCGATCGGCATCCGTTCTTGTTATGATGAAGGGAAACGTTGTTCTGAAACTCTCTTTATGGATTATCATCGGCAGAATAACGTACGCATTAAAATTGTTCGTATTTTCAATACATACGGTCCTCGGATGTTGCCGAATGACGGGAGAGTGGTTTCTAATTTTCTTATCCAGGCACTGAAGAACGACGATATTACTATCTATGGGACAGGTGAGCAAACCCGTAGTTTCCAGTATATTGATGATTTGGTCGAGGGAATGATCCGGATGATGAATACGGGTGATGATTTTACCGGACCGGTAAATCTTGGCAATCCGAATGAATTTTCCATGCTTCAGTTAGCGGAGAAGATCATCCGGAAGACCGGATCGAAGTCGAAGATTACTTTTAAGCCCCTGCCGCACGATGATCCCCAACAGCGTAAGCCTGATATCAGACTGGCACAGGAGAAATTGGGTTGGCAACCGACTATTTTGCTGGATGAAGGTTTGGATCGTATGATTGACTATTTCAAAATGAAGTATAAGTTATAATAAAATAAGAACTCAAGATTAAAGCTACATAAAGATGAATATGGAAATTAATCCCTCGGAATATAAAATTCTCATTGTAGACGATGTTATGTCCAATGTCCTTTTATTGAAGGTATTGCTGACCAATGAGAAGTTTAACATAGTGACAGCTAGCAATGGGAATCAGGCATTGGACCAAGTAAAGAAAGAGAATCCCGACCTGATATTGCTGGATGTGATGATGCCGGATATGAGTGGTTTTGAAGTTTCTCAAAAGTTGAAGGCGGATCCCGAAGCGGCCCATATTCCGATCATCTTTTTGACCGCACTGAATAGTACCGCCGATATAGTCAAAGGATTTCAGGTAGGCGGCAACGATTTTATCTCTAAACCTTTTAATAAAGAAGAACTGATTATTCGGGTCAGTCATCAGATTTCTTTAGTAGCGGCCAAACGTATTATTGAAGCCAAAACGGAGGAACTTAAAAAGACTATTATCGGGCGTGATAAGCTTTATTCTGTGATTGCCCATGACCTCCGTTCGCCTATGGGATCTATTAAGATGGTGCTTAATATGCTGATTCTTAGTTTGCCCAAAGAAAAAATCGGCGAAGATATGTATGAACTGCTGACTATGGCCAATCAGACTACCGAAGATGTGTTTTCGTTGTTGGATAACTTACTGAAATGGACAAAAAGCCAGATAGGTAAGCTTAAAGTCGTATATCAGGATATCGACATGGTGGAAGTTGTAGAAGGAGTAGGAGAAATCTTCGCAATGGTTGCCGGCCTGAAGAATATTCGTTTGCGAATTGAATCGCCGGAATGTCAGGCGGTACATGCCGATATCGATATGATAAAGACGGTGATACGCAATTTAATAAGCAATGCCATTAAATTCAGTAATGAAGGTTCCGAAGTTCTTATAAAAGTTGAAGAGTCGGATGGAATGTCGGTAGTTAGTGTTAAAGATAGCGGATGCGGTATTGACGAAGAAAGCCAGAAAAAACTGTTGCATACCGATACACATTTCAGTACATTCGGTACTAATAATGAAGAAGGTTCGGGACTCGGGTTACTTTTGTGCCAGGATTTTGTTGTGAAAAATGGAGGAAAGTTGTGGTTTACTTCTGTTAAAGATGAAGGTTCAACTTTCTATTTCTCGATTCCACTGAAAAAATAAGGATTCCGATAGCGATGGAAGAATCGTTCCGAATATAGATTATTCTAATAAAAATGGAGATGTACTCCCATTCATCACAGGGTGAACTTTATCTGTGTTATCTGTGATGTCTTAACATAATAAGTAAACCCCGAAAGTTTTTTGTCCAACTTTCGGGGTTTACTTCATTTCGACACAGCTCCATTTTTTCTATTGCCGGATTCCGGTGTTGTTTCTGGGATTATATATGGATAGGAGGTTTTTATTATCGTTTGCACATTGCTTTAAAATCGCAATATTCACATTTCTTTGTATCCTCAGTTTGAGTGAATTCCTCTTTGTCATCGTATATCTCTTCAAGCAATTTCAGGAGACGCTCACGGAATTCATCTTCATAAACCGAAAAATCATCGACCGGCAGTTTAGGCTTGCGAGCTTCTCCTATTTCAATTACAGGAGAGTAACTCTCGGAAGCTGCCCGATGAATATAGAGTAGCGAGGGAGCTACTTTTAGTGCCTGTTGCCGTGCCATAATGGCGGCGTATAGGAAAGTTTGGAAGATGTAGTTGGGGCGTCCTTCGGCAGGTGTGAATAATTGTTCTATATTTGCCGGTACTTTGGGGCTGCCTCCGGTCTTATAGTCCACAATTCGGAGTGTACCTTCTTTGCTATCCATACGGTCGATGGTGCCTCCGATTTTTAGTGATAACTTTCCCACAGGCCCTTCTATCCGGATATCCTCCACTACTTCCTGTTCCATACCCATCATTCGGAAAGGGGCATATTGCAGGTCATTACGCAGCAGTTGGCGGAGATACGAAGTGATAACCTTTGAGTTTATTAGCTGGATTCCATTATACTCGGGCTTCTCGTCGATAGGAACATGAAAAAATATTTCTTTAAAAGCTATATCCACGTAGTTTTGAAGACGGATATTATCGCGCAATAGGCGTTCAAGATCTTCTTTATGAATATCTCGTTTGTTGGCTGTCAGATCTAAATAAACCAATTGGGCAGAACGGTGGAAAATGGTTCCGAACAGGGCGGAGTCAATTTCAGCACTGACTTCATCGGGAGCTTTAAGGCGTGCCACATAACGGAAATAAAACTTCAGCCGACAATCAAGATAGGTGTTTAATGCTGAAGGCGAAAGTATTAGGGCATCCGGGTTGCGTGAGAAGTCATAAGTCCGGTATAAACGGTCAATGATTTCCGGAGTTTTTGTAATGCAGATTTCCTTGCTGTTTTGTGGCGATTGTCCGGCTTCAAGATATTCACGGCTGATTTCATGTGGCCATTCAATCAGAAACTGTAGCATGAAACGCGACCATTCTCCTCTGTTTAACCCATCTGATGAGGTGTTATACATTAAGGTTATATTTTCTGCACGCTGAATCAGGCGATAGAAATAATAGGCATAAACAGCATTCTTATGTTCAATAGTAGTCATGCCGAAAGCTTTGCGTAAATTATAAGGGATGAATGATGACTCACCTCCCGATTTGGGCAATTGGCCTTCATTAAGCGATAGAAGGAGCAAGTTACGGAAGTCTAGGTTACGTGTTTCCAATACTCCCATGATCTGCATTCCTATAGCCGGTTCGCCATGAAAAGGAATGTTGGCTGCATTCAGTATTTTATTTAATAAACGTTTCAGAGTTTCTATGCGTACCTGCAATTCGTTGTTGTCTATCAAATTGAGCAACCTGTTGACTAATGTGAAACTTTTGAAGAGAGATTCACGGTACAGCTGATTGAAAATGTCATCGCTTTCCTGTTCCTGACGATATAAAACAGATACTTCTTTCAGCAGTTCTGTGATGTAGACACAGAGTTCCCGGATACCATTGCGGGGCGTAAACAATATGTCCAGAAATTTGTCTTTCTTTAATTCGGATGGAAAAGGATAAAAACGGTTGGTCTTTGTAAGTTCCCGTTGCAGCGGCTCAGCTTTATCTGAGAGGCGGCGGGTATAGGGATGTTTCAATACCGTCTGTACGGCATCATAGATATATCGTCCCGAGTCTGTCCGGTATCCGCTGGTTTGCAGTTCGAGTATGGCGTTGATAAAACTATATACCGGAGTCTGTGCTAACGGAAATCCCATGGTGATATTGACATTCCTTACTACCTCCGGTATAGAGTGCAAAACAGGGAGAAGTAAAGCTTCATTGCACAGCACAACGGCATTTTCTTTTTCTTCGTTACTCAGGTTCTCATGTACCCATTGAGGCAGATAACGGGCTTGTGCGTTCTCGGTTGGGGAAGAGATAAAACGAACTTTTTTGGGTTTTATCAATTCATTGAACAATTCGGCAGGAAGCTCATTGGGGAAGAGTTTGAGATTGCGGTTGATAAATTCTCCGGCCTCATGGCGTTGTTTTTGCCGGGAAGGAAGCTGAGTGTAAAACACGTCATAATCCCAATAGAAAAGAGCCTTACCCGCATTCTGCAATTGTTGGAAGAAGTGAGTTTCCACCTTGTTCAGTACGTTGAAGCCGACAAATACATAGCAGTCATATTTCAATGAATCCGGTTCAAGTTGTTCAATAACGTTTCGGTAGAGCATACCTTCGTAGGCAAATCCTAATTCTTCCAGCTTTTTATGATATCGGCGATAAATATCACCCAATTTATCCCAAAGAGAAATAAACTTTTCTTTTAACAGTGTTCTCTTTTCGATAGAAAAATTTTGGAAAAACTGCTGGATAGCCTGTTCTTGCTCTTGGTCGAGAAATTCATAATCATCCATGACATTCTTTAAGTCCTGCAGGTTAGTAAATAACTTATCTGCATGAACCAGATTTTTGTCTACATCATCAAAATCACTGATTAATAACTCACCCCAGAAGTAGAAGTCGTCCAGTGATTCGTCACTATTTGTTTCTTCACGGAATATTTTATAAAGCTCGCATACTAACCGAATCGGATCTCCTAGTTTTAATACCGATAAATGCTGAAATAATTCGCTGATACTTAAATATGCCGGTGACCAAAGAGGTTGATCGGACTGATTTGCCAAATGTTCATTAAAGAACAGACTGGCACGTTTGTTAGGGAATATGATAGCTGTGCGTGACAGATCATTTCCTATTTTACAGTAAAGGTCCTGCGCGACCAATTGGAGAAATGTTTTCATACTTTTTCGATTATTTCTTCTTCTACATACCACAGATAACCTGTGATGTTTTTGTATCCCATTCGGGAGAGGAGCTGCATGTATCCTTTTACCTGTTTGTTGTATTTTTTGTTTGCTTTACCAAATTTGAAGTCTACCACAACTACTTGCTCGTTTTTCATCATTACACGATCAGGGCGACGGGTTTGTAATACACCTTTGTCTTTGTAAATGATTGCGCACTCGTTGAACAATCTCCATTCACCGGAGTACCACTCTTGTACTTCAGGCAGGGAGAAGGCCTTTACGGTCAGAGAACGTATTCGTTCTTCCGCTTCTTTGCTACCAATGATTCCCTCGAATATCAAGTGCTGAATGGCCGGTTCTATGTCATCCTTGGTCTCAATGGCAGAAAATAAAGTATGTAACAATTGTCCGTGATTTATGAAGCGGTCATCGGATTCTTCTTCAGAAAGCCCCTTGATAAAATCAGCAGATCGGTTGGACTGTCGGAATTCTATATCCGGATGCATAGATTCCATATTGACCGGAAGTTTTTCCGGTTTGCGAGTCAGCTTGTTACCTGAATCGATTTTTTTCTCATTTTCGGATGGGCAAAGGTCACCTAATTCATATACCTGTTCTTCATCCCATTCCTGATCTAATTTGTTGGCGGCCTGTGGTAGTGCTCCGGTTAGCAATTCGGCCATTGTATTTCTTTGTCCTTTCCGACTCCAGATAATCAAATTTTTGCCGGCACGTGTAAATGCTACGTAAAGCAGATTCAGATTGTCTACCCATAGTTGCAGGCGTTCGTGTAAATAATCTGTGCGGTATACTGATTCTGCCATGGCGGAAGAGTAATTTACCGGCACAATATCCAACTCGTTGAAAGGGGCTTCTTGAGGTACGCACCAGACGAGTTGGTTGTTTGTTTCATTTTCCAGTTTCCAGTCGCAGAAGGGTAGGAGTACCGTATGAAATTCCAGTCCTTTGGATTTATGTATTGAAAAGATACGTATACCCTCCACTTCGCCACTCGGAATTGTTTTCCCGGATAACGTCTCGTTCCAATATCGTATAAAGCTGTCCGGATCAGAAGAGTGGCTTTGCAGATAATCGGTTACTGCATCAAAGAAAGCAAACAGGTAAGCGTCCTGTTGTTCAATACGGTGCAGTTCAAATAAACTGAAAAGTTCCTCTAACAGTTCATACAGAGGCATCAACCGTAGTTCTGCCATTCGTTCCAGAAAAGCCGGTGGAAATAATTCTTCGGCTTTATGGAGGAGCAGCGAATTGAGATCATACTCCGAATGAAGTATTTGTAATTGGTAATTAGTGGCCAACTGTGCTTTCACGATCCGATTCTCCGGATCGGAAAGATAGCGCAAGGCATCCAACATCATACAGATGGCGAGCGAGGCATCCAGACGGAAGGCTTCGTCAGACACAATCTTATAATTTAGTTGTTTATCGAAGTAATCGGCAATACGCGGAATACTTTTATTCTTTCTTACGAGAATAGCTATATCATTCAGTTTGACGCCGGATTGTAACAGATGTTCTACTTCCATTCCCAGGCTGATAAGGGTTTGTTCTGTATAATCGTGTTCTTCGTCCGGTTCGAGAAACTCTACCTTAACGTATCCTTGTTGTTTGTTTCGGGAGGATTCCTGTTCCACGTCGGCATATGCATTGATCAGAGGCTCACAAATACTTCCCAACTGCTTATTATACATTTCGTTGAGATAGTCCACAGCCGCGGAGAATATACTATTGTTGAATCGTATGATATTGGTTTCACTTCGGCGGTTGGTTTTTAACGTTTCTGTACGGATAGAAAAATATCCAAGTTGCTTATTCAATCCGTTCAGAATTCCCCAATCGCCGTTTCGCCAACGATAAATAGATTGCTTGACATCACCTACAATCAAGCTGTCGGCTCCTTGAGACAATCCTTCAAGTAGCAGGAGTTTAAAATTATCCCATTGCATTCGACTGGTGTCTTGAAATTCGTCTATCATCACATTGCGGATGTTAGTTCCGATTTTTTCGAAAACAAAAGAGGAATCACCGTCTTTCACTAATTGGTGGAGCAAAGCGTTGGTATCCGAAAGGAGGAAACGATTGTTTTCACGATTCAGTTGACGTACTTCTTCATCAATATTGGTTAAAAGCCGGACTTTGTTCAGGTGCTGTGTCGACAGTCGGCAGCTGTTCACTATTCGATTGTTGCGTGAGCGATATTGTTCGGCATTTTGTAGAAGCGGCATTAAGATGGAAGAAGCCAACAATATAATATCCGTATATTGTTTTGATGTTTTTGCAGCCCAATTAGTCTCGTCATCGAGGCATTTGATTACAGTAGCATTGACTATCTCGTCTCCCAGTATACCGTTTTTTAGTTTATTGAAATAGCTTCCTATTCCTTTGGTTCCGTTCTTTAAATCAGTTGGTTTCAGTGATTGACTGGAAAGTACATTTTCAAACTGTTGAGAGAACTCTTTCATCTGTTCAAGAGCGGCTGTTTCCATCTCTTTTAATGTCTTACGATAATTATGGATTACATTCGGGTCACGGAGGCGTCGGCGGAGACCATCACCTTTCTCGATGTATCCTTCATCAAAAATATTCCGTCCGAAACTTTTGATCTCATCCGAAACATTCCAGCGTTTATCGTCAGCGATACGTTCATCTATATAATCGAGCAGCCATACCAGTACAGGTGAATTGGGTCCCAACTTTTCAATCATACTGTCCACAGCATCGCTCAATACTTCTACGTTGTTCAGTTCGATATTCAGATTGGGACTCAATTCAAGTTCACGAGCCAGATTACGCATGACCGATTGAAAAAAAGAATCAATGGTTTCGACGCGGAACCGACTGTAGTCATGAAGCATATAACCCAAAGCTATGCCTGCCGTTGTTCGTATCTCGTCTTCTGAATGCCCTGTCTCGGCAATTATGCGTTTTAGATAGGCATCCGAATCCGGATCGCCTATCTGTATTCCATATAATTGACTAAGAATACGCTCCTTCATTTCAGCAGTAGCTTTATTAGTAAAGGTTACTGCTAAAATCTGGCGATAGGCGCGCGGATTCCGGATTAGTAACTTGATATATTCAACAGCCAGGGTGAAGGTTTTTCCGGACCCGGCGGAGGCTTTATAGACAATGAGTTCGCTCATTCACAGTTTGTATTGGATAATGATTATTTTCTTTTTACTATTTCGAATGGTACACGTATTGAAACGCCTTTTTTCATTAAGTTATTCAGATTGGGATATAAACGTTCTTTGAAAGAATCCCAATTGCGATGTTCCATTTGGGTCCATCCTGCTTCTGCCAGTGCCAGACCGCGGGGATAGGTCATATATGTCACTCGGTTAATGTCCTTTATTGCTTCTCCCCAAAGTGTTCCCATTACTCCCAGAATGTGTGCCTGTTCTGCTGCGGGTTTTCCGTATCCCGGATCAAACTGATAGCATGTTTCGAGTGTAGTTACCGGCATTCCCCAGTTATTAAATTCCGGAAGATCTCCTTTGAACTGCGGATAATCCAGATATGCAAATTCTCCCGGAGCCATAATCAGAGGGTTACCATGCTGTTGGGTCAGTTTCTGGCAAGTTGGCGTCAATCCGTATCTCCAGCTCACAAGTGTTACATTTTTAGGGTAAGGGAACAGATAATCGTTGGCCGGCATGCGAATGTTATCTAATTCACACCAGAGAATAGGGTATTTTCCATCAGCCTCTACGAAACTGAGCATACGGCTGAAAAAAGGAATCATTAATTGGGAAGCCTTTTCGTATTTCAGTTCCTTCATCATCTTTTGGCAACGTTCACATTTGGTCCAGTTCTTTTCTATAACTGCTTCGTCACCACCCAGGTGAATATAACGTGAAGGAAAGAGAGCACTTACTTCATCAATAATATCATTGTACACTTCATACACTTTTTCATTATTGGCACAAAGCATTAAGTTTACAGTCTCACCTACATTCTTTGCAATGGTATCGGTGTGTGTACATCCCAGTTCAGGATAAGCGGCTAATACAGCGACAGTGTGTCCCGGAATATCCAATTCCGGCACTATTTCAACATGGCGTTCGGCTGCATAACGAATCAGGTCGGCCAACTCTTCTTGAGTATAAAAAGATTGTCCTGCGGTAAGTTTCGGATGCTTTCTAATTTCGATTCTCCATCCTTGATCATCTGTCAGGTGGAGTTGAAGCACATTATATTTGTAGCGTACCATCTGATCGATGTAGAACTTTACATCTTCTATTGGTAAAAAATGCCGGGCAGGGTCTAGCATTAAAGCCCGGTAGCCAAAGCGAGGCGCATCATCGATACTGATAGGAGTCATTTCTTTCCGATTGCTGGCGCATACATCTCCCAAGAGAACTTGATCGACAGTCATTACACCATAGAAAACGGCTGCTGCACTGGCTCCGCTAATGGTCATCCCTTTCTGGTCAACTTTGAGTTGATAATGCTCTTTTCCTTCCAATTGTGGATCAATAATTAACCGGATGGGGGATTGGCGAGAGCCGGAAAGGGGAATGTCTACTTGCATGCGGTCTTTCAGTATACTTTGCAGAGTAGTAGCCGCAAACTTTAATTCCGGTTGTCCGGGGTGAATCGTGATGTTCTTACCTGTTAAGCTAAAAGGTTTACCTTGCACTTGCTCTATGTGATTGGGCATAGGCAACAGGGCTGAACGATTGTTTTGTGCGGTTGCTGTAAAAGCAAACAAAAGGAAAATCAGTCCTAAATAGTTTTTCATGGGGTTAATTTATTAATTAGTTTCGTGGCAAATATACAGTTTTTGTACGAGAAAACGGACACTTCAGCACAGAAAGAGAGTATGCCGATACTTTCTTTTCGATTAGAATTTTGCATAAAAATGTGAGATTCATTCGCGAAATAGAGAAAAAAGATAAAAATAGATCATTCTTATTAGGTAATATGAGCTATTTTGTTACCTTTGCGCCCCCTTATTCCATAGCGTAGAATAAGGTTAAGTGCTAATTAGATTTAACATGAGACTAAAAACAATCCTACTGACCACTATGGCCACCGGTTCATTTTTGTGCGAGCCTGTTGCTGCTATGTGTATTGAACCTCCCGCAACTCCTGAAATGGGATGGTTTTTGAAAAAGAAAAAAAAGAGTAATCCCCAAGACAGTATTAAGGTTAAGAATGAGTATGAGAAATTAACAGGAAGTGATAGTGTCGTTCGTCGTGGTATGTTCAATGTATACCAAAAGAAGAACGATTATTACTTTGAGATTCCTTCCACCCTGTTGGAGCGTGATATGCTGGTGGTGAATAAACTGCAACGGGTACCTGCAGAACTGAATGAAGCCGGAGTGAATCGTGGAACTAATTATGAGAATCAGATGATCCGCTTTGAGTTGGATAAATCGGCTAATAAATTATTAATCCGTCAAAGTCGTCCGTTACCTATTTCACCATCTGAAGATGCCATTAGCCAATCGGTGAAGGATAATTATATTTCTCCGCTGATAGCCGGGTTTAAGGTAGAAGCATATAATAATGATTCTACCAGCATGCTGATTAAAGTGAACGATATATATGATGGTACAGAGACAAGCATAAATAACGTATTTACCAATATTAATCTTGGCACATCGGCCATCAAGAATTTATCAAGAATTCTATCCATCAAGTCCTTTGATAATAATGTGGTAGCAACCTCGGAACTGACTACTCGTGTGACCGAAGGTACTACTACTATCTATGTGACGGTAGAGGTTAGTTCCTCTATTTTGTTGCTTCCTGAAGTGCCGATGACCGGACGTTTGGATAATCCGCGCGTGGGATATTTCACTAATCCTCTGACTAATTTCAGTGATGGACAACAACGGGTAAATAAAAAACAATTTATTACTCGATGGCGTCTGGAGCCTAGGCCTGAAGATCGGGCAGCGTATTTACGTGGAGAATTGGTAGAACCCCGGAAACCGATTGTCTTTTATATAGAAAATTCGACACCTTATCGTTGGAGGAAGTATATTAAACAAGGAATTGAAGACTGGCAAGTAGCCTTTGAACGTGCCGGATTTAAAAATGCCATTATCGCTAAAGATATTACCGAGGACATGGAGGTAGATATGGATGATGTGAATTATTCTGTGCTGACTTATGCCGCATCTACCAAAGCAAATGCAATGGGACCTTCTATTCTTGATCCGCGTTCGGGAGAAATCCTTGAGGCTGATATCATGTGGTGGCATAATGTACTTTCAATGCTTCAGGAGTGGATTACGGTACAAACAGGTGTAGTGCGTCCTGAGGCTCGTGGTGTTGCTTTACCGGATAGTCTGATGGGAGATGCCATGCGCTTTGTTGCCTGTCATGAAGTGGGACATTCACTCGGACTGCGCCATAACATGATGGGGTCATGGGCTTTTCCTACAGATTCTCTCCGTTCGAAAACATTTACCGACCGAATGAATTCGACTTCATCGTCTATCATGGATTATGCCCGCTTTAACTATGTGGCACAGCCGGGTGATGGTATAAAGGCACTTTCTCCCCACATCGGGCCGTATGATATGTTTGCTATAGAATATGGTTATCGTTGGTATGGCAAGCAAACACCGGAAGAAGAAAAAGAACTGTTGCAGGATTTTTTAGCGAAACACACTGATCGGCTTTATAAATATAGTGAGGCACAGGATCCGCGGGATGCTGTTGACCCTCGTGCACAGAACGAAGATCTTGGCGATGATCCGATCCGTTCTTCACAGTATGGCATTGCCAATTTGAAATGTATTGTTCCCCAAATTATTCAATGGACAACTACCGGAGAGAAAGGACAGACGTACGAAGAGGCTTCTCGTTTGTATTATGCCGTTATTAATCAATGGAATAATTATCTTTATCATGTAATGGCGAACATTGGAGGTATTTATATTGAAAATACAACGGTAGGTGATGGTGAGAAAACTTATACGTTTGTGGAAAAGGAGAAGCAGCAGGCTGCTTTGAGGTTTTTGCTTGATGAGGTGCTATGCTATCCGAAATGGTTGTTCGACCCTGAAATAGCTCAATATACTTATCTGCTTAAAAATACTCCTTTGGGAGTAGTAGAGAATGCCCCAACACAAGTGCTGAAAAATGCACAGGCTTATGTTTTCTGGGATTTACTGTCGAATAATCGCCTGATGCGTATGCTTGAGAATGAATCGGTAAACGGTAAAAAAGCCTTCACAGCTGTTGAATTGATGGATGGTTTGCATAAAAGTATTTTTGCTGTAACAGAGCGTGGTGGACTGCCCGATGTTATGACACGTAACTTACAGAAAGGTTTTGTAGATGCATTGATTACTGCTGCTGCCGAAAGCGAGGGAGTGAAAGTTAACAAGAAATTGATTGATAATCACTTCTTGTTCGACTTTCAGACACCGATTTGTAGTTGTGATGACCATGCACATCGTTCGGCACATACTGATCGCATGGGGGCTCGCCGTGAACTGAATTTTTATGGGTCTCAGATAAACCGTATTTCCGACGCCATTTCAGTAAAACGTGGTGAATTGCTTCGCATTAAAGATTTGCTTCAAAGCCGTTTGGGCACATCGGATGTAGCTACCAAATATCACTATAAAGATTTGATTTTACGCATAAATACTGCGTTGGGCATTTCGAAATAAAAACACCAAAACACAAAGTTCTCTCTGACAAACACTCAACGAATTTATTTGCTGAGCGAGGGGCTTTGTGTATTTATACCAAAACAGACAGTTTTCAAAATGAGTATTAATTTTATAGGATGTAACAAATGAAAAGACACGTTTTTATTCTTTTATTGTCTTTTGCCGGAGTTTTGACTTCTGCTTTTGCTGCCAGTAGGCAAGTACAAGGAGTGGTGATCTCTTCAGAAGATAATATGCCGTTGATCGGTGCTTCTGTCTATATAAAAGCAGAAGACCTGTCGAAAGATGGTAATTCTCCGACAATAACAGGAGTAATTACCGATATAGATGGAAAATTCAATATTTCAGTACCGGAGGGGGTGACACGTTTATTCTGCAGTTATGTAGGACATGAAGTACAGGAACTCAAGCTCGTTCCCGGAAAAAATCAATATGAAATCACTCTTTTCCCATCAGCTCAGGTGCTTGATGCTGTGGTAGTGACTGGTTATCAGACAGTGGAACGCCGTAAGTTGACAGCAGCTGTCGGGAAACTGAACATTTCGGATGAAACCATCGGTGCTGTGAAAAGTATTGACCAGGCACTGGCCGGGCAAATTGCCGGTCTTTCCGTAACCTCTACTTCCGGAGCTCCGGGTGCACCTGCAAAAATACGTATTCGTGGAACTTCGTCATTGAACGGAACTCAGGATCCATTGTGGGTATTGGATGGTATTCCGTTGGAAGGTACGGATGTACCTCAGTCGAATGTATTGAATGATGTTTCTAATATACAGCAATCGTCTATTGCCGGACTGAATCCTGCAGATATTGAAAATATTACCGTGCTAAAGGATGCGGCAGCTACAGCCATTTATGGAGCACGTGCTGCAAATGGTGTAATTGTGATAACGACTAAAAAAGGAAAAGTGGGGAAACCGGTGATTAATTTCTCCTCGAAGTTTACTTATATGCCTACATTGAGTACAAACCGACTCAATATGTTGAATTCACAAGAGAAAGTAGATTTGGAACTTGAATTGCTTCGTTCTAATTTTGCGTACGGTGACAATAAGGGGGGAGTTTCTAAAATAATTTCCGGTTACGGATTGACTGATGCCTATAAAAAAGGGGGGTGGGGTGCGCTGACTCCCGAAGCCCAAACGGATATAAGTCGGTTGCGGAATACAGAAACTGATTGGGGCGATATTCTTTTCCGCGATGCATTCAATCAGGAGTATAGTTTAAGTCTTTCGGGAGGTAACGAACGGGTGACTTATTATACTTCTATCGGATATTATCAAGAAAATGGTAATGTTAAAGGCGTCGGGCTAGATCGTCTGAATATTGTAGCGAAGACTTCATATAAAGTCAACCGGATGTTGAAATTCGGAGTTTCTTTATTTGTTAATCGCCGTAACAATAAAACCTACCTGACCGATACTTATGGATTGGTGAATCCGGTATACTATTCGCGTAAGGCTAATCCATACTATCAACCTTTCGATGCAAACGGAAATTATGTATATGATTTCGATGTTCAGAATAATTCTGATACGGATTTAGGGTTTAATATTTTTGAAGAGCGTAAAAATACTTCGAATGAGGAAACGATTAATGCGCTTTCGTCTATTTTTGATGCAGAGTTGCGTTTTAATGATAAACTGAAGTTTACAACTCAACTTGGTTTGCAATTGGATAAAGCATCGAAAGAACAGATTGCCGATAAGGAGAGTTTTTCAATGCGTATAATTCGCAAAAACAGTAAATATTGGGATTCTGCCTCTCAAAGCAATAAATACTTTATTCCGGACGGAGGAGTGCATAAAGCGTATGAGAATACAAACTCCCAGATTACCTGGAAAGCAATGGGAGAGTACCGGGACAGTTTCAATGATATGCACGAACTGGAAGTAATGGTAGGTACTGAGTTGCGTAAGACTTGGTATGAAACACTTTTCTCTGCAGGATATGGTTTTGATCGCCAGACGTTGACTACAAAACCGGTTGTCTTTCCGGATGAAGACCGTGCCAGACAGTTTCCTCTTCATCAGAAAACGTATAAAGAAAATGCCTATGTCTCTTTCTTCTCTACAGCTTCCTATTCGTTGATGAACCGTTATACATTCGGAGGAAGTATCCGTTTTGATGGTTCTGACTTATTTGGCGTAGACAAGAAATACCGTTATTTGCCTCTGTACTCTGTAAGTGGATTATGGAGATTGTCAAATGAACCTTTTATGCAGGGAACTAGAAAATGGATGGATAACCTTGCATTCCGTGTTTCGTATGGTATTCAGGGAAATATTGATAAAAATACATCTCCCTTTCTGTTGGGTAAATATATTGTAGATAATATTTTGCCGGGTGGTTCGGAACATATGATTGATATAAATTCTGCTCCAAACAAGAAACTTCGTTGGGAGAAAACTCAATCAGTAAATGTTGGACTTGATTTTTCGGTACTCAATCAGGCGATTAATCTGAGTGTAGATTACTATTATCGTAAAGGTACAGACCTAATCGGAAAACAAATGCTTCCACTTGAAACCGGCTTTGTTTCGACCAATATCAACTGGGCAAGTATGGTCAATAAAGGTGTTGAGGTATCTCTTTCTACGCGAAACGTTGCAACAAAAAATTTCTCGTGGTATACTAATTTAAATTTTGCTTATAACAATAACAAGGTATTGAGAGAAGCTATTCCCGAAGCGCAAACTATTCCGGGACGTGAGGGGTATCCGGTAGATGCTATCTTCGCGATAAAAACTGCCGGTCTGGATGAAGAAGGTTATCCTTTGTTTTATGATAAAGAAGGGAAAAAAGTAACTTTGAAAGAACTGTATCGCTTGCAGGATCCTTTTGGATTAGGTTTTACGGTTAATTCGGATGTAACTCCGGCAGAAGAGCGTAGCTTTTATTCGTATATTGGTTCACAAGATACTCCTTATACGGGTGGCCTGATCAATACATTCAGTTATAAAAATTGGGAATTAACCGCTAATTTATCATTTAATCTGGGAGGATATGTGCGTACAACGCCTTCCTATAATTTCATTAACTTTGATAGAGGGCAGAACGTAAATAGTGATATTTTAGATCGTTGGACTCCGGAGAATACCGATGGGCGTCTGCCGGCATTAATCACCAGCGAAAAACGGGCTGACGAGTATTATTGGTATGATCAGAAGAGCGAAATTTACAAGAATTTAGATATTTGGGTAAAGAAATTAAATTATTTCCGGTTGCAAAATTTGCGTTTAGGTTACCGTCTACCTGAGAAAATGATTAAATCTTTAGGAATGGGATCGGCTTCTGTGGCTATTGAAGGACGCAATTTACTTGTTTTTGGTTCAAGTTATAAGAATTTTCTTGATCCGGAGTCGATGTATAATCCGTATGCACCGCCTATCCCTAAATCAATTACGTTTAGCTTGAATTTAAATTTTTAATCATTAAGTCGAAAAAAAGAAGATGAAGAAAATATATGTTTTGGCTTTGTTGAGCTGTCTGTTGATGTTATCAGCTTGTGACAGTTATCTTGATATCAGACCCGTGGGTAGCGTGATTCCTCAAACCGCTGAGGAGTATCGTGCTTTGCTGGCACGTGCTTATCTGAATGTGCCCAATGACAGAGGGCTGGCTTGTCTTCGTTCTGATGAAATGTTGGTTAATGATAATGAATATGACCGAAATTCGTATGGAGACATTGAACGTTGGAACGATGTGTCACCATTTCCGGGAACCAGCCAGTTTACCTGGTCTAATTTCTATAATGTACTTTTTATTGCTAATCAAGTAATTGAAAGTCAAAAGGAGATTACAGAAGGAACTCCGGAGGTCGTGAATCAGTTGGTGGGTGAAGCTCATTTGCTTCGGGCTTATCTGCATTTTGTATTAGTGAACCTGCATGGACAGCCATATACGAAGTCCGGTGCTTTAAATTCAAAATCAATACCTTTAAAATTGGACACGGATCTTGAAAAAACGTTGGGACGCAATACGGTAGAAGAAGTTTATACTTCTATTTTATCGGATATAGAGCATGCCCGTGAATTAATAAATAAGGAAAAGTGGGAAACTGTCTTTTCATATCGGTTCAATGTTTTGTCTGTAGATGCGTTACAGTCTCGTGTCAGCTTATACATGGGAGCATGGTCGAAGTGTTTGGAATCGGCCGAAGCAGTATTGGCAAAGAAATCTGTTCTTGTCGATATGAATGAAACTCCTTTGGCTCTTCCCAATCATTTTGAGTCGGTTGAATCGATAACTGCTTTGGAACAGGTTATGGGTTCTTCTGTCAACAATGCTGTGTGGGTACCTGCTACTTTTCTGGCTCTTTATCAGGAAGGAGATAAGAGATTGGCCGCTTATTTTGCTGCTCCGGATGAAAATGGGAACCGAAAAAGTTCTAAAGGAGGAAAAAGAGAGTTTTCTTGTACTTTTCGTGTAGGTGAACTTTATCTTAACGCAGCCGAAGCTGCAGCAAACATGGATAAACTGCCACATGCACGTATGCGTCTTTTAGAATTAATGCGGAAGCGTTATACTCCCGAAGCATATGCCAAGAAAGAGAATGCAGTGAATGTGATGGATAAAAATGCCTTGATTAGTGAAATACTGAACGAGCGTGCTCGTGAACTAGCTTTTGAGGGACATCGTTGGTTTGATCTTCGTCGTACTACACGTCCTCGGATGGTGAAAGTACTTCAAGGTAAAACTTATATATTGGAACAGGACGATCCTCGTTATACAATTCCTATTCCGAGAGATGCTATTGCTGCCAATCCGGGATTAGCTAACTAATACACATGAAAATCTGAACACACACAACCCCAAGCCGTAGAGTTTATAAAAGGACCCTACGGCTTTTTAATTAATATATTATTCTGTGTTACCAAGCTGGGATATAGTCTTTAGCTATTTCATAGAGGATGTGGAGATGGACTCTATAAAATGTATGTAAGGAAACTCTTGACGGTCTAAAAGTATAAAATCAAAACTTTAGAAAAATCAATCGGACTTTTTGTAGATGGTATATATGGTATTATCGACAGACAGACGAAGAAAAGGATCTGGCAAATAACCTTTATTGCATTTATCAATGGGTAATAAAGAAGCAAGAGGACAAATGAAATTTATGGTGGAAATATAATCCTGTTAAGGATAGAAATAAAAAAGGAGTACCGCCGTACTCCAACCTTTGTTAACCTTAAAATCTAATACTATGAAAAACACATTGCAAATGTACGTACTTTGGTTTAAATAGCAAATTATTCAGAATGGAAAATGTGTTTTATAACATACTTTAAACAAACCAGAACTTATTGCAGACGTTTAAATAGGTATTTTCACTTTGTTTATGTACAGAGAGGGCGTATAAATGAGTCTTATTTTGCTTTATTTTTTTTATTTCCTCTGAAAGTTCTTCGTTTAAAGGAGGCATTTCAAAATCTGACATCATTACTAAATCGGCATTTCGATAGGACTTTGTTTTTAGAATGTGTATTGCGTGTAGAAGTGCGGGAGTTAAATCTGTACCCCCATGAAAACTTTGACAAAGAAAGTTTGCCAGTTCCTGTATATTTTGTCCCAGACGTTCGATTTCGATACAAGCTATGTCGTTGGAGAAATTTATAAGATAACATTTTCGATCTTGTTGTTCTGTAAGTTCTGCAATGGCAAGAATGGCCGATTTCACGAACTCTTCTCTTTCTCCACTCATGGATCCTGAAGTATCCACGCAAATGATAAATGGACCTGATTGTTCTTCTACAATTTCATTCCCTTGTATTTTTATATCTTTAATGCGATGTTGATCTTTTGATTCATAATCCATCATTTGCAGCTTCTTCTTGTTGAATCGCTCAAAGAAAAGTGGTTGCAAAGCAGGATCTGACAGATAACAATACTCTATGGGTAGGAGGCTGTTTAAATCATTACCTTCACATACTCCGGTAATATCACTTTTAGTGGCATGAGTGATGATTTGTTCCCGGTGGATACCTGCAACCATACGGAATTTCTTTTCTTTACCATAATGCTGCTTTCCCAGTATCTTTGTCAGTTCTCTGATAGCCGGGTGATTTTTGGCTATTTCATCATAATGAAACAGTTGTTTGGCAAGTTCTTGGTGTGTTCTCAACAGCCACATTAAACGGGCATTGCCTCGTTGGGGAAGTTGATCTGCAATATTTTTCTGTAAGCGATAGAATCTCTCACAAAGATTGTTGATACGTTCTATTTGGTAATTATATTCATTATTTGCCAACAGGTGATACCATTTATCAAAAAAAAGATTACGAAGGTGTTTCCACTCTTTTGATCGTTTTTTGAGTGTATGAAATCGGTCAATATAATATTGAAGATTTAAATCACCACGGTTATATTTCATTTGTAGAGGGTAAGCCGAATTTTCAAGAAAGCGTAAAAATGCACTGTCTGTAAGCTCATGTCCCTCGTAAAAATGTTCCCACTGTGTAGCGTAGTGTGAATAAAACTCTTGTAGAGAAGGTTGTGTATGCTGATAATAAGACATAATTTCTCCCTCAAGTTCCTCTTGTTTCACGATACCATTTTGAAAATGTGACTCGTATACTCTATAAGCAATGTTTTTCAGCTTCTCTTGATAAATCTCCCTGAGTTCTTGTAGCCTAATATTCCTTATTTTCCAATCCATGCGTATAAGCTATTTCTCTGATTTCATTTTGGTAAATTTCCAACATTTCTTTTTGTCTGTTTAATATTTGTTTGACCATATTACGTTGTTTGTCATCCATGAATAGATGTTCTTTACAATAGGTCAGTTCAATGTCGGTCATGCGCTTTAATTCGTTCTCCCTGTTGTGATATAAATCGATCACTTCCTGAAAACGAAATTCAAAGGGTAAAGAGGCTTCTTGAGGGTAAGCTATGTCGTATCCTGCGTTGCAAGCTAGTGGATACTCTTGATTGTTGATGAATACAGAACGTGTGCCTTTCTTGAGTGAAACTATGGCTGATTGGGATATGTTCCGGTTGCGGACATGGTCATATACTTTTAATATCCAGTTAACAGGACGATATTTATCTCTTTGAATGTAAAATAATTTTTGAGTATCTTTTTGTAAACTTTGGTAGTCGGAAGCAAAAATCAACAGATTGCCTGCTACAGGATATCTTTCAATTTGATGATAGAAAGTGTCTACAATTTGCAGGGCCGGATCTTTTGTTTCACGCAAACTGTGTTCTGACTTCATGTCTTCCCGAATACTGCTCAGCTTTTGTTCTAAAGTCCGTTCGCCACAAAGATAATGGCTGATACATTCGTCAAGTGCCGATGACACCATTTGTTCGATAATTGGTATTTGTTCTATTTCATTCCATAAGCAATGAAGTAATAAAGTACAATCTGAAAAGCGGATGGTATCTGTTTCATTCAGAAAAGCAGAAGTTCTGAGCAGCGATACGATTTTCTTCCATCGACGGTCGGAAATATAGAGCGTTGAGTGTGGAACCTCTTCTTTCTGTAGGTTATATTTTTCAATTTGCCGCTTGATGGAATGAATTAATTCAAAAACAGTATAATGTATCTTGATTTGGCTGATTTGAGTTCTCCAATCTGTATATTGTTCTTCTGTAATAGAAAGTCCGGTGGGAATTTCTGCTTCCATGTCATTGACAGAGGCTATCATTTGATCGAAAGCGAATTCCTGTTCGATATTCCCTATAAAATAGCGTATTAAGAAACGATCCCACAGGGCTTCTAACCCTTCTCCCTGAGCCGGCAATTCATTGGAAGCTGCAATTAATCCTTTTAATGGTAACTGTATGGTATATTGTCCATTGCGGTATACCTTTTCGTTGATAACTGTTAGCAGTGAGTTTTGTATGCTTGGTCCTGCTTTCCATATTTCATCTAAAAAAACGATTGTTGCCGAGGGGAGATAACCTTCGATAATGCGTTCGTATTTGTCTTCATCTTTCAATTTAGAGATAGATACCGGACCGAATATTTCATCAGGGGTGCTAAAACGAGACATCAGATATTCAAAAGCAGTACTTTGGTCGAAAGCCAGTTTCAAGCGCCTTGCAATAAGGCTCTTGGCAACTCCCGGAGGCCCGAGGAAGAAAATACTTTCTCCTGAAATTGCGGAGAGTAGTGATAATGCGATGGGATGTTCTTTTTCGAAAATTCCCTTGTTCATGGCATGCAACAATTGGGTGATATGTGTTTTGACAGTTTTCATGTAATCTCTGAATTTTGTGCAAATTTAAGAGATTTTTCTGCCAAAATCAGGCATAGTTGTATTTTTGTCTATCAATAGGTTCTATAAACATATATTCATAAGAAAGTGTTATCGATTGAAATTGGTGAAATAGAAACAATATCGTATCTTTATCACCTGTAATAGCATATAGAAAGGAGCTTTATCTATGGAGTTGCGTACTGTCAATGTCACTCGTTATATTATGCCTCTGCGTGAAGGTGGTTCACTGCCTGCATTGGCAGAAGCTGATGACAGTTTTAAGTATGTTGTCAAGTTTCGGGGAGCGGGACATGGAACCAAGGCATTAATTGCAGAACTGATTGGCGGTGAGGTTGCACGAGTATTAGGCTTTCGTGTACCGGAGTTAGTGTTTTTGAATTTAGATGAAGCTTTCGGACGTTCGGAGGGTGACGAAGAGATACAGGATTTATTGCAAGGAAGCCGCGGATTAAATATGGGACTACATTTTCTCTCAGGGGCTCTACCATTCGATCCGGTTGTCACTGAAGTTGATGAAAAACTGGCATCACAGGTGGTATGGTTAGATGCTTTATTGACTAATGTAGATCGTACAGTGAAGAATACCAATATGCTTATGTGGCATAAAGAGTTGTGGTTGATAGATCATGGTGCATCTCTATTTTTTCATCATTCATGGGTCAATTGGCATAAACATGCACTTAGTTCTTTTACCCAAGTTAAAGACCATGCCTTATTGCCGCTTGCCGGTAAGTTGGACGAAGTGGATGCCGAATTTCGGAAATTACTGACTTCGGAAAAAATACGTGAAATAGTGGATCTGATTCCTGATAGCTGGATAGAGTGGCGTGATAAAGATGAAACTCCTCAAGATATTCGTGATATCTATTATCGATTTTTGAAAGAAAGGATTGAACATTCTGAAATATTTGTAAAAGAAGCACAACATGCCAGAAAAGCATATTTATGAATACGCCGTTGTTCGGATAGTTCCGAAAGTGGAGCGTGAGGAATTTATCAACGTTGGGGTTATCTTGTTTTCTAAACAGGCTGCCTTTATCCGGATGCGTTATGAAATTAATAAGAAGAGGTTGGAGGCCTTATCACCGGAACCTGATATCGATTCTTTCCGGGAATATTTGGAGGCTTTCAGTAAAGTGTGTGCAGGCTGTCCGACGGGAGGAGTCATTGCTAAACTGGAAGTTCCGGAACGTTTTCGTTGGTTGACAGCCCATCGTAGTTCCTGCATTCAGACCTCAAGACCTCATGTTGGCTATTCTGACAATTTAGAGGAAACATTGGAGCGGTTGTTCGAGGAATTGGTTCTTTGATCCTTTTATCCTTTTGCTTCCTGATACATGAATCGTTTAATGCTCTTCTTCGCTGTTTTCTCAAACTCCTCGAAGTGGATTTTGATTTTAGTAATCTGACAGTAGGCCGGAAGTTGTTGATTGAGTTCTATTCGGTTGGTTTCCATTATCTTCTCAATATCGCTTTGCAACAGTCCGTGTGCGAAAGCATCGTCAAAATCCGGGTAGATTAGTGCTACAAGTTTATCTTTCTGGAGTAGAACCAACGATTCGGACACATAAGGCATGTTATTAAACTTGCTTTCTATTTCTTCCGGATAAATATTCTGCCCGCTTGAAGTAAGTAACATATTCTTGCTCCGACCTCGTACTGTTACATATCCTTCCGAATCCATGGTAGCCAAATCTCCAGTGTGGAGCCATCCGTTTACATCGATGATTTGTGAAGTGGCCTCCGTATTTTTGTAGTATCCCAACATTAAGTTTGTACCTTTACAAATAATTTCTCCTGCAATATTTTCCGGATCAGGAGAATCTATTTTCACTTCCATTCGGCTGGTAGCTTTACCGCATGAAGCCTGTTTGAGAGTTTCCCAGCGGCTGGAACAAATGATGGGACCACATTCTGTCATACCATAGGCAATGGTGTATGGAAATCCTATTTGTTTAAGAAAAGCTTCCACTTCTGCATTGAACGGAGCTCCTCCGATAATAATTTCATCAAAATTTCCACCAAAAATTTCCATTGCTGCCTGCCGGGCAGCTGCTTTAATTTTATCGTTAACAATGGGTACTCTCAACAACAACTTACCTATTTTATTATCCAGTTTGGGGAGAATATCTTTTTTAATAATCTTTTCTACAATCAACGGTACACAAGCAATTACTCTCGGTTTGATTTCGGCAAATGATTGTGCAATGATTTTGGGAGACGGCATACGTGTCAAGAAGTAGAGGTGTGCACCCGCAGAAAATCCGTAAAGAAAATCGTAGACCATGCCGAATACGTGCCCCATGGGAAGCATCGAAACGATGTGATCACCAGGTTTTACCGGAAGCATCTCGTGACAATAAGCAATGTTTGACCAAAGACTACGATAGGGTAACATCACTCCTTTGGAATAACCTGTTGTTCCTGATGTGTAATTTATAACAGCCAGCTCTTCCGGCATATCTTTACGGTAGGAGATATGTTCCGGACGAAAATTTTTAGGATATCGCTGTCCATATATCTCATTACGGTGTTCATGTGCATATGTCAGTTTGTCATTGCGCGACACAAGTGGAGTAAAGTCTGTCAAAGAAGATATACCTTCAAGTAAAGGCATCCGATCTTCATTAAGGTTTTCCCATACCTGATCACCTACAAAGAGGAGTTTTGCCTCAGAGTGATTGACGATATTATGGATATTGTCAGCCTTAAATTCATGTAAAATGGGAACAATTACAGCACCATAAGTCACGGTGGCCAAAAAGGTTACAGCCCAATGGGCACTATTGCGGCCACAGACAGCGATCTTATCACCCGGTTGAATACCGGCCATTTCTAATATAATGTGAAATTTGGCTATTTTGCGGGCTACATCCTTATATTGAAGGGTGATTCCTTTGTAGTCTGTCAGGGCGTTTGCATCCCAGTTGTTTATGATGCTTTGTTCAATATAACCAATGAACCGTTGTTCTTGTTCCATTTTGTAATTTCTGCACATTCAGTTAAAAACTGCGCAAAATTAATATTCTATTAACGGAAACCGAATTCTCTCGTAAAGTTTTACGTTAAATTAACGGAGGGTAGGTCATTCTATTTATCGATTATCTAAGATAGAATGAACACAGAGACACGTTCTGCCAATATCGAAAATGATATGTGGATTTCACGTTCTCTGTGTTTTTATCATGATTTTCTATTCATTCTTAACCGTTTCCTGCTTATTTTTCTCTGAGATCAGCAGTAGTTTGTCTCCTACATGTAATTTTAGTGTGCCGTTGGGGATAAGAAATTCATCACCACGTTTGACGATCATTACTAAAGTACCTTTTGGCAAATTCATATCTTTCAGGGTGTCTGCCTCATTCAGCATTTCCATAGTAATGGTCATATCCGAAAGATCAGTATCTATCTCTTCCGGAAGTTCTACACCGAAGTCATTTCCGGTCTTTTCGAGTGGAGTGGACAAGTGTAACAAGCGTGCCACAAACGAAACACTTGTTCCTTGTACAATCAATGAAACAATCGTAATAAAAAACACGATATTGAAAATCATATTCGATCCTTCCACGTTTGCCACTACCGGATAAGTTGCGAAAATGATGGGTACAGCTCCTCGTAGCCCTACCCACGAGACAAACAGACGGGATTTTAAAGTAATCTTCCTAAATGGTAAAAGACAAAGGAATACGCTTAATGGTCGTCCGATAAAGATCATGAATACTCCGATAAGCAATGCTACAACGGCAACTTCAATCATTTCGTGAGGATTGACAAGCAGTCCTAACATAAGGAACATAATGATTTGGAACAGCCAGGTCAGACCATCCATGAATGTTGCAATTTCCTTTCGGAAAGTTATTTTATGGTTACCTACCATCATGCCGGCAATGTATACAGCCAAATACCCATTACCGCGAAGCAGATCGGTGATGGCAAAAGTGAAGAATACAAAAGACAATAACAGAATGGGATAAAGTGATTGGTTATCGATATTTATTTTGTTGAGTATCAATATCGCCAGTTTTCCCAAGATATATCCGGCAGCAGCACCTACCAAGAATTGGATGATGAATGAACCGATTATGTTGCCTGTACCCATGCCATCTGATTGAATGAATTGTATCAGGACTATGGTAAGCATATAGGCCATTGGATCGTTGCTTCCGCTCTCCAGTTCAAGCATAGGACGTAGGTTATGTTTCAGATTCATCTTTTGCGAACGGAGGATGGCGAATACTGAAGCAGAATCCGTTGACGACATGGTAGATGCAAGTAATAGGGAAGTGATCAATGGAAAGTGGATATTGGTCCAACTCATTCCCGAAAGATACCAAATGAATAATCCGGTAAAAAGTGCCGTGAGAAATACTCCCACTGTTGAAAGTACGATTCCCGGAGAAAGAATAGGACGAATTTCTTTGAATTTAGTATCCATACCTCCGGAGAACAGAATGACGCTAAGGGCAACCATACCTATAAATTGGGCTATCTTGGCATTATGAAATTGTAATCCCAATCCGTCGCTTCCGAAAAGCATACCTACAAGAAGGAATAATAATAAGGCCGGCACTCCGAAGCGATATCCGGTTTTTCCGACAACAATGCTGACAAATAGTAAAATAGAACCAATGAGTAGAATGTTTTCAGCGGTAAAAATCATAAGCAATGAGTACTAAGGGTTGTTAATTTGTTATTTTACATTTCACTGTGCGAAGTTACTTAAATTATGTAACAAATAGAAACGCTCTTTGGATGTATTTATGTTCCAAATAGCTGTAAAATAGTTTAAAAATGTTATTTTTGCAGCTTAAATAATATCATTCTATTCTATATGGATTCAAATCATCTTTCTCCTTTACGCAAAGGAGTAGTAGGAGTACAGTTCCTTTTTGTGGCTTTTGGAGCTACTGTACTTGTCCCCTTATTGGTCGGGCTCGATCCTTCTACAGCTTTGTTTACTGCCGGTATCGGAACACTTCTTTTTCATCTGGTAACAAAAGGGAAGGTCCCTATTTTTTTAGGTAGTAGTTTTGCATTTATTGCTCCTATTATTAAAGCAACCGAACTGTATGGACTTGCCGGCACACTTTCGGGAATGGTAGGCGTTGCAATGGTCTACTTTGTTATGAGTGCTTTAGTTAAATGGCAGGGTATCAGGTTGATCGAGCGCCTGTTTCCACCGGTAGTTATTGGTCCGGTAATTATATTGATAGGGCTTTCACTTGCCGGGACTGGAGTGAATATGGCAAAGGAAAACTGGACATTGGCGTTGCTTTCGTTGTTTACTGCCGTGATTGTATCTATTCGGGCGAAGGGACTATTGAAGTTAATACCTATTTTTTGTGGAATTATTGTGGGATATATTGCTGCGCTGATCTTTTATGATGTTGATATGTCGGGAGTCAGAAACGCTGCGTGGTTGGGTTTTCCACAGTTTGTGTTTCCACAGTTTTCGTGGGAACCTATTTTGTTTATGATGCCGGTGGCTATTGCTCCGGTGATAGAACACATTGGGGATGTGTATGTGGTAAACACTGTGACGGGAAAAGACTATGTAAAAGATCCCGGGTTGCATCGCACACTATTAGGTGATGGCTTGGCATGTCTTTGTGCCGGTTTATTGGGAGGACCTCCTGTAACTACCTATTCGGAAGTTACAGGAGCCATGTCGCTTACTAAAGTGACGAATCCTCAAGTAATAAGAATTGCGGCGATTACGGCCATTCTGTTTTCCGTAATCGGTAAAGTCAGCGCTTTATTGAAGTCTATTCCTTCGGCTGTATTAGGAGGAATCATGTTACTCTTATTCGGTACGATCGCTTGCGCGGGAATTGCTAACCTTGTCAATAATTGTATTGACTTGAGCCGGACACGTAATATCATTATTGTCTCACTGACTCTGACTATTGGCATCGGTGGTGCCGTATTGGCATGGGGCGAATTCTCACTGTCGGGAATCGGTCTTGCCGCATTGGTAGGAGTAGGCTTGAATCTGGTACTGCCAAGAGAAGAGAGATGAATGAAAAAAGTAAGAAGAGGTGTCAGTATTCATATTCACCACAGGATTACACAAATAAATAGATTAAGTTCACTCTGTGTTACTCTGTGGTGAATTATAACGCTCCTCTTACTTACTTGTACATTATCATGCTAAAAATTTTGCAATATCTTCGTCTGCTGTACTGATACCGCCAATTCCAAAATTATCGATCAGTACCTGCTTCACGTTAGGAGATAAGAATGCAGGAAGCGTCGGCCCTAAATGAATCTTTTTCACTCCAAGTGCCAACAGAGCCAGCAGAACAATAACGGCTTTTTGTTCGTACCACGCAATGTTATATACAATCGGAAGATCATTGATGTCTTTTAGTCCGAAGACTTCCTGCAACTTCATAGCAATTATAGCCAATGAGTAACTGTCATTACACTGTCCTGCATCCAGTACACGAGGAATGCCATTAATATCCCCCAGAGGTAATTTATTATATCGGTATTTGGCGCACCCTGCTGTCAGGATTACCGTATCTGCCGGTAGCTTTTCTGCAAACTCTGTGTAGTAACTGCGACTTTTCATTCGCCCGTCACATCCGGCCATAACAAAAAATTTACGGATAGCACCGCTTTTTACTGCTTCAACCACCTTATCGGCCAGTGCGATTACTTGCGCATGAGCAAATCCACCTACAATCTTACCACTTTCTATTGCCACTGGTGGTTGGCAACGCCGTGCATGCTCAATAATAACGGAGAAATCTTTCTGCTTTCCGTCTTTTCGTTCGGGTATGTAGGTAGCACCTTCCAAGCCGGTTGCGCCTGTCGTATAGATGCGATCTTTATAAGTCGCATTCGGGCGTGGTGGAACAATGCAATTAGTAGTGAAGAGAATAGGACCGTTGAAACTTTCAAATTCCTCTTTCTGTTTCCACCAGGCATTACCGTAGTTTCCTACCAGGTGTTTATATTTCTTCAACTGAGGATAATAATGAGCCGGTAGCATTTCACTGTGTGTGTATATGTCGATACCGGTACCTTCAGTCTGTTGCAAAAGTTCTTCAATATCTTTCAAGTCATGTCCACTGACAAGGATACCCGGATTGTTTCGAACACCAATGTTTACTTCGGAGATTTCCGGATTTCCGTAATGGCTGGTATTGGCAGTATCGAGTTGGGCCATAGCCTGCACACCATGGTTACCCGTAGCGAGTGTGAGGGTTATCAGTTCGTCCACAGTAATATCTTCGCGGGTCAATTCAGCCAAAGCATATTGCATGAATGCAAATATCTCCGGATTCTCATATCCTAAGTTATAGGCATGCTCCACATAAGCAGCCATTCCTTTGATACCATAGTGAACCAACTCCTTCAATGATCGAATGTCTTCGTCAGAAGTTCGCAGTACCCCCACCGTTTGGGCTTTCTCTTCAAACTCAGTTTCGTCACCATACCAAGTACATTCGTCGGGCGCATGTTCTATTGTGACTTGGTTACTTAGATCTTTCTTTAGCTCCAGTCCTTTCTTTATTTTCTCGATAATGGAGTGTTTATCAAAGTTGGCATTTGTAATGGTAGTGAACAATGCGTCAAAGATAAACTTATCTGCCCGGGCAGAAGAACGTCCATTTTTGCGTAATGCCTGATTGTAGACTGCGATTCCGCGTACTACAAAAAGCAGCAAGTCTTGCATATTGGCTACTTCGGGAGTTTTCCCGCATACTCCGCTTAAGATACAACCTGTACCTTTTGCGGTTTCCTGACACTGAAAACAGAACATACTCATAATTTTTACGTATTAATAGGTTTCTTTTCTGGATGCAAAGATAGGAGGAGGATTTGGGGTAATTCTGTAACCAATGTTACAAACAAGAGAAAAAAGATTGGAAATCTTAGAGTTTGTCTAAGAGACTGTTTTAATTTTCCTCCGGAATCATTTCAGTCCGTTATTTCGATAACGAGGATGTGGCAACCGAACGTTGCTCCATAAGCGGACCTTCTGTCCGGGTGATACGGACAGGTATCAAAGATCCGGACGCTTGAGTGACTGATACAAAGAGGAGCTTTTGTACACTCTTCCTACAAAAATGCATTTCGATCTTCCATCTTCCACCTTCTGTTTTGGTAGAGAAAGCAAGCGCAATGGTTTGATATATAGTGTGATGTATCTATTATTCTATCTGTTTATGCCTATAAAAGCATTTTGTTTTCCTCCGTGTCTTTAGCGAAAAAGGTCCGATTCTCACTCTGTTACCGTTCCATCTGTCTGATACTTAAACAGGCTTTAAATTTTGCTCAAACTTATTGTATCAGTTGCATCATATCTTCTTTTCTCAAGATATGCACTAATTTCCTGTCCGTTTTGATCAGGCCGTCATCCTGCATATGAGCCAGCTCGCGTGCCAGAGAGGGACGAGATACTCCGAAATAATCAGCCAGTTCCTGTTGCGAGCGGTCAAGTTGTATCGGACTGTCTCCTTGTTGTTTCAACATCCGTAGCAGATAGGAAGCAAGTTTCTGCCGAATCGTCTTAAAGGACATAAAAAACAGTTTGTCAGCAAGTGTTCGGGCATAATTGGCAGAAAGATTCATGTAGTTCTCTAAGAATTTCTCATTCCGTCGAAATAATTTCAGTACGCTTTCTTTCGGAATCTCGAAAACTTCGGTAGCTTCGTTTGCTGTAACTTCTACCGGGTAGCGATTGTCTGCACCAAATAAGAAAAGAGGGGCAATTGCACGAGGAGCAATAATATCTTCCACTTTAATCAATCTGCCCGAGTAATCGATCATTTCTCCCCGGACACTGCCTTTCAGCAATATCATCAGCCGATTGCATACATCACCTTGCCTGGCAAGAATGTCTCCTTTACGGAACATGCGGAGGTGAGATACGATTCCGTCAAAATCACGGGAAAGCGTTTCTGGAGAGATTCCATGGAATAGGGGGTTGGTAGCGAGGTAGGTCATAATTTTAAGATTGAAATGATATTATTAATAACAGAAATCTTTTCTTATTGTTTGCCGGATATCCTTGCTATTACATTGTTAATGATGCAAGTAATTACACTATGAATCTATGTACTTATTTAAATTTCAGAATAAATTTAGTTTCTTTGCCTTGCAGCAGAGTGATGCTTCCACCTGACAGACGCATGATCTGACGTGAAATGCTCAATCCGATACCACTACCTCCTTCTTTGGTGGTAAAAAAAGGAATGAATATATGATCTGCTATATCTGAAGGAATGGCAGGGCCATTATTTTTTATTTCAATCAATATTTCTTCAGCAGCATTACATCGTCCTTTTATTTCAATCTTTCCATCGGCCTGTGCATCGATAGCTTGTATGGCATTCTTCAATAGATTAATTACTACTTGCGAAATCAGATTTTCGTCGGCATACACAATCAGATCAGCAGGAGCAATATCTATATGGAATGTTATGTTGTCACATTTGTTTTGATGGCGTGCCAGTTCTACCATTCGGTCAATAAAAGCTTTTACATAAAATAAGGATGGTTCCGGGGTCGGGATACGGGTAAAACGGCGGTAGGATTCCACGAAGGAGAGCAGGCCTTTTCCCGTAGTACTGATTGTTTGTAAGCCCCGGCGTATTTCTTCATCCCGGGTATCGGCCAACGATAGTAGTGTTTCGCTAAGAGAGGTGATGGGAGTAACCGAATTCATGATTTCATGAGTCAATACACGTGTCAGTCGTATCCACGAATCGATTTCTTTTTCATCCAATTCACTGTTGATGTCGTTAAAAGCGAGAATGCGCAATTGTTCTTCACGAACAGTGATGCCTGATACACGAATGGATAAATTGATTGTACCCCGTTCATTGTTGAAAATAGTTTGTATTTTATCTCCCGGACGGCAGAATTCTATTTTCTTCATCAGCTGTATATCCACTTTGTTCAGTTGGCGGATATGGGTAAACACATTTAATCCGAGCAGGCGAAGCGCTTCATTGTTTTTTTGATAAACCGCTCCATTTTCATTGAGAACGAGTACACCGGTGTTTACACAGTCCATTATCAGTTCGTAATACTTTTCTTGCTGTACCGTTTCCGACTTTACATTATATAATATGCGTCCGACCCGGTTGAGTGCACGGTTGACCTCTCGGGTCTCAGGCATTATCTGCTCTTCTGGGAAGTGAATGGCGCTGTCATTGTTCTCGAGGGCGTCAATCATGAAAAGAACTCGTTTGGTATGAATACGGTAAAGTGAAAGTTGCCACCAAATGCTGAATAGTAGCAAACAGAGGCTCAATCCCATCCAAATGAAGTCTCTGTCGGCATAAGACAGAGCCGCAGTTATGGCGAAACAGAGGCTTAGTCCGAGACGAAACCAATAGCGCTCTGTGAGTAGCTTTAAATGGATTTTCATAAACCAAACTTTTTCATCTTATTATATAATGTTTGGCGAGTAATGCCTAATTGAGCGGCTACAGCCGAAAGGTTTCCTCCACATTTGTCGAGAGCCTTGCGAATCATGGCTTTTTCCATATCTTCAAGAGTAGAGGTCTCTGTTTCCGGGTTCTCCGTTTTCTGCACTAATTGGAACATTTCAGCGGGGATGGTTTCACCATCGCTAATAATGACTGCTTTCTCAATGGAATGTTCCAATTCGCGGATATTGCCATACCAAGCATGTGCGGTCAGTTTCTCGCAAGCGGCCGGACTCAGGCTGATAGAGGCTTTGTCATACTGTTTACAAAAGCGGGCTATAAAACGCTCAGCTAGCGGAACAATATCTTCTTTACGTTTGCGAAGTGGAGGAATTTCTACATGAATGGTGTTGATACGGTATAATAAATCTTCACGGAATAAGCCTTTGTCTACCATCTCCTGCAAGTTTCGGTTAGTTGCGCAGATTAGGCGAATGTCTACGGGGATAGATTGGTTACTACCTACACGAACTATGCTTCTCTGCTGAATGGCTGTCAGTAGCTTAGCCTGCAAATGAAAGGGAAGGTTTCCTATTTCGTCAAGAAACAGGGAACTTCGGTCTGCTGCTTCAAACTTACCTGTACGGTCGGCATGGGCGTCAGTAAAAGAACCTTTCACATGTCCGAACAGTTCACTCTCAAACAAGGATTCGGTGATAGCACCCATATCAACGGATATCATGCTCTCGGCAGAGCGTGGTGATAAAGCATGAATCTCACGTGCGAGCATTTCCTTTCCCGTTCCGTTTTCACCTGTTATCAGTATATTCGCATTGGTCGTTGCTACTTTCTCAATCAACGTGCGGAGCTGCTGCATAGCACTGCTTTCACCCCAATACATGGCAGAAACCGGAGATGATTCCTTTTTGCGATTCTTTTTCTTTCCGTCTTTTGCTTGTGAAGCGGCATTTAAAAGAGTTTCCAACAGCTTTTGATTATCCCATGGTTTCACTACAAAATCAGATGCTCCCTCTTTTATACCCCGTACGGCAAGATCAATATCAGCATAAGCTGTGAATAGTACTACCGGAAGGTCTCTGTATTGCCGTTTGATTTCATGTAACCAAAACAGACCTTCGTTACCATTATTGATTCCGGAAGTGAAATTCATGTCCAATAAGACAACTTCCGGGTTTTCTTCTCTAAGCACTGTGGACAGACTGACAGGAGAGGATAAGGTAATGACTTTCGAAAAATGATTTTTCAATAGTAATTGTACGGCTGTCAGCACTCCTTTGTTATCGTCAACAATGATGATAGTTCCCATTTTGGTCAATAGAATATTAAATACGAATAATAATTTGTCGGCAACAAAGTTAGCAACATTTCCTTATTCTTATGAATTTCGAAAGAGTTTAAATAAGGTGTCTTTGTCTTTATACACCTATTTTACTTCCGTATCAACTAAAGCCATTGGAATTTAAGTCCGAAGGATAAACTCAGATAATCCCGAGCCCGCAGGTAACTGTTGGTTACGCGGCTGATCAATAACAGGTCACAGGTACTCAGCTCATAAAAGAGAGTCACAGATTTTGCAAAGAACCGGCGTTCTCTATCTATATCGTATGTCAGCCGTTGTCCCAGAAAGATGTGTGTGCGTATCTTGGACGAGAATCCGTAGTATCCTTCCGGATAACGGCTAGGCTCGTGTACCCAGAATTCGTGTCCGAAAACAGTATTAAAATAGATACCACATGCCAAAGGTTCGGTTGAAAATCCTTTCCCAAGCTCCAGGCTCCAAGGCATGTAATTTTGTTTTAAGGTCATGGTCATCTTAGCCCGATGGGAGTCATGTTTGGGTATGAAGCCGAAGAACAGATCCGTTTCCCACTGATCTCTTTTTCCGTAATCCCAACCGGTTCCGAACGAGAACATTCCCATGTTACCCGCATATTGTATTTTGTTGTGTGTAGGTATAAGTGAATTCCATCCTTTACGAAAACGGTGAATACGTTTGTCATATTTGCTGTATTCCGGCTGTGTTGTCTGGATGGTATCTATCTTTTGTTTGGTATCGTTTTTGTCGGTTTGTGCAGCGACGTTTTCTGTGTAAAACAGCAGCGATAGTACTGCCATGCCAATAATGGAATTAAAATTCAACCACTTCATAATCATAACCATCAGGTTTTATCGTGAATACTAAATAACTGCGATTTTTCATACAATTGCTTCCATAATACATCACGCCATCGTCAAACACATCTGACGCACTGATCCGATGTTCGTGAGCTACAGTGCAAAATTGCAAACCGGGAAATTGGCGAACATACATTTGAAACACTTTGGCCACATTGTTATTGAACTGATCACAAAGGGGACGGGCATGCATACAGAATACGGTTTTATTAAATTCGTCGGCACGTTCTGTGAGTTGTCTTTCAATATAGTCAAAATCAGGGATCGGTTCCGAATAATCATATTCCATTGCGTTGGTATTGAGGCATACAAATTTCACACCTCCGGCTATGAACGAAAAGTTTGTATCGCCGAATATTTGCCGGAATGCATCTTCTCCGGTTCCCAAACAATCATGGTTTCCGATAAGTCCTACATAAGGAACCTTTAGTTTATTCATTATATCCCTTTGCCAAAGAAATTCATCGGTAAGTCCGAAGTCACTGAAGTCGCCTCCATGAACTACAAAGTCGATGTCGTCTCTTTTGTTGACAGCGTTTACAAAGTCAACGGTTTCGTCATACCAGCGTTGCGAGTCACCCATGGCGATAAAGCGTATAGTAGACTTTCCCAGGCATTTGGCCTCGATCTTTTGAATATTTTTCGCATTAATGTCTCTTTCTCCTTTTATGTCGACGTCATATGGATGATAATCTATCAAGTCACATCCGGAAACTAGCAGACAACAAAGAAAGATTGCGGTAATTCCTTTTATTTGTCTCATAATTTTTATTTTAGTGCATGAAAACTCGATGCAAAGATAAAGTTTTCTTTATGAAAAACAAAATGTTGCTGTCTAATTAATAGACGACTGTGTCTAATAATTAGACAATATTCTCGCACTATGAATTATGTAATCCGTTGTTCTATTGTGCGTTACTTCTTTTGGCACGTTTTGTGCAATTAAGAATTCCAGGTGATCTGCATGAAAGAGACACCTTATATTTATTAAAATTCTAAAATACAAACAGGGCTGATATGAGACAATTGTACTACACTTTCCGAACTCTTCTCCGTGGAAGAGGTGGAAATCTGACCAAAATAATTTCGTTAACTTTAGGGCTTTTGGTTGGCATCCTGTTATTTGCCAGGGTTGCATTTGAATTAAACTATGATAGCTATTATCAAGAACCGGAAAATCTTTTTCTAACTTTACGTACAGTTGTTTCGCAAGGTGAAAAGAAAGAGCCTGTTTGTAGTAATTACGGAAAACTTCCAGCAGCAATTCGTGAAAATTTTCCTGATGAAGTGGAAGATGCAACTTTGATTGACTTATTTAGTCGCAGTTCGCTTTACCATGAAGGCCAGGAAAAGAAAGATGCAATACTGGCTACTTCCCGAAGCCATATTTTTTCCACTTTGGGCGTTAAAGTACTTTCCGGAAATGTGTCTGAATTGGATAATATGGATGCACTGTTTATATCCCGTTCTCTTGCTCAAAGTCTTTTTGCAGATGCCGATCCTATTGGAAAGACAGTAATGATTAATATTGATTATCCATTGACTGTTCGAGGTGTTTTCGAAGATATTCCGGAAAATGCCGAGTTTCGGTTTGATGGGGTCTATTCATTTGTGACTCGTGCTAATAGATTCAGAGATGAACGTGGTGGATGGCGGGGTGATATCAGCTATACATGTATGGTTCGTTTTCGCCATCCGGAAGATGTAGAGAAAGTGGCGGCACGTATGCCTGATATGATGAAGAAGTATATACAGTATAATAAAGACTGGTTTGAAGAATTTTCGTTTATAACTCCTTCACAGTTTCATTTGCAGAAAAAGGAATCACGTAAAATTATCAGTATTCTATCGATTCTCGGATTTGCTATTTTGCTGATTGCCGGGATGAATAATGTACTTATTTCTATTTCTTCTTTGCCACAGCGGGCCAAATCAGTAGGAGTGCATAAATGCAGCGGAGCTTCAACCGGACATATATATCGTATGTTCTTATGGGAATCGGCATTATTGATTCTCGTTTCTCTTTTGGGGGTTATAGTCCTTCTGCTCTATTTTAAACCGGAAATAGAAGACTTGTCTGGTGCCTCATTAGCAACCCTGTTTACATGGCGTACCCTATGGGTTCCTGCATTAGTAACCATTTTTTTATTTTTACTGATTGGCTTGCTTCCGGGAAAGCTTTTCTCTTCCATCCCTGTGACACAAGTTTTCCATCGTTTTACCGGGTATCGTGCTTCCTGGAAATATCCGTTGTTGTTTGTACAATTTACAGGAGTTGCTTTCATATTGGGATTGCTAATGATCATTCTTTTACAGTACAATCAAGTCATGAATCGAAGTATGGGCTATAAAATAGATAATTTAGTTATAGGGTGGGGGCCATTTGATTCAATGGATAAAATAGATGGCATTCTCCGGGGATTGCCTTTTATTGAAGCATCTTGTAATAGTGCTTCATTTATCTATAATGGTCATACAAGACAATCTTTTACTGATATTAACGGAAAACGTTTTATGGGGTGTATCGATTTTATAGATGAGCATTACGTCCCGATTTTAGGTTTGCAGATTTTGCAGGGGCGTAACGTTCATCAGGATGGTGAAGTATTGGTAAATGAAGAATTGCTACGGCAAGTAGGTTGGACTGATTCGCCTATAGGACGGAAACTGATGGAAGATAACTATGAATGGGGGACTGTGGTTGGGGTAGTCAAAGATTATGTAGCACAAAGTGCGTATCAGCCACAAGCCTCTGTGGCATTGGTGAATAGCTTGGAAAGGAGATGGGAAGCCAATAAACGGAATCTGATTTTGAAAGAACCATTTAAAGAGAATCTTTCTAGAATCAGGGCTTTGATGAAAGAAACATTTCCTACGGAGGATATTCAGTTCCGTTCTGCTCGTCAGGAGGTCGATAATCTGTATCAGGTAGTACGCCGTTTCCGCAATATTGTGATTGTAGCTTCCGTTTCGATTGTAGTAATCGTATTGATGGGGTTATTCGGATTTGTGAATGATGAAGTACAACGGCGCAGTAAAGAAATTGCCATTCGTAAGGTGAATGGGGCTGAGTCGGGAAATATTATTAATCTTTTGAATCATAATATTTTCTGGATTGCTTTACCGGCTATCTTTGTTGGAATCGCTTTAGCCTATGTCGTCGGACATAAATGGGTGGAACAATTTACCGATCAGATCAATCTCAACGCAGGGCATTTTCTTTTGCTTCTCTTATTAATATTATTATTGATTTTAGGAAGTGTCACCGGAAAATCTTGGCGCATTGCTAACGAAAATCCGGTAAACAGTATTAAGAACGAGTAATTAAAAATAATGATTATGATAGAAATTAATGACATTAGTAAAGTGTTTCGTACTTCAGAAGTAGAAACCGTAGCGTTAAATCATGTAAGCCTGAATGTAGAAGAAGGTGAATTTGTGGCCATTATGGGGCCTTCCGGTTGTGGAAAGTCTACTTTACTCAATATCCTGGGACTTCTCGATAATCCTACGGAGGGTTCTTATAAACTCATAGGACAGGAGGTAGCCGATCTTTATGAAAAGGAACGTACCCGTGTGCGTAAAGGGAAGTTGGGGTTCGTATTCCAAAGTTTCAATCTGATAGATGAATTGAATGTTTATGAAAATGTGGAACTTCCGCTTACTTATTTAAATATCAAGGCTTCGGAACGCCGCCGAATGGTAGACAATATTCTTCATCGGATGAATATTAGCCATCGTGCCAAACACTTTCCCCAACAGCTTTCGGGTGGGCAGCAACAACGTGTGGCCATAGCCCGCGCTGTGGTTACCAATCCAAAACTGATTCTTGCCGATGAGCCTACAGGAAATCTTGATTCTAAAAATGGTGCAGAAGTGATGAATCTGTTGACAGAGCTGAATCGTGAAGGTACAACGATAATTATGGTTACGCACTCTCAGCACGATGCTTCGTTTGCACATCGTACGATACATCTGTTCGATGGTAGCATAGTGGCCAGTGTGAAAGCTTAACCAATAAAAAAACATAATGAAACAACTCTACTATACCATTCAAACATTACTACGGGGACGTGGAAGTAATGTAATTAAAGTAATTTCACTGACACTGGGATTGCTGGTAGGAATTCTGCTGTTTGCTCGCGTTGCATTCGAGCTGAATTATGATAGTTATTATTCGGAACCGGAGAATTTGTGTATAACTTTACGTACGGGTATTTCGGATGGGATAAAAAAAGAGCCGAATATCGATAACTATGGTAAGTTAGCAGAGGCCATTCGCGAAAATTTCCCAGATGAAGTAGAAGATGCGACCGTGCTTGATCTCTTTAGCCAGAGTCCTCTCTATCATGAGGGTAAGAAGATGGAACATGTAATCTTAGCAACCTCTAAAAGTCACGTTTTTTCTACTTTAGGTATTAAAGTCTTACTCGGAGATGTTTCCCAACTCGACAGAGTGGATGTTATTTTTATCTCCCGTTCACTTGCCCGGCGTTTGTTTGCAGACGCAAATCCGATCGGAAAAACAATCAATATTGAAATTGATTATCCGTTGACTGTGCAAGGAGTTTTTGAGGATATTCCGGAAAATACCGAATTTCATTTTGACGGAGTTTATTCCTTCGATACCCGATCTAAGCAATATGGTTCTGAACGTGGTGGCTGGGGATATGATTCCAGTTATCATTGTATGGTTCGTTTCCGCCATCCCGATGAAAGAGAGAAAGTGGAGGTACGTATGCCTGAAATGCTGAAAAAGTATATACACAACTATAAGGGTCAATCAGAGGAGTATTCGTTTATGACTCCTTCACAGTATCATTTGCAAAAACCGGAATCTCGTAAAATAGTTATGATTCTTTCAATACTCGGATTTGCCATCTTGTTGGTTGCCGGCATGAACAATGTCTTGATTTCTGTTTCATCATTGGCTCAACGAGCTAAGTCTGTTGGCATACATAAGTGTAATGGTGCTTCTGATGGGCATATCTATCGTATGTTTCTGTATGAATCAGCACTATTGATATTGCTTTCTTTATTGTTCGTGACAGTCCTGTTATTCACTTTTAAGTTGGAGATAGAAGATCTTTCCGGAGCTTCATTAAAGGCTTTATTTACATGGCAAACTCTGTGGGTACCGATTTTGGTTTCTTTGGTTTTATTTCTGGTCATCGGACTATTTCCGGGCAAGTTGTTTGCCGCTATTCCTGTGACACAAGTTTTCCATCGTTTTACTGCACATCGTTTTGTCTGGAAGCGATCATTGCTTTTTATACAGTTTACGGGAATTGCGTTTATTTTAGGCCTGTTGATGGTTATTCTTTTACAGTATCATCAGGTGATGACTCGTGACATGGGATATAAGGTTGATAATTTGGCAGTTGGGTGGTCGCCATATAGAGAAATTGATAAAATGGATGGTATTCTCCGAGGACTGCCCATAGTTGAGGAGTTTTGTAATGCAAGTACGATTATTTATGGTGGCTACATGGGGCAACCTTACACAGATGCACATGGGAAGGAATTTATGGGACGTATCGAATTTGTTGATGAACATTATGTTCCGGTTATGGGACTTCAGATTATAAAAGGCAGGAATATCCAGCAAGATAAAGAGATCTTGATTAATGAAGAGATGGTTCGTCAAATTGGTTGGACGGATAGTCCCATCGGTAAGAATCTGGAAGATGGCAAAAATAACTTTGGTACGATTGTCGGAGTTGTGAAAGACTATGTTGTACAAAGTGCATACATGCCACAGGCTCCTGTAGCACTGATGAGTAATTTGGAATGGATGAATGTGCTTAATAAACGGAATATTATTTTGAAAGAACCTTTTGGTGAGAACCTGGCTAAGATTAACACATTGATGAAAGAGGCTTTTCCGACAGTAGATATTGTATTCCGTTCTGCCCGTCAGGAGATTGATAAGCAATATCAAGAGGTCCGCCGTTTCCGTAATGTCGTGATTATAGCTTCTATTGCTATCCTGTTGATTGCTTTGATGGGACTGTTCGGCTTTGTAAATGATGAAATTCAACGTCGTAGCAAAGAAATTGCCATTCGTAAAGTGAACGGTGCCGAAGTGCCGGATATTCTTCGTTTGGTTTCCGGGAATATTTTCTGGACGGCACTAAGTGCTGTTCTGGTCGGAATAGTATTTGCGTATATTGTAAGTAATAAATGGCTGGAACAGTTTTCTGACCGGGTATCAGTCAATGGGGGACATTTTCTTGTCGTGATCATAATTATCTTGTTGTTGATCATGGGAAGTGTCATCGGGAGGTCCTGGAATGTGGCTAATGAGAATCCGGTGAACAGTATCAAGAACGAATAGTGATGATTTAATATGTAAAAAGACAAAACAATGAAACAATTCCATTATACCATTCAGACATTAATTCGCGATCGTAGAAGTTGTGTCATTAAGGTGATCTCATTGTCGTTGGGATTATTGGTATCTATCATTTTATTTTCTCGGGTAGCTTTCGAACTGAGCTATGATAACTGTTTTCAGGATGTGGACAACCTTTACATTGTAAAGACGGAATGGATTAAGGATGGAGTGATCAAAGGAAATGCAGGATCATATACATTAATACCGATAGCATCGACAGTTGCTGAGGAGTTTCCGAAGGAGGTGGAAAGTGCGGTTTGCTCAAGTATATCTTTTGAAGCTATTTTCAAAATAGGTAATCGGAAGATGAATAAATCTTTTATTTTATCAGACTCCCTTTATTTCCGTACTATGGGAATTGAGGTCATTAGTGGTAATCCGAATGATTTGACCAATCCTGATGTGCTCTTTTTATCACAGTCGGTTGCACGAGAAGCATTCGGTGAAGAAAATCCTATTGGAAAGACTTTGCATATGATGGTTTGGGGCACTCCCGTAGAAGCTTTGGTAAAAGGAGTATTTGCCGATCTTCCGTATAATGTATCGTTGGAACGTCACGAAGCAGTCCTGTCTTTTGCCAGTCATAGTAAATATGGTTGGGGACGTCCTGGCTGGACGAGTGGTGGTAATTACAATGCCTTTATTCGTTTAAAGGATGGAGAAAGGAGTGCTGATGTTATTAATACTGACATTGATAAAGTAATTGCAAAACATATTCCCTCAGACATGAATATGCACTTACATATGTTTGTGGTTCCTTTGCGGACTATTCACCTGGAACATTCAGATGTGAAAAGGACGATTCTCATATTATCTTTGTTAGGATTCGCCATTCTTTTTGCGGCCACCATGAACTATGTGCTTATTTTTGTTTCCTCACTTTCTCAGCGTGCTAAAGGAATTGGAATTCATAAGTGTAACGGTGCATCCGATAAGGCTATATTTTCTATGTTTATATATGAAACGGCTTTGATTATCGGTGTTTCCCTGGTGCTTATGATCATATTTCTATTCCAATTTCAGGAAAAGATCGAAGAATTGGCAGAGGTATCCTTATCATCTCTTTTTACCTGGCATAATTTATGGGCTCCATTATCGGTAGTTACCTTTCTGTTTGTTATTGGAGGCATATTGCCCGGAAAAGTATTTTCTTTGATTCCCGTTACTCAGGTCTTCCATCCCTATATTAAAAAGAATAGGGGATGGAAAAGGATATTGTTGTTTATTGAATTTGCAGGGGTGGCTTTTATCTTTGGATTGATGTGTGTGGCATATCTTCAGTGTCACTACATTATAAATAGGGATATGGGATATCAGCCGAAGGGTGTCGCATCTTGTAAGCATGATTTTGCTGAACCTGACAACGCACGTAATAACCTGAAATCTTTACCTTATGTGGAGGGGGTAGCTTCTATTCGTGGAAGTATGACCTGGTTTGGGAATCGGGAGGTAACTGATGAAGGTGGAAAAGTTCTTTTCACTCCTCGTTGTGCGGCATTCGACAAAGACTTTGTTCCATTGTTGGGACTTCATATCAAGACCGGGCGTAATTTTACAGGTGAAAGGCAGTTTCTGGTTAATCAGCCATATGTAGAGAAGATGGGCTGGAAGGGTAGTGGGGTTGGCGAGATAGTTCCTAATCGAGGTACGGTGGTTGGCGTGCTTGCTCCTTTTTGTTGTGGTGTGCTTCCGGCTGATAATGAACCTTTGGAAATTGAATATGGTACTAATTTGAGGAATGTCCATGTTCGTCTCAAGGAACCTTTTACAGAGAACTTGCATAGACTGAATAATGAAATGAAAAAGATATATCCGCAAGAGGATATAGAGTTTAGGTCTTTAGAACAGGATTTAGAACGATACTATCGCCCCACAATAATTTTTCGTGACGCCACTTTTTTGGCTTTTATAACGATACTGTTTATCACTCTGATGGGATTGATTGGTTATATAAATGATGAAGTCCGTCGGCGTAGCAAAGAGATAGCTATTCGTAAAATAAATGGTGCCGAAGCCAGATCTATTCTCTTTTTATTATCTAAAGATATCTTCTGGGTTGCAATTCTCTCGGTTGCCATCGGTACATACGGAGCTTACTACATGAGTCTGTTGTGGATAAGTCAATTTGAAGATACAATCTGTGTTTATGCAGGTTGGTATGTAGTGACAGCTATTTGTTTATTGGTCTTTATCTTTGTTTTCATTATAGGGAGATCCTGGCATATCGCTAATGAAAATCCGGTGAACAGCATCAAGTCTGAGTAATGTTTCAATTCCATGAAAGAAAGGCTCGGTTTCGCTGAAACCGGGCCTTTCTTTTGTCTTTATCAAGTCTCTGTTTCACCGGTTTATAGCTTCTGTCCGGATGTTTTCTCTTTTACTTTCTTGATATACACCATCAAAATCACTACCGCTGTTACAAAAGCCAATCCGTCAGAGACAGGCATGCTGATCCATACCCCCTTTACACCATATAAGGGTGGAAGCAGAAGTAATCCCGGGAGCAGGTATACTAACTGGCGCGAAAGTGACAGAAAAATACTGATCTTAGCCATTCCTATACTCTGGAAGAAATTTGATATAACGATTTGTGCACCTACAAACGGGAACATCAGCGTGCAAATGCGCAGCCCGGACGATGCCATGTCAATCAATTCATCGCTATCGGTAAAGATGGCCGAAACTGTGTGCGGAAAAAGTTCACAGATAATGAAACCGCTACTCGTTATCAATACACCGACAATGATACCGAGACGGAGCGTATGCTTTACACGGTCAATCTTCTGTGCACCATAATTGTATCCGACGATGGGCTGCATTCCCATAGTCAACCCCATTACCACCATTACATACAGCATCAACAGGCGATTAATGATACCATAGGCACCGATAGCCATATCGCCACCGTATTTTTGCAAACTATTATTAATGAGTATGACAATGATACATGCCGTAACATTCATGGCAAAAGGAGACATTCCTATGGAGAAGATACTGCCGATGATGCGTTTCTTCATTTTCCAGAAACCCGGCATGAAATGGACAAAACTCTCTTTGTTACGGAAGTGGTTTACTACCCATATCATTCCGATAAACTGTGACAGGACTGTAGCCATAGCAGCTCCCCGAATCCCCCAGCCGAAATGGAAAATGAAGACAGGAGCGATGATGACATTGGCAATAACTGTCACCAGGGATGTCAACATGGCCTTTTTCGGATATCCCGTAGCACGCATCACGTTGTTCAACCCTATCATGGTATAAGTGATGGGAGTTCCCAAGAGAATCACTTGCATAAAATCACGGGCATAGGGAAGTGTACCGGTACTGGCGCCGAAGAAAAACAATATCGGGTCCAGGAATAGATAAGCCAATCCACCGAACAGCACTGCATTCGTCAGGCAAAGCATCAATGTATTTCCCAGAACATCGGTCGCACCCTTGATGTCTTTTTGTCCCAAGCGTATGGATGAGATGGTAGCTCCACCTGCCGAAATCAGTACACAGAACGCTACGACCAGATTCATTAGCGGGAAGGTGATCGCCAGTCCGGAGATAGCCATGGGACCGACACCGTGCCCGATAAAAATACTGTCGATGATATTATAAAGTGACGTAATAGTCATTCCGATGATGGCCGGGATGGAATATTGTAACAGAAGTTTGCCAATAGGTTCTGTACCCAGTATGCGGGGATCGGTTTGTTGTGCCATATAGTGAAGCGTTACATATTTTTAAGTGCAGCAAAGGTACAAATAATTTGCCTGATTCGATGATTATTCTGAACTTTGCCCACAGAGTTTAACAAACACGTAAAAGAATGTTTATGGATGCAACAAAGAAAATAACGGCATTATTCGATTGTGATGGTGTAATTGTCGATACAGAAGGGCAGTATACCGTTTTCTGGAATGAAATGGGCCAAAAGTATGTAAATGATGCAAACTTTGGTTCCAAGGTTAAGGGCCAGACACTGGTACAGATTTATGATAAATACTTTGCAGGAGAACCGGAAAAACAGCGGGATATAACCGAGGCATTGAACCGCTTTGAAATAAAAATGAATTATGACTATGTTCCCGGAATAGTTGAGTTTATAGCAGATCTGCGTCGGCATGGTGTGAAAATAGCTTTGGTTACCAGTTCCAATACGGCAAAAATGGAGAATGTTTATCATGCCCATCCCGAGTTTAAATCCCTTTTTGATGAAATATTGACTGCAGAGCGTTTTAAGCGTTCTAAGCCTGATCCTGAATGTTTCTTGTTGGGAATGACAATTTTCGGTTCCGATTCAAAAGATTCGTATGTGTTCGAAGATTCATTTCATGGTTTGCAGGCCGGTAGATCATCCGGAGCCATTGTTGTCGGATTGGCAACTACGAATTCACGCGAAGCCATTGCCGACAAGGCAGACTATGTAATAGACGATTTCAGAGGGATGACTTACGAAAAACTGCTGACTATAACTTCACGTTATATCTGATAAGAAAGATTGAATAGCATCTCAGGGAAGAATCCCTTAGCTTTGCATGGTATTTAAAAAGAGAGAAAGCCATGTATAAGCAAACGATTCGTCCTGTTTTATTTCTGATGGAACCCGAAAAGGTACATGCCTTGTTGGTTTCCTGCCTCAAATGTTACCGGCATTTGCCATGGTGCAGATGCTGGATACGTCACCTTTATACTTGTTCCGACAAACAGTTGATATGGAATCATCTTACTTTTCGAAACCGTATCGGTCTGTCGGCCGGTTTCGATAAAGGAGCCGAAATTTTTGATGAATTGGCCGATTATGGTTTCGGATTTATCGAAGTAGGTACTGTAACTCCCGATTCTCAGGATGGAAATCCCCGTCCGCGTATTTTTCGCTTGCCTCAGTGTGAATCTTTAATTTCCCGTACGGGCTTCAATAATCCCGGATTGGATGTTATTAAACGCCGTCTTGAACAGAAAAGCGGTTCGTATGTTTTAGGTGTAAATATAAATAAGAATCCCTCTTCGGAAGGAGAGCAAGCGGTGGCAGACTTTTTGCGTCTGTATAAGGAGTTACATCCTCATGTCGGTTATTTCACACTTAATTGGGGATCTGTGGATGTTGCTCTGATGAAACAGGTGCTACAGGGGTTGGCAGCTTTTCGTGTGGAGCAAAACATACATGTTCCGTTGTTACTCAAACTTCCTGCCGATATCACAGAAGAAGGAATGGATGATGTGATCGACTGTACTCGTCTGTACCGGGTAGATGGAGTGATAGCTACCGGACCTACCATGGAGCGGAGTTACTTAAAAGGTTATTCACCTGCACAATTACAGAAGATCGGCTCCGGTGGAATCAGTGGACGCGGGATAGGGGAGAGGTCATTAAAAGCCGTCAGCTATTTGCGTGCCCATGCCGGAAAAAGCCTTCTGATAGTAGGGGCAGGCGGAATCATTACTCCCGCTGATGCCCGTAGGATGTTGGATGCGGGGGCCAATCTGATACAAATCTATTCTTCGTTTATTTATGAAGGGCCGGGTATAGTGAAAAAAATGATTCAGGAAATTAAATGATAAGGAATAAAGTTATGGAACAGAGTTTTATCGAATATTCATTAGGAAAAGATGCTTCTTCGGCTGTCCTTTGGGTTTATCCGGTTCGCAAGCCAAGAGGTAAAGCCATTATTATGTGTCCCGGTGGTGGGTTCAATCAGATAGCTTCAGATCATGAAGGACGTGATTTTGCTGCGTGGTTTAATAATCAGGGCATCACATATGCCGTACTGAATTATCGCATGCCTCACGGTGATGTTGAAGTGATTCGTGAGGATATTCGTGAAGCGATTCGCCTGATCCGCCGTCAGTCGGCAGAGTGGGGAATTCATCAACTGGGTGTTATGGGAGCTTCTATCGGAGGCTATATCGCTGCTACTGCCGCAACTCTTTATACCGGAACAGACCGGCCCGACTTTCAAGTATTGCTTTATCCCGTTATCAGCATGACCGACAGGCTGACTCATTGGCCTTCACGCGAACGTATGTTGGGAGAAACTATCTCTGAAGGTTTGAAAGAAACACTATCCCTTGAACTTCACGTCACAGCCGATACTCCTCCTACATTCATCGTTTTGGCCGAGGATGATCAGGCCGTATCTCCTCTCAACAGTATTGTCTATTATACAGCATTATTGAAACATGGAGTCTCTGCCGGACTGCATATTTATCCGGAAGGCGGACATAGCTTCGGATTTCGTGACAGTTTCATATATAAGGAGTTATGGACTGATGAACTACAAAAATGGTTGCTGACCTTTTAATGTAGATCCGCTAATTTATTCACTTTTACTTGTATGGTATGAATTAAAAGTTATACCTTTGCGCCCGATTTTTAATTTAAAAAGATTGGATATGGCTGGTTATATATCAGATGACACAAGAAAAGTGACGACTCATCGCCTAATCGAAATGAAGCAAAGAGGCGAAAAAATATCTATGCTTACATCGTATGACTACACAATGGCACAGATTGTCGACGGTGCCGGTATCGATGTAATTCTTGTAGGCGATTCCGCATCGAATGTGATGGCAGGTAATGTGACTACACTTCCTATTACCCTGGATCAGATGATCTATCATGGAAAATCGGTTGTACGTGGTGTAAAGCGTGCAATGGTAGTAGTGGATATGCCTTTTGGCTCTTATCAGGGTAATGAAATGGAAGGGCTTGCTTCAGCTATCCGCATAATGAAGGAGAGTCATGCCGATGCATTGAAACTGGAAGGTGGTGAAGAGATTATAGATACTGTGAAACGTATTCTGAGTGCCGGTATCCCCGTGATGGGACATCTTGGACTGATGCCACAATCTATCAATAAATATGGTACATACACGGTTCGTGCCAAGGATGATGCCGAAGCAGAGAAATTGATTCGTGATGCACATTTACTTGAGGAGGCCGGATGTTTCGGACTTGTTCTTGAAAAGATTCCTGCAGCATTGGCATCACGTGTCGCAAGCGAACTGACCATTCCGGTGATCGGTATCGGTGCCGGTGGAGATGTAGACGGACAGGTATTGGTAATTCAGGATATGTTGGGTATGAATAACGGTTTCCGCCCGCGCTTCCTTCGTCGTTATGCCGATCTTTATACGGTAATGACCGATGCTATCAGTCACTATGTTTCAGATGTAAAGAACTGCGACTTCCCGAACGAGAAAGAACAATATTAATTGTCGTATGGCGACTAAATTATGGACATTGCATTTTATGCGGATATGCCTTGCTAATTTATTGTTGTTCATGTCCCTGTATTTGTTGTACCCTGTACTCCCGGTAATGATGGCTTCACGTTTAGGCGTGCCTGTCAGTCAGACGGGAGTCATATTTATACTTTTTACGCTTGCAATGTTTTTTATCGGCCCGTTCCATGCCTATTTGGTCGATGTTTACAAGCGGAAATATATATGTATGCTTTCGTTTGGGGTAATGGTAGCAGCAACAGCCGGTTATACGTTGGTGCAGAACGCAACACATCTGTTGATGCTTTGCATTGTGCAGGGATTATCCTTTGGAATGGCTGCCACGGCAGGCATCACATTGGCCATCGATATCACCAATTCCACTTTTCGCAGCGCAGGTAATGTGGTCTTTTCCTGGGCTGCACGCTTGGGGATGATTATCGGAGCGGCTTTGGGAGTGTATCTGTTTCGGACACATGGCTTTGAGACTTTGCTATATGTTGCTGTGGCGTTGGGAGCGTTGGGAATATTATTTGTGTCAAGGGTATATGTTCCCTTTCGTGCACCTATCGGGATGAAAGTTTGTTCCATGGACCGATTCCTGCTTCCCCGGGGACTTATTCCGGCATTCAATTTAATATTGATTGCTTTTATACCGGGATTGATGCTTCCTGTGCTTGCCGGTGCGCCGAGTGATGTGCCGGTAGGAGGCGAGACAGTACCTTTTTTTGCTTTGGTCGGATGCGGATTTCTCTTATCAGTATTAATTGTGAAATTGTTTTTCCGCTATGATAACAAAATGTGGTTGCAGATAGTTGTCGGGCTGGTGACAGTAATCGGATCGATGGCTATGCTGTTCTCTCCTGAAACAAGCTGGAATGCTCCGGCAGCTGTATTGATGGGTTTAGGACTCGGCTTGGTCACTCCGGAGTTTCTTATGATGTTTGTCAAATTGTCGCAACACTGCCAGCGCGGCACGGCTAATACCACTCATCTACTTGCATGGGAACTTGGAGTCGGATTGGGTATTGCATCTGCGTGTCATTTACATCTTACGGCTAATGAACAGGCCGTTTATCGGGTCGGATTGTTATCGGCAATCGTGTCTTTGGCATTCTTCGTTTTACTTACGTATCCTTATTTTAAAAGGAAGAAGGTAAGATAAATGTGATATATATTATAAAAAGCGGACTCCGTATATTTGCAACGAATTGTAGCATAATATACGGAGTCCGCTTTTTTAATGTATCATTTATCCCATATTACACAGTAAAACAGCAAGTACATAAGGCATGAAGATGATAATTCCTACAATGGCAGCAACTATAGCACATATCAGAACGGAACCCGCTGCGATATCTTTCACATCACCTGCTATCGGATTACGTTCCGGAGATACAAGATTGACCAATCTTTCTATAGCCGTGTTGAATCCCTCTGCTGCCAGTACTACTCCAAAACAAAGTATGATAGCTATCCATTCGTTCCGGGTGATGCCGAAACAGAATCCGGCCACTGTTACTATAATAATTGCCGTGCAATGTATCCAGGCATTATGTTCTTTGCTTACAAAACTTCGGATACCTTTCCAGGCATATCCGAAGCTTCGTATTCTTTTTCTGGTGCTGAATTTTTCCATTCTTAATTTCTGCTAACCTGTTTTACTCCTTTTACTGTGCGCAACTTCTTGATCAGCGCTTCCAGACGTCCGGTATCACTTACCATAATGGTCAATGTACCCGAGAAAAGTCCGTCGTTCGAATCGATACCGATAGAACGTAGCGAGATACCATTTTCTTTTGAGATGATCGAAGTGATATTTGTTACAATACCGATATCATCATGACCCACAACGCGGAGTGTTATTGGGTATTGAGTACCTTCCGATTTACCGGCCCAGCGTGCTTTTACAATCCGATAGCCGAAGCGTTCGCGCATCTGTCCTGCATTGGGGCAGTCATTTCGGTGTATCTTGATACCTCCGGATACTGTGACAAACCCGAATACATCGTCTCCGTATATGGGATTACAACATTTGGCGAGTTTGAAATCCAATCCTTTCAGGTTTTGGTCAATAACGAGTACATCTTCTTTAGTGACTGTTGTTTCGTCTATCTGGTTTTGCAGGTTGTATTCTTCTGCACTGCGATAGGTCACCTCATCACGTTCGCTGTCCCGCTTTTGTTGTTCGATGTATTTATCCAGAATATCGTTTACGTCGAGTACCTCATCGGCAATCTTCTGATAAAACTCTGTCACGTTCTTGAATCCCAAGCGTTTGATTAAGCGCATCATCACAGCTTCGTCGTATTCCATCTTCCGGTTCTTGAACTTGCGTTCCAGGGTCTCTTTGGCAAAATCATGCTGACGCGCCACCATCTCCTTGAGGGCCTGACGAATCTTAGTACGGGCTTTTGAAGTAGTGACAATGTTCAGCCAGTCTTGTTTCGGAGTCTGTGTGTTCGATGTCATAATCTCTACCTGATCCCCGCTGTTCAGCTTTTGTCTTAACTGTACATTTTTACCGTTTACTTTTGCTCCGATACATTTACATCCCAATTTGCTGTGAATGTGGAAAGCAAAATCAAGTACGGTAGCCCCTTTGCCCAGTTTAAAAAGGTCTCCCTTCGGTGTAAATACGAATACTTCGTCTTCATACAGATCCAGTTTGAACTGGTCCATCATTTCCAGGTCGTTCTCCGTATTCTCCAGTGCTTCACGTATTGAAGTCAGCCATTCGTCCAGTCCGCTTTCACCCTTCACGCCTTTATATCTCCAATGAGCTGCCAATCCGCGCTCGGCAATATCGTCCATACGCTCCGTACGAATCTGTACTTCAACCCATTTGCCTTCGGGCCCCATAACAGTGATGTGTAATGACTCGTAACCGTTACTTTTGGGAACCGACAGCCAGTCACGCAGACGTTTGGGGTTAGGTTGATACATATCCGTCACTATGGAATATGCCTGCCAACATTCCTGCTTCTCTTTTTCAAACTGAGATTCCAGGATGATACGGATAGCAAACAAGTCATATACGTTTTCGAACTGGCATTTCTGTTTCTTCATTTTCTGATAGATGGAATGAATGGACTTGGTACGTCCTTTCATGTGGAAATGCAGTCCTGCTTCCTCCAATTTCTGTTGTATCGGAGCAATGAAGTTGGCAATATAACGGTCACGTGACTTTTTCGTCTCGTTCAGCTTTTCCTTGATATGGTAATAGATGTCATGTTCGGTATATTTTAGTGACAAATCTTCCAGTTCCGATTTCAGCTTATACAATCCCAGTTTGTGGGCTAGCGGAGCATACAGATAGGCTGCTTCATTGGCCACCCGTCTGCGGGCCTCGTCATTTTCGGCATCTTTTATTTGTCGCATCACGTTTACACGGTCGGCAATCATGATCAGGATTACCCGCATATCTTCGGCAAAAGACAGTAGCAGATTGCGGAAATTCTCCGATTCTATGGTCGGACTCTTATCATAAAGGTCATTGATCTTGATTAATCCCCGGATAATTCCGGCCACATCTTCACCATACTCCTGTTGAATGTATTCTATTGTATAAGAGTGGCAACGTACAGGCGTGTGTAGCATAATGCCTAAAATAGATGCCCGTTTCATGCCGATTTCTTCAGCCACGATTACAGCAGTCTGCATATCTTTGATAACAGGATTCAGCCCAAAACTGTCCCTCTGCATCGTATTGTTTTGAGTGGAGTCGATAAGATGCTTTTTCAGCTTTCTGCAATCTCCTTTTTGTAAGGTTTCTCCGGTGAGACGCAGTAGTTTTTTGTATAGTGAGAACAATAATTCTCTCTCTTCTTTCGTAAAGAATTCATCTCTTTCCATAAGCAGCTCAAATTTATCGTCGGTAAAGATAGTTTTTTTCCGGGTTTTGTAGGGTGTCCTCTTCCTTTTTTTGTATTTTTGGGCATGAATTAATAAAATTAGATAGTATGATAACACCTGAAGACAAAGAATTGCTTGCCAAAAAGGGCATTTCGGAAGTACAAATCGCTGAGCAGTTGGCTTGCTTCCAAAAAGGCTTTCCTTATTTGAAGTTAGATGCTGCCGCATCTGTAGAAAAAGGCATTTTGGCTCCTGATGCCGAGGAGCAGAAAGCTTATCTTGCAGCATGGGATGCTTATACCAATTCAGACAAAACGATTGTGAAGTTTGTACCCGCTTCGGGTGCTGCCAGCCGTATGTTCAAGAATCTATTTGAATTTTTGGATGCTGACTATACTGAACCCACTACAAAGTTCGAACAAACTTTTTTTGAATCGATTGAAAAATTTGCTTTTTATGATGACTTGAATACGGCTTGTGTGCGGACAGAAGGCAAAGATATTCCTACCCTGATTGCAGAAGGCAATTATAAAGCGGTCGTTTCAGGATTGCTTAATGTAGCGGGACTGAATTACGGTGCGCTTCCTAAGGGGTTACTTAAGTTTCATAAGTATGAAGAAGGTTCGCGTACCCCGCTTGAGGAACATTTGGCAGAAGGTGCTATGTACGCTGCCGGAAAAAGCGGAAAAGTCAATGTGCATTTTACCGTCTCTACCGAGCACCGTGAACTGTTTAAATCATTGGTTACCGAAAAAGTCGATGCTTTTGCCAAACGTTATGGCGTAGATTATAATATCACTTTCTCCGAACAGAAACCAAGCACTGATACAATTGCCGCTGATATGGAAAACCAGCCATTCCGCGATAACGGTAAGCTTTTGTTCCGTCCCGGCGGGCATGGTGCGCTGATTGAGAATCTGAATGATCTGGATGCGGATGTTATTTTTATTAAGAACATTGACAATGTGGTTCCTGATAAATTGAAAGGCGATACAGTGCTTTATAAGAAACTGATTGCCGGTGTACTGGTATCTCTCCAGAAGCAAGCTTTTCAATATCTGGAATTATTGGATAGTGGTCGTTATACACATGAGCAGGTGATGGATATCCTGCAATTTGTACAAAAGAAACTTTTCTGTAAGAATCCTGAAACAAAAGATCTGGAAGATGCCGAGTTGGTCATTTACCTGAAGAATAAATTGAACCGTCCGATGCGTGTTTGTGGTATGGTGAAGAACGTGGGCGAGCCGGGCGGTGGTCCGTTCCTGGCATATAATAGTGATGGAACTATCTCCCTGCAAATCCTTGAAAGCTCACAAATCGATATGAATAATCCGGAAGCAAAGGAAATGTTTGAAAAGGGTACGCACTTCAACCCGGTCGATCTGGTTTGCGCCGTACGTGATTATAAGGGTCATAAATTTGATTTGGCGAAATATGTGGATAAAGCTACCGGCTTCATCTCTTATAAGTCGAAGAGTGGTAAGGATCTGAAAGCTCTTGAACTTCCCGGTTTGTGGAATGGTGCTATGAGCGATTGGAGTACGGTATTTGTGGAGGTTCCACTTTCCACTTTCAATCCGGTAAAGACTGTGAACGACCTGTTGCGTGAACAGCATCAGTAATCAAAGGAAAATAAAAAAGGGGATATTCATCACGAATATCCCCTTTTTATTATTTATTGCTTTTCAGATCAATTTCTTGGCAAAGCTTCTTTTACTACCATCGGACGACCGGCATATTCTGCTCCGTTCAATTCTTTAATGGCATTGCTTGCTTCTGAAGATTCCGGCATTTCGACAAACGCAAACCCTTTAGATCTTCTTGTTTCGCGGTCTGTGATCAGTTTTACTGATTCTACTACTCCATACTCTTCCATAACTTGTCTCAAATCTGACTCCTTAACATTATAGCTAAGATTTCCAACGTACATATTCATAAATATACAAAAATAAAAAATTAATAAAATAACAATAAAGCTTTAGGAAGTGTAAATCAGAGATGAAAGTTCTCAATGCGAACATTGAGGAAATACATGTGAGAGTTAAACCAATAAAAACCTCTTATTGTTTGATGTTGCAAAGTAAGGCATTAATTCCGGATAATACACCATATTCGCTTCTTTTTATCCTTTTAAATATTCTTTATTGTGTAATTAGACCAAAAATTAACATTTCTCTTTGGCTATATGTGTCTTATTTGTTATAATATTGGAAATTATATTATGACATTTACGAAGTTAACATCCTGTCATGTACGATGTTAACAACGTATTTATACGAAGTTAATATCGTATCTGCAGGAAGTTAACTTCTTGGAACTACGATATTAACTTCGTAAAATCTCTTTTTTACTATCGGTGTAAGTGCTTGATAATCATGATTAATATGCTGTTAAGTAATGTTCCCGTTCTCTTTTAAAGGAGGACTTTGTTCTTGAAGAACAGCTTGTTGTTCTGTGGTATGTTAATCTTTTTCTATCTAATTGCCTTTTTCTCTCTTTTATCGTAATCATTTAGTAGCTCGTTCGGGATTTATTGGAAGAAAAGTAGTATTTTTGCGTCATTATATCTTAAAATATTCAATCATGAAGAAAATACTTTTACTCGGATCGGGCGAATTGGGCAAGGAATTTGTAATTTCTGCTCAACGTAAAGGTCAACACATCATTGCTTGTGATTCATATGCCGGGGCACCTGCCATGCAGGTTGCTGATGAATGCGAAGTATTCGATATGCTGAACGGTGAAGAACTGGAGCGTATTGTAAAAAAGCATCGGCCGGACATTATCGTCCCCGAGATTGAAGCCATTCGTACGGAACGTTTATACGATTTCGAAAAAGAAGGGATTCAGGTAGTGCCGAGTGCACGTGCCGTTAATTACACAATGAACCGAAAGGCTATCCGTGATTTGGCCGCTAAGGAACTGGGATTGAAAACCGCGAAATACTATTATGCCAAGTCATTGGAAGAACTGAAGGAAGCCGCTGAGAAAATCGGTTTCCCTTGTGTCGTGAAGCCTTTAATGTCATCATCGGGTAAAGGGCAGTCATTGGTCAAGAGCGCTGCCGAGTTGGAACATGCTTGGGAATATGGGTGTAATGGCAGCCGTGGAGATATTCGTGAGCTAATCATTGAGGAATTTATCAAATTCGATAGTGAGATAACTTTGCTTACAGTGACACAGAAGAATGGTCCGACTCTGTTTTGTCCGCCTATCGGGCATGTACAAAAGGGTGGGGATTATCGGGAAAGTTTCCAACCTGCACACATTGATCCTGCACACTTGAAGGAAGCAGAAGATATGGCTGAAAAAGTAACTCGTGCATTGACCGGTGCAGGACTGTGGGGAGTAGAATTTTTCCTGAGCCATGAAAACGGGGTTTACTTTTCGGAACTGTCTCCACGTCCACATGATACGGGAATGGTGACATTGGCCGGAACACAAAATCTGAATGAATTTGAACTTCACCTACGTGCCGTATTGGGGTTGCCCATTCCGGGAATAAAACAAGAAAGAATAGGAGCGAGTGCCGTTATTCTGTCGCCGATTGCCAGTCAGGAACGTCCGCAGTATAGAGGTATGGAGGAAGTTACCGGAGAAGAGGATACTTATCTGCGTATATTTGGTAAGCCGTATACACGTGTGAATCGGCGTATGGGAGTAGTGCTTTGCTATGCTCCAAACGGTTCGGATCTGGATGCTTTGCGTGATAAGGCAAAGCGGATAGCCGATAAAGTAGAAGTATATTAAATACCGGGATTATTGGTTGAAAAACCATAGTGGGGTGTGCCGAAACTCCTGTTTACCACAAAGTACCACAGGATGAACTTAATCTATTGATTACTTTTATCTGTATGAATCTGTGGTGAATACGAGTCTTGGTACACCCCTGTTTTTTATCTGATTATACCTTTGTTCTCTCCGCTTTTGCAATTGTTAATACTCTATCCTATTCATGGCGTAAAGAGCGAAAAATGCCTTTAAAACGCAACTTCCCTTTGTTTGTATAAAACTCGTTGCATGTTGTACTATCTAACATTTGACTAATTGACTGAAAACGCTACAGCTACTTGAAAACTTAATCAATTCTCTGATTGGGCAGAGGATAGAGCGTATTGGCTCTAATATGCTTTGTATAGTAGTAAAAAGGGTGCTAATGTTGTTCATTTTCACACCTTTGTAAGTTTAATGAATGTTATCTAAAGAGAAAAAACAGAAAAATGGTACAACGGGAAAAAAAAGTTTCTACTTTTGCGAAGTTGTTTGTTTAACTATCTATGTGAACAAAACCGGATATCGAACGTTATGTTAATAGTGAAACTGGTAAAAACGCGACTTACCATGCTATAACGTTTTAGAGTATTAGAAGAATAATATATAAAAAGATTGCTTATGTCACAGATTATCGGACATATCTCTCAGGTAATTGGCCCTGTGGTCGATGTGTATTTTGAAGGTACAGAATCGGACTTGATATTGCCAAGTATCCACGACGCATTAGAGATAAAAAGGCACAACGGCAAAAAGCTGATTGTAGAAGTTCAACAACACATTGGTGAAAATACCGTACGTACGGTTGCCATGGATAGTACCGACGGCTTGCAGCGCGGGATGAAGGTATTTCCGACGGGAGGTCCTATCACAATGCCGGTAGGCGAACAGATCAAAGGACGTTTGATGAACGTAGTCGGCGACTCCATCGATGGAATGAAAGAACTCAATCGCGACGGTGCATATTCTATTCACCGTGATCCTCCCAAATTTGAAGATTTAACCACTGTACAGGAAGTTCTGTTTACCGGAATTAAGGTGATAGACCTGCTTGAGCCTTATTCAAAAGGAGGTAAGATCGGTTTGTTTGGCGGGGCCGGAGTGGGTAAAACTGTACTTATTATGGAGCTCATTAATAACATTGCCAAGAAGCATAATGGTTTTTCCGTATTTGCCGGAGTGGGAGAGCGTACCCGTGAAGGTAATGATTTGCTTCGTGAGATGATTGAATCGGGTGTAATCCGTTATGGAGAAGCATTCAAAGAAAGCATGGAAAAAGGACATTGGGACCTCTCGAAAGTGGATTATAATGAGGTAGAAAAGTCACAGGCTACATTGGTGTTCGGACAGATGAACGAACCTCCTGGAGCACGTGCTTCAGTTGCTTTGTCAGGATTGACTGTCGCTGAATCTTTCCGGGATATGGGGGCAAAGTCGGGAGCGAGAGATATATTGTTTTTTATCGATAATATTTTCCGTTTCACTCAGGCGGGTTCCGAGGTTTCGGCTTTGTTGGGGCGTATGCCTTCTGCGGTAGGTTATCAACCTACGTTGGCTACCGAAATGGGTGCTATGCAAGAACGTATCACTTCGACAAAAACGGGTTCTATCACTTCGGTGCAGGCTGTTTACGTACCGGCTGATGACTTGACCGACCCTGCTCCGGCAACAACTTTTACCCACTTGGATGCAACGACTGTGTTGAGTCGTAAAATTACTGAGCTTGGTATTTATCCGGCAGTGGATCCGTTGGAGTCTACTTCTCGTATTCTCGATCCGCACATTGTGGGTCAAGAGCATTATGATGTCGCACAACGTGTGAAGCAGATTCTTCAACGCAATAAAGAATTACAGGATATCATCTCTATTTTAGGTATGGAGGAATTATCCGACGCCGACCGTCTGGTGGTAAACCGTGCGCGCAGGGTACAGCGTTTCCTGTCTCAACCATTTACAGTGGCCGAACAGTTTACCGGAGTACCGGGAGCAATGGTGGCCATTGAAGATACAATAAAAGGATTCAAAATGATTTTGGATGGTGAAGTAGATTATCTGCCTGAACCGGCGTTTCTGAATGTGGGAACCATTGAAGAAGCTATCGAAAAAGGTAAGAAACTGCTTGAACAGGCTAACAAATAAAATAAGGAATCATGAAAGAACTGCATTTGAATATTGTATCGCCGGAAAAAGAGGTCTTTAATGGTGAAGTGAAGAGTGTTACCCTTCCGGGCACCAGTGGAGTCTTTTCTATTCTGCCGCAGCATGCACCGATTGTTTCTTCCCTGCAAGAAGGGACAGTCAGTTACACGACAACGGATGGCGAAGAGCATACGCTGGATATTCACAGCGGTTTTGTGGAGCTAAGCAATGGTGAAGCTTCCGTTTGCGTATCCTGAGCCTTGATCTCCGCACAATAATCTGTTTTTACTATGAATATGAGCATCACAAAACGCAATTTTCTGGGTTATCTCAGCATCCTTACTCTTGTAGGGGGAGGATTGGGAGCCTTGGTCTTGCATTATCTGGAACCCGGACATTATTTCGGAGGTTATCCGTTGATACCGGTGTACTTTTATATATTCGGTGTATTTTATATTTATATGTTTGATGCCTGCAGGCGTCATGCACCGGAGAAGATGGTGATGCTCTTTTTAGTGGCAAAAGTATTGAAAATGATTGTATCAGTTTTCTTACTAATCATTTATTGTGTGGCTGTGCCCGATTCCGCTATTGAATTTCTATTGACATTCCTGGCGTTCTATCTGGGCTATCTTATATATGAAAGCTGGTTTTTCTTCGTTTTCGAGTGGAATCAGAAACTTAAAAAGAAATCAAAAAAATATGAAACAGTTGCGTAACATAGTTGCCGGAATGCTTGTCTTGATAGGAGGAATGTTGCCTGCTACAACCTTTGCACAGGAGCCTGTACCTGGTGATACCACCGCTACTTTGCAGCAGGAGATTATTGTAGGTAAAGACACAATCAATCAGGAAGCTAATCAGGTAGATGTAAAAGGCATTGTGTTCGGCCATATTGGAGATTCTTACGAGTGGCATATCACGAATATAGGAAAAACTTCGATTTGCATTCCGTTGCCGATTATCGTGTATAGCGAAACTTCTGGTTGGCATGCTTTTCTGTCTTCGCGCCTAGAAGAGAATGGCGGCAAATACGAGGGATTTTATATAGCTCCTGCCGGGAGCAAGTATGAGGGGAAAGTAGTAGAACGTAATGCGACGGGAGAGGAAGTACGTCCGTGGGATATTTCCATTACAAAGGTAACTTTGTCTCTCTTTATCAATAGCGCTATTTTGCTGGCGATCATTCTGAGTGTAGCGCATTGGTATCGCAAACGTGAACAGGGTGCATATGCTCCGGGAGGATTTATCGGATTTATGGAGATGTTTATTATGATGGTTCATGATGATGTGATTAAGAGTTGTGTGGGACCCAACTATAAAAAGTTTGCTCCCTATCTGCTCACAGCCTTTTTCTTCATTTTCATTAACAATATTATGGGACTGATCCCCATCTTTCCCGGAGGAGCGAATGTAACCGGAAATATTGCCATAACATTGGTATTAGCTTTATTCACATTCGTTATTGTTAATATATTCGGAACAAAACACTATTGGAAAGATATTTTCTGGCCTGATGTTCCCTGGTGGCTGAAGGTACCTATACCCATGATGCCGTTTATCGAATTTTTCGGTGTATTTACCAAACCGTTTGCCTTGATGATCCGTCTGTTTGCCAACATGTTGTCCGGACACATGGCCATGTTAGTGCTTACCTGCCTGATATTTATATCGGCAAGCATGGGACCGGCTATCAATGGTTCGCTTACGGTGGCTTCCGTATTATTCAACATCTTTATGAATTTGCTGGAAGTGTTGGTTGCCTTTATTCAGGCTTATGTGTTCACGATGTTATCTGCTGTATTCATCGGACTGGCCCAGGAAGGCGGTAAAAAAGAAGAAGTAAAAGAATAATATAAACCATTTTAAAACTGAAAATTATGTTACTATCAGTATTATTGCAAGCTGCTGCTGCAGGAGTAGGATTAAGTAAATTGGGAGCAGCTCTCGGAGCTGGTTTAGCTGTTATCGGAGCAGGTATCGGTATTGGTAAGATCGGTGGCTCGGCCATGGAAGGTATTGCGCGTCAACCGGAGGCATCGGGAGATATCCGTATGAATATGATTATTGCCGCTGCCTTGGTTGAAGGTGTAGCGTTGTTGGCATTAGTTGTTTGTCTATTGGTACTTTTCTTATAATAAACAAAGAAGATTATGTCATTGTTACTACCCGATAGTGGCCTGATATTCTGGATGCTCCTTTCTTTTGGAATTGTATTCGCAGTATTGGCAAAATACGGCTTCCCCGTCATTATTAAGATGGTGGAAGGCCGTAAAACCTACATTGACGAATCATTGGAGGTAGCCAGAGAAGCAAACGCCCAGTTGTCACGACTGAAAGAGGAGGGCGAAGCTATTGTGGCTGCCGCTAACAAGGAACAGGGACGTATCATGAAAGAGGCTATGCAGGAACGTGAAAAGATTATTTACGAGGCCCGCAAACAAGCTGAAATAGCTGCTCAGAAGGAACTGGATGAAGTGAAACGACAGATTCAGATTGAAAAAGACGAAGCCATACGTGATATCCGTCGGCAGGTAGCTCTGCTTTCTGTGGATATAGCCGAGAAGGTCATTCGCAAAAATCTGGATGATAAACAAGAGCAGATGGGAATGATTGACCGTATGCTTGATGAAGTATTAACGAAGAACTAACAGAAGAAGATGGAAGTCGGAATAATTTCAATGCGGTATGCGAAAGCTCTGATGGCTTATGCTGAAGAGAGAGGAGCGGAGGAGAGGCTTTATCATGAGCTTGTCACACTGGCGCACAGTTTCCGTACTGTGAAGGGATTTTGTGCCGTGCTTGACAATCCTATTGTTTCTGTTAACGAAAAGTTTAATCTGATCTGTACGGCAGCCGATGGAGACCATAAACCGAGTGAAGAATTTATTCGTTTCATTCGGTTGGTACTCAAGGAGAGAAGGGAGACCTATCTGCAATTTATGAGTCTGATGTATCTGGATCTTTACCGGAAGAAGAAACACATCGGTGTAGGGAAACTGATCACTGCTGTTCCGGTAGACAAAGCTACAGAAGAGCGTATCCGACAAACTGCTGCACATATTTTGCATGCATATATGGAGTTGGAAACAGTGGTTGACCCTTCTATAGAAGGCGGCTTCGTTTTCGATATTAACGATTACCGACTGGATGCCAGTATCGCTACACAGTTGAAGAAAGTGAAACAACAATTCATTGATAAGAATCGAAGAATTGTATAATTAGTGAAAAATTATGTCTGAAAATATAAGAGTAAGCGAAGTATCCGACATTCTGCGGCAGCAGCTTGAAGGGATCGAGACCAAAGTGCAGCTTGACGAAATAGGTACGGTGCTACAGGTAAGCGATGGTGTAGTGCGTATTTATGGTCTACGCAATGCCGAGGCCAACGAACTACTTGAATTTGACAATGGTATCAAGGCCATTGTGATGAACTTGGAAGAAGATAATGTAGGTGCCGTGTTGCTGGGACCGACGGATAAAATCAAGGAGGGATTTACGGTGAAACGTACCAAGCGAATTGCTTCTATCCGTGTGGGAGAAAGTATGTTGGGACGCGTTATCGACCCGTTGGGTGAACCATTGGACGGAAAAGGGCTGATAGGAGGTGAACTTTATGAAATGCCGCTGGAGCGTAAAGCTCCCGGGGTCATCTATCGTCAGCCGGTGAATCAACCTTTGCAAACGGGTCTGAAGGCTGTTGATGCAATGATCCCTATCGGCCGTGGACAGCGTGAGCTGATAATCGGTGACCGACAGACGGGTAAGACATCGATAGCCATTGATACGATCATCAATCAGCGAAGTAATTATGAAGCTGGTGATCCTGTATATTGCATTTATGTAGCTATCGGACAAAAAGGTTCCACGGTAGCTTCTATCGTAAACACCTTACGCCAATATGGTGCGATGGATTATACTATTGTGGTGGCGGCTACAGCTGGAGACCCGGCTGCATTGCAATATTTTGCTCCGTTTGCGGGGGCTGCCATCGGTGAGTATTTTCGTGATACCGGCCGACATGCACTGGTTGTTTATGATGATTTGTCGAAACAAGCAGTATCTTACCGTGAAGTGTCTTTGATTCTCCGTCGCCCCTCGGGACGTGAAGCCTATCCGGGCGATATTTTCTATTTACACTCCCGTTTGCTGGAGCGTGCAGCCAAGATTATTAATCAGGAAGAAGTGGCCCGTGAGATGAACGATTTGCCCGAAAGCCTGAAAGGTAAAGTGAAAGGTGGAGGTTCGCTGACAGCATTGCCTATTATTGAAACTCAGGCCGGAGACGTTTCTGCCTATATTCCGACTAATGTGATCTCTATTACAGACGGTCAGATATTCCTTGATACGGATTTATTCAATCAAGGTAATCGTCCGGCTATTAATGTAGGTATATCGGTTTCCCGTGTGGGAGGTAATGCGCAGATTAAGGCTATGAAGAAAGTGGCCGGTACATTGAAAATCGATCAGGCACAATATCGCGAATTGGAAGCATTCTCTAAATTTAGTGGAGATATGGATCCGGTTACCGCACTGACCATTGACAAGGGGCAGAAAAACGCCCGTTTGCTGGTTCAGCCCCAATACTCTCCAATGCCGGTAGAGAAGCAGATTGCCATTCTCTATTGCGGTATCCACGGATTATTGCGAAATGTTCCGTTGGATAAGGTAGAAGATTTTGAAGCAGCGTTCCTCAATACACTCGCTCTCGATCATCAGGCAGATGTGCTGGATGTATTGAAAACCGGAGTGATCAATGACGAGGTAACGAAGGCCATTGAAGAAACGGCGGCAATGGTTGCCAAACAGTATAGTTAATTATAAATCATTTAGAAGATTATGGCTTCACTAAAAGAAGTAAAAACCAGAATAAATTCGGTACAAAGTACCCGAAAAATCACTTCAGCAATGAAGATGGTGGCTTCTGCCAAGTTACACAAGGCGCAGGGAGCCATTGAGAATATGTTGCCTTATCAGAGGAAGTTGAATAAGATTCTGACTAACTTTCTGAGTGCTGATCTTCCGGTAGAGTCTCCGTTCTGTGTGGAACGTCCCGTTAAGCGGGTCGCTATTGTGGCTTTTTCTTCCAACAGTTCTTTATGCGGTGCTTTCAATGCGAATGTACTGAAAATGTTTTTGCAGACGGTGGGAGAATATCGCGAGTTGGGACAAGATAATATCCTGATCTATCCGGTGGGCAAAAAAATAGAGGAGGCTGTCAAGAAGTTAGGATTCTTTCCTCAAGGCAGTTATCAGAAGTTGGCAGATAAACCGTCATATGATGAAGCCGCTGCATTGGCCAAATTGTTGATGGAACTTTTTCTGGAAAAAAATATCGACCGTGTGGAATTGATTTATCACCATTTCAAGTCAATGGGGGTACAAGAACTGTTGCGCGAAAGATATTTACCGATTGACTTGTCTGCCGTTCAAAATGACGAAGAGAGAGGTGGAGTAGTGAATGACTATATCATAGAACCTTCTGCAGCTCAATTGATAGCAGACTTGATTCCGCAGGTGTTGAGTCAGAAGATATTTACAGCTGCTCTCGATTCTAATGCATCCGAACATGCTGCACGTACTTTGGCTATGCAGATAGCGACGGACAATGCCAACGAACTGATTCAGGAGTTGACAAAGCAGTATAATAAAACCCGCCAGCAGGCCATTACAAATGAATTGCTCGATATTGTAGGTGGCAGTATGGCATAGATTTCCACACCAAAGTATACAAAGGTCACGGAATGGTTATTAATGAAAAGTTGATAACCTTCATTCCGTGACCTTTGTGGTTTCTACCGTGAAATAACTTATTATTATATTGCTTTCTTCTTTCTTTTGCTTTAACTTTGTCGCAAAGTATTATTGCATGGAAGAGAACCACGAAATAGAATTAGCCTGGCAAGTCATTGAAAATACCGGTACGCATCTTTTTCTGACAGGAAAGGCCGGAACCGGAAAAACAACTTTTCTCCGTCGGTTAAAAGAACTTACCCCAAAGCGTATGGTAGTGGTTGCACCTACGGGGATTGCTGCCATTAATGCCGGAGGTGTCACTATACACTCCTTTTTTCAGTTGAACTTCGCACCTTACATTCCGGAAAGCACATTTAATTCTGCTCAACAAGGTTTTCATAAATTCGGAAAAGAGAAAATCAACATTATCCGTAGTATGGACTTGTTGGTGATCGATGAAATCAGTATGGTACGTGCCGATCAACTGGATGCAATTGATGCTGTACTGCGTCGGTATCGTGATCGCTCGAAACCTTTCGGCGGTGTTCAGCTCCTGATGATAGGCGACTTGCAGCAATTGGCTCCCGTGGTGAAAGAAGAGGACTGGAGCCTGTTGAGCTCTTACTATGATACAGCATTTTTCTTTGGCAGTCATTCACTGAAAGAGACGGAATATATCACGATAGAGTTAAAGAAAGTCTATCGGCAAAGTGATACGGAATTTGTCGGATTATTGAATAAAATCAGAGAGAAAGAGGCAGACGACGCTGTTCTGGAAGAATTGAACAAACGTTATCTTCCGGGATTCCGTCCGAGAGAGGAAGAAGGATATATCCGACTGACTACACATAACTATCAGGCTCAGCAATATAACGACCGACAACTGCTTTCTCTTTCAGGAAGAGCTTTCAGTTTCCAGGCGAAGGTGGAAGGCACTTTTCCGGAATCGGCATACCCGGCTGATGAAATGCTTACCGTTAAGGAAGGGGCTCAGATAATGTTTATTAAAAACGATTCTTCCGGTGAACATAGATATTATAATGGAATGATCGGTTTGGTTACGGCTGTCAGTAAAGATGGCATCCGGGTGAAAGGGAACGGAGAATCACAGGACTTTCTGCTTGAAACCGAAGAATGGACAAATAGTAAATACAGCCTGAATCCGCAGACGAAAGAGATTACCGAAGAGGTGGAAGGTACTTTCCGGCAATATCCCATTCGTCTGGCATGGGCAATAACCATCCATAAAAGCCAGGGGTTAACTTTCGAACGTGCAATCATTGATGCAAATGCCTCTTTTGCCCATGGACAGGTTTATGTCGCTCTGAGTCGTTGTAAGTCGCTTCAGGGATTGGTGCTTAGTTCTCCTTTAAGGCGAGAGTCCATTATCAGTGACGATACGATTGATGAATTTACCCGTAATGCCGGAGAGATGACTCCCGACAAGCATAAATTGGCTCTATTGCGTCAACATTACTTCTATGAATTGTTGTGCGAACAGTTTGATTTTCATCCGATTGAACAGCATTTTTTACGTTTGCTTCGCTTGCTTGACGAGCATTTATATCGTCTCTATCCAAAGTTGTTGGAACGATATAAGACAACTGCCGATCTGTATAAAACGCAGATAATGAAAGTCGCCGATACATTTAAACTGCAATATTCTGCCCTATTGATGGGGGCTGAAGATTATACCGCCAACCCGAAATTGAATGAACGGGTTATGGCCGGTGCCCACTATTTCCGTCAACATCTGGAAGATTTATTAACTCCGCTGATTACTTCTACAAAAGTAGAAACGGATAATAAAGAACTGAAAAAGAAATTCTCCGAAGCGGCAGATGCAATGAAGACAGCATTGCACGTAAAGCTGGGGACCTTGTGCTATACTGAGAAAGAAGGTTTTTCTGTTTCCGCATTTCTAAAACAGAAGGCTGTTCTTACGTTATCTGTTTCGGGAGGAGAAGCTGCGTCTTCTTCCGGAAGATCGGAGCGTAAATCCCGGACAGCCGAGAAAATAGAAGTACCGACTGATATTCTTCATCCGGAATTATATAAGCAATTGATTGCCTGGAGAAATTCTGAAGCTGCAAAAGCTGGTTTGCCTGTATATACCATCATACAGCAGAAAGCAATTCTGGGTATTGTAAATCTCTTGCCGAATGATGCGGCTTCACTGATACGTATTCCGTATTTCGGAAAACGCGGTGCCGAAAAATACGGTGATGCCTTGCTTGAAATGGTGAACCGATACGTAGAGGAGCATGGCATAGAACGTCCGCAAATGTCAACAGCGACGTTGACTGTCAATAATGGGATTAAAACGTCGAAAGAGCCCAAACCTTTAAAAGAGGCTAAATCGGTGAAAGAACCGAAGCCTGATACCAAAGAGGTAACGTATCGTCTTTTCAGGCAGGGGAAGAGTATTGAAGAAATAGCCAAGGAACGCGAGCTGGTTTCCGGAACCATAGCGGGACATCTGGAACACTATGTACGCTCTGGTGAAGTTAAAATAGAGCAGTTGGTGGCAAGAGAGAAAATCACGAAAATCATCCGTTACGTACAGGCCCATGGAAGTGATAAAGGACTGACGGTTATTAAAGCAGCTTTGGGGGATGATGTCTCATATGCAGATATAAGGTTGGTACTTGCTGCCGGAATAAAATAGTCATATTAATTTCAAGAGAGCGTTTCATAACTCACCACAGGGGTACACAGAGTCACACAGAGTAAGCTTAATCTATTCTATTTATCTGTGTGAATCCGTGTAATCTGTGGTGAATACGGGTTTCGATACCCCTTCATTAAATGATTGATCCGGTAAATTATAACAAAACTTCTTCTATCAATGCTTTTAACTGGGTTTTATTCATAGTTCCTAATTTCATACTTGGTTTTCCTCCCATCGGACAAAGCAACAGGTTAGGGATTGTACGAATGGCAAAAGCAGCCTCCAGTTCCGGTTCCTGATCTACATCCACTTTATAAATATCTATTTTCCCATCATATTCTACAGCCAGTTGGTCGAGTATAGGTGACAGGGCTTTGCAATATACACACCAGGGAGCATGAAAATCTACCAGGCAAGGTTTATCACCTTTAAAATCCCATTTATTCGGGTATTCTTGGAATTCGGCTACTTTCTCTACGAAGCTTTCTTTTGTTAAATCAATGACTTTCATATTTTTACTTTTTTAGTGATTACTCATTTATTTCTTTCTTTGATGTTGCAAAGATAGGAAGATAGATCTTATTGTCAGATAGCTATTTCTCCTATTATATTAGCAATTCTTCCTTGTCCCGTTTTTTCTGCTTTCTAATAACTTTCTAATCTTATCTGAGTATCTTATAATTGCTTTCAAACGGTTTGCTTCATGGGGGAGTTGTACTTTTGCTTCCAAAATAACAAGGACTATGATCAGAAAGTTTTTTATTCTCTTTTTTCTTGGCTTTTTCGGATTTGCCGAAGCCCAACAGCCGTCCGTCGGCTTGACTCTGAAGGAGGCAGAGCAACGTTTCCTGAAATGTAATTTATCCCTATTGGCCGAGCGCTACAATGTAGACATCGCACAAGCCAGGTTGCTTCAGGCCGGACTGTTCGATAATCCGGTAATTTCATTCGAACAAAATGTGTATAACCGATTGAATGGAAAGTACTTTGACTTCGGCAAAAAAGGCGAGTCGGTAGTCGAAATAGAGCAGGTGATACGCCTTGCCGGACAACGGAATAAGCAGATACGGTTGGAAAAGATAAACAAGGAAATTGCCGGTTATCAGTTCGAAGAAGTGATGAGGACTTTACGCCAGGAACTTGGCGAGGCATTTACAGAAGTTTTCTATCTCTCAAAGTTATTGTCCGTTTATGATAAAGAAATCAATTCGCTGGAGCATTTGCTGACAGGTATAAAAGAGCAGCACGCAAAGGGAAATATCTCTTTAATGGAGATGGCGAGACTCGAGTCTATGCTGTTTTCTCTGAAGAAAGACAAGAACGAATGCGAAAGCAACTATTTGTCCCGGAGAGGAGAATTGAATCTGTTACTGAATCTGCCTGCCGACTTTCGGACAGAGCCTGTAATAGATGAAGGAGATCTTCGACAATTAAACATGGACCGGTTGTCTTATGCCGATTTACAAGAGAGGGTACACGGGAGACCTGACCAGAAGTTGGCACGCAGCTGTGTCACTGCTTCGCAAGCCGATCTGAAATTGCAGAAGGCGTTGGCTTTTCCGGAATTCGCAGTAAAAGGTAGTTATGATCGGCAAGGTAATTTTATTAATAACTACTTTGCAATCGGATTCAGTATGTCGGTACCTATCTTTAACCGTAACCAGGGGAATATTAAAATGGCCCGTTTCAATCTTCTGAAGGCGGATCGGGAGCAAGAGTATTCCCGAAATAAAGCCGAGGCCGAACTATACGCAGCTTATACTGCTTTAGAGAAAGCATGTCAGTTGTATCAGTCGACTGATATGGGACTGGAACAGAATTTTGAGAAACTGATAGCCGGAGCCAACGAGAACTTTATCAAACGTAACATCAGTCTTTTAGAATTCATCGACTTTTATGATAGCTACAAAGAGACTTGCATCCGGCTTTACGAAATCAAGAAAAACGTACTGCTCGGTATAGAGAACCTGAATGCGGTGGCCGGACAACCTATTTTTAACTACTAAATCCATATAATTTATGAATTGGACAAAATACCTTCCATGCCTATTGATTTTGGGTATGGGGAGTGGTTGCTCATCAGAAGTGAAGCACCCCGGAGAAAATCAAGATCTGTGTCTGACAGACAGTTTACTTAAAATAGTTTCCGTCGATACGGTGCATCTGCATGATGTGGCAGATGAATTGACTTTGAACGGACGTGTTACTTTTAATCAGGAACAGGTGGCACACGTCTATCCGATGTTTGGCGGAACAGTGACGGAGCTTCGCGCTGAAGTTGGGGATTATGTGCGAAAAGGAGACATACTTGCCATATTGCGTAGCGGTGAAGTGGCCGATTACGAAAGACAGATGAAAGAGGCGGAGCAACAGGTGATAATTGCCCGCAGAAATGTAAATGCTACCCGGGATATGTTCGATTCCGGGTTGGCATCCGATAAAGATGTATTGCAGGCACGTCAGGAATTGATCAATGCTGAAGCGGAAGAGGATCGCATCAAAGAAATTTTTTCCATAAATAACTTTAGCGGCCGGTCATTCTATGAAGTCAAATCTCCCGTTAGCGGTTTTATTGTGGAAAAGAGTGTGAGCAGAAATATGCAGCTTCGTCCCGATCAGGGTGAGGAAATATTTACTGTCTCCGGTCTGGAGCATGTATGGGTGATGGCAGATGTTTATGAAAGCGACATCAGTAAAGTAGCAGAAGGAGCATCGGTACATATCACTACGCTGGCATATCCGGGTAAGGTGTTCTCCGGAAATATAGATAAAGTATACCACATGTTGAATACTGAAAGTAAGACAATGAACGTACGGGTAAAGCTGTGTAACGAAGACTATCTGCTGAAGCCGGGTATGTTCACCACGGTCAATGTTGAGTGCAAATCTTCCGGGAAACAGATGCCTCGGATCGATGCACATGCCTTGATATTTGAAGGAGGTAAGAATTACGTCGTAACCGTCACCCCCGACAACCGCCTGAAAGTGAAAGAAGTCGATGTATACAAACGGCAGAATCAGGAATGCTATGTCCGTTCCGGACTTTCCGAGGGTGACAGAGTGCTGAATCAGAATGTATTATTGGTCTACAATAGTTTAAATGCAGACTAAAAACGGAAGAATACTATGCATAAGTTTATAGACAATATTGTGGCATTTTCGTTGAAAAATAAGTTCTTCATCTTTTTTTGTACGACGATTGCCGTCATTGCCGGTGTGGTTTCGTTCAAGCATACACCGATAGATGCATTTCCCGATGTGACGAATACGAAAGTGACCATCATTACCCAATGGGCGGGACGCAGTGCGGAAGAGGTGGAGAAGTTCATTACGATTCCGGTGGAGATAGCCATGAACTCAGTACAGAAGAAGACGGACATCCGTTCGACAACCCTATTCGGACTGTCGGTCATCAATGTGTTGTTTGAAGATCATGTGGATGATTTTGTTGCCCGTCAGCAGGTATACAATTTATTGAATGACGCAGATCTTCCGGATGGGGTGACTCCGGAAGTACAACCTCTTTACGGACCTACGGGTGAGATTTACCGTTATACTTTGCGAAGTGACAAACGGAGTGTACGCGAACTGAAAACAATTCAGGATTGGGTGATCGACCGTAACTTGCGTGCCGTATCGGGAGTGGCGGATATTGTCAGTTTCGGCGGGGAAGTGAAGACTTTTGAAGTCAGTGTCAATCCGAATCAGTTAATCAATTATGGCATCACTTCGCTTGAACTTTATGATGCCATAGCGAAAAGCAATATCAATGTCGGGGGAGATGTGATTACCAAAAGTTCGCAGGCCTATGTTGTGAGAGGTATCGGATTGATTAATGACTTGGAAGAACTGCGGAACATTGTAGTAAAAAACATTAATGGGACTCCCATACTGGTGAAAAATCTGGCCGATGTACGCGAATCATGTTTACCCCGTTTGGGCCAGGTGGGGCGTATGGATGAAGATGATGTAGTGGAAGGCATTGTGGTGATGCGCAAAGGAGAGAATCCGGGAGAAGTCATATCCGGGTTGAAAGCGAAAATAGACGAACTGAATGAGAATATCCTGCCGTCGGATGTGGAGATCGTACCTTTCTATGACCGGGAAGATCTGGTGGATCTTGCAGTTCATACGGTGACACACAATTTGGTAGAGGGCATATTGCTGGTAACTTTCATTGTATTTATTTTTATGGCAGACTGGCGGACGACGGCAGTAGTTGCGGTCATTATACCGTTAGCCCTGTTATTTGCTTTTATCTGCTTGCACATAATGGGGATGTCTGCCAACCTGCTTTCAATGGGAGCTATTGATTTTGGGATCATTATAGACGGAGCGGTAGTGATGGTGGAGGGAATATTCGTTGCCCTCGACCGAAAAGCGAAAGAGGTGGGAATGCCCGTATTCAACAGGATGTCAAAAATGGGCCTGATCCGAAGTACAGCCAAAGAAAAGGCCAAAGCTGTCTTTTTTTCTAAGCTGATTATCATTACAGCGCTGATTCCCATCTTTTCGTTTCAAAAAGTAGAAGGAAAAATGTTTTCTCCTTTGGCCTATACTCTGGGATTTGCTTTACTGGGAGCATTGATTTTCACATTGACGCTGGTTCCGGTCATGTCGTCTATTCTTTTGAAGAAGAATGTGCGTGAGAGAAGTAATTTTCTGGTGCACTTTATCAGAGAAAAGAGTGCGGCTTTGTTTGCGATCTTTCATGCCCATCGTAAATTGTCTATCGGATTGGCTTCTTTGGCAGGAGGAGTCGGTCTGTTTCTCTATTCGTTTCTGGGAATGGAATTTTTGCCGCAGTTGAATGAAGGGGCTATTTATATTCGCGCTACCCTTCCGCAGAGCATTTCTTTGGATGAGTCAGTATCCCTTGCCAATAGAATGCGCAGAGAATTACTGGCATTTCCCGAGGTAAGACAGGTGCTTTCGCAAACCGGGCGTCCGAATGACGGAACCGATGCCACCGGTTTTTATAATGTGGAGTTTCATGTCGATATTTTCCCGGAGAAGGAGTGGGAAAGCGGACTTAGCAAAGGACAACTGATTGAGAAAATGCAATCTGCCCTTGCTCTTTATCCCGGCACCGATTTTAATTTCTCGCAGCCGATCACTGACAATGTAGAGGAAGCGGCTTCGGGTGTAAAAGGATCTATTGCCGTTAAAGTTTTCGGCAAAGACTTATATGAAGCGGAGAAACTGGCTGTGCAGATCGACAAAGTATTGGGAACCGTACAAGGTATCGAGGATTTGGGAGTGATCCGCAACATTGGCCAGCCGGAACTTCGCATCGAGTTGAATGAAAAGCAACTGGCGCGTTACGGTGTGTCTAAAGAGAACGTGCAGTCTATTATCGAGATGGCTATAGGAGGTAAATCGGCTTCCCTGCTTTATGAAGACGAGCGTAAATTCAATATCATGGTGCGTTACAATGAAGAGTTTCGCCGGAACGAAGAGCAAATAGGTAAGATTCTGGTGCCCGCGATGGATGGTACGATGATACCGATCAAAGAGCTGGCGGATATCCGGACTATTACGGGACCTCTACTTATATTCCGTGACAGTCATGCCCGTTTTTGTGCCGTTAAGTTCTCCGTACGCGGACGTGCTATGGGGTCTGCTGTCGCCGAAGCACAAAAGAAAGTGGCGGCTTCGGTACATCTGCCGGACGGATATACGCTGAAATGGACCGGAGATTTTGAAAATCAGCAACGTGCCAGTAAGCGGCTTGCCCAGGTGGTTCCTGTCAGCATTGCCATTATTTTCGTCATTCTCTTCATCCTTTTTTCGAATGCGAGAGATGCAGGCCTGGTGCTACTGAATGTGCCGTTTGCAGCTGCCGGGGGAATTATTGCTTTGTTGATTACCCATTTCAACTTTTCGATTTCTGCGGGGATCGGTTTCATTGCCCTGTTCGGTATCTGCATCCAGAATGGAGTGATTATGATCTCGGGCATTAAATCGAACGTACGTTCACACATACCTTTATCGGAAGCTGTAAAGAATACCGTCCGTTCGCGTGTTCGTCCGGTCGTGATGACGGCTGCTATGGCTGCCATCGGATTAATGCCGGCCGCCTTGAGTCATGGCATCGGTTCTGAGTCGCAACGCCCGCTTGCCATTGTCATTATCGGGGGCGTATTGTGCGATACTTTCTTTACTCTATTCATTTTTCCGTTGATTGTAGAAGTTATTTATGGTAAAACGTTGTATGATAAAGAGGGTAAATTGCGGCAAAGACGAGTGTAAACAGTATATTTGCCACTTTAAAAACTAAAGAAGGATGGCTAAGATATTATTGGTAGAAGATGAAGTGAATATAGCTTCGTTTATAGAACGGGGTTTGAAGGAGTTTGGACATTCTGTGTCGGTGGCTAATGACGGTGATGCCGGATGGGAATTCATCCGGCAAGAAGCATTCGACCTGTTGATCCTGGATATTATCATGCCTAAGATGAACGGTCTGGAGCTATGCCGGCTTTATCGTCAGCAATACGGTTATCTCACCCCGGTTATAATGTTGACTGCATTGGGCACCACGGAGGATATCGTGAAAGGGCTCGATTCGGGGGCGGATGACTATTTGGTGAAACCATTCAGCTTTCAGGAACTGGAGGCGCGCATCAAGGCCATCCTGCGCAGAGGGCGGGAAGACTCTGTCCAGCAGCTGGTATGTGATGATCTGGTGCTTAACTGCAACACCCGCCGTGCCAGACGCAAGGAGGTGGAGATAGAACTCACTGTTAAGGAGTACCGCTTGCTGGAGTATTTCATGACCCATCAAGGCATGGTGCTTTCGCGCCTGACATTATTGAAAGATGTATGGGATAAGAATTTCGATACGAATACCAATGTGGTAGATGTTTATGTGAACTATCTTCGTGGTAAAATAGATAAGGAGCATGACAAGAAATTGATTCATACGGTGGTAGGTTCGGGATATATCATGTATGCTTAACTTTAACAAGCCAGGCTATGAAAATAGGACGTAAAATCGCACTCTTTTATACGTTGGTAACGGTACTGACCACCATGGCAGTTATCGGAGTGTTCTACCTGTTCAGTTCAAGGTATATCGATGGGTTGTACAGGTCATACCTTCGGGAAAAAGCTTTTCTGACCGCTCAGAAACACTGGGAGCGAGATGAAGTGGATGAGCAAAGCTATCAGACCATTCAACGGAAGTATGATGAGCTGCTGCCGGAGGCCAAAGAGATTTTGTTGGATATGGATAGTGATGCCGTGGTGCGTGATACGCTGAATAAATATCTTTCCGCCAGCCAGCAGAAGCAGCTTCTCGAGTCAAAAGAGATGTCATCGGTCTCTTTCGTATATCAGGATATGCTGGGAGCCGCACTATACTATCCCGATAATGAAGGCAATTTTATCGTAATTATCATGTCGCATAACAGTTATGGGGTCAAGATACAAGAACACTTGCTGCTCTTATCCGCCTTTCTGGTATTATGCAGCTCGGTATTGATCTTTTTCATCGGACAACTCTATTCTACGAGAATATTGATTCCCTTGCAGCACGTCCTGTTACAGTTGAAACAGATCCGCGGCAACAGTCTGAACCGCAGATTGAAGACCACCGGCAATAAAGATGAACTGGACCATCTGATAGAAACCTTAAACAGTATGCTCGACCGTATCGATACGGCATTTAGAGCAGAAAAATCATTTGTCAGCCATGCTTCTCACGAACTGAATAATCCTATTACCGCCATTCAGGGTGAATGTGAAATAAGTCTCCTGAAAGAACGGAGTACCGATGAGTACATCGAAGCACTCCGGCGGATAGCCGGGGAAAGTAAACGCCTGTCCAATCTGATCAGGCATCTGCTGTTTCTGTCGAGACAGGAAGAGGACATCCGGAAGAATAACGTAGAAGAGATTCGTCTGGCAGACCTGTTGGAAGAGGCTGGAGCTGCTAACCCGCGCATCCGGCTGCAATATCCGGAAGATGCCGCAAGGTACGCTGTGGTCAGTGCCAGCCCTTACTTGTTTAAAATAGCCTTGCAAAACGTGATAGACAATGCCTGCAAGTATTCGCAAGGCGAGGTGCTTATCAGGCTTTACAAGGAAGATGAGCGATGGGGGATAGCTGTCAAAGATTCCGGAATCGGCATCCCGGCGGATGAAATGGAACTTATCTTCCAGTCATTCTACCGGGGAAGTAATACGAGAGAATACGCCGGTCAAGGGATCGGGTTAAGTCTTTCCATGAAAATCTTTTCTGTCTACAGGGGTAAGGTCAGCATTCGTTCCGAAGAAGGGAAGGGGACGGAAGTGAGAGTTGTCTTCGCATAATATACGATTTACTTTTCCGGGGAAGTGCGGATACACACGTATGTATGTTTCCCATTAGTGTTAGTCCGTTAAAATATCACAATAAGAAAATGTTTCTTGCAATTGCAGCATCAATAAGAGTCCATCTGTGTTTTTACATAGGTATTGTATTCTTAATGGAGTATTTTAAAAAATGCAAGAACTATGTCACTGAGTAATCTGCTAATTATATTCTCTTCCTCTTTTATGGCTTTGTTTCCCGTGGTGAATCCTTTGGGAAACGGTTTTGTGGTGAATGGCTTTTTTACCGACCTGGATCCCAAGCAGCGGAAAACCGCCATCCGGAAATTGATTCTTAACTTTATAATAATCGGTGTGGGTACTTTGGTCATAGGCCACCTGTTTTTGTTAATGTTCGGACTGGCCATCCCTGTCATTCAGTTGGGCGGTGGGATACTTATCTGTAAAACGGCCATGGAGTTGCTCGGCGATTCTAACTCCCCGGATCAGGAAGAATCGAGCCGGAACATGGATAGCCTCAAATGGAAGAATATAGAACAGAAGATATTTTATCCCATCACGTTTCCCATCAGCATCGGTCCGGGCAGTATATCCGTTATATTTACTCTGATGGCTTCTGCCAGCGTCAAAGGTAAATTGTTGCAAACCGGAATCAATTATTTTGTGATCGCACTTGTTATAGTTTGTATGGCAGCCATACTTTATATCTTTCTTTCCCAAGGGCAAAGAATTATTCAGAAACTCGGGCCGGTAGGGAATCAGATCATTAACAAGCTCGTTGCCTTTTTTACATTCTGCATCGGCATACAGATTTCCGTGACAGGTATATCTCAGATATTTCATTTGAGTATCTTATGATTACAGCCGTTACAGAGCGGCTGCGGCAGCCGGCAATGATATTTACCCGTTTCTATCCGTTTGTCCGGATCAGTATGAGCAACATACGGTTCATGATGAAAACGAATATATACCATTGTCAGACTCTGGAAAAATGCAGTGGCACTTTAAGGGGGAGGAGGCATAATTATTAAGGATTGAGTCCTTTGTTTATAAGTAGCCTTTCAGCACTTTTGCGATGCGTTTGTATCCTTCGGCATTCGGGTGAAGCCCGTCACGGAACAGTGAATGGTCTATTGTTCCGTCTTTATGCGTAAGTTGCGGAGCAAGATTAATGAAAGTACAATCTTTGCCGTTCAGTCGCTCTTGCAATGCCGCATCTATTTTGGCAATGCGGGTTTCCATCTCTTTTCTCGGCAGGATGCCCATCACGCAGAGTTTTGCACGGGGTTGACGCTCGCGAATCGCTTTTACGACCCGGCAGATTCCCTCTATGACTTCGTCGTCGGTATTGAACAAGAGATTGTTGGTGCCTATCAGCAGGAAAATGTTCTGTGCCTGAAAACCGTCCAGCTCACCATGGTAGATACGCCACAGTACATTTTCTGTTTTGTCCCAGCCAAATCCGAGGTTACGGACCCGCTTTCCTTTGAAAAGTTTATCCCAGGATTCTGTTCCAAACTGATTGTGTGCAATAGGTTCGCCTCCCCAGAAATGCGTGATCGAGTTGCCGATCATCACCACTTCGGGAGCACTTTGCTTATTTAGTTTCAAGATCTCTTCGTGGCGTCCGTACCAGTCGTATGGATCTCTTTGCTGCTTGCAAGGGATACATGAAGTAGGCCCTTCACTCTCTTCGTGTAAGATCTCACCTATCTTCTTCCGGTAACTGTCCGCATATTGCTGCATACCCAGGTCGGTGGAATGAACCCCGTCTACCATGGCATCCATCGGCATACCGATTTCTTCCTTGGTCAGATAATAGACAGCAGGAACCTGCTCTTTTTGCAGCGTCTCGTATGCCTTGCGTAGTTCTGCATTGGCCACACGATAGGATTCCTCCGCGCTTTCGGAACTGAATTCATTGCTATATCCGTCGTGTTCTACCAACAGGATGGGGGCCCGGCTCTTTTCACGAAGTTTTTTCACTCCCTCCAAAGTGCGTTGGTACACTACGGCCGATGCTTCTTTTCCTGCCAGATTGGGCATACAGTCAATGATATATAGCCGTGCATCGATCTCTGACAGAAGATCGAAGAGTGCTTCTTCCAGTTTTCCGTTGCCGGAGAACCCCAGATTGATGACCGGATGTCCCAACTTCCGGTTCAGTATATTGCCCCATGCCATGCCGGGACGCGAAGCACAGGCTCCTTGCGCAATGGAAGTGCCGTATATGACCAGAGGCTTTTCTTGTGAAACCCGAAGGAAACGGAAAGAAGCGTCGGCAGGAACACCTATCTCCATCCATGATACACTGTTGTATAGCGGCAGGAATAGTTGGTATTCAAATCCGTTGCCGGATTTAGCTGCGTATGAAAGTCCCCTGAAATTGTAGACAATGGTGTCTCCCATGGAATAATTTCCGGCACACCAGCGTTCTTGCCCGTTATTGTCTGTAGCATACAGATCGATGCCCGAAACTCCCGTAGCCGGCATATGGGGCATAGAGAGTCCGCCTTTTACTACGTAGCGAACCTTTATTTCGGATGCGTTGGAACGGAAGGCGACAGACAGCCCTGCGCTTTGCCGCGACAAATCCCATAAAGGCTTGCGTACTTTATCTTCTGCCCTTTGCGGGAGGCGGGCATAAGAATCTTTCAGTTCGTCCTGCCATGCTTGTCCGCGTACTGTATGAAAGTCTTGTTTGAGTGGATCTGCCCATTTGTATTGTGCCTGTAGAGAAGCGCACCCCAGAAAAAGGGCTAAAAGGGAAAGTTGGAGTCTGGTAGTTTTCATGATCATTGAGTATTAGGGGATATAAATGTAATCATTCTATCTTGAATATGCAATCAACCGATGTAATCGTAGACGAGTTGTACAACTGGTACACGACGAGTTGTGCAACTGGTGATGTACGAGTTGTACAACTCGTATGTGCCGGGATGTATAGCTGGTACGTGATTGGTCGGGGACTTTAACGAGGTGTAACCTTATCCGAATCTGATAATCATTACCGAGAAATAAGGGTATCTTTTTTCCCGAAGTTCTTCGGTGGAGCAAGAGTAGTATTCCTTCTCGGTCCCTACATTTTCAAAGTAGTGGTATTGGTATTCCGGATGGTTAATTATACATTGGTGTACCTCGTCTATACATTGCGATAGCTTCATTATGACCACTACCGTCTGATGTTTCAGGTAGTCGTCCAGTTCTTTGGCGGTGACGTGACCCGGTATCACGATCAGCCGCTCTTCCTGACTGACAATATGCAGGCCCGCCATCGCTCCGGAAGCAATAAAAGCGGGAATACCGGCAATCTGTTCAACGGGGATGTCGTCTTGTTGCAGCTTGTCGTAGATGTAGTGGATGGAAGAGTAAAGACCCGCATCTCCTTCGGCCACAATTACGACGTTTTGTCCCTCTGCACGGAGTATTTTGCTGCTTTCATATACAGCTTCATAAGATCTTAATGCTAGTGTCCTGTCCTTGTCCATAGGAAGCCGGAAACACTGTACGGTGTCCGAGAATCCGAGAGTGTTCAGGATGGAGAGTGCCCGTGAAGAGGACTTGCCGTCTTGAGTCATGGTGGCCGGACAGAAGATGCAATCGGCTCCTTGCAGTGCTTTGAGTCCTTTCAATGTAATCAGATCCGGTTCTCCGGGGCCTAAAGATACGAAACGTATGGGATGTGTAGTTATCATTTGTTATCGGTTTATCATCTTAATGTTCTGCAAAAGTGAGGAAAATATCCCTATGAAACAAGAATTATTAAGTATCTTTGACCGCTGTAATCTGAATTAAAAGACAAATAACGATGAAACAATTCCTGATCGGATGCGCACTGCTGGCCTGTATCTCTTTAGCCGGTTGTCGTCCGAAGAACAACCAGAATGTAACGATAGTAACCGGTGAGGTGTCCGATACATCTTCTGTCCGTATCACACCAGTTTATGCCAAAGGTTTTAAAGTGACCTATACTCCTACATGCCGCTTGGTCGATATCAGCGATCCGCAGAAAGAAGGAGGTGAATCTTTTCATTACGCTCTTGTGCCCGGAGGGACGAAACCTGAAAATATTCCTGCCGGCTATACAGTGATAGAGACTCCCGTGAAGAGTGTTATCTGTATGACTTCCTTGCAGTTATCCAACTTTATTAAACTGGATGCTTTAAATCATGTAGTGGGTATCACGAGCACCCGTCATCTCTTCAACAAAGAAATGAACGAACGCTTGAAGCAGGGTAAAACGGCTAAGATAGGTATCGAGGGGAACTTTGATAATGAAGTGATCATGAGTGTGAATCCCGATGTCATCTTCATTTCTCCTTTCAAGCGCGGCGGATACGATGCCATGCGTGAAGTGGGCATTCCGCTGGTGCCGCATTTGGGATACAAAGAGATGACTCCGTTGGGACAGGCCGAATGGATTAAGTTTATCGGACTTTTCATCGGAGAGGAAGAGACTGCCAACCGGAAATTTGCAGCCATAGAAAAGCATTATAATGAATTGAAAGAAAGGGTTGCCCATGTAAAGAAGCGTCCGGTGGTGTTCAGTGGAGAGATCCGCGGGGGCAACTGGTATGCCGTGGGCGGTAAAAGTTTTCTGGCACAGCTCTTTCGTGATGCAGGTGCCGATTATTTTCTGAAAGACGATCCCCGGTCGGGAGGTGTCACGCTCGACTTCGAAACAGTGTACAGCCAGGCGGAAAGTGCCGACTATTGGCGTATTGTCAATAGTTTCGACGGGACTTTCTCTTATGATGTATTGAAGAGTGAAGATCCGAGATATGCCGATTTTCGTGCTTTCCGTGAGAAAGGGGTGATATATTGCAACATGCGTGAAAAGCCGTTTTATGAAAGTATGCCTACCCAGCCGGAAGTGGTACTGGAAGATTTGATTAAGGCTTTTCATCCGGACTTGTTGCCCGATTATACGCCTGTCTATTACGAACGACTCAATTAATCTGTCCGATGAAACGACCGACAATACCTCTTATGCTGCTTATAGCCGCATCTATTTTTGTCTTTTTTCTGCTGAATCTGCTTCTGGGCTCGGTTTCCATTCCCATCGGTTCGGTATGGAACATACTTTGGGGCGGAACGGATGAATCCGTTATCTGGCAAAATATCATCTGGAAGTCACGGGTACCGCAGGCTTTGACCGCTTTGGTGGCGGGTGCCGGACTTTCTATCAGTGGCTTGCAGATGCAGACCGTATTTCGTAATCCGCTGGCAGGACCTTCTGTACTTGGTATCAGTTCCGGTGCCAGCCTAGGAGTGGCTTTCGTGGTATTGTTGTCCGGAGCATTTGGAGGCGTGGCACTTAGCAAATTGGGATATATGGGCGAGGTGGCTCTTTCGTTGGCGGCCGTTATCGGTGCCCTGTCGGTGATGGCGCTTATTGTGTATGTATCCCAAAAAGTGAAAGGAAATGTAACTTTGTTGATTATCGGTGTGATGATTGGCTATGTGGCGAGTGCCGTTATCGGTGTACTCAAATATTTTAGTGTGGAAGAAGACATCCGCGCTTACGTCATTTGGGGGTTGGGTAGCTTTGCCCGCGTCTCCGGTGATCAGATGACCTTGTTCGTCTGTATCATGGTTGTGCTGATTCCGCTCTCTTTCCTGTTGATTAAAACCATGAATCTGATGCTGCTTGGCGATGGGTATGCACGTAACTTGGGATTGAACATCAAGCGTGCCCGCCTGTTGGTCATTTCATGTTCGGGAGTGCTTGTGGCCATCGTGACCGCTTATTGCGGACCGATTATGTTCATTGGCTTGGCGGTTCCTCATCTTTGCCGTGCCATCTTTCATACCTCGGATCACCGCATCCTGATGCCGGCCACTTTGCTGGCAGGTGCTTCGTTGGCTTTGGTATGCAATCTGGTTGCCCGCATGCCGGGCTTTGAGGGAGCTCTTCCGGTCAACTCCGTGACTGCTCTGGTAGGCGCGCCGGTCGTGGCATCAGTGTTGTTCCGTAAGCGTAAAAGTGAATTAAGTGAATAAAGAATCATGAAGCAAAAAACCATTCATATAGAGAATCTTTCGATAGGCTACCTGGGTAAGACCGATGTTAAAGTTGTGGCCGATCGTATCAATGCCGGCATTAACTGTGGCGAACTGACTTGCCTGTTGGGAGCTAATGGAGTGGGGAAGTCCACCCTGTTGCGTACACTTTCGGCATTTCAACCTAAATTGGGGGGTAAGATAGAGATTGTGGGCAAGGAGATCGATGCATATACCGACAAGGAACTGTCAACCGTCATTAGCGTAGTGCTCACTGAGAAATGTGATATTCGCAATATGACGGTGCACGAGCTTGTAGGCTTGGGACGCAGTCCGTATACCGGTTTTTGGGGAACACTTCGCGGAGAAGATAAGGAGGTGGTCGAACGTTCCATTGCTTTGGTGAAGATTCAGAACCTGGCACACCGCATGGTGCATACCCTGAGTGATGGTGAGCGACAGAAAGTGATGATTGCCAAAGCGCTGGCACAAGAGACTCCGGTGATCTTTCTGGACGAACCGACGGCATTTCTCGATTTCCCCAGTAAAGTGGAGATGATGCAGTTGCTTCACCGGTTGAGCCGCCAGACCAATAAAACGATTTTTCTTTCCACACATGATCTGGAGTTGGCTTTACAGATTGCCGATAAAATCTGGTTGATGGACAAGATGAACGGGGTGACTATCGGTACTCCGGAAGATCTGTCACTGAGTGGCAAACTGAGCAGTTTCTTTGCCCGTAAAGGCATTGTGTTCGATTTGGAGACGGGCTTATTCCGGGTAGACAATGAATATACATCGCAGATACGCCTGGTGGGGCATGGACAGAAATATGCCATGGTGCGTAAAGCCCTGCAGCGTAACGGGATTTTGGCTAATCGTACTGTCGAGTCGGATACCTACATCGAAACCGGTGATCTGAAAGACGGTAACGGATTCATCCTACATCCGCAGGAAGGGGAAGCCGTAACGCTGAACAGCATTGAAGAACTGTTGGAGAGATTGCAGGCCGGGAGTGCCGAAAGAGCCGTTTAACCGCTGAGGGGTATCCCAAGAACCCTTATCGTTCAGAATCTGGCACAACAGCTCCGAAACGACTGCACCATGATGGCTGTTGCCTGCTCCTGATAAATGGGAAATTACTTTTCTGCTCTCCTCTGCTGTGAAGTTAGAACAAAGAAGCCTCCATACCTTCTTCCAATGTGCGCGGGGTGTACCCGATTTCGGCTTTAGCCTTTTCGATACTTAATCCGCTGAAACGCGGGCGGGGAGTAACCTCTTTCATTTCTTCGGTAGTGACAGGTTCGATCAATGAACGATCCAGTTTCAGAAAATCAGCCACCCGGTAGGCGATTTCGGCAATTGTGAGGCATTCGCTGCCGCAAATATGATAGATGCCGTTGGCTGTATGAAACATCAGCTTTTCTACTCCTACTGAAATATCTCCAACAAAGGTCGGTGTACGCCATTGATCGGATACGACACGGATCGTTTCTCCGTTTCTCAACCGGTTGGCTACTAGCTGAAGGATGTTGCCATGCTGTCCCGGAAGGGCTTTTCCATAAACGACGACTACACGTACTATGGCATAATTACTACAAATGCTGGCTATAATCTTTTCGGCTTTCAGTTTCGTAACACCGTAATAATTCACCGGAATCGCTTCATCTTCTTCCTTGTAGAGCCGGGTGCTTTTACCGTCAAATACAAAGTCCGTGGAAAGATGGATGAAACGGCTGCCATACTGTTCGCAAACATGTGCTATCGTTTCGACTGCTGTAACATTTGTAGCTTCAGCTTCTGCATGATGGGTTTCGCAATAGTCCGGTACCGAAAGGGCAGAGGTGTTGATTACGATATCCGGCCGGCATTCTTTAAATAATTTCCGTACTTCATTTTCGTCCCGGATATCGGTACGTACGAAGCGATAATCTTTGCCGGGACAAATGTCATCTCTCAGCGAGCATCCTGTGACGTGGTATATAGGGTTAACCGATAAGTCATTCAGTATCCGGCGCCCCGTAAATCCATTGGCACCGATAATCAATATGTTTTTCATTTCTTTCTTTTTTTAATATGGATAGTTGCGCCCCTGCTGGACTTCAATGCGGATACCGAAATTCCCATCGGAAGATTTCATCTCGAAAGCCCCTTTGAAGTTGTTCTTTTCCCATGGCATGGCGGCAGGGTTAGGGACTTTTTTGCCATCGGCATTATATTCCCCATACGTGTTCAGACGCATGCCGTTTTTCAGTTTAAACGATCCCATCTGGAGCTGTTGCGGAGACGAGAAGAAATCGTGTCCGCCCCAACCGAATCCGTATGAAAGGGAGGGAGTGAACACATTGGATAGTCCTTGTGTCATTATGACGTCCGGATTCAAACTGAAGATCCGGTTATAGTCTTTGCTTGCATCGGGTAATTCGAATTTATATTTCGGCAGTTTGGGAGGAGCTGCTATAAACAATCCCATATCGATCAGGAAATCTCCGTATTGCTTGACGGTAGAAGGCAAATGCCGGATGCTGTCGGAAGGTTGTTCCGACTGGGCAGAAAGTGAGGCCGTACTCAGTAACAGCAGCAAAAAGAATATCAGCTTCTTCATATCCGTTCTATGTTATCTTTCAAAACGCAAAGATATGAAAATAATCTGCTTGCCGTGAATCCTTTATTTCTTTTTTAGATGAATTACAGGGCCGAAAACAGGGTTCGTTTCCCAACGTCCTTTTACGGGATTGAATTCGTGGATGGCTCCGCCGGTAATGCCGAATTTACCATTGAACATGTAGTCGACTGTTCCTCCGAAATGATTCTGCATATATAAGTCGGGGACCATATAGCCCTTCTTAGAGTTTCGTTGCCCGTTGAGCGAATATTGGCCGAACACGTTCAGGTATAAATGGTCTGTAAGCCTGTAGGTAATTTTTCCGTGGATACCGGCATCAAAGCGTGAACCGGCCATCGGAGCCGTGGGGATGCGAAGGCTTGGCAATGTATATTTAGCAACAAACACTCCTCCCGAAAAGATCCAGCGATCATTGGGAGAGAACGAGTAGGCAGCACCCGCCTTTACGATGGTGCCTATGCTGAGATAAGTGTTATAATTGCTGAAAGTACTGAGATTACTGTTGGGAGAAAGGTTGAAATTGTAATAACGGTCGTAATCCCAAATGAAGGGGTTGGAATAGGTCCCCAATTGAGGGACGATCCAACCGGACGGAATACTTTCCGGGTACGGTATACGGAAAGTCATACTGTCACCGGCTGCAGCTTGTCGGGTGTTGTCCGGAAGAGTACCGTCTGTTTGTATGTTTCTATCGTTGATATGCAGTCCCTGACGAATTTCAGGTACAGTTTCGCGATGCCCTTTGATACTGTCTTTCGGTTGTTCTGTTTGTGCACATACCATCACTGTAATGATTGCCAGTATAAATGTGCAGTATATTCTATTCTTCATCATTCTGTGTATTTAATTTAAGATCAGTTTATATCCTATCCCTCTGACATTGACAATGCGAATTCGCTCGTCGGCTGACAGTTTATGGCGGAGCTTTGTGATGAAAACGTGTAAACTTCTTGAGTTAAAAAAGTTATCGTCTCCCCATAGGTCGAGTAATACATTCTGTGTGTTGACCACTTGATTCTGATTTTCGCAAAGTCGCTTCAGGATTTCCGATTCCCGATGAGAAAGCTCCTGCTTCAATCCGGCATATGTCAGTGTTTGTGCAAGAGAGTCGAACAAATAGTTGCCTATCTCAAACCGGGTGGTTGTTTTCTTTTCTTCATTGAAACTGAATGCTTTGCCAACCAATGCTTTGATGCGTATGATCAGCTCCTGCATGCCGAATGGCTTCTTCAGGTAGTCGTTGGCGCCTAATTCGAAGCCTTCTACCACATCGTTAATAGCCGAACGTGCTGTCAGGAAAAGTACCGGTGTTTGTTTATCGGTCTGGCGGATACGTCTTACCATTTCAAAGCCATCCATGCGGGGCATCATTACATCGGCCACCAGCACGTCCGGACGAATATCGAAGAACATGCGTAATCCTTCTTCACCGTTGGCTGCAATAGTGAGAATGAAGTCGTCCTCTTCGAGTGTGTCTTTGATAATCATGGCGAGGGTCAGTTCGTCCTCTGCCAACAATACTTTGATTTTCTCTTTCATAACGTGATGGTGAATGTGCTACCGTGTCCGGGTTCGCTTTTTACACAAACTGTTCCGCCATGTTTTTCTATCATTGTTTTTACATAATAGAGCCCCAGTCCGTATCCCTTTACGTTGTGCAGGTTACCGGTCGGTACGCGGTAGAATTTATCGAATATATGTTTTTGTTTCTCTTGTGCGATGCCTGTTCCTTCGTCGCTGACGGAAATTTCCACTTTTCCGTTATCTGCTGTTTCGCGGCAATGAATGCGGATGACAGCCTTTCCCGGTGAATATTTCACTGCATTGTCTATCAGGTTGCTCAATATATTGCTGAAGTGGGTCCGGTCGGCAAATACTGTAAGGTTTGCCGGTTCTACTCTATAGTCGATGTCAATCGGATTTTGTGCTTTGAGTTTATGCTGTTCTGTCAATGATTCAAGCAAAGTAGCAAGAGTTATTTCTTCCGGACGGAGTCGGAAGGTTTTGCGTTGTTCCATACTCATCGTCAGTATCTGTTCAACCAGTCCGCTAAGCCTTTGCAGTTGTTCCTGGCTGATACTTAAATATTTGTCCCGTTTGGCTTTTTCGTCAGCTTGTCCGAAGTTGAGTAAAGCATCGTTGGCTGCATATGCCACGGCAATGGGAGTCTTTAGTTCATGGGTGATATTGTTGGTGAAGTCACTTTTCATCTCTTCCAGTGTTTTTTGTTTCAGCAATGTGCGGATCAGGAACCAGAAAGAGAATCCCAAAATCAACAGAATGACGAATGAAGTAATAAGTATTCCTGCCATCTGATGGACGATCACTCCTGCAACTGAATCCATCCGAAGGCGGTAGAGAGAATGGGAATGGATGTCGAAAGTGTAGTCGTACGTATGGGCATCCGGTCCGGGGATGTAGTTCACCGTACCGCCCATTCCTAATGTATCGGTGAAAAGTAAACTGGAGTCAGGCGTATTGCCGAAATGCAGATATTCTATCCGATACGGCAGTGAGATTCCTCTTTCCTGTAAACAGAGTGTCAGCAGGCTATCGTATGATTGAAAATCAGGATCCATGATAACGTCAAGGCCGGAGTGCAATCCTCTTTGAAAGTAAGTGGCCAGTTCGAGCATGGTATTCTGATCTTTCAATAGTATGTCCAGCCCGCCTTTTGTTTGCAGCATGGCAGCTTTTACCTCCTGCGAAGTGGAATCTTGCGGAACTACTTTTATTTCTTTCTGATCATTACGAACGACGATCAGGGTGTCCAGTTTCCGTTCGGTTTTGAGAATGGAATCTTGTTGTATTCCTGTACTTCCCGGAATCTTTTCTTTATGGACCATAGTGCTGCTGCGAACCAGTGTTCCACCTTCATCATTGTATCCGGCGGAAACAGAGATTTCACCATGATCTTGGTCATCCCGACGCATGCGTTCTATGCGTAACATCATCTCATTGTAATCACTTGTGCGCATAGCCTCGATAATCGAATGTTCCATATCACTTTTCATGGTATGGTACATACTAACCAACCAGTATGCCTGGTAGGCAAAGATGGCCATCAGAGAAGCAATTACAAGTATGGCGATATGTTTGATTGGGAGTTTCATGCAGGCAAAGATAATGGTTAACCTTTGTTGTTGTTACATCTGATAAGACTAAATAACACTACCGATAACAGTAGATAACACTACATAAGTCGATGATAACGTATTGTCTTGCCTTTTCTGCCGTACTTTGCAACTGTAACCCAAACAAGGAATAAAAAATGAAACGAATTTACTTGACTTTTGTGTTTGCAGGTGCTGTCTGCTTTCAGGTAGCGGCACAGAACGCGGATGAAGATCGGATACTTTCTGCGGATAGTCTGATTACGATGGATGGACGTTTAGACAGTTTGTACAGATCCTTGCCCGAAGTGATGGTGGTAGGTGAACGTCCGGTGGTGAAAGCAATGCAGGGAAAACTTGTATATGATTTGCCTCGACTTATTCAGAATTTTGCGGTAGACAATGCATATGACGCGATAAAGGAACTCCCCGGAGTGAGCGAAATGAATGATAATCTGACTTTAGGAGGAAAAAGTGTTACGGTTGTATTGGATGGCAAAGTAACCACAATGACTCAGGAACAACTGAACACTCTTTTAAAAAGCATTCCTGCCGGGCGTATTGAAAAGGCCGAAGTGATGTATTCGGCTCCTGCACGTTATCAGGTGCGGGGGGCTATGATAAATATCTGCCTGAAACAGGGAGACTCCGGGAAATCCACCTTGCAGGGTGAGTTTTTCAGTGATTATCGGCAAAAACATTATGAATATTTGACTGAGCGTGCGAGCCTTCTGTATTCGGGACATAAATTCTCTGCAGACTTTCTTTACTCTTACAGTCATGGGCGAAACTATTTCCTGACGGATAAAGAGGCTTTACACGCTTTGTCAGATGGTACGATACATCCCATAAGTACGAATGAATCTCAACGAAGCCGTTCGAATAGACACAACCTGCGTTTAGCCGGCGATTATGTATTTGCCGCAAACCATCAACTTAGTGTGATATACAATGCCCAATTTGTGAATGGTTTTAATCTGAGCACTGTAGACGGCACTCAAATTTCGAATGCCCGTACCCGTATGACCGACCAGCTCCATAATGCACGCCTCGATTATCATATGCCATTCGGATGGAAAGCCGGAGTGGAATATACTTATTATCATTCACCTTCTTCACAATTACTTCACAGTCGGATGGGGAGTGATGAACTGGATTTTCGTGTTAAAGACTCTCAGCGTATCAATCGTTGGAAACTTTTCCTCTCCGGAGAACATGATCTGGGCAATGGGTGGGGAATGAATTATGGGGCAGTTTATACGACAAGTTTGGACAACAGCCATCAATATTATCATGACCCTGAAACTGATGAAATAATATCGGGAAATAGCAATATGAAGTCTCGTCGTCGGGAACAAACACTTAATTTTTACGCCGGATTTAACAAGGCTTTTGGTGATAAATTGTCTTTAGATGCCTCATTGGCTGCCGAACAATTCCACACGATTGTATGGAATGAATGGAGCCTGTATCCGACTTTTAACATTAACTATGCTCCTGCACCGGGAAATGTATGGCAATTATCCCTCAGCAGTGATAAAAGTTATCCCGATTACTGGGCTACTCAGGATGCAGTTTCTTATATGGGTGGAGGGTATTCCGAGATTCACGGCAATCCTTATTTGAAACCTGAGATTAACTACCAGCTACAGTTGACTTATGTTTTAAACAGTAAATATATGTTTAATGCATGGTATAGTCATACTAAGGATAATGCAACACAAACCCTTTATCAATCACCGGAGCGATTGGTTGAAATTTATAAGTATTTCAATTTTGATTTTGAACAGCAAGCTGGTGTACAGGCTGTTGTCCCATTTGCGATCGGACGCTGGCTGAAATCGCGTTTCACATTGACCGGCGTTTACGATCGTCAAAAAGACAGTGACTTTTGGGATATTCCTTTTGATCGGAAAGCATATTATGCGATGTTGAATATGAATCATACAGTGACTCTGTTCTCACATCCGGATATTAAGCTGATTGTGAGTGGGATGATACGCAGTAAGGCGATACAAGGCATCTATGATTTACCGGCATCCGGCAACCTGGACATAGCGCTCAGGTATGGTTTTGCCAATGGAAAGGCATTGCTGACTCTTCGATGTAATGACTTGTTTGAAACAGGTCAGATTTCACCGCGAATTTATTATGCTATGCAGAACGTTACCAACCATTACTCTGCTTTCCGTGAATTTGGTGTTTCGTTTACCTATAAGTTTGGAGGCTATAAAGAGAAGAAACGGGAGGGAGTGGATACCTCACGTTTCAAATAGTTCTGTGTTCGAGAATTAAGGAGGTGTCATTGAACAGGTAAAATCACTGTTATTCTGGTACCTCCTGTATATGTTGGGTCAATGCTTATCTTTCCGGACAATCTGCGGATGATCAGTTGGCACAAATAAAGTCCCAATCCGTTACCCGGAGTGAATACATTGAGCTTGGAGAATCGTTCGAAAACCTCCTTATGTTTGTCTGCCGGTATACCACATCCGGTATCTGTTACGCTTATATGAACTTGTTGGCGTGCTTCGTCGATGTGACAATGGAGGGTAATAATGCCTTTTTCCGTGAACTTATTTGCATTGTTCAATAGATGCTCTATGACTAATGATAAATATTTCTCGTGTGTGGTCAGTATGATGGGGTGTTCCGGCAAGTCGGTCCGATAGTCTATATCGGGTTTATGAGACCGATTTAATAATGTCATCTCTTGTATACAGATAGAATTAAGATTCGCTTCTTTGCAAGGTAATTTTTCTTGTGATACATCCAGGCTGGATATTTCAAGCATATTATCGATTAATGAAGTAAGTAGAATTGTACTTTTCTGAATCTCTTGTGAAAAACCTTCACGGGTTTCTTTATCTATCTCATCATTGAATATCAAGTCGGAGAAACCTACAATCGAATTGAGTGGCGTACGTATCTCGTGGCAAATAGAGTTTATGAAAGCTGTCTTCATCTTTTCACTTTCTTCGGCTTTTTGCTTGAGGTTCCGGAGATGAAACTTCATCTTTTTCTCTTTTTTCAGGTCGTGATATAAATACAGACAGACAAAGATTACAATGATCAGAATGATAGACAGGCATATCACCAGAATACGTTTGTTTTTAATTTCAAGTTGTGACTTTTCATTGTTCAACTCATTCACTTCATATTTTATCTGGAGTTCACCCAATTGCTTTTGCATATTTTCAGTAGTCAGCGAATCTTTATATTGAGTCGCTATTCTGAGGTATGCCAATGCCTCTTTGAAATTACCCATGGCTTCGTAGGTTTGTGATTGAATGTCGTATAATCCCGGTAGATTGTTTGGGATTATTTCTTGTGCAATTTGTATCAGACTATCATTAGCCATCAATGCTTTTTCATAATGGGGTTGGGGCTTTTGATTCAGATAATAATTATCCATCGATAGAAAATAGTTATATCGATCGTACGGATTGGTTAGCTTTTCGTTCAATTTAACTATTTGTTGCCAGTAATAATCCATTTTTTCGGGAGCTTCCGAAATGGCATTAGTCAATAGAGATGTATAAAAGCGTAATTCGTGTATCGCCATATTATAAAAAGGACGTTGTGTTTGATAGTGATCTTTGTAATATTGTTGTTGGGTTTGCAGATTCTCATCTAAAATCCGGATGGCTGAATCACATTTATTCAGCATACTGTATGTATTGGATAATTTCCAAACAATGATCGATGCAAATAAGATTTGCTTTTCCAGAGGCAATTGCTTAGATAAGTTCATTGCTGTTTCCAGATAGGGGAGTGCCTCCTTTATCATGTCATTGTAATGAAGGCTACCACCGGTGATGTAAGCTTGGGCGATTTTGCTGTAAAGTGATGCTTCATCAGATTTCTTTTCTTCTATAAATTGCAATTCTTTTGTGATAGCTTCTTCTGTTTCATTGTGGCTGCATAGTGTATCGAAAAATCGCATTTGAAGGTAAGCCAATACAGGGGCTGTTTCTTGGGGCTCCCGGATTGCTTTTATCAGTTCCATATAATGATATGCTGAATCCATACGATATTCTTTTGCCTCTCCGCATACAAGATCATTTAAGGCATTGAGCATACCCGATGTATCGCCAGCCTTTTGGGCTTCTCTATACATGTTGAGCAAATATGTCTTTTCATCAGGGGTTTCAAAACAAATGTCCGCCAGGTTTCGGTAAATATTGATTCGTTCTGCAGCTATTGTCGTCTGTTTTAATTGTAATAAAAGACTGTCTTTTGCATGGTTATCTATGGCCAATACTATTCCGGTCCAGGCGCACAAGACTAAGAGGATTATATATCGCATCATATTGTTTGTTGTTTGTAGGTAACAAATATACGCCTTTTTTCAATGGGAAATCCGTCAATCCTCCGGTATCTTTTTGCTCCCTACTAAAAAAAGGTAATAAAGTCAACTTTGATATGGAGTTAATTGTTAATTTTGCAACTTCATTTTAAAAACCTAAAAACTCCCGATATGAAATCAGACATAGAAATAGCACGTAGTGTTGAGTTGAAGAAAATAAAACAAGTAGCAGAAAGCATCGGTATTCCCCGCGATGAAGTAGAAAATTATGGTCGTTATATTGCCAAAATTCCCGAGTATCTGATTGATGAAGAGAAAGTAAAAAAGAGTAACCTGATTTTGGTTACTGCCATTACTGCAACCAAGGCGGGTATTGGTAAAACGACTGTTTCTATCGGTCTTGCGTTAGGACTGAATAAGATCGGCAAAAAAGCAATTGTCGCTTTGCGCGAACCTTCCTTGGGACCGTGCTTCGGAATGAAAGGAGGCGCGGCAGGAGGCGGTTATGCCCAGGTACTTCCGATGGAGAAGATTAATTTGCATTTTACCGGTGATTTTCATGCTATCACTTCTGCTCACAATATGATTTCCGCATTGCTGGATAATTATTTATACCAAAATCAATCTAAGGGTTTCGGTCTAAAAGAGATTCTTTGGCGTCGGGTACTTGATGTGAACGATCGTTCTTTACGGAATATCGTAGTTGGTTTAGGACCGAAGACCAACGGTATTACGCAGGAATCCGGATTTGATATTACTCCAGCATCAGAAATCATGGCAATTCTTTGTCTTTCAAAAGACGTGGATGATCTTCGCCGTCGAATTGAAAATATTCTTTTAGGATATACCTATGATAATAAACCGTTTACAGTTAAAGATCTGGGTGTGGCAGGAGCCATAACAGTTCTATTGAAAGATGCTATACATCCGAACCTGGTACAGACTACCGAAGGTACTGCCGCCTTTGTGCATGGAGGCCCATTTGCTAATATTGCTCATGGATGTAATTCTATATTAGCAACGAAGATGGCAATGACTTTTGGTGATTATGTAATTACAGAGGCCGGTTTCGGTGCTGATTTGGGAGCAGAGAAATTCTACAATATTAAATGTCGCAAGAGTGGATTGCAGCCGCGTTTGACAGTGATTGTGGCTACTGCGCAAGGACTTAAAATGCATGGGGGAGTTAGCCTCGATCGCATTAAGGAGCCAAACCTCGAAGGATTGAGAGAAGGTTTGCGTAATTTAGATAAGCATGTCCGCAATCTGCGCTCGTTTGGTCAGACTGTTATTGTTGCTTTCAATAAGTTTGCCAGTGATACGGATGAAGAGATGGAGTTGCTTCGTGAGCACTGTGAGCAGTTGGGAGTAGGCTATGCTATCAATAATGCTTTTTCAGAAGGTGGTGAAGGCGCTGTCGATCTAGCGAATCTGGTGGTTGAGACAATTGAAAACAAACCATCCGAACCATTACAGTTTACCTATAATGATGAAGATAGTGTACAGCAGAAGATTGAGAAAGTCGCAACTAATTTATATGGTGCAAGCGTTGTGACCTATAGCACGTTGACCCGTAACAAGATTAAATTAATTGAAGAAATGGGAATCGGTCATTATCCTGTATGCATTGCCAAAACGCAATATTCTTTTTCAGCCGATCCAAAAGTATATGGGGCAGTAGATAACTTTGAACTCCATATTAAAGATATCGTTATTAACAATGGAGCCGAAATGATTGTAGCGATTGCAGGTGAGATTATGCGTATGCCTGGTTTGCCAAAAGAGCCGCAAGCACTCCATATTGATATTGTGGATGGCAATATTGAAGGATTGAGCTAAACTTTTCCATATACAGGAAGAGGTAGTTTCAAAAAAGAAACTGGAAATTGAGGATTTTATAGATTAAAACTTCAAATATAAGAATCCCCTTATTCTAGCCTTGTATTGTAATAGATTAAAGCTAGAATGAGGGGATCATTATATCCGAACCTGTAATATTGCCTCTTTTTTCTATTCTGAGATAGTTTCTTGAAGGCCCATAAATTTATTGTAATTCTTGGAGACTAGTCAAATAAATCCCCGCTATTCTTTCTGAACGAATGGCGGGGATGACGGATATATAGAGTCCAGTGTGCTATTTTTTAATTCTTTCTAACACACTGTACGATTGTAGCTCCTTTTTATTATTATATTGTTCGGAACGGACAATACCAATATTGGGTGCATACCATTCATATCCGTAACCCTTAATTGTTTCTTTCGGTGTCCAGATATTCATTTCATACTTTACTTTCGTACAATAAAATGCTCCAGCAGGAGTATTTACAGTTTCTGTAGTAACAAATTCTCTGTCGAAAACGGAGATTTCAGCCCGGTTGTTTTTATTTCCTTTTTGGTAAAGACGCAGAGTTCCGTCATCAAATTCGTCATCGTCTCCCGGATTCATCGGATTAGAAAAGGCATCCGGATAATTCATTAAATCTCCCATCATATATACATCAGCGTTCATCATGTTGAGTGCTGTGGGGAATGTTGCCACATCTCCCATACTCATAGAAAAATTTCCATCGCTACAACGAGCTACCATTTGTCCGGAATTGAGTGTTTTGCCTGCGGCATCAGCAAATGTATAGTTTGCTACTACCTCCATACCTGACGGATATTCATACGCCTGATCTACTCTGTAGACTAGGATATTAGTAAGTTTACCATCAGCAGTGTAGCAATTACGGGTGATTTGTTCACCTTCTTGGTTGGGAAAGAAGAAGGCACAATCTTGATTTTGAGCCATAGCTCCGGCAGTAACCAATAAGGTTGCTGCGACCATTAGATTTCTTATTTTCATATCAGTTTAGGTATTAAGTAAATATCATCTTCTTTTTTTAGTTACTTATCAACGGTTAACAGGAATGAAAGGTTTTGAGGGAGGTGTTAATGCGATGTTAAAAGAGCAAAAAAATGCCCGCAACTTTCTTCACAGAGAATTGCGGGCCCACGTATGTTATTGTTTAATACTAAAATGTGCTATTTAATATGCAAAGATCGGATATTTTTCCATTGTCTTATTGACACGTGCACGTACTTGTGCTATCACTTCTTCATTTTCTACGTTAGATAATACGGTTTCGATCATTTCGGCGATTTCCAACATCAGATCTTCTTTTGCACCACGTGTTGTGATGGCAGGAGTACCCAAACGGATACCTGAAGTCTGGAATGCGGAACGACTATCAAACGGAACCATATTTTTATTAACTGTTATATCAGCAGATACGAGTGCTTTTTCTGCAACCTTACCTGTTAGAGTAGGGTATTTACTACGCAAGTCAACCAGCATGGAATGATTATCTGTGCCACCTGAAACAATAGTGAAACCACGGTCAATCAAGGCTTGTGCTAATACAGCGGCATTCTTTTGTACCTGTTTTTGATATTCTTTATATTCGGGTTGCAAACATTCACCGAAAGCTACAGCTTTGGCTGCAATCACATGTTCCAACGGCCCTCCTTGTATTCCTGGGAATACAGCTGAATCAAGTAGTTGAGACATCATCTTAATTTCTCCTTTTGGAGTTTTCTTTCCCCAAGGATTAGGAAAGTCTTTTCCCATCATGATTACGCCACCACGAGGTCCTCGGAGAGTCTTATGAGTGGTTGAAGTCACAATATGTGCATATTTCACAGGATTATCCAATAGACCGGCTGCAATTAACCCGGCAGGATGTGCCATGTCGATCATGAGAATTGCTCCTACCTTGTCAGCAATTTCGCGCATACGTTTATAATCCCATTCACGAGAGTAGGCCGAACCGCCTCCAATGATCATTTTGGGCTTTTCACGCAATGCTACTTCCTCCATTTGATCGTAATCTACGCGACCGGTTTCCTGTTTCAGATTATATTCGCAGGGAGTATAAATGATTCCCGAAGTGTTTACTAATGAACCATGTGAAAGGTGTCCTCCATGTGCCAGATTCAGCCCCATGAATTTATCTCCCGGATTCAGTACAGCCAGAAATACGGCTGCATTAGCCTGTGCTCCTGAGTGGGGTTGCACATTGGCCCATTCTGCACCAAAAATCTCTTTCAGGCGGTCAATGGCAATTTGTTCGCTTTGGTCTACCACTTCACAGCCACCATAGTAGCGTTTACCCGGATATCCTTCCGCATATTTATTGGTAAGACAAGATCCCATTGCCTCCATCACCTGATCACTTACGAAATTTTCTGATGCGATCAGCTCAATGCCTTTCAACTGACGTTGATGTTCTTTTTCGATAATATCGAAAATTAAATCGTCTCTTTTCATTATTTGTTATAATAAGATTAAAGTGTATCTTGAAACCTTTATTATTATAATCGCACAAATTTAGATATTATTTAAAGAGTGTGCAACCTTTTTGAAGAAAAAGTTATTTAAAATATAACTCCGAGTGAAAAACTAAGCACATTGTCACGACGTCGAAAGGTGATATTGCTTACTTCCGGTCTACCTTCCATATCTATATTATCGTATGTTACTGATTTTGATAAATTGTGAAGCCCTTGTTCGTATCGAAAATCGAAAAAAATGCGGGAGATGTTGACACTAACGCCAATTACTGCACTGACATTGAAGGGATACAGCTTTTCGTGGATACCCTGTTGATCAAAGTTCTCAAAAGTGATTTTATTCTTCTTATTCCACAAGTATCTTAGTTTCGGTCCTGCAAAGAGAGACATTGTGTAAGGACCTTGTTTTACTACATGATAACCATATAGTAATGGAAAATCAATGCTGTGGATGGTGGAACTGACCGATGCATAGTCAGGTTCAATGTCGGGATGCTGTGAACCGAGTTTATCGAAAGAAATCTCGCACCTGCTGATATTGTACGAGATTTCCGGTTGTATAAAATGCCTTTTCATGTTCAAGCGCATAAAGAGAGCACCGAAATATCCTATTTTGTAGTTGTTCTGAATTTCGTCAATGGTTACATCTTTAATTTTCAGATCAGAAACCAGAAACATAGAAGAGTTGAATCCCCCCCTGATTCCTACATTTATTTTGCGGTCATCCGGGTGTCTTTCCTTTTTATGATTGTCTTCCCCATAAGCAGCAAAAGCAATCCATATCGATATAAAAAGGAGAACTATTCGTTTCACTTTGTTTTCTTTTCTACTGACCAACCGAATTTTCCTATCTTTTCTCCTAAATTATAATATCCTCCGTGTACATATACAAGCGGATTTGCTTCTGCCAGTTCCAACTTTCCGGTTTCCCGGTTTAGATGACGATCGTCTGCACGGATGTTTACTACGTCAGCAATAAACATGTCATGTGATCCCAGAGATACGATTTCTTTCACACGGCATTCAATACAAAGGGGAGATTCTTCAATAAGAGGTGCATTCACTACAGAACATTTGCCCGGGGTTAGTTTCATTTCTTCAAATTTATGATAATCCTTCCCTGAACGTACTCCACACCAATCTGTTGCGAATGCCATATCCCGGGTTGTTAAATTGATCACAAATTCCATATTCTTTTTTATAATAGGATAAGAATGACGTTCGGGACGAACAGAAATGTAACACATCGGCGGATTGGTACAAATGGTTCCGGTCCATGCCACCGTAAGTATATTGTATTCGCTTTCATCGCTTCCGCAACTTACCAATACGGCAGGCAACGGATAAATCAGAGTTCCGGGCTTCCAGTCTTGCTTCATCTTTTTATTCACTTTATATGTTACGAGCTACGAGTTACGTCCGACATCGTTTAGCGGTCTAGAACTCGTAGCTTGCAGTGCATAACTAAATGATTGTAATATCTTCTCTTTTTTGTTCTTTCTCGCAGTAATGACATTTTATAACACAATTGTCTTTGTCGATCACGTGAAATAAAGTAGCCATCGGTTCATTATTCGTGATACATTTGGGATTAGCACATTTTACGATAGCTTTTAACTCGTCAGGCATTCGCACTTCTTTTTTTTCTACTACTTCGTAATCACGGATGATGTTCAGTTTTACATGAGGGGCTACTACGGAAATTCGATTGATTTCTTCGTCACAGAAAAATTTATCGGCAATCTTGATGATTCCTTTCTTACCTAGTTTTTTACTGTCCAAATTGAATCCGATAGTAATATTAGTCGTCATGTGTTCCAATCCGAGCAATGAAACTACCGTAAAAAGTTTCTCTGAAGGTATATGGTCGATAACAGTGCCATTTTTCAGTGCGGCCACCTGTAATGCTTGTTTATTCTCGCTCATGATTTTATAAAATATCTTGTAAAGTGATTCCTAATACATCGCAAAGTATAGCTTGACGGGCATAGAGTCCGTTTTGTGCCTGTTGAAAATAATAAGCTTTCGGACTGTCATCCACATCATAAGCAATTTCATTGACACGTGGTAACGGATGAAGAATACGAAGGTTAGAACGAGTATTTTCAAGCATTTTTGCTTTAAGGATATATACGTTTTTTACCCGTTCATATTCCATTAGATCAGTGAAACGTTCACGTTGTACGCGGGTCATGTAAAGGATATCAGCATCCTTAATTACCTCTTCGTTGAAGTCCGTATGCTCTACATATTTTATATTGTGCTCTTTGCAATATATTTTATATTCTTCCGGCATTTTCAGTTCCTCGGGGGCGATAAAATGGAAAGTCGGGTTAAAGTGGCGCATAGCCATCAGTAAAGAGTGTACGGTACGTCCGTATTTCAAATCACCTACCAAATAGATATTCAGATTCTCCAGTGTACCTTGTGTTTTATATATAGAATAGAGATCGAGCATTGTTTGCGAAGGATGCTGGTTGGCTCCGTCTCCGGCATTTACGATAGGTACCGGAGCCACTTCACTTGCATAGCGTGCTGCTCCTTCCAGATAATGTCTCATAACAATCACATCAGCGTAATTACTTACCATCATAATGGTATCTTTCAGAGTCTCCCCCTTGGATGAACTGGTGGCTTTGGGATCCGAAAATCCGATTACCCGTGCGCCTAGTCGATTGGCAGCAGTTTCGAAACTTAGTCGGGTACGAGTAGAAGGTTCAAAGAACAGGGTAGCGACTACTTTGCCTTCCAATAACCGGCGGTTGGGATTCTTTTCAAATTGTTTCGCCATTTCGAGCATATAGAGAATTTTCTCCCTCGAATGCTCCGCTATGGTTACTAAACTTCTGTTTTCCATATCGTTATATGTTTATTGATATATCCTTTATTTCGGTTTGTAAAGATACGAAGAAAAAAATAGGTTCTGCAAGATTTTCATCGTCTTTTTATGAGTAATTCCACTACTATGATTATTTATATTTTGCATAATTATTTGGAAAATATGCGCAATAGTATTACCTTTGCACTGTAATTAATGAATAATATGAACCGATTGTTTACTACATATAGCATACATAATGCCGTGCAAGAAAATAAAATTCTGTACGGACACTGCATTGTGCATGTACATTGGTTTAGCGGATTTATCTGAATTACTCCCTGTTTTGTAGTTTGATTTATCTCTTTTCGTTCACTTATTAATATAAGGTGAAAGGGAGGATCTGTCCGGCAGCTTATACATAAAAGTTGCCAGGGAGTGCATTGTGTAACTTTTTAAAATATACGAGTATGTTTTCCATTATATCTATCATGTTTTTAGGTATTGGCATCGGTTATTTGCTGCGTAACCTAAAATTTTTGGAGAAAGTAGAAAAGAGTACTTCGCTTACGATATTCCTGCTACTTTTCGTGCTGGGCCTTTCGATAGGCTCCAATAGTTTAATCGTAAATAATCTGGGTAAATTCGGATGGCAAGCCATTGTGTTGGCTACTTCAAGTATCTTGGGCAGCATGTTGGCTTCTTTTATCGTATTACGCCTGTTTTTCAAGAAAGGAGGAAAATTATGAAAAGCAGTCTGATTGTTGTTGCATTTTTCTGTATAGGTTGTCTGGTCGGAATCTTCAATGATTTCCAGTTTGACATGCACAATCTTTCTATGTACATACTTTATGCGTTGATGTTGCAGGTTGGCATCAGTATCGGAAGCAATAAGAATCTGAAATTTCTGATCAAAAGCCTACGCCCCAATATGCTTTTAGTGCCGATAGCTACCATTGTCGGAACCCTTCTTTTTTCAGCTTTTGCCAGTTTATTGTTGAGTCAGTGGAGTGTATTCGATTGTATGGCGGTAGGAAGCGGATTTGCTTATTATTCCCTTTCATCTATTTTGATTACTCAATTCAAAGAGGCTTCTGTCGGATTACAGTTGGCAACAGAGCTTGGCACTATTGCTCTGCTGGCTAATATCTTCCGTGAGATGATGGCATTGCTGGGTGCACCGTTAATCCGAAAATACTTTGGAAAACTGGCACCAATTTCTGCAGCCGGAGTAAATTCAATGGATGTATTGTTGCCATCCATCACCCTTTATTCCGGAAAGGATATGATACCCGTTGCCATTTTTCATGGTATTCTTATTGATATGAGTGTGCCCTTCTTTGTTTCATTATTCTGTAGCTTATAATTATTAGATTTCTTCAACAACTACCTCCCAACCATTAATTTTAATAGAGATAGGGAGGTAGTTGTTGAAAGATATTTCGATAGTAAAATCATGATTATACTCAAAATTGATATCAGGATTCATTCCTAAAAGTTTGCCAATAAAGTTTTCATCATAACGAACCGTACTTGTTCTGTCAGTAATGCGCAACCGAGGTTCTCTCTCTTTTTCCAGTTTCATCACGCTGAAGTCTGCAATTAATGGATCAGATTCTCCCGACGGCACGTCATAAGTGGAAATTGGAAGTATATACATTGATGGCATCTACTCCTCTAGCGAAGTCCTGTATGGTATAATTCGTCCATTTATAGTCTTTGATGAGAGCATCCCTGTTATCTTGGATGAAATAGAATTTTTTATTTAAATTTCTCCAACCGAATTTTAGGTTCTCCACTGTTCTGTCTCCGTTTATTACAAGATTTGATGATTTGAATATTGCACTCTTTGCTACGATACGATTTACTGAAATTAAAATGTGATTACTTTTTGCTTCAGCTTTATTCTCATATAAGTTAGCGGCAGGAGTAAGAGTCGGATAAGTACTACTGAGCATGACAAATCCATTTGTCTGATCCGCCAGTTTCGTTACTTCCTGTGCAAACTCTTTGTAGCTGAATGCCCCCCAATCCGTTAGAAGTAATATTGTCTACTATTTCAGTGTTGAGATTTATCCCGACAAAAATATACTTATCTGCCTTTCCGACTTCTCTTTACGCAATTATGATGCTTATCATGGCGAAATACAGCTCAACACGGAAGCATCCAAAGGCATTACTCCTATATTGATGGGACCTGCGGGAGGTATTGTTTTAGGCATTGATTATTCAAGGAGAATCGTTTATTGGGGTGATACGGATATAGGTAGTTCGGCGTCCAGTTCGACGTCAACTACCGATAACCGTATAAACAATAATTCCGGGACCATTAATAATAATGCATCCAAACTCATAGCTAATGTTTTTGCCTGGATAGCAGAAACTGTACTATATGGAGAGTAACTATTACTCTCCGAGTTTAGCAAGCAGATCGTATGAAGGTGCGAAAAACAGGGTTCCTGTTATCGGAGTGCTGAAGTCCAGTAAACGGTCGGTGTTTCCCACAGGGTCACCAATAAACATATTCTCCAACATTTTGTGGGTGGTACTAAAGGTACTTGCATAGCCGATAAAATATGTTCCGTATTCTCCTTTCGAAGTATTGGCAAACGGCATATTGGCACGTACTATTTTCAAGTCGTCTCCAATATTAGTGACAGCGTTGTGTGCATTTTGCGGCTTTTCCTCGTCCGACAATTCCACATCATTGTATTTATGACGGCCGATTACCTTTTCCTGGGCTTCGACCGGAAGTGAATTCCATGCAGTCATGTCGTGAATGTATTTTTGTACGAAGACGTAACTGCCACCGATAAAGTCCGGGTCCTCGTCACCTATCACCGCAAAATGATAGGGATTCTCATCTACTGCCGGATTTTCGGTACCGTCCACAAAACCGATGATTGCTTTTCCATCCATATACCTGAATCCATGAGTTTCATCGATTGAATCTACAACCCCTTTCAGCTTTTCGTCGATAATGGAGGCAAACTCAAAGCAGAGTCCCATCTGTTTTGCCCGGATGTGTAGAAGAATATCACCGGGGGTTGAAACTGCAGTATATTTAGCTCCTTTAATTGTTTCAAAAGTCTTTAATTCCTTAGGATTGCCCTGCTCCGGAAAAAGTTGTTTCCAGGCATCAGCTCCGAATCCGATCGTACAACTGAATTGCATTTCGGGAAATCGGTTACGCATACTGCGTATCAGTGCGGAAAAGTTAGCACATAGATCTTTTACTTGTTTTATAGTGTTATCCGATTGTTTCAGCCCGTAGACAATGAAGATAGCGTTTTCGCCTTGTTTTCCAGTTACATCTTGTGGAATATTTCCACCGAATAATTCTTGATGTGAATTCATAATTTCTTATATTTTTTTAAGTTGTTGTTTATGGTAGTCGGTCAGATTTGATTTTATCATTCCGTTTATTGTCTTCTTTATACATTATATAACTTAAAAAACATAAGATAAGTTCACTCGGAGATTTGTTTTTGTTCACCACAGGATACACTGGCAAATTTGCTTTGTGTAAACTCTGTGGTGAACTTATCATATTACGTTTTTTATACGTTTAGCGGTATCATTCAAGCGCTTTGCCTGTGCCGGCAGGCCAATATGGATTTTGATACATCATAGATGTATTGATATCCTCCGGATTGGTGGCCGACAATTGCAAGTCCTGTAAGCCGAGTGGTTCCAGATAATAAGCTTTTTTCCAGGTATATCCGTCATAAAGCTGATTATTGGTTTGTGTCCTACGCAATGGCCGTACGTATTTCCCGTCCGATTTTGGCGACATGTTGGCAGACGTGCTGCCATCAGCTACCACCGCGGATTTTTCATTGCCGTCTTTATCTACGGTTGTGTAAAGTTTATAGGCTTCATCCCAAAAGTTAATGCCCTCCACAATATATGGCTCCGTAAATAGCCGGTCCCAAGAGCGCCATCTTTTCAGGTCATCCCAGCGCATGCCTTCGGCAATAAATTCGCAGCGACGTTCGCGACGTATGTTGTAAAGTGTAGCGTCCACCATCCGGTCTCCTGAGTAAACTCCCAGATCGTCTTCGCGCCCCAGATCCGTGCGGGCGATTGTCTTCTGATAGTCTTCATCGACACCGGCACGTCTGCGTATGGCTTTCCAATATTCCTGTGCCTTGCTGTCCAGCGTACCATTCTTCTCATAACAAGCCTCTATGTAGTTAAGATATGCTTCGGAAGCACGGAAAATAGGACAGGCATTGGTCCCCAGCAGTTCGTCCGACTTACTTTGTTCGTCATCATACGGATAGAACTTACGGGAACGATAACCGGTGATATCACGTGTCTGTTCCTGATCACTGATTACAGTAGATTTTACCCAAGGTACCGGTACCGGATTTGTCACTGAGTTTCCCGCCTGATCCTTATTGTAATTCTTCACTGTATCCGCTCTTTCATCTGTCATCCAGGCATCTTTTTCTCCCCATACAAACAATTGCAAGCGCTCGTCGCGGTCTTTCTTTTCGTCAGACACCGTTCTGTCATCAATAGTACTATTACTTGCATAAATAGGCAGACCGTCTTTCATCAGGAATGTTTTGATCAACGAACGTGTCAGTCCGGTACGATCTCCGTTTTTAAGGCGGGCGCCCACACAATGCGACACGGTAAGTGACAGGTTATACTGTTTCCACAACAGTACTTCTTCCACATTCGAAAGATCCGGTTGACTGAACATTTCAAAATAAGGATTCCATCCATAAAGTGTATTGTATGGAGGATTCATTACATGCGAGTTCTCTGCCAATTGAACATGGTCTGCAACAGCTGCCGCTGCCTGCATTGCCTCGGTCAGGAAGAAGTTTATTTCGCCAGCAATATCGAATGTTTTTCCACTGTTATAACTCATGGCGGCTCCGGGCCATGTGGGATCGCCGGGTACGCGTCCCGTTCCCTGATGATATTTTTCAAAAGTTGCTTCAAACAGTGCAACTCTTGATTTCAGCACTAATGCAGCCTGTTTGTTGATGCGTTGGTTATTCTGAAAACCACGTTCCTTCAGTCGACTGACAGCTTCGTCAAGATCTTTTAGGATGAAACGTGCCACTTCATTGCGCGGGGCACGCTGACTTTTTTTGATCAGTGTTTCCGAATCATCCGGCAATACTTCGGTAATGATGGGATAATCACCGAAACGTACCAATGCGTTATAATATGCCAACGCACGGAAAAAATAGGCTTCTCCGATGTATTGCTTTAACAGTTCTGCATCTCCGGGGATTGTACCTTCTTTTTCTTTAGGTAATACTTTCTCAAAAAGATAATTCCATACCCGAATACGATTCAGAGGTTCCTGAATATTCTTCCCTTCGGGTACTTGCTTATTTCCCGCAAAATAATCCAGGTTTCCGTCATCACTCAATAAATTGTCAGTGTTCGCATCATTTCGTACCACTCCGGAGTTCCATGCTCTTTGGTGATACATTTTAGTCGTATTTGAGTTTTCAAGGTAGTCATCGTAATAATTGATAACATAGCTTCCCACTTGATCTACAGTGTTGAAGTAATCTTCCGGAGTGATGTCACTGATGGGCGAACGATCCAGAAAATCATTACACGAAGTCAGTGCCAATCCGCCCATTCCGATTAATGAGCAGAAATAAATATGTTTCAGTTTTATTTTCATAATTTGTCTGGTAAAATTAGAAGTTAACATTTAAGCCGATAGAAATCGTTCTTTGCAAGGGATAGAGCTTACCGTCTCCCCAGTCGCTACCCAATAATTCCGGATCAAATACTCCGCTGATTCCCGAAAAGGTAACCAGATTGTCTCCGGACACATAAACACGCACTGATTCCATTGCCGCTTTTCGAGTCCATGTTTTAGGCAGAGTATAACCTATCTGAGCATTCTTCAGGCGGCAATATGCAGCATTCTGAAGATATCCGCTTTGTACTTTCTGGTTTTTATCCGTATTAAAATAGGGTTTGGGATAATAAGCATTGGTGTTTGCACCGAGTGGATCGCCTTCAGGACGCCAATAATCCATATGTTCTTTGAATGCAGTCGATTGCCACAATCCTCCATTGGCCCCCCAGAAGTATGGCCCGTCCAACCAATAATCCCTTTTCATTACCCCTTGCAGGAACACCGAAAAGTCGAATCCTTTCCATGCCCCGGTCAACGTCAAACCGAAATTATATCTTGGGGTGTTGTTACCGATTATTGTCAGGTCACCATGATCTTCCAAAGTATTCGAACCATTGTTGACACCTTCTTTTCCATCAAGATTGGCATACATAACGTCACCGGCTCCCCAGTTCGTTCCCCAATTTGGGGTACCTCCATTGGCCAAGTGTGCATTCATTTCTTCCTGGGTTTGTGCAATACCGATCGTTTTGTATCCCCAGATGTCACCCAATATTTGTCCATTATAGTATACATCCGAAGAGAGTGAGTTCGTAGGATTCGGATATCTCAATATTTTACGCTTCCCGTCAGATAAAACAAATCGTGCACTATAATCAAATTCACTGATGCGATCTCTCCATGAAAGTTCCAACTCCCAACCGTATGACTTCATATCACAGTTGTTCACTTGGGGAGGTAGGGCCCCTAACACGGGAGGTAATATAGGAGCCGGACCGATCATATCGTATGTATAACGGTTATAATAGCCGACCGATCCTGTCAGACGGTTATCGAGTAAACCGAAATCCAAACCAATGTCCCATGATTCAATGGTTTCCCAGGTCATCAGTGAATTGACGATACCCGGAAGTTGGGCCGTGTTTTGCTTTTTACTGTCGATCAACCATCCCGAATTGGCAGATCCCGTAATCATATTCTGGTAAAACGGATACCAGGCATTGGCCTTATCCGTGTTGTTGTTACCAAGCTGCCCCCAAGAACCTCTTAACTTCAAAGTGCCGATAACACCGGCCAATGGACGGAAGAAGTCTTCGCGTGCAATATTCCATCCGGCGGAGAATGACGGAAACAACCCCCAGCGCTTATCGCCAACAAACCGTGAAGAACCGTCATAACGCAGATTGGCTTCTAACATATACCGTTCTTTATAGTTGTAGTTCACACGTCCGAAGAAACCGGCAATTGCTCTTTCACGTGCCCATGCATTTGCTTTCTGATTGTCCTGTGTCAATCCTAAAGAAGGGACATTCGAGCTGATCAGGTCGGTTCCAAACCCGGTCATTCCGCTTGGCCGGAAGAGTTCGGCATTGAAACCGCCCATCACTTTAAAATAATGATTACCGATTGTTTTTGCATAGTCACTATAAATGTTTCCGGAGAAATAATCTTCATCTTCACGTTCGTCCTGAACCTCCGAATACCCTGCTGCTCCACCGTTCCATGACAATAAATAAGGTTTATTGTTTACGTCATATCCATAGATCGGTAATACAGCCCAGTGTTGTTTTCGCGTATACGTACGCATGCTTCCTTCTACTACGATTCGCCAGTCTTTAACGGGCTCGAAGATGGCTTGCAGCTGATTGGTATACCAATTTCTTTGACTGGTTTGTACGCCTCCCTCTTCCAATTGGATGATTTCCATGTTGGGCATATAATGGCCGTTTGGATCCATTGGAGCGCAAGTGGGCCAGCGACGGGCAATGTTATGAAAAAACGCACCTGTCATGTAGGTGGGACGGTCATAATCCTCACGGGTCCATTTGCTTGTATAGTTCAATGTGACCCATTCCGCAGGTTTTGCCGAAATTTTGGCGTTCATCGTATAGCGGTTGAAGTTATCTTCGCCATGCCTGATAAGGCCGTTCTGATTCAGGAAGCTGCCACTGATCATATAGGTCAGTTTCTCAGTTCCTCCACTGATACTCAGGTTGTGTTCCGTAGAAGGCGTCCAGCTCTTATAGAACTCTTTGAACCAGTCTGTATTGGCAAAAGATCCTGCATAGCTTTTCCATTTGCCGTCCGGTCCGGCCTCCACTCCATAATATTCGGGAGTAGAAGGATCAGTAAATTTTCCGTTTTGGAAGTCCAGGATATTTTGCAATGCTTTTTCATCAAAGGTAGGAGATTCTCCACCATTGGTCGAAGCCCGGTTAAAGTATTGTGCAAAAGTGTAAGAATCCACCATATCGGGCAACTGAATAGCATCTGAGAAACGCACATTACCCGAATAGTTTACACGGGTTTTACCACTCTTGCCACTCTTCGTAGTAATCAGGATGACTCCGAATGCCGCACGTGCACCATAGATTGATGAAGAGGCTGCGTCCTTCAGTACAGATACCGATTCAATATCGTTTGGGTTAACAGTGTTCATGTCTCCTTCGATTCCGTCGATCAATACCAGCGGACTGCTGCTCGATCCGTCACTTATCGTACCCGCTCCACGGATATTCACGTTTAGTTTGCCATCCAACGTGCCACCGCTACTTCCTACAGACATATTTAGTCCGGGAATAACCCCTTGTAATGCTTGTGACACATTTTGTACGGGACGTGATTCCAAGACGTCTGCATTGACCATGCTTACAGAACCAGTAACGTTTACTTTCTTTTGTGAGCCGTAACCCACTACTACCACTTCGTCCAATTGTTTTGAATCTTCCTGCATAGTGATATGGAGTTCCTTTCCGGTCACTTCCATGATAATGGTTTTATAACCGATAAATGAAAACTCAAGGAGAGCTTTTGGGGGAGTGTCAATTGAGAATTTTCCATCCAGGTCAGTGATGGTTCCGGTATTGGTGCCCTGCACTTTTACGGAAACTCCAATAAGAGGCTCACCCGTGTTGTCGATGATAACACCGGTGGTCTTCACTGTTTGCTGTTGTATACTTGCAGTCTCTTGTGTTTTGTAAGTATCGGCTTTTGCTTGTACGGGCAGCACGCAGCACAGTAATAAAGTTGCGGCTGCTGTTTTCAGGCAGTGTTTTTCCCATACTCTTGTAAACCTTAAGGATAGGTTACTTTTTTTCGTCATAAATAAAATAGGTTTGAGTTAAACATGTTTTTCAGTTTTCTACTTCTTTTACTACTCCATTCTTGCTTCTGAATCGGAGTCTAGTTAGTTTTTACTTCTTCTACTTTTTCATAATTTTTCTTTTAGGTGATACAATTATTGGGTTTCTCTTAAAAGAAACTAATGGATGAAATAGACAAAGATTATGCCAGCTGTGAAAGAATCGTATGAGCCGCTAATGAAGTATAATTTGGGGATAAGCATGTGGAATTTGCCACATGTTTGTGGAATTATTCCACAAACAAAATACTCCTCTTATTGTTACTTATCAAACTTGAAATTAAAAAGAACCTCATTATGAAAAAGCTTAAATTTAATTTGTTGACAGGATTGCTGTTGCTGATTTCCGTCTCTGTTTTTGCAGCCGGCTTTCCACCTCCCGATAAAGTACAGGAAACTTTTCAGAAAATGTATCCCAAAGTTACTACAGTTGATTGGCAACGAAAGGGAGACTATCACATTGCCGATATCAGGGTGGACGGACGGGAATTAAACGTCTGGTTTAGTGATAAGGGCAAATGGTTGATGACGGAGGTAGATGTCGAAACTCTGGAGGCTGTTCCTGCCGCTGTTGCAAAGGCCTTTATGCAAAGTACGATGGCATCTATGCAGCTGGAAGATGTAAGAATCATCACTTTCCCTAAGCAGCCGGCGGTAATTGTGATAGAAGTGGAAGAGTATAATACAGACTCTGAGTTTCAGTTGTTTTATGCTCCGGACGGCAAACTGTTGCAGACCCTTAACGTGAGCGATACCGGAGGAGAGATTTACCCGGGATTGTTTTAGGTAAAGTTTGTGGAGATGATGTCGGGTATTATGCCTCTGTCGATTTTCAGATATGATCTGTAACAATATCGGTTAATCAGTCATGAATCAATATATAAGCTGACGAAAGTTACTCACGATATGATGAGTTATCATGTTATTATATTGAGGGTTGAGTGCATGTTCATCGGCTGATCGGCAGACAATATGCAAATCATCTCCTTTGATTACCGCTGAAGGATAATTTCTTGAATATAATTCATTTGTAGAGCAAGCCACCATTCCGGCAAAACACCAGTCTACGCAATTCCTTGAAAAATGAAGTTGTAACCGGTGTCGTTCATTATTAGGTAATCCATATCTCTTTATATTTGATAAAGAGCTGACACGTCTCATAGAGTCTGTGGCCTGATTGGACACTAACCAATAAAATCTTGTCAGTTCATCATATATGATAAAGAATTTCAGATGTCCGCCGGGAAATGGGATATATGAAATCTTTTGTCCGGAAGGGGTGTGCTCCAATGAGGGAATCATATTTTGGTCGTCTTGTATTTCTATTTTAAAGAGGTGTGCATAATTGACACCTCCTGTATGGGCTCTTAGAAAAAGATGAAAAACTTCTTTCAAATCAGTATGCCAAATATGGTCTTTATCTACAAATTTAACTACATTTGCTTCAAGCCAGCCTAGGGGAGCATTGTTGATACCTGTCGCTATTTCCTTGGGCTTATTGGTTTCACAATCATAAAACGGAATGCCGAAAAAATCCAATTTGGCTCCATCAAACACTTCCTTATAAATAAATTTTTCAGATCTGCTCCATGAAGATGCAAGGCAAAGATTGTCCTCGACACAAGCCCGAAACAGCGTAGGGGATAATCCGGCTACGTCCCATCCTGTCACTTCGTTCAATCGGCAACGTTGCTCCATGGCTAAATATACATTCCCATTGGAAAAAAGGACATTGCAGGCTGAAGAATGCCACTTTTCTCCGTGGGTGAGGAAATAGGTGTCAGACCAGCTTTCACCATTATCTTCCGATTTCATGATACAAATATCCCCGGCATGCCCGATCAGGTAGATGCTGTTACCTATTGTGAACAGACGCGCATGCCAAAACGGGAAATTTTGAACGAAAGTCCATTTCTGTTGTCCATTATCATCAGAAATGAATATTTTCCCTTGTCCAAATCTGCTTCCACCAGCTCTGGATGACTTATGGCCCTCTATACTTTTTACACCTTCTCCTCCTAAATCGAAAGAAACTATTAAACGTCCCGTTGGTGTGACAAGAATGGAAGGCGTATAACAAAAAATCTTTGATGCGTCAGGAGAAGTGTAAATCGTATTTTCAGTAGCGGCTATCTGCATATAGTTCATAAGGCTTGACATTCCAGGCAGAGCAAGTCCAGAATGAATCACCATCGTTTTTATCAAAAATACAAAGTCCTCCCGGAGCCACTTTTATTTTATGCTCTTGGGCGAACTTCTCAAAATCTCCCGTCAAATAGGGAGCAAAGCGTATAATCCCATTAGAAGTGACAAGTAAAGTTGTCTGATGAGGTATCACAGTCTTCTCTGCGAAATCCAGCCAAGTATGAATGATTTGGTCCGGATCTACTTTCCATCCATCAGGTACAACTGCATTTTTATCCCAATCTTCAATTATTTTTTTCCCTTTTTCGATATTTCCATTTCCTAAACGTAACCTCACTTCTTCTTCCGTTTTATTTTCGTCAACACCATAGTCGATCTCGACAAAAGCGTTTAATGGAGAAATATCTGAATCCAGACCGATGGTCTGAACAGCTAACCGGGCTGTCTGCATGGTACGCAAAAGTGGAGCCGCATAGATTACGTCAGGGATCATATCATGTTCTTTTAAATATCTTCCGATACTTCTTCCCTTAAATTCTTCGACTAATGGTAGATCGGTTTTTGCTCCGACTCTTGTCGGAGTTTCTTCCGGGCGAAACGTATTCCCGTGACGGGCTATGATAAGTCTGGTTCTCATTGGTTCTATTTGTTTAAAAGTGGTACAAATTCGTTTATATTCAGGCAATAAATATTGAAGGGTTTTGCTTCTTTCTTCAATATAATATGGAGGTATATAACGTTTCCTGTTTTTCGCACGCCTCCTGGCTTCTTCTTCCGGGATAAAAATAAAATTAAAGTGAACTTCGTATCCCTCAGACAATAACAGATTAAATAAATCAATGTGTTGGGGGAGCGCAGACGAATGATCGAATATAATCAAATACTTATTTTCTATAGCTCTCTTAAGTAATTCATAACCGGCGATCCTTGCAGAAAGCTCCCATCTTTTGAATGCTTCTTCCGCATGGTTGACCTCTTCTCTAATATAGGGTAAACGCTCGTTTTCCATGATTGCATCAAATCCAATATAGATTGCACTTGAATTTTCAGGCATAGCAAGCAGTTTTTTGCAAAAAGTCGATTTGCCTGCCCCCGGAATTCCACTGACATTTATTAAAGCCGGTATTTCCCGGGGAATTCCTTTTTGCAAATATTCATCAATGATTTCCTCGTACACGGCAGCAATTTTCTCCTTATCAACTCCGTCAGGTATCGTCTCTTTTATATTACTGTAAGAATAACCGGTTATGCTGATCGCTATATCTTCCGTTTTCATTCCGGTGAAAGATTGAATTCTCCAAATTCGGCGATTATTTTTTCAGCTCTTTCGATATCTTCCGGTGAATCAACTCCGGACATGGATTTACGGTTTCTATAGTCTACATCTATCATTTTTACAGGTATCCTGTTATGTAAAAATCTCATTTGCTCTAATCCTTCAGGAAGCTCATAAGGAGAAGCTTCTACTTCAAAATATTTTTTGAGTGCGTCGTAAGTATACGAATAAAGTCCGATATGACGTCTGACAGGAGATTTATCAAGAATTTTTCTGACCTTTTCTTCATTTCTTATCACGGGAATCATAGCTTTGCTGAATGCAAGCGCGTATCCAAATTTATCGACTTCAACCGTTGTCCCGCTATATGGTGTGATTTTCTTTGATTCTTTCATCCGGTCATACTCTTCCCAAGATAAATGGAGGCTGGGAGTGAAAACCTGTCCTTCCTTATCATTTTTCCAAGCTTCAATCAACTGTTCTATAAACCAGGGTGGGCATAACGGATTGTCTCCTTGCAGATTGACTATAAAATCCGGTTTTTCAGCAATTTTGGTTGTGACATCCCAGCATCTTTCTGTTCCACTTTTGCAGTTCTCGGAAGTCATCATTACAGCTATATTATTCTCCTTGCAGAAATTAACGATTTTTTCGTGGTCTGTTGCGACGATGTAATTGCATCCTTCTACCTTATTACAAACATAGTTGGCAATCTCTGCAACGCGCAAAACCATTTCTTTTCCCGCTATTTTCACTAAGGGCTTCTCCGGCAAACGGGTTGACGCAAACCTTGAAGGTATAATAATTAAAATCTTATTTTTCTTCATACTATAATTGTTTATGATATTAAAAACTATTTTGATTTAACAAAAGTGTTTATCAGTTGACAATATTCCCTCTTTTTCTATGCATTAAGTATGATAGCTCAATGCTATTGAAAGATTAACATAATGGGACATCGTACAAGCTTAACCGATAAAAGTTGCAAGTTATGGAAAATCTTTCAGATGACAAAGAACGTGAGCAAAAACATTCTTTTCGTCCTATATTTAAACACATCTGTTGGTTGGAAGCCAAATTTCCGGCATGGGGATCGATAGGCTGAATTGTGGATTCTTTCAGAAATAGAGACAGGCCTTGTGGCACCGATTCCGGCAAAACGATTTTGAACAGACCCGGCAGAATCTCTATGACTTCAGATAAGAACTTATTTCTTTAATATAATAATGTATCTTCCCGGATACTACGTTCTACTCTTAATGACTCTTCCGAAAGCTTGTATCCGAGAGGGGTGTAGCCCTACCATTACTTAGGTATAGCTATCCGGTCATTAGGGTTACACCCTTTGCTCCGGATAGCTACACCCATACAAGATATATAGTTAAGCTCACATACCATAACAGATATTAAGATCATAGGAATAGATCTTGTGCTCCCTTTACAGAACTTTCCCGTAGCAAGATGTTTGTCTAGTTTGTATCAATTTGTGGGAAACAGGAGTGTTTCGAAACACACATTCTGTATATTCCTTATGATCAGTCATTTATGATTTTTCTGGAAAAACATGCTCCAGAAGGCCCTTTTTGTTTGGCAGTCTCTGCGTAAAAGCGGACATTTGCATTGTTGATCAACAAAACGAGAGTAAAAAAATGAAATTTAAATCTTAAAAAAAGAAACGTAGTATGAGTGTAATTTTTAAAACAGTAAAGCGCCCGTCAGATCCGCGCGTTGAGAATTCTCCCAAAAGGTATTATCCGCAACTTATCACACTGGGAAGGTCGGTTGACTTAAAGTTTATTGCACAAAAGATTCAGGACCGTTCGTCACTTTCGGTAGGTGATATTAAGAGTACGATTCAGAATTTTGTAGAGAAACTGAAAGAGCAGTTGCTGGAAGGCAAAGCGGTAAATATCGAGGGATTGGGTGTATTTATGTTGGCTGCCAAATCGAAAGGCTCCGAAAAACAAGAGGACATCACTGCTAAAAGCGTGGATAGTGTGCGTATCTATTTTCAGGCTAATAAAGAACTGAAAATTACTAAAACAGCTACCCGTGCAGGTGAGAAGCTGGACCTGATCAGTCTGGATGATTATCTGAAAGGGGCGGCCGATGGAGGAAACGGAGATATCGTGGATGACCCCACAGCCTAAATCAATCGATAGGCTGGCTGTGGCGCCACAGCCAACGGACGGATAAAGGGCATGAGTGTATGGCTTCCGGTTGGTTCCCCAATAAACGGGAACGACCGGAAGCCTTTTTTGCTTCGCTTAGACTTTTTTGTGTGCAAACATGGAAAAGAACGCTTGTCAGATGGACGGGAATGATTATCTTTGCAACTTCGAATAAAACTACGGAATAAAATGATTAAAAAGATAGTAAAAGGCCTTTGGGTTTTCTTTGCACTGATGGTGCTGGCAGGAATTGCAGTGTTTGCCTCTATCGCTTACGGATGGATTGGATATATGCCTCCTGTAGAAGAACTGGAAAACCCGAATTACAAATTTGCCACCGAAATTCTTTCGGAGGATGGCAAGGTTTTGGGTACGTGGTCGCTTAGTAAGGAAAATCGTGTATACACCTCTTATAATGAACTTTCACCTAACATTGTCAATGCATTGATCGCCACGGAGGACGTTCGCTTTACCGAACATTCGGGTATCGATGCCAAAGCGCTGATACGTGCTGTGGTAAAGCGTGGATTGCTGATGCAGAAAAATGCAGGTGGAGGCAGTACACTTTCACAACAGCTCGCCAAGCAATTATTTACGGACGAAGTTGCCAGAAATACGCTGCAGCGCCTGTTTCAGAAGCCGATAGAGTGGGTGATTGCCGTAAAACTGGAACGTTATTATACAAAGGAAGAAATTTTGAGTATGTATCTCAATAAATTTGACTTCCTGAATAATGCAGTAGGAATTAAAACGGCTTCATATACCTATTTCGGATGCGAACCCAAAGATCTGAAAATAGAACAGGCTGCTACGCTGATCGGTATGTGTAAAAACCCTTCGCTTTACAATCCGGTGCGCTTCAACGAGCGTTCGCGCGGACGACGGAATACAGTGCTAGATCAAATGAGAAAGGCCGGATATATCACAGCGGAAGAGTGTGATTCGTTGCAGAATCTGCCGTTGGAATTGGTATATCACCGGGTGGATCACAAAGAAGGATTGGCAACTTATTTCCGCGAATATCTACGTGGTGTGATGACTGCTCCTAAACCGGTCCGCAGCAATTATCGTGGCTGGCAAATGCAGAAGTTTTATGAAGATTCGATCGACTGGGAAATGAATCCATTGTATGGTTGGTGTGAGAAGAATAAGAAAAAGGACGGTTCAAACTATAACATTTACACGGATGGACTGAAAATTTATACAACTATCAACTCACACATGCAGCGCTATGCCGAGGAAGCAGTGGAAGAACATGTTGGGGAGTACTTGCAACCTTTGTTTTTCAAAGAGAAGAAAGGACGTAAAAAGGCACCATACAGTAATCAGCTGACTCAAGAGGAAATTGACCGCATCCTGGACAGGGCTGTGAAACAGACTTCCCGTTATCAAACGATGAAGGAAGCCGGAATTTCGGAAGCGGAAATCAAAAAAGCATTCAATAAGCCGGAATCTATGTCGGTGTTCACCTGGCATGGTGTGAAAGACACTATAATGTCCCCAATGGACTCTATCCGATATTATAAGCACTTCCTGCGTGCAGGATTTATGTCGATGGACCCCATAAACGGGCAAGTAAAGGCATATGTAGGTGGTCCGAACTACACTTATTTTCAATATGACATGGCAATGGTGGGACGTCGTCAAGTGGGATCTACCATTAAACCGTATCTGTATGCATTGGCTATGGAAAACGGATTCTCGCCTTGTGACGAGACACGTAATGTAGAAATCACTCTAATTGATGAAAATGGAAAACCTTGGTCACCCAAAAACACTTCAAAAGGACATTATGGTGAAATGGTGACTTTGAAATGGGGACTTGCAAACTCAAATAACTGGATTTCGGCATATTTGATGAGTAAACTGAATCCGTATGCTTTGGCACGTTTGATTCACTCTTTCGGCGTACGCAATAAAGAAATTCAACCTACAGTCTCTCTCTGCCTCGGTCCGTGTGAGATTTCGGTGGGAGAGATGGTAAGTGCATATACGGCATTTGCCAATAAGGGAATCCGGGTGGCTCCATTGTTTGTGACTAAAATAGAGGATAGCGAAGGCAATGTATTGGCTACCTTCTCGCCACAGATGGAAGAGGTGATCAGTGCATCGAGTGCTTATAAGATGTTGGTAATGTTGCGTGCCGTAATCAATGAAGGTACAGGAGCACGTGTCCGCAGGTATGGAATAACTGCCGATATGGGTGGTAAGACCGGAACGACTAACCGCAACTCGGACGGATGGTTCATGGGATTCACCCCTTCACTGGTATCCGGATGCTGGGTAGGCGGTGAAGAACGTGATATCCATTTCGATACAATGACTTATGGTCAGGGGGCTTCTCTGGCATTGCCTATCTGGACAAAATATATGCATAAGGTGTATGCCGACCAGACATTGGGATATGATCCGAAAGAGACTTTTAATTTGCCTGACGGATTTGACCCGTGCAAAGACTTCAGTATTTCAGGAGATAGCATTATAGATGAACCGGAATCAGGGTTGGACGATTTGTTTAATTAATGTAATGTGAGCGATGCACTCCTGTCTGATTTGTATAGGAAGCAATTATAACCGGAAGGAGAATCTCCTTCTGGCTCGCAGGAGACTGACGGCTCTGTTCCCCTCTATCCGTTTTACGGGTGAGCAGGAGACAAGGCCGTTATTCTTTCGTAACCCGGCACTATTCTCCAACCAAATAGCCCGTTTCTATACCGATGCAGATGCTGAACGGGTAGTGAAGGAGTTGAAAACAATCGAAAGAGAGGCCGGCAGGGAGCAAGAAGATAAAAAGAAAGAAAAGGTATGCCTGGATATTGATCTGCTTGTTTTTGATGACCGGATCTTGAGGCCGGAAGATCTGAAAAGAGAATATGTTCGCAAAGGACTTGAAGAATTGAAGTAGCCCTCTCGGGCTCACAACTAAATATAAGAATATATGAGTTTTTTACAGAAAAATAGTTTATTATGAACCGGACACTTCAACCCGAAATTCAGGAACTGGTCCAATTTAATATTCTTCCTCCGGTGCGCGCTGTCATGCCGAATGGAGTGCCGTTGACAATTATCAACGCAGGTGAACAGGATGTGGTACGTGTCGATATTTTGTTTGGAGGCGGACGATGGCAACAATCACAAAAACTGCAGGCATTATTTGCCAATCGCATGTTACGTGAAGGATCCCGAAAATATACAGCGGCAGAGATAGCCGAAAAGTTGGATTATTATGGAGCATGGCTTGAATTGTCCAGTTCGGCGGAATATGCATATATCACACTGTATTCGTTAAATAAGTATTTTGCCGAAACGCTCGATGTACTCGAATCGATCATAAAAGAACCTCTCTTTCCGGAAAAAGAACTGGGTACGGTAATAGATGCCAATATTCAGCAATATCAGGTAAATGCATCAAAAGTAGATTTTCTGGCACATAGAAGTTTATTGAGAGCACTTTACGGAGAGGAGCATCCGTGTGGACGCTATGTGGAAGAAACGGACTATCATCATATCACTCCGGCTTTATTACGCGAGTTTTATGATACATATTATCATTCGGGAAATTGCTATGTTTACCTTTCTGGTAAAGTGACGGACGAGATTACCCACCGTATAGAAGCCGCTTTCGGTACGACACATTTTGGAAATCATCAGCAAGTGGCGGTCAAGAAAGATTTTACATTTGTTAGCATACCCGAGAAACGCCTTTTCATAGAGAGAGAAGATGCGATGCAGAGTGCAGTAAAGCTGGGTACAACTACTATTATGAGGACACATCCGGACTATCTGAAACTCCGGGTACTGATCACTCTGTTCGGAGGATATTTTGGAAGCAGACTGATGTCTAATATCCGGGAAGAGAAAGGGTACACGTATGGGATTTCGGCCGGAATCATGTTTTATCCGGGCAGCGGTTTGCTGGGTATCAGTACAGAAACAGCTAATGAATATGTAGAACCTCTGATACAGGAAGTCTACAAAGAGATTGATAAGTTGCAGAATGACAAAGTAACTCCGGAAGAACTGGCCATGGTGCGCAACTATATGCTTGGAGAAATGTGCCGTAATTATGAGTCGCCTTTCTCACTGGCAGATGCCTGGATGTTTATTCTGACATCAGGTCTGGACGATGATTATTTTGCCCGTTCGCTACAAGCTGTGAAAGAGGTTACCCCGGAAGAAATACGGGAGTTGGCAGGCCGCTATTTGTGTAAAGAGAGTTTAAAAGAGGTCATTGCAGGTAAAAAGTTAGCATAAAAATCTGTCAAAAGAAAGTAGCTTTAGTGTATAAATTGTATATTTGCCAAATGAAAACAACAAGATACATCTATACAGCACTCATTTTAGCGGCTCTTTCGCAAGGGAATGCTGTCGCACAAAATAAAGGTGGATTCTTCAGCAAAGTGCGGGACACCTTCTCAACAGAAATCAAGATAGGAAATTACACGTTTAAAGATGGTTCCGTATATACCGGAGAAATGAAAGGGCGTAAGCCAAATGGTAAAGGAAAAACCGTTTTTAAGAATGGTGACGTTTACGAAGGAGAATACGTGAAAGGTAAAAGAGAAGGATTCGGAGTTTACACCTTTCCGGATGGCGAACGATATGAAGGACAATGGTATCAAGACCAGCAGCATGGTAACGGAATCTACTATTTTATGAATAATAACCGTTACGACGGTATGTGGTTTCAGGATTATCAGCATGGTCCGGGTACGATGTATTACCACAATGGAGATATCTATGTGGGGGATTGGGTGAACGATAAACGTGAAGGTAAAGGTACCTATACCTGGAGAGACGGTTCCAAATACGTCGGTGACTGGAAAAATGATAAGAAAGATGGCAAAGGCGTATTGGTATGGAACGATGGGTGTAAATATGATGGTGACTGGAAGAATGACGTTCGTGAGGGCAAAGGGACCTTTGAATATACCAACGGTGAAAAATACGTAGGAGACTGGAAAGATGATCTACAACACGGAAAAGGTATTTTCTTTTTAGGGGGTGACCGCTATGAAGGTTCATATCTACAAGGAGAACGAACCGGTCCGGGTATCTATTATCATGCCAATGGAGATAAATATGTAGGAAACTTTAAAGACGGTATGCAGGACGGTGAAGGTACATTTACCTGGGCTAACGGTGCTGTATATGAAGGTGAATGGAAAGATAATAAACGTAACGGACACGGGATTTACAAATGGAGTAATGGAGACGTGTACGAAGGAGAATGGAAGAATAACCAGCCAAACGGCAAAGGCACTCTTACTTTGACGAACGGAACCAAATATAAAGGTGGTTTTGTAAATGGAATGCAGGAAGGTAATGGTGTGGAGGAAGATAAAAACGGGAATCGCTATGAGGGCTTTTTCAAACAAGGTAAAAAGAATGGCCCGTTTGTAGAAACAGATAAAAACGGAAAAGTGATTCGTAAAGGCACCTATAAATTCGGACGGCTGGAATAATTAAAATAAAAATTAATAAATAAAAAAAACGTAGAACTGGAAAGTTCTACGTTTTTTTATTGTTCTTGTTCTTCTATCTTTTAGATAATGTATTGTGAGCTGATGGATTCATTGTTCATCACACGTTTGATTGTTTCGGCAAACATATCGGCAATGCTCAACTGTTTTACTTTGACACATTTCTTAGAGTAAGGAATACTGTCGGTGAATACCATCTCGGTCAGTCCTGATTCCTGAACACGGAATGAAGCCGGATCGGACATTACACAGTGACTGGCAATGGCACGTACAGAGTTGGCACCGGCTTCGAGCATGATGTTGGCAGCTTTGGTAATGGTTCCGGCTGTATCGACAATGTCGTCTATCAATACTACATTCTTACCTTTTACATCACCAATGATCTGCATAGAAGCGACTTCATTTGCTTTTTCACGTGATTTGTTACAGAGTACCAGAGGTACACCCAAATATTTGGAGAATGTACTTGCTCTCTTTGAACCACCAACGTCAGGAGTTGCAATCACGAGTTCATCCAGCTTCAATGACTGAATATAGGGGAGGAACACAGCCGAAGCATATAAGTGATCCACCGGAATATTGAAGAAGCCCTGAATCTGGTCTGCGTGCAAATCCATTGTGATCAGACGGTCGATGCCTGCTACTGAAAGCAGGTCTGCTACCAGCTTGGCGCCGATAGAAACACGTGGTTTATCTTTTCTGTCCTGACGTGCCCATCCGAAGTAAGGGATAACTGCAACAACGCTCTTTGCAGAAGCTCTCTTAGCTGCATCAATCATCAGAAGGAGTTCCATCAGATTGTCGGAATTAGGGAAAGTGGACTGAACCAGGAATACATGTGCGCCACGAATTGACTCTTCGTAAGAAACGGCAAACTCACCATCAGCAAAGTGGGTGATGTTCATGTTTCCCAGAGGACAATTGAGGCTTGCGCAGATTTTTTCTGCCAGGTATCTCGAATTAGTTCCCGAGAATACCATAAAGGGTGCTTTTTCGCTCATTGTGTGTAATAGTTGTTACCTATTGGTTATAATTTGCGCGCAAAGGTATGAATTATCTAGGCATTTTAAAAGACTTATTGTAGAAAAAATTGTAGTTTTGCTACCTAAACACTAATTGTATCTGAAAGAAATGAATCCGCGTTTGCTTATACCACTCTTCTGTATGTTGTTGTTGACGACATTTTTCTCTTGTGTCGATACAGCTCCGACTAAGGAGGTACAGCACATTGATGCGCTAAATTCACGGGCTTATATGTACCGGTATAGAGATCTGGATTCTTCCTGCAAGGCTGCATCGCAAGCGTACAAAGAAGTTAGCATGTACAGTCAGGGGAAAGCGGAAGCATCCAATAATCTTGCTTTTTGCGCTTTTATGCGGATGGATTTTGATACAGCTGAACGCCTGCATAAAGGGGTATATGACCTGACGAAAAATGAATTGGAACTTTTGATTGCCGACATCGGATTGATGAAAATTTATCAGCGGACGGCCATGAACAAGGAGTTTTATGACTACCGGAACAGTGCAATCAGGAGGATGAAGCGGATTGATGAAGAAAATAATCTGTTTGTCGACCGTCACGAGAGTGCCCGATTGGATTATGCCTTTACAGAGTTTTTTATCGTTTCGGCAGTTTATTACTATTATCTGCAACAACGTACCGAGGCTATGGCTTCGCTGAATGAAATACAATTAAATGAAGACTTGGCGACTGATACAAATCAAATTCTTTATTTCCATTATATAAAAGGTTCGGCCGGACTGTGTGAGGGTAAAACACCGGATGAACGAAAACTTGAAGAATTCGATGAGTTATATACAACCTGGAAAATGGCGTCGGAGCAAGGATATTTGTATTTTGAAGGAAATGGTTTGCAAGGACTCACCAATTTAATGGCATCTCAGGAGAGTTATGAACTATTTCTGAACAGGCGTTCACACGCTCTGACAAGGTTCGGCATACCAGTGGATTCATTGTTACCGTTGCGTTTGGGGCAGATGGCACTGGAACGTTTTCGCAAATATAACGATCTTTATCAGATAGCGGGTGCGTATGTGTCGATCGGTAAATATTTGAATGCCCACGGACGATATACAGAAGCATTGGATACATTGGCAAAAGCTTTGGACTGTGTGAACCAACATCATATGTCATACTATCATTCTGTGGCGGATACGCTCGACAAGTTACAGGTGTTTGTTCCTAATAAAGATGTGGCATATACAGAAGTAACCTGGCTTGGAAAAGAAAAGGTGAAAACCGTGCCGGAATGGATTTCCAGAATACGAGAACAGTTGAGTGTATCGTATGCTTGCCTGGGAATGAAACCGGCGTCGGATTATAACAGAAATGTTTATTTGGATATTTTGCGGTATACCCGTCAGGATAAAGAATTGGAAAGCCGCTATCTTTCATTAGAACAAGAGTCCAGACAATTGAACGTGGTATTGTTTTTCGTGATTATAGGACTTATACTGGTGACTGCCATGTTTTGGCTATTCAATAAGAGATCAAAAGTACGGAACCGGATACATATTGCACGTCTACGGCAAACTTTGGATGTTTGCCAGAAAATCACAGCTTCCATACCAGTGGATGTAACAGATGAAAGTGAAATCGTATACGCTATCTCGGAATCTATTCAACCGGATATGGAGCAATTATTCGGTGCTACAGAAATCCGTATCGGGATAAGAAATGAAGAAACGGGAGACATCGAATTTAATGAAGAATGTGAGAGCGAACAGACTGATGAACCCAAGTCGATCGGAGAGGTTGGTATCGGGTCAGTATTTAATCTGTATGTACCTGATAAAACGGAACCGATCGGGATTCTGAAACTATTTACCCGTCATCGCCTGAATAAGGATGAGCAGGCATTGGTGAAAGTTATCACTCCCTATATTGCCTGGGCATTGGACAATGGAATGACATTTATTTCATTGGGGGATGAACGGAATAAGTTGGAAAAACAAAGGTACGTCTACGAACAGCATATTGCCGGGAACAAACGGCAGAACCTGATAAAAAAATCATGTCTGGCCATTGTGGATGGAATCAATCCGTATATAGACCGAATTATCAATGAAGTTCATAAATTGACGGAAAAGGGCTTTATAAACAACGATCGGATAAAGAAAGAAAAGTATCAATACATCGACGAGTTGGTAACTACAATCAATGAATATAATGATATATTGGCTTTGTGGATTAAGATGAAACAAGGTTCGCTTAGTCTGAATATAGAGAATTTTGAATTGAACGAACTCTTTGAATTGATAAGTAAAGGACGTAAAGCCTTTGAAATGAAGAAACAAAGGCTTGAAATAGAACCTACAAAGGCATTGGTGAAGGCTGATAAAGCGTTGACTTTGTTTATGATTAATACATTAGCCGAGAATGCCCGAAAATATACTCCGGAAGGGGGTATAGTGAAGATATATGCTAAGAAGACTGATGAATATGTTGAGATTTCCGTAGAGGATAACGGACGCGGACTTTCGACTGAAGATATAACGAAGATTATCGGTGAGAAGGTTTATGATTCCCAATCGATAGGGATGAAAGACAATCCGGATAAAGAAGAATTGAAGCGGAGTAAGGGCAGTGGCTTCGGATTGATGAACTGCAAGGGAATCATTGAAAAATATAAAAAGACCAATGATCTGTTCCGAATATGTACATTTAACATAGAAAGTACACCGGGTAAAGGCAGCCGTTTTTACTTCCGACTACCTCCCGGAGTCCGTAAAATAATCGGGATTTGTTTATGTCTGGTCGGATTGTTCGGCTTCTTCTCCTGTCAAGGCGAACCGATGCCTGAAAAACTGAAAGATATTCCGGTAGATTCCGTAACCTTAGCAGCTGAAGCTGAATATGAACGTCTGTTGGACGAAGCATCCAGATTTGCTGATACAGTTTATTATTGCAATGTTATAGAAAACTTTGAACTTGCGTTGCAGTATGCCGATTCAGCATTAAACCGGCTCAATGCACATTATAAAAAATATGCCCGTCATCCCCAACGATTTATGAAATTGGTGGGAAGTGGGATTCCGGCCGAACTGGAATGGTGGGTAGAACCTTATAATACGGATTTTCATGTGATACTTGATGTACGTAATGAAGCATCTGTCGCTTTTTTGGGACTTAAAAAGTTGGATGCTTATACTTATAATAATGTTGCCTATACGGCATTGTATAAATTGACAGGGGAAGATCAGTCATTAGAAGGCTATTGCCGGCAATTGGAACGCTCAACAACCAATAAAACGGTAGGAATTATCTTATGTATCCTCTTATTGGTGGCATCTCTCTGTGGCTACTATCTTTTGTATGTTCGTAAAAGGCTCTTGAACCGATTAAATTTGGAACAGGTCTTGGAAATCAATAAAAAGGTATTCGCTTCTTCATTAGTGCGCACACAGGAGTCGGCGGAAGCTTTACAACGCGAAGAAGATACATTGAAAGAGATACCGCAACGAATCGTAAACGAATCATTCGACTCGATGAATGAGCTGTTGACTATAGAATGTTTGGGGATTGCTGTTTATAATGAAATGGGACATCGGCTTGAATTTGCTTCCACTCCCCGTATGGATACACCTCCGGAAATCATACAGCAGTGTTTTGATAATCAGACTTATCTTTCGGACGGAGATATGCAAGCATTACCTTTGCTGGTTGATGCAGGAGGGAAACATCAGTGTGTCGGTGTATTATATCTGGAAAGACAGGAGGACAGTATGCAAGAAGCGGATCGTTTGTTGTTTCAGTTAATCTCCAGATATGTAGGCATTGTGGTGTTCAATGCGGTTGTCAGACTTGCCACAAAATACCGTGACATCGAAGCGGCACACGAGGAGACCAGGAGAGCTTCGTGGGAAGACAGTATGTTGCATGTACAGAATATGGTGTTGGACAACTGTCTCTCGACCATCAAGCATGAAACAATTTATTATCCAAACAAAATCAAACAGATCATCGGCAGGCTGAATACCCACTCCCTATCAGGAGAAGAGGAAAAGGAGTGTGTGGAGACTATCAGTGAATTGATAGAATATTATAAAGGAATCTTCAGGATATTGAGTTCTTGTGCTTCCCGACAACTGGAAGAAGTAACGTTCCGAAGGGCTACAATACCGGTTACGGATATAATGGCATATGCCGGCAAATACTTCAAAAGAATAAGTAGAGGGGTTGACTATAAGATAACATTGACTATAGAGCCCCTTGAAGCCAAAGTCATTGGAGATATCAATCAGTTGCGTTTTCTTATAGAGAACCTCATTGATGAAGCCCTTTCTTTCCATCAGGATGGAGAATTGGTTTTAAAAGCCATTATGGATGGAGAATATATTCGTTTTTTGTTCACAGACAGAAGACGTGAGAAGCAAGTAGAGGAACTGAATCAATTATTTTATCCGAATCTGGCACGTATGACTTCAGGAGAGAAAGGTGAACTACGAGGAACTGAATATCTGATCTGCAAACAAATTATTCGTGACCATGATGAATTTGCCGGAAGGCGTGGTTGTCGCATTAATGCAGAGCCGGCACAGGGAGGAGGATTCACGGTCTATTTTACAGTACCCAAAAGATAAAAAACTAAATATACATAGATAAAATAGTATGGAAGATAAGAAATTTAAAGTAATTATTGTAGAAGATGTAAAACTGGAACTGAAAGGAACAGAAGAAATATTTCGCCATGAAATACCCAATGCTGAGGTAATAGGTACGGCAATGACTGAAAATGAATTCTGGCCTTTGATGGAAACACAATTACCTGATATGGTGTTACTGGATTTGGGATTGGGAGGCTCTACAACAATCGGTGTCGATATATGCCGGAATATCTTTAAACGTTATCCGGGAGTGAGAGTTTTGATATTCACCGGAGAAATTTTAAATGAGAAGCTATGGGTAGATGTGCTGAATGCCGGAGCAGACGGAATTATCTTGAAAACAGGTGAATTACTTACCAAGACGGATGTACAGGCCGTAATGGATGGGAAGAAGTTGGTATTCAATTATCCGATTCTGGAGAAAATAGTGGAGCGGTTTAAAAAATCAGTGGCTAACGACGCTAAGCGTCAAGAGGCTGTCATCAGTTATGATATTGATGAATATGATGAACGTTTCCTCCGCCATCTGGCGTTGGGGTATACCAAAGAAATGATAGCTAACCTAAAGGGTATGCCTTTCGGAGTGAAATCGTTAGAGAAGCGGCAGAATGATCTGATCGGAAGGTTGTTTCCACAGGGTGAACGGGTAGGAGTAAATGCAACCAGACTGGTGGTCCGTGCATTAGAACTTCGTATAATTGATTTGGACAATCTGGAAGCAGATGAAGAGTAAATGGCGTATGCCACATCCGGCAACGATGTTCTTCCTGTTTACGCTGGCAGTCATCTTTCTATCCTGGATATTCGATATTTATGGATTAAGGGTGCAACTACCACAGACAGGAGCAGAGATTCGTGTACAAAGTCTGCTGAGTCCGGAGGGTATTCGCTGGATGTTGCGAAATGCAATTACTAATTTCACAGGATTTGCACCGTTGGGAATGGTGCTGATAGCAATGTTTGGTATCGGGGTAGCTCAACATTCCGGCTTTATTGATGCTTGTGTCCGGCAAGGGGTGAAAAATCGAAAAAATACCAGGAGGATCATCCTGTGGGTGATTATTCTTGGATTGCTATCGAATATAGTAGGAGATGCAGGTTATATAATATTGCTTCCGATAGCAGCCACTTTGTTTTATTCGGTAGGATTAAATCCGGTAGCGGGAATTATTACCGCATATGTTTCGGTTTCCTGTGGCTACAGTGCCAATGTAGTGCTGAGCACCATGGACCCATTAATTGCCCGTACGACACAGGAAGCAGCCATTGATTCCGGAGTATATCAGGGAAATACGGGACCATTGTGCAATTATTATTTTATGTCTGTCTCTACATTCGTCATCGGAGCCATAATTTATAGGATAACCTGCAAACGACTGATTCCTTCTCTGGGACAATATGAGGGGAAACAGATATTTGAAGGCTATAAACAATTGTCACGCAAAGAACGCCGGGCCATGACAATGGCAATCGTTGTGGGAATGCTTTATGCTGCAATCATTTTATGGGCCACTTTTTCTTCTTGGGGTATCTTGCGTGGAGTAAATGGAGGGCTGATACGTTCACCATTCATTATGGGGATTTTGTTCTTATTGTCGCTGGGAGCTGCTATTATGGGAATGGTCTATGGGTTTAGTTCCGGACGTTACCGTTCGGATAACGATGTGATAGAAGGATTGGCACAACCCATGAAATTATTGGGTGGCTATCTCGTTATTGCCTTTTTTGCAGCTCAGATGTTTGCTTGCCTGGAATATTCACATTTAGATAAATGTGTGGCTATCATAGGTGCCAATTTACTGTCTTCTGTGCAGGTAGGTCCTTTATGGACTTTGATTTTATTTATATTGTTCACCGCAACCATTAATCTGATTATGGTTTCTGCTACTGCTAAGTGGGCATTTATGGCATTTATCTTCGTACCGGTATTTGCACGAATGGGGATTGAACCGGATATGACACAATGTGCTTTCCGGATAGGTGACAGCGCAACTAATGCTATCACTCCATTCATGTTCTATATGCCTTTAGTGTTGACCTACATGCAACAGTATGATAAGCAAGCCACTTATGGTTCACTCTTAAAATACACTTGGCGATATTCGGTATATATACTGATAGGCTGGACAATGTTACTTTTTATTTGGTACTTAACTGGCTTACCTTTAGGATTATAGAATATATATGTGAAAATGTAAGTAAAAAAAGACACAGATTTTTTTGGAGATTTCAGAAAAAGCACTACCTTTGCACTCGCAATGAAGGATGGTTCCGTAGCTCAGCTGGATAGAGCAACGCCCTTCTAAGGCGTGGGTCAAGCGTTCGAATCGCTTCGGAATCACAAAAAAGACAGTCTATTGGCTGTCTTTTTTATTTTACCATGTTTGATTATCAGTATTTTGCGTTGATCTAAATCCCTTAAAAGACATAATTTACAGCTATTTCTTTTCTATCATCATTCCTGTTAGTTTTGATTTAAGATGCTACTTTTGTTTCAACATTGTTTCAACATAACTAAATTCATATATTGTGGCGGCAACATTCAGAATAGAGGTGTGTTAAAAGTATTACTTAGGCAATCATGCTGTTTACTGTCAAATTGTTACAGAGCAATTATGGCTTAGATAGAAAGCAGTTATAGAATCAGTATAAACAACATCTGTGTGATTATAATGATTGGGATTAATTTAATGATACATTTTCTTTATCCTAAAAACATAGGATACCATTCTGTATGGACGAGATGGCACTAGTAAAGGAGAACTGCTCATTGACATAAAACTGTGCAATATGGTGAAAGAGTTTACACCTGACATGACAAACAGCATGCAAAAGATTGTTCGGAAATGTTTCCCTAGAACCCTGCAGATAGTGAATAAGATTCATGTATTCACACTGGCGTATGAAGCGATGCGAGACCTACGCATGGCCTACCGATGGCAAATAATGAAAAATGAAACTGCTTTTTCAACGGCTGGTATTTATGATATTTGGGTAGATAAGGACTCAGGCAAGCAGCATGCTACGTTTTCCATCATAACAATTGTTACGGATCCACTGACAGATTATATACATAACACTAAATATCGGATGCCGGTTATTTTTGTTATCCAAAGATGAAAAACAATCGTTAAATATTGAATTATCTCGGGAAGAAATAGAATATTTCTTTAAACCTTATCCTGCAGATGAGACGGAGGCATACGAGATATGCAATGATTTTATAAAGAAAATATCAACAGATAAAAGTATTCTGTAACAAACATAGGGAGATGTCAGTGAACCATTAGAATACCGATTAATTGGCTTTTTCTTGCATTCTTTAACGTAAAAATAACTATCGTTACTGACTTTTCAAAAAAGTCAAAAGATGAAAAATATATTGTGTTTGCATCAGATTCGTGTTACATTTGAACGATAAACAATTAAAAACACAATAACCATGAAAAAAATTATTTTATTACTTGCTTTATGTTTTACTGCAAATAATTTCTTTGCGCAAACCACAGATCCGAATCAGTTGAAGAATGAAGGTAATGATGCTTTGAATGCAAAAAATTATGCCGTTGCTTTTGAAAAATACAGCGAATATCTGAAATTGACTAATAATCAGGATTCTGTCACAGCCTATAATTGTGGTGTATGTGCAGATAACATAAAGAAATATAAAGAAGCCGCCGATTACTTTGATATTGCGATTAAAAAAAATTATAATCTTGCAAATGCATATATAGGTAAGTCTGCTGCCTATCGCGATATGAAAAATAATCAAGAGTATATTGCTACATTGACGGAGGGTATCAAAGCTGTTCCGGGCAATGCTACTCTTGAAAAATTATATGCTATTTATTATTTGAAAGAAGGACAGAAATTCCAACAAGCCGGCAATATCGAGAAAGCAGAAGAGAACTATAAACATGCCACTGATGTGACTAGTAAGAAGTGGAAGACTGACGCTTTATATAGCCTTGGAGTATTGTTCTACAATAATGGAGCCGATGTTCTACGGAAAGCAACTCCTTTAGCTAGTTCGAACAAAGAAAAATATGCTTCTGAAAAAGCAAAGGCGGATGCGGCTTTCAAGAAAGCTGTTGACTATTTGGGAGAGGCAGTTACTTTATCACCCAATAGAACTGAAATCAAACAGATGCAAGATCAGGTAAAAGCGATGATTAAGTAAGAAGAATATTCAGATGATGAAGAAAATAGGGTTGCTCAAATCAGCAACCCTATTTTTTTGTATGCATCTGTTTTTATTGTAAGTTTGCCACCCGAATAAATAGTAAAACAAAGAATAATGCAATTCTATAGTAGAAATGAAGCTATTAACCGTATAAACAAACTGGCTGGAGCAGGAAAAGCATTTCTGTTTATTATAGATTATAAACAAGAATGTTCTTTTATAGAGAAAGTGGATGATATTGATTCATCGGAGCTACTTTACAATCTGAACGGTTTTACAAACTGCACGTCTGTTGTTGCACCTTTAAGATACCCAATAATATGGCAGCCCCAACCTATTTCTTTAAGCCAATATAAAAGATCGTTTGATATTATACGGAAAAATATCTTGAGTGGAAATAGCTTCTTAACGAATCTCACTTGCATGACCCTCGTCAACACTAATCTAGGGTTAAAAGATATATTTTATCATTCTCGGGCCTTATACAAACTTTGGTTGAAAGAGACTTTTGTCGTTTTTTCTCCAGAAATATTTATTCGTATAGAAAATGGAAGAATCAGTTCTTATCCAATGAAAGGAACAATAGATGCAACTTTACCTTCTGCCACAAGATTACTGATGGAGGATGAAAAAGAAGCAGCAGAGCATGCCACAATCGTTGATCTGATACGAAATGATTTAAGTATAGTGGCAGATAATGTATCTGTAACCCGCTATCGATATGTAGATACACTCTATACCAATCATGGTCCCATATTGCAGACCAGCTCTGAAATAAGTGGAGTTTTACCGAAAAACTATGTTGATCATCTGGGAGAAATTCTTTTCAGACTTCTTCCAGCCGGTTCTATTACAGGAGCTCCTAAGCACAAGACAATAGAAATAATAGAGCAAGCAGAAGAATATGAGAGAGGATTCTATACAGGCATCACCGGATACTTTGACGGGAGAAAACTGGATAGTGCCGTTATGATCCGCTTTATTGAAGAGCAGAATGGGCAAATATTTTTTAAAAGTGGGGGAGGAATCACCTGCAAAAGTGATTTGGAAAATGAATATAACGAAATGAAGCAGAAAGTTTATGTGCCAATTTATTGAAACGATACGTATAGAGAGAGGAGTAGTGTATAATTTGGATTATCACACAGAGCGAATGAACCAGACGCGTGCTGTTTTTTGGCCAGACGAACCGCCATTAAATCTATCGGAAAGCCTGCAACCAATAATGAATGTAGAAATGATAAAGTGTAGAGTAGTCTATAGTCGATGGATAGAAGAGATCTTATACACACCTTATCAAATACGCCCAGTACATTCTTTACAGATTGTTCATTCGGATAATATCGATTACACTTACAAAAGTACAGATCGGAGTGCAATAAATGAACTTTATATGCATAAACGGGAACAAGATGAAATATTAATTACTAGAAATGGCCTGTTGACAGATACATCTATAGCTAATATTGCTCTCTTTAACGGAAAAGAGTGGCACACTCCCAAACACCCTCTCCTTAAAGGTGTCCAAAGAGCGGCATTGATTGACAAACATCTAATCAGAGAAAAAGAAATAACCGTAGACCAATTGTTTAACTATTCCCAGATTTGTTTATTCAATGCAATGATTGATTTTGGTAAGATAAAGATTGATGTCAATAGAGAGCTAATACGGATATAACGATTATTAACAAGTTTATTTTCGATCTGTTTGAACAAAACCCATTTTAGACATGTTATATAGATGTGTTTTTCATAGTATTAGATATAAGATTAATTAAAGAGATTGTACCAGCTTGTGATAAGTAAGTACGTCAGAAACAGAGGCGTCTGTTTTATTGATAAATGTGTTAAAGTGTCGGCTCTTTGCAGCCGACGCTTTTTTTATACCTGTTTTTCTTTCGTTTTATGGATAGTTACAAATAATTCTTATATATTTGTAGGATATAAACAGAAAAGAATGACACAATGAGTAATATACCTGTTATCTTTCGTTTTTTAAAGGACCTTACTGCGAACAACAATCGCGAGTGGTTTAATGAACATCGGGAAGAGTATGAAATAGCCCGTTTAGAATTTGAAAATTTCCTTTCCACAGTAATTGCCCGTATTTCACTTTTTGATGAAAGTATTCGTGGTATTCAACCTAAAGAATGCACTTATCGCATTTACCGGGATACCCGCTTTTCTTCCGATAAAACTCCCTATAAGAATCATTTTGGGGGATATATTAACGCAAAAGGGAAAAAATCCTATCACAGTGGGTATTATATACATATACAACCTGAGGGTTGCATGCTGGCCGGAGGAAGTTTATGCTTGCCTTCTAATATTTTGAAAGCACTTCGCCAGTCTATCTATGATAACATTGATGAATATCGTTCGATAGTGGAAGATCCTGAATTTCAGCAATTCTTCCCCATTGTAGGTGAAGATTTCCTAAAAACAGCTCCCAAAGGATTCCCGAAAGATTTTAAATACATTGATTATTTGAAACCTAAAGAATTCACTTGTGCTTATTCCGTCCCGGACAGTTTCTTTTTGACTCCGGATATTCTGGACAAAATAGAAGAAGTGTTCCGGCAATTTAAACGTTTTGCCGACTTTACGAATTTCACTATCGATGATTTTGAGTAATAATCGGGCAGATATTTCTTGAGTGACTATAAAAAATTAATTCTGAAACACAATAATACATCCTTTTTATGGAAAAGACTCTTAATCTTATTAAAAATGATCCTTGGCTGGAACCTTACAAAGACGCTATCGTTGGACGTTTTGAACATGCCATGGATAAGAAGGCCGAATTGACCAATGGGGGAAAATCTACGTTATCGGACTTCGCTTCCGGATATCTTTATTTCGGTTTGCATCGCACTGATAAAGGATGGATATTCCGTGAGTGGGCACCGAATGCATCACATATTTATATGGTGGGTACATTCAGTAATTGGGAAGAAAAGCCTGCTTATAAACTAAAACGCCTGAAAAATGGTAGTTGGGAAATCAAATTACCGATCGACGCTATACAACATGGTGACTTATATAAATTACACGTCTACTGGGAAGGCGGACAGGGAGAACGAATCCCTGCTTGGGCCAATCGGGTAGTACAAGATGACAATACAAAAATATTCAGTGCTCAGGTATGGGCACCGGAAAAGCCATTTAAATTTAAAAAGAAAACTTTCAAGCCTAGTACAGATCCACTGCTAATCTATGAATGTCATATCGGTATGGCACAGCAGGAAGAAAAAGTCGGAACTTATAACGAGTTTCGTGAAAAAATTCTGCCGCGTATTGCCAAAGAGGGATACAATTGCATTCAGATTATGGCTATACAAGAGCACCCATATTATGGTAGTTTTGGCTATCATGTATCGAGTTTTTTTGCTGCATCGTCTCGTTTTGGAACTCCAGAAGAACTTAAGCAGTTGATTGATACCGCACACGGATTGGGTATTGCTGTCATTATGGATATCGTTCACTCACATGCAGTGAAGAATGAAGTAGAAGGGTTAGGAAACTTTGCAGGTGATCCAAATCAATATTTCTATCCAGGCGGACGAAGAGAACATCCGGCATGGGATTCACTTTGTTTTGACTATGGTAAAAATGAAGTGATGCATTTTTTACTTTCCAATTGTAAATATTGGTTGGAAGAATATCATTTTGATGGCTTCCGTTTTGACGGGGTGACATCCATGCTTTATTATAGCCACGGATTGGGAGAAGCATTTTGCAATTACGGCGACTACTTTAATGGACATCAAGATGATAATGCCATCTGCTATCTGACATTGGCAAACGAATTGATTCATGAAGTAAATCCTAAGGCTATTACCATTGCAGAAGAGGTTTCGGGTATGCCAGGACTTGCCGCCAAGGTGGAAGATGGAGGATATGGATTTGATTATCGTATGGCTATGAATATCCCCGATTATTGGATCAAGACAATTAAAGAGAAGATAGATGAAGATTGGAAACCATCCAGCATGTTTTGGGAAGTAACTAACCGTCGGCAAGACGAAAAAACAATTTCGTACGCTGAAAGTCATGATCAGGCATTGGTAGGAGATAAAACGATTATTTTCCGCCTGATTGATGCAGATATGTATTGGCATATGCAGAAAGGTGATGAAAATTATATGGTTCATCGGGGCATTGCTCTCCACAAAATGATTCGTTTACTAACTGTAAGCACCATTAACGGTGGATATCTGAACTTTATGGGAAATGAATTCGGACATCCGGAATGGATCGATTTTCCACGGGAAGGTAATGGATGGTCATGTAAGTATGCTCGCCGCCAATGGGATTTAGTCGATAATAAAAACTTGACTTATCATTATCTGGGTGATTTTGATGCAGATATGTTGAAAGTAATTAAGAGCGTAAAAAACATCCAGCAAACCCCTGTACAAGAAATATGGCACAACGATGGCGACCAAGTGTTAGCATACCAACGTAAAGATCTTGTTTTTGTATTCAATTTTAATCCGAGTCAATCATTCACCGATTATGGCTTTTTAGTAACACCGGGAACTTATGAGGTGGTACTGAATACAGATAACATAATTTATGGAGGAAATGGCTTGTCAGATGATAGTGTGAAACATTTCACATTGTCTGATCCCTTGTATAAGAAAGAAAAGAAAGAATGGTTGAAACTCTATATTCCTGCACGTACAGCAATGGTATTGAGAAGAACCAAATAAGAAAAAGTAAGTAAATAAAGTAATAGCCCTTGCATCGATTATTCTGATTGCAAGGGCTATTTTATATCAAGAAAGTTAAAATTTAATCTTCAATATTTTACCCGTATAAGCTCCTAAAGCGATTTCTGTTGCCTTATATGGCAGTAAACTGATTTCTTCTACTTTATCTGTTAGTAAATCAACCGCTTTATAAGAATCAAATTGAGGAATCTGTAAAAAGTCAAAGGCATGAGAAGGCACATTAATCGCAACATTCACTGGCTGATTATCAAAGTTTACGACAATAAATAGCAATTCATTTTTGTATTTACGCATAAATGTATATTGCTTGTGCTCATTAAATCTCCATCCATTTTCATTAGCATACATCAAATCAAAGAATACGCCGTTTGATATTGCCTGTTCTTCATTGCACAATGTCAAAACTTTCTGATAAATTGCATATAAATGTTTTTGCTCTTCAGTTAGCATCTTCCCGTCAAACTTTCCTTCATTTCGCCAGCGCCGAATTGTATCTACACTCCAATAATCGAAAATAGTAGTACGTCCATCACGTCCACTGAAACCTTCACTATCCATTCCCATTTCTCCGAATTCCTGACCAAAGTAGATCATCATGGGGTTAGTATTCATGCAAGCAGATACAATTAAGGCAGGAACACCTTTGCGTGGATCTCCGGCAAAAAAATCAGATGCAATACGTTGTTCGTCATGGTTTTCAAGGAAGTTAAGCATCCGCTTTTCAATACCCCCTAAAGACTGCCAACTACGAGTAATAGCACTTGCAGAGTCATAACCACAAGCTACATTGCGCAATGTATCATACAATCCTACTTTATCGTAGAGAAAATCAAATTTACCACGAAATAAATAATTCTTATATTCGTGCGGATTGTATACTTCAGCAATAAATATAATATTCGGATACTCTTGTTTCACTTGAGGGATAGCCCATTCCCAAAATTCTACCGGAACCATTTCGGCCATGTCACAACGGAAACCATCAATATTTTTAGAGGACCAAAAAAGGAGGATATCCAACATTTTAGTCCAAGTATCCGGAGTAGGAGAGAAATGGCAAGTTCCACCATTCTGATAATCCACACCATAATTTAACTTTACGGTTTCATACCAGTCATTAATATTAGGGTAAGCATCAAAACGGTTATTTCCGGTTGCTCTGGCAGGAAATTCATGATAGGGTTCCAAGGCATTTCCCTTCATATCAAACTGTCCATGCAATTCCGATTGCGGAATATAGTAGAAATTATTGTACGGACTAAAAGAGTAGTTAGGGTCATCATTGGCTCCCAGCTGAGTGGTGCCGTCAGGTTGTGCATCCGAATGGTATTGACGCGCTACATGGTTCGGAACAAAATCAATTATTACTTTTAATCCTGCTCTGTGTGTACGGCTTACTAGATTTTCGAATTCTTTCATTCTTCCAAGGACATCAGTAGCCAGATCCGGATCTACATCATAATAATCTTTAATGGCGTATGGAGATCCCGCTTTACCTTTTACAATAGCCGGATGATCCGGACGGATGTTGTATCTTCTATAATCAGTTTGACTGGCATGTTCGATAATACCTGTGTACCAAATATGTGTTGCTCCCAGTTTTTTTATTTCTCCCAAAGCCTTGGCAGTAAAATCAGCCATCTTTCCACAACCGTTTTGTGAAATATCTCCATTGTAGATACAGTGATTATTATTATTACCAAACAAGCGTGTAAACACTTGATAAATAATCATTTTGTTTTCGTTCTTCATTTTATATATGCTATTTAAGATTGACAATTTTATTTTCTCGATGGCTTTGATAAGCCGCTTCGATTATTCGTATCACATTCAAAATATCTTGTGCATGTGTTTCCAATGGTTGTCCTAAACATAAATGTTCATAAATATTTTGATAAAAGCCACCATAATTTCCGGCTATGCCTGGATATTTTCGGCAGATTTTTTTTCCATTTATTTCTGTATGTAATAATCCCCATTCCTGCTCTGATTCTTCTCCCCAATTCGGACGTTCAGGTGTTTCACCAGCTAATAGAGCAGCTTCCTGTTTATCGACTCCATATTTAACATACGAACCTAGTGTTCCATGTAAGGCAAAACGTGGTTCGGCTTCTCGCATCAGGTAACTTGCTTTCAAGGTGATTTTCACATTTGGTGCCAACGAAGGATGTAACAGATGAATTATAAAATAATCATCAACTTTTCCTCCTTCACGCAGGATACCCAAATCTGCAAAAACAGCTTCAGGCATCCCAAAAAGCTGAATAGCCTGATCAATCAGATGTGAACCCAAATTATAGGTTAATCCACCACCGGACTCTCCGGTCTCTTTCCAAGTATTAGGCTTTATAAAATTACGATAACGGGCAAATGTAGATTCATATTCTACCAAACGTCCTAATAAGGATTTGGCAAGAATATCACGTACCGTTAAGAAATCTGCATCCCATCTGCGATTCTGATATACACTTAGCATCAAACCTTTTTTCTTAGCCAAAGCTATTAATTCTTCACCCTGTTTGGTGGTAGAAGTAAACGGTTTCTCAACTACTACATTTTTCCCGGCTTCAAGAGCCATTCCGGCATACTCATAATGTGTATTGTCCGGAGTGTTAACGACTATAAGATCTATTTCAGGATCTTCTGTCAACTCCTTAAAACTACGTACTATTGATGCTTGCGGATATCGTTCTTTAGAGAGTTCCTTACTACGCTCTACTATTTTGTAAAGTTCAAAATGAGGATTCGTGCTGATAAATGGAGCGTGAAACACCTGTCCCGACATACCAAAAGCAGCCAATCCGGTTTTTATTATTTCCATATCTTTCCTTTCTCTTCAATTAGTTGGTCCAGAACCTCAGAAGCAGTGTTATAGCCTTGTTCAAAAATCTCTTCGGCCTTTTCAAGTTCAGTATTGCTATAACCCTCTAGATTGTAGGGTTCAATTAATAAATCGCAATTGTCTCGCTCTGGAAACGTATTGGCACGAAACATAAAATGATAAGAACGCATGGCAATGCTAACGATGTTCATTTTATATTTTTCTGCCATCAACGGACTGACATTCACTGCTACCACTTTTTCACATTCGTTTCGGATGGTAGATACAGGTAAATTCATCAGAAGTCCTCCGTCCACATAATGTGTGTTTCCTATTTTTACAGGTGTAAATAACACCGGCATACAGCATGAAGCAGCTACCCGTTCAGCTATATTCCCTTTATGAAAATGCATGCTGCGACCATGATCCAGATCAGTGGCAGTAATGATAAGAGGAAGTTTTAAATCCTCTAGCTTCTGAGCTTTAAGATTTGACTTCAAAAAGTCAATAAACTCTCCCAAAGCAAATAAACCTACTTTAGGAATTACAAGTTTTGTCAAGTCCTGAAATTTATGTCCGGAAAAGTAGTCCAAAACCCTATAGGGTTCGTTGCCATCGGCATAAAAAACTCCGGCCAAAGCCCCGGCACTGACTCCTGAGATAATATCCGGTTTAATATCATGTTCCAATAAAGCCTGAATAACTCCCAAATGGGCAAAGCCTTTAATAAAGCCTCCGCTCAAGGCATATCCGATGTTATAAGGTTTTCCGGTTAATACACTATTTTCCATTTTCATTTACTTGATTCATATATGTTCGCCACGAAATTAGTAAAATAAATGAAAGGAAGAATTGATATAAGGAAAAAACTGGTAGAAAATAGCATAAAATAAGGATAAAATCCGGGAAAGTGATTCCGGATTTTACAAAGTCCAAAATAAAAAACAAACTTCGTCTCTTTCCTGATTATTCTTGTTTTTCACTTCTCACTTTCTTCAGATCCGGTAAAAACCAGGTCACCAATCCTAACAACGGCATAAATGCACAAACATTATATACAGCATCAATCCCAAACTTATCGGCCATATTGCCAAGAACAGCAGATGCAATGCCTGCCACTCCAAATGCAAAACCGAAAAAAAGTCCGGAAATCAGTCCTAACTTGTTGGGAAGCAGCTCTTGTGCATATAACAGAATAGCTGGAAAAGCAGACGAAAGCATTAAGCCGACACAGAAACTAAGAATTATAGTCCATACGAGTCCGGCATGTGGCATCAATAAACTAAAAGGAGCTGTTCCCAGGATCGACCCCCAAATAACATATTTACGGCCTACCTTGTCTCCAATGGGGCCTCCCATCAATGTACCAATGGCAGTGGCTACCAGAAATACAAATAAAAAGAGTTGCGACTGCTGAATGCTTACATTAAACTTATGGATCAGATAAAATGTATAATAGCTGTTCAGACTTGCCATATAAATATATTTAGAGAATATAAGAATCATCAGTATCGTGATAGCAAATACAGTCTTTTGAGGAGGAAGCGGGCGCTCGATATATGCTTTTGCATGGATCGGACGTTTTTTAAGATGGTTCAGATAAGAACGGTACCAGCGGCAAATAGGAAACATTACACAAATAGCCGCCAAAGCAAGGATAGCAAATAGTGCAATATGATGCCTGTCATAAGGAGCCACTAATAATGCGACTAATAAAGGGCCTAACGATCCCCCCAGATTTCCACCTACCTGAAAAAGTGATTGTGCCAATCCCCGTTTCCCTCCCGAAGCCAAAAAGGTGATACGGGATGCTTCCGGATGGAGAACAGACGAACCTATTCCAATGATAAAGACAGAAGCAAGCAGCCAATTCAGATTGGATGCAAAAGCCAGATTCAGCATACCTATCAAAGTGAAACTCATTCCGATAGGAAGCGACCAAGCTATAGGACGTTTATCAAAAATAAGGCCGGTCAGTGGTTGAAATACAGAAGCAGACATCTGGTAAACTAGGGTTATCAATCCAATCTGAGCGAAACTTAACGAAAGATCTTCTTTAAAAAGAGGATATACAGCCGAAATGACAGATTGCAAAAGATCATTTAAACAGTGAGATACACTTAATGCAATTAATATAGGAAATGCAATTCTACGAACCGGCTGAGTCTGACTTTGTACCATATAATCTATACCTTATTTAAAACCGGCTGCAAAGGTATAAAAAAACGAAAGAAGTTAGCAGTATAGAAACAACTTTAAATAAGGAATACCCGAATCACTATTAACCGAAGAGGGAACTATTATTTTTTACGGCAATAAATCTTGGTTTGCTGACTTTTTGTGTATCTTTGGTTCTCAAAATAATATGTTAACCCCAATAATGAAACAACAACCAACGTATGATGAACCAAGAATTATTAATGAGTCCCAACCGTTTGGTGACTTTTCTGCAAAAGCCTGCTGCTGAGTTTACAAAAGCAGACATCATTAACTATATCCAACAGAATGAAATCCGCATGGTCAATTTTATGTATCCTGCTGCGGACGGACGTCTAAAAACTCTGAATTTTGTGATAAACAATGCTTCCTATCTGGATGCCATCCTGACTTGTGGTGAACGGGTAGATGGGTCGAGTCTGTTTCCTTTCATAGAAGCCGGAAGTAGCGATCTGTATGTAATACCACGTTTTCGCACAGCATTCGTCGATCCGTTTGCAGAAATACCTACACTCGTGATGCTTTGCTCCTTTTTTAATAAAGATGGAGAACCTTTGGAAAGCTCTCCCGAATATACTCTGCATAAGGCTTGCAAAGCATTTACAGATGTAACAGGTATGGAATTTCAGGCTATGGGAGAATTGGAATATTATGTAATTTCCGAGGATGACGGTCTATTTCCGGCTACCGATCAGCGTGGATATCACGAGTCGGGACCTTATGCAAAATTCAATGATTTCCGTACACAATGTATGTCTTATATAGCCCAAACAGGTGGACAAATAAAGTACGGACACTCGGAAGTAGGCAATTTTATGCTTGACGGCAAAGTTTATGAGCAAAACGAAATAGAATTTTTACCCGTCAATGCCGAAAATGCGGCCGATCAATTAATGATTGCCAAATGGGTTATCCGTAATTTAGCTTACCAATATGGATATGATATTACTTTTGCTCCCAAAATTACAGTAGGTAAAGCCGGGTCAGGGCTACACATTCATATGCGAATGATGAAAGACGGACAAAACCAGATGCTGAAAGATGGTGCTCTCTCGGATACCGCTCGTAAAGCCATTGCCGGTATGATGCAGCTTGCTCCTTCCATTACGGCTTTCGGCAATACCAATCCTACTTCATACTTCCGTCTTGTACCCCATCAGGAAGCACCTACCAATGTTTGTTGGGGTGACCGAAACCGTTCAGTATTGGTACGTGTTCCGTTAGGATGGTCCGCACAAACGGATATGTGTGCACTAGCCAATCCTTTGGAATCGGACAGTAACTATGATACTACTCAGAAACAGACCGTAGAGATGCGTTCACCGGATGGCTCAGCCGATCTTTATCAATTATTGGCAGGTCTTGCAGTAGCTTGTCGGCATGGGTTTGAGATAGAGAACGCTTTGGCTATTGCAGAACAAACGTACGTTAATGTAAATATCCATCAGAAAGAAAATGCAGACAAGTTGAAAGCTTTAGCCCAACTTCCCGATAGCTGTGCAGCATCTGCAGATTGTTTACAGAAACAGCGTACTGTATTTGAACAGTACAATGTATTCAGTCCTGCTATGATCGATGGTATTATCAGTCGATTACGAAGCTATAATGATGCCACTCTACGCAAAGATATACAGGACAAACCGGAAGAGATGCTGGCACTGGTGAGCAAATTCTTCCATTGTGGATAAATTAAAGAAACTCATTTTAATGCGGATTGAATGTTATATTTCAATCCGCATTATTTATATTCGCACTTCAAAATGAAATTATGTCATGGATGAAGAAGTGAAAGGTTTTAATAGATATATGTCAAAGGTTGACTTTCAACCTGTCACAGAATTTATATTTCAAAATGGACAGTTGACAGATTATAAAAAGGGAGAGTTTTTTAGCCGTCAAAATGAATCTTGCAAAATGGTAGGCTACGTGACGAAAGGCTCCTTTCGTTATTGCTGTACCGACAGCCGTGGAGGAAGTAAGATTGTCGGTTATACGTTTGATCACTCTTTTGTGGGAAATTATCCTGCTTTTCGTCTGGGAGACAATTCTAATGTCGATATACAAGCTATTTGTAATTGTTCGGTTTATGTAATCAATAACAGGCAATTGGAGGAGTTTTACAGTCGAAATGAAGCAAATCAAAAGTTAGGTAGGCAAATAGCAGAGATATTGCTTTGGGAAGTATATGAGCGGATGATCTCTTTATATAGTATGACTCCTGAAGAACGCTATACTGAAATCTTAAAACGCTGTCCCGAATTGTTGAACTTGATCTCGCTAAAAGAATTGGCATCCTATCTGATGATCTGTCCGGAAACACTGAGTCGTCTTCGAAGAAAATTAGTACAAAAGTAAAATCTTGATTTCAGTCAAGATCCATGTGTTCTGAACCCGATACCTTTGTGCAAACTTTAAAAAATATAAAAATGAAAAAAGTTATTATTATAGGAGCTACTTCCGGAATCGGTAAAGGATTAGCAGAGCGCTTTCTCCGGGAAGGAAATACAGTTGGTATTACGGGGCGTAGAGAAGATAAACTACAAGAGATCTGTTCTCAAAATAAAAATTGTTTTTATAGTGTTTCCGATGTTACCAAAGATACCGATACAGTCCGACAACTGAGCAATCTTGTGAACAGAGTGGGAGGTATGGATATACTTATATTCTGTTCGGGAATAGGGGAGCTAAATCCTGAACTTGATTATCTTCTAGAGAAACCGACTCTTTTAACCAATGTAATAGGATTTACCAATGTAGTGGATTGGGCTTTTCACTTTTTTCAGAAGCAAGAATGGGGGCATTTGATTGTAATTTCATCTGTAGGCGGAATGCGCGGTGAAGGAATAGCCCCGGCATACAATGCCTCGAAAGCCTATCAAATCAACTATACCGAAGGATTAAGAAAAAAAACAGCCAAGCTACCTTATCCTATTTATATCACTGATGTACGTCCCGGATTTGTCGATACGGCAATGGCAAAAGGAGAGGGGTTGTTTTGGATTACTCCGTTGGATAAAGCTGTACAACAGATTTATCGCGCCATCCTTCGAAGAAGAAAAGTTGCGTATGTTTCGAAGAGATGGAAATATGTAGCATTACTTCTGAGAATGATACCCGCCTCGATTTATTGTAAAATGTGATGTGCATTATGTTGTTTCATCCCCATATATTAATATGAATGTTATAATAAGACAAATAATATTTTCATATGAATTCTGCCTAATGTCTTCTACATCAAAAAAATTATCTTTGTAGGCATAACAATACACCTATAATAGAACAATATGAGTCCACGTAAATTAATGTTTTGGTTGTTTGCCTGTATCTTTTTAGTTTGTGCCCTGCGGGCCGGGTTATTGACAAGTGCTGATCAATATATCTATCATTTACGTAATATGCATGCTTCTACTTTTGCATATCGGTATGATGATTTTTTGCCATACCTTCCGATTGTTGCTATGTTCGTGTTAAAACTTACAGGAGTAAAGAGCCGTAGTAACTGGAAACGAATGCTCGTCTCTACTGCATTTTCTTATATATTAATGGGGACCATAGTGCTTACAATGAAATCACTGGCGGGGGTTCTTCGTCCCGACGGTTCCGATTTCCTTTCATTCCCTTCGGGGCATACAGCTACGGCTTTTACGGCTGCCACACTACTGTATAAAGAATATGGTTTCAAGACCCCCCTAGCGGGTATTGCTACCTTCTTGCCGGCAGTTGTCACCGGATTCACAAGGCAGTTGAATAATCGCCATTGGCTGAGCGACGTTTTGGCAGGTGCCATTATCGGTATCATGATGGTAGAGTTAGCCTATTTTCTTACCGATAGGCTCTTAATGAAAACCGGTGCACAGACTTGTTCCAAATCATAAAAACATAATGGGGCGTATTGTTTGACAATACGCCCCATTATGTTTTTTAGACCCAGACAGTCAATCTTCTTGAGATAAAATCAGAAAGCATCATGACTGACGTATAACAGGTAGTTGTGTCTCTGAATAAAAATATTATTTTCTCTGGCTAACCAACCTACCGCAAGTGCAACGTCTTCGGCGCTGAGGTTAATTTTCCGACTAAGTTCCTGAATAGATATTTCTCCCCTCATTTCATTCAGGGTGCGCCATACTTTGCCGGCGTTTTCTCCAATTGTCTCTAATTCCATTTTATATCATTTGGTTATGTCCCTAATATACAAAAAAATATTTAACTACGAAGTTTTTAAAACGTATTTTTATCATGGTTTTACATTTTTTAGTTCAGGTACGAATTTGGGCTTTTATCCTACAGCCTTATCCCGAAAAGACTTAAAGAAAGGTCGAAGCAAACCAATGAAATGCAATAGTAAAATGAAGAAAATACTATTTGATTCATCAACCAGATGTCATTCAATCTGAAGTCGTGCCCCCTTCGTAGAAAATAGGTCTCAGACGATAATCTATGAAATATAAAATGATATTTAAAAGAAATAGCATTTCTAAAAGTCCGGATACGTTTTGGCTGAAATCTTTCCGGTATTAAAAAAGGAGCCTGAATGATTCCAGCCTCCTTTTTCAAACGTTTTTTTCAATCAAATCCTGTTTTATAATCCTTTACTCATGGAGCATTACATAGCCCCAAATCATAGAATCGGAACTACCGATTCTATCGAACAATCTTTTTACCCATTTCATAATCTCTACTTTTTATGTTATACCTTGAAAACATGACAAATGTAAGGGAGATATATGATGATTGAATTGACATAGGATAAAAATGCCATTTTGTACTATTTGTTTTTGATGTACATCAAAAATTATAGAGTAATTCTATTACATCTCACAAGAAAATCATTGGATAATTAGGTAAATATGAAAATAAACAGTTAAAACATGAGCCGAAGCGGAACAAAGTACCTCCAATTCCGTCTTATTATAAATGTTACACAACTGATAAATTGAGGGAGCCGTATACCCTTTATGCGTAGCCATTCCCGAAGGTAGCCGGGAGAATATTCTATTTCCTTTGAAAAAGCCCGTACAGTTTTTATGTACGGGCTTTTCTGTGATTAAAGAGAAGTGATTCATTCATTGTTGTCTTCTTCGTCGTCAACCAGATTATTGAGTTCTAATTCCAAGTCGACTAACTCTTGTTCCCACGTCTTCAAAATTTCTTTAGGAGTATCTTTGGGAGCTTTTTTTATTCTTTCCTGAGCTAAAGACACTTCATGCTCTAATTGTCTACGTCTACTCATAACTTTTAATTTGTAGTTTGATAAATTAAAAAAAGAATTGTTTAGAAACTGCCTTTCAGTAAATCCGGTATTTCCGAGGGTTCACCAGCAACTCTGATTCCTGCAGCTTCCAATGCTGAAATCTTTTCGGTTGCAGAACCGGAACTTCCGGATATAATAGCTCCGGCATGTCCCATCTGTTTACCCGGCGGGGCAGATCTCCCTGCAATAAATGCCACCACAGGTTTAGTCACATGTTCACGAATGTATGTTGCGGCCAACTCTTCTGCGTTACCCCCAATCTCACCAATCATCACAATAGCATCAGTTTGCGGATCATTTTGTAACATTCCCAAAAGATCACGAAAATAAAGTCCGACAACCGGATCACCTCCCATACCAATGGCAGTGGACTGTCCCATACCTTTAGCAGTCAGATGTGATACGATTTCATAGGTCAACGTACCGCTACGGCTGATTACTCCTATATTGCCCGGAGTGAACACTTGCCCCGGAAGAATACCTACCAGACTTTCTCCGGGAGAGATCAGGCCGGGGCAATTCGGCCCAATGAGTTTAGCTCCCTTCAGTTCGACAAATCGGTAGGCCTTTATTACATCCAATGTAGGAATTCCTTCTGTGATACAAATTATCAGTCGGATACCGGCATCGGCAGCCTCCATAATAGCATCGGCAGCAAAGCGTGCCGGTACGAAAACAACAGATGTATTGGCTTGCGTTCGGCGAACAGCCTCATGCATGGTGTTGAATACCGGAAAGGTATCGTCTATCATTGTTCCTCCTTTGCCGGGTGATGTTCCGCCCACCACATTTGTTCCGTATTCAGCCATCTTTTTGGCATGAAAAAGTCCATCCCTGCCTGTGATACCCTGCACCAAAAGTCGGGTAGATTTATCAATAAGTATGCTCATATTGATTCTTTCTTTAATGATTTTATAGCCATTTTAGTAGCTTCTTCCATTGTCTGGGCCACTTGAAAACGGTTATTCTTACGCAATAATTCACGTCCCATATTTCCATTAGTGCCTGTAAGCCGCACAATAATAGGAATATCCGTTTGTATCTGCTCAAACGCCTGTAAGAGTCCGATGGCTACATCGTCACATCGGGTGATACCTCCGAAAATATTGATAAAGACTACTTTGACTTTTTTGTCATCCAGCAATAATCTCATAGCTTCTATCACCTTGACAGGATTTGAACTACCGCCAATATCAAGGAAATTAGCCGGATTTCCTCCATAAAGCTTGATCATATCCATAGTTGTCATAGCCAGACCGGCTCCATTAACCATACAGCCTATCTCGCCGTCCATACGCACATAGCTGAATCCTCTTTCTTTGGCAATCGCTTCCAACTTCTCATCTTCTGTGGGCTCTGATAACTTCTGTAAGTCCGGATGACGATAAAGTGCATTATCATCAAAAACCATTTTGGCATCAATAGCCAATAATGTCCCAACAGGGGTAAGTACCAATGGATTAATTTCAGCAAGTGAAGCATCTTTTTCAATAAATGCTTTGTAAAGATCTTGAATAATAGTTGCCATCCGGTTAGCTTGCTCAGCTTGTTCAAAGAGAGAGAAAGCAAACTTATGTGCCAGATAATCGGGAACTCCGATTAGAGGATCAATGCTGCAACGTATTATCTTTTCCGGAGATTGGCGGGCTACTTCCTCGATGTCCATACCACCGGCCGCACTCATAATCAGCGTGACAGAGCGCGTATTACGGTCTATCGTAAAACTGATGTAATATTCGGCTGCAATGTTGACAGCCTCACTAAGAAGAATCTTGGTGACGGGATAACCTTTTATAGTCATCTCCAAAATAGTTTGAGCGTATTGGTAGACATCTCTATCATTATTGGCCAACTTTACTCCGCCGGCTTTTCCCCGCCCGCCGGTCAGCACTTGGGCTTTTATGGCTACCCGGTTTACCCCCATTCGGTGATAAGCAGCCACAGCCCCATCTGCCGTATGGCATAAAGCATGCCTCTCGACAGGTATTCCGTAAGTGGAGAAAATCTCCTTTGCCTGATATTCGTGTACTTTCATTGGATAAAATAGGTTTATTATCCAATTATAACAAAAGTGTTGGCAAAAAAGTTGTAAACTGTCCGCGTCCCTTCATTGCAGTCCAGAGCGATCTTTACAGATAGAACGATGAGAGTAACTTATGACCTTAAAACAAAAACACACAGCACCGGAATCCTACATAAAGATTCCGATGCTGTGTGTTAAGAGTGGTCTATCAATAGACTTATGCTATTCCGTGAGCCGAAACTGTAGAGTCGATCTTCTTGATCAATCCCTGCAATACGGCACCTGGTCCACATTCTGTGAAGTCGGTAGCACCATCGGCAACCATATTTTTTACGGTCTGTGTCCAACGTACAGAAGCAGTCAGCTGAGCAACCAGATTCTTCTTGATTTCCTGCGGGTCTGTATGGGGCAGGGCATCTACATTCTGATAAACCGGACATTTCGGTGTGTGGAACTCAGTCGCGTTAATGGCAGCTTCCAATTCTACTTTGGCAGGATCCATCAGAGGAGAATGGAATGCACCGCCTACTTTCAACGGGAGCGCACGCTTAGCTCCGGCTGCTTTCATCAGTTCACAAGCTTTTTCGATACCCGGTACAGATCCGGAAATTACAATCTGTCCCGGACAGTTGTAATTGGCAGGTACACAAACTTCTCCTTCAGCGGTAACAGAAGCACAGATTTCTTCTACTTTCTCATCCGGTAAAGCTATAATAGCAGCCATTGTAGAAGGAGTTGCCTCACAAGCTTTCTGCATAGCCATGGCACGTGCATAAACCAATTTTAAGCCGTCTTCAAAAGACAGAGCGCCGGCAGCGACCAATGCAGAAAACTCACCCAGTGAGTGTCCGGCAGTCATTTCAGGTTTGAAGTCGTCACCCATGCAAAGTGCAGAAATAACAGAGTGGAGGAATACAGCAGGCTGAGTAACCTTGGTCTGACGAAGATCTTCGTCCGTACCGTTGAACATAATATCTGTAATGCGATATCCCAGGATATCATTTGCTTTTTCAAACAATTCTTTTGCTAAAGCTGAAGTTTCATACAGGTCCTTACCCATACCTACAAATTGGGCACCTTGACCGGGGAATACAAATGCTTTCATATTTTTGTTTTTTAATTTAATTTGCGGGTGCAAAGTTATATATTTTTGCAATATCATAGCACAGATTTGGTGAAATTGTGCAATGGGCAATATGTTTTTCAGCCTATTCTACCTTATTATCGTCCCATATCCGGGCTTTCTCAGGGCCCCAGAAGTGACATAACGGTCCGTTGCCATGTCCGATAATTATTTCCTTGCCGGCATCAATAGCTTTGCTTACATAGCTCTTTGCCTTGCCAACTGCCTGGTCCATAGGAAGTCCTAATGCCAGATAAGTGGCGATCGAAGAAGAAAGGGTGCATCCCGTCCCATGCAAATTCCGGCTCTCTATCTTTTTCTCCTTATATATATAGGCGTTCCCATCGGTAAACAACACATCCTGCATTTCGTTTCCCTCCAAATGTCCTCCTTTCACCAATACCGCTGTATGATACTCTTCTGAAAGCTGCCGGGCAGCTTCTTTCATCTCTTCTGCTGTTGTGATTTTCTTTCCGGTCAGTACCTCCGTTTCATCCAGATTGGGAGTGATCAGGCTTGTAAGTGGAAAAAGTTCTTCTTTGATCAACTGTATTGCATCTTCTGCCATCAACTTCCGTCCACTGGTTGAAACCATGACGGGATCATAAACTATCGGACAATGAGGATACTTTAGCAGGCACCCGGCAATAATCTTCACAAGCGCCGGTTCACTCACCATACCTATTTTCAGGGCATCCGGACACAAATCTTCCATAACCGCTTCAATCTGTCCCTGCACTATCTCAGCGGGAACTATATGCACAGCTTTTACTCCTCTTGTATTCTGCACGGTAACAGCAGTAATTACCGATGCCGCATATGCTCCCAAAGCAGAAATCGTTTTTATATCTGCCTGAATGCCTGCCCCGCCCGAACAGTCGGAGCCGGCAATGGAAAGAACGACCGGATAAGTTTTCATTTTAGTTTTTTTAATAGTTTGGTGGCAAAGATAGGATAAAAACAAAGAAGATACAAAATGACATACCCTATAAAATACAATAAGTCCCTCGTATCGCTCGAGGGTATGCGACGACCGAAAGAACTGATTATAAAGACTCCCCGGCTTTCTGTACTTTCTACAATTACTATCGTTCACCGAGGGTAGAAATACATATTGTTATCGATACAATAAGATGAATACTCCTTAGTGTAAAATTTACGATATGTATATATATGAAAAACAATGCTTTATAGCATATTATTTATTTGTTTACCGCATGATAATATCTCTATATTTGCAGCAATCAAAGACTCAATATTATGCATGACATACCCAAACAAATCCCATTGGCAAACAATCACATCTCAGTGGACTGTGTAGTGATCGGTTTTGACGGAGAACAACTCAAGGTTCTGCTGATTAATCGGATAGGAGAGGAAAACGGAAAAGTTTATCGTGACATGAAACTTCCCGGAAGTCTGATCTACATGGATGAAGACCTGGACGAAGCAGCCCAGCGGGTCTTATTCGAACTGACCGGTATCCGAAACGTCAACCTGATGCAATTTAAGGCATTCGGTTCCAAAAACCGGACGAGCAATCCCAAAGATGTACATTGGTTGGAACGGGCTATGCAATCGAAAGTGGAACGCATAGTCACCATAGCTTATCTGTCGATGGTAAAGATAGACCGGGCACTGGACAAGAATCTGGATGAATTTCAAGCCTGTTGGGTAGCGTTGAAAGACATAAAGACATTGGCTTTCGACCATAACTTGATAATCAGAGAGGCGCTGACTTATATCCGGCAATTCGTAGAGTTTAATCCTTCGATGCTATTCGACTTGTTGCCGCGTAAGTTCACCGCATCTCAGTTACGAATCCTGTTCGAACTGGTATATGACAAAGCAGTGGATGTGCGTAACTTCCATAAAAAGATAGCTCTGATGGACTACGTTGTACCGCTGGAAGAGAAACAAACCGGAGTAGCCCATCGGGCAGCCCGTTATTATAAGTTCGACAGGAAGATATATAATAAGACAAGACGATAACCCCCAATCGGGATTTAATATTAAACTACAAATAAATTAATAAACAGTATCATGTTTTTATTAGGTTATGATATAGGCAGCTCTTCGGTTAAGGCGAGCCTGGTAGATGCAGAAACAGGTAAATGTGTCGCTTCTGCGTTCTTTCCGAAAACAGAGGCGGGCATCATTGCCGTACGTCCCGGATGGGCAGAGCAAGAACCGGAAAGTTGGTGGGAGAACTTGAAACTCTCCACCCGATCCATTCTATCGGAATCACGGGTAGATGCCAAAGACATCAAAGCCATCGGCATCTCTTATCAGATGCACGGTCTGGTGTGTGTGGACAAACGGCAACGCACACTGCGTCCGGCCATTATCTGGTGCGATTCACGTGCGGTCTCCTACGGGCAGAGGGCATTCGAGGCAATCGGTGAGAAGTTCTGTCTGGCACATTTGCTTAATTCTCCCGGAAACTTTACTGCTTCAAAACTGGCATGGGTGAAAGAAAACGAACCGGATATCTATGAACAGATCGATAAAATCATGTTGCCGGGAGATTACATCGCCATGAAACTGAGCGGTGAAGTATGTACGACAATAGAGGGACTCTCCGAAGGAATGTTTTGGGACTTCCGAAACAACCGCCCGGCCGACTTCCTGATGCAATATTACGGAATCGATCCTTCGCTGATAGCCGACATCCGGCCTACTTTCGCCGAACAGGGGCGACTGACAGGTACGGCTGCCCGGGAACTCGGGCTACAAGAAGGCACTCCGATCACTTACCGTGCAGGAGACCAGCCCAACAACGCTCTTTCCCTGAATGTGTTCAATCCGGGTGAGATAGCTTCCACAGCCGGAACATCGGGAGTCGTATACGGAGTAAACGGCGAAATCAATTATGATCCGCAGTCACGTGTCAACACCTTTGCCCATGTCAACCATACTGCTGCCGATCCCCGCCTCGGCGTATTGCTCTGTATTAATGGAACGGGGATTCTCAACTCGTGGATCAGGCGCAATGTTGCCCCCGAAGGTATTTCGTACGCCGAGATGAACCGTTTTGCTTCATCCGTTCCCATCGGCAGTGCAGGTATCAGCATCCTTCCTTTCGGCAACGGAGCAGAACGAATGCTCAATAATCGGGCAATCGGCTGCGGTATACACGGCGTAGACTTCAACAGGCATGACAAATCACATCTGATCCGGGCGGCACAGGAAGGAATCGTCTTTTCATTTAAATATGGCATCGACATTATGGAAGAGATGGGCATCCCCGTTAAAAAGATCCATGCCGGACACGCCAATATGTTTCTGAGTTCCGTTTTTCGCGAGACACTGGCCGGTACGACGGGAGCCACCATCGAACTCTATGACACAGACGGTTCCGTTGGTGCAGCCAAAGGAGCAGGAATGGGAGCGGGCATATATAAAGACCATGAAGAAGCATTCGCCACTCTCGATAAGCTGACAGTCGTAGAACCGGATGCCGGCAAACAACAGGAATACACTGATGCTTACGCACGGTGGAAACAATGTCTGACTCAGTCCATGCAGACAGAAACAGAGAATAAGTAATCATTAAGAATAGAATATTAATCATTCCGGCTTTCTTTCTTCTTCCCAAAAGAAGAAGAAAGGGCAAAGCCCCTAAAATTTTAAATAAGATGGCAACAAAAGAGTACTTCCCGGGTATAGGGAAAATTAAATTTGAAGGTAAAGACAGTAAGAACCCGATGGCATTTCGCTATTACGATGCCGAGAAAATGATTAACGGGCGTAGTATGAAAGATTGGTTAAAGTTTGCAATGGCATGGTGGCATACACTTTGTGCCGAAGGCGGTGACCAGTTTGGAGGCGGAACCAAACAGTTCCCATGGAACGGTGACCCTGATCCCGTGCAGGCTGCCAAGAATAAAATGGATGCCGGTTTCGAGTTTATGCAGAAAATGGGCATCGGGTATTATTGCTTCCATGATGTCGATTTGGTTACGGAAGCCGACAGCATCGAAGCCTATGAGGCCAACCTGAAAGAGCTGGTTGCTTATGCTAAGCAGAAACAGGCCGAAACAGGCATCAAACTGTTGTGGGGAACGGCCAATGTATTCAGCCACGCGCGTTACATGAACGGTGCAGCCACCAATCCCGATTTTGATGTTGTGGCCCGTGCCGCTGTCCAGATAAAGAATGCGATTGATGCCACCATTGAACTGGGAGGTACGAATTATGTCTTTTGGGGTGGACGCGAAGGGTATATGTCGTTGCTGAATACTGATCAGAAACGCGAAAAAGAACATCTGGCACAGATGCTGACCATTGCCCGTGATTATGGACGTGCACGTGGTTTCAAGGGCACTTTCCTGATTGAACCGAAACCCATGGAACCGACAAAGCATCAGTATGATGTCGATACAGAGACAGTTATCGGCTTCCTGAAGGCTCACGGACTGGATCAAGACTTCAAAGTGAATATCGAAGTGAATCATGCCACCCTTGCAGGACATACGTTCGAACATGAACTGGCGGTGGCTGTAGACAACGGAATGTTGGGGTCTATCGACGCAAACCGCGGCGATTATCAGAACGGATGGGATACGGATCAATTTCCGATTGACAACTTCGAACTGACACAAGCCATGATGCAGATTATCCGTAACGACGGATTGGGTAACGGCGGTACAAACTTCGATGCCAAAACTCGCCGGAACTCTACTGACCCGGAAGATATCTTTATCGCACATATTGCCGGAATGGATGCTATGGCACGTGCCTTGGAAAGCGCAGCCAATCTGCTCAATGAGTCTCCTTACCAGAAAATGTTGTCCGACCGTTATGCCTCGTTCGATGCGGGCAAAGGCAAGGAGTTCGAAGAAGGGAAACTCAGCCTGGAGGAACTGGTTGCTTATGCCAAAGCCAACGGAGAGCCGAAGCAGACCAGCGGCCAACAGGAACTGTATGAAGCACTCGTTAATATCTACTCATTATAAGTCCGTATTTCACGGTCTGCAGGCTCTTGTTGCCTGCAGACCGTAATTCAAAAAAAGCTAATGCCATGAATCATACCAACGAGGGTAGCAAGCTCTACCTGTATTCCATTACATCGGTAGCCATCCTGGGCGGATTGCTGTTCGGCTATGATACCGCTGTAATTTCAGGAGCTGAGAAAGGGCTCGAAGCCTTCTTCCTCACAGCCACAGATTTTCAATACGACAAAGTGATGCACGGCATCACCTCCTCGAGTGCATTGATCGGTTGCGTCTTGGGTGGTGCATTGTCCGGCATCTTCGCTTCACGGCTGGGACGCCGCAACTCACTACGGCTGGCCGCCGTACTTTTCTTCCTTTCGGCACTGGGGTCTTATTATCCTGAATTCCTGTTCTTTGAATATGGGAAGGCTAATATGAACCTGCTTATCACCTTTAATCTCTACCGCATTCTGGGAGGCATCGGAGTGGGACTGGCGTCCGCTGTTTGTCCCATGTATATTGCCGAGATAGCTCCCTCCAACATTCGCGGTACACTGGTGTCATGCAATCAGTTTGCCATAATCTTCGGCATGCTTGTGGTTTACTTTGTAAACTACCTGATCTTGGGCGACCACCAGAATCCTGTTATCCTGAAAGATGCTGCCGGCACACTTTCTGTAAGTAGCGAGTCGGATATGTGGACCGTTACCGAAGGGTGGCGCTATATGTTCGGTTCCGAAGCCTTTCCGGCAGCTTTCTTCGGCATGTTACTCTTCTTCGTACCCAAAACTCCCCGTTATCTGGTGATGATTGATCAGGATCAGAAGGCTTATTCCATTCTCAAAAAAGTGAATGGAGCCACAAAAGCACAAGAGATTCTTGCCGAAATAAAAGCCACTTCGCAGGAAAAGACAGAGAAGCTGTTCACCTACGGTGCGGCGGTGATTGTTATCGGTATTCTGCTTTCTGTCTTCCAGCAAGCCATCGGCATCAACGCCGTGCTCTATTATGCGCCGCGAATATTCGAAAATGCCGGTGCCGAAGGCGGAGGAATGATGCAAACCGTCATCATGGGCATTGTCAATATCGTCTTTACACTGATAGCTATTTTCACCGTCGACCGTTTCGGACGGAAACCGTTGCTTATCATCGGTTCCGTCGGTATGGCTGTCGGAGCCTTTGCAGTCGCCTTGTGTGACAGTATGGGCATCAAGGGGCTACTTCCCGTACTGTCGGTCATTGTATATGCAGCTTTCTTCATGATGTCATGGGGACCCATCTGTTGGGTACTGATATCCGAAATCTTTCCCAACACCATCCGTGGCAAAGCGGTGGCCATTGCTGTGGCATTTCAATGGATATTCAACTACATTGTTTCATCTACGTTCCCCGCGCTCTATGATTTCAGTCCGATGTTTGCCTACAGTCTTTACGGAATCATTTGTGTGATTGCCGCCCTCTTCGTATGGCGTTGGGTGCCGGAAACCAAAGGAAAAACATTGGAGGATATGAGCAAACTTTGGAAGAAGCGTTAACCGGAGTAGATCTTACGTCATTCCACATTGAAAGCAAATCGAAGTAAATGCCGACCGAATGCAGCATATACATCCTTTTGGCTAACATGCACTTCTTGAGAATCCGGTAAACCGGAAGCGTAGCAAACCATAGTCGGTAGTTTCACCCCTTTCAGAAGCAAGCTGAAAGGGGTGGAGCTACCGACTTTTAGATGAATTAAAGTAAGCAAACGGGCAAAAAGCTTACTTCATCCACTCATTAAGGCGTAACCATCCGGTCCGGATGGTTACTACATATGCTTCGTATGGTCTAATGATATCGAATGGGAGCAGAAACGGGGATGATATTTCTCTATTTGGTTATATCTGTACGATAGAAACAAAATAGAAGAATGATAACTGTTTACCCTATTTATTTATCATAGAGATATTAAAAAGAGAATCCACCTATATATATTTCAGTAAATACATATAGATGGATTTCCTTTTTAAAAACGCTGATTCAAATTGCAGACGATTTTTTTAGTCATCTTGCCTGATGGACGGAAAGATGCGATTTTACACGCAATAAATTATCAAAAAGACACATCTTTCAGAATGTCTTTTATTCTTTCGAACTGTCCATCTGTCTTCTCCGGAGTAATTTTCAATAAATGGGCCAACAGCGGGTAGATATCCACATTGACAAATCCCTTCGATTCATACCCTGCCTTAAAGTCGGGCCCACAGGCACGAAACATTACCTGCATATCCGGACTTTGCGGAAAATATCCATGAGCACCTTTCAAGGCACGTGGTACATCGGTAAATTGCCATCCTAACTCGGGAGCCACTACAATATCACCGATACGGTCACTGCTTCCATAGTTTAATTCGGCAGGAATCTCCTCCTTTTTCCACACATGAATATGGGGTACATCTTTCAAGGCATTGTATACCGAGTCGCGATATTCCGGTTTTGTGAAGATAGAAGTCGGAGTCCGTCCATCCACAGCCTCACACCATTCCGGACGCAGATACTTATTCATGTCTACCACGCGGTCGTCACTGATCTCGGTCATTCCATGATCGGCGGTGACAATCAGGTTGACATCCTTACCGAAAGGAAGCGATGCAATTCCCTGCCGCAACATTCCGACCAAACTATCCATACGGTGTATAATGGCAGCAGCTTCTACACTGCGGGGGCCGTGATGATGGGTCACGCCATCCGGCTCTTCAAAGTAAAGCATAACGAGACGGGGACGTTCCGCTTCCGGCTTTTCCAGAAGAGCGATGGTCGAATCCACCCGCTGTTCAAAAGTAAGACGAGGCTTCTCGGCATATTCCCGGTAGTAAGTAGGATAACCGCCTTTGATGGCAATATCCGAACCAACCCAATAAACGTTTCCTGTCTTCACTCCCTGCTTTTGTGCCGTAATCCAGATCGGTTCACCCAGATAGTAGTCGGGATTGTTCCGCGTGGCGGGATCTCCCATAGAGTATTGGCGACGACGTTTTACATCCCAGAAAGTGTTGTTGATAATACCGTTGTGGTCAGGCACCAATCCCGTAGCCAATGTATAGTGGTTGGGGAAAGTAGACGCCGGATAGGAGGGAAGCATGGTCGCTTTTACTCCCTCGCGGGCCATCTGGTTCAGGTTAGGGGTATCATACATTGCCGGATAATCCCAGCGGAAGGCATCCAATGAAACAATTACGGTGTAATGCGGAGCCTTGTCCTGCGCTGCCAAAGTAAAAATAAAGAAGACATAGCAGCAGAAAGAAATAATAAATTTACGCATACTCTTGATAGTTGTTATGAAATGCAAAGGTATAAAATTATATGAAAGCTGTCCGGTTATAAAGATAAAGCTTACCTTTGCAATGTTTTTTTAATACAAGTTACTATGGATTATCCTCATAAAATCAATAAGGTACAGATCCGTAACCTCCAGATTGAAGATTACGCTCAATTATCCCAATCGTTTACACGTGTATATTCGGACGGAAGCGATGTGTTCTGGACACACGAGCAGATTGAGAAACTAATTAAAATTTTCCCCGAAGGACAAATTGTTACTGTGGTCGACGAAAAGATAGTCGGCTGTGCACTCTCTATCATTGTAGAATATGATAAAGTGAAAAACGATCATACCTATGCCCAGGTCACGGGGAAGGAGACTTTCAATACCCATTCTCCCCAAGGGAATATCTTATATGGCATCGAGGTCTTTATCCATCCCGAATATCGCGGGTTACGACTAGCTCGGCGCATGTACGAATATCGCAAAGAACTTTGCGAAACGCTGAATCTGAAAGCGATTATGTTTGGCGGTCGCATCCCGAATTACCATAAGTATGCCGACAAGATGCGTCCCAAAGAGTACATCGACCGTGTTCGTCAGCGCGAAATCTATGATCCGGTGCTCACTTTTCAACTCTCCAATGATTTTCACGTACGCAAGGTGATGACCAATTATTTGCCGAACGATGAAGAATCAAAACACTACGCCTGTCTCTTGCAATGGGACAACATTTACTATCAGCCGCCTACGCAAGAATATCTGGCCCCCAAAACAACGGTCCGTGTAGGATTGGTGCAGTGGCAGATGCGTAGTTATAAGACCTTGGACGATCTCTTCGAACAGGTGGAATTTTTTGTAGATGCGGTATCCGACTATAAGAGTGATTTTGTGCTTTTCCCCGAATACTTTAATGCACCGTTGATGTCAAAGTACAATGACAAAGGCGAATCACAGGCCATCCGCGGGCTGGCCCAATATACCGAAGAAATCCGCGATCGCTTCATTAATCTGGCAATCAGCTACAACATCAATATCATCACAGGAAGTATGCCACTGATCAAAGAAGACGGATTGCTGTACAATGCCGGATTTCTTTGCCGACGCGACGGAACTTACGAAATGTACGAAAAGCTCCATGTCACCCCGGACGAGATAAAGAGTTGGGGACTGAGCGGCGGCAAACAGCTTAAAACATTCGATACGGACTGTGCAAAGATAGGCATACTGATCTGTTATGATGTGGAATTTCCGGAACTCTCCCGTCTGATGGCCGACCAGGGAATGCAGATTCTGTTTGTACCGTTTCTCACCGATACACAAAATGCTTATTCGCGTGTTCGGGTCTGCGCACAGGCACGTGCCATTGAGAACGAATGCTTTGTGGTAATAGCCGGTAGTGTAGGCAATCTTCCCCGTGTGCACAATATGGATATTCAATATGCTCAGTCGGGAGTATTCACACCTTGCGATTTCGCTTTTCCGACAGACGGAAAGCGTGCCGAAGCAACTCCGAATACAGAAATGATCCTGGTTTCGGATGTAGATCTCGACTTATTGAACGAACTACACACTTACGGCAGCGTTCGCAACCTGAAGGACAGGCGAAATGATGTATATGAAGTGCGCTTCAAGAAGCCTTAATAGATTTTGTCTATTGACCGATAGATATTATATATCATTAAACTTTGGCAGTAAACAAAGATTCTGATAGCTTTGTTTCCGAAATGAATCATTTAATAACTTCTAAAATAAGAGAATTATGAGATCATTAATTGGAAAACAAGCGCCGAAATTCGATGCCACGGCTGTAATCAATGGGCATGAAATCGTTCAGAACTTTTCGTTGGATCAGTATAAAGGGAAAAAATACGTAGTATTCTTCTTCTACCCGATGGACTTCACTTTTGTATGTCCCACCGAACTGCACGCATTTCAGGAAAAGCTCGAAGAGTTTGAAAAACGTGATGTCGCTGTGGTAGGTTGTTCGGTCGACTCTGAATATTCTCACTTCTCTTGGTTGCAGATGCCCAAGAACGAAGGAGGTATCCAGGGCGTGAAGTATCCTATTGTATCCGACTTTTCTAAGTCAATCTCTGAGAGTTATGGAGTGCTGGCCGGAAGCTATGCCCCCGATGAAAATGGCAATTGGGTATGCGAAGGGACACCGGTAGCTTTCCGTGGTCTGTTCCTGATCGACAAGGAGGGCGTAGTAAGACATTGTGTCATCAACGACTTGCCGCTGGGACGTAACGTGGATGAAGTATTGCGCATGGTAGACGCTTTACAACATTTTGAAGAGTATGGTGAGGTTTGTCCGGCCAATTGGTCGAAAGGCAAAGACGCCATGAAAGCTACCGAAGACGGAGTAGCCAACTATCTGAGTAAGCATTAACAGAGATACATCTGTAAAAGAAAAGGGCGTTTATTGAAAAATAAATGCCCTTTTATAGTTGATAATCCAAATATTATGACGTACTTTACCGACGAAAACAATTGATTGTTTTATTTTACTCTATTTTCTACTGAATCAGTTGAATCCAGATCTAATCTCAAACTTCTGTTGTTTCTAAATTTATTTATCAATTTTTATTTTTTTTATTTTATGAACATGTACATTGGAAACCTTAGCTATCGTGTTAAGGAAGCAGATTTGAGACAAGTAATGGAAGAGTACGGAACAGTTGATTCAGTAAAACTGATCATCGATCGCGAGACTCGCAAATCAAAAGGATTCGCATTCGTTGAAATGCCGAACGACGATGAAGCAAAAAATGTGATCTCTGAGTTGAACGGAGCTGAATACGAAGGCCGTCAGATGGTTGTTAAAGAAGCTCTGCCCCGTAACTAATCCATTTATAACATAAAATTAAAAAGGATACCCTGTAAAGAGTATCCTTTTCTTATATCTACCTGAGAGAGGTTATAATGCTTTGGTCTGATTATCGTTGGTCAGGGGCTTACCTTTGTACTCCCCGGTCAGTGTCTCCAGAAAAGCAACGATTTTATTCAGTTCATCTTCCGGAAGATTCAGATCCATCTGATATTTGGCCATGTAATCTACAGCCTCTTTCATTGTTTTCATACTGCCGTCATGGAAGTAAGGAGCCGTCAGGGCAATGTTTCTCAAACCGGGCACTTTAAAGCGATGTTTGTCACGTTCGTTCCGGGTTTGTTTGAAACGTCCGTTATCTTCTTCTGTCAATTCAATGCCGCGATCTGCGAAGTAGTCTCTCTTTACGCCCATCAGTTCGTAAGACTGGCCGCCCAGTGTCTCACCGACATGACATGTAGCACAATCGTATTTCTTAAACAATTCGTATCCGGCCAGCTCTATATCGTTAATGGCAGTCTTTTCACCTTTCAGATAAAGGTCGAAACGGGAATTCGGAGTAAGCAGTGTCTTTTCAAACTCCTCGATCGCATTCGTGATATTCTGTTCGGAATAACCATCGGGATATACAGCCAAAAAGGCTTTGGTAAAGTTTGCATCCTGCTCCAGTTTCGCAATGATTTCATCAAATGACTGACAGGCCATCTCGACCGGATTCAAAGGAGGTCCGGCAGCCTGCTCGGCAAGTGTTCCGGCACGTCCATCCCAGAACTGGACGAAATTGTAAGCGGCGTTATACACTGTCGGAGCATTTACGCCTCCGAACTGTCCGCCTACACCTTCCGAATATTGCTTATTGTCCACACCACCGGTATTCAATCCGTGACACGAAGCACATGAAACGGTGTTATCGGCCGAAAGGCGAGTGTCATGATAGAGCATATCTCCCAAGATGACTTTACGCATATCCACAGGAATAGAATCTGCGATGGGACGTATCGGTTCATTGGCAAACTCAGCGGCAGCCAGTCCGTTAGCATAATGTGCCAAACGATGTTGTTTAACCCATGCCATAGCCATTTCCTTCTTGGCATCTGTTACGCTCGATCCCCAATGTACCATGTAATAAGCATGTTTGGGCATCGTTCCGTCCATGATTACTTTTTCGACTTTAGCAAGTGCTACTTTTCCGACAGGCTTACCGGCTTTCAGAGCTTCAGCCATTTCGGTCATGTCGAAAGCACGATAACCTTGCGTTACGTCTTTCTGTACCATTCTGCTTGCAACGGGCCAGTTGGCATAGAAAGGAAGGTCCGGACTGCCCGAATGACATTGTAAACATCCCCCCGAAGTAATGATTTCCTGCATCTGAGCATCAGCAGCAAGATCTTTCGACGGTGCTTGGTTTACAACACGGTAAGTGATAGCCAGTGCCCCGACCGTCACAAGCAATGCGATGATAAATTTTGTACTTTTCTTCATTGTGCATTCTTTAAGTTAATTATTACGATTGTATAAATGTACACTTTGTTGAGCCGAAGGCAAATAATTCACTCCATACCAGCACATCTGCAATGCCAGAAAGGAGAAAATCAGTATGACGTACAGCATCTTTTTGCGAAACTTCCTTCGCAAGCGCAGATGTATATATAATAGGTATCCCATCCAGGTTACTACCGCCCAGGTTTCTTTGGGGTCCCAACTCCAATAATTACCCCATGCCTCCTTAGCCCACAAAGACCCGAGAAGCATTCCGATTGACAAAAACGCCACTCCGGAATAGACCAGATTGTCTGCTGTCACCAGGTACTCTTCTTTGTGATGGACAAGACCGCAGAGGGCTATGATAAAAGCACATCCCAATACGGAATAGGAGAACATATAGACGGTGACATGGGGAATAAACCAAATACTTTGCAAAGCCGGCATAAGCGACTGGTCATGTATCTCCGGCTTCAGCAGATTGATTATTACAAAGACAGTGGACAATAAGGTGGAGAAAGAAAGTATCCATCGATATTTCCAACGAATATAAGTCAATAACCCGGCAATACCCATAAAGAAAGAGTACCATAAACGGGTCTCGCCCATAGTGCGGAGTGGGGGACGTTGCAGAGATATCCACAGCCCGGCAATGAATATTCCCAAGCAGGTGATGCCTGCTATAGTGAGCACAACGGCCATTCTACTTCGTACTGACGAACGAAATGCAAATATAGCTCCTGTCAACCAAAGACAGATTGAAGCGACTGCGAACAAATAGAAGTTATCCCAGGTTATCATGTTTCAGCTTTTTAGGACCATTAATAAATAACAAAACAGCTCCTGTCAACATCATCAAAATGCCAACTACCATAACATATTTCCAAGGTTGACGAACTATTTGAAGGATACAATACCGGGTATTTCCCATGTTGCGTGTATCATATCCGGTCAGGTAAATGTCTTCTCCCAAACGGTAACTGTAGGGGTGATTGACTTCAAGTGTAGTTCTCCGGTTTCCAATACGCACATCTGCAGCAAAACGCGAAGGCATCCCGTTCGGATAATATTCTGTATTGAAAGAATAGAGTTCCAGTTCATAATCCAGATAATAGACTTTCCCATCCATACTATAAGCTTCGCGTCCCGGTTGTCCGGTATAAAGCGGGATGCGTAAAGTCTGAACATCACTGCTACCGAAAAATCCGGCAAATAAAGCGAGCCATAATCCCAAATGGTTCAGGATAAAACGCTTCTTTGCCGGCACACAATGGTAAAAAGCATGAATAATCACCATTGCCAAATTACTCAATAAAAGGAAAAGAATGGCAATGAATATCCAGGAAGTCATGAAATTATAGCATCCCAACGAAGCTAAAACCCCTGGAATGGAATCTGCTTCTGCTTCCGATAACTGAGGAAACAAGCCGATAACCAGACTGCCACCTATTAATAATAGGATCGATAGAACACTTGTCCGGGAAGATAACAGAAAACGGGTTAATGGCAACTTATTCCCTTCTTTATAGAGACGCCATAACGAATAAATCCATATAACTGCCACAATCACATTCAGAGGGAATGCAAAAAAGGATAAGGGGAAATTACCTGCCAGAGTTTGCAACAATGCTGCTATTACAAAATATGCAGTCACTAATAGTTTTTTGTGCATAGTTGTGCCTTTATATGGTGCAAAGTAAGTAAAAATATGCCAATAAACGTATAAAAGGGCTATTAATTTGTATTAAATACAATTTTGAAGTAGATTTAAATTAGAAAGGCACACTACTATTCATAATATCGGCTGGGGATGACTGGAATATAAAATATAAACTAGTACTTAGAATAAAGTAGTTTTCCAAAAAGATTATCTATATTAGCATTCACTAAATAGCTTTAATCACCAATGTCTAATTTTAAAACGGCAAAACATGAAAACTCCATCTTTAATTCTGATGACAATTATTTTATGTAATCTCAGTATCCCAATAAATGCTCAGATACTAACCTCCCGCCAGCAAAAGGAAGATTTTGACACCTTATATAGCTTACTACATCAGGTACATCCGGACTTATTTGTGTATCAAACACAAAAAGAATTTGAAAAGAAACATGATTCAATATATCGTTTGTTGAATAAAGAACGAAACCTTTCTGATTTTTACTTTATAGTCTCTCCATTTGTTGCATCTGTTAAAGATGGTCATACTAATTTCACAATTCCTGCTACTCAAGACAGAATTGACTATTTGAATAATGGAGGGCTGACTCTGCCTCTACGCTTAAAAATAGTAGAGAATAAGATATTGGTTGATTTTCCTCTAATATCCTGTTCAATACAGGAAAATGATGAAATAATATGTATGAATAATATAAATAGTCAAACCATATTAAGCCAATTGTATCTCTTACTGGGAGCTGAAAAAGGAAACGCTATTAAGGAAAATCAATTGACCAGTTATCTTTCTACTTTGCTATGGTATAAATATAATTGGGGTGAAAAATATGATTTTACAATTAAAAGAGGAAAAAAGATCTGGAAAGAATCATTGAATGGTATCAGTCAAATAGATGCCTTCCCTGTTTTAAAAGCACGACTTGGCAAAAGTTTGCCACAATTTGTTTATACTCTAAGTCCGGATAAACAGACTGCTACTCTGCAAATAATGAACTTATATCAATTACCACAACTAAAACAATTTTGTGACTCAGTCTTTTCGGTGATTAACAGAGAACATGTACCCAATTTGGTTATAGATGTCAGGAATAACAAAGGAGGGTCAAGTGCCGGAGTTGACATGCTTCTGTCATACTTATCGCATGATGCTTATACATTATATATCAAAACTGATTTAAAAATCAGTTCGTACTCAAAACGGTACAATGAACAAAAACATCCGGAAACCTATGAAGAGATCAAAAATTTACCTGACGGTTCTTTATTTGCTATTCGGGATTCTTTCGTAGAGGGAAACCGGGATAAAGCAGACATTTATAAAGGAGCAGTTACAGTATTGGTAAATGAATCCACTTATTCCGGAGCCTCGACATTTGCATCTGCCATTAAAAAATCTCATGCAGGAAAAGTTCTTGGTGAAACCGGCTGCCCAACTGTATATTTTGGCAATTACATGTCATTCACATTACCCAATTCCCGATTAGAATATTATATCTCACTCAACAAATTTTATGAATAAGAGGGTATCAAAACTCTTTTCACCACGAAGTAACAAGGAGTATCACAGAACCTTTTTTTTTATTAATAATCAACAATTTAAAATCGATTCTGTGTTACTCTGTGTCCTCTGTGGTGAGTTTGGACACCCTTATATTTATTTTGAAGATGTTCCACTCTCAAGAATACTGACAATTGAAAAGAGAGTGAAGCAAATGGCACCCAAACCGGCTAATACGCGTGCAGGGATAAAATAATCATCATGCGTCGTACCCAATTCAAAAACGAAAGAAGCCAGAAACAAACAGGCCAACGCCGTCAATACCGGAATCAGAGGGATGCGGTTGGCCAAAGCAAATTCTCTTCCCCAAATTTTCGCCAGCAGAATTACTTTACTTGAAATGCTGTAACAAACCAGCCCAAGCCCAATCATGATGTATCCGATTACTCCGTTAGTGGTGCTTGAATCGGAAAAAATAACAAACAGTCCCCAAAGAAGCGAAACGGTTCCCATCAACAATACGAGTTTTGGCCATCTTTTACGTTCTCTATCCGTATACACATTTCTGATTTGACGGGCAATAGTAGCAACCAAAGCAATCAGGCTTGTGCAAATGCAAGCTAAACCTACCATCACATGCCCTGCTACGAAATAAGCAGGATGTACATCGCTCTTGGCTAATAAAACGAAAGCCCATATCCAGGCAATCAACGATATAGTGATAGCTATTGTTTTTAATATACGCTCTTGCCCCTTGGTAAACGCTCCTTTAGGAATACTGTTACCAATCATTTTTGAGTTGGCAGGAATCAATGAAAAACGGGTAGAAGATGTTGCTGCGGTTGCTACACAAGTAGTTATCAGTCCCACTCCGGCAACTACATGTCCAGCTACGAAAGAGGAGGCAGAGGTAGATCGGGTAAACATGCAAATTCCGCCAACAATTGTGACAACAGCGGCCAGATAACCGATAATAGGCAATGCATATAAAGAACCTCGCCCGTAAGTATGTATGATTTGCCGGATAATAGTAGCGGCTGTTGCAAATAATGCAATGCAAATCATACCTAATGAAAAAACTACCGGACCTGCTACCAGTCGGTTAGAGTCATCGCCATATGCACTGATAAACGCCCCGTAGCCAAAACAAAACAGAGCCATTGCCAAGGGAATTGCTCTGAACAATACACTTATACCGTAATTCATAACATATAGGTTTTAAAATTTCACTGATAAACAAGACATGTAGTTTTTTGTTTCACCCCCCTTACTACTTTTTACACTCTTTTCACAAGATAGCCTTTTCTATCATACTGAAATTAAAAAGCCTTTTCTTGTATGAAAACGAATGTTTTTGTACATTTGCACCCTTAAAATAGGGAGGGTATCCCAATCTTAAATTGTAATATAGTAAAATTGTAAATATAGCCATGAGCAAGAAATTTGCCGAATATTCGCAGTTCGACCTTTCGAAGGTGAATAAGGACGTGTTGAAAAAATGGGACGAAAACCAAGTTTTCGCCAAGAGTATGACAGAACGTGAAGGCTGTCCTTCGTTTGTATTTTTTGAAGGACCTCCATCAGCTAACGGTATGCCGGGTATTCACCACGTAATGGCTCGTTCTATCAAAGATATTTTCTGTCGTTACAAAACGATGAAGGGCTATCAGGTGAAACGTAAAGCCGGTTGGGACACACACGGACTTCCTGTTGAGTTGGGGGTTGAAAAGTCTTTGGGAATCACAAAAGAGGATATTGGAAAAACAATTTCAGTAGCCGAATACAATGCTCACTGTCGTCAGGATGTGATGAAGTTTACAAAGGAATGGGAAGACCTGACCCACAAAATGGGCTATTGGGTGGATATGAAGCATCCATACATTACATATGATAATCGTTACATCGAAACCTTGTGGTGGTTGCTAAAACAATTGTATAAAAAAGGATTACTGTATAAAGGATACACCATCCAACCCTATTCTCCGGCAGCAGGAACCGGATTAAGTTCACACGAACTGAATCAACCGGGATGTTATCGGGACGTGAAAGATACGACAGTAGTGGCACAATTCAAAATGAAGAACCCCAAACCGGAAATGGCACAATGGGGCACTCCTTATTTCCTGGCATGGACCACTACTCCATGGACATTACCTTCAAATACCGCACTCTGTGTCGGCCCTAAAATTGATTATGTAGCAGTTCAATCATACAACGCATATACAGGACAACCCATCACGGTGGTATTGGCAAAGGCGTTATTGAATGCACATTTTAATCCGAAAGCAGCCGAACTGAAGCTGGAAGATTATAAGGCAGGTGATAAATTGGTTCCTTTCAAAGTGATAGCTGAATATAAAGGTCCTGATTTGGTAGGCATGGAATACGAGCAATTAATTCCGTGGGTAAATCCGGGCGAAGGTGCTTTCAGAGTAATTTTGGGCGATTATGTAACAACGGAAGACGGTACAGGTATCGTACATATTGCACCTACATTTGGTGCCGATGACGCCCAAGTAGCAAAAGCTGCCGGCATACCTCCGCTACAGTTGGTTAATAAAAAGGGAGAACTTCGTCCGATGGTAGATTTGACCGGTAAATTCTATACTTTAGATGAATTGGATGAAGACTTTATAAAACAGCGCGTTAACGTAGATTTATATAAAGAGTATGCTGGCCGCTTTGTGAAGAATGCATATGATCCAAACCTGTCCGATCAGGATGAGTCATTGGATGTAAGTATCTGTATGATGATGAAGGTTAATAATCAAGCTTTCAAAATAGAGAAGCATGTGCATAATTATCCCCATTGCTGGCGTACAGATAAACCGGTACTATATTATCCGCTGGACAGCTGGTTTATTCGTTCTACAGCTTGCAAAGAACGCATGATAGAATTGAATAAGACTATTAACTGGAAACCGGAGTCTACCGGAACCGGTCGCTTTGGAAAATGGCTGGAAAACCTGAATGACTGGAACTTAAGCCGTTCTCGTTATTGGGGTACTCCATTACCGATTTGGCGAACAGAAGATAACAGTGACGAAAAATGTATCGAGTCGGTTGAAGAGCTATATAATGAAATAGAAAAATCAGTCGCTGCAGGATATATGCAGTCGAATCCTTATAAAGATAAAGGTTTCGTACCGGGTGAATATAATGAAGAGAATTATAATAAGATAGACCTTCATCGCCCTTATGTAGACGATATTATCCTTGTCTCAAAGGACGGGAAGCCGATGAAACGTGAAGCAGACTTGATCGACGTATGGTTTGATTCGGGCGCAATGCCGTATGCTCAGATTCATTATCCATTTGAAAATAAAGAATTGTTGGATAGTCATCAGGTATACCCGGCCGATTTTATAGCGGAAGGAGTAGACCAAACTCGCGGATGGTTCTTTACTTTACATGCCATTGCAACAATGGTATTCGATAGCGTCTCTTATAAGGCTGTTATTTCCAATGGATTAGTATTAGATAAAAATGGCAACAAGATGTCTAAACGTTTAGGTAATGCTGTTGACCCATTCTCTACTATTGAACAATATGGCTCTGATCCGTTACGCTGGTATATGATCACTAACTCTTCTCCATGGGACAACCTGAAGTTTGATGTTGATGGCATTGAAGAGGTACGCCGTAAATTCTTCGGAACGTTATACAATACTTATTCTTTCTTTGCCCTGTATGCCAATGTAGACGGTTTTGAATACAAGGAAGCCGATCTTCCGATGAATGAGCGTCCGGAAATTGACCGATGGATTCTATCCGTCTTGAATACATTAGTAAAAGAGGTAGATACTTGCTACAATGAATATGAACCGACTAAAGCCGGACGTTTAATTTCAGATTTTGTAAATGATAATCTGTCTAACTGGTATGTTCGCCTGAACCGTAAACGTTTCTGGGGTGGTGGATTCACTCAAGATAAGCTCTCTGCATATCAGACTCTGTATACATGTTTGGAGACTGTAGCCAAACTGATGGCACCTATCGCTCCATTCTATGCAGACCGCTTGTACAGTGATTTGATCGGAGTAACAGGTCGTGATAACGTTGTGTCTGTCCATCTTGCCAAATTCCCGGAATACAATGAGAAAATGGTTGATAAAGAACTGGAAGCACAAATGCAAATGGCACAAGATGTTACTTCCATGGTGCTGGCATTACGCCGTAAAGTAAACATTAAGGTTCGCCAGCCATTGCAGTGTATTATGATTCCCGTGGTAGATGAAGTTCAAAAAGCGCATATCGAAGCCGTGAAAGCATTAATCATGAGCGAAGTGAACGTAAAAGAGATCAAGTTTGTGGATGGTGCGGCAGGTGTTCTGGTGAAAAAAGTGAAGTGTGACTTCAAAAAACTGGGACCAAAATTTGGAAAACAAATGAAAGCTGTAGCAGCTGCTGTAGCAGAAATGTCACAAGAAGCTATTGCAGAACTTGAAAAGAATGGTAAGTACACCTTTGATTTGGGCGGAGCAGAAGCTGTGATAGAATCGGCGGATGTGGAAATCTTCAGTGAAGATATTCCGGGATGGTTGGTTGCCAATGAAGGGAAACTGACTGTTGCACTTGAGGTTACCGTGACAGACGAACTCCGTCGTGAAGGAATTGCTCGTGAATTGGTAAATCGCATTCAAAATATCCGTAAATCAAGCGGTTTCGAGATTACAGACAAAATAAAATTAACATTATCTAAAAATCCGCAGACTGATGATGCGGTAAATGAATATAATAGTTATATTTGTAACCAAGTTTTGGGTACATCCCTTACTTTAGCAGATGAAGTAAAAGACGGAACAGAATTGAATTTCGACGACTTCTCTTTGTTTGTGAATGTAGTGAAAGAATAATTCTAATACTAATAATCTATAAACAGTAAAAGTTATGGCAGAAAAGACAAGATATTCGGATGCGGAACTGGAAGAATTCCGCGCCATCATTAATGAAAAACTGGAATTAGCACAACGTGACTATGAACAGTTAAAACTAAGTCTAATGGGCCTGGACGGAAACGATACAGATGACACGTCTCCTACATATAAGGTTTTGGAAGAAGGAGCGAATACGTTGTCAAAAGAAGAAACCACACGTTTGGCACAACGCCAGTTGAAGTTTATTCAAGGCTTGCAAGCTGCTTTGGTACGTATCGAGAATAAGACGTATGGCATCTGCCGCGAAACTGGAAAGTTAATTCCTGCAGAGCGTCTGCGTGCTGTGCCTCATGCTACACTGAGCATCGAAGCAAAGAACAGTGGAAAGAAATAAATAGTAGGCTACGAGCTACCTGTTACAAGAAACAAGGGTTTCACACAACTATATTGTGTTCCTCTTTTTGATTGTCATTGGTAGCTCGTAACTTGTATAACTGATAGCTTAACAAAGATGAAAAAACTACTCACGAAAGGACAAATCGCTATACTCGTCATTTTTTCTGTCTTGATTATTGATCAGGTCATAAAGATTTGGATCAAAACTCACATGTATTGGCATGAAAGTATTCGCATTACGGACTGGTTTTATATCTATTTCACTGAAAATAATGGTATGGCGTTTGGAATGGAGCTTTTTGGGAAACTCTTTTTAACTACATTCCGAATCGTTGCAGTAGGATTAATAGGATGGTATCTATACAAAATCGTAAAAAGAGGATTAAAGACCGGATATATTATCTGTGTATCATTAATTCTAACCGGTGCATTGGGTAATATCATCGACAGTGTATTCTATGGAGTCATCTTCAACGAAAGTACACATTCACAAATAGCCAGTTTCATGCCTGATGGCGGCGGTTATTCTACTTGGTTCTATGGTAAAGTTGTCGATATGTTCTATTTCCCGATCATTGATACCAACTGGCCAACATGGATGCCTTTTGTCGGAGGAGAACATTTTATTTTCTTCAGTCCGATCTTTAATTTTGCAGATGCCGCCATTAGTTGCGGAATTATTGCCTTATTACTATTCTACAGCAAATACCTGAATGATTCATATCATCATTCTGTGACTAAAAAGTAAAAAACAGGTAATGAAAAAGTTTTTCCGATTTCAATTATGTTGTATTTGTCTTTTGGTACTGATTGTATCTGCTTGTAAGGTGAAAAGACCGGACAGCGTCATATCAGAATCGGAGATGGAAAATTTATTATACGATTATCACATTGCCAAAGCGATGGGAGAGAACATGCCCGGTGGTGAGAACTATAAAAAGGCATTGTACGTCGAAGCAGTATTCAAAAAGTATGGTACGACAGAAGAAGTTTTCGACTCATCAATGGTATGGTATACCCGAAATACAAAAATATTATCGGAAATCTATGAGAAAGTGAACAAAAGACTGAAAGCGCAGCAAAATGCTATCAACCATCTGATTGCATTACGTGACAATAAACCTAAGATGTCTGCTCCGGGTGACAGCATCGATGTTTGGGCATGGCAGCGAATTGCTCAATTAACAGAGGCTCCATTAAACAATAAATTTACGTTCACTCTACCTTCTGATACGAACTTCAAAAAACGCGATGTGTTGCTTTGGAAAATGCAATATAACTTCCTGAGTGAAATTCCTGATTCAACAATGGCTCCAATAATGGCTATGCAGATTGTTTATGAAAACGACACAGTGACCCATAGTTGTGTGAAGCACATTTTTAAATCTGGCATTCAAAATATTCGTCTCCAATCGGATACAATGAATATCAAGGAGATAAAAGGATTTATCTTTTGTCCGCTATCTGAGGAATCAATAACACTTCTGGTCAGTGATATTTCATTGACCCGTTATCATGCAAATGATTCAATAACACAGATAAGTAGAGATTCTCTAAAAACTGATTCAATAAAAGAAAAAAGTAAAGACGATTCTATTCAGAAGAAAACTCCCAAAGACACTATTCAAGCATCATCACCCCATCAACGTACGAATCCGAACGATCTGAATCGTCCTAATAATGATGTCCGGCCTATTAAACCGGAACAACGTGGGAAAGAGATGCAGATAGAAAAAGAGAAACAGCAATTGGAAAGACAACAAAGGACCAATCCAAGGAGGCCATTACGTCGTCAGAATAATTAAAAGAGAATATGAAGCGCTTTGCTGCACATTATTTATTTGTTCCGGGAAGTGGATTTTTAAAGCAATATGCAATAGAAATAGAAGGAGGATATATTTGTCATATCTTTCCTTTTAGCGAAGAAATAGAGTCTGTAGAATGGTTTCCGGGTGTCATACTACTGACTCCACAAGAAGAATCAGATATAAATACTTTGTTTAACTTTACTAATATAGAAAAACAAAGTATTTATATTCCGAAAGTTACCATAGATATGAAATGGCGGGCTTATTTATTATATCCTTTCAATTTTGTTACAATGCAGCCTGTCGCCGAAACTCTGCACAGACAATTGCAGTAGCAATAGCAACATTTAGTGATTCTGAAGTCTCTCGTTCTGCAGGATAGTTGGGGATATATAACTTACGGTTTACCAGCTTCTCTATCTCAGGGCTGATACCATTTCCTTCGTTGCCCATTATTATAATTCCATTCTTCGACAAAGGTTGTTCATACATATTTTCTCCATCTAAAAGAGTACCATATACAGGTACATTCCCTAACGAATGCATCAAGTCCGGTAAAGCTGTATAATACACTTTTACTCTGGCAATTCCTCCCATAGTGGCTTGTATTGTCTTGGGATTGAACACATCAACTGTGTTGGGCGAACAAAAAATGTGCTCAATTCCGAACCAATCGGCAAGACGAATGATCGTACCAAGATTTCCAGGATCTTGTATATCGTCCAAAGCCAAACACAAAGAATTGCGGATAGCTTCCATATCGATTTCATATTCAGGTTGTTCAAACAATGCTAATACCTGTTGTGGTGTCTTCAACAGACTGGTACGGGAAAGCTCCTCTGAAGTTACTTCAATGACTTCTGCTGCTTGAACTGCAGGATGTTCCTCAAGCCAATCAGATGTTGCTATCAATAGTTTACAAGGGAAATACCCTAATACATCACCAACAAGTTTCGGACCTTCTGCTAAAAAAACTTTTTCCTCTTTCCTGATTTTCTTTAATTCCAGCGAACGAATATATTTTATTCTATTTTTACTTAATATGCTCATCTAAATCTCATTTTATGGCAAAGCTATAAAGATATTCTTAATTAGCTATCATATTTACCTTCCTTTTATGGATTAATTTCATTCCCATTAACAATATTTATATTGATAAAATCGTATAATCTACTTAATTTTAGTAGATTTGTTATACGATATTATATTGATATACAAAGTAGAGAATCCTTCTATGAATATGTAAAATATAATAAAAGAAAAGAATTATAATTTACTATTTTTAGAAAAAATTCCTCCTCTATTAAATATAGAGAAACTTTAAACAATAGGTATATATCAGAATCCTTGGAATATATTGAACGGCTGCAGCAAATTTAAATATTCACTCAAGTATTACCTTTAAAAACTAATTGAAATGTTGAACGAAAAAAGAACTCAAAGAATTATGAAAAGTAAATTCCTGATATTTTTGTCGGCAGTAGCCATGCTGTTATTATTTAGCAATTGTGGAAGCAAAACAACAAGTAATGATCAGGCCACTACCGAAGTGAAAGACACTGTCGCTTCAAAAGAAGAAGTTGTACCGGATAGTGTATCTATCTTGGGAGACCAAGTATATGATATAGTGAACACAGCTCCCGAATTTCCGGGAGGAATGAAAGCGTGTCTCGAGTTTCTCTACAAGAATATTACTTATCCGGCACAAGCTATTGAAAGTAAGCAGGAAGGTCAGGTTGTGATACAGTTTGTTGTTACCAAAAATGGTAAAATTATTGATCCGAAAGTTGTGAAAAGTGTATCTCCATCACTTGACGCAGAGGCCATACGGATCATAAATTTAATGCCTGACTGGACTCCGGGAAAACAAAAAAATGGTCAGGAAGTGAATTCACGGTTTACACTTCCAGTCCGTTTTACACTTAAATGATATAATCATCTATAAAAATGCCGGAAGATGCTTTTCAGCTCTTCCGGCATTTTTATTTCCCCAAACGAAAAATATGGTTTATATTTGTATCTTGTTTGGCATAATCTATTAAAAACCGTATATGAAGAAAGGGATTCTTTACACGATTCTTCTTTATCTTGCTTTGTCACTGGCTTCGTGCTCTGCCACTAAGTTTGTACCGGATGGCTCTTATCTATTGGATGAGGTAAAAATACATACTGACAACAAAGAAATAAAACCTTCGGACATGCGACTTTATGTTCGCCAGAATCCTAATTCTAAATGGTTCAGTACCATCAAAACCCAGCTATATGTATATAATTGGTCCGGACGGGATTCTACAAAATGGTTCAATCGATTCCTGCGTAAAATAGGAGATGCTCCGGTAATATACAATGAATCCGACGCTATACGCTCGCAAGAAGAAATTGCTAAAGCAGTGCAAAATTTAGGATATATGGGAGCTAGCGTAAAAAGAACTACAAAAACGAAAAAGAAAAAGCTAAAATTATTTTATGAAATCACTTCAGGCAAACCTTATATTGTACGTACACTGAAATATGATATTTCTGATAAGAAAATAGCAGAATATCTTCGGAATGATTCTACCCAATCAATGTTAAGAGAAGGAATGCTTTTCGATGTAAATGTACTTGATGCGGAACGACAGCGCATTACAGACTATCTATTATGTAACGGTTATTATAAATTTAATAAGGATTACATTACTTATACAGCTGACACTGCCCGCAATACCCATCAGGTGGATCTCACTTTACACTTATTACCTTATAAAACTTATGTCGGAGATACTCCTAAAGAGCATTTTCAGTATAAGATTAACAAAATCAATTTCATTACCGATTATGATGTTCTGCAATCGTCAGCTTTGAGTAGCATTGAGATCAACGATTCCTTGCATTATAACGGATTTCCGATCTACTATAAAGACAAGCTATATTTACGTCCCAAAGTGTTAGTGGATAACCTGAGATTTGCATCCGGAGATTTATATGACGAACGTAATGTACAGAAGACTTATACTTACTTTGGGCGACTATCGGCGCTCAAATATACTAATATTCGTTTTTTTGAAACTCAAAATGGTGATAGCACCCAATTAAATTGTTATGTCATGTTAACTAAAAGCAAGCATAAATCTATCTCTTTTGAACTGGAAGGCACTAATTCTGCAGGAGATTTGGGAGCTGCCGCATCTGTTTCTTTTCAACATAGAAATTTATTCCGCGGCTCGGAAACCTTCATGGTAAAGTTTCGTGGAGCATACGAGGCTATTTCGGGATTACAACCGGGTTATAAGAACCATAACTATACTGAATACGGAGTCGAAACAAGCATTAATTTCCCCAATTTCTTGTTTCCTTTTCTCACGTCTGACTTTAAACGACGAATAAAAGCAACTACAGAATTCGGCTTGCAATATAATTATCAATTACGTCCGGAGTTCTCACGTACCATTGCCTCGGCTTCGTGGAGCTATAAATGGATGCAAAAACAGAAAATACAGCATCGCATCGATTTGTTGGATATCAGTTATCTCTATCTGCCTTGGATTTCGTCTCAATTCCAGGAAGATTATATTAATAAGGATAAAGATAATTATATTCTCAAATATAATTATGAAAATCGTTTGATTGTACGTATGGGATACAATTATAGCTATAATAGTGCGGGTGGAGCTCTTGTCAATAATACAATTACAACTAATTCTTATTCTATACGGGCAGGCTTCGAATCAGCAGGTAATATTCTTTACGGAATTTCGAAAATGATTAATATGAGAAAAAATAAAGATGGCGAATATGCTATTTTAGGTATACCATATGCACAATATTTAAAAGGAGATTTTGATTTTGCCAAAAATATTATTATTGACCATCGTAATTCTCTTGCATTTCATGCCGGAATAGGAATCGCTGTTCCTTATGGAAATGCCAAAGTAGTTCCTTTTGAAAAAAGATATTTTTCAGGAGGAGCAAACAGTGTTAGAGGATGGTCCGTACGCAATTTAGGACCGGGATCCTTTGCCGGAGATGGGAATTTCATGAATCAATCCGGAGATATTAAACTGGATGCAAGTATCGAATACCGTACTCGTCTATTCTGGAAGTTTCGTGGAGCAGCATTTATCGATGCAGGAAATATATGGACTATTCGTGAATATGAAAATCAGCCGGGTGGTGTTTTTGAATTTGATAAGTTTTATAAGCAGATTGCCGTTGCTTATGGATTAGGGCTCAGACTTGACTTAGACTTTTTTGTACTTCGCTTTGATGGGGGGATGAAAGCTATAAATCCTAAATATAAAAAAGCAAAAGAGCGCTATCCTATTATTCATCCTAGATTCAGCCGCGATTTCGCATTCCATTTTGCAGTAGGCTATCCATTCTAGTTATACATTACAGGGAGATAGATACAAAAAAGATGAAACTTACTCTCAGAGTTTAAGTTTCATCTTTATATTTTATTTATTTCAATAATCAACGTGCAGCAAAGAGCAGTCCACCCATTGTAGCCTGACGTGCAGCCATCATACCTTGTGCATCAAGAGTTACATTCATTTTATCTCCATTCGGTAAGTTCATTTCAGCAGTACCGTCATTGTTCATTTTCAATAGCTCTGTGCTAACTCCATCGGCAACAACATTCCAAGTATTTGCTTCTTTATTATAAATCAACTCCATAGCTGAATCTTCACCTTCTTTAGTGATAGAATAGCCATTTTCAAGAGTCTTTACTAAATAATCCCCATTCTCACCTTTCACTTTCTTAACATCACCTACATTAGCCATCGGGTTGGTTCCACTCCAGAACTCAATAGAATTGATAACCAAAGCGTCCGCCAGATAAGCAACACCATATACCGGAACGATATTTAAAGCAAGAAAAACAAGTTCATTCACAAATTTCGTACCAATAGACTGGTTCCAGGAAGAAATACGATTAAACAGTCCGAATGATCCTACACATGAACTAAATAGGATAGTACCACTGAGAAAAATGGCAGCAACCAAAGTCAATCTGTTCTTTTTCATACTAAATTTATTATTTGTTATTACGTTAATATTATAGATCATTTATATAAAAATGATCCAGTTATATGCTGCAAATATAATCTTTTTAGTCAAAGAGAACAAATTTAGGTTACTTTTCCATTTACAATTTTCGTTTGTTTTTGAGTTGTCGTCCTATCACATAATCAACTGAATATTTCCCGGGACCACTAATATACATCAAAACAAAAATAATCAGATATACTAACGCCAGCTCTTTCATTGCAAAAACATCATTGGCATGAATAACAAAGAATGCAATTACCATAGTAAAAATCATCGGAATCATAGCCAATCTATATAAGAAGCCTATAATAAAGGCCATTGAACATGCTAACTCTGCAAAAACAGCCAATCCTAAAGAGAGGGGAGAACCCAGCCCTAATGGATCAGGAAAGGATGTGGAAAGTTCCTGAAAATTGCTCCACTTTTGTATACCATGATTCATCAACAACAGGCCAAACGAAATTCTTAGAATCAACAAGAATAGAGATGCTCCGGCACTGTCTGGTTTTAGAGGAAATAAAAATTTGTAAATCATAAGTTTATATTTTTAGATTTTATAATATAAACAACTGGCAATTTTGTATTGTTTACTTGATACAAATCAAATAACGATAAAATCTGAAAAAAACAAGAATAATATCCGACCCATAAATTATCACTTTTGTTATATCAATAAACATTAGCGAATATAATCATGAAAGAAATATGGAAGTTCTTGAAAAGTTGTCTTGAAGAAATAGGCAGAAATATTCTCAAAGAGTATGGCTATTCCGATGATTAATAACTGTTTTATTAAATATTGACTTCAAAGAAAATGCATTGCTTCAAAAAGGCAATGCATTTTTTATCGGTATTGCAAAAAAAATATAATGTGAGCATCTTTTTGATATCTGATCTGTTATATCAACAATATAAAAAAGTAACTATGGACTATCTATTTTTCTATCTATTCTTTTTGTTCATTATATGGACATTTATCGTAAAAAGTATACATGATGCACCCGAGATGGAAGATATCGAGTAGAATCTATAAAAAAATAAAGGAGGATCTATACAATAGTATGTCCTCCTTTCATTATTTCTATTTATTATTCTCCTTCGAGGAAGGAGCAATATAGTCTTCCTTAATGAATTCATCATATACTTTCTTTGGATGATCAAAAGGAGCTACCCCCGTACGATTTTCATTAAAATTCTCACGTCTGAATTTTTTCAGTTTAAGATTATCTTCTGCATATTCCCGAAGTTTCTTCTTTTCATGCCCATACAATGAACTGTCCAGAACTTCCGAATCCAACAGACTCTCTTTAGGGGTGATAGATGGTAACAGTTTTTGCTCTAATAATCCACGATAAGCACCATTATACTCACACCATACACAGTCTCCTAAAACAAACAGCCGATAAGTGTATCTGGACCATGCTGTCTTAATAGTCACTTCGCGAGAGTAAATCTCCACAGTTGCCTCCGAATCGAATGCCTGATCACGGATTACAACCAATTTCCTACCCGAAATATCTTCCTTAATAAGGGTCATCCATTTTTCGGAATTCAGAATTTCCCCGATAATATCAGGTAATTTTTCTTTAATTTCAAATTGTATTCTCATATCATTCGCCTGTGGGCCAGGACTTATTAATTGCCCCCAATAATAATCAATTTCCTAAAGATAGTAAGTTTTGGAGTTAAAAACAAAATTAAAACCATTTTTTTCCAGTCTTTTTGCTATAATTATCCATCTATTTACTGTCAAATACATAAAACTCAATATCCTCATCAATTTTACATATAACTTTTCAATCTGAAGGGTATTATCATTAAAAAGAAACTGATGTCAGCGCAAGAATGCTAACATTTCATAAGAACAATGACAAACGTATAAAATCAATTTTTGCCTCATTCGTTCTATTGCTCCTCTGTTCGGTTTTACACCTGTCAATCAGACGATACTCCCATTTAGCGAACTGGTATGTGTACTCCTTTATAGCTGGACTTAGAGAAGTGATATATAAGAAGAAATAAAACAATTTCTAGATAGCAAATGGATGTACTTGTATAGGGCATTTAATTGAACTCATTTGGATTTTTGTATTATCAGAAAAGAGAAATTCTCCTTAGATTTTACATTATATCCTGAAATAATAAAAAAGGAAAAGCCCTAAAAATAAATGTTTTTCAGAGCTTTTCCTTTTTAACTTGTACACCCTCAGGGACTCGAACCCTGGACCCATTGATTAAGAGTCAATTGCTCTACCAGCTGAGCTAAGAGTGCATTGCCATCAAGCGTTCTTGATTTCGGGTGCAAAGGTAAACCTTTATTTTTAAATGGCAAATATTTGAGAGACTTTTTTAATACGGAATAATGTCTTTTATTCCGTATAAAGAATAAACTGTTGTTTTTAAGTATCAAGTTGCAAATAATCACACAAAACAAACGATCTCATTCACAATGATGTATAGCAAAGAAGAAATTTTCAGATTAATATTTAGTAAAAACAAATTACACTTTGAATAAAGAAAAATATTCTAAGGAGTTTTTTAGATAGGCTTTATAATAATCTCCATCGAATAATTCACGTAAACTATTATAATCCAACAGATATGGATATAATATTTTATAAGATCCACTATGCTGATAATTCTCCACATCAATTTTATTACATTAATATTATAATATTTCAAGCGGTTGGGCATACCATTATATCAATAATTTATAATATTCATTTCATCTATATTTCTTTTGATGTATTTTTGTAGTCGAAATAAACAGCAAAACTAAAAATCTAATAACGAATGAATTTATATTTAAAACACACCTTATTTTATCTATTAGGTATATCTTACGCTTTGATATCTTCAGCACAGTCTAATCCGGATAAACTACAATGTAAAGTGACAGGACGCATGCTTCTGGATGGCGGTGTTTATCTCAAGAATGATAATAATTTTGGTAATGGAGTTGAATTCAGTGATCTTCGGATAGGTGCAAAAGTCGCATATCAAAATTGGGATATGAAACTTGAAATAGGCTATACCGGCAATAAAGCGACAATAAAAGATGCTTTTGCAAAGTACACATACAAGAACCATTCTATACAAGTCGGACAATTCTACGAACCGTTTAGTTTAGAAATGATGTGCAGCACTTTCGACATTCGCTTTAATCAATCTCCAGGAGCTGTTCTTGCATTAACAAACGGCAGGCGAATGGGAATCACTTATAGTTACCGAAACAAACGTCATTATATGTCAGGAGGGGCATTCATGGATAATGAAGTCAACAACCTAAAAAAAGCGTCACATGGATATGCTTTGGATGGCAGGGTAGTATATCGTCCGGTTTTAGATAGCAAGAAGCTTATTCATATAGGTTTTGCGGCCAATTACCGCACCCCTAACGAATCCTTAAATGAAGAAGATAAAAACATATTTATCTATAAATCTTCTGGTGTGAGTACGATTGATAACCGAAATATTGCAATGGCTACTATTGATCATGCAGCGTATCAGATAAAATTTGGCACAGAATTACTGGTTTATTATCACCGTTTCTGCCTGCAAAGTGAATATATACGTACTCATGTGGAACGAGACAATGCTTTTAAGAACTATGTGGCACAAGGAGCCTACCTTCAGTGCTCTTGGCTTTTATCCGGAGAAACTTATCTGTACGATGAATCTGTTGCATGTGCCGGTCGTCCGGAAGGAAAAAGTCTGGAGGTTTGTTCACGATTTAACTATTTGACACTCAACGATGAGGATGCCGCCATTTGGGGAGGAGAACAAAAAGATATCTCCATCGGACTCAACTATTATATTAATAAATATATAGGTATAAAATTAAACTATAGCTATCTGATACCCGGAGCCAGTATAAAAGAGATCAGCCGCAAAAACTTTAGTGTTTTTCAAGGACGATTTCAATTTATTTTTTAATTGGCTATTGCTTTTATCGTCTGATCATATTTCCTATTGTAATCCTATAGAGGCTGGATCACCATTTGCGATTCTTTACCGATGATAAGTAAAGAAGCACGAACGGTGATCAGCTTTTTATTTAGGATAACAATCCCATATCTATTTACTTTGCTTTTCCAGATCTCTGACAGCCGGAATGCACATCATCAAAATTGAGGTAAATACAATTGCTATCCCACAACAGATAAAAATATTGGCTATTCCTAAACTATCAGCAATAAATCCGGTAATGAACAACCCAATGATAGAAGGCAATAAGCTCACGCTGTCAAAAAGAGAAAACACACGTCCTAAATATGCCGGTTTAAACTGAGTTTGCAGTAATGAAGTAAAAGGCCCGGAAAAAAATGGGACAACTATACCTTGTGCCACTGTTAATGCTGCAAAAAGTACAAAACCATCAGCCGGAAGTATTCCACAAAATGCCAATGCCGCACCAAGCAAAAAATAGGAAATAGCAATCAGCAAGGTTTTACGTATCTTTGGATTCCATACACCCAATAAGGCACCACCGGCCAACATGCCAGCACCGAAAAGAGTTTCTATCAAACTTACTTGATATGCTGTTCCCGAGAAATTTTTCAAAGTCATCAACGGCATCAATGCCACCATTGGCATAACAAAAAATGTAACTAGAACTTCAGTTACCATTACCCAACTGACTCCTTTATTACGCATAATTACATTAAATCCATCTCGCATATCATAAAGTACATTTTTAGCTGAGGTATTTTCTTGTTTAGGATTGGGAATATACACAAAAAGTAAAGCTGTACAAGCTATTATAGCTCCCAATACATCTAGAAGCATGACAAGACTCATGTCAAACGCAAGAAGCAATATGGCTCCAAGAGCCGGACCACCAATGTTACAAATCGACTGGATAGCTTGATTGATACCCGCAATGCGCATAAGCTCTTTTTCCGGTGCCAACAATGGTACAGAGGATTTCATGGCAGGCGTATGAAATGCACCGCCAACCGAACGCAACATAAGTAAAAGATATATATGCCATAATTCGATTATATCCAAATAGAACAGTAAAGCGATCACTCCGGAACAAAGAGCGACAAAACTGTCAGCACCAATCATAGTCCATTTACGATTCCAACGATCGACAAAGACGCCGGCAAAAGGACCTAATAAAGCTTGTGGTAATAAAGCAGCGATAGTTGCAAATGACAATACCTCCGCAGATCCCGTTTTAAGACTAATCCACAAAACAATAGAAAACTGGGCAATAGAACTACTTAGTATAGAGAATAGTTGCCCTGTCCATATAATGATAAACTTTTTCTTCCAATTATTCATAATAAGTTTGATAAAGAATGAAATTATTTCCCTATTGCATCTATACAGAAGAAGAAAGAATAGGATACCTCCCTGAAAAACCTAAGGTATATCTAAAATAGGATGGAACTGTAGCTAAGCCAGCTCCAAATGATTGACGAGTATGTTAAACTGATAAGTTGTTTTCATCAAATTAATTTTTGCGGTGGCAAAGATAAAACAATATTTCAAAATGTCACCAAAAACAAAAAGGAGATTATTTATAATCTCCTTTTGTACACCCTCAGGGACTCGAACCCTGGACCCATTGATTAAGAGTCAATTGCTCTACCAGCTGAGCTAAGAGTGCTTGTTTCTCGTTTGCGGTTGCAAAAGTATGGCTTTTATTTTATACTACCAAATAAACAGACCTGTTTTTTACTCTTTTTTTCTCACATTTATTCAAACTCATAGAGCTCCGAAGGCGTATTTCTCTTTAAAGCAAGTAGTTGCACATCTTTCCCGACAATAATACCTTTACTCTTCAATTTCCACTCAACTGTCTTATATGCTAACTCCGGATGATTATTATCTTTACTCAGATGGCAAAGCCAAATATAACGAAGATGCTCCATTATGTTTTCCGCAAGAAAGTTGGCGGTATCTATATTGCTCATATGACCTGTTTTACTTGAGATACGCTCTTTCAGATATGTCGGATAAGGTCCCATACGAAGCATTTCTTCATCATAATTAGCCTCAATGATCAGATAGTGGGCTTTGCAAATATATCGGGCAGCGGTTGGAGTAATCTCTCCCAAGTCGGTAAGGAATGAAAAAACCTTTCCGTCAATTTCTATACAATAACCTACATTATCTGTTCCATCATGCGGAACTTCAAAAGACTCGATACGAAAATCTTCCAATAGCATCGGTTCTTCTTTTTCCAAATAGCGTACAGAACCATGCAACTTTTCTGTCATACAATAACTTTTATTAATTCCTGCATGTACACGTGCCGTAGTATATACCGGAATATTCAATTTCTCACCTAAATGTCCTACAGCTTTAATATGATCGGCATGATCGTGAGTAATAAATACTGCACGTATTGAGTCCATAGTCACATTTATGTCCTTCAGTGATTTTTTAATGGTACGAATTCCAATACCCGCATCAATCAGTATGCCATATTTTTCGGTACCTAGATAATAGCAGTTTCCACTACTGCCACTGGCCAGGCTTATAAATCTAATCTTCATTATTCTTTTCTTTTTAATGCAAATTGCCGGCAACTTTTATGGCAAATTGTCGGCAAATATACATAAAAAAGGAAACAATCAGACGTTAGTTTTCTTCTTTTTATCGATGAAATCAGTGATTTTTGCAAAAATAAGCAAAGCAATTGCTGCAACCAAACCGATTGCCGCAAAGTAATACCAGATGTAATGTGCATTCACACTGGCAACTTCCCAAGCCTCTCTGGATTCAAACAAAGTTGGATCCGGACAATACTTGGTCAGCAGAACGCCGGCAAGACCAAATCCGAAAATGGAAGATAAAAAAGAATGAAGATGACTAAACCCTAAATACATACCTTCCTCACCTTTGGGAGCCTGTAGAGAAAAATATTCCAGATAACGGGGAGATATAAAACATTCTGCCAAACCTTGAACTACAATACCGGCAATCATCATCAATGTAATGTTGCTCATTCCAGAAACAACTTCATTATCCAAAAGATTGCCGCATGCCATCAATAGAGCAGAGACCGGAATCAGAAACATACCAATATTCATTGAGGTAATAGCACTTCGTTTTGCCATCCAACGAGTTACAAAACTAACGCAACATACTACAACAAAAGGATTTACATTAGCAATCCAGCCCGGTTTGGCTGTTTCACCTGCCATACGAATTACATACTTTGGCATCGTAGCATAAAGTTGGTGCTGCACCATCCAAAATCCCGTGATAATAAGTATTAGAATCAATAAACGCCAATTGGTGACAATACGCAAGAAACCTTGTCCGATCTCACGCATACTTTTTCCTTCTCCTACGGTGTGAGTTGATTTATACAAAAAGAAAACAGCCAACAAAGCAATGAGAGTCATAAATCCGGAGAAATAGTTTATGTAAATATATGCCTGATCACCAATCATATTTCGGAGAGGATCGATAACTGTTTTTCCGGTAAAAGCACCGATGTTAACCATCATGTAGAAAATAGAATATCCACGTGCACGGGTAGCCTCGGTTGTTTCCTTGGCAACAGAAGCCGAAATAACAGACTTAATAAATGAGCCGCCTATCATGATTATAAATAAAACCGGCACTATCAACCAACGGAAAACGCTATCTGTCAATCCACTAAAATGGGTACTTGCCCCATAGCTCACCAACCCGGTACTTTCAAGCAATGTAGGCAATACTCCTAAACCAAAGTATCCGGCAGTTAATAACGAAAAGGCAACAAGCATTGATTTACGAAAACCAATCTTATCGGCATATGCTCCGGTAAAAATAGGAAGCAAGTATAATCCACCGGAAAAAAGACCGGAAATCATACTTGCTTCGAAATCATTAAAACCTAAAATAGTAGATAAGTAAATAGTGAGAACGATAAACACAGCATAGTAAGCCATGCGTTCAAACAGTTCGACTGTGTTGCTGACATAAAAGGCTCTTGTGAACCCTTTGGCAGCAGGCTGAGGGGAATTGTTCATTTATGTTTTTCTTTTTTTAAATTGATAATAGGACGCAAAGATAAGATTTTCTGCCAATGCGACACCCACACATCTAAAATAAAAGCCGGAAAAAGGCTTGCAAAGCGAATTCCCGACTCAGTTTATTGTAACAGATAAGATGACACTAATTAAAAATGAAAAAAGTTTTTAGCATTAAAATAACTGATATCTTCAACCATCTGACAGACACGCTCCATTTCCGATAAAGGTATCTCACCGTTTTCCACATCACACCCCAATAAATTACATAAAGTACGACGAAAATATTCATGACGAGGATAGGAGAGGAACGAACGAGAATCCGTCAACATTCCCACAAAGCGGCTCAATAATCCAAGAAGAGAAAGAGCATTTAATTGCCTTTCCATTCCATCCTTCTGATCAAGGAACCACCATCCCGACCCGAACTGAATCTTACCAGGTATACTCCCATCTTGAAAATTACCTATCATGGTGGCAATTACTTCGTTTGCACAAGGATTCAGATTATACAGAATTGTTTTAGTCAACTTACCTTTTGAATTCAGCCGATCCAGGAATTTACTCATGGCTTTAGCTGTAGCAAACTCACCTATTGAATCAAATCCCGTATCAGGCCCCAACTGCTTGAACATTCGGCTGTTATTGTTCCGAATAGCACCGTAATGGAATTGTTGTGTCCATCCTTTTTCCCAGTCCATTTCACCGAGCACAACTAACATTGCCGATTTAAACTTCAAAACTTCTTCTTTTGTCAGTTCCGAACCGCCGTATATTTTATTGAAAATAGTTTTAATCTCACCTTCCGTATAGTCCTCAGCATAAAATTCTTCGATCCCGTGATCAGACAGCTTACACCCTTGCTCTGCAAAATAGTCGTGACGTTTACGTAAAGCTAAGATCATATCATTATAGTCAGAAATAGTAATCTCACTTATTTCTGACAGTTTTTCTATATAGGTGCGAAAATCTGAAGGAACTTCTACAGCCATAACTTTATCCGGACGCCATGTGGGGAGCATCTTGATTTCAAATCCACTTTCGCGAGTTCTAATATGATATTCCAATGAATCGATAGGATCATCCGTTGTACATACGGTTTCCACATGATAACGCCGCATCATTCCGCGGGCAGAATATTCCTGAGAAGAAAGTTTCTCATTACATTCATCATAAATTTCACGTGCTGTTTTCGGATTTAGTACTTTATCAATACCAAATGCAGTTTTCAGTTCCAAATGTGTCCAGTGGTACAGTGGATTACGGAAAGTATATGGGACCGTTTCTGCCCATTTCTCAAATTTCTCCCAATCTGATGTTTCTTTACCGGTACAAAAGCATTCATCCACACCATTGGAACGCATGGCACGCCATTTATAATGATCACCGCCTAGCCATATTTCAGTTAAGGACTTAAACCGATAGTCATCCGCTACCATTTGGGGATTTAAATGACAATGATAATCAATAATGGGCATCTTAGCCGCATGATTATGATATAATTCCTGAGCCGTTTCGGTTTGAAGCAGGAAATTTTTATCCATAAAATTTTTCATTCTTTTGTGCTTTTATTGTATAGAATAATTACCTAAGATATAACCAAGATTACACTATTGATTATAAGCAAAATACCTTCTATTTATATTTTGATTTCATCAATCGTTATCGAACACAAAATTAAAAAAATTACTTAGAGATACAAAAATAAACCGGATATTTATAGGATTTTGGTCTTAAAATAAGAAAGGAAAAACGTTTTATCAGAATGAAGGTTACAGGATGTTAACTTCCTACCTCCAATGAAGTTAACTTCCTATTTCCAAGAAGTTAACTTCCTACATATAGGATGTTAATATCGTATTCTTAAGATGTTAACTTCTTAAAATACGGATATCCCAAATGTTTGGTGTGCACCGCATACTACTGCTTATACCTTCTAATAGGAGGTCAAATTTCTTCTTTTTTTGCAGCACGAAGGATAAGAGTAGTGGCTCCAATAGTAATAATGGCTCCGTCATCAATGCGAATACGGTCTTTATCCCCCAAGATCTCGTTCATCAAGAAAGTTCCGGTCAGGCTTGGGGCATCACGAAGAGTATAAACCAATTCTCCTTGTCTGTTACGCTTCACATTAATAATGCAGTGGCGTCTGTCCATACTCATATCACCGGTTTCAATCGGAGTATTAATATCTGTACCTACACAACGGCGGCCAATGATATTATCACCTTCTTGCAGAGGTAACACTTGCTTGAAACCGAAGACATTTTCAATGACAACGATACAGCCAAACTCTTCTTTATATACATCTTCATCCAATTTCTCTTCCTTACGAGGAGCCTTCATCTTACTCTTCCCCAGACGAATACTGAATTGCTTACCACAGTGTTCACATACAAAAACCAATGACTGGCCTTCGCTATATTTAGTTTCATCAAAAGAAAGATAGTTCTCACATTTAGGACAAAGAATTCTTTTCATTATAAAATATTTATTTAGCTAACATCCAGGCGTTCTTATAAGCCTCGTTCTCTCTTAATTTCAACAATTGACGGTTGGCATCTTCACGATCTGCACATGACATAATACTCACGCGAATCTTACCGTCACCCGTCAATACTTTGGCACCTGTATATCCCTTGGCTTTAAGTTCACCTGCCATCGCCTCCGCATCTTTCGTATTAGCTACGCTGGCAATAATTATATGATATGGAAAAGTTTTTTCCACAACCTTAGTTTCGGTTGCTTTCATTGTCTTTTCCGGTTGGTTAACTTTCACTTCTTTTACCGCAACCGGCTTTACTACAGATGCTTTACGAACAGTGGACGACTTTTTCTTCGCAGTTGCCGGTTTGGTTTGTGGGATGGCATCAACTGATTTTAGCATAACCGGAGTCATTGCCACCGATTGTTTCTCTATCTTTTCAAACAAATCAGTTGGCAGTAGCCGGGCATAATTTCCTTTTTCAATATATGTATTCTCTACCGGTGTTGACATAAAGAAAAACAATGCAACCGCTGCAATCATAGCTACGGCATTTCTCAAAAAGGCCCAGTTCGCTCTGAATTCATAACTTGTCTTTTTCTTAAGAACAGTCGGAAGAATTTGTTCTTTCTCCGGACGTCGCAAAGCCGACAACTCCTTCATCTCAAACGAGTCGAGCCCATAGAGGTAAGGAGTGGTAATTTTATTGTCGTAAGGAACAAACTCGTAAGTATTATGAATGGTATAGCGGATTTCTCCAATATTAGGAAGATCAGTTTTTCCATCCTCATGCAGAGCGGAGATAAGTTCTGCCACCTCTTTTTCTACCATTTTCGTAGCATCCGAGAAGTTAGTATCGTACACAGCCATATAAGATTGTACTAAGACACCATCATTCAACGTCAATTGAGGATTGAAACCAATAGTACGGGTAGGCGGGAGGAATAAATTCTCTTCAGCCACTCTCATAGCAGGAGCGTAGTGAGCTATAAATCCACCAAAACCGGGAACGATCACACAATCATTCTCTAATAATAATACTTCAATATGCTGTGCCAATTCAATCATGTGTGCAAAATTAACTGATTAATTCAAGATATGCCATAAAACCGCACATTTTATTATTAACAAATGCTAAACGCTGGCTTCCTTTCTTAGCCATCTATAACTGTCATATTAGAAAAAATGCCTACTTTTGCGCTACTTAATAATATCATCAGAAACGAATGAATTATATACAAACAGAAATAGATGGTGTGTGGATCATTGAACCGAAGATTTTTTTCGATCCGCGCGGATATTTCATGGAAGCATTCAAGCAACAGGAATTTGATGCTACTATCGGACAGATAAATTTTATACAAGATAATGAATCTCAATCTTCATTCGGCACGTTACGCGGACTCCATTATCAAAAAGGAGCCTATAGCCAAGCCAAACTAGTGCGTGTCATCAAAGGTGAAGTGCTGGATGTGGCTGTCGATTTAAGAAAGTCATCACCTACATTTGGAAAGCATATCAGCGTATTGTTAAGCGACGAAAATAAACGCCAGCTTTTTATTCCCCGTGGGTTTGCCCATGGATTTTTAGTGAAAAGCGAAATAGCTATCTTTACTTATAAGGTAGATAATATATATGCCCCCCAATCTGAGGCTTCTATCCTATACAATGATCCGGCATTGGCTATCGACTGGCCTATTGCCGATTCTCAACTTGTCATGTCAGAGAAAGACAAGCAGGCAGGAGCCTTTCGGGAAGCAGAATATTTTGAATAGAAACCCTCAATAAATAAAAGAACATGAAAATTGCAATTGTCGGAACCGGATACGTAGGTTTGGTCACAGGAACCTGTTTTGCGGAAATTGGCGTGGATGTTACTTGTGTTGACACCAACAGCGAAAAAATAGAGGCGCTTAAAAAGGGGATTATCCCCATTTATGAAAATGGATTGGAAGAAATGGTCATCCGCAATACCAAAGCCGGTCGACTAAAATTTACGACTTCACTGGAAAGTTGCCTGGATGATGTAGAAGTAGTGTTCTCTGCTGTCGGAACCCCACCTGATGAAGATGGAAGTGCTGATTTGAGTTATGTACTCGCTGTGGCACGTACCATTGGACAAAACATGAAGAAATACAAACTTGTAGTCACCAAAAGTACCGTACCTGTAGGTACAGCATGCAAAGTTCGTAATGCTATTCAGGAAGAATTAGACAAACGGGGTGCCAAAATAGAATTTGATGTAGCTTCCAATCCTGAGTTTCTGAAAGAGGGTAATGCAGTCAATGACTTTATGAGTCCTGACCGTGTTGTAATCGGTGTGGAATCGGAACGTGCAGAAAAATTAATGACTAAGCTATATAAGCCATTCATGCTAAATAATTTCCGCGTGATATTCATGGATATTCCCTCTGCCGAAATGACCAAATATGCCGCAAACTCAATGTTGGCTACTCGTATCAGTTTCATGAACGACATCGCTAATCTGTGTGAGTTAGTAGGAGCTGATGTAAATATGGTGCGTAGCGGTATCGGTTCGGATACCCGTATCGGACGTAAGTTCCTTTATCCAGGCATTGGTTATGGTGGGTCATGTTTCCCCAAAGACGTAAAAGCTTTGATAAAGACAGCAGAACAGAATGGATATCAGATGCGTGTGTTACAGGCAGTAGAAGAAGTGAACGAAAATCAGAAAAGCCTGTTATTCGACAAACTGGTAAAACAATATAATGGAAATCTGGAAGGTAAAACAGTTGCATTGTGGGGATTGGCATTCAAACCGGAAACAGATGATATGCGCGAAGCACCTGCATTGGTCCTAATTGACAAACTGTTGAAAGCCGGCTGCAAAGTACGGGCCTATGATCCCGCAGCAGCAAATGAATGTAAAAGACGAATCGGCGAAACCATATACTATGCACGCGACATGTATGATGCGGTTTTGGATGCTGATGCTTTGATGCTGGTAACCGAATGGAAAGAATTTCGTCTGCCTTCGTGGGCCGTTGTGAAAAAAACAATGTCACAACAGGTAGTCATGGACGGACGTAACATTTATGATAAAAAAGAAATGGAAGAACAGGGTTTTATTTACCATTGTATCGGCAAATAATACCTTATACCACCGCATCCTCACAAACCTGATAACAGAGCTGAAAAGTTAAGAGTTTTTTTGTAACCCCCAATTTACTTTTCAGCTCTTTTTTTATATCTTTATCGATATAAATGAGTAATTTTGCACAAAATTAAACAGATGATAAAGTACATTGCAACATTGTTACTGACGGTCTTATTCGTAGCATGCAATAATGGCAAAGGACAACAGCCCTCTGAAGAAAATGAAGACCCCAAGGCCAAAGAGATTCTCCAAGGCATTTGGCTTGATGATGAAACTGAAACTCCCTTGATGCGCATAATAGGAGATACGATTTATTATTCCGATGCTCAAAGTGCTCCGGTTTATTTCAAAATCCTAAAAGACACGCTCTATACCTATGGCAAAGACGTAACCCACTATCAAATTGACAAGCAGAGTGAATATTCTTTTTGGTTCCATTCTCTGGCTGATAATATTATCAAGCTCCATAAGTCGGAAGATCCTAATGATACATTGGCATTCTCCTTTAAGTCGGTTGAAATTATTCCGACCTATACAGAAGTCACTAAGAAGGACAGTGTGGTAATGTTCGATGGCGTCCGCTACAGAGCCTATGTATACATCAACCCCTCACAAATGAAAGTAGTGAAAACAACTTATTCGGAAGATGGTATCAGTATGGACAATATTTACTATGACAATGTAATGCATATATGTGTGTATGAAGGCAAAAAAAGTTTATATGCCAAGGACATTACCAAGCAAATGTTTGTAGATGTAATTCCAACAGATTTTCTGCAACAGGCCATTCTATCTGATATGAATTTTACAGGAATTGACCGCAAAGGCTATCATTATCAAGCACTCGTCTGTATTCCGGAAAGTCCGGTATGCAATCTTGTGAATCTTACCATCAGTTTCGATGGAAAACTAAATATAACGGCTGCAAAATATAAATAAACCGACCTGACCGAAGAATTACAAATAGTAAAAAGAGTATTAAGAGAAAAAGGGCAGAAAAGCTTTACGCTTATCTTCTGCCCGATCTGGGTGCCGTAGAACGTCCACCGTTATTATTTTTTCTATTTCCGTTCCGGAAGTTTCTTCCTCCTCTTCCTGCGTTAGTATACGAACGAGGATTATATTGAGGAGCTTCCCCCAATTCAGCCGGTACCGGTATCTTATAAATTTCTTTTTCGAGGAAATTCTCGATATTCTTAAAATTAGTTTGTTCTTTCTCATTCACAAACGTGAGGGCAACTCCATCATTGTTCGCACGTGCAGTACGTCCGATGCGGTGAACATAATCTTCACTGTCATGTGGAACATCGAAATTAATCACCAACCGGATATCATCAATATCTATCCCTCTGGATACAATGTCTGTAGCGACCAAAATATTGATACGTCCCGATTTGAATTCATGCATAATAAATTCACGCTGTACCTGCTCAAGATCAGAATGCATTTCTCCAACATTCAACTTCATCATTTTCAGCGCCTTTGCCACTTCTTTTACTTTTATCTTTGAAGATGCAAAAATGATAACTCTTTCGGGCACCTCTTCCGCAAACAAGCTTCTTACAATACCCAATTTCTGATTTTCGTAACAGACATAAGCAGCCTGAACAATTTTTTCAGCAGGTTTCGATACGGCCAGTTTGACTTCAGCAGGGTTATTCAGGATAGTATTGGCCAATTGCTGAATCTTAGCTGGCATGGTAGCGGAAAACATAATCGTCTGGCGTTCTTTTGGCAAATATTTTACGATCTGCATAATATCCTCGTAGAACCCCATATCAAGCATACGGTCTGCTTCATCAAGAATAAAATAAGAAACCCGGGATAAATCAACGTATCCCAGACTCAGATGTGCAATCAGGCGTCCCGGTGTAGCTATAACCACATCGGCACCAAGCATCAAGCCTTTTTTCTGCTGCTCAAAAAGTATTCCGTCATTTCCTCCGTAAACAGCCACACTTGAAACAGGCATAAAATAAGAGAAGCCCTCCATTTGTTGATCTATTTGTTGGGCCAGTTCACGGGTAGGTGACATAATCACACAATTGATGGCATCTTCCGGATGTCCACCTTCCGACAATTTATTCAATATAGGCAACAAAAAGGCAGCCGTCTTACCGGTTCCTGTCTGCGCTACAGCGATTAAATCTCTACCTTCGAGTATTACTGGGATCGCTTGTTCTTGTATAGGAGTACATTCCTCAAAACGCATAGCGTCGAGTGCTTCAAGTACATTGTCATTTAATTGTAATTCGGAAAACTTCATCGTTTATTTTATTTGCTCGCAAAGATAGAAAATTCACTACGTAGTACAAATTTTTCGGGTTCTTTTATTCTTTCCACTCTTACATATTCAAATAAGAGTCCTTAAATCCCAGGAAGTAAAGTACGCCATCAAGCCCAATCGTATTAATAGATTGTTTGGCATTGGCCACAACTTTGGGTTTTGCATGAAAGGCAATGCCAAGACCGGCAACTCCCAACATAGGAAGATCATTAGCTCCATCCCCAACAGCAATGGTTTGAGCGATATCTACTTTTTCTACCTGAGCGATCAATCGCAGCAGTTCCGCTTTACGCTTTCCATCTACCACATCTCCCAAATAACGCCCCGTCAGCTTACCGTCTACAATCTCAAGTTCATTGGCATATACATAATCAACACCGTATTTCTTCTGCAAATACTGTCCAAAGTAGGTGAAACCTCCCGAAAGGATAGCAATCTTATAACCATACTTCTTCAGAACATACATCAAGCGATCCACCCCTTCAGTTATTGGCAGACTCTCGGCAATTTCCTGCATTACAGATTCGTCCAGTCCTTTCAGCAGTGCAACCCGCTCACGAAAACTTTCCGTAAAGTCAATTTCTCCCCTCATGGCACGTTCCGTAATTGCTTTTACTTCAGCACCTACACCGGCACGTATAGCAAGTTCGTCAATTACTTCGGTTTCTATTAATGTAGAGTCCATATCGAAACAGATCAGGCGGCGCATACGGCGATACATATTATCCAACTGGAAAGAGAAGTCCATTTCAAGTTCACTGGCCAATTTCATCAACTGTCCCTGCATAGCTTCTTTATCCCGGGGAGTACCGCGAACCGAGAATTCAATACAGGCTCGGGTATGCATTTTACGCTCATCCAATGGAATACGTCCGGTCAGACGTTTGATGGCATCAATATTCATGTCCTGCTCAGCTAAAATACGGGTAACCGCCGCAATCTGGCGAGCCGTAAGTTTACGTCCCAGCAATGTAAGGATATAGCGGTTCTTACCTTGCATATTCACCCAGCTTTCATACTCTTCTTCGGTAATCGGATAGAAACGAATGGTTACTCCCAAGGAAGATGCCTTAAAAAGCAACTCTTTCATCATAAATCCCGAGAGTTGTTCCTCAGTCATACAGAGAATGCCCAGTGAAAGGGTGTTATGAATATCTGCCTGACCAATATCCAGGATAGTGGCATCGTATTTTGCCAATATCTCTGTTACGGAGGCTGTAAGTCCCGGACGATCTTCACCGGTAATACGAATCAGAATTAATTCTGTTTTTGATGGTTGCATAGCTGAATGTTCATTAAGTATCCTGCAAAAGTAGGGGAAAATTCCCAGTATTTATGCTAAATAACATAAAAAACTGCACTTAAAAAGAGAGAAAATTACTTGTTTATTTGGAAGTTGGAATAATATTTACTTACCTTTGCACCCGGTTTCTGAATTAAAGGCCTTGACAATCAACAGATTCCTCTCTGTTGTGCCTAAAAAGACGATGTTTCGGGGAGAGACCACTGTTTTAGAGGACAGTCCCGGATAGTATTAACTAAAACCGAATTACATGAGGCATGTAAAATGGATTTTTGTTGTATTACTAATTAGTTCCTTGACTTCTTTCGTAGAAAAAGACAAACCTACCGGAGGTTTGAATGTGGGTGACGTAGCCCCTGATTTCACAATCGAATCTACGTCAGATGTACAGCACAATTTTGATTTGACCGACTTAAAAGGCAAATATGTGCTGCTTAGTTTTTGGGCAAGTTACGATGCACAGTCCCGGATGCAAAACGCAAGTTTGAGCAATGCGCTTCGATCAACTTCTCAAGATGTGGAAATGGTTTCCGTTTCATTTGACGAATACCAGTCGGTATTTCAGGAAACCATTCGTAAGGACCAAATAGTTACGCCCACCTGTTTCGCGGAAACTAAAGGCGAAAACTCCGGCTTGTTTAAGAAATACCGTTTAAACCGGGGTTTCACTAACTATTTATTGGATGGAAATGGTGTGATTATAGCCAAAAACATCTCTGCTGCAGAACTTTCTGCTTATGCAAACAAAATCAAAGGTTGATTTTAAAGCGTAAGAAGAGAGTGGGGGTTCCCAACAGGATTTCGATCCCGGGAACGAGACAAAAGAGGAAATGAATACAACAAAAAATTCCGCCCGCACTTGTGGATTTCACAGGAGCAGGCGGAAATTCTTATTTTTAGACCCTTTGAATTCAAATGCAATCCATTATTTGGGAGCCTTTCTATATAGGTAAAATGCAATCAGCGCATACAGTAAATTAGGAATCCACATAGCGATCATCGGAGGCATATTTCCATTTACCGCAAAAGTAGATGCCACGGTCTGGAACAGGATATATGAAAAGCTCAGTCCAAGTCCTATTCCCAAATGCAATCCCATTCCCCCCTTTGTTTTTCTAGAAGAAAGAGATACTCCGATCACAGTCAGGATGAATGATGCAAATGACATGGCGATTCGTTTATGATACTCTATTTCAAACTCTTTGATATTGGCAATACCCCTTTGTTTCTGCTTATCTATATATGCACTAAGCTGAGGGCTGGTCAACATTTCCTGTTGATTACGCATAATCATGAAATCGGCAGGTTCCATCGGTATAATGGAATCCATCTTATCTCCACGGACAATAGTTTCCTTTAATCCGTCGAGATTACGAATCATATAATCCTTAATGGTCCATTTATTAACCGCAGTAGTATCATAAGTAATGCTACGGGCAGTCAAATGGGATACCAGTTTCTTATCTACGAATTTATCCAGCGAAAAACGGTTTCCTGTCTTATTGTAATCCTGATAGTTATCAATATAAGCAATCACGCCTGTGTCTATCTCCAACTGTATATTGTGTACATAAGTGGTCTTTTTCTTTTTCACGTATTTATCTTCAAAGTCCAGACGAGTCACACTGCCTCTTGGAATCACATACGATCCTAATATAAAGGTAGAAATCGCAATGATACCGGCCGATATCATGTAAGGACGCAACATCCGTTTAAAACTCATACCGGTAGAAAACATTGCAATAATCTCGGAGTTTTCAGCCAGTTTAGAGGTGAAGAATATGACAGCAATAAATACAAACAACGGACTGAACAGATTCGCGAAATAAGGAATAAAGTTCATGTAGTAATCGAAGATGATTGCCGACCACGGCGCACTCCGTTCCATAAACTTATCCATCTTCTCGTTGAAGTCGAATACTACTGCGATGGAGATAATCAATGCAATAGCAAATACATACGTCCCCAAGAATTTCTTGATGATATATAAGTCCAGGCGTTTAATAAACCGATTGCTTCTCATAAATTTATAGTCTTGTTGACACTCTTTTCACCATCATAGGTTTCCAGGTTGAAAAGTCTCCTGCGATAATGTGCTTGCGTGCTTCTCCTACCAGCCACAAATAAAACGCCAGATTGTGGATAGACGCAATCTGCATGGCCAGCAACTCCTGCGCATGGAATAAATGGCGCAAGTATGCTTTGCTGTACAATGTGTCTACATACGAAGCACCGTCAGCTTCAATAGGAGAGAAGTCTGCTTCCCATTTTTTATTACGCATGTTCATGATACCGTCTTTCGTAAACAACATTCCGTTTCGTCCGTTACGGGTAGGCATCACACAGTCGAACATATCTACTCCACGTTCAATACCCTCAAGAATATTAACCGGTGTGCCGACTCCCATCAGATAACGTGGTTTGTCCTTGGGAAGTATCTCGTTCACCAACTCAATCATCTCGTACATCTTATCTACCGGTTCGCCTACGGCAAGTCCGCCAATGGCATTACCGTCTGCATCTTTCGAAGCTATGTATTCTGCAGATTGTTTACGCAGGTCGGGATATACACATCCTTGCACGATAGGAAAAAGAGACTGGCTGTAACCATATTTAGGTTCCGTCTCATTGAATCGTTGAATGCATCTGTCGAGCCAGCGGTGTGTCAATCCCAATGACTTTTTGGCATATGCATAATCCGAATCCCCCGGTGGGCATTCGTCAAATGCCATCATGATGTCGGCACCTATGATACGTTCGATATCCATAACCTTTTCAGGAGTAAAGATATGCTTGCTGCCATCAATATGCGAACGGAATTCGGCCCCTTCTTCACGCAATTTACGGATACCGGACAAAGAAAACACCTGAAAACCACCACTATCAGTCAGCATCGGACGGTCGAATCCATTGAACTTATGCAATCCACCAGCTCTTTCGAGTACATCCAGTCCCGGCCGCAAATAAAGATGATATGTATTTCCCAGAATAATCTGTGCCTGAATATCCTCTTTCAATTCAGTCTGATGTACTCCTTTCACACTGCCGATTGTACCTACCGGCATAAATATAGGGGTTTGTATTTGCCCGTGGTCTGTTGTAATCAGACCGGCACGGGCATTACTTTTTGCGTCTGTATATTGTAATTCGAATGTCATTCCTGGCTGGCTTTCTTTACGGATAAATCAATGGCATCGGCAACCTTCTCTTGAGTCAGTGCAATGGCAAAGACCTCTTTTACATCATTCACATAATGGAAAGTCAGTCCTTTCAGATATATATCCTGTATTTCGTCAATATTCTTTTTGTTCTCGGCACTCATAATAATTTCTTTGATGCCGGCACGCTTAGCTGCCAGAATCTTCTCCTTAATACCACCTACCGGAAGTACCTTGCCACGCAACGTGATTTCCCCGGTCATAGCCAGATTAGCCTTCACCTTACGTTGTGTCAAAGCAGAAGCCAACGAAGTAGCCATTGTGATACCCGCCGACGGACCGTCTTTCGGAATAGCTCCTTCGGGGACATGGACATGGATGTTCCAGTTATCAAAGATCTCTTCATCCAGATTTAAGAGTGAAGCATGTGCTTTGATATACTCAAGTGCCAGCATAGCAGACTCTTTCATCACTTCACCCAAATTTCCGGTTAATGTGAGACGTCCGCCCTTGCCGCGGCTCAGACTGGTCTCAACAAATAAGATTTCACCTCCAACGGCTGTCCATGCCAATCCTGTCACCACACCGGCATAATCATTGCCTTGATATTTATCACGAGTATATTCCGGAGCACCTAGGAAGTCATACAAATCAGTCGGTTTGATTTCTGTTTTTAAGAAGAAACCATCTGTTGCATATTGGCGGGCCGATTTACGAAGAATCTTACCGATTTTCTTTTCCAACTCACGCACACCGCTTTCACGTGTGTACGATTCGATAATAGCTTCCAGCGTATCTTTTGGAATTTTAATGTCGGTCTTCTTCATTCCGTTTGCTTCCAGCTCCTTCGGCACTAAATGCTTTCGTGCTATTTCCACTTTTTCTTCCGTGATATAACCACTCACTTCAATCAGTTCCATTCGATCGAGCAATGGTCCGGGAATGGTATTCAAGTTGTTTGCCGTAGCAATAAACATCACTTTGGACAAGTCGTAATCCACATCCAGGAAATTATCATGGAAAGCCGTATTTTGTTCCGGATCAAGCACTTCAAGCAAAGCCGATGAAGGATCTCCCTGACGGTCGGCACTCACTTTATCTATTTCATCCAGAATAAATACCGGATTCGAAGAACCCGCTTTAATCAGGTTTTTGATAATACGTCCCGGCATTGCACCGATATAAGTTTTACGGTGTCCGCGAATTTCCGCTTCATCGTGCACACCTCCCAATGACATACGGATATATTTCCGCTTCAAGGCTGCGGCAATCGATTTTCCCAGTGAAGTCTTACCAACTCCCGGAGGGCCGTATAAACAGATAATAGGAGACTTCATGTCACCCTTCAATTTAAGTACGGCTAAATGTTCCAGAATGCGTTCCTTTACTTTCTCCAGACCATAATGATCCTTATTCAGCGTTTTCTCGGCATTCTTTAGGTTTAAATTGTCGGTAGTATAAACTCCCCACGGCAGATTGAGCATTGTCTGCAGATAATTCAACTGCACACTGTAATCCGGCGATTGAGGATGGGTACGTTCCAGCTTGGCAAGCTCTTTCAGGAAAGTTTCCCGCACTTCGGTACTCCACTTCATGTGTTCTGCCTTTTGGCGCATCTCTTCTATTTCCTGTTCCTGGCCGCCACCACCCAGTTCGTCCTGGATCGTTTTAATCTGCTGCTGCAGGAAATACTCACGTTGCTGTTGGTCAATATCCTCACGGGCACGCATCTGGATAGATGCCTTTATTTCGGCCAACTGCACTTCACGATTCAGGATTTCAAGCAACCGATAGGTACGTTCACGCAACGAATCAATGCGCAACAGTTCGATTTTCTCGTCCTTCTTCAACGGAAGGTTCGTACAGATAAAGTCCACCAGGAACATGTGGTTCGTCAGGTTTTTGATGGCAAACGCTGATTCCTGATGTAAAGTGTCCGATGATTTAATATATCGTATTGTCAAATCCTTGCAGGTTTCCACCAATGCCTGAAACTCCTTATCATCTTTTGAAGGGATTTCTTCTTCAATAATGTTCACTTCACCCTTCAGGTACGGATGTGTTTCAGTAATATTCTTCAGCTCCAGGCGTTTCATTCCCTGAATAATGACTGTTGTTGTCTGGTCGGGCATTTCGAGTACACGCACAATCTTACCTATGGTTCCGATCGGGTGCAAGTCCTCAAATGCCGGCTCGTCCGTTTCCGCCATTTTCTGGCAAACTACTGCAATATAGGATTTTTTCTTATCGGCTTCCCTCACCAATCTCAAAGATGATTTTCTGCCAACAGAAACAGGCATAAATACTCCGGGGAACAATACCATATTACGGAGGGGGAGTACCGGAAGAGTTTCACCAACCTTTATGTCAAACACTTGATCTTCGTTTCCGTCAAAATCGGCAATTAATGAAAATGCGTTATCATTCTGGTCATCCATCTCTCTTAAATATCTTTCTTTCTTCATTTCGTATAAATTAGTTTATGTCATATCAGCGAACATAAAACGTTCGCAAAGTTAATCGATTCTTCATTAAGAATAAAACATCTATTCGATAAAAACACAAAAACAATGCCAAATAATAATGTGGACGGAATGTCATATCACAATATTTACCTATTTTTGGCGAACTTAATTATTTCTTAGCTAAATGAGCCAACCTTTTTTTCAGTTTAAACAGTTTACTGTCTGGCACGATAAATGTGCCATGAAAGTAGGCACAGACGGTGTCTTGCTCGGAGCTTGGACCCCGGTAGAGTCCTCTGCACATATTCTTGATATTGGTACCGGTACCGGATTGGTGGCACTTATGCTGGCCCAACGCTGTTCCGCTTCCGTTATTGCTCTTGAAATAGACGGAACAGCCGCACAACAGGCTGCAGAGAATATCACCCGTTCACCTTGGGGAAGCAGGATAGAAGTCGTTTGCCAGGATTTCAGGTTATACAGCAATAAGAATAATAGCCTGAAATATGATACAATCGTATCAAATCCTCCATATTTCACAGACTCCCTGAAGTGTCCGGACAGCCAGCGCAACACAGCCCGACATAACGATAACCTGTCTTATGAAGAGTTGCTGAAGGGAGTATCGAATTTACTTTCGCCAAATGGTACTTTTACAGTAGTCATACCGATGGATGCAAGTGATTCTTTTAAAAACATCGCATCTTCACAAGGCCTGTATCCATCCCGCCAGCTCTTGGTCATCACTAAACCGGGAGCACCCCCAAAACGTACCTTGATCTCATTTACATTTATAAAACAAGACTGCAAAGAAGAGAAATTATTAACAGAAGTTTCTCGCCACCGTTACAGTAATGAATACATTAAATTAACCCGGGAGTTTTATTTGAAAATGTAAAAGGCGTCGCTCTGTTCCAGTTGCATCATTCCGTATTATCGAAATTCCACCATAGCACAAAATGAAATAAGAGTAACCACATTGACATGTGTGATTACTCTTATTTCCTGTCGGGGTAGCGGGATTCGAACCCACGACCCCCTGCTCCCAAAGCAGGTGCGCTAACCGGACTGCGCTACACCCCGAGTGCTTTTTTCACAAGAACTTCATTTTTGTCGGGGTAGCGGGATTCGAACCCACGACCCCCTGCTCCCAAAGCAGGTGCGCTAACCGGACTGCGCTACACCCCGTTTTATAGGGAAGTTCCTTTCAAAAGCGGTGCAAAGATAGGGACTATTTTTTAATATACAATAGTGGAGGAACGTTTTTTTGATATTTATTTTTTAACACCCTGTCCGTCATATATTTGAATATGAAATAAAAAAAGAGGATTACTCATTAAAAGAGTCCCGGTTCTGATGGAATCGGGACTCTTTTACCAAACAAACGACAGAGAACAGTTACTCAAGATCCTCTTTTACTACTTCATCTATCTCCTTGAGCTTCTTCTCTTTTGACTTTTTGTTTCCGGCAGATTTCTTTTTGGTATCATCATACACATTGTCTGCACGGTCTTCCATCTCTTCACTCCAGTCGTCATACATATTTGTTGCCGGCTGGCCGGTAAGAGTGGTATTCTCTTCTGCGATAGGTACATCTCTGTTAATTACTTTTGCCATATGTTCTACATTTTATTATTATGCTATAAAGACAATAAAAAATAGAAAAAGTTCTCCGTGTTAATGAAGTTTGATACTATTAGATAGATTTTAAAGCGGTATTTCAAGTTATATTTCCAAAAGCAGTGAACTAAATGCCGTTTCAAATGTATAATACAGAAATATCACCATTAAAAACGAATGTCATGAGATTGAAAACTCCCAAACCGATACGGCTTATTGCCCTTGCCGGCATAGCCTTGTTTATAGGCAGTTGTGCCAAAAACACCACTATAATTTATGGTAGCGGAGAAGACGACGGCCTTCCCGAAACCCCTCAAAAGGGTACAACGTTGGTCGCCTTCAATGCTTCTATCGAAAGCCGTAATCTGACCCGTGCCATGTCGCCCATGAAAAAAGGAATCAAGAGTACCATTTATGCTTACCAAAAGTCGCAGAGTACCACCACTCCGGAAACTTTGTTTGCCGAAGGACTGTATATCACTTCTTCACCGGGTGTATTGTCCGGAAATGACGGATATAAAATGTATCTTGCCAACGGGATTTATAACTTTTATGCCGTATCCGATAATTTCTCGACCATACCTCCTTCGTTCACAGGACAAGAGTCGGAACCTTTGTTCAACGGTATCGACTATCTTTGGTGGGGCAGTAGCGACCAAGATGTAAACAGTGCGCAAATTAATATTCCAATCGTGTTTCAGCATGCTTGCACACAAGTTGTCATTGAGGTCTCTGCCGGTGACGGGGTCCGGCTCAGCAGGCTCTTATCAGCTACTATCACTCCACCGGTTCCGAAAGCAAGAATGATACTTTCCAGCGGACAAATTCCTCCTGCAACGTCATATGATACACCTGATAAAATGGGGATTAACGGATTTCTTGCACAATACATCATGCTTCCACTGCAAACAGATACTCCGATGACACTGACTCTTGAAATAGAAACGGATGGAGATAACGACTCAAAAATTTACAGCGTACAAGTTCCTGTCCCCAACGGAGAACTGAAGGCCGGAGACTCTTACCGTTTCAGTGCGGTAATCAACGGCAGTTCTGTTTCCATTCCCTCCGTCAGCGTAAAAGACTGGACCGAAATAGACGAAACAGGTAACCCACTTTATCCACTACCCAAATAACAACTCTTATGCTTACACAATTTTTAAATCTACTTGCTACTATCATCAGCGTCATCAGTTTGCTGATCGTAACTTATGGCGCGTTTATTGCCATTATTTCTTTCATTATCAATGAACTGAAGAGAGTAACTGGAGCTTACACCCCGACCAATATCCGAAAGTTGAGAGCCGTGTTCGGCACTTACCTGCTATTGGGGCTGGAGTTCCTTATCGCTTCGGACATATTGAAAACGGTATTGGGACCTACAATGAACGAACTGATTATTCTGGGAGGTATTGTCGTCGTAAGAACCATATTATCGGTATTCCTCAACAAAGAAATCAAAGAATTGGAAACAGAAAATAACTAAAACATAGTGAACCAACCATCTGTAATGGCGTTTATATCATTATTAATAAAAGAAAGGAGATCGGACTTATGAATACCGAAAAAGAGAAAACTTCATCAGAAGAACAAAAAAAGGCTGAAAAAGTGCTTAAAGACAAAGTTCCCGTACAGCAAACCGGAACCTACAGCGAAGCCACCAAGAAAGAAGTGCGCGACGCAGTAAAAGAACTCAATCCGGACATGAGCGGATTGGATAGGGGTTAACAGCCCCTATCTTCCCGGAAACATCAGTGTAAAGCAGCTTCCTTTCCCTATCTCTGAGGAGACTGTAATGGTGCCGCCATGCAGATTCATGATCTGCTTACATAAACTGAGTCCGATGCCGGACCCCGATGGCTTGGTCGTAAAGAACGGAACAAATACTTTGTCTATCACTTCCGGAAGAATGCCTTCGCCGTTGTCACGCACCGTGAGACTGCAAACTTTTCCGGGGACCTGTTCCAACTCTACTTCTATCTGCGGTGCAGTATTTTGTCCGCAGGACTCTTTGGCATTTTTAATCAGATTGATCAGCACCTGCTCTATCTGGGCACGATCAATGTACAGAGTGGCCCCCCTGTGTGTTGCCGCAAAATGAATGAACGAATCAGGGAAGAGTTTCCTTAGGTCGGAAAAGAGTTCGTCCACCGCTACCGATGTGCAGGCAGGAGTGGGGATACGAGTCAACCGACGGTAGTTTTCCACAAAACCGAGCAGCCCTTTACTTCTCCGATGGATGGTCTGCATGGCTTGCAACATCACTCCGTATTCTTTCTCACTGAGCCGTTCGGGTATTCCGCGTTCACTCAATGTTTCGGATAATGAAATGATAGGAGTGATAGAGTTCATTATTTCATGGGTCAATACCCGTATCAACTTCTGCCAGGCTTCCATCTCGTTACGTTCCAATACCGAATGGATGTTTTTCAGGCTGACCAACAGCCTTTCCTTATTTTGTGCGGCAAACAAAGTACATGATACCGCCATCTCTACCGAGGCTCCTTGCTGCCGGATACGTACCACCTGCGTCTCGTTCCAGGAGGTGGTCAGCCACTCCTGAGGCAACCGGGATTCTTGTCCGACCAGTGCCACGGCCGCACGGTTCATCCATTCCACCCGGCCCGAACGGTCAGTCACTACCACAGCCGTATCTACCTTATTTAAAAGGTTCTCGTAATACTGGTGCTTGATCTCTTCCTCGAGCAGGCGTCCACGGAACAACCTAAGCGTCTGAGAAAGTTCGTCCGCCAGTTCAACCATCATCTTGCTTTTAAACGGCGGCTGAAAGTTCTGCGTCATGTCATTGAAGCGGATGCAGTCTGTCAGCCGTCTCATCATGCCTGCCAATTTCATCTGGATGGAATAGAGATGAACGCCTGTAGCGATCAGCAGGATGCCCACAATCAGAGTGCTGAACCATAATTCGTAACAGAACAGCAAGTATCCTCCGATGGAGAGCACCACCAACAATAAAATGTGCAGCACCACACTGATGGAATAGCGTTTCATAAGCCCAGTTTTTCAAGTTTGCGATAAAGAGCAAAACGGGTGATACCAAGATACTCGGCTGCCCGGGTGATGTTCCCCTCGCTCAGCCGCATGGCTTTCTCTACCGCCTGCCGTTCCAGCAATTCCAGATTGAGTACCTCTTCCTCTTTCTTTTGCCGGACAGAAGAGTGGAAAAGAAAGTTCTCAGGCTTCAGCAGGGAGCCGTCACCCAAAATCACGGCACGCTCTATGGTATGTTGCAACTCGCGTACATTGCCCGGCCAATTATACTTCAGCAACTTATTCTTTGCCTCGCGCGTCAGCCCGTGCATCTCCTTCTTATATTTGCGGGCATAGCGCTCTAAAAAGAACTCGGCCAGCAGAATGACATCGTTACCACGCTCCCGTAGAGGAGGAATATGAATTTCTATCGTATTGATGCGATAGAGCAGATCCTGACGGAAGTTACCTTCATCCACCATTGCCCTGATATCGGCATTCGTCGCACAGATCAGGCGGACATCGATAGGTACCGACTGAGTAGAGCCTAACCGGCTGATCTGCCTTTTCTCTATCGCAGTGAGCAGTTTCGATTGCATAGGGAGCGAAAGGTTACCTATTTCATCCAGAAACAGAGTACCCCCTGTCGCCACTTCCATGCGTCCCGCCTTTGCTTTGCGTGCGTCGGTGAAAGCACCTTTCTCGTATCCGAATAATTCGCTTTCGAACAACTGTTCGGGAATACTGCCCAGGTCGATCGTTACAAACGGTTTACCGTATCGGGGAGAACAACGGTACAGCAAGCGGGCAATCACATCTTTTCCGGTACCGTTTTCACCCAGAATCAGGATATTGGCATCCGTCTCGCTTAACTTGTTGATGGTTGAAAACACCTCTTGCATAGCCTCCGATTCACCGATAATCTCATTTTCGGGTCCACCCTGTCCGCTCAGCACTTCTACCTGCTCCTTCAGCATATTCACTTCATGACGTGACTGCCGGAGTTTCATGCCCGAAGAGAGTGTAGCCAGCAGTTTCTCTTTTTCCCATGGTTTGGGGATAAAGTCCGTTGCACCTGCTTTGATGGCACGCACAGCCTTGTCCGTATCGGCATAAGCCGTCATAAAAATCACAATGGCCTGCGGATCGATCTTCAGAATCTGTTCCAGACTCTCAAATCCTTCCTGCCCACTGATGGCATCACGACTGAAGTTCATATCGAGCAAAATGATGTCCGGACCGAACGTGGTCATGAAGTATTCGATGCGATCGGGAGTAGTAGCCACCTTAATCTTTTCAGTATAAGGTTCGAGCAATAGATTGAGGGCGAACAACACATCCTCGTTATCGTCTACAATTAATATTTTTCCAAGCTGTTCCATGTTATATTACGAGCTAATTTACTTTCCTTTAAAGGATAAGATATACCAGTTGTACAACTCGTCGTGTACCGGTTATACATCTCGTACATCTAATCTTACCATGTAATGATGCTAAAGTAAGCCGGATATATTCACTTACCTTTAGCCTGAGGGCAAAGGTACATATTATATCCATGTGTTGTGTGTGCTAATTCGCACTATTTTTGTGCGTATATGCACACGAAAGCAGTAAGGAATAAAGATGCAAACTGCTAATAAACAAAATATTACACGTATGGCACGGCTTTTGAATGGTTTATAGAAAAAGGAATGCACAATGAACTTGAAAACGATACTTATCATTGCCGGATGCAGTTATATCTTTCCGGCAACTGCACAGGAACGCACGATGGAGCTCTCGCTGGACGAAACCGTAAAGCTTGCCAAGCTTCAGTCACCCGACGCACAAACCGCACGCCACAGTTTCCGCTCAGCCTACTGGAACTATAAATATTACAGGGCGAACTATCTGCCTGCCTTGAGCCTGACCTCGGACCCGAACCTGAACCGGGCTATCAATAAGGTAACACTGGGAGACGGAACCGTGAAGTTTGTAGAACAAAACATGCTCAGCACCGACCTTACTCTGAATTTAACACAGAACATTCCATGGACCGGCGGTTCACTGTTTGTGGAAACGGCAGCACAACGAATGGATATCTTCAGCGACCACACGACAGCCTGGCAGACTTCACCTATTAATATAGGCTATCGTCAGTCGCTCTTCGGATATAACAGCCTGAAGTGGGATCGCCGCATCGAACCGGTCCGCTACCGGGAAGCAAAGAAATCGTATGTAGAAACACTGGAACTGGTAGCCACGCGTGCTACTCAAAAATTCTTTAACCTTGCCACCGCACAGAGCAATTACGAAACCGCCACTACCAATTACGCTAACGCAGACACACTCTATCAATATGCCCAGGGACGCTACAACATCGGTACCATCACCGAAAACGAAATGCTGCAACTGGAACTGAACAAACTGACCGAAGAAACCAACCGAATGAATGCCCGTATCGAGATGGACAACTGCATGCAGGAGCTACGCTCGTATCTGGGCATTCAGAGTGACGAGGAACTCAAGGTGAAAATCAACGACCACGTACCCGACTTCAGTGTAGAACTGCACGAAGCCTTATTACTGGCCAACGAAAACAGTCCGGAAATACAAAACATGATACGCCGGAAACTGGAGAGCGAAAGCAACGTGTCATACGCCCGTGCCAATGCCGGACTGAAAGCGGATATTTATCTGCGTTTCGGCCTGACACAAACTGCCGACAAGCTGGGAAGCGCCTACAAGAGGCCATTGGACCAGCAGTACGTCAGCCTGAGCGTAGCACTACCCATCCTCGACTGGGGACGGGGCAAGGGCAAAGTGCGCGTGGCACGCTCCAACCGCGACCTTGTGTACACACAGGTGGAACAAGACAAGACCGATTTCGAACTAAACATACGCAAACTGGTGAAACAATTTAATCTTCAGGCCCAGCGGGTCAGAATAGCCGCACGAACCGATGAAACAGCTCAACGACGCAGCGACGTGGCCCGCAAACTTTATCTGCTGGGCAAGTCTACCATTCTCGATCTAAACGCTTCCATCACCGAGAAGGACCAGGCACGCCGCAACTACATAACGGCTCTTTACAACTACTGGAGTCTGTATTACACGTTGCGCAGCCTTACTCTTTTCGACTTTGAAGGCAAAACGCCGCTTACCGAGAATTATGACCTGCTGATAGACTGACCGGAATTATAAACTGCAAATCGAAAAAACAAAATAATATGGATATTAAAATTGAAAAGAAACCCTGGTACATCCGCTATAAATTCTACATAGCCGGAGGAATTGCATTTGTCGCTTTCCTTGTTTACGTCATCATTCTGTCGGCCGGGCCGCGCAAGCTCCGCATCGAGTCGGAAAACATACAGATAGCCGAAGTCAAAGATGACAAGTTTATGGAATACGTCGATGTGGAAGGATTGATACAGCCTATTCTCACCATTAAAGTAAACACCCGTGAAGCGGGAAGCGTAGAGCGTATCATAGCCGAGGAAGGCAGTTTGCTCCAGAAAGGAGATACGATTCTGACCCTCTCGAATCCGGACTTGCTGCGTAGCATCGAAGACCAGCGGGACGACTGGGAAAAGCAACGCATCACTTATCAGGAGAAAGAAATCGAAATGGAACAGAAAAGCCTGAGCCTGAAACAACAGACACTGGAAACCAATTACGAACTGGCACGCCTGAAAAAAAGTTTCACGTTGGACAAAGAAGAATTCCGCATGGGCATCAAGAGTAAAGCACAACTCGAAGTGTCGGAAGACGAATACAATTACAAGGTGAAGAATGCCGAACTGCAACGCGAAGGTCTTCGCCACGATTCGGCCGTGACCATCATCCGCAAAGATCTGATACGAACCGATATGGAGCGGGAGCGTAAGAAGTATGAACGGGCCACAGAGCGTCTGGGCAATCTGGTAGTGAAAGCACCCATCAGCGGACAGCTGAGCTTTGTGAAAGTTACTCCGGGACAGCAGGTGGGCTCCAGTGAAAGTATCGCCGAAATCAAAGTACTCGATCAATATAAGATCCATACTTCATTGAGCGAATACTACATCGACCGCATTACCACCGGACTGCCTGCTACTGTCAACTATCAGGGTAAAAAGTATCCGCTTCGCATCACAAAAGTTGTGCCCGAGGTAAAAGACCGCATGTTCGACGTCGATCTGGTCTTCACCGGCGAAATGCCCGATAACGTACGTGTAGGTAAGAGTTTCCGTGTCCAGATTGAATTGGGACAGCCTGAACAAGCCATCGTCATCCCACGCGGCAACTTCTATCAGGCCACCGGCGGACAGTGGATTTACAAAGCCAATGCATCTAGAACCAAAGCCGTACGTACGCCTATCACCATCGGACGCCAGAATCCGCAACAATATGAAATTACCGGAGGATTAGAGCCCGGAGATTATGTCGTTACAACAGGATATGATACCTTTGGCGAGGCAGAAGAATTAATACTTAAGTAATATAAAAATGAATCGAACTCACCACAGAGTGGCACAGAGTTACACAGAGATAGTTCTCTCTTAATATCTTAATAAGCAAGAGGTTAAAACTCTGTCAGACTCTGTGTTACTCCGTGGTGAATCAAACTCAAAATCATACAAACATGAAAACCATAAGGCTGGCCTGGAAGGCTCTGGCACGTTTCAGAACATATACATTCATCAATATACTGGGCTTGGCCTTGAGTCTGGCTTGTGTACTTATCATCCTCCGGTATATCCATCAGGAGGTTACCGTAAATCATTTCTGCAAAGACCTTGAAAACACCTATCTGCTATATATCGAGTACGAAGATGGAAGGCGGACAATAAGCAGTAATGAAGATAGGAATAACGACCCCAACTTTATCGATCCGCTGAACGACCCGTCTGTCCTGAAAAGTACCCGATGGATTAACTTTCCGGAAGACAGGATTACAGTAGGGAAACAGATATATAATGTAAAAACCGTAGTGACCGACAGTGTGTTTCTGCAGATATTACCCTATCCGTCCGTGTCCGGCATTTCATCTCTGAAGTCTCCGAATGACGCCATCATCACCCGGCGATTGGCTGAAAGATTGTTTGGAAAAGAGAACCCTATTGGGAAAACAATGACTTACAGCACGGGGGACATCGTCACAGTTACGGGAGTAATAGGAGAGCCGACGACGAAAAGCTTTTTAGATTTCGACCTTATTATATCCGAACGATTGCAACATTCATGGTCACGTTTAAGCAATAGTCTGGTACAACTGATACCCGGAACGGACTTTAAGAAACTGAACGTCAAGAACGAGAAGTTTATGAAGTTAAGGTGCCATATGGATGCACCGACCCGCCTGCAGTTCTTTCCATTAAAAGATTTCTATTTCGACAAGACTGTCCGCGTTTATAATAACAATATCCGGAAAGGCAACTACAATAATATCTTAGTACTTGCCGTTGTCACCATCGCTTTGTTGATAATCGGCTTGTTCAATTTCATCAACATCTATACGGTGATGATGCTCAAGCGTGCCAGAGAGTTTGGGGTCAAAAAAGTATATGGTGCCGGCGCAAAGGATGTATTCGCACAGATTTTCACTGAAAACTTTATCCTGACAGGCATGGCTCTATGCATATCCTGGTGCATTATCGAAATAACCGGTGGCATGATGGAACATGTGCTCCGGATACCGCAAACCTCCAATACGGAATTTAGTGCCACATTATCCGTAGGAATCCTGATTCTGTTGCCATTATTGACTTCTATTTATCCATTCATCAGATACAACTACGTTTCACCTTCCGTATCTATCCGTTCGGTAAATGCGGGAGGACATTCCATCGTATCCCGTGTGCTGTTTTTATTCGTTCAATACATCATCACCTTTGTACTTATTATTGTTTCCCTCTTTTTCACGAAGCAAGTCCGCTTCATGCTGTCTGCCGATCTGAACTATACCACCAAGGACATCATTCAATGTCAGTTATACGCCGAACGCTCTTCGTATGATATAAATATATCAGACGAAGAGTGGGAGAGACGGGAGCAGAGAGAGAAAAGTAATCTGGCCTACATCAAAGAAGAGATGGACCATTCCCCGCTCTTTATCCGTTGGGAATACGGAGAGAACCCGAATCAGCTGGATGACAATTATATCAATGTGCGGAATGCACAGCGGGACGAGTTCAAGCAAGTTATTTACAGCAGCCTGAGCAATAAATATATTGAACTGTTCGGCTTTCAGCTAAAAGAAGGCCGCCTATGGAATGATTCTGTCGACCAATGGACTGATTATAAAATGATCATCAACGAATCGGCCAAATCACTTCTGGAAATAGATAATATAGAAACAGCCCTGATTCAGCCCGAAAGGAGATTGTGGTGGTCCATGTCAAAATCCGAAGAAATGAAGAAGAATCCTCCATATCAGGTTATCGGAGTGATCAAGGACTTCAAAATCGGCCATTTATCGAAAACCACTCCTCCGCTCTTTATCGTTTACGAAGATCCACGGGGCAGCTACAGAGACCGGTTGATGGCACAAATCGTTCCCGGAAAAAAGCAAGAAGCCATTGCCTTCCTGAAAAAGCTGCGCGATGAAATACTGGGCGAAGGTGAGTTTGAATACAGCTTTTTAGAAGACGAGATAGCGACCATGTATCAGGAAGACAAGCGAACTGCCGAGATATACTCCCTGTTCAGTATCATTGCCATTCTTATATCTTGCCTGGGACTGTTCGGATTGTCCATGTTCGACATCCGTCAGCGATATCGTGAAATAGCACTACGCAAGGTGAACGGCGCTACCCTGAAAGAGATCTATCCGCTTCTATTAAAGAAATACTCGATTATCCTGGGAATGGCATTCATCATTTCGGCACCTCTGTCCTGGTATATCATTTCGAAATATCTGGAAGGATTCGCCAACAAAGCTCCTATATCCTGGTGGCTGTTTGCAATTGCCGCCATAGTGACTGCTTTCATATCATTGGCCACTCTGATATGGCAAATACGGAAAGCTGCCAATATCAATCCGGCCAAAGTATTGAAAGGAGAGTAGTAAATTTGTATTTTTGTGCGCATGCGCACTATGATCGTGCTAATTCACACAGTGTGTTTTAACATCACAAGCACATAAATAATAGTGTTTCAACAAGTTGTCTTTTTGGCATACTTCTTGAAACACTATTTGTAAAAACAAGAACCCGAATGATACGACATTATTTTAAAATCGCTTTCCGCAATCTGCTGAAATATAAAACCCAAAGTATTATCAGCATTATCGGACTAGCTGTAGGAATCACCTGCTTTGCCCTTGCTACACTATGGATACGCTACGAGATGACATACGACACCTTTCATCGGAGAGCCGACGACATCTACCTGGTAAGAGCACAACTCACAATCACAGACGGAACGCTCAGCAACTCAATGCCTTATCCGGCTATAGAGTATCTACGGAAGAACATATCTGAGATTGAAGATATATGTGGCATATCTCCGTTCAAAACCAATCTTCGATTCAAAGACAAGGGTGGGGATTTATTGGCCATTGAGGTGGACTCTGCGTTTATACGCATGTTTGATGTGCGTATCCTGCAAGGCAATGTCAATTTTCTAAAGAAAAAGAGCAACGAGATAGCCATAACCGAAGCGGTAGCGAAAGAATGGTTCGGCAACGAAAGTCCTCTTGGAAAAGAGATTGAGTTGGGAAGCCGGCCATGTAAAGTGTGTGCCGTTGTCAGCGGATGGTCGCAACATTCAAATCTTTCATACGGGGCCTTGCTTCCGGCACGCCACCATCCAAGCTGGCAAAGCAATTCAGAACAGATATTTGTCCGCATCTTGCCGGATACCGACAAATCAGCTCTTCAAAAAAGGATAAGCAGCCTCGATGCTTCCTCACAGGAGAAAGAGAGTACATTAGGTAAATTGAATCTTACCCCGATTACTTCGCTCCGCTATTCTGATTATCTGCAAAAAGACGAGATCGTTATTTCATTCAACTACATTCGCTATTTTGCAATGGCAGGAGTATTGGTCATTGTATGTTCATTATTCAATTATCTGACCCTGTTTGTCAGCCGTCTTCGAATGCGCGGTCGTGAACTGGGACTCCGAAAGGTTTGTGGATCTACCAACCGTTCGTTGTTCGCATTGCTATCTGTCGAATACCTGATTGTCTTGCTAGCCGGTTCTCTGCTGGGCATGGCTTTCATCGAGGCCTGCTTACCCCATTTCATAGAACTGGCTCAGATATCAGAAGCTACCCCGCTGTATACAGAAGTCATCATTTACATACTGGCAGTCATCGTTTTATCTTTCGGTATTTCACAAATTCCTCTATATTACTTCAGAAGCCGTACGTTACAGAGTAGTATTCGCAATAAAAAAGGAAGTCCCCAGCGCGGAATATTCCGCCGGCTCGGACTGATAGCACAATTGATCATCAGTCTGGGCTTCATCTTCTGCACCACTATTATGATGAAACAACTCTATTATCTGAAAAATACAGATCTGGGAATAGAACGCCACAATATAGGCAATGTTGCTGTCTGGATGAAAGGAGATATTAATGAATGGAGTTCTAAGATCGCCAATTTACCTATGGTGACTGAAGCTCTGCCTCCCCACTACTTCCCGATAGTCCCTACAGGACCTATGATGTATACAGATATTAACGGCTGGGACGGACTCAATGAAACCACTGATGAAACATATTCCGTCGGCCTGATACCTTCGGGCAAAGAGTTCTTCGACTTTTATGGATTGCAGTTGACAGAAGGAGAGTGGCTATCCGAAAAGAACTCTCCCGGAGATGTCATCATTAATGAAACGGCAGCACTGACGTTCGGATGGAGAAATCCAGTAGGAAAACAGTTCTACTCAGAATATGAACACAATCGGACATATTATACAGTAATAGGAGTGGTGAAGGACTTCAGCTACCTGCCACCCACTATCGCTCCACGCCCTCTCGCCTTTGTACGCACTGAAGAGCAGAAATATCTATGGTCTCGTGCCAGTATTCTTTTTAAGTTTACGGAAGGGAGCTGGGAGGCCTGCAAAGATACGATCCGGAAAATGAAAGAAGAAGATTTTCCCTCTTCGTTCTTGAGACTTTATAACGAGGAAGAGGAGTATAATAAATATCTGCGTTCCGAAAGTGCGTTGATGACCCTGTTGGGGATCGTTTCTATCGTATGCGTCATTATCTCTATTTTCGGCATCTTTTCGCAAGTAACTTTGTCGTGCGAACAAAGACGCAAAGAGATCGCTATCCGCAAAGTGAATGGAGCCACCATAGGAAGTATCCTGCAGATGTTCATCAAAGAATATTTCGTCCTTTTGCTTGTCGCGGCTCTTATAGCATTCCCGGCAAGCTATGGAATGATGAGAGTGTGGATAGAAAGTTATGTCAGACAAACTTCCATCCCATTTTGGATATATATCGTCCTGTTTGCAGGTATCGGTATCATCATCGTCATCAGCATCTTCTGGAGAGTGTGGAATGCAGCCAAACAAAACCCGGCGGAAGTAGTAAAAACAGAATAAAAAAATCTAATAATATGATACGACATTATTTGAAAATTGCATGTAGGAATTTGCTGAAATACAAGACTCAGAGTATCATCAGCATCCTAGGATTAGCTATCGGATTTACCTGTTTTGCGCTTGCTGTCTTATGGATACGTTACGAAATGACATACGACACCTTCCATGAGGGTTTTGACCGTATTCATTTGGTGTATCAGAAATCGGCATTAAGTGACACAGGCGTTACAACAACAATTCCATATCCGGTATCCACTTCTTTAGAAAAGCAGTTTCCGGAAGTGGAAGATGCCTGCGGTTTTCTTTTTTATGAACAGGAAGTGACAGTAGACGATGGCGCCATCCGGCAACTGTATAAAATCAGTGCCGACTCTTGCTTCATGCATATGTTCGGGATACAAGTACTCTCCGGCAGCCTTGATTTCCTGGAATCGGAAGAGCGGATAGCACTGACAGAGCATGCGGCCAAGGAACTTTTCGGTACGGAAAATCCGATCGGGAAGGAAATCAAACTGTATGGTGCCCCTAAAACCGTATGTGCGATCGTCAACGGATGGAACCGTCATACCAATTTACCTTTTTCTATTTTAACGGGAGGAATACGTCAATGGCATAATGCATGGTATCACGGAGGATTCCATGTATTTATAAAATTGCACAAAGAAGTAAATGCCGAAGCTTTTCAGAAAAAACTGGAACAAACGAAACTCGAAACAGACAGCAAGGGCGGCATACAGAATCTGATGGTTATGCCCATCAGTAAGTGCCACTATACTGTACTGGCCGACCAAAATGCCATCCAGTTCAGCTATATCCTATTCTTCTCGATTGTAGGCGGATTAGTTATTCTTTGTTCGCTGATCAACTACCTGTCTTTGTTTGTCAGCCGTTTACGGATGCGAAGCAGAGAATTGGCATTACGCAAAGTATGCGGTTCATCAGACCTCCATCTGTTCACCCTGCTTGTTACAGAATATCTGCTGATCTTGTTGGCCGCAGGACTTATGGGAATGGCCCTGATAGAATTGGTATTGTCTCCGTTCAAAGAATTGTCGGGAGTAAAAGAAGGAGATGTTTACTGGGAATCTTTTTTATACTTCGCCCTCGTCATCGGATGTTCTATTGCCACATTCCTGCCTGTAACTTTCTACTTCAACAAACGAACGCTACAAAGTAACATACAGCAAAAGGCCGTAAACAGATACGGGTATCTGGGACGCAAGATAAGCATTGTTTTTCAACTTTCTATCAGTATCTGTTTTATCTTCTGCATCAGTGTCATCATGAAGCAGCTCTATTATCTCAGCACTACAGATATTGGTATAGAACGCAAGAATATAGCGACTCTAAGCATGTATCCGCAAAACAATCTATTGCCTGCCGCTGATAAAATAGAGCAGTTTCCTTACGTCACTCAGGTTCTGAAAGGACACTTTTCGCTGCTACCCAAAACTGCATCCATGGCTATGCACTTCAAGGATTGGGACGGAAAACAACCCGGAGATGCAGAGATCGATATGGAAGTACTGATGGAAAGTGAAGAGTTAGCACAGTTCTACGGCATCCGCCTTTTAAAAGGAAAGATGCTGAAAGAAGGAGAGAGGGATGCCGGCACTATTGTAATCAATGAGGCAGCGGCCAAAGCACTCGGATGGAATGATCCGATTGGGAAAAAACTAATCAGACCCAACGGAACAGGGACAACCGTTATCGGTTTGGTAAAAGACTTCCATACGACATCGCCTACCACTCCCATAAAACCTATCGCATTTATAGCCAAAGGCTTTTCCGGATTCGACCTGGGCAAAGGTGATGTACTGATAAAGTATAGAGAAGGCGAATGGCCCAAACTTAAAAAAGACATTGAACAGCTATGTCAGAAAGAATATCCGGAAAATAAAATCAGATTATCCAATATGGAGGAGACCTATGACAACTATCTCAAATCGGAGCAGACCCTTTTGAAACTACTGAGTTGTGTAGCTGTTGTCTGTATTCTGATTGCTGTATTCGGAGTGTTCTCTTTAGTGACATTGGCATGCGAGCAACGGCGTAAAGAAATCGCTATCAGGAAAGTAAATGGTGCAACACTTGGCAACATCCTCTCGATATTTATAAAAGAGTACCTGATACTGTTACTCTGCGCCTCGTTCCTTGCTTTCCCGGTCAGCTACATGATCATGAAAGCGTGGCTGGAGAATTATGTCGAACAAATCAGCATAGGCGTTTCGATGTATGTCACTATCTTTACAGGAATCGGTATCATCATAACCGCCTGTATCGGCTGGAGAGTATGGAAAGCCGCCCGTGAAAACCCGGCGGAAGTAGTAAAAACAGAATAAAAAAATCCAATAATATGATACAACATTATTTTAAAATTGCATGTAGAAACCTTTTAAAATATAAGGTACAGAATATCTTAAGCATTGTAGGCTTGTCTATCGGTTTTACAGCTTTCTTGTTAGGCGGGTATTGGCATTACTGGGAATATCATTTTGATAGTTTCCACCCTCAAAGTTCAAGGACTTATGCCTTGACTACCACCGGTATATTTAAAACAGCCGACGGATCTGTAGGAGAATTAAACCAGATACATCAGATGGTGGAAAAAGATCTGGTTACTTTCCCTGAAATAGCTAAAGTTTGCCATGTCAGCAAAGTAAAATACGAATTTGAGAAGGATACAAAAAGTTGGATCGGAATGAAAATAGACTCCACTTTCTTTGATATCTTTCAATGTAAACTGATCGAAGGGAGCTATTATAAGGTTCCATTTAACGTAAATCATGTGATTCTGACTCAAAAAATGGCCCACTTCTACTTTGGTGACAGTAGTTGCGTAGGGAAAGAGTTGAAAATCAACGACAAATTATCATATACCATTGCGGGAGTAATGGAAAATTATCCCCAAAACAGTGATTTCAAATTTGAATACCTGATTCTGGCCACTCCATCCCCCAATCAAGTCAAAAGAAATACGACTTATGTATGGTTACACCCTTCGGCCGATGCTGCACATCTAAGTAAAAAGATAGCAGCCTACAGAGTCAAAGAACCCGATACCAAATGGAGTAAATATTCTGAATGGCGCTTTCATTTGCGTCCGCTACCCGAAATTCATACCCGCTGCTCTCCTGAGCTGAAAGGCAGGCTTCAACATATCCGGATTTTGGCTACGGCAGGAATATTGGCATTTGCCAGTGCATTAATGAATCTGCTTGTTCTATTCATTGGCCAGCAACAACGAAAAGCGCGCTATAATGCCACTTTTTCCACTCTTGGTGCTTCCATCTACAGTTTGATAGGGAAAAACTTACTTGAATTGACCCTCCCCCTGTTCATAGCATTTTTGCTTTCAATGGCATTTATCGAATTCCTGTTTCCGTTTTATAAGGATTACACCAGTTTGGTAGCAGAGAGCAGTAGCTATTATAATGGAGTCATCCAGAGTATCACCCGACAAGAAGTACTGAAAGCATCCTATTGGATTTATCCGTTATGCTGCCTGATTTTTCTGGTTTTAAGTACGGTTCCCATCGTCGGTCTGCTGAAACGAAACAGTCGGGGAACTTCGCTGGCACTTAGAAACGGATTGATAATCGGACAAATCTTCATCGGCTCTTTATTCCTCCTGACTTCTTGCATGTTCTACAGTCAGTACCGATTCATGAGCCGTACAGACAAAGGACTGGTCACCGATCACATCTGGCAGATCGACCTCGGATTCGATGCAACCTACAATACTGATTGTACCCCTTTTATAGAAGCACTAAAACAAAACTCAGCCATCGATGACGTAACGGCCCTGACACAGCCTCTCCTTGTTTTAAGAGGAGAGTGGTATTGCAGTTTTATCACTCAATTTCCCATAGAGGGACGTAATAATGTAGATGAAGCAACAGAAGATAATTGCATCGTTGTGCAAAAGAATTTCCTTTCCTTTTTCGGAATGAAGATGAAAGAAGGAGAATGGATACAGGATCAGGGGACAAGAGATATAGTTATCAACGAAACCGGCGCCCGCGAACTCAACATTCCTTCACTGACAGGACGTCTTATACTCAGTGATGACGAAGATTCGGAGAATCATGCAGTACCCACCAGAATCAGCGGTATTTTACGTGATTTCTACTACTGTCCGATGCAGTACCCGCTGTCGAAGGTCTTCTTTATGTATCAAAACAATGCTGATGCAGCAAGGGGGTACCATGGATTCAGGTATTTCTATATAAAGGTACATCCGGATAATGAAAAACAAGCACTGCAATACGCCAGGAGAATCTATTCTCAATACAGCAAAAAAGAAATCTCCGAGGATATGCAGATCATTCAACTTTCCACCTTAATGGAACTGTTCAATCGTCCGGAAAAGACGATGTTCCGTATCTTCCTGTTGTTGGCAGTACTCTGTATCCTGATTTCTTCTTTCGGCGTTTTCTTCCTGGTATCGCTCTCTACCGAACAGCGTAAAAAAGAAATAGCCATCCGAAAGGTAAACGGAGCACAATTTTCAGATATCCTATACTTATTTCTGAAAGAATATTTATGGCTGACACTGGTCAGTAACGCAATTGCTCTGCCTTTAGGATATTTATTTATCAAAAGGTGGTTGGAAACCTATGCGTACCATACTGATATTCACGGATGGCTGTTTGTATGTGTATTCCTCTTCACCTGCATCATCGTTATTCTCTCGGTCATGCGACAAGTGGTAGTAGCTGCCAAAATCAATCCGGCGGAGTCGGTGAAAAGTGAATAAATGATTGCAGTGCGAATTCGCACTGCAATCGTGCAATATCACACAGAAACAGAGATAACAAAGAGATCCTAACAATCAAAGATACAATCATTTAGCAGTTTGGCATATTTATTGAAACTATAAAAGAGAAGTTTAACGGTAAAACACACGGTGTTTACACAACAATAATTAAAACGAAGAGATCAATATATCTATGATACTACATTATTTAAAGATTGTTTTCAGGCAGATGGCTAAACGCAAAGCACAAACTGCTATATCTATATTGGGAATCACTGCCGGTTTGCTCTGTTTCAGTGTATGCAACTATTATAATCGTATTTTCAGTACAGGTAACAAGGATTTGGCAACTTACGAAAATCAGGCAGAAATATGCATAAAAGAAAGATCTTACCAAGTAAATATTCCGATAGAGGATTTTGAAAAGAAAATAGGTAAAGACAAATTTGAAGCAGTTGCTTTTTATGTAAATTCTTCATCTACAATCACATTAGATGAAACGGTATATTGTAAAGTGGACAAAACAGAATGTAATGCTGATTATTTCAAAGTATTTCCTACAGAATGTATAGACGGCTCCTTAAAACAGTTTGGTATTTCGGGTAACGAAGCTGTAGTAACGACTGAGTTTGTCAAACAATTCTGTGGAGGCGTTTCGCCGCTGGGAAAAACGATCCTTAACCAGAGAGGCAAAATACATACCATTATTGCCGTTATCAAGCCCTATCCGGCAGGGATGAATAATTATCACAGCAGCTACGATGTTTTTCTTCCACTACCTGAAAATGCTTCATTTGGGATACACAAACTACTGCTCAAACGCCCGGAAGATGCCGAACACATTTCACAATTACTGCCTAAATTGGGACTTTTTCCCAACCATCCGGAATGGATACCACAAATAGTGCTGGATAGCCAGACAGAACATAAGGCAGGCGCTGAATTATGGGTGGCTATTTTGGGGCTATTGGTTTTATTGGTAGGCATGATCAACTATTTTTCATTCAGTATAGGAGCATTTGCCAACCGTTACAAAGAGATCAGTCTACGTAATACGCTGGGTTCTACTTACTGGGGACTTTTCATATTGCTATTCCTTGAACAGGCTGTCATCATCCTGATCTGTGGAATAATTACCCTGGCCATTACTGAGAGCTTGCTACCTTGGTTTATAAGTACATTTTCTAATGAAATACAAAGAAACTTATACATAGATACACATCGATTGTGGGTTTATGAATGCCAATATATAGGAGGCTTGTTGCTTATCAGTTTACTGATCTCATTCATCTCTTCCTGGCACATTGCCCATAAGACAATAGCGCAAGGATTGAGGGGGGGAACAACTACCGGACAACGTCACATAATCCGTAACACGTTACTGAGCGTCCAGCTACTCTTCTCTTTTCTATTCATTGTAGGTACAGTCGGCATCCGTATGCAAATGAAAGAATACGATCTCTCAGCCAATCCCAATCTGAGCACAGAGACAAAAAAAGAAATTATGGTAGTAAATATAAGAGGCTACGATCGCATTCGTGAGAATCAACCGGAACTGATAAACTTCCTGCGCTCACGCCGTTGGAATGCCGAAACAGCCTACACTAACAGGGATTACAGCCAAGAGTATGGATTTACCGAACTCTGCTTCGTTTCGGATGATTATTTTAATTTGATGAACATCAAATGCCATCACAAACCGGGAGAACCTTTTTGTTACGTAAACGAACAATTATACCAAACTTTGCAAGCTGATTCTACCTCCGAGTCTTTTCGCTTTCAAAACCAAGTATATCCGGTTAAAGGTTTAGTCCATATAGGTCCCGATTCTCCAAGTGCAAAGCAATTGGCTCTTTTACCACTTTCTGCCATGAATGACGAAATCGGGAAAATATATATACGATTGGTCCCTGATGCTCCTCGCAAGGAAGTAAAAGCAGAAATGAGCAAGGAGATGAATCAATATCTGCCACAGAACGAACCTTTCGAGTTCATCAGTTTATATGAGGAACAAACCGGATTAGGAACTATCTCGGTGATGTGGCTGTTCGTTGTCTGCTCTTCCATTTGCTTAGTGATTACGGTACTTGGCGTTTATGGAGCTATCAGCATTGACACTATCCGTAAACAAAAAGAAGTTGCCATCCGTAAAATTAATGGTGCACGTTTACCGGACATCTATTGGTTGTTTGCTAAAAACTACCTGATTTTATTTTTAATAGCTTCGGTAATAGGAGGTTTAATTAGCCTCTTCGTCATGGTCATCGGCAGCCAGCATCGAGTCATATTGTTTGATTATGCCGATCCATGGCTTTGGATGGGTCCCCTCATGCTATTAATAGGCATAATAACAGCTACAATCAGCTGGCAGATATATTATATTGCACGGACTAATCCGGCAGAAGTAATTAAAAACGAATAAATCAGAGAAAATGAACTATATGATACAGCATTATCTCAAAACAGCAATACGCAACCTGCTGAAGTATAAGACACACAGCATTATTTCTGCCATTTGTCTTTCCGTTGGTATGACTTGTTTCAGCATCATCCACTTTTTTATCAATGAAATAGATGGAGCATCACGTAACATGCCCAATTTCGAACAAAGGATTTCAATCCGGATGATCAATTCCAACCATGAAGTAGGAGGGTGGGGGTGGAGTCTCAATTCTTCTGAGATCCGGACCCTGACAGAACATCCCATACCGGGTATTAAGCAAATCTGCTTCCACTCTTACCAAAGAGAAGCCGAAGTTGTATTCATCAATAGGGAGCAGGAAGAAAAGCCTTACATTATTTCATATATGGATACTGATCCTAATTTCTTTTCACATTATAATGCATCCTTCTTATATGGCAATGCTCTTCCCACAACTCCGGAAGAAGTTGTGTTGTCCGAAAGTTGTGCCCGTAAAGTATACGGAAAGAGCAACCCGGTAGGCACATTACTGAAAATAGTCAAGTTGAAGGAAAGCGAAAAAGATAAAAACACATACTATAAAGTTGTCAATGTTATCAGAAATCTCCCCAAAACACTAGATGTTGAAACAGATATCTATTTCTCCCATTTGAGAGAGGGGAACGGACAACAAGGATACATCACAGAAGGTACACTGGAAACAGCAGACGGATTGAATAAAGCCAATGAAAGCCTAAAGGGGATGACAACTCTTCATAATAATGAAATGGCATATTTCATTGCGAACAAAGAAGCTGACTCGTATCACGATCCGCAGCGAATGATAGGCATAGCATTCATTACCTTCTTATCCTCTCTGATTCTGTTATCGGGTATGATAAACTTTCTAAAGTTCATCATACAGTCATTCTACAACCGTAATCGTGAACTGGCTCTGCGGAAAAGTCTGGGTGCCAGCCCCAAAAGTTTATTTGCCCTTCTATTCACCGAAGCTTTCTGGATGCTGACATTTTCTTTATTGCTCTCGCTGGTCTTATCCGAATGTACCTGTTTACTACTGACAACCTATATTCCGCCTAAAGAAATGATTCCAATAGATATCCAAACTCTATATGGCATTCAAGTTAAACTTTATATAGGGCTGTTACTGATCTGCACCCTTGTAATGCTATATCCCATCCGGCGTTTGCAACGATCCGGTCTTGCCGGGCACATGAAAACTAACAGCCACCGGCACCTCTTTCGCAACATCATGATGTGCGTACAGCTATGTGTATGTATCTTTTTTCTGGGTATGAGTATCGCTATACATTTATTCAATAGTGTAGGAAGCGTTTTGTACCTTCCTCTATCAGACAAAGAAACAAATTCCACGCTTTGCCTTGAAATGAATAGTGTTACTCTCGGCAAAAATAAGGATGCGATTTTATCACAAATAAAGATGTTGCCGGGAGTGGAAAATATCAGTTCAGCTTTGATGAGCGGCAACTATAATTCGTTTCTGACCAGTGACTATGAGTCTGCCGATCACCGTACTCTCACTATCAGAGTCAGACAAGGAGATCCCAGCTACTTCCAGTTCTTCCGGATTCCTTTCCGGGGAGAGATCGTCGAACCTCATACAAGTAACGTGGTTTACATCAGCGAAGCCTTTCAAAAGCAGTTGGAAAATGATTCTGTAAGCGGAAATGTAAAATTAGGTAAAGAGAACTATCGGATAGCAGGTACATACAAGGCTTGTTATGGGGAGAACATTTCAGAACACAATCAATACAATATTTCTGTTTTCTTCCCGACTGAAGAGGCATCCGTAATTTATATCCGTTTTCGTGACGATATCAGTTTTGGTAAAGCCAAATCAGAAATAGAAAGGGTATGCCGTAATTACGTCCCAGAGTCATTGCCACTCGATATACAACGACTGGATATAAGAAGAAGTACAACACAAGGTATCAGAGACCTGATGGGCGATGCCTCACTGCTATTAGGCATCATAAGTGCTCTTCTGGTTATACTGAGCATATACTCAGCTATCTCTATGGACACAGTCAGCCGGCAGAAAGAAGTTGCTATTCGCAAAATAAACGGCGCAACTCCGAAAGTAATTGCTTTGATGTTCGGAAAAGCATATATAATCCAATTCATACTGGCCTATACCATCACTTATCCATTATTAAGGTTGCTTGTGATAGACATAACCAAGGATAGCCCGATCAGCAGTATTACCGGATTTACATGGGGGATTTACCTCTTCATTCTGATAGGTTTACTTATCTTTGTAACAACAGCCTATAAAATCTACAGAATCATGCATCTCAATCCGGCAGAAATAATAAAAAACGAATAATAATATAAACTCTTAAAAAATTACGATTATGATTAAGACAATCAATTTGCAAAAAATCTTCAAGACCGAAGAAGTTGAAACATGGGCATTAAATAACGTCAGCGTAGAGGTAAAAGAGGGCGAATTTGTCGCTATCATGGGACCTTCCGGTTGTGGAAAATCTACTCTTCTCAATATTCTCGGTTTACTGGATAATCCTACAGGAGGAGAGTATTATCTGAACGGAAAAGAAGTATCCAAATATACAGAATCGCAGCGCACCAATCTCCGCAAAGGAGTTATTGGCTTTGTATTCCAAAGTTTCAATCTGATTGATGAACTGAATGTATATGAAAATATTGAATTGCCCTTACTCTACATGGGTATTCCGGCCTCTGAACGTAAACAACGAGTGGAAAAAGCAATGGAGCGCATGGCCATTACCCATAGAAGCAAGCATTTTCCACAACAGCTTTCCGGAGGTCAGCAACAACGTGTTGCCATTGCCCGCGCCGTAGTAGCCAACCCTAAATTGATTCTTGCCGATGAACCTACCGGTAATCTTGACTCTAAAAATGGTAAAGAGGTTATGGGACTATTGAGCGAATTGAATAAGGAAGGCACTACCATCGTTATGGTAACTCACTCTCAGCATGATGCAGGTTTCGCAGACCGGGTAATTAATTTATTCGATGGTCAAGTTGTAACAGAAGTTACTATTTAACACTCCTCAGACAGAATTACTCAGATTAACACGGATACGCAATTAAAAGAGATGTACCCGGTAAATCTGAGTAATTCTTGATTCATTTTACTTCTTGACACATTTGCATAATTGAGTGCTATATTCATGCAAATGACTTCCATATTACCTTTTACAAATTTGCATTGAATATGAAAACACAATTCTTCACATTGTTCTTCACCATTATATGTTTATCACTCCAAGCACAACAACCCTGTATTATTGAAGGAAACATCAATGGGATTCCTGATGGGACCGTTATCAGTTTGATGCGTCAACAGGGAACAGGTATGAAACAAATTGCCAACGATACAATCGATAATGGAAAGTTTAAATTCATTATACATACTCTTAATAATCAGACTGAAGCTTTGAGAATAGTAAGTAAAGGAGAAGGCTTTCCCAATACATGGCTGGACGTATATGCCTCTCCGGGAGAAACGGTATCCATCATCGGCAGTGATAAACTACTCCGTACATGGAATATAGTAAGTAACATCAAAGAGCAGCAAGAAGAAAATCAATACACAAATGAGGGTTTCCGCAATTTGACAGACCAAAGACAACGATTACAAGCTTTATTATCAGACATGTGGAAAAAGATAGCTATATCGGATTCACCTAAAGAGAAAATACAAATGACGGACAGCATCCAAAATATACTGTATCCCCAACTAGACTCCCTCGAGCTGTTACTGTCCAAAGAAGAAATCAATTTAATGAAGAATCTTCCTGTTACCTCTATTTGGCTAGATCATTTGGAAGCATTAAGCCGTCAATCTGTCTATCTAAAAGGCTTTCCTATCTCAGAAGCTCAAGTATTGTATCAGCAACTAACATCAACACAACGCAACTCACAAATAGGAAAAAAGATAAAAGCTTGTTTAACGCCTACAAAAGCTAAGATAGGTGATGACATGCCGGATACCGAGCTGTCAAATATCGATGGAAACCACCACCGTCTATCCGATTATAAAGGAAAATACCTTTTACTTGATTTTTGGAGCAGAAGTTGTAGACACTGTATTGAATCACTTCCTGAGATGGAAATCTTATCCGATATGTGGAAAGAAAAAGTAACTTTTATCGGTATAAATATTGATGATGAGAAATCATGGAAAGAATTCTCTCAAAGAAAGAATATCAAATGGATCGATCTAAATGATCCCAAAGGGGCATTCGGATTGTATATCCGTTACAAAGCAAATGGCACTCCCTTTTATGTACTTGTAACGCCTGATGGAAAAATTACTGATATATGGTACGGATATAATAAAGATAGCCTCTCCGAAAGACTGAAACAAGGGATAAAATAAGATATGTCACGGTATACCGTGACAAGAATCGTCCCCATGTAAAAAAGCAAGAAAATAAACACCGATTTTCTTGCTTTTCTGCTTTTTATTACCGAATATTGCTATCATTACAAGCATAACAATTACAAATGATATGAAAAACACACATGTACTTCTTATAAAATTTAAAAATAAAATATCTGATGATGAAGTTCAATTCTTTAGAAGTTCAATTATACAAAAACTGGGTGACCAGCCAGATATATTATACCACAATCATGTAGAGAAAAATAAATATCGCTACTCTTATCCCTTAATACAATACAAGAATATCGAACAACAAGCAACAATCGTATGTATTGATCAAGGAACAAAAGCAATTGAGAAATTCTTTTCACAATGTGATTTCAACTTTCAACTGGGAAATAGAAAAGTCAATATGAAGTTTGCCTCTGTAACTCCTTACAAACTATTGATTGAACGACAATCAAGAATGATAAATTATCATATTCATAACTGGTTGCCTTTAAATTCGGATAACTACAAAAAGTATCAAAATATTAGCATTCTTTCAGAAAGAATTAATTTTCTGGAAAAAATTTTGGTAGGTAATATATTATCATTTACAAAAGGAGTCAATTATTTTATTGACTTTCCACTACAATGTAAACTCCTTCAACTTAGTTTTGCCAAGCTAATATCTAATAAAAATATCAAATTAATGTCGTTTGATGCAGATTTCCAATGTAATCTAAATCTTCCGGATTATATTGGAATAGGCAAACATACAAGCATTGGATATGGTACGATAACTCGAAACTAATACAAAAAAGACCAAAAATGATTGAATCTATCACATCAATAGGAATATTCATTGACGGAGGATATTTCACAAAAATAAATCAGGCTCTTGAGGAAAAATTGTCACTGAATATCGACATAACCTTTTTCTTTAAATTTATAAAAGAGAAAATAGCCTATGAATATAATTTAAACACAGAATTCTGTCAAATAACAGAAAGTCATTATTTCCGTGGACGGTACCGTGTTAACGATGCTAATAACAAACATTTGTTATTCAGTGAACGTAAGTTTGAAGATTCACTAATTGAAAATGATGTTATTTTTCATTACAAGCATTTACGTGAAATACAAAAGGAAGGTGAAATTAACGTTATAGAGAAAGGCATTGATGTATGGTTCGCTCTTGAAGCATACGAGTTATCACTCTTTCGAAAATTTGATTTTGTTATTCTGATTACAGGTGACGCCGATCACGAAATGTTAATAAAAAAATTAAAAGCTCTCAAAATCCATACAATTCTTTTAACATGGGATTTATCTCCAGAATCTGCAACTGCACGGCTGTTGCGGGAAGAAGCATGTAAACATATAGAATTAAGTGAAATCGCTATAGAAGATAAGGATCTAATAAAAAAGATATGCAGAAGCAAGCAAAAGAGATAAAAAAACATCTTTTCCTTTTGGGAGGACATGATTTAGAGATGCAAACTATAGTCCAGATATTGACAGATAGAAACGTCATATTCAAGGACCGTTATTTACAATGGGATAATGCGTTATTAAGTCAATACGAAGAAGAGATACAACAATATGGTAATAAAGAGCCGTTTATTATCTATGGTGTAGAATTGAAAGAGGACATCACGCCCCCCACTAACTATATTCGAATTGATCACCATAATGAATATGCTACCTATCCTTCGGCATTGGAACAAGTAGCTTCTATTCTTGATCACCCTCTCAATCGATATCAGACATTAGTTGCAGCAAATGATAAGGCTTATATTCCAGGAATGTTAGAAATAGGAGCCAGTCATGAAGAAATAAATCTAATCAGACAAGAGGATCGAAAAGCACAGGGAGTAATAGAGGATGACGAAAAGTTGGCTCAAGAAGCAATTACAAACGGAACAGAAAAAATTGCTAGTTTATATGTTGTGTTCACTACAGCGAACAAATTTTCACCCATATGTGACAGATTATATCCCTATGAAAAATTACTAATCTACACTCCGAATGAGTTAATATATTATGGAAAAGGGATAAATTCTATCCAGAAGATATTAAAGCGATACACCCTAATAAGTAATATCTTTTGGGGAGGCGGTATTAATGGATTTATCGGAACCGTACGCAACTGCCTAACAACAAATGAAATACTTAACATAGTCGAACAGATAAAACTATTAGAATTATGATATATAGTTATCACATATTTTATTTTCCATTTAAATGGGAAATTATGGGATTAGAAAATCAAGCATTTTCTGACCAAGTTAATTTGGACAACATTCAATATAACCGGAATTCTCATTGGGAACGCTCACAAAAGCCAGATCCTGGAGAAGAGGAGTCATTATATAACGAGAAGAACTATTATTATACATTTGTACACAATATATTATATGATGAAGAGCACAGTCCATTAAATCTAATTCACCATTTCGAACGCAAAGAACCTAAGCTAAGTAATCACATTTACTATTATATAAAGAAAAAAGGGCGTAATAATCCATATAAACTCATTGTAGACGCGATGAATATTAATCTATATGCTACAGGTGTCGGATTCTTGTCATTTTATCTAAAAAATGAAGATTGCACTCAAAACAGCCCAGAAGACATATTGGCTATCAATCAATATGGGCGCCGTATCATGCCCCCCTTTTTCAATGATACAAGACTACGAAATGAGATTTCAGAATACATTCGGATAGAAGGTTTAAATCAAACAGTTTATTTTGAAGATTTCAAATCATATACTCCCTATGACAGCTGGCAGCCTTCCTCGTCCATAAAAAAGCTAATTTGTGAATTAGTTACCAATTTATCAATTGACCCTATTATAGATGATCGTATGTTTGTGGCAACATGGTACAAAAACAATCAGCTATCTCAACAATTTACAAATAATGCGAAAGCCTACTTTGATAGCCAGGATCCATTCTCAGATTACTGGTATCGTTTTCTGTTTATAGATGGAAGTAATGCCACTTGCCAAAATGAGAAAATGAAAAAAGAACTATTGGAGGAACATACCTATTATCGTTGGCAACAATGGAGTTCACTTTATGGTATCAGTAAATATTCATTAGTATACCTTACTAATAATGAAGTACCCGATTACCTGATAGAATATTTTCAAACGATCTATGCACGTATGGCCGAACTAGTATTAGTTCAACGTGCTTCCATGTTAAGATTTTCCGGAGAAATCACTAAAGTAAGCCAATTATCCAATCAGGATGTAGAAGCCGTATCTAAACGGGTTAGTTCTTTATATAAAGAATATATTCGTTTCGTAAATCAAATCTATTTCCGTGAGATTACAGCTCAAGACCAAGGAATCGAAATGTACAACAAGCTTCACTCTTGCTTGCAAATGGAAAGTTATATAAAGGATTTAGATGGAGAAATAGAAGAACTGCATCAATACATTTCTTTAATGGAAGATCGGGAGCGAAACAAAAAAGCAAGTTTGCTTAATGATATTGCTACTTTATTTTTACCCATTACAGTAATTACCGGTTTTTGGGGAATGAATCAAATCAGTGAAGTGATGGAAGAAAATGGAGAACTCTCGACCAGCTTTATCATTCAATCTCTATTATTAATAATAGGTACACTTTGTGCCATATGTATAATCTATAAAAGAAAAAGAAAACTATGAATTGGAAATTAGTAGAATGTGAAATTGCACTAATCGTATCTTTGACAGTAATTGAGTGTGTGAATATGGGACAGAATTCCCCTAAAGACATTACATGTCTTACTGTGTTTTTTTGCATTATGATTGTTCTGTTGCCACTTATTGGTGTATTGCAACAATGGCATCTCTCATGTTTTCAGAATCGCCAGAAAGAAAAAGAGTATCAGGCTAAACAAGAAACTGATGAAAAGATGAAAACATGGCTACTCGCCCGTGAAGCAATTATCAAGGATAAAGAAAAAGAAGAGCTAACGAATAAGGTAAATGGACTACAACAAAAATGTGATTCCTTGATAGAAAACCAAGAAAATGAATTAAAAAAATTTTATCTTTCTATTCTTTCTATTATTGGTACTAAAGACGATCTGAAATCGATTGAGGAGAACTTCAAAAAGATGAAGGATTTCTTTGAAGAATATAAAAAGATAACTAAATAGAAAAAAGAATATTATGAATCAGTTAACCGCTATACTAAAACAACACACTCCAATGATCCATTTTCAACATAATGAATCAGGAGCAACCTTACGAGCATCAGAAGTTAAACCATTATTAGATAAATTCATTCTTACAAAACTCGGAAATGGAGATATTAGAGAAGGACGACTTTATGCTAAAAAAAATAATTGGTTAATAGATAATGAAAAAAATTATGCATTAAATTATAAGTTAAGTATATCACTACAAAAAAAAAGTAGACTAGAATATTTAATAACTTCTAGTACATTTCCTCTACCAACTGAGCGTCCCTCTAATTTCTTTACGATCCAAAATAGTCCATATTTTGCTCAAGAAAAGTGCGTTGGTATAAATACAAACTCTACCATTATCTTAAAAAAAAGCAATAGTGACCCTCGTAAAAAAGAGGCTGAGTTTAAAGAAAAAAATTGGAGTCAAATAGACAAAAAAGGACTGGAATGGCAAGACTTTACTATAAAAATATTCTCTCTAAAAGGTGATTTAATAAATAAAATCCAAACATATTTACCAGCTTTCTTTATATGCCACAATTTTGGTACAAGAAACAACAAAGGTTTCGGTTCTTTTACTGTTGAATATATCAATAATCAAAAAAATATATGCAATGTAGAAGATACCTTGAAAGAAAATTTTGCTTTCGTATATAAGAAAAAAATAGCTTTGTCACGCCAAAGTACATTGGATTTTATCTATATCTACAATCAGATATTTTCAACAATAAAGAAGGATTACCAGATTCTAAAATCTGGATATAATTTCAGAAACGAATATATAAAATCACTTCTATTTTGTTATTTCGTTAGCAAATATCCTAATTATAGATGGGAAAAAAGAAAAATGAAGCAATTAATTAAAGCAAGAGGTTATGAATTGAAAGGCGATCATTCTCCCATTTCTGGAATAAGAGAGAACGACAACTCCTGGAATGATCCTAATCCTAATGGATATAATTATGCTTATATAAGAGCGATCTTAGGATTAGCAGAACAATATGAATTTCAATTAGAAACACCATATCAGAAAGCTATTGTCAAGATAAAATCAGCAAACAATTGTATCAGTCGTTACAAATCTCCTTTATTATTTAAAATAATCAACAACAGCATTTATTTGGTTGGTAATGAAATAAATACTGAAATACTAAATAAACCATTTCAATATAGCTATATAGAACAAACTAAAAATAAAAATATGAGAACAGGAAAGAGTGAAATAACAGAGCGGACAATGCATATAAATGAGATTGAAATGAACTATAAAAATAGAATTAATTATCATTATACGCCAACCTCCTTTTCATTAATCGATTTTATGCAATATGCAATGTCTTATAAAAAAAATGGGAAAAACATTTTAAATTATATTCCTTTAAAACAATAACGCCATGAAATACATTGCAATCACTTTAGGACCAATTACCCGTACAATCGAAATGGCTGAAAGCACTAAAGAGCTTTGGGCAGCCAGTTATTTCTTCTCTTATCTTGCTAAAAAAATAGTAGAACCATTCGTAAAAAAGAATCGTACCTTTCAGCTACCTCTTATTAATGAAGAGATGCAAAAGCCCCATTGTGGTGCCGGTTTGTTTCCTGATCGATATATCTTTAAGTCTGAGCCTGGAGATTTGGAGCTGCTTAAACAACACTCAGATCAGGTATTAATAGAAATAGCCGGTCATATAGCTTCTCCTAGCTTGCCAGGCACAGCTAAAGATGTATCTCAAATATATCACTATTTAAAATCATATATTAAAATATATTTTATTGAACGCACATTAGAGTCGGACGATCCTCATGTAGTAATTCCGGCTTGTGAAAAATACCTTAATATTATTGAGAATCAAGAAACATTTCCTGAGCAGGAAGAAACCATGATATCCCATCAAAAAAGCGATTTCTTAAAATTTTTAATAACCAACGTCAACGGTAAAATATATCGAAAAGACAAAAATTCAATTCCTCGTTTTACTGGATCTTTTCTCACAAGAGATGCATTTGGTGATATGAACGGAGAAAGATTGTTTGAGTCCATCCTTGAAATATCAGCATCCGAATTAAACATAAACATCCAACAAAAAGCATTAGAAGTAATTACAGCAAACGAAAAAAACAAAGGTGAAAAATATAGCGATCAGATCTGGGATGCGGAAGAAATCATCCTAAACGACAACAAAGCACAACTTAGACCATATCATAAATATATTGCTATTATTAAGTCAGATGGTGATTCAATGGGGGAAACTATAAAAAGCATGGGAGCGTACAACATCCCTATAACCCAACTTAGTAAAGCTTTACTAAGCTTCAACATCGAATCTATTAACGAAATCGTAGCTTATGGAGGAAAGCCAATATTCATTGGTGGAGATGATTTACTATGTTTTGCACCTGTATGTTGCAATGGTAATAATGTATTCAATCTTGTCGAAAAACTGAGTACTTGTTTTGACCAATGCATAAATCAACACTTACAGCAATACATCAACGCTTGTTCAGAAGCTCAGAGGCCTTTACCAAGTCTGTCATTTGGCATTTCAATTACTTATCATAAATATCCCATGTTTGAAGCATTGCATACAACGGACTATTTATTAGAGATGGTGGCCAAAGATAACTTGTTTAAATATACATTAAGCAATAAGAATATACTTAATGAAAACATGAAGCGTTTCATTCTTAAAAATAAATTAGCTTTCTCTTTACAAAAACATAGTGGACAAATCTATCATACCGCAATGTCTAAGAAAGGAAAAAGCTATGTAAAGTTTAATATGTTACTTCAAAAGTACATACTGAAAAACAAAGATATGAGCAAAACGCAGGAATCAGAAAAGTTCCTCTCATCTGTCATCCAAATGATCAGAGCACATGCTGAAATATTACAAATCATTCTTCAGAATGAGGACAAGCGAACTGAAATGTTAAAGAACTATTTCGATAATAACTTTAATGAGTCTTGTCACCTAGGTTACACCGGTTTATTCGAAGATATCCAAACGCTTCTTTGCCTTAGATATCAAGAAAACATTCAAGATTATCAAAATAGAAATGAAATTATCCAGCAAAACACGATTCTGACATCAGATGAAAAAGAAATATTAATAGTTTCTCCTGCCATGGATGCTATCCATACGATTTTCACAGCTTTACAATTTATTCACTTCATAAATTATAATAAAGATGAATAGACACTATTTAATAACATTGACTCCGATGGATTGGTTTTTCTTTGGAGGAGAAAGAACATTGGATGATGGAAAGAGTGCAGATTATATATCGCATTCAAATAAGTTCCCTCAACAATCCGCTCTTTTAGGCATGATCCGTTACCAATTGCTGAAACAGCACAATTTACTGTCCCAATTTCCTTACACAGAGAATAAACCGACAGAAAAAGAGATAATGAAAACACTTATTGGAGAACAGAGTTTCAGGATGACCGAAAGAAAGGCTAAATCACTTGGCTTAGGCGTCATCAAACAGATTTCCCCACTCATGCTTATAGAGTGCAAGGATGATACCTCGTCACGCTCTATCTACTTTCCATTGCCATTAGACGATGGATACAAAGTATCATTTAATGAAACAAGTAATGAAGACAAAGTTTTCTACAATGGAATTGAATGCCCGATTCCCAATGTTTACCCGGCTTCCGAAGAACAAGATTCCGGTAATCAAAAAAGAAAATTTTTCGATCATAAAACATACAATAATTATCTTTTCTGGTGCACCCAAGGAAATAATCAGATAAAAAAATTACTATCTGATGAAATATGGATTAGTAAAATGCAGATCGGCATTACCAAACATGTGGAAGAAGGTGAGGATAACGACAAAAGCTTTTATAAACAGGAGTTCCTTCAATTGAAAAAATCATTTATATATGCTTTTTATATCACCTTATCGGGAGAATCAGAGCTATCTTCCGACATTATACAATTAGGAGGTCAACGTTCTGTATTCCGCATGGAAGTAGAATCAATAGAAGAGAATAGCGATATACAAGAAAAATACCAAACAGCTGCTCAGTTCCTGACTCAAAGCGATCGTCTTCTAATATTGAGTCCAACTTATGTAGATAACCTAAAGGAACTTTCTGCTTTATGTAACTTTATGTGGAGCGACTCCATTGTCTTTCGCAATATTCAAACGACTAACGCAAGTAACTTTTATGGTAAACCTATCAAAAGCAGTAGTAAATACCACTTCTTAAAGCCGGGGTCAGTACTTTATTTTAAGCAAGGGAAACGCAAAGAAGTCGAGAAACTATTGATGGATTACACTTATCTTCGTTTATCCGGTTATAACATATATATATAAAAACTAAAAAACAAATCATATGACAACAAGAATGTATGTAATTAATACCTTGAGCAACATGCACGTAGGCAGTGGTGAGGTCAATTATGGAGTGATAGACAATCTAATTCAGCGTGACTCTGTCACTAATCTACCCAATATCAACTCTTCCGGTTTGAAAGGAGCTATACGCGAATATTTCAAGGAGAATGAAGATTTAGTAAGAGAATTATTCGGCAGTGCTCCCAGAGACGAAAAAACACTTCCCGGAAAAGTGCGTTTCTTTGAAGCCAACCTCCTGTCGATGCCAGTAAGAAGTGACAAGGTGCCCTTTCTGATGGCTATCTCAGACGAAGTACTTCAAGAATTGATAACCAAAATGAAGTTTTTTAATTGCGAAGAAGCCACTCAATACATATCCCATCTGTCCACATTGCTTGATAATATAAAAACACAAGCGCAAGGTACTGATTTTGCGTACGTGTTTGACCCTTTACTGCAAGGTGCAATCATTGAAGAAGTTTCTATACGGGCTACTTGCCCAAGCCACATTCCTCTTCAACCGTCTCTAAAGAAACTTTTAGGCGATAGACTGGTGATTTTATCACATAAATATTTCTCTATACTATCCGATGACAATCATCTTCCAGTCCTGTCACGCAATAATCTTGAAAACGGGCAGAGCGCCAATTTGTGGTATGAACAGGTTTTACCGCGCTATAGCCGACTTTATTTTATGTTAATGGACGGAAATGCACAAAGTGAGTATCTGAAAAAATTCAGAGATACCCTATGTACCCCTTCTACCATTATTCAAATAGGAGCTAACGCCAGTATAGGGTACGGTTACTGCCAAATATCAGAATTATCACCTTTTTAATAAAAGCTAGAAATGAAAATCAGTAAGAAGCAAATTGAGTACGCTATTGAAGCACTCAGAGCGAACAATATTATCACCAACGACAATCAATATCCCAAGGTCTTTAAGGGATATATCTCTTCGTTTGGAGCAGCTGTTATCCAATCCGGCCTGATTCCGGCTATTATATTCTTTGAAAACGAAGATAATGATGCCAACGCTGACAGACATAAAATCATTGGAGTTTTAAAAGATATCATCAATGCTATGCGTCAGCAATATACCGTAACCGATGCAACCATACTTGTGTCAAGTCAGATTCCTGCAAATTATTCTATGGCACAGTATATCATAGAACATGGAAACACTGATCAACTGCTAAAAGAGATAACAGAAGCAGCTGTTGCCATGAAATTAGCATTAAGAATGTACAAAAGTGAATGATTATGCCTAAAAACTATACTTTACAAAACGCCTCCAATTTAGGTTGGCTATTCTATAAAGACTATTATAGACAAGAACCGAATGTAGATTTCATTTCTACACAAGGAAAAGAAAGTGATACAACTGCTGATTTTTTCAGAAAAACCAATCAGAGAATCACTGCTTATCAATTAAATTCCGAATCACCATTAGTTGCAGCATTCAACAACCATTTTGGTACACCATTGCAACTAAAAACCATTTATCCGGGTTTAATAACAGGTAGCGGACTTCCGCATCAGACAGGTAGTAAAGGAGAATTTAAATTAGGATTTCAATTTGATTATACTACCGGACTTCCCTATATTCCCGGATCATCTATCAAAGGAACTTTGCGCAGTATGTTTCCTTTTTCATTGAAAGATAAAGGCTCTACTAAACGTATTCTACCGGAATATAGAAAAGAACGTATGGAATATATCCGAGACTTAATAATAGAAGTAACCAATATAAATGAAATTTCAGACACAGAAATTCAGGCATTAGAATATGCCATATTCACTAACAGTACTCCATCTGGCAAAACGATAGAATTCTCTCTTGAAGAAAAAGATGTCTTCTATGATGCTTTTGTTGCAGATTCAAAGGATGGAGTAATGTTAAGCGATGACTATATTACTCCTCATGGTGAGAATCCATTAAAAGATCCCAAACCTATTTTGTTCTTAAAGATCAGACCTGATGTAACAATAAACTTTTATTTCAAATTGTGTACTACTCACTTATACAAAGAAAAGGTATGTAGTTCAAAACAAATAGAAGAGATTAAAAAACAAAATGATTTCTCTTCTTCAGACTACAAAATGATTACGGCACACCAGAAGCGAAACCTATTTGAGAAAATTCTCCTTTGTATCGGAATCGGAGCTAAAACCAATATAGGATACGGACAATTAAAGAAACTCTAAATGAATTTATAATTTAAATATGCCCGATTATTATCATTCCATTACCACCCTCCATGCTCTACAGAATGCATGGAGGGCTGTGCGAGCCAAAAATGCGGCAGGAGGGATTGATGGATTCACTTTATCTCATTTTGAGAAGCGTTTGAACGATAATTTGATTGAATTACAACATGAACTTATTTCCCAAACATGGAATCCCGAACCTTACCTACGAATAGAAATCACTAAGAATGAAACAGAAAAACGTAAATTGGGATTATTGTGCATCAAGGACAAAATAGTACAACAAGCCATTAAAACAGCCATTGAACCTCAGTTAGAGAAAACCTTTTTAAATCTCAGTTACGGTTACCGCCCCAACAAAGGTCCGGAACGAGCTATCAAACGGGTCGTACACGATTTAAAGAAGTTAAAGAGTGGTTATGTAGCCAAATTGGATATAGACAACTATTTCGACACGATCAATCATGAACGGCTTTTCACTCGTCTTGCCAATTGGTTAAAAGATGATGAAACACTCAGGCTGATCCGCCTATGTATCCAAACAGGAATAGTTACTCCGCAACTGCAATGGCAAGAAATAAATAAAGGAGTACCTCAAGGAGCTATACTATCTCCTTTATTGGCAAACTTTTATCTTCACCCTTTTGATCAGTTCGCTGCCAATAAAGTCCCTATGTATATACGCTACGCAGACGATTTTCTAATCGCTACATCCACAGAAAAACAAATAAAAGAAGCTGTAGAATTAGTAAAAGAAGAATTGGAAAGCCAATTTTATTTACAACTCAATACACCGATAATACATAATTTCCATGATGGGATAGAATTTCTTGGAATCACAATCTTTGATACAGGTCTATCCATCACAGAAAAAAAGAAAAAGACGTTACAAGAGAGAATCAATTCAATCAAATTTATAAAATCGTCATTGTCCTCTCAAAGTAAAGAGACGCTTCAAGGTATAAAAAATTACTATGCCAAGTTGCTTCCTGAAAGTACTTTAAAGGAATTGGATTGCTTCTTAATGAACCGCCTCAATGCATTGATTATCCGAAACCAAAACTCTATTAATAACAAAAAAGAATTAGTTTCGAATCTTCAAAAAATAGAATTCTATTCAGAAAATAGTAATAAAAATAAATCTCAACTGATACAACAATTATGTAGTACATATATCGTACACTCTACAAAATCAAAGACTCGGTTAACCAGTACCCATATTGATAATACAAAGCTAATCACACAAAAAAAGAAAGAATATCAGAAACGTGAAAATGAAGGTGCAGAATTAGTGATAAGTATCCCAGGTAGCTACATAGGGGCCACTTATAAAGGAATTACGGTAAAATTACAAGGTAAGATTATTAATAAACCTTCTCCTGCTTTGAAACACATTACGGTAGTAGGTAAGGGGATAAGTCTCTCAAGCAATGCAATTACGTATTGCATGAACCACAAAATCCCAATTGACTTTTTCGATGGTAGAGGAAAACAATATGGTACTGTACTAAATCCTGTATTTTTGGATGGAACTTTGTGGAATAAACAAGTAGAACTTCCTTTGGAACAAAAAATAAAACTTGCTACTCAAATTATTATCGGTAAATTAAAAAATCAATTAAATCTGATTAAGTATTACCATAAATACCATAAAGATATTTTAGGAGGAAAGTTATCTGAAAAATATGTGGAAGTTGTATTAAAGATAGACAAGCTAATAGAGAAAGCTAAAAATTATTCTCAGAGAAATGAAAAATATACTGCAGAATTAATGGCCATTGAGTCACAGGCTGCTATAGCATATTGGTCGTACATACGAGTTTTAACAGCTGATGACGGGATTGATTTTATCCGCCGTGAGCACCAAGGTGCCACCGATTTACTTAATTCTTTATTAAACTATGGCTATGCTATTCTATATGCTCGTGTCTGGAAAAATATTCTTGCGGCCAAACTAAATCCATCCATCGGGGTACTTCATGCAAAGCAAGATGGCAAACCTACTTTAGTATTTGATGTTGTGGAGCTATTTCGTGCTCAAATGGTAGATAGAGTAGTAATTAGTCTTATTCAAAAAAAAGTCTCTTTAAAAATGCATGACGGTCTATTAAATGAATCATCCAAACGAGTTTTGATCCGATATATATTAGAGCGACTCAATCGGTATGAAAAATATAGAGGAGAAGAAATAACCTTCTCTCAAATAATTTTAAGACAAGCCCAAGAAATAGCACTTTTTATTTCTGGAGACAATTTAATATTTAAACCTTATGTTGCGAAATGGTAAAAGCTAAGAAAATTTTCTGTGTTGTAGCATACGATATTCAAGATGACCGAAGTCGTATACAAATATCAAAAATATTAGAAAAGTATGGAACACGTATCAACTATAGTGTTTTTGAATGTATGTTTACAGACAGACAATTTCAGAAGATCCAAATTAATTTAGAAAGATGGATTAACAGGCGTTATGACACTGTGGTATATTATCCGATGTGCATCAATTGCTATACAAGAATTATATATCAACCTATACGAAAAAAGATAATTAAAACCGTCGAAATAGTCTAAACCTCTTGCGAAAATCAGAATTTGTTTAATTCATTGATTTTCTGCTTATTCTTTTAAATGAAAAATAATATATAATGTATAAAAGCTACGAAAGAACTAGCTTTTTTGTATATTAGTAAATCATTTGCGAAAAAAAACAAATAAGCAATTCGTTCTTTGACATAATGCACTTATTATCTGATAATTATAAATATAAGATTAATCTTATTTTCGAAATAGGCTATAATATAACAAATGAAGCAGGCATTTGCGAATAATGAATCGATCATATCAAAGTGATAATCAATTAAATATCTCTATATTCTACAAATTATTTATTTAAATTACAGAAAAAAAGAGTACATTTGCGAAAATCAGTTCAACACTTCATCTATCTAACTGAATAATAAGTTATTATATATTTATACAGATAGAATACATATTTTATAATAATCTGATTATCAATATATGTAGATGTATTCCAGTATAATAAGGATTAAGACCCAAACCTTATACGGTTTGCCGATTTCTGTGAAATGTAGATGTATTCCAGTATAATAAGGATTAAGACCTGTCAATAACCGGCATTTGCATCACAATAGAAATGTAGATGTATTCCAGTATAATAAGGATTAAGACATTGTGCCTTGCTGAAACGCTTAGCTTTTTTTAAATGTAGATGTATTCCAGTATAATAAGGATTAAGACACCGGCAGAGTCTTTGGTGCTCTGCGCATTTATATATGTAGATGTATTCCAGTATAATAAGGATTAAGACTCGAGTTTCTCGTCTGAGAACCCAAGCAAGTAAGATGTAGATGTATTCCAGTATAATAAGGATTAAGACAATGACATCCTCCAGCTTTAGTAATCCGCTGAAATATGTAGATGTATTCCAGTATAATAAGGATTAAGACATCATAACCGGTGAGTTCAAGAACACGCTCACGATAAAATGTAGATGTATTCCAGTATAATAAGGATTAAGACTTGCGTAGCGAATAAACAGATCGGCCAGAACGTTATGTAGATGTATTCCAGTATAATAAGGATTAAGACATTACACAAATAAACAGCAACATTTTCCTGATTTGTTCATGTAGATGTATTCCAGTATAATAAGGATTAAGACGCTTGGGCATGGTCATGGTAGACAACCTCTTCGCTATGTAGATGTATTCCAGTATAATAAGGATTAAGACAAAAGAATGTAAACACTGATTCCCGAGAAAATAACATGTAGATGTATTCCAGTATAATAAGGATTAAGACAAAAGAATGTAAACACTGATTCCCGAGAAAATAACATGTAGATGTATTCCAGTATAATAAGGATTAAGACTCTCGAAAGAAGGATTTTTATATTTTATGTTAATCATGTAGATGTATTCCAGTATAATAAGGATTAAGACGACATCCGCCTATTGCGCTCTTCCTGCGTCCAGTATGTAGATGTATTCCAGTATAATAAGGATTAAGACTTCGTTTTTGCTCGGTTTTATCCGACTTCGATGAGGTATGTAGATGTATTCCAGTATAATAAGGATTAAGACGCATACTCTCTTGCAATATCCACACAACCAGTCTCTATGTAGATGTATTCCAGTATAATAAGGATTAAGACACATGCGGCCTATTTAGAAATTATCAGAGAATTATGTAGATGTATTCCAGTATAATAAGGATTAAGACGATTTCAAAGTGATTTATTTCGCCTTGAATTTTATTATGTAGATGTATTCCAGTATAATAAGGATTAAGACTCTTTAGATGGTCTTTGGTCAGATTTGCTTTTAGATGTAGATGTATTCCAGTATAATAAGGATTAAGACAAAGATCTGCGGATGCAGTACCCGTCAGTATCTTCTATGTAGATGTATTCCAGTATAATAAGGATTAAGACAACAACCACTTCATAATCTTCCTGCTTCTCACCATAATGTAGATGTATTCCAGTATAATAAGGATTAAGACTTCGGCAACGAATGAACATTGTTGCATTTTTTTTAACATGTAGATGTATTCCAGTATAATAAGGATTAAGACGTCAGTGCCATCAGATGTTCCATTTCACGGTCTTATGTAGATGTATTCCAGTATAATAAGGATTAAGACAGAAGACTCTCCCGGCGGCACAAAGTATAGAACATATATGTAGATGTATTCCAGTATAATAAGGATTAAGACATTCATAGGTATCAAATTTTTAAGTTAATACTAAATTCTATGTAGATGTATTCCAGTATAATAAGGATTAAGACACATAAGCAGCATCAATTTCGCTACGACACATAAATGTAGATGTATTCCAGTATAATAAGGATTAAGACATCGAGCCGCCTCGGTCAATCTTCGGAGTCTTAAATGTAGATGTATTCCAGTATAATAAGGATTAAGACCAATGCCCAGAAATACTGCAAACTTTCCTTATTAGCATGTAGATGTATTCCAATATAAAAATTTAACTACATTAAATAGAATAAGGGGAGAAGTTCAGACATAACGGCTTGGATAAGATCGTCATGGACTTCGGTATTGCTTTTAACATTGGGAAAATGATCAATAAGCAGGAAAAGAAGAAGAGAGGCAGAACTAATTTATTGGTAACTATTTTAATAAGCTGTGGAATAGCTTACCAAAAATACACAAAGGCGATAATACTACGGGGCTGTCCAAAAAGCAAAGTGCCCCCCAAAAGTCGGATAGCCCCTTTTACCATTGTTTATTTCGGTGAAAAGCCTCATATTACCGTTGTGAAAAATTAACAGTAATAGTTAAGATAGTATTTAGAGAGTTAACCTCCAGCCAAAATGTTCTTTTCCGGTTCGTTTATCGGAAAAAATATCTCCCAACCATCTTGTTCGTGTTGTAAGTTACATTGTAGATGCTTTGGATATTAGTTACCTGCTCTCGGCTTATAATGGAGGAGGCACCAACAGCTATCATCCCCGTATGATACTCAAGGTCCTGTTTTATGCTTATCTGAACAATATCTATTCCTGCCGCAAAACCCAAAAGGCCTTGCAGAAGAATATTCACATCATGTGGTTGTCCGGTAATAGTACATCCAATTTCCGCACTATCAATGATTTCCGTGGCAAGGTTTAAAAGAACATATAAAATCATTGTTTTCTGCCCTTATTCTTCTGCTGCAAGAATCCGGCTATGTCAGTTTGGATGTACATAGCAGTCACCGATCCCGGTTATGGCAACGAACAAAACGATGAGTTTATGAAGAATATGGGTATAGAGGCTTTTGTCAAGTACAATTATTTTCACAAAGAGCAGAAGCGGACCTGGAACAAGGATGCTTTTACCATACAAAACCTAAAGAAGGCATCCATTGCTGGACACCTTCCTTCTATATTTATTCTTAATCGTTATTTTTATAAAAGATCAAGTGCCTTGAAACATTTCACTAACTTACCGATAGCAAAATCAATCTGTTCTTTAGAGTGTGTAGCCATCAACGAGAAACGAATCAACGTATCGTTCGGAGAACATGCGGGAGGCACAACTGGATTTACAAACACACCTTCGTCAAATAACATCTTAGTTACCATAAATGTCTTCTCCATATCACGTACATATAGAGGAATGATAGGAGTGGAGGTATGTCCGATCTCAAAACCAAGTTCACGGAAACACTTTAAAGAGTAATTGGTTATATCCCACAAATGCTCAATACGTTCCGGTTCGTTTTTCATAATCTGAAGTGCAGCACGAGCGGCAGCTGTAGCAGCAGGCGTATTACTTGCACTAAAGATATATGAACGTGAATTGTGACGCAAATAATTAATGATGGACTCGTCTGCTGCAATAAAGCCACCGATAGCGGCCAATGACTTACTGAATGTGCCCATGATAAGATCCACCTCTTTAGTCAATCCGAAATGATCACAAGTACCGCGTCCGTGATTACCCAAAACTCCCAGACCATGCGCTTCATCTACCATGATATTGGCATCATATTTTTTAGACAAACGGACGATCTCAGGCAAATTGGCAATATCACCCTCCATACTGAATACTCCATCTACTACAATCAGTTTCACTGCATCAGGACGACATTTCTGCAACTCTTTCTCAAGAGATTCCATATCGTTATGCTTGAACTTAAGAATGGTAGAAAAAGAAAGGCGGCGTCCTTCAACAATAGAAGCGTGGTCAAGTTCATCACAGATCACATAATCTTCACGACCTGTCACACACGAAACCACACCCAGATTTACCTGAAATCCGGTAGAATAAATGATAGCATCTTCTTTACCAACAAATTCGGCCAATTCTTTCTCCAATTGAAGATGGAGGTCGAGTGTACCGTTCAGAAAACGCGATCCGGCGCAACCTGTACCATATTTGCGGGTAGCTTCAACAGCAGCTTCAATTACTTTCGGATGATTAGTCAGGCCTAAGTATGAGTTTGAGCCAAACATTAACACCTTTCTGCCACTCATTATCACCTCTGTGTTCTGTTCACTTTCGATACAACGAAAGTATGGATATACGCCTTTAGCCTTTATCTGCTGAGGGAGGTCGTATTTAGCTAACTTCTCTTGTAATAATCCCATGAATAGTTATTTATATAATTCGCTTATTGACTATCTTTTATATAATAGTCTAAATCCTTTTTCCTTAACAAGTGTTTAAAACAGGGGGCAAAGATAACAAAATATGTTTTTAGCTGTTCTTTTTCTATGAAAAAATATACTCTTTATAGTTTTAGAAAGCTGTAAAAGGGCAAAAATTAAGATATTTATATTACTTTTGCCGACCACAACATATAAATGATGGAACCAACTTGCATGAGCGAAAACAAGAAAAAAATAATATTCATCGTTAATCCAATTTCGGGTACACAAAGTAAGGAACTTGTTCTGAGTCTACTGGATGAAAAGATAGATAAGGAAATGTATACTTGGGAAATTGTGTATACCGAAAGGGCCGGACATGCAATCGAAATAGCAGCAGATGCGGCAGATAAAAATACAGATATAGTAGTTGCTGTAGGAGGAGACGGAACAATTAATGAAATTGCCCGTTCATTGGTACACACCAATACAGCATTGGGAATTATCCCTTGCGGCTCTGGAAACGGATTAGCACGACATCTTCAAATTTCAATGGATCCGCGTAAAGCACTTGAAATTTTGAATGATGGGATAATCGATATCATAGATTACGGAAAAATAAATGGCACAGACTTTTTTTGTACTTGCGGAGTAGGGTTTGACGCTTTTGTAAGTCTGAAATTTGCTAATGCCGGCAAACGTGGACTGCTGACTTATCTAGAGAAAACCCTGCAGGAAAGTCTAAAGTATCAACCTGAAACTTATGAATTGGAAACAGAAGACGGTACTTCCAAATATAAAGCCTTTCTCATTGCTTGCGGCAACGCTTCTCAATACGGGAACAATGCTTATATAGCCCCACAGGCCACTCTGACAGATGGTTTGTTAGATGTAACCATTCTCGAACCGTTTACGGTATTAGATGTTCCGGCACTAGCCTTTCAGCTCTTCAATAAAACAATTGACCAAAACAGTCGCATTAAAACTTTCCGTTGCAAAAAGTTATGTATTCATCGCAGTTCGCCGGGTGTTGTCCATTTTGACGGCGATCCGATGCAGGCTGACGAAGATATCAAAATAGAACTGATTCAGAAAGGACTGCGGGTCGTTGTACCTGGTGATAAAAAAAAAGATAATCCCAACGTATTACAAAAAGCACAAGAATACGTAAACGGTATTAAATTGATAAACGAAGCTATAGTAGAAGATATAGCACATAAAAATAAAGTTATTCTGAAGAAGAATAAGCAGCTGATACAAAAACTTACTAAAAAATAGACCTTTGGAAATAACACGGAATCCGAATTAATATGTACTTTTGCAGACTACTTTAACAAAAATATAAATAATATATTAAATATGTTCAGAACGCACACGTGCGGAGAGTTAAGAATCTCCGATGTTAATAAACAAGTCAAGCTGTCGGGATGGGTACAGCGCAGCCGTAAAATGGGAGGTATGACTTTTGTTGACCTTCGTGATCGCTACGGTATCACTCAATTAGTATTTAATGAAGAAATAGACGCTGAGCTTTGCGAACGTGCCAATAAATTGGGTCGTGAATTCGTCATACAGATTGTCGGAACCGTAAACGAACGTTTCAGCAAAAACAGTCATATCCCGACCGGTGACATCGAAATCATCGTTTCGGAACTGAATATCCTGAACTCAGCCATTACTCCTCCTTTTACTATCGAGGACAACACCGACGGTGGTGATGATATCCGCATGAAATACCGTTATCTGGACTTACGCCGTAGTGCTGTTCGTTCAAATTTGGAATTACGTCACAAAATGACGATCGAGGTTCGCAGTTATCTCGATAAACTGGGTTTCTTGGAAGTGGAAACTCCGGTATTGATCGGTTCAACTCCTGAAGGAGCACGTGACTTTGTAGTACCTTCCCGCATGAATCCGGGACAATTCTACGCATTACCGCAATCTCCGCAGACACTGAAACAGCTATTGATGGTTTCCGGTTTCGATCGTTATTTCCAGATAGCCAAATGTTTCCGTGACGAAGACCTGCGTGCCGACCGCCAGCCTGAGTTCACTCAGATTGACTGCGAAATGAGTTTCGTAGAGCAGGAAGATGTGATTACTACATTTGAAGGAATGGCCAAACACCTGTTTAAGGTGATCCGTAATATCGAACTGACCGAGCCATTCCCACGTATGCCTTGGAGCGAAGCAATGAGATTGTACGGTAGCGATAAACCGGACATTCGCTTCGGTATGCAATTCGTCGAATTAATGGATATCTTAAAAGGGCACAGTTTCTCTGTATTCGATAATGCCACATATATTGGCGGTATTTGTGCCGAGGGTGCAGCCAGCTATACCCGTAAGCAACTGGATGCCTTGACCGAATTTGTGAAAAAGCCACAAATCGGTGCAAAAGGTATGGTCTATGCCCGTATCGAAGCTGACGGTACTGTGAAATCAAGCGTTGACAAGTTCTATACACAAGAAGTTTTGCAACAATTGAAGGAAGCATTCGGTGCCAAACCCGGTGACCTAATCTTGATTTTATCAGGAGATGATGCCATGAAAACTCGTAAGCAGCTTTGTGAATTACGTCTAGAAATGGGTAATCAATTGGGATTACGGGATAAAAACACATTTGCATGTCTGTGGGTTGTGGACTTCCCTCTATTTGAATGGAGCGAAGAAGAAGGCAGATTAATGGCTATGCACCATCCGTTTACCTCACCCAAACCGGAAGATATCCATCTGCTGGATACAAATCCTGCTGCTGTGCGCGCTAATGCTTACGATATGGTAATCAATGGTGTAGAAGTAGGAGGGGGATCAATCCGTATCCACGATAGCCAGTTGCAGAACAAAATGTTCGAATTACTCGGATTTACCCCGGAGCGTGCGCAAGAGCAGTTCGGCTTCTTGATGAATGCCTTCAAGTTTGGTGCGCCTCCTCATGGCGGACTGGCTTACGGATTAGATCGTTGGGTATCTCTTTTTGCCGGACTGGACTCAATCCGTGACTGCATTGCATTCCCGAAAAACAACTCCGGTCGTGACGTTATGTTGGATGCTCCCGCAGCACTCGATCCGTCACAACTGGAAGAACTGAACCTGATTGTAGATATTAAGGAGTAAGTGAAAGAGTCGGTACGCATTTTTAGATTTGCCGTAATTGGTACGCTCAATGCATTAATCACAGCTTTTGTTATTTGGTTGATGATGGATGAATTGTCATACGATTACATTCCGGCCAATATTACAGCGTACGTAGTAGCCCAAATTCATAACTTTATTTGGAGTAAATATTGGATCTTTCCGATTGAAAATAAAAAGAACAACATTTGGAAGCAGATGTTGTTCTTCTGTTCTGCTTTCGGATTGGCATATAGTGCCCAGTTCTTGTTTTTAGTCACACTTGTAGAGTGTGGAGATGTAAACGAGTATCTGGCACAATTCCTGGGGCTGTTTATCTACGGAACAGTAAACTTCATCGTTAATAAGAAGCTTACATTCAGATAAAATAGTGCTTAAGATAATGAAAAATCCCGCAGAGTGTAAAAAACTCTACGGGATTTTTTTTATCAGAGAGAGAAATCATTTCAATCAATAAAACGTTTTGTTAAATTCCCATATTCATCTATCCTCCGATCACGAAGAAATGGCCACCAACGACGCACATTCTCCGAACGTTCAAGATCCACCTCAACAATCATATTTTCAGAGCGGTCATTTCCCGCCTGAGCCAGGTATTCACCCTGTGGTCCGGCAACAAAACTATTTCCCCAAAATAATATCCCGTTGGTCTGTCCTGACGGATCAGGTTCGTGACCGACACGATTGACTGAAATCACCGGAAGCCCATTGGCCACCGCATGCGCACGCTGAGAAATAATCCAAGCATTAAGCTGACGTTTCTTTTCGTCATCTGTATCTGTACTCTCCCAACCGATAGCAGTAGGATAAATCAAAATCTCAGCTCCTTTCAGCGCCATCAGGCGAGCAGCTTCCGGATACCATTGATCCCAGCAAACTAACACACCCAACTTGCCTAAAGAGGTCTGAATCGGTTCAAAGCCAATATCTCCCGGAGTAAAATAGAATTTCTCGTAATAAGCCGGATCATCAGGAATATGCATCTTACGATATTTTCCGGCAATACTTCCATCCCGGTCAAAGACAACAGCTGTATTATGATATAGTCCCGGAGCACGTTTCTCAAACAAAGAAGTAACAAGCACTATCCGATTGGCTGCCGCCAGTTCGGAATAGAATCCGGTAGAAGGGCCAGGAATGGGTTCTGCCAGTTCAAATAGATCCGTATTCTCTGTCTGGCAGAAATACAAAGAATTATGAAGTTCTTGCAGAACAACAAGTTGAGCGCCATTAGCGGCACATGCTTCAATACTTTTAGCCAGGTTCATCAGGTTTATCCTAATATCTGATGCGTTAGCCTGTTGAATGATTCCTACTTTTATTTTTCTCATACTTTAATTTATTATTTAATCACTCCTGTTGGATATTGCATCGTCACACAATGCAAAGATCCATGCTGCTTAATAAGTGCACGGCAATCAATACCTACCACTTCGTATGTCGGAAAAGCCTCACACAGCACTTCTTTCGCCAATTTATCATTTTCCGGTTGATTATAAGTCGGATAAAGCACAACATCATTCATTATCAAAAAATTGGCATACGTTGCAGGCAATCTCTCTCCCTCTACTTCTATTTTGTCTGCCATAGGCAATGCCAATAAACGATAAGGAGCACCTGATGTAGTGCGGAACGTTTTCAATTGCTCTTCCATTTTGCATAGCGCCTCGTAATGTTCATCTTCAGAGTCGGTACACTTTACATACGCAATAGTATCCGGAGAACAAAAGCGAGCCAATGTATCTATATGGCTATCCGTATCATCTCCCGATAAGTATCCATGATCCAACCATAAAACCCGTTGTAAATGGAATACTCTGCAAAGATATTCTTCTATATCAACACGATTCATCGGCGAATTACGATGTGGAGACAATAAACATTCGGAAGTAGTGAGCAAAGTACCGGCTCCGTCACTTTCGATGGAACCACCTTCGAGTACAAAATTCAGACAATCTTTATATTGCCCTTTCAGTGCACCGGCTTCTACTGCCCGGCGAGTTATCTGATTATCTAAACGAGCCTCAAACTTTTCTCCCCAACCATTGAAAGTAAAATCCAGCAAACTTGCTCCACCTGTATCCATCAAAGTAATTGCTCCATGATCGCGCGCCCAGGTATCATTCGTGTCGCACTTCAGGAAACGTACATTATCCATATTCACCGTACCAATGATCTGCTTACGCACCTCCTCTGGATAGGGGGTGACAATAAGCAAAAGTTCACGTTTCGCAATCTCACGGGCTATATTTATAAAACATTCCTGAACTTCAGCCAACATATATGCCCAGTCTGTCCCGGCATGCGGCCAAGTTAGTTGTATACCACTTTGCAGAAACCACTCTGCAGGCAAGAAGGGGGCTAACATCTCTACTTGATCATTAACAGTTAAACCAAAGTTCAATTGCAAATCTTTCTCTGTGCCTCCTGAAGTAGGAAGACCAACCATTATTCCCATTTTTTTTAGTTTTTAAAGAATAAATCATAAATAGCGAACGGACACTACACCAATAGTAATAAATGCCACTCGCTACCTATATTACTTAGGTTTACGATCGAAAAAAGGATTCTTGGAAGAAGCACTAACCGGGATAGCCATTACCTGACGACATCCTTTCAACCACTCAAGACGTTGGGCAGCCAATCCGGCTGAGAACATGACACGGGTATCTACGCGCAAATCAGCCGCTGTAGCGCATGCCGAACCAATTGCAATGCCTACATCAATGCTATTCAACGCACAGGGGACACCTTCAGAACGTCCGGAACATGTAGCATATCCACAATGACCGCAATTCAATCCTTGAGCTTGCTCACGCGTACCTATTAATAAGATACACTCAGCCTGAAGAATATTATCTGCATCCCGCAAAAAAAATTTCATACCAAACTCTTCGAACATGGCTTTCAACGTATCCGAGAGTTGCTGTATTTCTTCACCGGTAACAATTGCAGTTTCTATGATGTCAATTCCTTTTCCCTTAGGGGCCGTACGGGCAGCAGTCATCATCTGCCGTGCCACATTTAATACATGTTCGTGGCGACTGTCTCGTTCGTTCAGTATCATATCTCGTTCATTAATTAGTGACACAAAGATAAAAGAAATCCCGCACATATTATGAATTTTGACTAACTTTGCAAGATAGATTTAAAGATACACGATGTTACAAATAGACAATGCATGCATTGCTTTCGGCGAGGATATACTCTTCTCGGAATTTTGTATGCGACTAAATAAAGGCGAGACAGCTTGCATAGCAGGTCAATCAGGACGTGGAAAAACCTCTCTACTCAATGCAATCATGGGATTTGTCCCATTAAGAAAAGGCAAAATCAAAGTAGGAGGTATCTTGCTTGAACCTACTACTATCGATGCCATACGCAGACATATAGCTTGGATTCCACAGGAGTTAGCCCTGCCCTCCGAATGGGTAAAAGAAATGATATCGCTTCCTTTTGCATTGAAAGCCAATCGACACATCTCTTTTTCCGAAGAAAAGCTTTTCACTTGTTTTGATGAATTAGGACTGGACAAAGAGCTCTATCAGAAACGGGTAGGCGAAATATCGGGTGGTCAGCGCCAGCGCATTATGATAGCCGTTGCAGCCATGCTGGAAAAACCTTTGATTATTGTAGATGAACCGACATCTGCACTCGATGCCGGTTCCACAGACAAAGTTTTAGCTTTCTTCCGTAATCAGGCAGAAAAGGGAACGGCTATACTCGCCGTTTCTCATGACCGGACATTCGCTTACGGATGTAACCAGCTAATCACACTGTAGAATATGGGAACTATTGATATATCTTATTTTAATCTGCTTATAGGGCTACTGTTATTGGTAATCCCACTTTTTTATCTTTGGAAGTTCAAAACCGGATTACTGAAAGCCACCCTGATAGGGACAGCACGCATGATTGTGCAACTCTTCCTGATAGGTATGTACCTGAAATACCTTTTCCTGTGGAATAACCCATGGATTAACTTCCTGTGGGTTATCATCATGATTTTTGTAGCCGGACAAACAGCTTTGGTACGTACAGGACTTAAACGTGAAATACTCCTGATCCCTATATCAGTAGGTTTCCTCTGTAGCGTTGTGCTGGTGGGCATGTATTTTATTGGCATTGTATTACAACTGGATAATGTATTCAGCGCCCAGTATTTTATTCCCATTTTCGGAATCTTAATGGGAAATATGTTATCAAGCAACGTGATTGCCTTGAACACTTATTATAGTGGATTGAAACGTGAACAGCAATTGTACTGTTACCTGTTGGGCAATGGTGCCACTCGTCAGGAAGCACAGGCACCATTCATACGGGAAGCGATTATCAAATCTTTCAGCCCACTGATTGCCAATATCGCGGTTATGGGATTAGTAGCACTTCCAGGCACGATGATCGGGCAAATTTTGGGAGGCAGCAGTCCGAACGTTGCCATAAAATATCAAATGATGATTATGGTCATTACTTTCACAGCCTCTATGTTATCATTAATGATCACCATCTCGCTGGCATCCCGTAAATCGTTCGATGAATACGGACGTATTTTGCAAGTAACCAAAGAATCTCAAAAGTAGCCGTACTATGACATCAACCGACTCCATTTTACAATTAATAAGTGAAATACATATCCCGGGATTTTTTATTACCGTAGACTTCCTGCAAATCGGAGAGGCTATTCCTCAAGGAATAAGCGGCTTTTTAAAAGAAAAGTACGATAAAATATCTCATGGTGCCAGCGGAAGAAAATTTATTTATCAAGAATCAGGTTGGCGCATGGCATTTACATTCTATCCTACCGACCGGGTAGTCGATGAGAAATATGCAATGAAGAACAAAATGATAAAGAAGCGATAATTGCATGATTATTGATATAAATCAAAGCATAACTATCAATATTTACCTATATTTGTGCAAATATTAATAATTAATCGATACTATCAGGAATATGCACATCAGTCACATCGCCATCTGGACTACCCGTTTAGAAGAACTTAGAAATTTCTATATCACTTATTTCAACGGAACAAGTAATGAAAAGTATATCAATCCTAAAAAAGGATTTGAATCTTATTTCATCAGCTTTGATCAGGGATTTGCTTCTCTGGAAATTATGCAAAGACAAGATATCACAACACCTGCATTAAAAGACTGCCTCGGGTTAGCTCATTTTTCCTTTTCTGTCGGTAGCAAAGAAGCTGTATTGGAACTCACAGAACAACTCCGTAAGGATGGTTTTGTTATTGAGAGTGAGCCACGAACCACCGGAGACGGCTATTTTGAAAGTGCTATTCTTGATCCCGAAGGAAACATAGTAGAAATCACTATTTAACGCGCCTTGCAAGTGCAGGTATATAACGGAGTTGGACGTATTGTTCACCCGGATTGATATAGCCGTTATCCATCAAGATTTTCTTAACCTTGAAATCTTTCAGTCGGTAACGGATATATCGTTGTGCATTCCCAGACTGTTGTTCCACAAACGACAGAAGCTCGATTGTCCCATCATTCCGAATGATGACTTTAGCCTTAGCCGTACGGAAAGTAAGCACATCGTCCTTTTTCAGCTCTTTCATATGATATTTATCAAGCCAAAAAATGGCTGTCGCACGGGGAAGGCTATCGGCCTCTTCTTGCAATTCATCTTCTTCATCGATAGGAGATATAGTAGCTTCTTTGTGTTGCTGGCATGAAATAATAAAGAAAAAAGAGAGAAGTAACGGTAAAAATGCCTTCATTGGTTTGAGCCTTTATAAATTAGGAGGTAAATATATTAAAAAAATCAATAAAAGCAAGGCAAGGTGCTATCTTTTTCTTATATTTGCAGGCAAATTTTCTACTAAAAATGAAAATTAAAGAAATAGTAAGCGCCCTTGAACGGTTCGCGCCTCTGCCATTGCAAGACGGATTTGATAATGCCGGCCTGCAAATCGGATTGACAGATGCGGAAACAACAGGGGCTTTGTTGTGTCTTGATGTTACCGAAGCTGTGTTGGATGAAGCCATCGCGTCCGGATGTAATCTCATTATATCCCATCATCCTCTTATTTTTAAAGGTTATAAATCAATCACCGGTAAAGATTACGTTGAGCGATGCATTCTGAAAGCAATCAAAAACGACATCGTTATTTATTCGGCCCATACCAATCTGGATAATGCTCCGGGCGGAGTCAATTTCAAAATAGCCGAGAAGATAGGATTAAAAAATGTACGTATACTCGACCCTAAAGAAAGCAGTCTGATAAAATTAGTCACATTTGTTCCGTCTGCCCAGGCTGAAGAGGTCCGTAATGCTTTGTTCACAGCAGGATGTGGATGTATAGGCAATTATGATTCGTGTAGTTATAATACAGAAGGGGAGGGAACTTTCCGCGCACAGGAAGGGAGCCATCCTTTCTGCGGAACAGTGGGAGAACTTCATCGCGAAACAGAAGTGCGGATTGAAACGATCCTGCCTGAATATAAGAAAGGAGAAGTTATCCGTGCATTGCTTTCCAAACATCCATATGAAGAACCGGCTTATGACTTATATCCTCTCCACAATAGTTGGGCCCAAGTCGGATCAGGAATTGTCGGTGAATTGGAAGAACCGGAATCCGAACTCGAATTTCTGAAGCGAATAAAGAAAATATTCGAAGTCGGATGTTTGAAGCACAACAAACTTACAGGCCGCCTGATTCAGAAAGTATCCCTTTGCGGAGGGGCAGGAGCTTTCCTTATTCCGCAGGCAGTTCGTAACGGAGCTGATGTCTTTATCACGGGTGAAATTAAATATCACGACTATTTCGGTCGTGAAACTGACATTTTGCTTGCTGAAATAGGGCATTACGAAAGCGAACAATATACAAAAGAAATTTTTTATTCTATAATACGGGATTTATTTCCTAATTTTGCACTCCAATTTAGTAAGGTAAACACGAATCCCATTAAATATTTATAAGTAAAATGGCAAGAGAAGCTAAAAATGAACCGAAAGAGTTGACAGTGGAACAGAAGTTGAAAGCTTTGTACCAGCTGCAAACAACATTATCTAAGATTGACGAGATTAAAACGTTGAGAGGTGAACTTCCATTGGAAGTACAAGACCTTGAAGACGAAATTGCCGGTCTGAGTACACGTATCGACAAAATCAAGTCGGAAGTAGACGAACTCAAATCAGCTATCGCCGGTAAGAGAGTGGAAATTGAAGCAGCCAAAGCTTCGGTTGAGAAATATAAATCACAGCAGGACAATGTTCGTAATAACCGCGAATATGACTTCCTGACAAAAGAGATCGAATTCCAGTCTTTGGAAATGGAACTTTGCGAAAAGAGAATTAAAGAATTTACTGCAGAAGAGCAGGAGAAATCTGAAGAAATAGATAAAAATACCAAAGCGCTGGAAGAACGCCAGAAAGACCTCGACCAGAAGAAGAATGAACTGGATGAAATCATCGAAGAGACCAAACAGGAAGAAGAGAAGTTGAGAGACAAAGCAAAAGATCTCGAGACAAAGATAGAACCCCGCCTGCTTCAATCTTTCAAGCGCATCCGTAAAAATTCACGTAACGGTTTAGGTATTGTATACGTACAGCGTGATGCATGTGGTGGTTGTTTCAATAAAATTCCGCCTCAGAGACAACTGGATATCCGTTCACGTAAAAAAATTATCGTTTGCGAATACTGTGGACGTATCATGATTGACCCGGAACTGGCAGGTGTAGAAATAGAACACAAAGTAGAAGAAGCACCGGTTACCACCAAAAGAGCTATCAGAAGAAAAGCTGAATAAAGCTCGATAGTCCGATTCCGGAGGACTAGTGAGACATATTATAATACTATTTAAACCCATAATTTTACTATAATTCCTATTGAATTTTAGTAAAGTTATGGGTTTTTGTTTATGAAATACCCATTTACTTTTTAAAGAAAACAGATTCCCTTTTGAGTGTAGCCATTCTCTTGCAGAGCGGATAAACAAATACTTCTTTTCGTTGTTATGTTTTCATTTCTAAATAACCTAAGCTTATGAAACTACGAATAGGAAGTATCACGTTCTTGCTGTTTCTTTCATCCGTTGCCTTTCCACAGGCCACGAGCCGCTATCTGGACAAACCATTACCACAAGGATGGGAAGAAGATACACAAATATTTCAGCAAGTATTGCCAGTGGACGACCAATGGTGGAAAGCATTTCAGGACCCCGTTCTCGACTCACTCATCTCCGTTGCAGTCAAGCAGAATTATTCGGTACTGACTGCGATTGATCGTATCAATATGGCAAAAGCCAACCTAAGAATGGAACGTGGAAATTTTTTCCCAACAATCGGGTTGAATGCCGGATGGACCCGCCAGCAAAGCAGTGGCAACACCAGTGACTTGCCACAATCGACTCAACATTATTATGATGCCTCGCTCAATATGAGCTGGGAGTTAGACCTCTTTGGAAGCATACGCAATCGCGTAAAAGCCCAGAAAGAAAGCTTTGCGGCCAGTAAAGAAGAATATACCGGCACAATGATATCACTTTGTGCCCAGGTAGCCTCAGCATACATCAACCTGCGGGAGTTGCAACAAGAATTGGCCGTAGTGCAAAAGAACTGTGCATCTCAAGAGGCGGTATTAAAAATTACAGAAGTAAGATACAACACCGGACTCGTATCTAAACTGGATGTGGCACAGGCTAAGTCGGTGTTCTTCAGTACCAAAGCATCGATTCCTCAAATCGAATCGGGCATTAATCAATACATTACGACCCTTGCCATACTATTGGGTACTTATCCCCAGGAAGTGCGGCCAGCTTTAACCGCTCCCGGAACATTACCGGATTATATGGAACCTATCGGAGTGGGGCTTCCGGCCGATTTGTTACTTCGCCGCCCGGACATACGCAGTGCCGAACGAAGCGTCAATGCACAAGCCGCTTTAGTAGGAGCGTCTAAGTCGGACTGGTTGCCTCAGGTCTTTCTAAAAGGATCGGTTGGTTATGCAGCAAAGGACCTGAAAGACCTGACCCATCATAAAAGTATGACCTATGAAATTGCTCCGGCACTGAGTTGGACGCTTTTTAAAGGAACTCAACTAGTGAATGCTACCAAATTGGCCAAAGCACAATTGGACGAAGCTATCAACCAGTTCAATCAGACAGTATTGACCGCCGTACAAGAGACAGACAACGCTATGAACGCTTACCGGAATTCTATCAAGCAAATAGTAGCTTTGCGCGAAGTGCGCAATCAGGGACAAGAGACCCTGACTCTCTCGCTGGAACTTTACAAACAAGGATTGACCCCATTCCAGAACGTACTGGATGCCCAACGCTCACTGCTCAGTTATGAAAACCAGCTGGTTCAAGCCAGAGGATATTCTCTACTCCAACTGATAGCTATGTATCAGGCATTGGGAGGCGGATGGTCCGGAAACCTGAATAATTAACTATAAAGACTTGTCATAATGAAAAAACTAATGTATATTTTCCTCATCCTCCCTTTGATAATGAGCGGATGTAAAGGGAAAAAAGAAGCCGAAAGAGGAGGGATGCCTACTCCGGAAATCAGTGTGGCATATCCACTCGTACAAAACATTACCCTAACAAAAGATTATCCGGGATATCTGACTACCGAACAAACAGTAAATCTGGTAGCCAGAGTCAACGGTGCCTTGCAGTCCGCCTCTTTCACACCGGGAACTCGTGTGAAGCAGGGGCAACTCTTATTCGTAATCGAACCAACGATCTACAAAGATAATGTAACTCAAGCCGAAGCCCAACTGAAAACCGCACTTGCACAGTTGGAATATGCCCGTAACAACTATAGCCGCATGAAAGAGGCTCTAAAAAGTGATGCGGTCAGCCGTATACAAGTATTACAAGCTGAATCGAATGTAGCCGAAGCCACTGCAGCAGTCAGCAATGCCGAAGCCACTCTGAATACTGCACACACCAATCTGGGCTATTGCTATATCCGTGCCCCTTTCAACGGAACTGTCAGCCGCTCGCTTTACGATGTGGGCAGCTATATCAGCGGAGCCGCACAACCTGTCACTTTGGCTACGATCTATAAAGACGACCGCATGTACACCTATTTTAATGTTGCCGACAACCAATGGCTTTCAATGCTACTCTCTCAAAACGGTAAAGAAAAGGAACTCCCCAAAAATGTCATCGTGCGCCTGGGTGAGAACGGCACACAAAACTATCCGGCCACATTGGATTATTTATCGCCCAATGTCGACTTGAACACAGGAACACTCAACGTGCGCGCCAATCTGGATAATCCGAAAGGTATTCTGAAAAGCGGACTATACGTCAGTATCACATTGCCTTATGCCGAGGCAAAACAAGCAGTGCTTGTTCCGGAAGCTTCCATCGGTACAGATCAGTTGGGGAAATACCTATACATCGTAAACGATTCGAATATAGTACGCTACAGGCATATCGAACCGGGACAACTGGTCAATGACACATTGCGCCAGATAAAGAGCGGACTTTCGCCCAAAGAACAATATGTCACCACAGCACTGATGAAAGTACGTGATGGCATGAAAGTCAAGCCCGTATCAGTCAATCACGAGTCATCAACCTCTAATCGTTAACTGCATGTTTTCAAAGTTCTTTATCAATCGACCTATATTCGCCACGGTACTGGCATTGATCATCGTGGTGGCCGGATTGGTAACATTAAATATATTGCCTGTCGCACAGTTTCCGGAGATAACTCCGCCTACAGTACAGGTATCTGCCTTCTATCCGGGGGCAAATGCTGAGACCGTAGCCCAGACTGTCGGCATTCCCATAGAGCAGCAAGTAAATGGCGTAGACGGTATGCTGTATATGAGCTCTACAGCGTCCAGCTCGGGTGCCTATTCGTTGACCATTACTTTTGCTGTCGGTACAGACATAGATATGGCCACTGTACAAGTTCAAAACCGGGTAAGCGTAGCACAATCTTCGTTACCGGAACCTGTCATCGTTCAGGGAGTAACGGTACAGAAGCAATCGTCCAATATTGTGATGTTTCTCACGATGCAGGCACAAGACTCTGTATACGACGGGCTTTACCTTACGAACTACGCTCAGTTGAATCTGGTAGACCAATTGACACGTGTACCCGGCGTAGGGGCTGTCAATGTAATGGGAGCGGGCAATTACAGCATGCGCGTCTGGCTCGATCCGGAAGCAATGCGCATCCGTAACCTCTCGCCGGCACAAATCTATCAGGCTATCCAGTCACAAAACATAGAGGTCAGTGCCGGTTATATCGGACAGCCTATTGGCAAAAACAACAATAATGCCTATCAGTATACCTTGAATGTACAAGGTCGCCTGACGTCTCCCGAAGAGTTTGGCAACATTATTATCCGAACTGAAGAAGGAGGGAAAATGCTTCGGCTAAAAGATGTGGCGCGCATCGACCTCGGCAGTTCTTCGTACAACGTAGTGTCCAAACTAAAGGGACACCCTACTGCTGCCATCGCTATCTATCAACAACCTGGTTCGAACTCGCTCGATGTCTCTAAAGGAGTCAAGGCAAAAATGCAGGAGCTTGCACAAAACTTCCCGGCCGGAGTCAGCTATAACGTGACCTTGGATACGACCGATGTCATCAATGCATCCATTGATGAAGTACTCGTTACTTTTCTGGAAACAACCTTATTGGTGGTACTCGTTATCTTCCTGTTTCTACAAAACTGGCGGGCTGTCATCATTCCATGTATCACCATTCCGGTATCACTGATCGGTACACTGGCAGTCATGGCGGCACTTGGATTTTCAATCAATACTTTAACTCTATTCGGATTGATACTTGCCGTAGCAATAGTGGTGGATGATGCGATTGTGGTAGTAGAAAATGCTTCACGTTTGCTGGAGACAGGACAGTATTCTCCCAAAGAAGCCGTCACCAAAGCAATGGGAGAAATCACAGGACCAATTGTCGGAGTGGTATTGGTATTATTGGCAGTTTTTATCCCTACCACATTAATCAGCGGCATCTCCGGACAACTTTATAAGCAATTTGCCCTGACCATTGCTGCATCTACCGTATTAAGCGGTATTAATTCGTTGACACTGACCCCGGCATTATGCGCACTGTTTCTGGAGCATAACAAGCCATCCAATTTCTTCATATACAAGGGATTCAATAAGGTATATGATAAGACACAGAATCTATATGACCGTATCGTGAAGGGATTACTCGTCCGTCCCGGCCTTGCGTTGATCTCTTATGGTATTATTACGGCAGTGGCTGTTATCCTGTTCATGAAATGGCCTTCAACCTTCGTCCCTGATGAAGATGACGGCTACTTCATAGCTGTCATCCAGTTGCCACCGGCTTCAAGTCTGGAACGCACACAGGCTGTGGGTCGGAAAGTCAATCAGATTCTGGACAGTTATCCTGAAGTAAAAGACTATATCGGTATCAGCGGATTTTCTATTATGGGAGGTGGCGAACAGTCCAACACAGGTACTTATTTCGTTGTCTTGAAAAACTGGGACCAACGGAAAGGAAAAGAGCATACTGCTGCGGCTGTGGTCGAACGTTTCAACGAGATGGCTTATGGCATCCAGGAAGCACAGATATTCGCAATGGTACCTCCGGCCATTCCCGGATTAGGAGCTTCAGGAGGGTTACAGCTACAATTGGAAGATCGCAATAACCTGGGGCCGACTGAAATGCAACGGGCTGTCGAAACCCTGATGGCTACTTATCACACTCAACCCGCTCTCGCATCCATATCCAGTATGTACCAGGCCAATGTACCACAGTATTTCCTGAATATCGACCGCGATAAAGTACAGTTTATGGGCATTCAGTTGGATAACGTATTCTCTACACTGAGTTATTATATGGGAGCGGCCTATGTCAATGACTTTGTTCAATTCGGACGTATCTATCAGGTAAAGATAGAGGCCGGAGAACAAGCTCAAAAAGTAATTGACGACGTGCTGAAACTCAGCGTCCCCAACGCCAAAGGAGATATGGTCCCATTTTCATCCTTTACCAAAGTCGAAGAGCGCTTGGGGATGGACCAGATCAGCCGTTACAACATGTACTCGACAGCATCTATCACCTGCAACGTGGCTTCGGGAAGCAGTTCGGGTGAGGGAATACAGCAAATGGAAGACCTGATTAAGGAGCAACTGGGTAACGAGTTTGGCTACGAATGGACCTCGGTAGCCTATCAGGAGACGCAAGCAGGCAACACAACCACCATCGTATTCATCATGGCATTATTGGTGGCATTCCTGGTACTGGCAGCCCAATACGAAAGCTGGACAAGCCCCTTATCAGCAATTATGGGATTGCCAATGGCTTTATTGGGAGCAATGATAGGTTGTTCTGTCATGGGGACCCCTGTGAGCATTTATACTCAGATCGGTATCATTTTACTGATCGCCCTTTCTGCGAAAAACGGAATCCTCATTGTTGAATTTGCACGCGACTTCCGTGCCGAAGGTAACTCTATTCGCGATGCCGCCTATGAAGCCGGGCATGTCCGGCTGCGTCCGATCCTGATGACCTCTTTTGCATTCGTATTGGGAGTGATGCCTCTTCTGTTCGCCACAGGGGCCGGGGCGCAAAGCCGTATCGCACTCGGCGCAGCTGTTGTTTTCGGTATGGCCCTGAACACGTTACTGGCAACGATATATATCCCGAATTTCTACGAGCTGATGCAAAAGTTCCAGGAAAACGTATTGGATCGCAAGAAAAAGAAATAGTCCTCTATTGCAAGTTCTCTATTGTAAAAAACGTCTTTTTCATTTCACAGCCTATTGTCACCGGACAGAGTTTCGGGTGTCAATAGGCTTTTTTATAGTTGTCAAAAAGTCAACCAAGCATTTTCATCTTAACGCCATACCGATACAATGAAAATTAGCTTTTGAAACAAAAGTATTGATTACAAGCCGTTTATTATACGAACAATCCATCATTACGAAGTTAACTTTAATAGTGTGTTAAAGTTAACTTCGTAATGATAAACAATTAACTTCTTGCATTTACGATATTAACTTCCTGGAAAGAGGATAATAGATGCCGGAAAGAGTCATTAACATTGTTAATTTTATAAAGCGTCATAATCCGGAATATCCGACAGAAACGAATAACTTTGAGTATCATAATCCATCCGGCAACAATAGTGTTGCATCCCATTACTGACAACCAGATAATCAACTTTCAAAACCATATTATAGCGGGTGATCTGATCAAAAACAGCCTGCGTAATCTCAATGTGGGGAGCTTTATATTCAACAATCATTCTGGCACTAAGATCGCGTTTGTATAGCACTGTGTCACATCGTTTTTTAGTCCCGTTCAGGTTCAGCAGCACTTCATTTGCCATCAAAGACAACGGATACCCCTTATGAACAATAAGAAAGTGTACAAAGTGCTGACGGACCCATTCTTCAGGGGTCAATGCGACATAACGACGGCGAATCACATCGAAAATAACATTTTTTCCATTTCGAGTGGCGATTTTAGTGTCAAATACTGGTAGGTTTAACGATAACATTTACTATTTTTGTAAGTTAAATAATGGCTTCCTGCTATTGGAAGCACAAATTTAATGGAATCTTATGAAAACAAAGCAAGAAATCGTAGCTAATTGGCTACCCCGTTACACCAAACGTAACCTGGAAGACTTTGGAGAGTATATCCTGTTGACTAACTTCAACAAGTATGTAGAAATATTTGCAGAGAAATTTAATGTTCCCATTTTGGGTAAAGACGCCAATATGATCTCTGCCAGTGCAGAAGGAATCACAATCATCAACTTTGGCATGGGAAGTCCCAATGCCGCCATAATTATGGATCTGCTGAGTGCCATCTCTCCAAAGGCCTGCCTGTTTCTGGGAAAATGTGGCGGAATCGATAAAAAAAATAAAATAGGTGACCTGATTCTGCCAATTGCCGCTATCCGCGGTGAAGGTACCTCAAACGACTATTTCCCGCCGGAGGTTCCGTCCCTGCCAGCATTTATGCTGCAGCGTGCCGTATCATCGGCTATCCGTGACTATGCTCGCGATTATTGGACAGGAACAGTCTATACAACCAACCGCCGTATTTGGGAGCATGATGACACCTTTAAAGAGTATCTGAAAAGGACTCGTGCAATGGCAGTTGATATGGAAACGGCAACTCTGTTCAGTTGCGGTTTTGCCAATCATATCCCGACCGGAGCTTTACTACTCGTATCCGACCAACCTATGATTCCGGAAGGAGTGAAAACTGATAAAAGCGACAACATCGTTACCAAAAACTATGTAGAGGAGCATGTAGAGATAGGCATCGCCTCGCTACGAATGATCATTGATGAAAAGAAAACTGTAAAACACCTGAAATTCGACTGGTAACGCCACACTTATATTTATATGGCCAAACAAGAACTGACTTGCGATGACATCCTCAAAGAACTGAGGGCCAAGCAATATCGTCCCATCTACTATTTGATGGGAGAAGAATCGTATTATATCGACTTAATAGCCGATTACATTACCGACAACGTACTGACGGATACTGAGAAAGAGTTTAACCTGACCGTAGTATATGGTGCAGATGTGGATGTGGCGACTGTGATTAATGCCGCTAAGCGCTACCCGATGATGTCAGAACATCAGGTAGTGATAGTAAAAGAGGCACAAGCCATCCGCAATATAGAAGAACTATCTTATTACCTGCAAAAACCGTTAAACTCAACAATATTAGTGGTTTGTCATAAACATGGCGCTCTGGACCGCAGAAAGAAGTTAGCTGCAGAAATTGAAAAAACAGGTATTCTTTTCGAATCCAAAAAGATAAAAGAAGCACAGCTGCCTGCATTTATCAGTTCATATATGAAACGTAAAGGGATAGACATGGAGCCTAAAGCTACCGCAATGTTAGCTGATTTTGTGGGTACGGATCTTAGCCGTTTGACGGGTGAACTGGAAAAACTGATCATCACATTACCCGGCGGTCAGAAACGCGTAACTCCTGAACAAATAGAGAAAAACATAGGGATAAGTAAAGACTATAATAATTTTGAATTGCGTAGTGCACTGGTCGAAAAGGATGTACTCAAGGCCAATAAAATAATAAAATACTTTGAAGAAAATCCTAAAACAAATCCGATACAAATGACGCTTTCTTTACTATTCAACTTTTACTCAAACCTAATGTTGGCCTACTATGCACCGGATAAATCAGAACAGGGAGTGGCTACCATGTTAGGGCTTAAAACCCCGTGGCAGGCCCGCGATTACCTGACGGCAATGCGGAAATACACTGGAGTGAAGACAATGCAAATTGTAGGAGAAATACGATATGCAGACGCAAAATCGAAAGGTGTAGGCAATACCTCGATAAGCGATGAAGATATTCTTCGTGAATTAGTATTCAAGATTCTTCATTAAAAAACAATTTATTTCAGTATCTGCTCCCTATATCATACTTTTACCAATATCGAAGTGTGGTATGGGGAGTAAATGTATCCTCCGTAATCAAATACCTTCTTCTCTGGTAGTAACTAACCTATTTTTTTACATTCTTATTTAGCCTTCTGTCATTCTGCCTCCTTAATACCGAACCTAGTCAAAATAAGAGTCTATTTTCCCATAAAATAGATTTCTCAGTAAAAGTAGTATGATACATTCCTTATCCCAAAGGCAGAAAAGGATAAAAAGAATACAACACATACTATATAATAGAAACACAATGAAGCTAACCCTTATTGAAGATAGCAATGAATATTCATAGCCTTATCATGATGCTAACAGAATATCATAACCTGTATCATAATGTCATTTTCATACATAAAGTATCTATATTTTCTGGAATAGAAAAAAAATCAGCCTAACAAAACGCACATATAATACTGTAGATCAATTATTTATAATAAATCAAAGCCTCTCAGAATTGAATAATTTCATTTAAACGGGCATTTATATGGAAATAATGCAATATTTTGGCATTATAGCCTATATGTAAAACTATGAGTGACAAATTTTACTTGAAGGGTTCTCCAGTGACAAGAAAAAATAGATAAATATCTACTATTTGTTGCATATTTAACGATAGGATATGACAGTTGTGAAGTGTGTATGTAACACAATATACATTCACAAAAGTAATATCTTTGTTTTTATACAATAAAATCATGAATTACATTTGTGATTACAGCTTCATTACATATATACATTTACAATTGTGGATGTAATAGGAGAGTGGTTAACACTTATTTTAATACCAGCTAATGATTAAATACTCAATAAGAAAAAAACAATATATCAATCTAATATTCAGGTAATAGTCCAAGATACAGAAACATTTGTGATATAAAGAGCATCAAGGTATATAGCAACACACAAAAGTGATTGTTTTTCAGACGTATACAAGTTTGATATAAACTAAAGATTTAATGAATATTACAATCATACACATCGATACCCAAAATATAAAGAGCAATATATCACACTCTCTTTACAAATCTAAAATATTAATATTGTATTTGTAATTTGCTTTTGTGATTTTTATTTTTTACTTTTGTGCGAAGCTAAATAAATGCTTTACTTTTGTGAATCAACTAATAAGTCATACATTTGTAAATCTTCAAAGGATATGGAAATAAAAGATAGGATTAAAATTATCATGGAAAAAGAGAATATGGCTTCCGGTGCTTTCGCCGAAAGCATAGGTATTCAGCAATCCACTCTCTCTCATATTTTGAATGGGCGGAACAACCCCAGTTTGGATGTTATTATGAAAGTACATCAGAAATATAACTATGTAAAATTGGAATGGCTGTTGTATGGGCAAGGCAATATATCCGAAGAAAGCATCCAATCAGCTTCTGATTTTCAACCTTCCTTATTTGCTGAGAATGCCATAATTCCGCCCAACGGGACAGTTACTCCGGAAAATCGCAGGGAAATGCCGTTAGAAAGTTCCCAAAACACCCCGAAAGAGATTGTAAAACAAGAAATTAGATACATAGAAAAGCCTTCCAGAAAAATAACTGAAATAAGAATTTTCTTCGATGATAATACGTATGAGACATTCAGAGGAGAAAAATAAGACAGATAAATCACTGTTTGCACAATTTCCCGTATCTTTGCAGGACGAATACGAATTTACTTTCAACAATACATGAAAAAATTTATTTTAGACCTGACAGTAACTGAGAATCTCAGATTGCATACCAACTATGTGCTGCTGAAATTGACCTCTCAGACCGTCCTCCCGGAAATGCTACCGGGACAGTTTGCGGAAATTCGGATAGATGGTTCACCCACCACTTTCCTGCGTCGCCCCATTTCTATTAATTATGTAGACAGACAACGCAACGAAGTATGGTTTCTGATCCAACTTGTAGGTGATGGAACAAAACGTCTTGCGCAAGTAAATCGAGGAGAGATTATCAATGTAGTACTCCCACTCGGAAATAGCTTCACAATGCCCGAAAAGCCTTCTGATAAGCTATTATTAGTGGGCGGAGGTGTAGGGACTGCCCCTATGCTCTACTTGGGTGAACAACTTGCTAAAAACGGCAGTAAACCAACATTCCTTTTGGGGGCACGCAGCAACAAAGATCTGCTCCAATTAGAAGATTTTGCCGCTTACGGAGAGGTCTATACTACAACCGAAGACGGCAGCCATGGAGAAAAGGGATATGTGACCCAACATTCCATACTGAATAAAATAAAATTCGAGCAGATTTATACATGTGGCCCGAAACCCATGATGATGGCAGTAGCCAAATATGCCAAAGGTAACGATATCAATTGCGAAGTATCATTGGAAAATACAATGGCATGTGGCATAGGAGCCTGCCTCTGTTGCGTTGAAAACACCACAGAGGGGCATTTGTGCGTTTGTAAAGAAGGTCCTGTTTTCAATATAAATAAACTATTATGGCAGATTTAAGTGTAAACATTGGTAAACTACAAATGAAGAACCCGGTAATGACAGCTTCGGGTACATTTGGATATGGTGAGGAATTTGCGGATTTTATTGATATAACGCGAATAGGCGGTATCATTGTAAAGGGTACTACTCTTCACAAACGTGAAGGTAACCCGTATCCCCGCATGGCAGAGACCCCTTCCGGTATGTTAAACGCTGTAGGACTGCAAAATAAGGGTGTAGAATATTTCTCAAATCACATTTATCCCCGTATCAAAGACATTCAGACCCACATGATTGTGAATGTTTCCGGATCAGCCATTGAAGACTATGTAAAGACTGCAGAGATCATTAATGAACTTGACAAAATTCCTGCTATCGAATTAAACATCTCTTGTCCTAATGTAAAACAAGGAGGTATGGCATTTGGGGTGACAACTAAAGGAGTATCAGAAGTTGTACAAGCAGTGCGTTCTGCTTACAAAAAGACACTTATCGTCAAGCTATCTCCCAACGTTACAGATATAGCAGAAATGGCACGGGCAGCCGAAGCCAACGGCGCCGATAGTGTATCATTAATCAATACATTGCTGGGAATGGCCATCGATGCTGAGCGCAAACGCCCCATCCTTTCAACAGTGACAGGCGGCATGTCCGGTGCAGCAGTAAAACCCATCGCACTAAGAATGGTGTGGCAAGTTGCTAAAGCAGTAAATATTCCGGTCATAGGACTAGGCGGTATCATGAATTGGAAAGATGCTGTCGAGTTCATGCTTGCAGGTGCTTCAGCCATACAGATTGGTACGGCAAATTTCATAGATCCGGCTGTCACCATCAAAGTTATAGATGGTATAAACGATTACCTGGAAAGACACGGATGCAAGTCTGTTTCTGAAATTATAGGTGCACTTGAGGTATAGTCAAAAACACATCATACCCCTTCGCTGCAGTTTGACTTTAAAATGCTATCCAAATACGGATACGCTTATCTCAGTCTGCTCACGAAACCAATCGAAGCACCCCGGACCGGAAAGTATGAGTTTGCTCAAAGACTATTCCTTTTATTAATAATATATTTCATAAAAAAAGAATGCCTTTCTCCATTAGAAAGGCATTCTTTTTTATATACAACATAAGTTAATCTTCCAACAGATCCGGACGCAGTCTCCTAGTACGTTCCAACGACTGTTGAAGTTCCCATTCCTTAATCTTCGCTTCGTGCCCTGAAAGCAGAATCTCGGGTACTTTCCACCCCTTATATTCTGCCGGACGAGTATAAACAGGTGCCGCCAATAAATTATCCTGGAAAGAATCAGAAAGGGCGGACTGTTCATCAGAAATCACACCCGGAATAATTCGAACGATAGCATCCGCCATAACGGCGGCAGCCAATTCACCGCCGGTCAAAACATAATCTCCAATACTGATTTCTTTTGTGATCAAATGCTCCCGGATGCGATAATCGATACCTTTAAAATGCCCGCATAAAATGATAAGATTACCGGATAAAGACAAACTATTAGCCATCTTCTGATCAAACTGCTCTCCATCAGGTGTGGTAAATATCACTTCATCATAATCACGCTCTGCTTTCAGGGCATTAATACACCGTTCAATAGGTTCTATCTTCATCACCATACCGGCAAAACCTCCAAATGGATAGTCATCCACCCGGCGATACTTGTCTTCGGTATAATCACGTAAATTGTGAATATGAATTTCAGCGAGTCCTTTGTCCTGGGCCCGTTTCATAATAGAACAATTGAAAAAGCCCTCAATCATTTCGGGCAAAACCGTTATAATATCGATACGCATAATTTTTAATTTTTCGCAAAAGTACAAATATTTGAAGAGAAACCCGTATTTTTGCCTAAAACAATCCTAAGAATATATGACTGTAAAAGAAAAAATAGAGCAACTCCGTCTCCAACTCCATCAGCATAATTACAATTATTATGTGCTGAATGCCCCGGAAATCTCAGATAAAGAATTCGACGATTTAATGAGGGAACTTCAGGACCTGGAACAGGAACATCCGGAATATAAAGACGAAAACTCGCCTACTATGCGTGTAGGTAGCGATATCAATAAGAATTTTACCCAAGTGGCGCACAAATATCCGATGCTTTCATTGTCGAATACATATTCGGAGAATGAAGTAACCGACTTCTATGACAGAGTGCGTAAAGCTTTGAATGAAGATTTTGAGATTTGTTGCGAGATGAAGTATGATGGTACCTCTATCTCCTTAACTTACGAAAATGGTAAACTGATCCGCGCGGTAACCCGCGGTGACGGTGAAAAAGGGGACGATGTAACAGACAACGTAAAGACCATTCGGAGTATTCCTCTCGTCCTACATGGAGATAATTATCCGGAAGTTTTCGAAATTCGTGGAGAAATCTTGATGCCATGGGAAGTTTTCGAAGAATTAAACCGGGAAAAAGAGACCCGCGAAGAACCTCTCTTTGCAAATCCGAGAAATGCCGCATCGGGAACATTGAAATTACAAAATTCCGCCATCGTGGCTTCCCGTAAGCTGGATGCCTATCTCTATTATCTGCTTGGTGATAATCTGCCGACTGACGGACATTATGAAAATCTGCAGGAAGCAGCCAAATGGGGATTTAAAATTTCCCCGTTAATGCGTAAGTGCCAGACACTACAAGAAGTCTTCGACTTTATCAACTATTGGGACGTAGAGCGCAAAAACCTGAACGTTGCTACAGACGGAATCGTACTGAAAGTAAACAGCCTCAAGCAGCAAAGGAATCTTGGGTTCACAGCCAAGTCTCCCCGCTGGGCCATTGCCTATAAATTTCAGGCTGAACGTGCACTGACCCGCTTGAACATGGTAACCTATCAGGTAGGGAGAACCGGCGCCGTAACACCGGTAGCCAATCTCGACCCGGTACAACTTTCGGGCACAGTAGTGAAACGCGCATCATTGCATAATGCGGATATCATTGAAGGACTCGATTTGCATATAGGCGATATGGTCTACGTAGAAAAGGGAGGAGAAATCATCCCCAAAATAACCGGTGTGGATACGTCGGCCCGCTTCATGATCGGTGAAAAGGTAAAATTTATCACTCACTGTCCGGAATGTGGCAGTAAGCTGATAAGATACGAAGGAGAAGCCGCCCATTATTGTCCGAATGAGACCGCCTGTCCACCACAAATCAAAGGAAAAATAGAGCACTTCATCAGCCGGAAAGCAATGAATATAGACGGATTAGGACCTGAAACCGTCGACATGTTCTACCGTTTAGGACTGATTCATGACACGGCCGACCTCTATCGACTGACGACAGATGACATCAGAGGCTTGGACCGTATGGGAGACAAATCTGCGGAAAACATCATTAAAGGAATCATGCAAAGCAAAGAGGTACCTTTTGAAAGAGTAATTTTTGCATTAGGTATTCGTTTTGTAGGCGAAACGGTAGCTAAAAAAATAGCCAAATCTTTTAAAGACATAGAAGAGTTGGAAAATGCAGATCTGGAAACTCTGATCAATATCGATGAAATCGGTGAAAAAATAGCTCGGAGTATCCTTAACTACTTTGCGAATGAATCAAATCGTAAATTGGTAGGCCGATTAAAAACAGCAGGATTGCAACTATACAGACCTGAAGAAGACTTGAGCGGACATACCGATAAATTGGCCGGACAATCCATTGTCATCAGTGGAGTATTCACCCACCATTCAAGAGATGAATACAAGGATCTTATCGAAAAACACGGTGGCAAGAACGTGGGAAGCATCTCTTCTAAAACCAGTTTTATTCTGGCCGGAGACAATATGGGACCTGCGAAATTAGAAAAAGCAAGTAAACTGGGAATTAAAATTATGAACGAAGAGGAATTTTTAAAGCTTATATCGTAACATTTTTCTGCAATAATCTTATTTTATATATTATTATTGCTGTAAAAAAAGAAAATATTCGTACTTTTGCGAGCAAAATATTTAGAGATTATTATTAATACTCATGATACAGACTAGATTGAAAGGAATGGGGGTAGCGCTGATTACTCCTTTCAAAGAGGATGAAAGCGTTGATTACGATGCGTTAATGCGACTGGTAGACTATCTGCTGCAAAATAATGCAGATTTTCTGTGTGTGCTGGGAACTACAGCCGAAACTCCGACTTTGAGTGAAGAAGAAAAAAAGAAAATCAAAAAGATGGTAATCGACCGTGTCAACGGAAGAATCCCCATCCTGCTGGGAGTCGGAAGTAACAATACACGCGCAGTTGTAGAGACACTCAAAAACGACGATTTCACCGGAGTAGATGCTATCTTATCCGTTGTCCCTTACTACAATAAACCCTCACAAGAAGGAATTTATCAGCACTATAAAGCAATTGCAAGCGCTACAGAGCTTCCCATCGTATTATATAATGTTCCGGGACGTACAGGAGTTAATATGACCGCAGAGACCACTTTGCGCATTGCTAAGGACTTTCAGAATGTTATAGCCATTAAAGAGGCTTCTGGTAATATCACCCAGATGGATGATATCATTAAAAACAAACCGGCTAACTTTGACGTTATTTCCGGAGATGACGGTATTACTTTCCCGCTGATTACATTGGGAGCCGTAGGAGTCATTTCGGTTATTGGAAACGCCTTTCCACGTGAATTCAGCAGAATGACCCGTTTGGCGCTGCAGGGCGACTTTGCCAATGCACTGACCATACACCATAAATTTACGGAACTGTTTAACCTCTTATTTGTAGACGGAAACCCAGCCGGAGTAAAATCCATGTTGAACGCTATGGGAATGATCGAGAATAAACTCCGTTTACCACTAGTACCGACACGCATCACCACATTTGAAGCGATTCGTAAAGTACTCAATGAACTGAATATAAAATGTTAACGACCAAAGCAATCCCGAGGTATCAATAATTTTTTCATCAACTTACGGAATAAAGGAGAGTGCGTCATAACTTACCACAGAATTTTGACACATTCTCCTTTATTTTTCCTAATTCAGCTGAAGCGTCCCATTTAATATATTTATATGATATTTATTTCTTTGTTGTTTCTAACATAGACTTTGACACAAAAGTACTCCATATCTATAAGTAATGGTGTCATTTACATAGCTTGTAATATTTCCCTCTCTCGTCTCGCCAAGGAAGATACAACAATTTCATACGATTGCTTTACCAGGTCCTTAATCATTTTATCCGGAACGTCTTTATCAAAATAGACACTAATCCAATGTTTTTTATTCATGTGATAGCCCGGCTGTACTCCTTCATATTTGTCTAGCAAATCCTCTATCTGTCCGGCATTACATTTTATATTACAGAAATCGAATGCGTCTATATTCACAAAACAGAACCATTTATCCATTACATAAAAGACGAGTAAATCTCTGTCATATTCAGACGTTGCTTTTTTAAAGGGCATCCGGTCATGCACACCTTTAAATGAAAGGCAATATTCTCTAAATTCTTCTATATTCATAGCCTATTCTTAAATCTTCTCTGCCATATATCCTTGATATTCTGTATTGCAAATATAAGGAAAGTACCGTTTGCAACGAATAGCCAACAATACTTTTTTAGTAGATAACACCACCATTATAAAGTCCCTAAACGTTAAACAAAGTTATATCATACACCTTATAAGGTCACTACATTAATTAAATTTTATACATTTAACAGGTTACTAATAATTTAATATTCAAATAAATGAAAACACTCCTAAATATTAAACTCCATTTATCTAAAAAGAATATATTTACCATCTTAGTTTTTATTCTTGTTTTAGGTGGTACTACCGGTTGCATTCAACACAAATCCGACCAGAAACGACTGCCTGCTCTTTCTTTTACTGTAAATGGAGAGAGCTTTGAAATGATTCCGGTAGAAGGCGGAACCTTTATTATGGGAGGCACAAGTGAGCAAGGTAATGATTGCGAAAACAATGAAAAACCAACGCATGAGGAAACTCTACCATTCTTTTATATCGGGAAGTATGAAGTTACCCAGAAACTGTGGAAAGCAGTTATGGGGACTGATTTCGATCAATCATACAATTCAGGATGTGAAGATTGTCCGGCAGAGTATATCAGTTGGAATGACACGCAAAAGTTTATAAGCAAATTGAACACCCTTACAAACAAAACATTTCGCCTGCCTACCGATATTGAATGGGAATATGCCGCACGCGGTGGCAAGTATAGTGAAAAATACAAATACAGCGGAAGTAATGATATCGATGAAGTTGCCTGGTATATTGAAAATTATCAAAAAAGTAAATATGGAGACAAAGGGACTACACATCCGGTAGGTATGAAAAAGCCTAATGAATTAGGATTGTACGACATGAGTGGCAATGTATGGGAATGGTGTGACAATTGGTACACTCAAGAATACTCTCAAAACGGTAAATCTGTCCATCCCGGATGGCCATTTAATGGTACATCTGCCTTTTTCCGCCGGGTCTTGCGAGGTGGTAGTTGGGGTGGTACTGCAAAAGGCTGCCGAGTGTCATATATTGACTATGACGTGCCAAACTATCGTGATGAATATGGAGGTTTTAGGCTTGTTTTAGTACCGGACTCAGTACAGACTACCAATTAAAAAGAGGAATCCCTCAGAATTTAGGTATGATCCAATAAAAGAGATAATGCAAGGAAAGCAAAAAACCTCCATAATTTGATTATGGAGGTTCTTGTGATCGCGACAGGATTCAAACCTGTAACCGGCTGATCCGTAGTCAGCTACTCTATTCAGTTGAGCTACGCGACC